>Ga0207671_10000009_pt1 | contig 724862 bp, 636 predicted proteins | sample KBSC24metaG_FD_184352 | JGI IMG/M metagenome (GOLD analysis project Ga0207671, IMG submission 184352) | Corn rhizosphere microbial communities from Kellogg Biological Station, Michigan, USA - KBS C2-4 metaG (SPAdes) (version 2) | ecosystem: Host-associated > Plants > Roots > Rhizosphere >...
GCGCACACTGTCAAAGATCAATCACTTGCGATCCGTTCTTCGAATCGCCCCGAGACGTTTCGTCCCGGGTGAGCCGCCCATTCTACATCGTCTTTCCGGTCCGTCAACACCTGCAGCGAAGAATTTTTGCTGCCGTTGTTGCCGTTGCGGGGAAGCCGTCGCGGCGGGGAGGCGAATAATAGGGAGGGGCTGGGGACCTGGCAAGCAATTTCGTGAAGATTTTTTCAAATTTCTCGTAAGCGCTTGTTCTTCCATACAACGATGCGCGGAAGAACCGCGCGGCGGCCATCACGGCCGCCGCGAAAGCCTCAGGCGAGCTTCAAGGCGACGCGCGCGAAGTTGCGCTTGCCGATCTGCAGCACGCCTTCAAAGCCGGGGCCGAAAGTCCGCTGCGCGTCCTCCACTACTTCCGAGTCGATACGCACCGCACGCTCCTTGAGCTTGCGGTTCGCCTCGCCATTGCTGGGCGTCAGCCCGGCGGCCGTCAGCAACGCGGGCAGGCGCAGCCCTTCGGCCGGCACCGCGATCTCGGTCAACGGCAGCAGGCTGGTATCGCCCTCGCCACGCACCACCGCGTGCCAGCCCGCGATCGCCTGCTCCGCCGCGGCCGCGCCATGGAAGCGCGCTGCCAGCTCGCGCGCCAGGCGCAGCTTGGCATCGCGCGGATTGAGCGCGCCGCTCGCCACCTCACTCTTCATGCGAGCGAGCTCATCCAGCGACACCTCGAAGCTGAGCAGCTCGAACCACCGCCACATCAGCTCGTCGCCGATCTTCAGCGTCTTGGTCACGATGTCGATCGCCGGCTCATTGATGCCGATGTAGTTGCCCAGCGACTTGGACATCTTCTGCACGCCGTCCAGGCCCTCCAGCAAGGGCATGGTCAGCACGATCTGCGGCGCCTGCCCGTGATGCTCCTGCAGCGCGCGGCCCATCAGCAGGTTGAACTTCTGGTCGGTGCCGCCCAGCTCCACGTCGCACTGCAGCGCCACCGAGTCGTAGCCCTGCACCAGCGGATAGAGGAATTCGTGGATGGCGATCGACTGCTGCGCGGCATAGCGCTTGGCGAAGTCGTCGCGCTCGAGCATGCGCGCCACGGTGTGCTGCGCGGCCAGGCGGATCATGTCCGCCGCCGTCATCTTGCCGAACCACTCGGAATTGAAGCGCAGCTCGGTCTTGTCGCGGTCCAGCACCTTGTAGACCTGCTCGGCATAGGTCTCCGCGTTGCGCAGCACATCCTCGCGGGTGAGCGGCTTGCGCGTGACGTTCTTGCCGGTCGGGTCGCCGATCATGCCGGTGAAATCGCCGATCAGGAAAATCACCTGGTGCCCCAGGTCCTGGAACTGCCGCATCTTGTTGAGCAGCACGGTGTGGCCCAGGTGCAGGTCCGGCGCGGTCGGATCGAAGCCGGCCTTGATGCGCAGCGGCCGCCCGCTCTTCAGGCGCTCGACCAGTTCCTCCTGCTTGATGATTTCGTCGGCGCCGCGCGCGATGGTGGCCAGCGCCTGCTCAAGCTCGCTCATGTATTCCTCGAATCCTTAGTCATTCGGCGGCCTGGGGAAGCGACGGCCACCACGTCGTGAAGTTAATTGTGCGTTAATCAGAAAATTCACGCAAACCCTTGATGGGAAAGGCGTTGACGCCCTTTGCACAGGGCCGTTATGGTACGCGGCATTACATAAATTTGTACCGCGGGGCACACGGGGCATGGGAGAGGCGAACAAGATCGCGCGCGCAGCGCGCAAACAGGCTATTCGCCGCAAGGCGCAGCGACGCCACTCCCACTTCTACGAACGCTTCTCGCACTGGTCGTTCTGCAATCACAGCGACGCCGAGCCGATCCGCTGGCATCGCGAACGCTGGATGCTCGCCGGCACCGCGCTGCTGATCACGGCGCTTTCCGGTTTCATCATCCCCGCCTGGGCCAGCGCGATGCGGCCCGATCCGGTGTCCTCCGCGCATGCGCTGATGCCGCTCGCCCTGCCCAAGGCGCTGCCCACCACGGTGCGCACGCCCACGGTGGAAGACTGGCGCATCGTGCAGGTGCAGCCGGGCCAGACGCTCTCCGACATTTTCCAGGGCCAGGGCCTGAGCCTCACCGACCTGCAGAACGTGATGGATCAGGCCGGCGACGCCGCCAAGGCGCTGCACAACATCCGGCCGGGCCAGGAGTTCGACTTCCTGCTTTCCAGCGACGGCAGCATGCGCGGCATCCGCTTCGACAAGGACGAGGCCAGCCGCGTGATCGTGCGCTTCGACGGCGCCAAGCCGACGATGATGGCGCAGGCGCGCGAAGTGGAGCGCCGCGAGCACGTCGTCCACGGCAGCATCGACAGTTCGCTGTTCGCCGCCGGCGCCAAGGCCGGCATGAGCTCGGCGATGGTGCTGAAGCTGGCCGATCTCTTCAAATACGACGTCGACTTCGTGCAGGACCTGCGCGAAGGCGACACCTTCACCGTCATCTACGACGACATCTACCGCGACGGCGCCTACCTGCACGAAGGCGAGATCGTCGCCGCCGAGTTCGTCAACCAGGGCGAGCGCTACACGGCTTATCGCTTCAAGAAGGACGACGGCTCCTACGGCTGGTTCAGCGAGGACGGCCGCCCGATCCAGAAGTCGTTCCTGCGCATCCCGGTCGACTTCACCCGCATCTCCTCCCAGTTCAGCGCGGCGCGCATGCACCCGGTGCTGGGCCTGATGCGCGCGCACAAGGGCGTGGACTACGCCGCGCCCACCGGCACGCCGATCCACGCGGCGGGCGACGGCGTGATCAAGTTCAAGGGCTGGATGAACGGCTACGGCAACTTCGTGATCATCCAGCACAACAACTCGATCAGCACGGCCTACGGCCACATGTCCAAGTTCGCCAACGAGCGCGTGGGCCAGCGCGTGAGCCAGGGCTCGGTGATCGGCTATGTCGGCATGACCGGTCTGGCCACCGGCCCGCACCTGCATTACGAATTCCGCGTCAACGACGTGCAGCGCGACCCGCAGAAGGTCACCCTGCCCAAGCCCGAACCGCTGCCAGCCGTGCAGCTGGCCAAGTTCAAGGCGCAGGTGGTGCAGCCGCAGCTGGCCCGCCTGAAGGCGCTGGACGCCAACGTGAAGCTGGCCCGCGTGGATGGCACCAAGCGCAACGACGACTGAGCCGCGGCATTCCGTGGCCGAGGCTTCCTTGCTCTATATCGGCCTGATCTCCGGCACCAGCGCGGACGGCATCGACGCCGCGCTGGTCCGCTTCGAACAGGACCGCCCCCGACTCGTCGCCGCCCTGGTCCATCCGTGGCCGGCACAGCTGCGCGCACGCATCCTCGCCGTGGCGCAGGACGAAACGCGGCTTGACCTGGATGCCTACGGGCGGCTCGACGTGGCCATCGGCCAGTGCTTTGCCGACGCCACGCTGCGCCTGCTCGCCGCCAGCGGAACGCCGGCCGCCGCCGTGCGCGCCGTCGGCTCGCATGGGCAGACGCTGCGCCATCGCCCGCACGGCGAGCACCCGTTCACCCTGCAGGTCGGCGATCCGTCGGTGATCGCCGAGCGCTGCGGCATCGACGTGGTGGCCGACTTTCGCCGCGCGGACGTCGCCGCCGGCGGCCAGGGCGCGCCGCTGTTGCCGGCGGTGCACGCGATGCTGCTCGGCGCGTCCGGGCAGACGCGCGTGGTACTCAACCTCGGCGGCATCGCCAACATCACCGTGCTGCGCGCCGACGGGCACGTGTTCGGCTTCGATACGGGACCGGCGAACGGCTTGATGGATGCATGGTGCCTGAGTCACCGCCGCACGGCCTACGATCGCGACGGCGCCTTCGCGCAGAGCGGCACGGTCGACGCCACGCTGCTGGCCGCCCTGCTGGCCGATCCCTATTTCGCCCTGCCCCCGCCCAAGAGCACCGGCCGCGAGCACTTCCACCTGGCTTGGCTCGATCGCCACGCGCGCGTGGCCGAGCTGTCGCCCGCCGACGTGCAGGCCACCCTGCTGGAACTGTCCGCGCGCAGCGTGGCCGAGGCGGTCGCGCAGCATGCGCCCGGTGCGTCGGACGTGCTGGCCTGCGGCGGCGGCGTGCATAACGGCGTGCTGATGCAGCGCCTCGGCGAGCTGCTCGACCCGGCCCGGGTGCGCAGCACGGCGGAAGAAGGCGTGGACCCGGATTATCTGGAAGCGACCGCCTTCGCCTGGCTGGCCCGGCAGCGCCTGCTCGGCCGGCCGGGCAACCTGCCCGCGGTCACGGGGGCGCGCGGCCCGCGCGTGCTGGGCGCGGTCTATCCTGCGCCGGTCTGAATCCCGCGTCAGCTGCCCAGCGGTTCTTCCGACAAGGCCAGCTGCGACGGCGACAACTGCGTCGGCTGCGCCATCGACAGTGCCTGCACGGCTTCCTGGAACGCGGCTTTCTCGCGGGCGTCCCACTGGCCGCTGAGCACAGTCAGCTCACCCGGATCGAGCATGGTCTCGGCAAACACGTTGCCGCTCGGCGTCATGCCCAATCCATGGCGCAGTGCGTGCAGCACCACGTCATTGATCGACCACTGCCGGTCCTTGGCCAGCGACTTGATGCGCTCGGCCATGAGATTGTCGATATGTCGAATCACGATGTCCGGCACAGGCGCTACTCCGTCTGTCCACGCGTGGGCCCCCTGACCGGCATCATGGTGGACAGACGGCGGCCGGCTTGCAAGTCGGCCATCCGGGGGAATCCGTGGATCGGTTCGCACTCGCGCGGCGAACGCCATCGCAGTTGCAACCGGCGCGCCGGTCAGCCGGCTCCGCGGGCGCGTTCTTCCGCCCGGTAATGCGGCCACAGGTACAGGAACAGCGCGGTGGCCGGCAGCACGGCGATCACGGTGATGACGAAGTAAGTACCGTAGCCCGTGGCGGTCGCGATGCCGCCGGCGAAGAAGCCCAGCAGTTTGCCCGGCAGGTTGACCAGGGAGCTGAGCAGCGCGTACTGCGTCGCGGTGTGCTGGCGATTGACCAGCGAAGACAGGAAGGCCACGGTCGGCGGCCCCAGGATCCCTAAGGTCAGGTTCTCGCCCGAGATCACCAGGGTCAGCACCAGCAGGTTGCCCGGGTACATGATCACCAGCAGGTACAACAGGTTGCTGGCGCCGCACAGCACGATGGTCGCGCCCAGCGTGCGCCACGCGCCCCAGCGCGCCACCGCGGCGCCGCCGATGAACACGCCGACGATGCCGATCCAGATGCCGTAGATCTTGGTGATGGTGCCGATCTCGGTCTTGCTGAAGCCCATGTCCCGATAGAACGGGCTCATCACGCCACCGATGGTGGCCTGTTCGGGAATCTTGAACAGCAGGATGAAGGCCAGCGTCACGCCGGCGAGCAGCCAGCCGTAGCGGCGGAAGAAATCGGTGAACGGATCGATCACCGCCTCGCGCATGGCCTCGCCCCAGTTGCGCGGCGCCTGGCGGATTACTTCCGGCTCGCGCGCGAGCAAGGTCGTGAGGATCGGCAGGCTCATGCCGAGCGCCATCGCCACATAGACCCAGCTCCACGACACATGGTCGGCCAGGATCAGCGCCAGCGCGCCGGCCGCGAGCAAGCCGATGCGGTAACCCAGCGCATAGGTCGCCACCAGCGCACCCTGCGCCTCCACCGAGGCGATCTCGATGCGATACGCATCCACTGCGATGTCCTGCGTGGCGCCGAAGAACGCCACCACCAGCGTCGCCACAATGAACGGCCCGAGCGCGGCCGGCGTCAGCGCCGCCATCGCCAGCAGGCCGCCGGCCACCACCAGCTGCGAGAACAGCAGCCAGCCCCGGCGTTGTCCCAGCCGGCGGAACAGCGGCAGCTTCCAGTGATCGAGCAGCGGCGCCCACACGAACTTGAACGCGTAGAACATGCCCGCGCTGGCGATCATGGTGATCTCTTTGAGCTCGACGCCCCTTTCCTTCAGCCAGTAGGCCAAGGTGCCGGCCACCAGCAGGAAAGGCAGGCCCGAGGAAAAGCCGAGCAGGCACATGGTCCATGCGGCAGGCTGGGAAAAAGCCTGCCAGACCGAGGGGCGCCTGGGCTTCTCCTCCATGCCGGGCGTCGCCGGCTCAGTCGACATAGTCGACCGTGTAGGGCGCGTGGTCGGAGAAGCGCTCGTCGCGATAGACCGAACAGCTCTTCAGGCGCTTGCTCAGCGATGGGGTCACCACCTGGTAGTCGATGCGCCACCCCACATTGTTCTCGCGCGCGCGGCCGCGGTTGGACCACCAGGTGTATTCCACCGCGTCGGGCTTGATCGTGCGGAAGCTGTCGACCCAGCCGCGTTCCTTGAAGAGCAGATCCAGCCAGGCGCGTTCTTCCGGCAGGCAGCCGGAGTTCTTCTGGTTGGAGCTCCAGTTCTTGATGTCGTTCTTGGTGTGCACGATGTTCCAATCGCCACAGATCACGTAGTCGCGGCCGCTCTCCAGCCACTGCTGGAAGATCGGGGTGATCCACTCCATCACCTGGAACTTGAACTGCTGGCGTTCGTCGCCGGACGAACCGGACGGCACGTACAGCGACACCACGCTCAAGTTGCCGAAGCGCGCCTCGATATAGCGCCCCTCGTCGTCGAACGGCGCCCAGCCCAGCGAGGTCAGCACCTGGTCCGGTTCGCGCTTGGCATAGATCGCCACGCCGCTGTAGCCCTTCTTGGTGCTGGCGTCGCGATAGAAGCAATGATGGCCGTCGGGACGGAACATCGGGTCGCTGAGCTGGTCTTCCTGCGCCTTGGTTTCCTGCAGGCAGACCACGTCGGCCTGCTGCTTGCGCAACCAGTCGAATACGCCTTTGTTGGCGGCGGAGCGGATGCCATTGGCGTTCAGGCTGACGATGCGCATGCGGGGTCCTCGTGTGATGCGCCATCATAGCAACCATGTCCGAATCGCCCGCCATCCGCGTCGCACCGGTCACGCCGGCCATCCGTGCCGCCGTGCTGGCTCTGCGCGTGCATCCCGATCAATGCGCCTTCGTCAGTCCGATCGAGGCCTCGCTGGCCGATGCGGAGCAATGCCACGGCAGCACGCCGATGGCGATCCTGCACGGCGATGCGCCGGTGGGTTATTACCGGATCGAACGCCACGCCAACACCATCGCCGAACGCGAGTACGCGGTGCCGGCGCTGGGCCTGCGCTCGTTCTTCATCGGCGCCGACTGGCAGGGCCGCGGCTTCGGCGGCGGCGCCCTGTCTGCGCTGGTCGCCGACCTGGCCGCGCGCGAACCCGACGCGCGCCTGCTGGTGCTCACCGTCAACTGCCGCAACCTGCCGGCGCTGGCGCTGTACCGCCGCGCGGGCTTCGAAGACAGCGGTCAGCTGTACCATGGCGGCCGTTCCGGGCCGCAGCACCTGATGTGGCGCCCGCTGCCCTAGATTTCGCTTTCTTTCGACGAGAGGCCTGCCGTGCACGACTACCAGCGCGACTTCATCGAACTCACCCTGCAGCGCGACGTGCTGCGCTTCGGCGAGTTCACGCTCAAATCCGGCCGCCAGAGCCCGTACTTTTTCAACATGGGTCGGATCGACAACGGCGCTGCGCTGGCCCGCCTCGGCCGCGCCTATGCTTCGGCGCTGGTCGGTTCGGGCGTGGCGGTGGACATGCTATTCGGCCCGGCCTACAAGGGCATCCCGCTGGCCGCCGCCACCGCCATCGCGCTGGCCGACCGGCATGGCCGCGACCTGCCCTGGGCCTATAACCGCAAGGAGGCCAAGGACCACGGCGAAGGCGGCACCCTGGTCGGCGCGCCTCTGCAGGGCCGCGTGCTGATCGTGGACGACGTGATGACCGCCGGCACCGCCGTGCGCGAGTCGCTGGCGCTGATCCGCGCCCAGGGCGCCACGCCGGCCGGCGTGCTGATCGCGCTGGACCGCCAGGAGCGCGGCACCGGCGCCCTCTCCGCGGCGCAGGAAGTGACGGCCGAGTACGGCATCCCGGTCATCGCCATCACCAGCCTCACCGATGTCATGGCCTACGCTGGCGAACGCCCCGACCTGGCCGGCGAGTACGCCCGCCTGCTGGCCTATCGGGACCGCTACGGCGTCGCGGCCTGAGCCGCACCGGGCGAACCGTGTCACATCCATGAACATGCCTGCGCCGGACCCTGCAATGGCGAAGGCTATACTCCCGATCCACAGGGGAAATTCCATGCGTCGAACCAGTCTCATCCTTGCCGCGGTCATCGCGGTCACCTGCGCCCACGCGCAGAACCAGGGCAACAACGGCATGCGCTACAAGTGGCGCGACGGCCAGGGCCTGCCGCACTACAGCGACAGCCTCACCAGCGATGCCATCAAGTACGGCTACGACGTGGTCAACGACCGCGGCCTGGTGATCCAGCACGTCGAGCGCCAGCTCAATCCGGAGGAGCGCGCCGCCGCCCGCAAGGCCGCCGACGAACAGGCGGCGCAGCAGCGCGCCGCGCAGGAACGCGTGCGCAACGATTCGCAGCTGCTGTCGGCCTATCCGAACGAGGCCGACTACAAGACCTCGCTGCAGCAGGAAGTCGACAACATCGACCAGCAGATCCGCACCACGCAGATCAACCTGCACAGCCAGGAAAAGGCGCTGACCGACCTGCTCGCCCGCGCCGGCGACCTGGAACGCGCCAAGCAGCCGGTGCCGAAGTTCCTCAGCGACAGCATCGCCAAGCAGCGCAACGTGGTGGCCGGGCAGCGCGCCGCGCTGGACCGCCAGCAGGCCGCCCGCGATGCCGCCAGCGCCAAGATCGGTCCGCAGCTGCAGCACTATCGGGACCTCAAGGCCGCGCAGGGCAAGGACAAGTAACGATCCGGCTTCGCCTAAGAAAAACGCCACGCGATGCGTGGCGTTTTTTTATGCCTGGCGAATGCGTCCTGGACTCAGAACGGCAGCTTCAGCGCCGGGTCTACCGCATGCAGCTGCTCGCGGAACACGTTCTGGATGCGCTTGAGCGCCGCATCGTTGTCCGCGTCGAAGCGCAGCACCAGGATCGGCGTGGTGTTGGACGGGCGCACCAGGCCCCAGCCGTCCGGCCAGTCGGCGCGCACGCCGTCGATGGTGGTCAGCGCGGCGTCACCGAAGCTCGCGCTCTGGCGGAACTTCTCGATGAACTTGTAGTGCTCGCCTTCCTTCATCTCGATCTTCAGCTCCGGCGTGGACACACCCTTGGGGCAGGTCGCGAAGATCTGCTCCGGCGTGCGCTCGTCCAGATCGCCGGCCAGGATTTCCAGCAGGCGCGCGCCGGCGTAGATGCCGTCGTCGAAGCCGTACCAGCGCTCCTTGAAGAAGAAGTGGCCGCTCATCTCGCCGGCCAGTTCCGCGCCGGTCTCGCGCATCTTGCTCTTGATCAGCGAATGGCCGGTGCGCCACATCAGCGGGCTGCCGCCGGCATCGAGGATCTGGCCCTTGAGATGACCGGTGCACTTGACGTCGTAGATGATCGTCGCGCCCGGCTGGCGCGACAGCACGTCGCGCGCGAACAGCATGAGGGTGCGATCGGGGAAGATGATCTCGCCAGTCTTGGTGACCACGCCCAGGCGGTCGCCGTCGCCGTCGAAGGCCACGCCCAGGTCCGCGCCGGTGCTCTTCACCGCGAGGATCAGGTCTTCCAGGTTGTGCGGGTCGGACGGGTCCGGATGGTGGTTCGGGAAGGTGCCGTCCACATCGCAATACAGCTGGATGACTTCGCAGCCGATGCCCTCAAGCACCTGCGGCGCCACCGAGCCCGGGATGCCATTGCCGCAGTCGACCACCACCTTCATGCGGCGCCCGGCCTGCACGTCCGAGGTGATGCGCTCGACATAGTCCGGCACCACGTCGATCTGGCGCAGCGAACCCTTGCCGCCGCGCTCCAGCTCGTTGGCGGCGATGCGGCGGTACAGATCCTGGATCGAACCCTCGGACAGGGTCTCGCCGCCCACCACGATCTTGAAGCCGTTGTAGTCCGGCGGATTGTGGCTGCCGGTGACGGCCACGCCGCTGCCGGTGTTGAAGCGATAGGCCGCGTAATAGACCACCGGCGTCGGCACCGCGCCGATGTCGATCACATCGATGCCGGCCTCGCGCAGGCCGTCGGACAGCGCGGCGGTCAGCTCCGGACCGGACAGGCGGCCGTCGCGGCCGACCACGATCTCGCGCAGGCCCTTCTCGCGCATCACCGTGCCGATGGACTGGCCGAGCAGGCGCGCCACATCGGTGTTGAGCGATTTGCCGACGATGCCGCGCACGTCGTACGCGCGGAAAATCGTCGGGTCCACCGTCACCGGTACGGGCGCCGCCGGCGCGGCGGGCTTGGCGGGGCGGGCTTCCGGCTTGGCCGGCTCGGGCGTGTTGTCGATCAGGTCGGACAAAATCGGTTCCTCGTTTGAAATCTTCGGTCTGCCAAAGCTGACGCCAGGTACGCGTCCGCGCATCCACAACAGATACACGCCGCCACCCAGGCCAAGCAAGGTCAGCAAGGCGGCCAGCAGCACCGACTTCGGCAGCACGATGTAGGCGCCGGGCGGCGCCGCGACCACACTCAGGTTGCTGCCCGCGACGACCTTGCCGACCGGCTCGCTCAGCGCGGAACCGTTGCCGTTGGCGAGCAGGCGCGCATCACCGCGGCCGCGATCGTCGCCCTGGCGAAGTTCCAGTCTGCCGCCTTCCGGCGGAACGGCATTGAAACGCTCCTCCACCGGAGCGAACGGCAGCTCGAACAGCACCCAGGCATTCGGGTGCTGGCGCGGGCCCATCGGCAGCACGAAGCTGAGGCGGCGATCGCCGACTCCCTTGGGCAGGGTCTGCGCGAGCGTGTCGCCGTCGGCGGTCTGCGCGGCCATCAGCTGCGCGGCCTTGGCGTAGCCGAAGTCGCGGTAATTGGCGTGCAGCACCTCGTCCAGCGTGCCGCTGTAGAACTCGATGGCCTGGGCCTGCGGCACCTTGCCGCGCAGCAGCGTGGCCGCGTACTTCGGATCGGCCTGCACGGCGGCGGGATCCAGCGTGTCCAGCTGCTGCTGCAGGGTGCGGCGCTGGCTGGCCAGTTCGTCGGCCAGCGATTGCGCCAGCTGGTCCTGAGCGCGGTGCACGCGCTCGATCGCCGCGCTTTCGTCGGCGATCAGCCAGCTCTGCCAGGCGCAAAACAGGCCGCCCACCAGCAGCAGCGTGCCGCCGGCCAGCGGCAGCAGGCGCTGCCAATCGAAGGTGCGCTCGCGCAACCCCATCGCGATGTCCATCGCCATCGTCCTGTCCCCTCTGCAGGCTCTGTGTCAGTTGACGCCGGTCGAACCGAAACCGCCTTCGCCCCTCAGCGAAGGCTGGAACTCCGTCACCACGTTCAAGCGGGCCTGCGCTACCGGCACCAGCAGCAGCTGGGCGATGCGGTCGCCCACGGCGATGGTGTACGGCTGCGTGCCGCGGTTCCAGCACGAAATCATCAGCGGCCCCTGGTAGTCGGCGTCGATTACGCCTATCAGGTTGCCCATGACGAGACCGTGTTTATGGCCCAGCCCCGAGCGCGGCACGATCAGCGCGCACCAGCCCGGATCGCCGATGTGGATGGCCATGCCGCTGGGCACCAGCGCGCTTTCGCCGGGGGCCAGGGTCAGCGGCGCGTCGATCGCGGCGCGCAGGTCCATGCCCGCGCTGCCGGCGGTCGCCGCCTGCGGCAGCGGGATGCTGTCGCCCAGCCGTGGATCGAGGATTTTCAGTTCGACGTCGACCATGCCCGGCCGGCCCGTCATGAGCGCGCCGCCCGGTAGCGCTGCGCAATGCTCGCCACCAGTTGACGCGCGAGGGTTTCCTTGTCGGCGCGCGCCAGCTCCAGCGAGCCGCCAGGCCAGTACAGGTTCAATGCGTTGTCCGCGGCCTCGAAGCCGAGGCCGTTGCCCACCAGGTTTGCCGCGATCATGTCCAATCCCTTGCGCCGGAGCTTGTCCTGCGCGTAATCCGCCACATCATGCGTTTCCGCGGCGAATCCGACCAGGAAAGGGTGCACGGTTTGCGCGGCCAGGCTGGCGAGGATGTCGGGATTCTCGGCCAGCGCGAGGGTCAGCCCCGCGCCGGCCTGCTTCTTGATCTTCTGTGCAGCGGGGCTGGCCGGCCGGTAGTCGCCCACCGCGGCGGCGCCGACATAAATGTCCGCAGCGGCGGTGGCGGCCAGCACGGCGGCATGCATCTCGGCGGCGCTGCGCACGTCGACGCGGCGCGCCACGCCGCGCGGCGTGTCCAGGTGCACCGGGCCGGCGACCAGGGTCACCTGCGCGCCTGCATCTGCCGCGGCGCCAGCCACGGCGAAGCCCATCCGCCCGGAACTGCGGTTGCCGATGAAACGCACCGGATCAATGTCCTCATAGGTCGGACCCGCGCTCACCACCATCTTCAGCCCGCGCAGCGCGCCGTCGCCGAACGAGGCGACCAGCGCCTCGCGCAGTTCCAGTGCCTCCAGCATGCGGCCGGAGCCGATGTCGCCGCAGGCCTGGTCGCCCGAGGCCGGACCAAGCAGGTGCACGCCGCGGCGGCGCAGCGTGTCGACGTTTTCCTGCACCGCCGGATGCGCCCACATCTGCTGGTTCATCGCCGGCGCGACGTACAGCGGCGCGGCGCTGGCCAGGCACAGCGTGGTAAGCAGGTCGTTGGCCATGCCATGCGCGAGGCGGGCAATCAGGTCGGCGCTGGCCGGCGCGACGATGATCCGCTCGGCCCAGCGGGCCAGCTCGATATGGCCCATGGCCATCTCGGCCTGCTCGTCCCACAGGCTGACCCGCACGGCCTCGCCGGACAGGGCCTGGAAAGTGGTGGCGCTGACGAAATGGGTGGCGCTCTCCGTCATCACCACGCGGACCTGGGCGCCGAGGTCGCGCAGGCGGCGGACCAGCTCGCAGGCTTTATAGGCGGCGATGCCGCCCGACACGCCGAGCAGGATGCGACGGTTGGCAAGTTGCATGTAGGACAGGCCTGACAAACGGGCAGACGCCTAGCTTACCGGAATCGACTGCGTCCTCCGCTGCACACGCAGGCGCCCCTGCGGCATCGTGGACGAATGAGCATTCGAGACTGGCCAGAAGGGGAACGCCCCCGCGAAAAACTCTTGCAGCGAGGCAGCACCGCGCTGTCGGACGCCGAGCTGCTCGCCATCCTGCTCGGCAGCGGCGTGGCCGGCGCCGATGCGCTGACTCTCGGGCGCCAGCTGCTTACGGAGGCCGGCGGCCTGCATGCGCTGCTGGTCGACCCCGCCAATACCACGCGCATGGCCGGCATCGGCCCGGCCAAGCGGGCGCGCCTGGTCGCCGCACTGGAACTGGCGCGCCGTTCCTTGAACGAGCAGCTGACCGCGCGCACCTCCCTGCACAGCGCGCGCGACAGCGGCGAGTTCCTCCGCGCCAAGCTGCGCCACCTGCCCTACGAAGTGTTCGCCTGCCTGTACCTGGACAACCGCCATCGCGTGCTCGGCTACGAGGAGCTGTTTCGCGGCACGGTGGACGGCGCCAGCGTGCATCCGCGCGAGGTGGTGCGCGCCTGCCTCAAGCACAACGCCAGCGCGGTGATCCTCGCCCACAACCACCCTTCCGGCGTGGCCGAACCCAGCGTGGCGGACCGCGCCATCACCCGCAGCCTGCGCGAGGCGCTGCAATTGATCGAGGTGCGCGTACTGGATCACCTGGTGATCGGCGCGGCGGAGCCGGTCTCCATGGCGTCGCTGGGCATGATCTGATCCGGCCGGTTCGGCCCCGGCGGCCGGGAACATCTCCAAAAAATAACGGCGCGGTGGGGAACCGCGCCGTCAGGCCGTTTTTGGGGAGGGTGAGAGGGACGGCGTCTCGCGTACCCGTCAGCGGGGAGGGTGCTTGGGGTACGGATGAGATTGTCGCAACGCGGCATGACAGGGGCGTGACGTCTTGCCGGGCTCTTGCCGAAACCGCGTCGGCGCGACTTATGCACATTGGCCGCGGATGGCCTGTTAGCGAGCATTTCATCGACGGATGTGAAATTGTCCGTGCAACACATTGATCCACCGTGGAAATTTACGTGACACAGAGGTTTCCGCCACGCGAAAACCACGGCACCGCTCCACCGCGCCTACTTTCCCCACAGAGTTATCCACAGCCCCCGCAGCCGCGCCGCAGCATGCCCCGGCCCGCCTTTCCGGCGCCCTCTTACCGCTCGGAGAGCGCCCGCCCGCTCTGCTAGGATTGCCGGTTCCATCGAAGCCAGACCCAGCCCCGTGAAACAAGCGCTGCGCGATTTGCTGCTGCAGGCCATCCGGTCCCTGCAGAACGACTCCACTCTGCCCGCCGAGCTCGAGGTGCCGAACTTCGTGATCGAGCGCACGCGCAGCCGCGAACACGGCGATTTCGCCAGCAACGCGGCCATGCTGCTGGCCAAGCCGGCCCGCGCCAAGCCGCGCGAGCTGGCCGAGAAGCTGGTGGCCGCCCTGCCCGCCAACGCCCAGGTGGCCAAGGTGGAGATCGCCGGCCCCGGCTTCATCAATTTCTTCCTCGCGCCGGGCGCCTATCACGCCGAGCTGCGCCGCATCTTGGCCGAGGGCGACGCCTATGGCCGCAACGACAGCGGCAAGGGCGTCACGGCCGGTGTGGAATTCGTCTCGGCCAATCCCACCGGCCCGCTGCATGTCGGCCACGGCCGCGCCGCGGCGATCGGCGACTGCCTTAGCCGCCTGCTCGACGCCAACGGCTGGGCGGTGCAGCGCGAGTTCTACTACAACGATGCCGGCGTGCAGATCCAGAACCTGGCCATCTCGGTGCAGGCGCGCGCGCGCGGCCTGGCCCCGGGCGATGCCGGCTGGCCGGAGGACGGCTACCGCGGCGACTACATCGCCGACGTAGCCCGCGCCTACATGGCCGGCGAGTCCGTGGTGGCCGACGGCCAGACCGTCACCGGCGCCAGGGACGCGGAGAACCTCGACGCCATCCGCCAGTTCGCCGTGGCCAGCCTGCGCCGCGAGCAGGACCTGGACCTGAAGGCCTTCGGCGTCGGCTTCGACACCTATTTCCTGGAGTCCTCGCTGTACACCGGCGGCAAGGTGGAGGAGACCGTGCGCGAGCTGGTCGCGCATGGCCACACCTATGAGGAAGGCGGCGCGCTGTGGCTGCGTTCGACCGACTTCGGCGACGACAAGGACCGCGTGATGCGCAAGTCCGACGGCACGTTTACGTATTTCGTGCCGGACGTGGCCTATCACCGCAGCAAGTGGCAGCGCGGCTACGTGCGCGCCATCACCGAGCTGGGCTCGGACCATCACGGCAGCCTGGCCCGCGTGAAGGCCGGCCTGCAGGCGCTGGACTGCGGTATCCCCAAGGGCTGGCCGGAATACGTGCTGCACCAGATGGTCACGGTGATGCGCGGCGGCGAGGAGGTGAAGATCTCCAAGCGCGCCGGCAGCTACGTCACCCTGCGCGACCTGATCGACGAAGTGGGCAAGGACGCGACGCGCTACTTCCTGATCTCGCGCAAGGCCGATTCGCAGCTGGTGTTCGACATCGACCTGGCGCGCTCGCAGAGCAACGACAACCCGGTCTACTACATCCAGTACGCCCATGCCCGCGTATGCAGCGTGCTGCGCCAGGCCGGCGAGAAGGGGTTCACCTTCGATCTGCACAATGGCCAGGCGCAGCTGGAACGCCTGGACAACGAGCACGAACAGATCCTGTTCACCGAGCTGTCCAAGTACCCGGAACAGGTGGAAGCCGCCGCGGTGAACCTCGAGCCGCACGTGATCGCCACCTGGCTGCGCGAACTGGCGAACGCCTTGCACACGTACTACAACTCGCACCAGTTCCTGGTCGACGACAAGGACCTGCGCGATGCCCGCCTCGCTCTGGTGGTGGCTACGCGGCAGGTGCTCAGGAACGGTCTGGATTTGCTGGGCCTCAGCGCCCCGGAGAGCATGTAAATGGCAGCACGCAAGGGCAAAGGCCGTCAGGCCGTGCGCAATAACAGCGGCGGTTTTCCGGCCTGGGGCTGGGCCATCGTCGGCATCGCGGTCGGCGCGCTGCTGATGTTCGCCATGCGCGGCAAGCTGCCGATGGGCGGCCGTGCCGGCGACGCGCCGCAGCCCAACGCACAGGCCACCGCCCAGCACGGCAGCGATGCCGGCGCGGTGGAACCGACCGCCAGCGAATCCGCGGCCGCGCCGAAGAAGCCGCAGTTCGACTTCTACTCGGTGCTGTCGGAGAAGGAAGTGCGCATCCCCGACGCGGAGATCAGCGCACAGGCGCGCGCCGAACAGCAGAAGCAGGCCGCCGCGCAGCAGGCGCAGGCCGCCCAGGCGGCGCAGCAGGCCCAGCAGCAGGCGGCCGCGCAGCGCGCCGCGGCGGCGAATGCGCCGGCGGCGGTCACCGAGAACGTCACCGCGGCCCCCGCCGCCGTGCCGCCGCCCGCTACGGGTGGTGGCGGCTATCTGCTGCAGGTCGGCGCGTTCCCGAGCGCCACGGATGCGGAAAGCCTGAAGGCCAAGCTGGCCCTGCAGGGTTTCGTCGCCAACGTGGCCTCGGTCAACGTCAACGGCCAGACCTACAACCGCGTGCGCCTGGGTCCGTTCAAGTCGGCCACCGAACTGGAATCGACCAAGCAGCGCCTGTCCTCGGCCGGCTTCAACGCGATTGCGCTGAAGGAAGGCCGCTGAAGCGCCATCACCCGGCGTAGGTTGGGGTGAGCCGCAGGCGAACCCCAACAGTGCGACGCGCTTGGACGTGACTGTGTTGGGGTTCGCCTGCGGCTCACCCCAACCTACGCCGCTCAGCGCTTGCGCTTGAGCCGGATCAGCGCCGAGATATCGTCGTCGCCATAACCCTGGCTCATCAGCTCGGCATAGTCGGCCAGCGATTTCTCGATCACCGTGCGATCCGTGCCCGCGCCCTCGGCGATGCGCTTCACGATGCCCAGGTCCTTGTGCAGCAGCGCCAGCTTGAAGCCGACGCTGAACTCGTCGCGCAGCATGGTGGCGCCGCGCTTTTCCAGAAACCAGCTGCCCGCCGCACCGGCACCCAGCGTCGGCAGCAGGCGCTCCGCTTCCAGTCCCAGCGCTTCGCCCAGCGCCAGGCCTTCGCATACCGCCTGGGCGATACCGGCCACCAGTACCTGATTCACCGCCTTGGTGGCCTGGCCGGCGCCGACGTCGCCGAGGTGGGTGACGCGCAACGCGTAGGCTTCGAGCACGGGACGCGCGCGCTCCAGCACCGCGGCGTCGCCGCCGACCATCACCGACAGCTTGCCGTTCTTCGCGCCTTCCACGCCGCCGGATACCGGCGCATCGAGGAAATCCACGCCCGCGGTGGCCAGCCGCGCGGCGGCGCGCTTGGCGGTGTCCGGTGCCACGGTGGAGTGGTCGACCACGACGGCGCCGCGCTTTAGATGCGGCAGCATGGTGTCGATGGTGGCCAGCACGTCGGCATCGGCCGTCACGCACAGCGCGATCACGTCGCATTGCGCGGCCAGCTGCTCCAGCGGCGGCGCCACCACGCCCAGCTCGCGCGCCAGCGCGTCGGCCTTGGCCTGGGTGCGGTTGGCTACTGCATGCAGCAGGCCCTTGGATTTCAGATGCCCGGCCATCGGCGCGCCCATGGCGCCGAGACCGACGAAAGCTGCCTTGAGCGTCATCGGGAGATTCCAACGATAAGAAACATGGCCGCCCCGGGGGACGGAGCGGCCTATGTTAGCTGCGGTGCACGTCGTGCGTGACGAACGGCCGCTCCGGCGTCGGCCGCTCCAGCCAGTGCGGATGCGCCAGCGTGTGGCGCATGTCGGCCAGGCCGCTGTCCCAGTGCGAACGCATGCTGGTCAGGCTGAACTCGTAGTCCTTGTAGTGCCCTTCGTACGGCTTGTCGCGGTAGATCAGGTGGATCAGGTTGGTCAGCGCGCCGGAGGCCTGCGCCTGTGCGCGGCGGAAGGCCGGATCGTCGTGCTTCTCCGGCGGCACCAGCGCCATCAGGTCGTGCAGCAGGCGCTGGTTTTCCTGGTTCAGCCGCATGTACTCGGTGATCAGGCGGGTGCGGCTGGAATACTGGATTTCCTTGGAGCGCTCGGCCACGCCGGCCAGGTCGCGCGGCAGCTCGCCGATGGCGCGCCACAGGTCCACCTGGAAGATCAGCGCATCGTGGCAGGGCCGGTCGGACAGCACCTTGTACAGCGGCGTGTTGGAGACCATGCCACCGTCCCAATAGAACTCGCCGTCGATTTCCACCGCGGGAAATCCCGGCGGCAGCGCGCCGGAGGCCATGAAATGCTCCACCCGCAGCTTGCCGTGGGTGTTGTCGAAATAGGCGAAGTTGCCGGTGCGCACGTTCACCGCGCCCACCGAGACGCGCATCGAGCGCGCGTCGTTGATGCGGTCGAAATCCACCAGCCGCTCCAGCGTGCTGCGCAGCGGGCCGGTGTCGTACCAGCTCACCTCGCCGGGGCCGGAGGCGCGACGGAACGGCAGGAACGGCGGCGGCATGCGCGGCACGAAGAAACCCGCCTGCCCCTCCAGCAGCGCGCGCCATGCGGCCAGGCTGCTGAACCCGTTCTGCAGCACTAGCGGCCAGCCGCTGCTGTCGAACGCGGGCGTCGCCGGGAAATACGGCGGCTTGCAGATGGTCTCCCAGAACTCGCGCAGCTTTTCCACGCGATGCCCGATCGGATTGCCGGCGATGATTGCCGCGTTGAGCGCGCCGATCGAAATGCCGGCCAGCCAGCGCGGCCGCAGATCCGCCTCGGCCAGCGCCTGGTACACACCGGCCTGGTAGGCGCCGAGCGCGCCGCCGCCCTGCAGCACCAGGGCCACGGTGGAGTAAGCCTCGCCGACCATCTTGGCCAGGCTTTCCTTGGCCGCGCCTTGCGTGTCGTTAGCCATGGGACTCAAGCCTCCGCCAGGTAGTCGTGCACCACTTCGCCCAGGCCGAGGGTGAGGTCGGTGATGAAGTGCATGGCCGATTCGATCTTCAGCACCGGCAGCTCGGCTACCGGTGCCAGCGCGTGCGGATGCAGTTCCAGCGCGGCCGGGCCGGTCCAGGCGCCCTTGAGCGTGACGTCGGTGGTGAAGTAACGCACCAGCTCGCAGATGCGCGGGCTGCCGTCCACGTGCGGGATGATCTTGAGCAGGAAGTTCGGCGCGGCCAGCGCGGCCAGCACCGCGGCGCGATCGGCCTCGGCGTGCTTGAAGCCCATGGTCGCCTTGGCCACGCGCACCTTGCCGTAGTCGAGCGTGCCGACCAGCGTATCGATCTCGGTTTCCAGCACCGGGCTGGCCAGCTTCTTGGGGAAACCCCACAGCTCGCGGCCGCCGGCGATCGGCGGATGGTCGTTCAGATACATCGAATGCACGTAGCCGCCGTGCACGCCCTGGAAGCTCACCGGAATCACCTGGCCCGACTCGGTGTAGTCGCCGAAGCCGGTGGAATCGGGCATGCGGATGAACTCGTACTTCACCAGCGGCTCGCCGATCTCCAGCGGCTCGGGCACCACCGCGCGCAGCGCGTCGGGATCGGTGCGGTAGGTGATGACCAGGAATTCGCGATTGACGAAACGGTAGGGCCCACGCGGAAACGCGGGGCTGGTCAGCGGCATGGCGAACGCATTGGCCTTGACGTCGGCGATCTTCATCGAGCCATCCTCTTTGGCAATCCGGTCTGGCGCACGCCAGTCGGCGTGCGCTGCATGCAATCGGGGAAGCGCCCGCTCCGCTCGGTGCGGGCGGGCGCGGCGACGCTTACTGCATGTACCAGCCGTGGCTGACCACGATCGACTGGCCGGTGAGCGCGGCCGAGGGGAACGCGGCGAGGAACAGCGCGGTTTCGGCGATGTCTTCCACCGTGGTGAAGGTGCCGTCGACCGTGTCCTTGAGCATCACGTTCTTGATCACTTCCGCCTCGCTGATGCCCAGCTCCTTGGCCTGCTCGGGAATCTGCTTTTCCACCAGCGGCGTGCGCACGAAGCCCGGGCAGATCACGTGCGAACGCACGTTGTGCGCCGCGCCTTCCTTCGCCAGCGTGCGCGCCAGGCCGAGCAGGCCGTGCTTGGCGGTAACGTAGGCGGATTTGAGCTTGGATGCCTCGTGCGAATGCACCGAGCCCATGTAGATGACGGTGCCGCCGCGGTCACCCTTGTACATGTGCTGCAAAGCGGCCTTGGTGGTGAGGAAGCCGCCGTCGAGGTGGATCGCCAGCATCTTCTTCCAGTCGGCGAAGGCGAACTGGTCGATCGGGTTGATGATCTGCACGCCAGCGTTGGAAATCAGGATATCCAGCGCGCCGAATTCGGCGACCGCCTTGTCGGTGCCCGCGTTCACCGCCGCTTCGTCGGTGACGTCCATGGCGATGCCGATCGCCTTGCCGCCGGCGGCCTTGATCTCCGCGGCGGCCGCATCGGCGGCCTGCTGGTTGATGTCGGCGATCGCCACGGCGCAGCCGTTCTTCGCGTAGAGCTCCGCGATGGCCTTGCCCAGGCCGCTCGCGGCGCCGGTGATCAAGGCGACCTTGCCTTCGAGACTTGCTGCCATAACCACTCCTTCGATGGGGGATGCGGGGGACGAACAAGGCTGGCACAGCTCGGGCGTCGCATCCATGCGACGAATGGACATCCGGGAAAAACCTTCCCGACTCCGTCATTCCGGCGCAGGCCGGAATCCAGTAGCGATAACGCCGGATTCTCGCGAAGAATCCATCCAACGCTTTCGCGAAAATCTAGCACTGTCGCTACTGGATTCCGGCCTGCGCCGGAATGACGAGCTTTTTTCAGTGCGCGCCTTCCGACAAGTACGTATAGCCGGTCAGACCGTCGTTCAATGTGACAAACAACTGTTCCGCCGGCGCGCCTTCGACACCCGCCGCGGCGATGCGTTCGCGATAGCTCTGGCGTAGCGCTTCCAGGTCGTAACCGACGTAGTCCAGCATCAGGTCGGTGGTGTCGCCGCGGCGACGATGCGCAAAAACATACGAATCGCCTTCCACCCGCACGTTCACCGCATCGGTGTCGCCGAACAGGTTGTGGATGTCGCCCAGGGTCTCCTGGTACGCGCCCACCATGAAGATGCCGAGGCGATAGCTCTCGCCCTCGCGCACGGCGTGCAGCGGCAAGCTGACGTCCACGCCCTCGGCATCGACGTAGTGGTCGATGCGGCCGTCGGAATCGCAGGTGAGGTCGACGATCACGCCGCGGCGGGTCGGCGCCTCGTCCAGGCGGGCGATCGGCGCGATCGGGAAGATCTGGTCGATCGCCCAGATATCCGGCACCGATTCGAACACCGAGAAGTTGACGAAGTATTTGTCGACCAGCTTCTCGTCCAGTTCGTCCAGCGCCTGGCGGTGCGAGCGCTCGGCCGGCAGCAGGCGCACGCGCACTGCGTTGGCGATGGCGTAGTACATCTCGTCCAGCCGGGCGCGGTCTTCCAAAGCCAGCTGACCGAGCGCGTACAGCGTCTGGCCTTCGTTGAGGTGATGCTGCGCCTCGTGGAACAGCTCCAGCGCCGGACGCGCGTCCAGCTCCTCGTAGGTCTCGCGCAGGCGGCGCAGCACGGCCGGCTCGTCTTCGCGCGGCGGCGGGATGGCGCCGGCGGGCACCTCTTCCACCTCGGTGACGTTGACCACCATCACCGCGTGGTGCGCGGTCATCGCGCGGCCGGCCTCGGTGACGATGTGCGGCGCGGCCAGGCCTTCCTCGGCCACCGCTTCGGCCAGCGACTGCACGATGGTGGAGGCGTACTGCTCGATCGAGTAATTGATCGAGTTGTGGCTGCGCGAGCGCGAGCCTTCGTAGTCCACGCCCAGGCCGCCGCCGACGTCGACGATCTCCAGCGGCACGCCCATGCGGATCAGCTCCACGTAGTAGCGCGTGGCCTCGCGCATGCCCGCGGCGATGTCGCGCACGTTGGAGATTTGCGAGCCCATGTGGAAATGCTGCAGCTTCAGAGTGTGCTTGAGGCCCGCCTCGTCGAGACGGCGCACCAGGGTCAGCACCTGGTTCGGCGACAGGCCGAACTTGCCCTTGTCGCCGCCGGTGTTCTGCCACTTGCCGGCGCCGATCGAGGCCAGCCGCACGCGCACGCCCAGCAGCGGCTCCACGCCGAGCGCCTTGGCCTCGGCGAAGACATGATCGAGTTCGGAGAGCTTCTCGATCACGATGTGCACGCGCAGGCCGAGCTTGCGGCCGATCAGCGCCAGGCGCACGTATTCGCGGTCCTTGTAGCCGTTGCAGACCACGATGGAACCGGGCCGGGCCATCGCCAGCACCGCCATCAGCTCGGGCTTGGAACCGGCCTCCAGGCCGAAGCCGTGCTCGCCGGCAGCCACCAGCTCGCCGGCCACGCCGCGCTGCTGGTTGACCTTGATCGGATACACGGCGGTGTAGCCGCCGCCGTAGTTCCATTCCGCGGTGGCCTTGGCGAAGGCGCCCTGCAGGCGCGCCAGGCGGTCGGCGAGAATGTCGGGGAAGCGCACCAGCAGCGGCAGGCGCAGGCCCTCGGCGCGGGCGCGCTCGACGATCTCCGGCAGCGACAGCGCCGGGCCGCCGGCGCCGCGCGGGCGCATCACGATATGGCCGCGGGCATCCACGTCCACGTAACCGTCGCCCCAGTGCGGGACGGCGTAGGTGTGACGGGCGGCATCGGCATTCCAGTGCTTCGACATGGACTTCAAGTTCCTTCGGGCTCAGCGGGCGCACGAGGGCGCCCCAGGTCATGTCGTCGCAGCGGCGAGCCTTGACGAGGAAGAAGCCCGCCGGCCGGAAGCCTCGCACGCCGCGGGGCCGGAACGGACTCTACGACCCGCGGACGACCAGTCGCGGCGGGAAGGCCGCCTATTGTAATGGTCGAATGTGACCATGCGGCATCCGCGCCCGGTACGCCGGGGCCCGGAACGGCTACAATTGCGCCTCTTTGCCCACCGTGACGTCAGGAACAGGAACACACGCCATGTCGCAGCCCAGCTGGTTCACCGAGGCCCACCAGGCCTCCGGCTCCTCCATCGGTTATCGCGTGGAGAAGCTGCTTCATGCCGAGAAGACGCCGTTCCAGACCATCGAGATCTACCAGACCACCGACTGGGGCAACCTGATGGTGATCGACGGCTGCGTGATGCTGACCAGCCGCGACAACTTCCTCTACCACGAGATGATGACCCACCCGGCGCTGTTCACCCATGCGCGCGCCAAGCGCGTGGTGATCATCGGCGGCGGCGACTGCGGCACGCTGCGCGAAGTGCTCAAGCACGAGGAAGTGGAATCGGCCGTGCAGGTGGAGATCGACGAGCGCGTCACGCGCCTGGCCGAGCAGTACTTCCCCGAGCTGTGCGAAGCCAACAACGACCCGCGCGCGGAGCTGCTGTTCATCGACGGCATCAAGTACATGGCCGAGGCCGAGCCGGAATCGCTGGACCTGGTCATCGTCGACTCGACCGACCCGGTCGGCCCCGCCGAAGGCCTGTTCAACGCCGCCTTCTACGCCAGCTGCTTCAAGGCCCTGCGCCACGGCGGCATCCTGGTGCAGCAGAGCGAGTCGCCGATCGCCCATATCGAGCTGATCAAGTCGATGCGCTCGGCCATGCGCACCGCCGGCTTCAGCGCGGTGAAGACCCTGCCCTTCCCGCAGCCGTGCTACCCCACCGGCTGGTGGAGCTGCACCATGGTGCGCAAGGGCGGCGACCTGGCCGGCTTCCGCGAGCGCGGCGCGCTCAGCAAGAACTTCGCCACCCGGTACTACAACGCCGAGATCCACAAGGGCGCCCTGGCGATGCCGGAGTTCATGAAAGAAGCGCTGGGCGAATAAGCCTGCCGCAGACGACCCGCCCCGTGGCGACGCGGGGCGGGTTTTTGCTTTTCGGGGGGGACGCTCAGAACAGCGTCGAACGCACCTTCGGCAGCAGCACCAGCACCAGCGTCGCTATCGGCCCCAGCAGCAGCGACAGCAGGAACCAGGCCAGGCCGCTGCGGTTCTTGCCCTGGGCCAGACCCGCATTGATCAGCGCCAGCGTGCCCCAGCCCACGAACCAGGGGGCGCGCCCGTCGGCCATGATCGCTATTTGATCCACTTACGTTTCTCCTGTGCGTGGCGCGCAGGCGCGCCCGGGACAGCGGTGGCGCGCAGGCGCGCGCCCGATTGGGTGAAGGGCCATGCTAGCAAGCGCGGCCCGGCGCGGCGGCCGCGAGCGTTCGCGGGATCAGGCAGGCTTAATGCTGGATAAGTATGCTGGCCGCTTCGTTTTGCGGATGGAGAACAGCATGCGCGGATGGCGCTACCTCGCCCTGGGCCTCGCCAGTGTCCTGTCGATCGCCCCGGTTTACGCCAAGCAGGCCGGCAAACCGGCGCCGGCAGCGGCCAAGCCCGACGCGCGCAACGAGGCGCTGCTGGCCTTCCAGCGCGACCTGGTCAGCGTGCTGGCCCCGCGCGCCGACGCCATGCCCCTGCTCGGCGCCGCCCTGCTCGCCCGCCCGCTGCCCAAGCAGGCCAAGTACAACGACTTCCATACCCTGATCGAGCGCGCATCCAAGGCCGAGGACACCATCCCCGCGGTGAGCTGGCTGCGCCTGAGCGACTGCGACGCCAACGCTGACGACTGCCCCAACGCCGACGCGCTGGCCAAACTCACCGGGCAGGCCCCGGACAACGCCGCGGTGTGGCTGTTGAAGCTCGGCCAGGACCATCACGACGGCAAGGACCAGGCCGCGCGCGACGACCTGGCCAAGGCCGCCGCCGCCAAGCTCTACGACGACTACACCGGCACCAGCCTCAAGGCGCTGGCCGCCAACGTCAGCACGCTGCCGCCGCCGCCGGCGACCATCGATCCCGCCTCGCCCACCGGCGCCACCGGCGTGCAGCTGACCCTGGTGTTCGGCATGGCTGCCACCCAGCCGCAGCCGGGTCTGCAGGCCACCTCCAAGCTGTGCGAGAACGCCGGCGACGACGCCGCGCTCAAGGACGACTGCCTCAAGCTAGGCCGCCTGCTCGAATGGGGTTCCAGCCCGCTGGCCCGTTCGCTGGGCCTGCATCTGCGCGAGGTGCTGGCCGCCGATCCGGCCCAGCAGGACGACGCCAGGCGCACCCGCCGCAACCTGGTCTGGCAGGTGCAGAACTTCGCCCAGCTCTCGGCCCGCGCCCAGACCGACCTTGCCCTCGCCCAGCACCTGCTGGCGCTGGCGCGTACCGGCGGCACCGAGATGAGCCTGGTGCTCGCGGCATTGCGCGACTACAAGATCCCGGTCGACGCGCCGGCCGAGCCGCAAGGCCAGCAGGCCGGCGCCGGCGAGCCAGCCCAGGCCAAGGGCTGAGCACTGGCGCACGTCGTGCGCGCTGTTGCCGGTTCCCCCTTCCCGTGTACCCTTGGGTCCACTTCGAAACGAAGGGGCGGCGCATGCTGACGGTGCTGGTAGCAAGCAGCAAGGGCGGTTGCGGCAAGAGCACGCTGGTCACCCAGCTGGCTTCGCACTGGGCGCAGGACGGCAAGCACACGGCCATCGTGGATGCCGACCGGCAAGGTTCCAGTTTCCGCTGGGCGGCGCGGCGCGCCGAGAACAACGTGCCGGGCGTGCTCGCCGTCGAAGGCGGGCGCCGCGCGCTGGACAAGCTGCCCGAAGACACCCAGCGCACCCTGATCGACACGCCCGCCGGCTCGCACGAACGCGAGCTGGAGCCGTACCTCGAACAGGCCAACGTGCTGCTGGTGCCGGTGCTGCCTTCGACCTTCGACCTCGACGCCACCCTGGCCTTCCTGACCCATCTGCAGGAGATCCCGCGCATCAAGCGCGGCAAGCTGCCGGTGGGCCTGGTGGGCAACCGCCTCAAGCCGTGGACCCGCGCCAGCCAGGATGCGATGGAGCAGCTGGCCGGCCAGTCGCCGTTCCCGGTGGTGGCGGAGCTGCGCGACAGCCAGGCCTACGTGCTGCTCACCGCGCTCGGCAAGGGCATCTTCGACTATGCCTCCGAGCAGGTGCGCAACCACCAGGAAGACTGGAAACACCTCCTGCGCTGGATCAAGCGCCAGCATTAATTCACCTGTCCGTCCGGAGCCGTCCATGCGAGAACTCATCCTGTTGCGCCACGCCGAAGCCCAGCCCTCGCAGCCGGGGGGCGACGACCTTGGCCGGCGTCTGAGCGGACGCGGCGAGCAGGAGGCCCGCGCCGCGGGCCGCTGGCTGGAGCAATGGCTCAAGCGCCACAAGCAGCAGCGGCCGGGCCGCGTGCTGTGCTCGCCGTCCGAGCGCACCCGCGCCACCGCCACGCTGGCCCTGGCCGAGATCCAGGGCGCGCCGGAACCGGAGCTGTGCGAAGACATCTACGAGGCCACCCAGGGCGAGCTGCTGGCCCTGCTCGACGACCACGGCGATGCCGAATCGGTGCTGCTGATCGGCCACAACCCAGGCATCGAGCGGCTGGTCGCGCTGCTGGCCGAGGGCCGTTCCGACGAATACCGCGGCATGCCGCCTGCCGGCATCGCGGTGTTCCATTCGGACGAGGGCTTCGAACCGGGTCACGCCCGCCTGGAAGCCTTCTGGTCGCCGTGAGCCGCCAGCGCCGACGCTGGCCTGTCCAGCGCGCCGCAGCCTGTCTCGTTCTCGCTCTCGCCGCGGCCTCCACGCTCCACGCCGCCGACTACCGTATCGACCCGGCCCGCTCGCACGCCGAATTCGGCGTGCGCCTGCTGTGGCTGACCCAGGTCACCGGCAGCTTCGAGCGCATCGACGGCGAGGTGACCCTGAGCGGGCGGCGCGACGTGGCCGTGGTCGACGCGCACATCGCGGTGGACAGCATCCGCATGTCCTCCGAGCGCTTCCGCCGCTGGGTGATGGCGCCGGAATTCTTCGACGCGGAGCATTACCCCACCATCCACTTCGTCTCCGAGCCGGTGCCGGTGGCCTCGCTGGAACATGGCGGCGAGCTGTTCGGCACGCTCACCCTGCGCGGCATATCGCGGCCGGCGCGCTTCGAGCTGCTGCCTTCGCCCTGCCCGCTGGAGCAGCCCAGCGACTGCCGCATCGAAGTGCGCGGCGACATCCAGCGCAGCGATTTCGGCATGACCGGCCATCGCACCGCCCTGTCCGACCAGGTCCGCCTGGGCCTGATCATCGCCATCGACCGCGTGCCGACCAGCACCGGGTCATGAACGCGCACTGGCCCGGCGCCGTTCCGCCGGTCGCCGCACCGGCGACGAAATGGCCCGGGGCTATTTATCATGTGCGGATGCGATCGCACTGGACGGGCGTACTTCTTCTCCTGCTCGCCTCGACCCTGCTGCCAGGATGCAGCCTGTCGACGGCGCAGATCCGCCGTGCCGATGCGGTGGTGGCCGCGCAGACCGATCACGCCATCGACTGCGCCGGGCCGGACAGCTGCGCCGAGCCCTCGCCCCTGCTCGACGCGGCCAGCGCGGCGATCGCCGCCTCGACCCCGCAGGCGCCGGTGCACGTGGTCACCCTGCTCAACGACAGCGAGCCGGCGCTAGTGGCACGCATCAACCTGATCCGCGCGGCAAAACATTCGATCGACATCCAGATCTACATCTGGGACCAGGACGACGCCGGCCAGCTGATCCTGGACGAACTGGTGCGCGCGGCGCGGCGCGGCGTGAAGGTGCGCATCCTGGCCGACCAGCTGTTCTCCTTCAACGACAGCGTGTGGCTGACGCGCCTGGCGCGCGCGCACGCCAACCTGGAGATCCGCCTGTACAACCCGACCTTCCACAAGTCGGAGACCTCGCCGCTGGAATTCGCCGCCGGCATCGTGTGCTGCTTCTACAAGTTCAACCAGCGCATGCACAACAAGATCCTGCTGGTCGACAACAGCATCGGCATCACCGGCGGGCGCAACTACCAGGACCGCTACTTCAACTGGGACAACGACTTCGACTACGTCGACCGCGACGTGATGGTCGGCGGCCCGGCCGCGCAGGCGATGGGCGAGACCTTCGAACGTTTCTGGACGCACAAGCGCGCGGTGCCGCTGACCCATCTGCGCGACATCTACCGCCTGCTGACCAGCGCCACGCCCGCGCCCTGGCGCGAGCCGGTCTACCTGCATCCGGACCGCGTAGCGCGCGTGCAGGAGGAAGCGGACGACGCCGACTGGCTCGACGAATACCTGGTCACCCCGACCCTGCGCACCACCGCGCCGGTGGAATTCTTCAGCGACCTGCCGGCCAAGACCGACCAGCCGCGCGAGCGCGCCGCGCGCGAGTTCACCGCCAACGTGATGCGCATGGTCGGCTCGGCCAAGCAGGAAGTGGTGCTGCAGACGCCGTACTTGGTGATGAGCAAGCGCGCCCGCCGGATCTTCGACCGCCTGCACCAGCAGGAAGCGCCGCCGCGCATCGTGGTCTCGACCAATTCGCTGGCCTCCACCGACGCTTTCGCCGTGTATGCGATGTCGTACAAGCACCGCAAGCGCTATCTCAGCGACTACGGCTTCGAGATCTACGAACTGAAGCCGCGCGCGCTGGGTCCGGCGGAGGACAACGCCTGGGCCAGCGCGGACGACGGGCCCGACGACGGCGGCAGCGACGCCAGGCCGGCCGGCGGCAAGCCCGCCAGCAAGCGCCGCTACGTCGGTATCGAAACGCGCACCCTGCTGGGCCGCGGCGGCAAGCGCAACCGCCCCGCGCCGCTGGTCAGCGCGGGCCGGCGCTTCGGCCTGCATGCCAAGTCCATCGTGGTGGACGACCGCTTCGCCATGGTCGGTTCGCACAATTTCGACCCGCGCTCGGACCACTACAACACCGAGGCCGGCGTGATCGTGTACGACCCCGCGTTCGCCCAGCAGCTGCGCAGCGCGATCATGCGCGAGACCGAGCCGGAGAATGCCTGGGTGATCGCGCCGCGCCAGCGCTCCATCCCGCTGCTGTCGGACTTGAACGCCGCCATCGGCGACCTGTCCGCGGCGCTGCCGCTGTTCGATTTCTGGCCGTACCGCTATGCCACCAGCTATGAGCTCAAGCCGGGCTGCACGCCGATGCGCCCGAGCGATCCGGATTTCTTCAGCTGCTACCAGGCGGTGGGCGACTTTCCCGAGGTGGCCAGCCCGCCCAAGCTGATCTACACGCGCCTGCTGACGGCGTTCGGCGCCGGCGCGAACGGGATTCTCTGATTTCGGCCAGGTGCGTTCAGGCCGGGCGGTCGTTGCCGGCGAAGCGCATCGGCAGGTTGCCGCTGACGCCTTCCGGATGACCGGCCGGCACGGCGAAGCGCCAGCCCTGCACGGTCTGCACGGCTTCCTGGTCAAGCTGGGGATCGCCGCTGGACTGGTCGACCGCGGCATGGGTCACATGCCCCTGCGCATCGACCGACAGATGCAGCACCACCAGCCCGGCGCGGGCGACGCGGCGGCTGAAGATCGAACTTGGCAGCTGCGGCATCTCGACCGGGGTCAGCGTCGGCGTCTCCGTCTCGGCCGGTGCGGCGGCGGCCTGCGCAACGTCCACCGGCGGCAGGTGCGCGGCATGCGCCGGCGGGCGCGGCGCGGGAGCCGCGCGCCGGTGCTGCGCCGGAGTCGGCACGGAGGGCATGGGCTTCGCGGCGATGCGGTCCGGCCCTTTCCATCCCGCCGTCAGCCCGCTCAGCCAGGCGGTGCCGGCCACGCCCACCGCCAGCGCGAGCAGACTCAGGACGGTGGTGGTGCGCAGGCGGAACATGGCGGCGGCGAGCGGCTCAGCGCTCGAGGATGGCGGTGACGCCCATGCCGCCGGCGGTGCAGATCGAGATCAGGCCGCGGCCCGAACCCTTCTCCTCCAGCATCTTCGCCAGCGTGGCGACGATGCGCGCGCCGGTGGCGGCGAACGGATGGCCGGCGGCGAGACTGGAGCCATGCACGTTGAGCTTGGCCGGATCGATGCTGCCCAGCGGCTGGTCCAGCCCCAGGCGGTTGCGGCAGTAGGTTTCGCTCTCCCACGCGCGCAGCGTGCACAGCACCTGGGCGGCGAAGGCTTCGTGGATCTCGTAGAAGTCGAAGTCCTGCAGGGTGAGCCCATGGCGCGCCAGCATGCGCGGCACGGCCACGGTCGGCGCCATCAGCAGGCCCTCGCCGTGCACGAAATCCACGGCGGCCACTTCGGCATCGAGGAAATATGCCTGCACCTTCAAGCCGCGCCTGGCAGCCCACTCGTCGCTGCCCAGCAGCACCGCGGCGGCGCCGTCGGACAGGCCGGTGGAATTGCCCGCGGTAAGCGTGCCGTGGCCGGAAATCTTGTCGAACGCAGGCTTGAGCGTGCCCAGCTTCTCCATGCTGGAATCCGCGCGCAGGAAGCCGTCGCGCTTCAGGCCGCGGAACGGCACCACCAGGTCCTCGAAGAAACCCGCCTCGTAGGCGGCGGCCAGCTTCTGGTGGCTTTCCAGCGCCAGCCGGTCCTGCGCCTCGCGGCCGATGTGCCATTCCTTGGCCATGCGCTCGCAGTGGTCGCCCATCGACATGCCGGTGCGCGGCTCGGCCACGCCCGGGAACGAGGGCTTCAATTCCTTCAGCGAGAAGCCGCGGGTAAAGGCGGCCATCTTGTCCTGCCAGCCCTTGGCGCGGTTGATCGCCAGCAGGCGCTTGCGGAAGCGCTCGCCCAGCACGATCGGCACGTCGCTGGTGGTGTCCGAGCCGCCGGCGATGCCCGCCTCGATCTGCCCGGCGGCGATCTTGTTGGCGATGATGATGGCGTTGTCCAGCGAGGTGCCGCAGGCGCGCGCCGTGGTGATGCCGGGGGTGGTGGGCGCCAGGCCCGAGGACAGCACCGCTTCGCGCGCGAGGTTCCACTCCGAGGAGTGCTTGATCACCGCGCCCATCGCCACCTCGCCCAGCTCCTCGCCATGCAGGCGGAAGCGTTCGACCAGGGCGCCGAGCACCTTGACCGACATGCCGAAGTTGCCGACGTCGGCATACGCGGTGTTGTTGCGGCAGAAGGGAATGCGGATGCCGCCGATCACACCGACGCGCTTGGGGGTGTTGTCCATGTCGTTGAGGATTCCAGCCGGGGCGAGCGTTCAAGGCTAACGCGCCGTGCCAGCTCGCGAAAGCCCGTGTTAAGCGGATGCTAGACTCTCGGTTCTTTGCCGTTCGGATTCGCCCACGTGGAAGCCTCGTCACTGGTCGCCCTGCCCATCGTGCTCGCGCTGGAGCTGTCGCCCGGCGAAACGCCGCAGCGCCTGACCCTGGGCCGCGACGAGGCCGCCGAACTGGCCGCCCTGGCCGCCGCCGACCTGCACGCGCTGGTGCCGCAGGTGGAGCAATGTCGCCTGGCCGTGGCCGGCGCGCTGTTCGATGCGGTGGAACTGCTGCGCCCCGGCTTCCCCGTGTGGGCCACGCTGGATGAGCTGGCCCGCCGCGTGCCGCGCGGCCACCTGGACAACGTGGTCGCCTTCGGCACCCACGAAGGCCACATGCCGGCCCAGCCGCTGGAGCCGGAACGCACCTACGCCGATGGCCCGATGCGCCTGCTGCCGCTGAGCCTGCTTGCGCCCGAGGCGCTGGCCGAGGAACTGGCCGAACGCCTGGAAGTGGAACTGGTCGGCCGCGGCGAAGCCGGCGCGCGCACCTCAGACTGGCTGATGCGCGCGCTCGGCGTGCGGCTGGAGCATGCGCGCTTCCTCAGCCGCAACGACCTGCTGGCGATGACCTGCGTGCAGTACGAGCACGTCAACCTCGCGGCCCTGTGGACGCTGCTGGAATGCGCGCTGCTCACGCCCTACCGCGAGGAAGCCACGCTGAGCGCCCGCGGCCTGGGCCTGCGCTACGCCGACGGCAAGGTATGGATCCAGTCGCCCTCCGACTGGGCCGCCGCGCAGGCCATCGACCCCACCCCCGTCGAGCTTGGGCATCGCGCGCACGAATTGGCCGGCATCGTGTTCGAGTTGCGCCAGTACGCCGCCCTGCTGGATGCGCACCGCATCGCGCAGGCGCTGGAGTCGACCCAGGCCAGCGCCACCGCGGCCGAACCCGGCTACCTGCTGGAAGTGTTCGGCGCGCTGGACCCGGCGTATGGCGAGGCGCGCATTCACGCGCACGAGGCGCCGGGCCTGGGCGTGATCGCGGTCACCCTGGCCCAGCGCGGCGAGAACGGCCGCGCGCGAGTGCTCGCCAACGGTTATCCGCTGCAGCCGCGGGCGCTGGGTCCGCTGGTCGCCGCGCTGGCCGAGCGCAGCGGCATTCCGGCTGAGCTGCATGCGCTGGGCCGCATCGTGCTGGATGAGTCCGGACGCCTCGGCGCACCGGCCGAACCTTTGCACTGACGCCCGCATGCGGCCGACGTCGGAAAGCATGGCCGCGTAGACATTTCCTTCACTTCGACCGCATCGCCACCCACTGCCCACCCGCCGCGACTTGGCGCATCATGCGGTCTCTAGCGTCCTACAGGGGTGGACGGACGGGCGACATGGGCATGCAGCGGATCGAACCCGATCGGCAGACCGGGCCGGCTTCGACCGAGCCCGATTGGACCGCTCGTGTCGTACACGGCGCGCCGGCCCTGATCGCCTACATCGACCGCGAGCTGCGCATCCGCTTCGCCAATGCCGCGCACCAGTCCTGGCTCGGTGTCGACCCCGCCCAGCTGCTCGGCCGCCACGTCAGCGAAGTGCTGGACGAAGCCAGCCTGCAGCGCGCCAGCCCCTGCCTGGACGAAGCCCTCCGCGGCCACCCTTCCGTGTATGAAGGCGAGATGTTCGCCGGCCAGTCGCGCTGCTACGTGCATGGCAGCTTCCAGCCGGACTACGACGCCGACGGCACGGTGACCGGCGTATTCACCGTCCTGATCGACATCACCGAGCGCCATGCGCTGGAAACGCGCCTGCGCGAAAGCGAGCAGCGTTTCTTCGGCGCCTTCCAGCACGCCGCGATCGGCATGGGCCTGGTCGCGCCGGACGGCCGCCTGCTGCGCGTCAACGCCGCGCTGTGCCACATGCTCGGTTACCGCGAGCCGGAACTGCTGCAGCTCAATATCCGCGACATCACCCATCCGGACGACGTGGCCAAGAGCTTCGAACTGGCCACCGAGCTGATGGACGGCAAGCGCGACTCCTACCAGCTGGAAAAGCGCTACTTCCACCATGACGGCCACGTGGTGCACGTGCTGCTGACCGTGTCGCTGGTGCGCGCGCCGGACGGCACGCCGTTCCACGCCGTGGCGCAGATCCAGGACATCAGCCAGCGCAAGGCCTACGAAGAAGCCCTGTTCCGCGAGCGCGAGCTGGCCGAAGTCACCCTGCGCTCGATCGGCGACGCGGTGATCACCACCGACCTGCAGCTGCGCGTGACCTCGCTCAATCCCATCGCCGAGGCGATGACCGGCTGGAGCCATGCCGAGGCGCTGGGCCAGCCGATCGAAGACGTATTCCGCCTGATCGACGGCGACAGCGACGAGCTGCTGCGCAATCCGCTGCGCGAGGCGATCGGCCGCGACACCATCGTGGAGCTGCGCGGCAATGCGATGCTGGTGCATCGCAATGGCTTCCGCACGCCGATCGAGGATTCGGCGGCGTCGATCCACGACCATGCCGGCAACGTGATCGGCGGCGTGCTGGTATTCCACGACGTCAGCGCCACCCGCGCGCTGGTGCTGAAGATGGCGCACATGGCGCAACACGACACGCTGACCGGCCTGCCCAATCGCCATCTGTTGCAGGCGCGGCTGGCCCAGGTGATCGCCGCGGCACGGCGGCGTCATGGGCGCGCGGCGCTGATCTTCATCAACCTGGACCATTTCAAGCACATCAACGATTCGCTCGGCCACCAGACCGGCGACCAGCTGCTGCGCCTGTTCGCCGCGCACTTGCGCGGCCTGCTCGGCGGCGAGCACATCGTCAGCCGCACCGCCGGCGACGAGTTCATGGTGGTGCTGCCGCACGTGGACAGCGCCGTCGACGCGGCCAAGACCTGCGAGCTGCTGATGCGCCGCTGGCACGAGCATCCGCCGCACGAGCTGGCCGAACTCGCCTTGAGCTTCAGCGCCGGCATCAGCCTGTATCCGGACGACGCCGACGACGCGGAGGCGCTGATCCGCCACGCCGACACCGCGATGTACGAGGCCAAGATGCAGGGCCGCAACAGCTACCGGCTGTTCACCGCGGCGATGACCGAGCGCCCGGCCGCGCAGATGCGCATCGAGCGCGACCTGCGCACCGCGATGCGCCGCGGCGACCTGCAACTGCATTACCAGCCCAAGGTCGACGCGCTCACCGGCGTGGTGGTCGGCGCCGAGGCCCTGCTGCGCTGGCAGGTCGACGGCCACGACGTCTATCGCCCCGACCAGTTCGTGCCGGTGGCCGAGGAGAGCGGACTGATCGGTCCGCTCGGCCGCTGGGCGCTGCAGCAGGCCTGCCAGCAGGCGGCGGTGTGGCATCGCTCCGGGCGCAGCGTGTCGATCGCAGTGAACGTCGCGCCGCCGCAGTTCCTGCAGCCGGGCTTCCACGACGCGCTGCGCGACATGCTGCGTGAGAGCGAGCTGCCGCCGGGGATGATCGAGCTTGAATTGACCGAGCGCATGGTGATGTCCGGCGGCGACCACAGCCGCGCGCTGATGCAGCAGCTGAAAGAGCTCGGCGTGAGCCTGGCGCTGGACGATTTCGGCACGGGCTACAGCAGCCTGTCCTACCTCAAGCACTTCCCCATCGACGTGCTGAAGATCCCGCGCGCGTTCGTGCGCGACGTGGCGACGGATACCGATAGCGCGGCGATCGCCGACGCGATCATCACCATGGCGCAGAGCCTGGAGATGAGCGTAGTGGCAGAGGGCGTAGAGACGCCGGAGCAGGCGGATTATCTGCGCCAGGCGGGGTGCCGGTTGTTGCAGGGGTTCCTGTATGGCGCGCCGATGCCGGCGGTGGAGTTCGAGCGGCTGCTGGTTCCCGCCTGACCACTGCGCCCGGCGTAGGTTGGGGTGAGCCGCAGGCGAACCCCAACATCGCTACATGGATGCGCCTCGCATTGTTGGGGTTCGCCTGCGGCTCACCCCAACCTACGCCCCTCCCGAGGGGAGAGGGGCTTTAAAAGCCCGCTTCGTACATGAAGTAGTGGCACCGCTCCATGCCAAGCCCCGCATACGTGCGCTGCGCACGCTCGTTCTCGGTCTCGACATACAGACGCACGCCGACCGCGCCGGCCTCACGCGCACGCTGCGCCACGGCTTCGTACATCGCCCGGAACGCCCCGCCCCGCCGCGCATGCTCGACCACATACACGCTCTGGATCCAGAAGAAATCCCCGCAGCGCCAATCGCTCCACTCATACGTCACCAGCAGGCACCCCACCGGCTCGCCCTCGCGCTCGGCCACCAGGTAGAAGCCGCGCCGCGGCTCGTCGAACACCGCCGCCACGCCGCGCGCCAGCACTTCGGGATTCAGCCGCTTCTGCTCGGTCTCCCAGGCCATCGCCTGGTTCCAGTCGGCAATGTGTTGGATATCGCCGCGTTGCGCGGCCCGCACCGTGAGTGACATGGAGAAAGCTCCGCCAGATTCGTAAGTGACTCAAGGCCGCGACGGCCGCCGCGTACGCGACGCGCCCAGCTTGCGCGTCAACGTATTGCGCCCGACGCCCAGGGCCGCCGCCGCGTGCTGGCGGTGCCCACCATGCACGGCCAGCGCGGCCTGCATCAAGGTGTGATCCATCGCCTCGCGTGCCCGCGCATGGATGTCGCTCTCGCCGTCGGCGAGCGCCAGCGCCGCCCATTCGCGCAGCGCGTCGGTCCAGTCGCCCAGCGCAGGAGCGGCGGCGGGACCGCCGAGATCCGCCGGCAGGATTTCCACACCCGGCGCGATCACCGCCAGACGGCGGCACAGGTTCTCCAGCTCGCGCACGTTGCCGGGAAAATCGCGTTGCGCCACGGCTTTCAGCGCGGCCTTGGAAAAGCGCTTGGGCGGCAGCTTCAGCTCCCGCGCCGCCGCGGCGAGGAAATGCTGCGCCAGCAGCGGAATATCTGCGCGCCGCTGGCGCAGCGCGGGCAGTTCGATGCGCACCACGTCCAGGCGGTGCTTGAGGTCGGCGCGGAACAGGCCGGCCGCCACGCGCGCATCCAGGTCCTGGTGTGTGGCCGCCACGATGCGCACATTGCCGCGGATCAGCTCGCGTCCGCCCACCCGATAGAACTCGCCGCCCGCCAGCACGCGCAGCAGACGGGTCTGCAAGGCCAGCGGCATGTCGCCGATCTCGTCCAGGAACAGCGTGCCGCCCTCGGCCTGCTCGAAGCGGCCGGCGTAGCGGCGCGTGGCGCCGGTAAAGGCGCCGGCCTCATGGCCGAACAGTTCGCTTTCCAGCAGCTCGCTGGGAATCGCGGCCGTGTTGAGCGCCACGAACGCACGCTCGCGCCGCGCGCTTTCCTCGTGCAGCGCGCGCGCCACCAGTTCCTTGCCGGTGCCGGTCTCGCCGGTGATCAGCACATTGAGTTCGCTCGCCGCGACGCGGCCGATCAGGCGGAACACCTCGCGCATCGCCGGGCTTTCGCCGAGCAGCGCATGCGCGGGGACCACCGGCGCGGGCGGCGGCGCGGCGGCGGCGGGGACATCGGCCAGCGCGCGCTGCACGGCGGCCACCGCCTGGTCCAGATCGAACGGCTTGGCCAGGTAATCCGCCGCACCGGCGCGATAGGCGGCGGCGGTGGTAGCGACATCGGTAAACGCGCTCATCACGATGACCGGCCCGACGCCGCGCGCCTTCAGGTCATTGAGCAAGGCCAGGCCGCCTTCGCCCGGCATGCGCACATCGGTCAACAGCAGCGCGGGACGCGCATCGCGCAACGCCTCGCGCACCGATTCGGCATCGCCGAATTCGCGCACCGCCAGACCCGCGTCGCGCAGCGCTTCGGCCAGTACGAAACGCACGCCGCGATCGTCGTCGGCGATCCAGATTTCTTCACTCATGGGTGCGCTCCAGCGGCAGGTACAGCGAAAACACCGTCTCGCCCGGCCGGCTGGCGTAGCGCAGCTCGCCGCCGTGCTCGCGCGCGATCTCGCGCGCCAGCGCCAGGCCCAGGCCGCTGCCGTCGGCGCGACCGGACACCAGCGGTTCGAACAAGGTGTCGCGCAGCGCGGCGGGCACGCCCGGGCCATCGTCGGCGACATCCACGCGCAAGGCGGTGCGCAGCATGCGTTCGCCCACGCGCAGGCCGTGCTCGACGCGGGTGCGCAGGGTGAGCGTGCGCGCGCCGGCTTCGATCGCATTGCGCGCCAGGTTGAGCAGGATCTGCTGCAGGCGCTCGGCGTCGCCCTTCACGTCGGGCAGGCTGGGGTCGTAGTCGTGGCGCAGCTGCGGCGGCTCGGGTTCGGCCTGCAGCAGGTCGGTCAGCCATTCCAGCTGCTCGTGGATGTTCACCGGACCCAGCCGCGGCGCGCCGTCGTGATGCAGCAGCCGGTTGGCCAGCGAGGCGAGCCGGTCGGCCTCGGCGATTACCAGGCCGGCCAGCGCCTTCAGGTCCTCGTCGGCGACCCGGCGCTGCAGCAGCTGCGCCGCGCCGCGCAGGCCGGCGAGCGGGTTCTTCACTTCATGCGCGAAGCCGCGCAGCGTGGCGGACAGCGGCGAAGCGGCCGGCGCAGCCGGTGCCAGCACATGCACTTCCAATAACACGCCACCGTCCACCGGCTGCAGCGCCACATCGGCCGGCCATTCCCGCCCGCGCGCCGTGCGCAGCGCCACCCCGCGCAGTTGCACCGCGCGCTGTTCCGCCAGGGCACGCTCGGCCCGCCCCAGCCAGTCCGGCTCATGCAGCAACAATCCCAGCGGCTGACCCACCGCGCTGCGCGGCCCGGTATCCAGCCATTCCGCCAGCGCGGGATTGATCCACACCACCCGCAGCCCCGCGTCGACCAGGACCAGCCCGGTCGACATCTGCTCTGCCCAGCCGCGCCAGGATGCCGTGTTCATTGCACCATCATGGACAATGCTTTGGGCTGGTGCAAATGTCTGCGGATCTAATCCGCTAATGGCTCGCCCTCAAAATAAACGATGGCTGAATATTTATCGCCATCCATCAGGAATTTCCGCCATAGGCCATGCACATCATTGTTTATACAAGCTTTTATATGGCCGCATATCCGCCATCACCCGGGACGCCGTAGCAGCTGAACGACGTATCGACAGCTCGAAGCCACTTCCCGACGACAGCAAGGAAGCCGCCGGCGCAGCAGCACACCCTTCACAAATGAAGATGTGCGTCCGCTCACAAAACTGCCCTACTATCACGCGATGCCGACCCATCCTTCACCAGCCTCCAACGAACCGCGCCGCGGCAGTCTCGCCTGTGTCGGCTTGGGGATGACCCTGGGTTCCCACCTCACGCCGCTGGCTCGCAGCCATATCCAGCAGGCGGATGTGGTGTTCGCCGGGCTTTCCGATGGCGTGGTGGAGCTGTGGCTGCAGCGCATGCATCCGGACGTGCGCAGCCTTCAGCCGTACTACCGCGAAGGCAAGTCGCGCATGAAGACCTATCGGGAGTGGGTCGAGCTGATGATGATCGAGGTGCGCGCCGGCAACCGCGTGTGCGGCGTGTTCTACGGACATCCCGGCATCTTCGCGTGGTCGCCGCACAAGGTGATCGAAACGGCGCGTGCGGAAGGCTTCCAGGCGCATATGGAGCCGGGCATTTCCGCCGAGGATTGCCTCTACGCGGACCTGGGCATCGATCCGGGCCGCTACGGCTGCCAGCATTTCGAGGCCAGCCAGCTGCTGTTCTACGAACGCCGCATCGACAACGCCGGTTACCTGGTGCTGTGGCAGGTGGGCCTGGTCGGCGACCGCTCGCTGGGCCGTTTCAGCACCGGACCGAAGTACCGCGAGCTGCTGGTGGAACTGCTCAGCCGCGACTACCCGCTGGACCACGAAGTCATCATCTATCGCGGCGCGACGCTGCCGATCGAAAAGCCGCGCATCCGCCGCACTACGCTGCGCGAGCTGCCGCACGTCTCCGTGACCTCGGAAGAGACGGTGGTGCTGCCGCCATCGCAAACCCTGCGTCTCAATCTCGCCATGCGGGAACGACTGGAAGCCTTGGACAAGGAGAGCGCGCTGGCATGATGCCGGCACGGCGCGCGCTCATGCTTTTGGGGGCCCACCGCCCCGCGTGACCCGGCGGTACGCTGCGCCCCAAGGCGTGGCGAACGGCCAGGAAACCGACCGGCGCATCCATCGCGCCGGCGTGCGACACCAAGCAGCCGCACCATAACGAACGTAAACAGGGGATGAGGGGAAAACATGATGGATACCATCGATTTGCTCGAGGCCATTGGCAGCGATGCGTCGCTGCGCCACCTGCCGGGTGACGAACTGGCGAAGCAGCTGGAAGCGCAGGCTTCCGAAGCGCTGAAGGCCGCCGCCAGCACCGGCGACAGTGCGCCGCTGGTGGTCGAACTCGGCGCGCAGAAGTCCGAACCGCCGCAGGTCACGCAGGCGCCGGGCACCGAGGAGGAAGACCTCCCCGAGCAACTGCCGACGCCGCTGTCGCCCGAAGAAGAAGAATAAGCACGGCGTCCGCGTCGGACACGACGACGCCATGGCCCGGCTGCCGAACCGCTTGAAGACCTGGACCGCGCTCGCGGTCCTGGGCTTGGGCGCGCTCGCGCGGCCCGGCCATGCCAGCCTGATGGTCGACACCGCCACCGGGCCGGCGGTGCAGTCCACTATCGGCAATCCATCGGCCTTCCTCGACCAGGCCGAAAGCCTGCAGCGCAAGGATCATCCGAAGTTCGTGCAGATGCTCGAACGCCTGCACCGCGAGACACCCAAGCTCTCGCCGCGCGACGAATGGCGTTTGCGCTACCTGGATGCCTGGGAAGTGATGTTCCAGGGCAACTACGCCAAGTCGGAAGAGGCCTTGCGCGAGATCATCGCCAAGGCCACCGACGACGCCATCCGCTTCCGCGCCTCGTCGCTGCTGCTGATGAACCTGGGCTGGAACCAGCGCTACGAAGAAGCCTTCACGCTGGCCAATCGTTTGGCCTCGGAGCTGCCGTCGATCAAGGACCCGATGACGCGCTTCCTGGTCCTGATGAATCTCTCGCAGATGCTCGACCTGGCCGGCCAGACCGACCTGGCGATCAAGTACGCGCGCATGATGGACGAGGCGATCCCGGCCGGCGAAAACCGCTGCCTGCCGCTCAACCTGCTGGTGGCCGCGCTCTACAACGGCAAGCGTCTGCATTCGGCCAGCCCCGAAGTGCAGGAGGGCATCGACGCCTGCACCGCGGCTCAACAACCGGTGGCCACCAACAGCATCCGGCTGGTGCTCGGCAGCCTGTACATCGACGAGAAGCAGCCGGCCAAGGCGCTGGCGCTGCTCGACCGCATCGAGCCCACCGTCCGGCTCAACCGCTTCTATCCGCACATGCTCTCCGCGCAGGCCGAACGCGCACAGGCGCTGTCCATGCTCGGCAATGACAGCGAAGCGCGCAAGGCGGGATTGGCCGCCGCCGCCATGGCGCACCAGGGCGAGATCAGCGAATGGCTGATGGTCGCCTACGAAGTGCTCTACGAAGTGGAGAAGCGCCAGGGCCACACCGCGGCCGCGCTGGTCTACCACGAGCAATACGCCGCGCAGGACAAGGGCTATCTCAACGACATCAGCGCGCGCACCCTGGCCTACGAGATGGCGCAGCAGCACCTGCACGTGCAGCGTCTGGAAACCGACGCGCTGGCCAAGCAGAACAGCATCCTGCGCCTGCAGCAGGCACTGAACACCAAGGCCGTCGAAACCGGCCGGCTGTACATCGCCCTGCTGCTGATGATGCTGGTGTCGATCGTGCTCTGGCTGTTCCGCATCAAGCGTTCGCAGCTGCGCTTCAAGAAGCTGTCCTGCGTGGACGGCCTGACCGGCATCCTCAATCACCAGACCTTCATCGCCGAAGCGAGCCGTGCGCTGCATCTGACCGAGAAGAAGCACGGCAAGGCCTGCCTGATCTTCATCGACCTGGATCATTTCAAGCAGATCAACGACACGCACGGCCATGCGGTGGGCGACGACATGCTCAAGCATGTGGTGACGCTGTGCCGGCCGCTGCTGCGCACCAGCGATCTGTTCGGCCGCCTGGGCGGCGAAGAGTTCGGCATCCTGTTCGTGGATTGCGGTCGCGAGCAGGGGATGATGCTGGCGGAGCGTGTGCGCAGGACGATCGAGGCGTCGCCGGGGCATTGCGAGGATCTGGCCGTTGCGCTGTCGGCGAGTATCGGCATGGCGGCGACCGACATGTCGGGTTATGCGATGCAGCCGTTGTGCCGCGATGCGGATGCGGCGTTGTATCGGGCGAAGCGCGGTGGGCGTAATCGTGTCGTGACCGATAACGGCGACGAGAAGCACGCCAAGCGGGCGTGAGCCTCGGGCCATTGTCGTCGCACTCGCTCTTGATCGTCATCCCGGCGCAGGCCGGGATCCAGTAGCGATCACACTCGATTTCTGCGAGGACCAATCAACGAGGTTATCGCTAAAAGCATGCGCCTTCGTCACTGGATTCCGGCCTACGCCGGAATGACGGCATATTTAAGCGAAGTACTACAGACAACCCAAAGTTGAATTTGCTAGCTTCGTGTGTGTTGTTCGCGGAGTGCTTCGAACTGCGTCGCGAGCAACCATGGCAGCAATGCTGTGAAAAGCGCAGGCCGAGGGTGCCGTTAACACCCCCGACCTGCTGACCATCACCAACTACGTCAGGAGTTGATCATGGCTAAGCCAGATCATACGTCACTCACACGCTCGCCGATCCCCACGGCGACATCCTCACCGCCCATCCGGGCCGTCCGACGACACCGCGGACACGGTTGAAGAACCGCGGTTTAAGAGTTTTCGCAGGAATTAATCCGAGCCGTGCAACCCGGCGCGTTGCCTTGCGCAACGGCGAAACCCTCCGACCCCGCAACCTACTTCCTCAATCAAGCCGCCCGGCGCCTGACATTTCAGGCTACCGGTGAACCCTCGAGTCCGTGTGGTCGCGGCACGTCGTGCTGTTGGCGGCGTGCCGTTTATGGAACGAGGCTGCGGCACCTAGCAAGGAGTTGCTCATGAACAACGTTTTCGGCGAACCCTGGATCATCCGCCACACCAGTTATTTCTCCGATCCGCATGCAGAGCCGGATGAACTGCTGAACGATGCCACCGAGTGGCTGCACTATGCCTACAACTCGCTGAAGCTGCTGGCGGAACTGGTCGACGAACGCGGCAGCATCGATGCACATCGCTTGCCGATCATGCTCGACGGCATCGCCGCCTTCATTGAGATGGGCACGCGCTGCACCACGCAGGCGCACCTCCGTCTGCAATGGCAACAACAATCGGCGTAAACAACCGTCGTAGGTTGGGGTGAGCCGCAGGCGAACCCCAACGTTGCGGACATCGGCATGCCGACGTTGGGGTTCGCTTCGCTCACCCCAACCTACGCCGGCTCTTTGCTTGTCATACGCAGGCAGGAATGATGGCGGTGGGTTTACGGAAGCACGCCCGCAGGCAACTGCACCGCCGCTGGCCTGCCAAGATCAGCCGACGAACGTCCCTCGCTCACCACGTACTCACCCCCACGCACCACCCACCCATGCTTCGCCGTATCAAAATCCGCCAGCAACTTCCGCTCCAGCGAAATGCTCAACTCCCGCTGTTCGCCGGGCTTGAGGAACACCTTCGAGAATCCGGCCAGACGCCGCGCCTTCGCACCCGGCACCTGCACATAGACCTGCGCGACGTCGGCGCCGGCGCGTTTGCCGGTGTTGCGCACGGTCACGGTGGCGGTGACCTTGCCGTCCTTGGTATCGACCTTCAGCGCGCCGTGTTCAAAGCTGGTGTACGACAGGCCATAGCCGAACGGGAACAGCGGTTGGAGGTCCTTCGACTGATACCAGCGATAACCCACGTTCGCGCCTTCGATCGCGTAATCCACGCTCTGTGGCAGCGCGCCGCTGCCGCCTGCACCAGGTAATTCGGGGCGCGGAAACTGCGAGACATCGCGCGGCCAGCTCAGCGGCAGGCGGCCGGAAGGGTTGACCTTGCCGGAGAGGAGGTTAGCGATGCCGTTGCCGGCGTCGCCGCCCGGATACCACACCTCCAGCACCGCACCGACCTGCTCCAGCCAGGGCATCGCAACCGGGCTGCCGTTCTCCAGCACCACGATGGTGCGCGGGTTGGCTTTGGCGACGGCGGTGACGAGTGCGTCCTGGCCGTCCGGCAACGACAGATCTCGCGCGTCAAAGTCTTCGCCGGCCCACTTCTGCACGAACACCACCGCGACCTGCGACTTCGCCGCCAGCGCCGCGGCAGCGGCCACATCGTCGCCACCAGTGAATTGCACCTTGGCTTTCGGCGCCATCGACTGCAACGCCTTGAGCGGCGAGTACGGGTGATACATCACTGGACCCGGCCAGTCGCTCGGCTTCAACCCCGGCACCGCATTGCCACCCTTGGCCGTCACCAGCGACGAACCGCCGCCGGCCAGCACGCCCTTGTCGGCGTGCGCGCCGATCACGGCGACCGACTCCAGCTTCGCCACGTCGAGCGGCAACAGCTGGTTGTCGTTGCGCAACAGCACCGCACCCGCTTCCAGCGTCTCGCGCGCCACGGCCAGGTTGGCCTTCTCGTCGATCGGCGCCTTCTTCGCCGGATGCTCGAACACGCCCGCGGCGAAGAAGCTGCGCAGGATGCGGCGGACCATGTCGTCGATGCGCGCCTGCTTCACCTCGCCCTTGGCCAGCGCATCGCGCAATGGTTTATCGAAGTAGATGTCCTTGTCGAAGATCTCCGCGGCCGATTCCTGGTCCAGCCCCGCGTTCACCGCCTTGGCCGCGCTGTGCACGCCGCCCCAGTCGGACATTACGAAGCCGGGATATTTCCAGTCGCGCTTGAGCACCTGGTTGAGCAGGTAGTCGTTCTCGCAGGCCCAGTCGCCGTTGAGCTTGTTGTACGAGCACATCACCGACCCGGGCTTGCCGCGCTCGATCGCCAGCTCGAACGCAAGCAGGTCGGATTCGCGCATGGCCTGCTCGCCGATGCGCACGTCGACGGTGGTGCGCGCGGTCTCCTGGTCGTTCAGGGCGAAATGCTTGATGGTGGAGACCACGTGCTGGCTTTCGATGCCGCGGATCGCCTCGCCCACCATGGTGCCGGCCAGCAGCGGATCCTCGCCGGCGTACTCGAAGTTGCGCCCGTTGCGCGGCTCGCGCATCAGGTTGGTGCCGCCGGCCAGCAGCACGTTGAAGCCCTTGGCGTGCGCCTCGCCGCCGATCATCGCGCCGCCGCGGAATGCCACCTTCGGATCCCAGGTGGCCGCAGTGACGGGGCCGGCGGGCAACGGCGTGGCGTAGTCGCCGGGGCGCATGCGCTCGGAGCTGGCGACGCCCAGGCCGGCGTCGCTCTCCTGGATGGCGGGGATGCCCACTCGCTCGAGTGCCGGGATATAGCCGGCGGAACCGATGTAACCCGGCGGTACCGGCTTGTCTTCCGGCTTGCGCGGGCCGGCGAAGTAGCTGCGGATGAGGTGGAACTTCTCGTCCTGGGTGAGCTGCGCCAGCAACTGGTCGGCGCGCAGGTCGGGGGATAGCTTCGAGTCGCTCCATGGGCGCGCCGAAGGCACCTGTCCTATCGCGGTACACATCCACGCGGCCAGGCCGAGCTTGACCGCGCTGCGCAGCATGCCTTCAATTTTATAGTTCATCTGACGTCCTTCGCGAAGAAGCAGATCGATCCCAAGAGTCTTGCTCTGATGACATGATGGCAAGAACTCCAAGCAATCTCGAAAGATTTACCAGTGGTTGTGGCCCGGAGCAACTCACGTCGCCGGTATCCCTCTTTTCTCTCTGAGGTGGTTCGCAATCCGGAACAAGCGCCGGATGAAGCCATCCGCCAGGTGCCGCAACTGCCAACAGCTCCTCGCTCAAACCACCGGCAGGCCAGTGTATGTTCGGGTAGCGATTGATATTGGCTTGGCTGTTCCGTGTGCCGTCCCAGCGCGGATTATCCCGTCGCGCGCCCTCCTGTACTCGAAAGCGGCCGTCCGGTTCGTTGATGCCAACGACCGGCATGGCCCACGAAACCATGGAGGGGAGAATCCTATCTTCCGATACGAACTCACGATTGTCTCCATAAAACCTGATCGCCGCCTGGATCAGTCTGGCCAGAGGACGGCGCTGTGCCGTTACGCCGCCGCTAGCTGACTCGCTTTCCAGAAACCGCTCCAAGCTGAGCGTTACATCGTAAAAGCGTGGATTGGCGGTAATCCTGTAGATATAACCAGCGGCGTCGTGTCCATCGCGCAATCGGGCTTCGGCGACCCGCAGCGCCAGCTCGTAGCTCGCCGTAGCGGATACAAATGCACTGGGCGTGGTGGGAGTCAATACAAACCTCAGTAGATTGAGGTGCGTTCCGCGCCCGCTGATGGGGCCATTGAACACTCTTTCCGGCGGCGACGCCGAGTAAAAATACAGATGTTGAACCTGGGCCCGTGACGCCGGGGAAACCATCCAGGCAAGCATGATGAGCAGTAACGCCGGGCGAAGCTGGCGCTTGGCGAAAGGCGCTGTTCCAGATGAGTCTTTCATGTTGTTTATCCGCTTCGTCAGATCAATGCGATTCGATCGACCGCCGTCAGCGCTATCTGCTCTGCCCATACGGCGGCCAGTACGCCTTGCCGTCGCGCGTCAGTTCCACATTTTCTATACCGTGGGTGATGGCTCCCTCATTGCCCGCCATATACGAATAGGCATTGGCCTTGACCACCACCCTCTCGTTCAGTTGATAGGCCAGGCGCACTACATGGCAGAAATCGCCGTCTTCGAGGTGATGGTAGGCGTGGCTGTATTGAGGGAAGTCCGGCGTGTCGATGGCAAGATGACACACACCGTTTTTCTCCGTCGTAAAACCGACGATCTTGCCTTTCATGGTGTAGCTGGTTGCGGAGCCGGCCTGGGCGGCCAGAGGCATAAGGGCGAGAACTAGCACGATGCTCTTCATTGATCGATCCTGATGTTCGGAACCTGCGTTCGGACCGACAGGAGGCGGTCGCGCCCTGGAGCGGCGGCCACGGTCCGAAGCGCTGGAATGTTCAAGGCCAGCGTGCGGCTTATGCGCCACACACAAAGCAGGGCGAGGTGGTCAATGCTTGCCGTAGGGTGGCCAGTACACCTTGGGGTTGTCGCCCAACGCCACACTGACGACCTGGTTTATGTTCTTGGCTTTCTTTACCGACAGCTGGACCGTCGAACCGTCCAGATAGGCGCCGAACAGAGTGTCGCAGTGGGAGCGGTTCTTGACCTCGTGGTAGCCGTTGCTCAGTGCGTCATTGCCCTTGATCGACACGAAGCAGGACATATTCCTGATGACGAGCAGATAGCCGTTGACCGGGCCAATCAACTTGTACTCAGCTTTATTGCTTGCGGTGCGATAGGGTGGCCAGTAGGGCGCGCCGTCGCGTGCTGCCTCGAATTCAACGATCTCGTTGGTGTCCGTGCCATATCTGACCGCTGCCCTGGCCCTTAGGTCACTTCGCAGCAGATAGCTCGCACGAGCGAGTTTGCACAACTGGCGATCGTCCACGAAATGGTAGCCGTCCTTGTAGTACCAGTCCGATGCGGTTATGGCTACGTAGCAGGTGCCGGCCTTATCCGCTGTCTTGTAGCCGGAAACTGGGCCACGCAGGTTATATAACGTTCCGTCGATCACCGCGGCGCCGCAGTCTGCCGCAAGCAGCACGCCGAACAGGGCAAGCATGTTCTTCATGGTCGTATTCCCATGCGTTGAGGAAGCTGGCTACCGCGTACGCGTGGCTGCGTAGACGCTGACATCGGCCATCTTTTTCATCAATCAGAGGAATACGGGACTATCGCGCGACTTTTCTCAGTCGCAGTCCCGCGGCATTAGAGCCCATCCAACCAGGCGTCAAGGATTCCCCGCGCCGCACGCGCGAGTGCAGCGCCATGCAGAGCGGCATCATCGCGTAACACTTTCGGATCGATCCGGTGCGCAGACAGCTCGTGCGCGTGCCCGATCAGCCAGCGCTCCAGCTGCTCCGGTTCCACTTCCAGATGGAACTGCAAGCTGAGCACGTGCTCGCCGATGGCGAACGCCTGGTTGGGGAAGCCTGTCGTCCGCGCCAGCCGCTTTGCGCCGGCGGGTATCGCGAACTGATCGCCGTGCCAATGCAGCACGGGCACTTCGCCGATGTCCTTCAACACCGACTCGCGCCCTTCGTCGGTCAACGTCAACGCACCGAAGCCGATTTCGGCCCTTCCCGTGGGCGCCACTTCCGCGCCGAGCGCCTGCGCGATCAACTGCGCGCCGAGGCAGATGCCCAAGGTCGGCTTGCCCGCAGCCAGCCGCGATGCGATGGCCGCGGATTCGTCGACGAGGAACGGATAGCGATCCGTCTCGTAGACGCCGATCGGCCCGCCGAGCACGACGACCAGGTCGGCCGCATCCAGCAGATGGCCATCGATGGCATCCACGCCGGCTTCCAGATAGCGCACGCGGTAGCCGCGCTCGGCCAGCAAGGGTTCGAGCAGGCCAAGATCCTCGAAGGCAACGTGGCGGATGGCCAGGGCGGTGCGGTTCATACGATCGGTTCTCCACGGTGAGGCTGCGCAGAGCATACGGCTAATGTCGCTGGCCGAATCCGGCGCCGCAAAACAAAACGGGCGCCGCAGCGCCCGTTTCGTCCTTTCCAGCTGCGGCGCTCCTCAGAGCGCGTAGTACATCTGGAATTCCAGCGGATGCGTGCTGGCGCGGTAGCGGGTGACTTCCTGCATCTTCAGCGCGATGTACGCGTCGATGAAGTCGTCGGTGAACACGCCGCCGGCCTTGAGGAAGTCGCGGTCCTTGTCCAGCGCTTCCAGCGCCTGGTCGAGGCTGGAGCACACCTGCGGGATGTTCTTCTCTTCTTCCGGCGGCAGGTCGTAGAGATCCTTGTCGGCCGGCGCGCCCGGGTCGATCTTGTTGATGATGCCGTCGAGGCCGGCCATCATCAGCGCGGTGAACACCAGGTAGCCGGAGTTCATCGGATCGGGGAAACGCACTTCGATGCGGCGGCCCTTCGGGTTGGACACGTACGGGATGCGGCAGCTGGCCGAGCGGTTGCGGGCCGAATAGGCCAGCATCACCGGCGCTTCGAAACCCGGCACCAGGCGCTTGTAGCTGTTGGTGGTGGAGTTGGCGAAGGCGTTGATCGCCTTGGCGTGCTTGAAGATGCCGCCGATGTACCACAGCGCGGTCTGGCTCAGGCCGCCGTACAGGTCGCCGGCGAACAGGTTCTTGCCGTCCTTCGCCAGCGACTGGTGCACGTGCATGCCGCTGCCGTTGTCGCCGACGATCGGCTTGGGCATGAAGGTGGCGGTCTTGCCGTTCTGGTGCGCCACGTTCTTGATGACGTACTTCATGGTCATCAGCTCGTCGGCCTTCTGCACCAGCGTGTTGAACTTCACGCCGATCTCGCACTGGCCCGCGTTGGCCACTTCATGGTGGTGCACTTCCACCACCTGGCCCAGCGACTCCAGCACCTTGCACATGTCGGCGCGCAGGTCGCCCAGCGAGTCGACCGGGCTGACCGGGAAGTAGCCGCCCTTCACGCCCGGACGGTGGCCGGTGTTGTTGTCTTCGTACTTGTAGCGCGACGACCACGAGGCTTCTTCGGAGCCGATTTCGTAGAACACGCGGCCCATGTCGTTCTGCCAGCGCACGGAATCGAAGATGAAGAATTCCGGCTCCGGACCGAAGAAGGCGGTGTCGGCGATGCCGGTGGACTTCAGGAAGGCCTCGCCGCGCTTGGCGATCGAGCGCGGGTCGCGGCCATAGGCCTGCATGGTGCTGGGCTCGAGCACGTCGCAGTGCAGGACCAGCTGGGTGTGGCCGCTGAACGGATCGAGGTAGGCCGTGTCCGGGTCGGGCAGCAGGATCATGTCCGACTCGTTGATGCCCTTCCAGCCGGCGATCGAGGAACCGTCGAACATCTTGCCGTCCTCGAAGGTCGACTCGTCGATGGTGTGCGCCGGGAACGTGACGTGGTGGTGCTTGCCGAGCATGTCGGCGAAACGCAGGTCGACGAACTCGACGTCGTGTTCCTGGATCAGGTCGAGCACTTTCTGGGCGGACATGACGAACCTCGAATGGATGGGGACGTGGAAACAACTCGCTCTTTGGCAAACTCCATGCCAGGGCGTGGAGGCATGCCGGATCAGTTACTTGCGTAAGGATGGCGTGAAGCGAGGCCGCGAACACGCACCGAATTGGTGCTAATCCCACAACGGGATTGCACCAGGAAGGCCGAATGCACCTCCCTCGCCCACGACACCCACCATCCTAGCCTGAGTCCAAGGCACCGGCGTAGGTTGGGGTGAGCCGAAGGCGAACCCCAACATCCCCGCACCGCCACGTTGGGGTTCGCCTTTGGCTCACCCCAACCTACGTCGTCACACAGTCGTCACTGCTACGCACTAGCGTCCCGCGCCTATCCCACCGCGCCGAGAGCATCCGTGACCGACCCCGCCGCCGGGCTGTCGCGCCTGTTCGAGGAACAGCGCGACACCCTCAACCGCTATTTCCTCCGGCGTACCGCGCACGCCTGGGATGCGCAGGACCTGGTGCAGGAGGTCTATCTGCGCCTGCTGCGCGCGGATCGCCACGGTGCGGAAGACATCCGCAACCCCGAGGCCTACCTGTTCACCATCGCCTCGAACCTGCTGCGCGAGCACGCCACGCTGCGCCAGCGCGCGCCCGTCAACGGCGATGCGCTGGAAGACGTGCTGGAACGGCTGGCGACGCCCTGCGAGGCGGCCGCCGATGTGGACCGCGAACTGCGCCGCCGCCGGCTGGGCGAGCTGATCGCGCGCCTCACCCCGCGCTGCCGCGCGGTGCTGGTCATGCATTACCGCGACGAGCTGGGCTATCGCGAGATCGGCGAACGCCTGGGCGTCTCTTCCAACATGGTCAAGAAATACATCGTCAAGGCGCTGGCCGCGTGCCGCACCGGGATGGCGCGCTATGACTGACGCCGTCGACCCGCGCCTGCTGCGCCGCATCGCCGAGCAGGCGGCCGAGTGGTATCTCGACCAGCGCGAGGGGCTGGACGAGGCGCAGCATGCACGCTTCCTCGCCTGGCTGCGGCTGTCGCCGCTGCATGTTTCCGAATACCTCGGCATGGCCCGCCTGCACGGCGATCTGGGCGCGGCCGCGGCGCTCGATGCGCTGGATACCGACGCGCTGGCCGCGCTGGCCGCCACTGAACGCGCGGTGGTGCCGCTGCGCCCGCTGATGCCGCGCACTCCATCCGCGGTACCGACGCGCCGACGCGGCACGTCGTGGTGGCAGCAGGCGGTCGCTGCCGTCGCGGTGGCGCTGATCGGCGGCGCCGCTTATGTGCGCGGTACGGTCGCGCCGATGGACGTCTACGCCTCCGCCGGCGAAGTGCGCCAGCTCGGCTTCGACGACGGCACGCTGGTGCAGCTCGATCGCGGCAGCGCGATGGCCGTGCGCTACGACGGCACGCAGCGCCGCTTCGAACTGCTGCGCGGCGGTGCCTTGTTCGATGTGGGCAAAGACTCCACGCGCCCGCTGCGCGTCGGCGTCGGCGAGCAGGTGCTGGAAGACGTCGGCACCGTGTTCGACGCCCATCGCAGTGCCGGCGGCGCCAGCGTCGCGGTGATCAGCGGCGAAGTGCGCGTGTGGCCGGGCGAACCGTCGGGCGCGCATGCCGACACGCTGGCGGACCTGCACGCCGGCCAGTACGCCGAAGTCGCCAACGGCCGGCTGGCGGCGCTGGAACGGCAGGCCGACCTCGCCCGGCGCACCGCCTGGCTGCCGGCCGATATCCATTTCGAGCACAGCACGGTGGCCGAGGTGGCGCGCCGCTTCGATGCCTACGGCGGCAAGCCGCTGCGCATCGACGACCCGGCGCTGGCCGCCACGCGCATCAGCGGCCGCTTCCATGCGCGCGATCCGGAGGCTTTCGTCGCCTACCTGGGCACCTTGCCCGGCGTGCGCGTGCAGCGCGGCGCGGATGACATCCGGGTGACGCGCAGGCTGTAAGAAAAAATTCATCGAATCGGCGGTACCCGACTGGCGCTCCGGGCACTCGTAGAGGTCATGCGGCGGCGATGCGTGTGTGCATCGCCGCCTTCGATCTCCCCTCTCGCCCAAGGTCCGTTCCATGCGCAAGACGCTCGCCCTCCACATCGCGCTGCTGCTCGGCGGCACGCTGTCCCTGTCCCTGCATGCGCAGGATCATGTCGCACCCGCACCGGCCATCGCACCGATGCCGCTGGCGCAGGCGCTGGACCTGCTGGCCAGCCGCAGCGGCCTGCAGCTGGTGTATTCGGCCGAGGTGGCCGAAAGCGTGAAAAGCCGCGGCGCCGCCGCCGGCGAACCGCGCGCGCAGCTGGGCCAGCTGCTGGCCGGCACCGGCCTGGACTACCGCTTCGTCACGCCCACGACGGTGACCATCGTGCCGGCGGCGCGCACGGGAAACGCCCCGGCCGCGGACGCGACGGCGTCGCGCGGCCTGCCGCCGGTGGACACCGATAACGCCACGCGCGAACTGGCGCCGATCAGCGTGCACGCCAACGCGGTGGACACGCTGGCGCCGAGCGCCGCGCCGCTGGACGCGGTGCAGCCGACCTCGGTGATCGACGAGCGCTTCATCCGCGACGGCCTGCGCTTTAATTCCAACTTCGACGACATCATCAAGTACGCCCCCAGCGTCACCGTCACCTCGCCGGAAGGTCCGGGCCTGGGCAAGAACGAAGGCATCAGCATCCGCGGCTTCCAGGACGGGCAGTTCAACATCACCTTCGACGGCATTCCGTTCGGCGACGCCAGCGACCTGCACCACACCACCTCGGCCTATTTCAACAACCACGTGCTGGGCCAGGCCGAGATCGACCGTGGTCCGGGCGGCGGATCGACCATCGGCAACGCCACCTTCGGCGGCACCGTGGGCCTGCGTTCGCGCGATCCCAGCGACGTGCCGGGCATCACGCCCTATCTCACCGTGGGCAGCTGGAACACGCGTGCCGGCGGCGTCGCCGCGGACGAACAGCTCGGCGCGCACACCAAGCTGTTCGCCGACATCTCCAAGGAAGCCAGCGACACCTACCTCAAGGGCACCGACGACCGCCGCGAGCACGCCTTCATCAAGACGGTGAGCGACCTCGGACCGGCCACCACGCTGACCTTCGTCACCAGCTACAACCAGGAACACCAGAACACGGTGCAGGGCGCGACGCTGGACGAGATCGCACAGTACGGCTGGCGCTACGGCCTGCGCGACGATCCGCGGCTGCAGTCGTACCAGGGCTACAACAGGGCCGCGTACTACTCCAGCTTCACCTATGTCGGCCTGGTCACGCGGCTGGGCGACTGGGACGTGGACAACAAGGTCTACTACAACAGCTTCGACCACTGGTCGCTCAAGACCAGCGACGCCACCGACAACAATCCCGCCGACAACGGCGTGACCTTCTACGACGCCAAGGGCAAGAAGGTAGGCAAGTCCGCCACCGACGTGCCGGGCAAGCAGGCCGACAACGGCTTCCGCGCCTTCGGCGACGTGCTGCGCCTGGCGCGCGCGCTCGGTCCGGGCACGCTGCAGACCGGCGTGTGGCTGGAGCGCAACCTCGACGAGCGCTACCAGCTGCCGCTGGACATGACCACCGGCCAGCGCAGCGGCACCAAGTACGGCCCGGTCTACAACTACCAGCTCAAGGACCGCACCGACACCGCGCAGCCGTATGTGCAGTACGACTGGAGCATCACCGACCAGCTCACGCTGAGCCCGGGCCTGCGCTATTCCTCGGTCACCCGCAGCCTCGACGCGGCGCTCAACAAGATCTCGCCGCCGGTGCCTTCGCATGCGGAAGCCACCTACAGCGCCACCCTGCCCTCGCTGAGCCTGCACGACCGCCTCAGCGACGAGTGGAGCGCGTATGCGCAGGTGGCGCGCGGCTTCCTGGCGCCGCCGATCGATGTGATCGAACTCAATGGCACGCGCGGCCTGGATCCGGAACTCACCACCAACTACCAGATCGGCACCGCCTACGCGACGCGCGCACTGACCTTCGGCGCCAGCCTGTACTACATCGACTTCAAGAACTTCATCACCGAAACCGAGGTGAAGACCGCCAACGGCAACGAAAGCGCTTACGTCAACGGCGGCGGCGCGGTGTACAAGGGCGCCGAGGTGGAAGGGACCTATGCGCTGACGCCCAGCCTGAGCCTGTACGGCAATGCCAGCTACAACAAGGCGACCTACAAGGGCAGCAACGTGCAGGTGGCGGCGACGCCGAAGGTGACCGGCGCGCTGGGCCTGCTCTACAGCAGCCAGCAGGGCTGGTTCGGCTCGCTGATGGGCAAGTTCGTCGGTCACCAGTACGGCCTGGACAATGCCACCGATGCCAGCGGCAACGACGTGTTCGCCAACGGCGCGCGCATCGCCGGCTACACTTCGTGGGATGCGGCGTTCGGCTTCCGCGGCGAGCATGGTCCCTGGGGCGCGAAGGGGTATTCGGTGAGCGTGGACGTCAACAACCTGTTCAACGTGCACAAGCTGACCGGCTATGCAGGCACGCAGTCGGTGAGCGGCACGCCGCTGTATTTCGGGCTGCCGGGTCGTGGCGTGTTCCTCGATCTGTCGGTGAAGCTGTGAGGCCGCCGGGCCGCTTCGCCCGCGCCGCGCTGCTTGGCGCGGCGCTGCTCGCGCCGGTGCTGGCGCAGGCGGACGATGCGACGCTGCGCCTGCGCGTGGTGGTGCTGCGGCACGGCGTGCGTGCGCCGACCAAGGCGCCGGACGCGCTGGCGCCGTATGCCAGCCGGCCGTGGGAGACCTGGCCGGTGGCGCCGGGGCAGCTCACACCGCATGGCATCGAAGGCATGCGCGCGCTCGGAGCGAACTATCGCCGCACGCTCGCCGCCGACGGCCTGTGGTCCGGCGCCTGCAATCGCATGGACCAGCTGGTGGTGATCGCCGACAGCACGCCGCGCAATCACGCCAGCGGCGCGGCGCTGGTGCAGGGCCTGGCGCCTGCGTGTCACGGCACGTATCTCGCACTGCCCACCGACCAGAACAATCCGCTGTTCCACTTCGGTGGCAAGGATGACGACAAGGACGATGACGACAAGCCCGCGTTGCCCGCCACGTGGCCGCCGGCCGAGCTGGCGCATCTGCAGCGCGTGCTGCTCGGTTGCGAAGGCCAGGCCTGCCTGGCGAAAGCGCATGCCGATGGCCGCAAGACCCTGCTCGACGCGGCGGATGACGCCGCACGCGCCAAGGCACTGAAGACCGCCGGCAGCCTGAGCGAGAACCTGATGCTCGAATACGCGCAGGGTTTCCCCTCCGCGCAGGTGGCCTGGGGTCAGGGCGACGAAGCGACCATCGGCCGCCTCGTCACCCTGCACAACCTGCAGTTCGCGCTGAGCAAGAAGGCCATGCCGGCCGCGGCACGCGGCGGTTCCAACCTGCTTGCACACGTGCTCGCCACGTTACAGCAGGCTGGCGGCGAGAAGCCCGATGCCACGGCGCTCGCACCGGCATCCGCGCGCGCCGTGCTGGTGGTCGGCCACGACACCAATCTCGCGCAACTGGCCGGCCTGCTGGATGTCGACTGGCATGACGCCGCGCATCCCGACGACTACCCGCCCGGTGGCGCGCTGGTGTTCGATCTGTGGCAGACGCATGACACCTACAGCGTCACGGTCTCCACCGCGATGCCCACGCTCGATGCCCTGCGCCGCGCCGATGTCGCCCGGCCCACCGCGCTGACGCGCAAGACCTTGAGGCTCACGCCTTGCCCCGGCACCGACCGTTGTCCGCTGGACAAGCTGTCGTCGTGGTTGCGCGGACGCCTGGATGCCACGCGCATCGATCCCGCGTTGCCCGCCATGCGCGCCTGGTCCGCGTCATCGCAAGAAGCTCCGCATGAACCGGCAGTCAGCAAATAAGGCGTGGCCGTGCCCCAAGGAAGGGGCTAGCGCTTAAGCTATGGCGCTTTGCAGTGGCCCGGAGTCCCGCACGTGACCGATCTGATCAAAGTCATCCTGCTCGGCATCATCGAAGGCATCACCGAGTTCCTGCCCATCTCCAGCACCGGCCATCTGCTGATCGCCGAGAAGCTGGGCCTGGGCGAGCGCTCGGACCTGTTCAACGTGGGCATCCAGGCCGGCGCCATCCTCGCGGTCACGCTGATCTACTGGAAGCGCATCTGGGGCCTGCTCACGCAGTGGCGCGATCCGGCCAACCGCGACTATGTGCTGAAGCTGTTCGTGGCCTTCATGATCACCGCGGTGCTGGGCTTCATCGTCACCCACATGGGTTTCAAGCTGCCCGAGGCGGTGACTCCGATCGCCTGGGCGCTGGTGATCGGCGGCCTGTGGATGATCGGCGCCGAGCAGATGGCGGCGCGCCAGGTCGACCGCACCGAGGTGACCTGGACGGTGGCGATCCTGGTCGGCATCGCGCAGATCGTGGCCGGCGTGTTTCCCGGCACCTCGCGCTCCGGCGCGACCATCTTCGCCGCCATGCTGGCCGGCACCAGCAACCGCGCGGCGGCCACCGAATTCGCCTTCCTGGTGGGCATTCCAACCATGTATGCCGCCACCGGCTATGAATTGCTGAAGGTGGTGAAGAGCGACGGCGTGGCGCACGAGGACTGGACGGCGCTGATCGTGGGCTTCGTGGTCTCGGCCATCGTCGCCTTCGTCGCCGTAAAGTGGCTGCTGGGCTATATCCGCACGCATCGCTTCACGCCGTTCGCGATCTACCGCATCGCGCTGGGCATCGCCCTGTTGCTGCTGATGCCGAGCGGCGCCTGAGCAGGCACGGCGTAGGTTGGGGCGAGCCGCCAGGCGAACCCCAACGTCACAAGCTCCAAGCGCATCGTGGCGTTGGGGTTCGCCTGGCGGCTCACCCCAACCTACGCTCCTACGTTCCGTGACATAGTTCGGCGCGCATGGATCCGTCGCCCCACTACCGCCTGCTCGACCTGCACATCGACACAGCGCGCCAGCGCGTGACGCGCGATGGCAATGCTCTGGACGTGCAGGGCCTGAACTTCCAGCTGCTGGCCTGCCTGCTGCGCCATGGCGATGCGGTGGTCGACTTCGACACGCTGATGGCCGAGGTCTGGGCACCGGCGGTGGTGAACGAAGAGACCGTCACCCAGCGCGTGAAGCTGCTGCGCCAGGCATTGGGCGACGATGGGCGCAATCCGCGCTATGTCCGCTCGGTGCGCGGGCGCGGTTATCAGCTGTGCGAGCCGCCGTTGAGCACGGAGGCGTTGATCGTAGAAGAGCCGCTCGCGACGCGGCGTGCGCCGGTCGCGTGGATCGCCGGGCTAGGCGTGCTCGCGCTGGCGGCGGCGGGCGGCTGGTGGTGGCATCGCTCGACCGGCGGCCCCGGTGGCGTCGATCCCGCGCAGACGCTGCTGAATCGTGCCGCCTACTACGCCGGCATCGGGCAGAAGGACAACAACGAGCGCGCGATCAACCTCTATCAGCAGGTGCTGGCCGGCGATCCGGCGAGCACGGCCGCGCACCTGGGCCTGAGCCGCGCCTACAGCGCCCGCGTCTGCCTCTACAACTTCCCCTACGACTGGACGCAACGGGCGCAGCGCGAAGCGGAAACCGTGCTGAAGACCGCACCCGGCAACAGCGGCGCCTGGGTCGCGCTGGCCTATGCGCACGATTGCGCGGGCGAGCTGGCCGCTGCACTACGCGCCTACGAGAAGGCGCTGGCGCTCGATCCCAACGACGATGCAGCGCGCGCTTCGGCGGCCTATCTCTACCAGGAGCAAGGCCGTCTCGCCGATGCACTGCATGCCAATCTGGACATGCATAGCGATCCGGCGCGCGTGCGTTTCCGCGCCGTGCAGATCGCCCGCGAGCTGGAACTGCTGGGTTTCACCGATGCGGCGGAGCGGCGTTATCGCGAGAGCTTCCAGCTGTATCCGGACAACGTGTTCTCCAACATCGCCTGGCCGCGCCACCTGTTCCTGCAGGGTCGCTTCAAGGAAGCGCAGGACGCGCTGGACCAGGCGCTGGCGCGCAACACGCCGCACGTGGACCTCTACGTGCTCGGCGGCGAACTGGCCTTGCTGCGCGGCGACCGCGATGCAGCGCGCCACGCCTTCGAACAGGCGCGCCAGCTGCGTCCGCAGATGAGCGCGCCGACCACGCTGGCCACGCTATACGGCACGGCAGCGCCCACGCCGGCCTGGCTCGACGAACGCATCGCGCAGTTGCAGCGGCAGTTCCTCGGCGGCGCCGGTTATCCCGGCGACTATCTCGAACTGGCCCTGCTGCAGGAAGCGCGAGGCCTGCGCGCCGATGCGCTGCGCTCGGTGGATACCGCCGTGCAGACCGGCTACAGCGATCGCGCCTACCTGCAGACCTCGCCGCTGTTGCGCGGTCTCGCCAACGAGCCGGCCTACGCTGTATCGATCGATGCGCTCAGCCGGCGCGGCGCCGCGCAGCGTGCGCAGGTCCTGGCGGCCGACTGGCGGCCGGCGGACCTGCGCGACGTGCATTAACGGCCCGGCTGCGCCGCCTTCAGCAAGTATTCGCGCAGGATTTCCTGCGACTGCGGATGCGCATAGCGCTGGTTGTAGGCGGTGCTGGTGATCACCGCGACCAGCTGCCGCGACGGCACCACGAACACGTAGTTGCCGCCGTTGCCACCCATCGCCCACACCGGCTCGTCGATGCCGGTGACCGGCTTGCGGAAGCACCACCACAGATAACCGTAGTCCGCGTCGTCGCGCGCCTGCGCATGCACGCCGAGCATGGCGCGGATCCACGCTGCCGAGATCACCTGCTTGCCATGCCAGCGGCCTTCGTCCAGGGCCAGCTGGCCGAGCTTGGCCAGGTCGCGGCTGCGGTAGCGCGTGCCGCCGCCGCCCATGCCGATGCCCAGCGGCGAGGTGTTCCATTGCGCGTGCTCGATGCCGAGCGGTTTTTCCAGCGCCTCGGCGGCGAAGCGCGCCAGCGGCATGCGCGCGGCGCGTTCCACCACGGCGCCGGCGACGAAGGCGCCGGCGGTGCAGTAGGAGAAGGCGCGGCCGTGCGGGCTGTCCGCGGGCTTGCTCATCCACGGGGCGAAGCCCTTGATGGGCAGGTCCAGCGCGAACTGCAGCCAGTCTTCGCTGACGTACATGCGTTCTTCGTGGCCGGAGGAGAACTCGTTCTCGTCGTTGCATTCCCACAGCGAGCTCATGGTCAGCAGGTCTTCCAGGGTGATCGCCTGCTTGCGCGGGTCGGCATGCTGCACCGGCTGCTTGTCGGGGAAGAAGCCGTAGACCTTGGCCTGCACGCCGGGGATCAGGCCGCGATCGATGGCCGCGCCGGCCAGCAGCGCGGTGACGCTCTTGCTGGCGGAGCGGACGTCGTTGAGATGCTCGGCGTCGCCGCCGTTGAAGTAGTGCTCGTAGACCAGCTTGCCGTCGCGCGCGACCAGGATGCTGGTGATGTTCTTGTAGCTGCCGTCGGCCAGCCTGGCTTCGAGGGCGGCAAAGGGGGCGGTGTCGAGATGTACGGCGCGGGCATCGGCGACGGGCCAGCCGTCATCGTGCGACACCGGTGCGCGATAGTCGGCCGCGGCGAGCGCAAAGGAACAGCCGGCCAGCAGGGCGGCGAGGAGGTAAGGCCAGGGACGATGCATCGGTGACTCCGTGAGTGGGTGTGCCCATGGAGTCCAGCGGGACGGCGGCTGAAGCGCCGGAAAAGCGAATGAAGATTTCTGAAGTCAATTCAGATCAATGGCTTATACCGCCGTGGATCGCACCTTTATGAACCGGTGTGCGATTCCCTCCGGAAGGAAGGCGGCTATCTTGTTTGCTGGCGAAGACTTGTCAGTAACGCCCACCGTTCTGCCTGAAGGTTCCTCGACCTATTTGAAGGAGCAAGGACTGAAAGCTGGTGACCTCGAAACCATCCACGCCTCCCCAGATCCATTTGGCGCTGCCTGGCGCCGATATATCAAAAACGACAACGGCGTAGGTCGTGGTGAAGCCACCGATCTCGTAGTAGAGCACGCATCGATCAGACGACAGGCCACCGTAAATGAGGCGCCGCCAGGGCAATTTTGCCCCTGTCGTCACGACGTCGGTCGATTGATAGGGAGCGCCCGGATTGGCAAGCGCAAAGCTCGATTCTCCCGTGGCTTTCGCAAAAGCGGCCTTGCAGGCAGGTGGTATGGCGCCTACATCCTCGATCTCAGTGAACTTCTCCGAAAGGAGCCTTGCGCTTTCATAGGAGCTCGGCTGGGTGATTCCACCGGTTGCACCATGGATGGAAGACTCCCTGCCCTGATCGCTGTCTGCCGACGAGGCACAGCCGACCGCGAGGGCCAGAACCGCGCCTGAAACCACAAGCTGTCGTAGGGATGCTGGTATCGGCATCGGCGCGATTCCTGGTGTGTCGACAGCGTCTCGATGGTTTCGCTTCGTAGCCGGGCGGTGAACGGAGTCCACCGCCCGTCTTGGCGCAGCACCGTGAAGTCCATCAGCGGCTAGAACTATTCCGCCTCAGGCCAGCCACTCATTACGGTTACCCCATGCGGCCCACATCATCCGCGTGTCATTCCGCACGCCAGGATCGATTTCGACATTGTCCGACATCTCGGCACGACTCCATTTGAGTCCGCCGCTGACTTGGGCGATCTCACTTGAGCTTAGCTCGACCATGGGATGTTCCTCCGCTTATGGCTTGACGATCAGGATCGTTCGGGCATGCGGTCTTGCCTTGGTCCAGGATGGCCAGGCAATGACGTATTCCCGGATGGGATCCTTGCTTTATCGGAAGCCCACAGGCAATGCGGAGGGATCCTAAAAAATAAACAGCGTCCGAGTTTCGGACGCTGCATGCGAAGCGGGCGCCAGAACTCAGGCGCTCAGGCGCTCCGGCACATCCGCTTTCCCGACCGCCGGCACCTTCTTGTAGCCCGGCTCATTGGTGCGGTCGAACAGCTCGCGCACCCATTCGATAAAGGCCTGCACGCGCGCCGACAGGTGCTTCTTCTGCGGATACACGATCCACACCGGCTTGCCGGTGGAGATGGTGTCGGTCATCACCAGCTCGAGCATGCCTTTGTCGAGCATGCAGCACAGCAGCATGTGCGGCGCCTGGGTGACGCCCAGGCCCGCGGCGGCGGCCTGGATCACCGACTCGCCGTCGTTGATCAGCAGGTGCGCGTCCACATCCACCCCGACCTGGCCGCTGGGCGTGTCGAACTGCCACTGGCGCGGGCGGCCGTTGGGATAGACATAGTTGATGCAGCGGTGCTGCTTCAGATCCTCGATGCTGCGCGGGGCGCCGTACTTGGCCAGGTATTCCGGCGAGGCGCAGACCACGTTGCGCAGGTAGCCGATCTTGCGGGCGATCAGGCTGGAGTCTTCCAGCTCGCCCACGCGGATGGCGCAGTCGATGCCTTCCTCATTGAGATCGGCCGGGCTGTCGCTCATCGACAGCTCCAGGCGGATATCCGGGTAGCGGCGTTCGAACTCGTCCAGGCGCGGAATCACCGCGGCCCGGCCCACGGCCAGCGAAATTCCCACTCGCAGGCGGCCAGTGGGCTTGCGGGTGGCATAGTTAAGGGCTTCGGTCGCCTCGGCCAGATCGGCAAGGATTTCCTTGCAACGTGCGTGGAACGCGGCCCCATCGTCGGTCAACCGCAGCGAACGGGTCGAGCGGAACAGCAGGCGGGCACCGAGGCGCTCTTCCAGGCGTGAGACTGCCCGGCTGACGCCGGAGGGGGTCATGCCCAGCTGGACGGCGGCGGCGGCGAAGCTGCGGGCTTCGACCACGCGAACGAAGGCGGATATTGCGGCAAAGTCTTCCATAGCGTCGATTCTGCGCTCATTCGTGACTGACAGTCACTACTGCATTGCACAAGCAGGGTATTTTCTAAACTGAAAGGTACACCTATTCTCTCGCGCCTCGAACGGTTTGAACCAATCGGTTCACTAATTCTCGGAGCGCATCATGAAGAAACGATGGATCTTCGCCACCCTCGCCGTGGTTGCCGTGGCCGGCAGCTGGGCCGTGCTCGGCAGCCGCGGTGAAACCCACGCCCAGGCCGCCGCCGGCGGTCCGCCCGAAGTGACCGTCGCCCAGGTGCTGGTCCGCGCGGTCAACGATTCCAACGAGTTCACCGGCCGCCTGCAGGCGGTGGACACGATCCAGCTGCGGCCGCGCGTGAGCGGCTATGTCGACTCGGTGCACTTCACCGAGGGCGCCATGGTCAAGAAGGGCCAGCTGCTGTTCCGCATCGACCCGCGTCCCTACCAGGCCGAAGTGGATCGCCTCCAGGCCAATCTCAGCCAGGCCCGCTCGGAACTGAGCCTGGCCGACGCCAACGCGGCCCGCGGCCAGAAGCTGCTGGAGCAGCACGCCATTTCGCGCGAGGAAGGCGACCGCCTCAGCACCGCGGCGCAGAGCGCCAAGGCGCAGCTGGCCTCCACCGGCGCCGCGCTGGACGCCGCCAGGCTCAATCTCGGCTTCACCGAAGTGCGCGCGCCGGTCGACGGCCGCGTCAGCAACGCCCTGATCACCCCCGGCAACCTGGTCACCAGCAATGACGTGCTGACCAGCGTGGTCAGCGTGAATCCGGTCTATGCCTACTTCGACGTCGACGAGCACAGCTATCTGAAGCTCGAACAGCTGCGCCGCGAGCGTGGCGTCGCACCGAAGGTGGCGATGGCGTTGTCCAACGAGCAGGGCTTCCCGCACGCCGGCCGCATCGACTTCGTCGACAATCAGCTGCGCGCCGGCTCCGGCACGATCCGCCTGCGCGCGGTGTTCGACAACGCCGACGGCAGCTACACCCCCGGCCTGTATGTACGCGTGCAGCTGCGCAGCGACAGCCAGCGCCCGCGTGCGCTGATCGACGACCGCGCCGTCGCTTCGGACCTCGGCAACAAGTACGTGCTGGTGGTGAAGGACCGCAAGGTCGAGTACCGCCGCATCGTCACCGGCCCGCTGCTGGACGGCCTGCGCGTGGTCGAGGAAGGCCTGGGCAAGGACGACGTGGTGGTGGTCAACGGCCTGCAGCACGTGCGCCCCGGCGCCGAGGTGAACGCGACCAAGGTGGCCATGGAAACCCGCAGCCTCGATGCCGACAAGCAGCTGGCCCAAAGCGGCGGCGGCAGCAACGCCAAGGTCGCCGCGCAGAACTGACCGACGGCAACACCCCGCCGCGGTCGCGGCGGGGACAGGGAACGAAACGGCACCCTCCGGCGCGTCTGAAGACGCGCCTGCAGGGCCGGCTTGTCCTAAAGAACTCTCAGGACCGATCCGATGAAAATCGCCCAATTCTTCGTGGACAGGCCGATCCTGGCCGGCGTCCTCTCCGTACTGATCGTCATCGCGGGCGGCATCTCGCTGTTCAAGCTGCCGATCTCCGAATACCCCGAAGTGGTGCCGCCCACCGTGGTGGTGCGCGCCAGCTATCCCGGCGCCAACCCCAAGGTGATCGCCGAGACCGTCGCCACGCCGCTGGAAGAACAGATCAATGGCGTGGAGGGCATGCTCTACACCTCCTCGCAGTCCACCAGCGACGGCGCCATGACGCTGACCGTGACCTTCGCGCTGGGCAGCGACCTGGACAACGCCCAGGTGCAGGTGCAGAACCGCGTGGCGCAGGCGCTGACCAAGCTGCCGCAGGAAGTGCAGCGCCTGGGCGTGACCACGCAGAAGAGTTCGCCCGACCTGACCATGGTCGTGCACCTGACCTCGCCCGATAACCGCTACGACATGCTGTACCTGTCGAACTACGCGCGGCTGCACATCAAGGACCAGCTGGCACGCCTCAACGGTGTCGGCGACGTGCAGCTGTTCGGCGCGGGCGAATACAGCATGCGCGTGTGGCTGGACCCGGAGAAACTGGCCTCGCGCCAGCTGACCACCGGCGACGTGATCCACTCGATCCAGGAACAGAACGTGGCGGTGGCCGCCGGTGCGCTGAATGCGCCGCCCGGTCCGGGCAACGCCGCGTTCCAGCTCAATATCAATACGCAGGGCCGCCTGGTCACCGAGGAAGACTTCCTCAACATCATCGTGCGCACCACCGCCGACGGCGGCGTGACGCACCTGCGCGACGTGGCCCGCGTGGAGCTGGGTTCCAACAACTACGCGCTGCGCAGCCTGCTGGACAACCAGCCGGCGGTGGCGATTCCGATCTTCGCCCGCCCGGGCTCCAACGCGATCCAGATCTCCGACGAAGTGCGCGCCACCATGGCGGAGCTGAAGAAGGAGTTCCCGCAGGGCATCGACTACCACATCGTGTACGACCCGACCGTGTTCGTGCGCGGTTCGATCGAGGCGGTGGTGCATACCCTGTTCGAAGCCATCGCCCTGGTGGTGCTGGTGGTGATCCTGTTCCTGCAGACCTGGCGCGCCTCGATCATCCCGCTGGTGGCGGTACCGGTGTCGCTGATCGGCACCTTCGCGGTGATGTACCTGGCGGGCTTCTCGCTCAACGCGCTGTCGCTGTTCGGCCTGGTGCTGGCGATCGGCATCGTGGTGGACGACGCCATCGTGGTGGTGGAGAACGTCGAGCGCCATATCGAGCACGGCATGCGGCCGAAGGAAGCCACGCGCCAGGCGATGAAGGAAGTGACCGGCCCCATCGTCGCCACCGCCCTGGTGCTGTGCGCGGTGTTCGTGCCGACCGCCTTCATCAGCGGCCTGACCGGCCAGTTCTATCGCCAGTTCGCGCTGACCATCGCCATCTCCACGGTGATCTCGGCGTTCAACTCGCTGACCCTGAGCCCGGCGCTGGCCGCCATCCTGCTGCGCGACCATGGCGCGCCGAAGGACAAGCTCACGGTGTGGATGGACAAGAGCCTGGGCTGGGTGTTCCGTCCGTTCAACCGCGTGTTCACCAGCGGCGCCAACCGCTACGTGGGCGGCGTGAAGCGCGTGCTGCGCGCCGGCACCGTTACCCTGATGGTGTACGGCGGCCTGGTGGCGCTGGGCTTCCTGGGCTTTGCCCATGTGCCGACCGGCTTCGTGCCGCAGCAGGACAAGCAGTACCTGGTGGCGTTCGCGCAGCTGCCCGACGCGGCCTCGCTCGACCGCACCGAAGACGTGATCCGCCGCATGAGCGAGATCGCCCTGAAGCAGCCGGGCGTGCAGAGCGCGGTGGCGTTCCCGGGCCTGTCGATCAACGGTTTCACCAACAGCACCAACTCCGGCATCGTGTTCGCCACGCTCAAGCCGTTCGAGGAGCGCCGCGATGCGTCGCTGTCGGCCGGTGCGATCTCGATGGCGCTGAACCAGAAGTTCGGCGGCATCCAGGACGCGTATATCGCGGTGTTCCCGCCGCCGCCGGTGATGGGCCTGGGCACGATCGGCGGCTTCCGCATCCAGGTCGAGGACCGCGGCGACGTCGGCTTCGAGGAGCTGTACAAGCAGACCCAGAACCTGATCGCCGAAAGCCGCAAGACCCCGACCCTGGCCGGCCTGTTCTCCAGCTACCAGGTGAGCGTGCCGCAGATCGACGCCAACGTGGACCGCGAGAAGGCCAAGGCCGAAGGCGTGGACCTGGCCGACGTGTACCAGACCATGCAGGCCTACATGGGCTCGCTGTACGTCAACGACTTCAACCGCTTCGGCCGCACCTACCAGGTGAACGTGTCCGCCGACCAGGGCTTCCGCCGTGAGCCGGAAGACCTGCTGCAGCTGCGCACCCGCAACGCGCGCGGCGATGCGATCCCGCTCGGTTCGTTCCTGACCGTGCACCAGGGCGTGGGTCCGGACCGCGTGCAGCACTACAACGGCTATCCGACCGCCGAGATCAACGGCGGCCCGGCGCCGGGCTTCAGCTCGGGCCAGGCGCAGGATGCGATGGAGAAGCTGGCGCGCGAGAACCTGCCCAACGGCATGTCGTTCGAATGGACCGAGCTGACTTATCAGCAGATCCTCGCCGGCAATACCGCGGTGCTGGTGTTCCCCTTGTGCGTGCTGCTGGTGTTCCTGGTGCTGGCTTCGTTGTACGAAAGCCTGACCCTGCCGCTGGCGGTGATCCTGATCGTGCCAATGGTGCTGTTGTCCGCGATCTCCGGCGTGTGGCTGTCCGGCGGCGACAACAACATCTTCACCCAGATCGGTTTGATCGTGCTGGTGGGCCTGGCCTGCAAGAACGCCATCCTGATCGTGGAGTTCGCTCGCGAAGCGCAGATCCTGGAAGGCATGGACCGCAAGCAGGCCGTGCTGGAAGCCGCCCGCCTGCGACTGCGCCCGATCCTGATGACCTCGATCGCTTTCATCATGGGCGTGGTGCCGCTGGTGACCTCGCACGGCGCCGGCGCGGAGATGCGCCATGCCATGGGCGTGGCGGTGTTCGCCGGCATGCTCGGCGTGACCTTCTTCGGCCTGATCTTCACCCCGCTGTTCTACGTGATCATCCGCGGCTGGAGCGAGCGCGCCGAAGCGCGTCGCGCCGCCCGCCGCGCCGCCAAGGGCCTCAACACGCCCGCGCTGGAGGAACACTGATGTCTACCGTGATCGATAACGTACGCGCCTGGTTCGCCAGGCGCTCCCCCCGAAACCTGCGCCTGAGCGCCATGGCTACGGCGCTGCTGCTGGCCGGTTGCGTAAGTGTGGGCCCGGACTACCACCGCCCTGACGAGAAGCCGCTGACTTTGCAGGAAGCGGACGCCAAGCAGGAAACCGCCGAAGGTTTCCAGGCCGCGTGGTGGAAGCAGTTCAACGATCCCGCGCTGGATGCACTGATCCAGCGCGCGGCGAAGAACGCGCCGGACCTGAAGATCGCCATCGCGCATCTGAAGGAGTCGCGCGCCCTGCTCGGCGTGACGCGCGCCGACCAGTGGCCGACCATCGATACCAATATCGACTACCAGCGCAGCCGCGCGCAGCAACCCGGCTTCACCACCAACCGCGTGACCACCGAAAGCTACCGCGCTGGCTTCGACGCCAGCTGGGAGCTGGATCTGTTCGGCGGCGTGCGCCGCTCGGTGGAAGCGGCCGGTGCCGAAGCGCAGGCCAGCGCGGCCTCGCTGCAGGACGCGCAGGTGACGCTGTTCGCCGAAGTGGCGCGCTACTACTTCGACCTGCGCGGCACCCAGCTGCGCATCGACGTGGCCAGGCGCGATATCGAGAACCAGCGCGAGACGATGCGGCTGATCCGTGCGCGCTTCGATATCGGCACCGGTTCCGAGCAGGATGTGGCGAGCGCGAATGCGCGGCTGGCCTCGACCGAAGCGCAGCTGCCGGTACTGCAGACCCAGGCGCATGCGGACGAAGCGCATCTGGCGGTGTTGGTGGGCGAGCGTCCCGGCGAACTGGTGGACATCGACCTGTCGCCCGGCAACTTCAAGCCGATCGACGTGGCGCTGCCGATCGGCAACGCCGGCGACGTGCTGGCGCGCCGTGCCGACGTGCGCATCGCCGAACGCGAACTGGCCGCGGCCAATGCACGCATCGGCGTGGCCAAGGCCGATTGGTTCCCGCATATCACGCTGGGTGGCTTCGTCGGCTTCCTGGCCGGGCGCAGCAACGATTTCGGCGGGCCGTCCACGCGTGCGTGGTCGATCGCGCCGAGCATCAGCTGGCCGGGCCTCAATGTGCAGCGCGTGCGCAACAACGTGAAGGCGAGCGAGGCGCGCGCCGACGCGGCGCTGGCCAACTACCAGCGCACCGTGCTGCAGGCGGTGGAGGACGTGAGCAATTCCCTGGTCGGCTTCAACCTGCAGCGCGAGCGCGTGCAGAAGCTGTTCGAGCAGGTGGCGCAGAGCCGCCGCGCGGCCGATCTTGCCCGGGTGCGCTACAACGAAGGTGCGGCGGACTTCCTGCAGCTGCTCGATGCGGAGCGCACGCAGCTGGCGGCCGAGGATGCGCTGGCCGAAGCGGAGGCGGCGATCAACCTGCGCGCGGTGGCGGTATACAAGGCCATCGGCGGCGGTTGGGAAGCCTGCGGCGACGAGAGCTGCAGCCAGGTTGCGCAGGTGAAGTGAGGTTGTAGCGCCATGAGTCCTCCTGTCCCGTTTCCGCGCCGCGCGCCGCGCGGGCGCTTCGGCACCGAGCCGCCGCCGAGCCAGCGCATCGCGCTGGTCAGCGGCGCCAACCGCGGACTCGGGCTGGAGGTTTCACGCCAGCTCGCCGCGGCCGGTATGACCGTGTTGCTGGGTGCGCGCAACCTCGCGGCCGGCGAGAAGGCGGCCAAGGCCTTGCGGCGCGAAGGCGGCGACGTCACGGCCGTGCAGCTGGATGTGACCGCGCAGGCGGATGTCGACGCGCTGGCGGAGCGCATCGAACGCGATTTCGGCCGGCTCGATGTGCTGGTGAACAATGCCGGTGCGTATTTCAATCTCGATGACCGCGCGTCGTCGGTCGACCTGGCTTATGTGAGCGGCGCGCTCGACACCAATCTGCTCGGCGCATGGCGGCTGTGCGAAGCGGCGGTTCCCTTCATGCGCCGGCATGCCTATGGGCGCATCGTCAATGTCTCCAGCGGGTGCGGGGCGATCGACAGCGAAGGCGAGGATTGCCCCGCGTATCGCGTGTCCAAGGCGGCGCTCAACAGCTATACGCGCATGCTTGCCGCGGAACTGAAAGGCAGCGGCATTCTGGTGAATGCGGTGTGTCCGGGCTGGGTCGCGACCGACATGGGCGGCCCGGGCGGGCGCCCGGTGGCCGATGGCGCGGCCGGCATCGTATGGGCGGCGAGCCTGCCGCCGCAGGGCGCGATCACCGGCGGTTTCTTCCGCGATCGCGCACCGATTGCGTGGTAAACGTAGGTTGGGGTGAGCGCAGCGAACCCCAACATGCGCGAAGCGTGTGGTCAGCGCTGCACTACTAGCGCAAACCAGCGCCAGCCGCGGATCTTCTCCGCGATCAGCTTCACGCTGGTCAGCATCGGCACGGCCAGCAGCGCGCCGGGGATGCCCCACAGCCAGCCCCATACCAGCAGCCACAGCAGGATCGCCACCGGGCTTAGGCGCATGCGCCGGCCCTGGATCAGCGGCGTGATCAGGTTGCCTTCCACCGCGGTGATGCCGGCGAAGGTCAGCGCCGGCAGCAGGGCCTGGCCCGGCTGGTCGAAATGCAGCAGGCCGACGACAGCCAATAGCGTGGTGGTGGTGATCGAGCCGACGTAGGGAATGAAGTTGGCGATCATCGCCACCGAACCCCACAGCAGGGGGTCCGGCACCGCATACGCCCACAGCATGGTGGCGGTGACCACGCCCAGCGTGCCGTTGATCACCACCGTGGTGAGGATGTAGCGCGACACCTCGACCTGGATGCTGCGCACGATGGACACGGTGCGGCGCTTGTAGCGGAAGTTCGGCGCGATCTCGACCAGCCGCCGCAGCAGGGCGTCGCCGTAGATCAGGAAGAAGAACACCAGCAGCACCACGGTCAGCACCGCGGCCAGCACCTTGGGCGTGCCGGCCAGCACGTCCCAGGCGTCGATGCTTACCGCGGCGGCGCGCGGCGCCGGGCGCGCCGGACCGCCGACCAGGCTCTGGGTCGCGCGGTTGGCCGCTTCGAACGGTTGCATGACGGTGCGCAGCTTGGGCACGAAGCTGCGCACCAGGCTGGGCGCATCGTGGAACCATTCCAGCGCCGGCGGCGTCAGGCGCGCGATGCCGGTGCCGATGCCGGCGATCAGCGCGATCACCAGGAAGCTGGCACTGAGCCAGCGCGGAACGCGCCGGCGCGCGGCGAAAGCGACGATGGGATTGAGCGCAAGGCCGATGAAGCCGGCCAGCACCAGCGGAATCAGCAGGTCGCGCGCGAGCGTGACGGTATACAGCAACGCCAGCAGCAGCAGCACATTGAGCACGGCGCGAATGCCCAGCAGGTGGCGCTGGGTAAACCGCACGGACGGCATGCGGCGCTTGGGTGGCGGTTCGTCGACCGGCAGGGGCGGCGCAGGCAGAGCGCCGCCGCTGCTCTCCGGCGGCGGCGCCAGGGGACCGATCGCGTTCATGAGGGGTCGAAGCCGCCTTCGCTGAATTCGGCCACCAGGCGCACGCCCTGGGCGACCAGTTCGGCCACGGTGCCGTTGAGCAGCGCGCCCAGGCCGGGGATGCGCAGCGGATGCACGTTCAACTGGCCCAGTACGAAGCCCAGGCCCGCGGCCACGCTGACGGTGCCGAGCGGATGCCGGCGGCCGCGCGCCAACAGGGCGCCGGCAGGTTCCGCCAGCGCCTGGCGCGCATCCGCGACCCGCTCGCGCGCCTCACGCACGGCACGAAGATGCTTGAACAGACTCATATCCCCTCCTCCCGGTCGGCGACCGGATCCGGCGGCGCCTGGCGCTCCGAACGGCGCATCGCCTGCCGTATGGTCTCACGCCAAGCGTGACGGGAGTCGGGCAGCGTCAGCCAATGCATGCAGCGACGGAACAGCCAGATCATGCCGACCAGGAACAGCAGCTGCAGCACGCCCAGTATCACCAGCGCCAACGGCCAGGAATGCAGCCATGCGGCCAGCAGCACGCCGGCCAGCGCCATCATGGTCAGGCCCAGGCCGACGCCGGCCACGGTGGCGGCGAGCGCGGCCAGCAGCATCCAGGAAACCGCGCTGCGCGCCAGGCCCAGCTCGGCCACGAATAACGAAAGCTGCGCGCCGAACAGGTGTTTGGCCGCGCGCCCGGCGCGGCCTATCTCGTCGAGAATGCCCGGATCGACAGCGTCCGCCTCGGCGGACGGCTGTCCGTGAAACGGTTCTTCGCGGGGGCGTTCCCCGGGACCGGCGGGGCTGTCCTCGCGCCCGCCGCCCTCACGGCCGGGATCGTGCATCCGCTGATCTCTGCAAGATCAGCGGCGCAGGATGCGACCGAGCAGCCAACCCGCGCCGAGCGCGATGGCCACCGATTGCACCGGCTTCTCGCGCACGTAGTCGCGCGCGCGTTCCAGCCACACGTCGGCGCGGTCCATCGCCTCGTCGTAGGCTTCGCGTCCGCGCTCGCTGTATTCGTTCGCCTTTTCGCTGGCGCGGGTGGCGGCGTCGGCGGCCTTGTCGGTCGCGCGATGCAGGCCGTCCTCGACGCGGTCGGCGACATGGTCGACCTTGTCCTTGGCCGTAGCCACCGCATCGGAGGTGGCGCGCTTGAAGCGCTCGGCGTTCTCCTCGATACGACTGCCGCCCGTGCCGACGGCCTGCTCGGGAACCACTTCCTTCGCCTGGACTTCTTTGTTCATGGCGTTCTCCTTGGGGGACGGGATGGTGGGCTGCGGGTATCGACCGCGGGTTGTTGACTCTAGCGAAAATCCCGCCTCGATGGGCGCGCGGCGGCGCCCCTGTTCAGCTGGCCCGTCGGAAGAAGGCAATGATCGCGAGGATCAGGAAGACGATGAACAGGATCTTGGCGATGCCGGCCGCGGTGCCCGCGATGCCAGTGAAGCCCAGCAGCGCCGCGATGATGGCGATGACCAGAAAGACCAGGGCATAGTGAAGCATGGCGAGGTTCCTCGATAGCTGCGGTCGAAAGCCCCTTGCGGCCATTCATCCATAGCCCGCGCCTTGCCTGCGTGAAGGCCGCGCGCCGCGACCTCCACGCCGTCACCACATCGTTGTGCCAGGCTGCGTTTCGATTGAACGCGAGCTAAGCGCGCACCACCGCCTTGCCGTAGATCGCATACGTGCCGACGATCTCGGCCTGCGCCAGCACGTGGCCGTGCATCACCTTGCGCAGTTCGTCGAGAGTGAAGCCGTCAGCGAGATTGAGCTTCTCCACGTCCAGCGCATGCACGCGAAAGTGATAGTGGTGCACGCGCTCGTCGTTCCACGGCGGACACGGGCCGTCGTAGCCGAGGTATTCGCCGCCCATGTCCTTGTCGCCGTGGAACCAGCCGGTGTAGTCGTTCTTGCCCTGCACGCTGCCGGGCGGGCCGGACGGTGCGCGCTTGCCGTGCGCGACGATGCCGTCGCTGCACGCGCCTTCGGCCAGCTCCGTGTACTCCACGGGGATATCGGCCATCAGCCAGTGCACGAACTCCACCCGCGGCAGATCCGCCGGCACCACGCGGTCGCCCTGGTTGACGTCGTCGCCGCGGCTGGGCACGTCGGAATCGATGCAGGTGAGCACGTAGGAGCGCGTCGCCGGCGGCGCGTCCTTCCATGCCAGGTGCGGGCTCAGGTTGTCCGACAGGGCGACCGGATCGCCCGGCTTGCCGAATGCGCAGCGCGCGGGCACCGGCTGGCCGTTCTGGAAACTGTCACTGCGAAGTTGCACGGCGGTCTCCTGGTGGTTTACTTGGCCTGATAGGTGACGCGATAGACCGCGCCCGCCTCGTCGTCGCTGACCAGCAGGCTGCCGTCCGGCAGCGGCTGCACGTCGGCGGGGCGGCCCCAGGCCTTCTCGTCCTGCATGAAGCCTTCGATCAGCGGCTCGTACGACACCACTTTGTTGCCGTTGAGGCGCACCGTCATCACGCGGTAGCCGGATTTCTTGGTGCGGTTCCACGAGCCATGCTCGGCGACGATCAGCGCGCCCTTGTAGGCGGCCGGAAATTGCTTGCCCTCGTAGAAGCGCAGGCCCAGCGACGCCACGTGCGGGCCGAGCTTGAGCACCGGCGGCGTGTAGTCCTTGCAGTTCTTGCCCTTGCCGAACTCCGGATCGAGCGTGTCGCCCTGGTGGCAATAGGGGTAACCGAAGTGCTCGCCCACCTTGGTCAGGCGGTTGAGCTCGTCGCTGGGCATGTCGTCGCCCAGCAGGTCGCGGCCGTTCTCGGTGAACCACAGGTCGTTGCTGCCCGGGCGCCAGGTGAAGCCGACCGTGTTGCGGATGCCGTAGGCCACATCTTCCAGGCCGGTGCCGTCCTTGTTGAGGCGGGTGAGCTTGGCGTAGTCCTTGCCCTTGTCGCAGATATTGCAGGGCGCGCCGATCGGCACGTACAGCTTGCCGTCGGGGCCGAAGGCGATGAATTTCCAGCCGTGATGCGTATCGGTCGGGAACTTGTCATAGACCACTTCGGGCTTGGGCGGGCTGTCGAGGTGGTTCTCGATATCGCGCAGCACCACGATCTTGCTCACCGCGGACACGTACAGGTCGCCGTCCTTGAACGCCACGCCGACCGGCAGCTGCAGGCCGGTGGCGATCACGCGTACCTTGTCGGCCTTGCCGCTGCCGGTGCTGTCGGTGAGCGCATAGACCTTGCCGGCGTCGTTGGAACCGACGAACACCGTGCCCTTGGCGCCGAGCGCGATCTCGCGGGCATTGGGGGTCTGATCGGTGTAGACGGCGATGTGGAAACCCTTGGGCAGGGTCAGCTTGTCCAGCTGGGGGTCGGCCAGGGCCGGTAGGGCGAGCAGGCCGAGCGCGAGAGCGAGGAACGGACGCATGGGGGACCTCCGGATGGGCGGAGCCCCGAAGCCTATACCGGCGCGCGTGAGTTTGCCTCTGCCGCTCTGATATCGTGCGCGGCCTGAGAAGGGACGATCGATGAGCGAACTGCAGGACCTGACCACCCTGGTGCGCGCTGCCACGCCACTGCTGGTCATCGAAACGGTAGACGAGCAGCGCGTGATCGAGTGTTTCCGCCACGTCATTTCGCAGTCGCTGCGGCCACTGTGGCGCTGGACCCTGACCGACGGCCTGAACCGGCTGGACTTCGCCCAGGGCGGCGAGCCGATCGCGCCGGATGCCGACAGCACGCTGGACGCGATCCGCGAGGCACCCGAGCGCGGCATCTACCTGCTGTTCGATTTCCATCCGTTCCTGCGCTATGCCATGACCCTGCGCCAGCTGCGCGAGATCGTGCAGCGCCAGCGCTCGGCCGCGCACACGGTGGTGCTGGTCGGCGCGCGCATCGAGCTGCCGGAGGAGCTGGAAGCGCTATGCATGCGCGTGCCGCTGTCGCTGCCGGACATCAAGGAGCTGGCCGCGATCCTGCGCGCCGAGGCACTGGCCTGGCAGCGCGAGCACGGCCGCCGGGTGGAAGTGGACGGCGATGCCGCGCGCACCATCGTGCGCAACCTGCTGGGCCTGGCCGCGCCGGATGCGCGGCGCATCGTGCGCAAGCTGATCTACAACGACGGCGCGCTCTCCGCCGGCGACCTGCCCGAGCTGATGCGCACCAAGTTCGAACTGCTCAACCGCTCTGGCCTGCTGCATTACGAATACGCCACCGCCAGCTTCGCCGACATCGCCGGGGTCAGCCGCGTGCGCGACTGGGTGCAGCGGCGGCGCGCGATCTTCCTGGCCGCCGAACCCGATCCCACGCTCGACCCGCCCAAGGGCGTGCTGCTGCTGGGCGTGCAGGGTTGCGGCAAGAGCCTGGCGGCCAAGGCCATCGCCGGCGGCTTCGGCGTGCCGCTGGTGCGCATGGATTTCGGCGCGCTGTACAACAAGTACCAGGGCGAGACCGAGAAGAACCTGCGCGAGGCGCTGCACAGTACCGAGCTGCTGTCGCCCTGCGTGCTGTGGATCGACGAGATCGAGAAAGGCCTGGCCAGCGGCGGCGAGGACGGCGGCGTGTCGCGCCGCGTGCTCGGCTATCTGCTGACCTGGATGGCCGAGCGCAGGTCGAAGGTGTTCGTGGTCGCCACCGCCAATGCGGTGGACGAATTGCCGGCGGAGCTGCTGCGCAAGGGACGCTTCGACGAGATCTTCTTCGTCGACCTGCCCAAGCCGTCGGTGCGCAACGACATCTTCGCGATGCATCTGCGCCGGCGGAAGCTGCCGGTGGAGCAGTTCGACCTCACGGCCTTATCCGCTGCCAGCGAAGGTTTCTCCGGCGCGGAGATCGAGCAGGCCGTGGTCAGCGCACTGTACGACGCCAGCAGCGGCGCCGCGCCGCCGGACCAGCCGATGCTGCTTGCCGCACTGGGCGCGACGCGGCCGCTGTCGGTGCTGATGCGCGAACAGGTCGAGGCGCTGCGCATCTGGGCGCGCGGGCGTTGCGTGCCGGCGGACTGAGGCCATGGATCCGTCCAAGATCGATGCCGCTATCGAAGCCGCCATCGATGCGCTCGCCGCCGAGGGCTGGTGCGTGCTCGAAGGTCTGCTTTCCGACGAAGCCACGGCTGCCTTGGCGCGTGAGTGCGCGGCCTTGCATGCATCGGGCGATCTGTCGGCGGCACGCATCGGCCGCGAGAAAGTGGCGTCCACGCTGCGCGGCGATCGCACCCGCTGGTTCGACATGAATGCACCGACCGCGGCACAACAGCCGTATGTCGATGCGCTCGAAACGCTGCGCGTGGCGTTCAACCGCAGCCTGATGCTCGGCCTGGTGGAGAGCGAAGCGCATTACGCGGTGTATCCGCCCGGTGCGCGCTATGCGCGTCATCTCGACCAGCCGCATCAGGTGGAAGCGCGCGTGGTGTCGGCGGTCTATTACCTCAATGCCGACTGGCATCTGGAAGATGGCGGCGCCTTGCGCCTGTATCTGGAGGACGGCAGCCACCACGACGTGGTGCCGCACGCGGGCCGCATGGTGCTGTTCCTGTCTGCGCGCTTCGAACACGAGGTGCTGCCGGCTACGCGCGAGCGCATGAGCATCGCCTGCTGGATGCGCCGGCGCGAGCCGGGCTCGGTGTTCTGACGGGCGTCAGTCCGCCAGCGCGTTGAAGCGCGCGGCGATGTACTCGTCGGTAAAGCTGGTCATGTCCATGCCGCGGATGAAGCCGCAATGGCCGCCGTGCGGCGCGATATCCAGCTCTACGCAGGGCGGCAGCTGCAGCTTCTCGAAGGCGTCGACCGGAATCACCGGATCGTCGCGCGCGGTGAGGATGGTCGCCGGAATCTGCATGCGCTCGAGCGCGGCGCCGGCCACCGAATAGCCGTCCAGATAAGCCTGCAGCGAGCCGAAGTCGGTATGGCGCAGCACCAGCGATTCGGTCAGGCCGCGCAGGTTCTGCTTGAGCTCATCCAGTTCGAAGTACTGGCGATGCGGGAAGGCCGCCTGCTTGGCGCGCAGCGACCGGCGCCACTTGCGCAGGAAGTACGCCCGGTAGAACCACGGCGCCGATTCCTCCAACGAGAACAGGCCCTCGCCCGGATCGACGATCGGGCACACCGCCAGCGCGTAATCCAGCGGCACGCCGGCTTCCGGCGCGCGCAATGCGGCGCGTAGCGCGAAGTTGCCGCCCAGCGAGAAGCCCGCCAGCACCAGCTTGCGCGACGGCCAGCGGCGCGCGATGTCGCCCAGCGCGTGCACCACTTCGTCGATGCGGCAGGAATGGAACAGCGCCTCGTTGAGCGGATGGCTGTCGCCGTGGTCGCGGAAATTCAGCCGGAACACGTCCCAGCCTTCGGCCAGCAGGCGGCTGCCGGTCTGCAGCACATAAGTGGAATCGACGCTGCCTTCCCAACCGTGGAACAGCACAGCCAGGCCGCGCGCCTGCGGGAGTGTTTTCTGCGCGGTGTAGGCGCCGGTCAGGCGCACGCCGTCGCCGCCATCCACCATCGTTTCCTCGGCGCCTTCGCGCACCGCCTGCGCCGCGCGCGGCAGCAGCTGGCGACGCACGCCGCTGGAGGACAGCATGGTCTGGATGTGGCCGCTGGTAAGTGGCCACGGCGGGTTGAAATCGGCGCCTCGGGGGAGCGTCATGCGGTGCGGTCTTCCAGCGCCGCGGCGATGCGTTCGCGCGACAGTTCGGCCATGCGGCGGCGCGCATCCGGCATGGCCGGCACCGGCTCGAGGAAATGCACTTCGGCGTCCAGCGGCGCCTCGCCCAGCAGGCGCAGGAAGTTCTGCATGAAGTTCTCGTGCTCGCGAAAGCCCGCGTCGATCACCCGGCGGCCGTCGCGCGCGAAGCGCAGCGCCACCGGCTGCACCGGCACCTCGGCGTCCAGCGCGGCCTGGAAGATGCGCGCATGGAACACGCGCAGCACGCCGTTATGGCCGGTGCCGCCCTCGGGGAACACCGCCACCGAGCGGCCGCCGCGCAGGCGCTCGACCATCACCTGCATCACGGTGGCCAGCGAATGATTGCTGCCGCGGCGATGGAAGATGGTGCCGCCGCTGGCGGCCAGCCAGCCGACCAGCGGCCAGCTGGCGATCTCGGCCTTGGCCACGAAGCAGGCCGCGCGCTGGCTGTGCAGCAGCTCGATATCGATCCACGAGGTGTGGTTGGCGACGAATAGCACCGGATCGCGCAGCGGTTGGCCGTGGCGCACCGAGCGCAGGCCGAAGATGCGCAGCAGTGCGCGCGACCACCAGCGGATCATGCGATGGGCGAACGGCTCGACGCCGTCCTTCATCACCGCATGCCGGTTCCAGCTGAGGATGCCGGCGCACAGGAACACACCCAGCACGATATGCAGGAGCAGCAGGGGGATGCGCCAGAAGTAGCGCAGCGGTCGCAGGAAATCTCGGTCCTGGGCGGAGACGGTATCGGTGCTCATCGGTCCGGTTAGTTTAGCGTTAGTCAGACGATACGTCGGCTGTGCGCATGCGCATGGTGCAGACGGCATTCCACTGACGTTTCAAACCGATGCCCGGGTGAATCAGCGCGAGGCCAGGCTGGCCTCGATCAGCCGGCGCGCCATCGCACCCAGCACCCGCGCGGGACTGCGCTCGCCGAAGGCCTGGCCGGAGACGTAGCTGCCCTCGATCAGCAGCAGCAGCCCGTCGGCCAGTTCGTCCGCATCGGCGGCGCCCATGGCGTGGCACATCTCGCGCAGGCGTTCGCGCAGGGCCTGCTTGCTCTCCACGCCGACCTGGTGCGCGGGATGGGCGGGGTCGGGGTATTCGATCACCGCATTGGTCAGGCCGCAGCCGCGATAGCCCTCGGTGCTGGCGCGCACCGCGAGGTAATCCACATAGGCGAGCAGCTGGGCCTTGGGGTCGTCCGGATGTCCAGCGCCCTGGGCCGTGAAGTTGTCACGGAAGCGGCGGTCGTAGTCGCGCAGGTACTCGGCGATCAGCTCATCCTTGGACTCGAAGGCGCGGTACAGGCTGGGCTTGGTCACGCCGGCGCGGTTGACGATCTCCTCCACGCCAATGGCGCGGATGCCTTCGCGATAGAACAGGTCGAAGGCGGTGTCGCGGATGCGATCGGCGGCGCGGCGCGGCGTTTCGGCGACGTCGGCGGGTTCCGGCATGGATTTCGTGCGTTTGGACATGGATCGACCTGTTGACAATGTTACCGATCGGTACGTACTCTGCACTTCCGTCCCGTACCGATCGGTAACATGACTATACAACGCCGCCGGCCCTTCGGCCAAAACTATGCCTTCGTGGTCGTCGCCGTGGTTTTCCTGTCGCTGCTGGCCTCGGCCGGCATGCGTGCCACGCCCGGCGTGCTGATGCTGCCGCTGGGCGCGGCCTTCGGTTGGAGCCGCGACAGCATTTCCTCCGCGGCTGCCGTCGGCATCCTGCTGTACGGCCTGATGGGCCCGTTCGCCGCGGCGCTGATGCAGCGCTTCGGCATCCGCCGGGTGCTGCTGGTGGCCTTGACCGTGATGACCGTCGCCGCCGCGTCCAGCGCCCTGATGAGCCAGCCCTGGCAACTGCTGGCGACCTGGGGCGTGCTGTCCGGCGCCGGTACCGGCTGCGTGGCGGTGGTGATGGGCGCCACCGTGGTGGGCCGCTGGTTCAGCACCCATCGGGGGCTGATGATGGGCCTGCTCACCGCCAGCACCGCCACCGGCACGCTGATCTTCCTGCCGGGCCTGGCGGCGATCGCCGAGCACGCCGGCTGGCAGGCGGTGGTGCTGACCATTGCCGCAGTCTCCGCGGCGCTGATCCCGCTGGCGGCGTGGCTGTTGCCCGAACGGCCGTCCGACATCGGCCTGCGCCGCTACGGCGCCGCGGCGGACGAACCGGTCGACGCCGGCGCGCCGGCGGGCAACCTGTTCGCGATGACCCTGGGTGTGCTGCGCAAGGCCAGCCGCAATGGCACGTTCTGGTTGCTGTTCGCCACTTTCTTCGTGTGCGGTTTCACCACCAACGGGCTGATCGGCACGCACTTCATCGCGCTGTGCGGCGACCACGGCATCCCCGAAGTCCGCGCCGCGGGCCTGCTGGCGCTGATGGGTATCTTCGACCTGGTCGGCACCACGGCGTCCGGCTGGCTGACCGACCGCTTCGATCCGCGCAAGCTGCTGTTCGTCTATTACAGCCTGCGCGGCCTGTCGCTGATCTATCTGCCGTACTCGGATTTCTCGTTGTACAGCCTGTCGCTGTTCGGCGTGTTCTACGGCCTGGACTGGATCGCCACCGTGCCGCCGACGCTGCGCTTGACCACCGATGCCTTCGGCGAGCGCGACGCGCCGGTGGTGTTCGGCTGGGTCGTGGCCGGTCACCAAGTGGGCGCCGCCGCCGCGGCCTTCATGGCCGGCGTGCTGCGCGTGCAGCTGGGCAGCTACATGACGCCGTTCGTGATCGCCGGCGCCACCGGCGTGGTGGCGGCCTTCCTGGCGCTGCGCATCGGCCGCCGCCGCGAGCTGCCGGCGCTGGCCGGCGAGGCGGCGTAGAAGCGTAGGTTGGGGTGAGCCAAGGGCGAACCCCAACAGGCTTTCAGGCGCGTCGCAACGTTGGGGTTCGCTGCGCTCACCCCAACCTACGATTCCAGCTGCGACAGCGGCAGCGCCGCCGAGCGCTTCACCGTGCGCAGCACGAAGCTGGAGTTCACGTCCGCCACGCCGGAGGCATTGAGCAGGCGATCGAGCAGAAAGCGCGAGAAGTGCTGCAGATCGGCGACATAGATATGCATCAGGTAATCCATGTCGCCGGTTAGCGCGTAGCAGGCCACGATCTCGTCCCACTCGTTGACGTTGCGCACGAAGCGCTCGATCGCCTCGCCCTCGTGCTTGGCCAGCTGCACGCGGACGAAGGCCTGCAGGCCCAGGCCGACCGCTTCCGGATCCACCTGCGCGCTGTAGCCGGTGAGCACGCCCTCGGCTTCCAGCCGCTGCAGGCGGCGCAGGCAGGCGGAGGGGGAAAGATTCACCCGCTCGGCCAGATCGGCATTGGTGATGCGCCCCTCGCTCTGCAGGAAGGCGAGCATGCGCAGGTCAGTGCGGTCGAGGGTTGCCATGCAAGATACTCCGATGATTGATCGTCTTAGCGCATGATTATTGCGCTTTCGCAGCCCAATAGTGCAATAAAACAACCTTCATGCGCGCCCGCCGCCGTATGCTGTTGTCCTTCTACCGGAGGCCCGCCATGGACCACAGCACGCCACGCAAAGTCGAGCACCAGCAGACCGACCGCGGTTATGTGCCGGTGTATGCCACCGGCGTGGTCGAGCAGCCCTGGGCCGACTACAGCCAGACCGACCACGAGGTCTGGAACACCCTGTACCGCCGCCAGCGCGAACTGCTGAAGGGCCGCGCCTGCCAGGAATTCCTCGACGGCATCGAACGCTTCGGCATGGGCGAGAACGGCATCCCGAAGTTCGCCGACCTCAACAAGGTGCTGGGCGAAACCACGGGTTGGGAGCTGGTCGCGGTCGAGGGCCTGCTGCCGGACGAGGTGTTCTTCGATCACCTGGCCAACCGCCGCTTCCCGGTCAGCTGGTGGATCCGCCGCCCCGACCAGCTCGACTACCTGAGCGAACCGGACCTGTTCCACGACCTGTTTGGCCACGTACCGCTGCTGCTCAATCCGGTGTTCGCCGACTACATGCAGGCCTACGGCCGCGGCGGCATGAAGGCCTTCGGCATCGGCCCGGAAGCGCTGATGAACCTCACGCGCCTGTACTGGTACACGGTGGAGTTCGGCCTGATCGACACCAGCGAAGGCATGCGCATCTACGGCGCCGGCATCGTCAGCTCCAAGGGCGAGTCGATCTACTGTCTGGATTCGGCCGCGCCGAATCGCATCGGCTTCGAGCTGGAGCGCGTGATGAACACGCGCTACCGCATCGACACCTTCCAGCAGACCTATTTCGTGATCGACAGCTTCGAGCAGCTGTTCGATGCGACCCGTCCGGACTTCACGCCGATCTATGCCGACCTGAAGACGCGCGAGGCGCATGCGGCCGCCGACGTGCTCGACAGCGACCGCGTGTTCAACCGCGGTACGCGCGAGGGCTTCGCGACCGACGCGGATACCTGAGCCGGCATCGGTATCACCCCTAAAGAAAAGGCCCGCACGCGCGGGCCTTCTCATGTCGCATGACGACGACGCTCACTGCACCGTCTTCTTGCCGCGCTTCAATTCGCTCACCGCCAGCACCTTCGCGATGCTCTTGCCGTCCCAGCAATAGCGCAGGTGCTCGGCCTGCACGCAGGGCGCTACGCAGTCCGGATAGAACACCGCCACGCATTCGCCGCCCGCGTGGCGCACGCTGTCGTACACGATGCCGTCGGAACCGTCCGCGCGCAGCCGGCGCGCCAGCTTCACGCTGGCCACGTAGCTGTCCGGATCGTGCTCGGCCGGCCAGCCGCCGCGCAGGTCGTGCAGCTTGGCCTGGATGCTGGTGCGGTAGCAGCGCATCTCCACGTCGCACGGCGGTTCCGCGGTGGCGGCAAGGAAGCGCTCGCGGTGGAAGACGGTTTCCTCCACCGCGGTGGTCAGGCTGCGCGCCGCGTAGAACACGCCCCAGCTGCCGTCGGAGAAACGGCTGCCATCCGGATTCAGATGCGTGAAAGCAGCCATCACCGGCGTGGTGCCGGGCCCGCTGACGCGGCGCTCCAGCGGCACCAGCGGCAGCACGCCGAGCTCGTCGCGGATGCGCGGATTGGTCAGCGCCTCGATGGTGAACAACGCCTCAAGATCGTCCGGATCGGCGATGCGGTCGTACACGCTCACCGGCGGAAAGCGGCTGGGCACGATGCGCAGAGCCTGGCTCCAGCGGATGCGTTTCAGGGGTGGGGTGTCTGCCATGACGGAAGCTTCTTCACTGTGCCTGCCAGGACAGGCAAGTATGCAGCCCCGGGGTATCGCCGACTGCGACGCGTGCCGCGCCGGTCACCAGCCGCGTTGCGCGTCGAGGTATTGCCGCACCACGTAGAGATCGGCCACGTTGCCCGACAACATGCGCTCTAGCGCCGAGCGGCCGCCGAACAGCGGCGCCTGGTTCGGCTTGCGCACCCAGGCATCGGCCTGGCTCGCATCGGGGAACAGGATCTGCAGGTCCTTGTAGATGCCCAGCAGGTAGCTGATGCGCTCGAGTACGTCGCGGCCGAGGCTGCCTTCCTGCTGGCGCTTCCATTTGTAGAAGGTCGATTCCGGCGGATCGCCGAGCAGCCGGCGCTGATCGCTGATGCGCAGCCCCCACTGCTCGGCCAGCTTGAAGAAGGCACGCAAGGCCGGACCGCCGAGCTCGGACGCCGCGACGAATTCGGGCTGGAGGTGGGCCGCCATTGTCGACTCTCCATGTGAAGTTGATGTGCAGTCTACTCCATATGTGGAGTTCACGCCACCATCGACCAGGACCCTGCCCGGCACGCCTGTTTCAGGACTTGCTGCGGTCCTTGGCGCAATCGCAGCCGAATGCCGGCTCCGGGCCGCCTTCCTCGATGAAGCGGTCGATCCGCTGCTCCAGCACCGGCAGCGGCACCGAGCCGATCTCCAGCAGGGTGTCGTGGAAGTGGCGGATGTCGAAGCGGGTGCCGAGGTCCTGCTCGGCCTTGCGGCGCAGTTCCAGAATCTTCAGATAGCCCAGCTCGTAGGACAGCGCCTGGCCCGGCCAGCTGATGTAGCGGTCCACCTCGTTGGCGATCTCGCGCGCGGACAGCGCGGTGTTGTCGGTGAGGTAGTCGATCGCCTGCTGGCGGGTCCAGCCCATGTGGTGAATGCCGGTGTCCACCACCAGGCGGCAGGCGCGCCACATCTGGTAGGTGAGATAGCCGAAGCGGTCGTAGGGCGTCTTGTAGATGCCCATCTCGTTGCCGAGGTATTCCGAGTACAGGCCCCAGCCCTCGCCGTAGGCCGAGATATAACCCTGGCGGCGGAACGCCGGTTGCCCCTTCTGCTCCGCGGCCAGCGCCAGCTGCAGCGAATGCCCCGGCGCCGATTCGTGCAGGGTCAGCGCCGCCACGTTGTACAGCGGGCGCGACGGCAGGTCGTAGGTGTTGACCAGATAAGCGCTCGCGCCGCCGCGGCCGGAGGTGTAGTACGGCGCGATGTCCGGCGCCACCGGCACGATGGCGAAGCGCTGGCGCGGCAGGCGGCCGAAGAACTTGCCCAGCTGGCCATCCACCTGCTTGGCCACCCAGGCGCTGCGCATCAGCAGCTCCTCGGGCGTCTTGGCGTGGAACTGCGGGTCGGTGCGCAGGAACTTCAGGAATTCGGGAAAGCTGCCCTTGAAGCCGCTCTCCTGCATGGTCTTGACCATCTGCGCATGGATCTTCGCCACCTGTTCCAGGCCGACCTGGTGGATCGCGCCGGGATCGAGGTCCAGCGTGGTGTATTCGAGGATCTGCTGGCGATACCAGGCCTTGCCGTCCGGCATGGCTTCGGCGGCGAGCGTGGTGCGGGCGCGCGGCAGGTATTCCTCGCGGAAGAACTTCAGCAGCCTGGCGTAGGCGGGAATCACCTTCTGCGCAATGGTCTGCTTCGCCTCCTCGCGCATGCGCGCGGCATCTTCGGCGGATACGCTGGTCGAGACGTTTTCGAGCGGCTTGTAGAAGCTGCTCTTGGTCGGGTCCTTCAGCTCCGCCACCGCCGCGATCGACACATCGCGGCCGTCCAGCACCGCGCGCGGCACGGTGAAGCCGCGATCGAGGCCATCGCGCATATTGGCGATCTGCTGGTCGAAATAAGCCGGCACCTGGCCGAGGCGGTCGAGGTAGCGCCGATAATCCTGCGGTGTGCGCAGCTCGTCGGCGTTGAGCACGTAGCCCAGGTCGCTCCAGAACGCCGAGTCGCTGTTGAACGGCATCTGCCACTGCTTGTACTGCTGCCCCGCCAGCATGTTCTGGATCTGCGTGCGGTACACGGCGTAGTTGATCTTGTCCTCGGCGCCGAGCTGCTTCGGGTCGATCGCGTCCAGGTCGGCCAGCGTCTTCTTCCACATTTCGAGCCGGCGCTGCTGGCTGGCGGCATCGACGTCGTCCAGGCGCGCGTTGCTGGGCTGGGCCTCGCCAGCGTTATTGATGCCGGCCTGGCCGTTGCGCCAGGCCCATTCCTGTTCGTAGATGCGATGGAAGCGGGCGGCGGTGTCGTCGGCCCAGGCGGGTGCGACGAGGGCGAGCGCGGCCAGCGCCAGCCAGGTCATGCGATGCGGGGTCTTCACTCAGGTGGTTTCCTTTGCTGCCGGCGTGGCAGCCAGCACGGCATCCTCCACGCTCCAATATTCCAATGCCTGTGGCGGAAGCTGGGGCAAGGCCATGCGTTCCAGCGCCGTGCGCGCGTGATCCTTCAGGCGGGCCACGCGCAGGGCGATGCTACGCGCGTCCAGCCAGGCGACGAAATCGCCCAGCGATTCCAGCACGGTGCCGTCGAGATCGGGCGATTCCTCCAGGCTCAGCACCACCTCGCGCAGGTCGCTGCGATCGGCCACGCGATGGCGCACCTGCGCGAACACCGCCTCGGCGTTGGCGAAGAACAGCGGCTCTTCCGGCCGCACGATCAGCACGCCCGGCACTTCGCGCGCCTGCGCATGCGCCGCGAGGTCGACGAAGTCGTGCCCGCCATCGAGCCGCCCCAGCACGCTCAGCCGCGGCGTGGCCAGGCGGCGCAGCAGCATGATCAGGCTGAAGGCGATGGCGAACAGCAGGCCGTTGAGGATGCCCAGCGACAACACCGCCAGCACTGCCGCCAGCGCCACCAGGCGGTCGCGATGCCAGCGCAGGTAGGGGCTGAACGCGGACAGGCGCAGCGACTTGCTCACCGCGTGGATCACGATCGCCGCCAGCACCGGCATCGGGATGCGCTCGATCCACGGCAGCAGGAACAGCACCATCAGCAACACGCCGCCCGCCGCCACCAGGCCGGCCAGGCGCGAACGCGCGCCGGCCGCTTCGTTCGCCGAGGTGGCCGAATAGCCCGCGCCCACCGGCATGCCGTGCAGCAGGCCGGCGACGACATTCGCCACGCCGAACACGGCGAGGTCTCGATTGAGATTGACCGCATCGCCATGCTTGAGCGCGAAGTTGCGGATCGAGCCGTACGACTCCGCATACAGGATCAGCACCAGCGCCGCCGCCAGCTCCACGCTGGGCAACCATTGCCCGCTCGACGGCCAGCTCGGCCAGGCCCACTGCGGCGCCAGGCGCATCGCGCCGACCAGGGCTACGCCGTGCCGCGCCAGCCAGTCCGACCCGGCGATGCCCAGCGCGATCGCCAGCAGGCTGCCCGGCAGCCGGCGCCATCGTTCGCACAGGAACAACAGCAACAGCGCGATCGCGCCGATGCCCAGCGCCGCCGGCCGCGTCCCGCCGATATCGCCGAGCAGATCCACCAGCAAGGCCGGCACGAAGTCGCCATGCAGGGCCGGCACACCCAGCAGCGTCGGCAATTGCTTGAGCGCGATCACGCAGGCCAGGCCGAAGGTGTAGCCGCGCAGCACGGGACGGGCGATCAGATGCGACAGGCCACCCAGCCGCAATGCGCCGGCCAGCAGAAAGCACAGGCCGGTCAGCACCACCAGGCCGGCGACGATGGCCGCGCGCGAGGCCGGATCGCCGCCCTCCAGCGCCAGCGTGCCGGCGGCGAGCACTGCCGCGGACGACGAGGTGGCCGAGACGATCGCGTAGCGGCTGCGGCCGAGCGCGCCGTAGCACACCAGCCCGGCGAACAGCGCCATCACGCCAGCCTGCGGCGGCAGCCCGGCGATGCCGGCATAGGCCACCGCCTCCGGCAACAGCAGGCCGGCGATGGCCAGGCCCGCGAGAAGATCCGCGGCGATGCCGGGCGCCGGCCTGCCGGCGGCCGCGTCGGCGTTCACCCGATCACGCCTGTCCAGCCGGGCAGATAGGCCGCATCGTGCGTATGCGCGTGCAGCAGCGCTTCATCCAGTACGCGCTTGCTGATCTTGCCGCCGGCGAGTTTCACGCGGCGGCGGTAGAAATCCGCCCACAGGAATTCGGCATAGGGCGTGGCGTCCTTGGCATAGCCGCCGGCCTCGCGCAGGCGCGCGGCCAGAGTGCGATAGGGATCGTCCACCAGCCGCTCCAGGCTGGCGGGCATCGCCTCGTAGCCGATGCGCTGCCCGCGCTGGTCGTAGGGATGCGCCCAGCGGTTGAACTCCATGGTGCGCCAGAACACATCCGGCTCCAGCCAGGAGAAATCCCGCTGCACCATCACCGGCACGCTTTTGACGCCTTCCTCGAGCAGGGCCAGGCCCAGGTGATGATGATCGACGATGTAGACCTTGTTCTTCGGCCCCAGCACACCCGGGAACCAGTGCGCGTCGATCAGCTCCTTGCGCTTCTTCTTGCCCAGGCCGCGCCAGATATCGCGCTTCTGAGTCACCTCGGCCTTGCCCACGGTCACCTGGGTAGGCCGCAGCTTGTCGGGCGCGACGCTCAGCAGCGGATGACGCACATGCGGCTCGGACATGGACAGTTCCTCGATGGATGGCGGACCCGTGCAGGCAACGCGCGCCGAGAGTAGCCCAAGCCGGCCACGGCTTCTTGCGCCGGAGGCTGCGTTACGCTGGGCGCTCCCCACGCCACCACGACGGTCACGCCATGCCCGCATCCCGCTGCCGCCTCGCTCCGTTCGTTCTCGCTCTTGCCCTGCCCGCGCTGGCCCATGCCCAGGACACGCCATCGCAGGACGACTTCGCCCGCTGCCTGGCCGGGCTGGCGCCGAAGGCCGCGCAGGCGCGCGTGCAGGCCGACACCTACCAGCGCTACACGCGCGGCCTGGTGGCGGATACCACGGTGATCGATTCGCTCAACAAGCAGCCGGAGTTCGTGATCCCCGTGTGGGATTACCTGTCCGCCCTGGTCGACCAGGAGCGCATCGACGACGGCAAGGCGCGACTCAAGCAATGGTCGGCGGTGCTCGAACGCGCGCAGCGCACCTACGGCGTCGACCCAGCCACCGTGGTCGCGGTGTGGGGCGTGGAGAGCAACTACGGCCAGCAGTTCGGCCAGAAGCCGCTGCTGCAGTCGCTGGGCACGCTGTCGTGCATGGGGCGGCGGCAGGAGTATTTCCGCGGCGAGTTCTTCGCGGCGCTGCGCATCGTGCAGAGCGGCGATATCGGCGCGGACGAGTTCAAGGGTTCCTGGGCCGGCGCATTCGGGCATACGCAGTTCATGCCGTCCACCTTCGAGCGGGTGGCGGTGGATTTCGACGGCGACGGCCATCGCGACCTGATTGCCAGCGTGCCCGACGCGCTGGGCTCGACCGCGCACTACCTGCAGATGTCGCATTGGCAGGCCGGCCAGCCCTGGGGTTACGAGGTGAAGCTGCCTGCCGCCTTCGACAGCAAGATCAGCGGACGCACTGCCAAGCGGCCGCTCAGTTACTGGAGCGCGCAGGGCGTGCGCCTGGTGGACGGCTCGCCCCTGCCCGGCGGCGACGAACCGGCGGGGCTGGTGTTGCCGGCGGGTGCGCAGGGTCCGGCCTTCCTCACCCTGCGCAATTTCGACGCGATCTACGCGTACAACGCGTCGATCAATTACACGCTGGCGATCGCGCTGCTGTCCGACCGACTGCGCAGCCAGCCCGGCCTGGTCGCCGCCTGGCCCACCGACGACCCGGGCACCTCGCGCGCGGAACGCCGCGAGATCCAGCAACTGCTGCTGGCGCGCGGCTACGACATCGGCACGGTGGACGGGATGGTCGGCGACAAGACGCGGCAGGCGATCCAGGAGGAACAACGCAGGCGCGGGCTGCCTGTCGATGACGGCCGGCCCGGGCAGCGCATTCTCAAGGCGCTGCGGCAATCGCCGTGAACGCCAACAATGCGTTGCGCTCGGTGCTGCCATGTTGGGGTTCGCCGTTGGCTCACCCCAACCTACGCCGGGACGTCAATCGTCAATCCATGCCTTCGTAATAACCGCGCATGGCCTCGAGATAAGCATCCAGGTCGCGCCCCGGCCGGGGCGCGAAACGCTCGCCGGTGGTGCGGCAATCGGCGATGCGGTCGGGGCGGAAATTGCGGAAGCCTTCGCGCAGCCGGCACCAGGTGCCCAGCGTCCACTTGCCGCCCCAGAACGCCAGGCACAGCGGCTCGACTTCGCGCGTGCTGGTGCGGCCGGCCTCGTCGGCGTAGTCCAGGCACAGCACCTGGCTGTCGCTGATCGCGCCATTGAGGCGGTCGATCATCGCGGCGAAGGCGACGCGTCCGGCGTCGCGCCAGATCGGCGCATAGATGCGCGTGCGCGCCGCGCGCTCGCGCAGTTCCGGCGGCAGCACCGCCTCGATCTTGAGCAGGGCCGCCTGCGCGCCGGCGGCCAGCTTCTCGCCCGCGAAGGCGCGCACGAAGCGCGTGCCGACCACCAGCGATTCGAGCTCTTCGGCGGTGAACATCAGCGGTGGGATGTCCGAGCCCTTGCGCAGCACGTAGCCGACGCCGGCCTCGCCTTCGATCGGCACGCCGGAGAGCTGCAGGTCCGCCACGTCGCGATAGACGGTGCGCAGCGATACGCCAAGCGTATCCGCCAGGTGCCGCGCCGGCAGCGCCGTGCGGCGCCCGCGCAGGGCGTGGATGATGAGGAACAGGCGGTCGGCGCGGCGCATCCGTGCATGATCGCCGAGCCGCGCGACGGCGGCCAGCGCCGGATGTCATGGCGCGCAACGTCCATGACAACGGTGGCCGCCGCCGTCGTCACAGGTGCCGCGTCTCCGCCGGCGTTTCCATCCAGTTGTTGTTGCGGCCGTCGAAGTAGCGCACCGGCGCTTCGGCCAGCTCGCCCGGCGCGACGTCGTCGAGGCAGGCGAGATTGACGGAGATGAAGGCCCCGCCGATCTCCTCGACATAGCCGCGGCCGAACGGCTTCACGCCGCAGTGCCTGCAGAACATGTGCTGGCAGCTGTTGGTGTTGAACTGGTAACCGGCCAGTTCGCTCTCGCCTTCGGTCAGGCGGAACGCTTCCGGCTTCACCGTGGCGCCCCAGAAGCGCTGCTTCCAGCAGATCGAGCAATTGCACTTGCCGGTGCCGGCCGACAGGTCGATGTCAGCTTCGTAGCGCACGCGGCCGCAATGGCAGCTGCCGTGATAGGTCTTGGTCATCGGGTGGTTCCTCGGGTCGAGCGCCGCGCCGCCGCGGCGATGGCCAAGGCCGCGGCGAGGCCGCTGGCCGGTTGAGAGTGGTTGCGCCCGGGCTTGGCCGGCGGCAGGCGGTATTGCCCGTCCAGCAGCAGGCCGCTCAGGAACAGCGGCCGGTGAGCCATCAGCGCACGGTTGATCGGATCAGCCATGACGGTAGTCCTCAGACGGTGGCCGCCTTCTCGCCGGCGTACCACGGCGGCGGGGCGGCATGCTTGAACAGTCGATACCAATGCTCGCGATCGCTGCCGCTGTAGAGGTCCAGCGCACGGATCACTTCGCGCGCGAACTCCACGCTGCCCAGGCTGCTGGCGGTGATGAAGCCACCGTCGCTGACCGCGAGCGCATCGGGGTCGTACCTCTCCGAGCCGTCGTAGACGACGCCATAGCCGCCGACGAAGCCGGTGAAATTGCCGGTGTGGCGGCTGCGCGCCATCAGCCCGTGCCGGGCCAGCGCCAGCACGGCGCTGCTGATCGCAGCGACGGTGCCGCCGGCGGCGTGCACGCGCTCGGCCGCATCCACCGCTTCCTGGCCTTCGCCGCGCTGCCACAGGTGGCCGCCGGGAAGGATCAGGAGCGCCGCGCGGGACAGGTCGAGCCGGTCCAAGGTGACCTCGGGCGTGATGCTCAGCCCGCCCATCGAGGTGGCCGGACGGGCCGAGAAGCCCACGGTCACGATGCGCCAGTCGCCGGGACGGCGGATCTCGCACAGGGCGAGCGCGGCCTCCCAGTCGGCAAAACCGTCGAACACCAGGAAATACACAGTGTCACGCATGTTCAGTTCCCTCCATTGCTATGCCTTGCCGGCGGCCGCCCGAAAACTTCAGCCCCGGATAACGATGACGATCCTGGTAACGACGAATGAAGGCGGCGCGCCACGACATCGCGCCGCCTCCCTCGCCCGCCGCATGGCCCATGCCGGCGGCGGGGCGGGTTTCAGGTCACTGCCGGGACCATAGGCCCACCCGGTTGCCCTCGCTGTCACGAAATTGCGCGAACGCGCCCTTGCCTTCCGGCAGCTCCGTGCGCGGCACGATCACCGCGCCGCCGGCCTGCTCGACCTTGGCCAGGGTCTGCGCCACGTCGGCCACGCTCAGGTACACCGTGCTGCCGTGCATGGATGGCTCGCACTCGTCCAGGCGCATCAGCGCGCCGGTGACGTGCTGCTCGGCGTCGTACGGGAACACGGCCAGCTCCATGCCGCCGAACAGCTCGCTGCGCAGCGACGTGCCCAGCGAGGCGTCGTAGAAGCGGATGGCGCGATCCATCTCGCGGACCGGGATTTCGAACCAGTTGGTGACGACGGGGTTGAGCATGGCCTTGGGTTCCTTGTGGGGGTCTCGATGCGTGGAGCGCAGTCTGGGGACCCCCTGCTGCCAGCGTGTTGTCAGCAGCCGCCGACACGGCGCGGTGATGAAACGGTGAAGGCGCCGGGTAGTTTTCCGGCTGGCGCGGTTCAGCAACTGCCCGGACAATGCGCGTTCCCTTTCGTTACGGACCCGCCATGAAGCCCGTTTCGCTCATCCAGTTCCTGATCGAGGAACGCCGCGCCGGCCGCATCAACGCCGAACTGTCCCTGCTGATCGAAGTGGTCGCGCGCGCCTGCAAGCGCATCGCCGTGGCCACCAGCAAGGGCGCCCTGGGCGGCGTGCTGGGCAATGCCGGCAGCGACAACGTGCAGGGCGAGGCGCAGAAGAAGCTGGATGTGATCTCCAACGAGATCCTGCTCGAAGCCAATGCCTGGGGCGGCCAGCTCGCCGCCTGCGCATCGGAAGAGATGGAAGACCCGCAGCCGATCCCCGACATGTACCCGAAGGGCAACCACCTGCTGCTGTTCGATCCGCTGGACGGCTCGTCCAACATCGACGTCAACATCTCGGTGGGCACGATCTTCTCGATCCTGCGCTGCCCCGACGGCATCACCGAACCCGCCGCCGAGCATTTCCAGCAGCCGGGCACCGAGCAGCTGGCCGCCGGCTACGTGGTGTACGGCCCGGCCACGCTGATGGTGCTGACCTTCGGCCACGGCACCCACGAGTTCACCCTGGACCGCGAAGTGGGCAGCTTCACCCTGAGCCGCCGCGACATCCGCATTCCGGAAGAGACCGCGGAGTTCGCCATCAACATGTCCAACCAGCGCCACTGGGAGGCGCCGATGCAGCGCTATGTAGGCGAGCTGCTGGCCGGCACGGAAGGTCCGCGCGCGAAGGACTTCAACATGCGCTGGGTGGCCTCGATGGTGGCCGACGTGCATCGCATCGTGACCCGCGGCGGCGTGTTCTTCTATCCGCTGGACGCCAAGATCAAGTCCAAGGGCGGCAAGCTGCGCCTGATGTACGAGGCCAATCCGATGGCCTTCATCATCGAGCAGGCCGGCGGCGCGGCCACCACCGGGCGCGAGCGCATCATGGAACTGCAGCCGACCGGCCTGCACCAGCGCGTGCCGGTGTTCCTCGGCTCCAGGAAGGAGATCGAGCTGGCCACCCACTACCATCGGGAAGCCGACGGCGCGCAGGGCTGAGCCGTCACAGGCACATCACCAGGGTGGGCGCGGGAAGGGACATGCCAGGCGATTTCATCGAGGTCTTCCACGACGCGCTGGCGCCGGAGCATTGCGCCGCGCTGATCGAGCGTTTCGAACACAGCGGCGCCGTCGTGCCGGGCCAGGTCGGCGGCGGCGTGTATCCGCAGCTCAAGCGCAGCAGCGACATCACCATCAGCAACCATCAGGAGTGGCGCGACGCCGAGACCGCGCTCAACCTGGCCATGCTGGCCGGCCTGGTGGCCTACCTGCGGCGCTATCCCTACACGCTGATCGCGCCGCTGATGCTGCAGGTGCCCGACCCGGCCACGGGCGAGCCGCGCCGCCTGGGCGAGGCCGACGTGGCGGCGATGGACGATGCGGCGCTGGGCACGCTGGCGCGGCAGGTGTTCGTGCCCGGCTCGATCAACCTGCAGCGCTACCGCGCCGACAGTGGCGGCTATCCGTACTGGCATTGCGAGCTGTTCCCGCGCGACGCCACCGCGCAGACGCTGCACCGGCACCTGCTGTGGACGATCTATCTCAACGACGGCTTCGCCGAGGGCGAGACCGAGTTCCTGCACCAGCAGCGCAAGGTGGCGCCGCGCACCGGCAGCCTGCTGATCGCACCGGCGGCGTTCACCCACACCCATCGCGGCAACCGGCCACGCGGCGGCGACAAGTACATCGCCACCAGCTGGGTGCTGTTCCAGCGCGCCGAGAAGCTATACGGCGGCTGAGCTGTCCCCGGCACCGCCGCATCCTTCCCGCCCGGCGCCCCGATCCGGCCTTACACTCGCCCGCCATCCGACCACTCGCCTGCCGACTCCATGCGCCCCGCCCGCTTTGTCCTGCTGCTCTCCGCCCTCGCCCTCACCGCCTGTTTCGGCGGCGCGCCGAAACCCACGCCCGTCCCGCCGCCCGCCGTGGTGCTGCCCAAGCTGCGCGTCGGCCTGGCCCTGGGCGGCGGTGCGGCCAAGGGCTTCGCGCATATCGGCGTGATCAAGATGCTCGAAGCCAATGGCATCCATGCCGACGTGGTCGCCGGCACCAGCGCCGGCAGCGTGGTGGGCGCGCTGTACGCCAGCGGCATGGATCCGTTCCAGATGCAGGAGCAGGCCTTCGGCATGGACGAGGCGAAGATCCGCGACGTGCAGCTGTTCTCGCGCGGCCTGGTGCAGGGCCAGAAGCTGCAGGACTACGTCAACCAGCTGGTCGGCAACCGCCCGATCGAGAAGCTCAAGCTGCCGTTCGCGGCAGTCTCCACCCAGCTGGAGGACGGCCATCGCACGGTGTTCGTGCGCGGCAACACCGGCCAGGCGGTGCGTGCGTCCAGCAGCATTCCCGGCGTGTTCGAGCCGGTCGAGATCAGCGGCAGGCATTACGTCGACGGCGGCGTGGTCAGCCCGGTGCCGGTGGACGCCACGCGCCAGCTCGGCGCGGACCTGGTGATCGCGGTGGATATCTCCAGCAAGGCCGACGGTTCCAACCCGCAGGGCATGCTCGGCGTGGTCGGCCAGTCGATCAGCATCATGGGCCAGAAGCTCGGCGAGCAGGAACTGGCCCGCGCCGACGTGGTGATCCGTCCCCGGGTCAACCAGATCGGCGCCACCGATTTCGAGCAGAAGAATCAGGCCATCCTGGAAGGTGAGCGCGCGGCGCTGGCGGCGATGCCGGCCATCAAAGCCAGGCTCGCCACGCTGGAGGCGGCGCGCAAGGCTTCGGCCGCGCCGGTGGTGGCGACGCACTGAGGCGCCGCCCGCCGGGCGCGGATAAGAACTTTCGCCAGAACCCCCGGCTTCTCACCCTGGCCTGTCCATAAGGCGGCTGCTAGCGTGCGGCTTTCCCCCGCACGCCGGACCTAAGCCCATGCCTCACGCCACCCGCTGGCTGCCCCTGTTCGCCCTCGCCCTGTCGCCGCTGGCTTTCGCCGACCAGGCGGCGAGCGATCCGCGCATCGAGCGCGTGCTCGCGGACCTGGCCAGGACCCGCCCGATTTCCATGGCGCGCCTGTCGCCGGACGGACAGCGGCTGGCCTGGGTGGTCGGCACCAAGGGCAAGCCGATGGTCGAGGTGGCCAAGGCCGACGGCAGCGACGCGCATCCCGTCGCCTCGATCCAGGCGGGCAGCTGCAGCCAGACCGATATCGCGTGGGCGCCGGATTCGCGGCATCTGGCCTTTCTCTCCGACTGCGGCAACCGAGACAAGCACAAGGATCTGTTCGTCGCCGACGTCACCGATGCGAAGGGGCTCAAGAAGCTCTCCGTGCTGAAGGGTCCGGCGCAGGATTTGAACTGGGCGCCGAATGGCCGCGAGCTGGGCTTCCTGTATGTAGAGAACGGCACGCGCCGCTCCAGCGCACTGGAAGCGGCCAAGCCGGCCGAGGGCGAGATCGGCGTGGACGGCGTCGAAGTGCAGCGCGTCGCCGCCGTCGCCGCGGAAGGCGGCACGCCGCGCCTGCTCACGCCGGCCGGCAGCCATGTCTACGAGTTCGCCTGGTCGCCGGATGCACAGCGCCTGGCTTTCGTCGCCGCGCCACCGCCGGGCGACAACAACTGGTGGATCGCCAAGCTGCTGGTGCAGGACGCGCAGCCCGGCGCCGCCGCCAGGACGGTGGTGGATCCCGCCACCACCCGCGGCGCCCTGCATGGCCTGCAGCTCGCCTTGCCCAGCTGGTCGCCGGACGGCCAGCGCATTGCCTTCATCGGCGGACTGATGAGCGACCAGGGCGCCACCGGCGGCGACATCTACAGCGTGCCTGCCACCGGCGGCGAGCCCGCCAATCTCACCCCAGGCATCCATGTCACGCCGGTGTGGCTGACCTGGAAAGGCGGCGCGCGCATGCTGGTCAGCCAGCTCGCCGGCGGGCAGAGCCAGGTGGCCGAATACACGGTCACCGCCGCCGCCGCGACGCAGGACCGCGTGCTGTTCACCCTGCCCGCCACCATCGGCGACGGCGGCGCGGCCATGAGCCTGTCGTTGTCCGACGACCAGGCCCGCGTGGCCTTCGTGCAGCACGCATTCGACGCCGCGCCGGAAGTCCATGCCGGCCCGCTAGCGCAGACACCGCCGCCCGCCGTCACGCACCTCAACGCCGACAGCAAGCCGTCCTGGGGCAAGGCCGAATCGGTGGAATGGGAACACGACGGCCGCCGCGTGCAGGGCTGGCTGATCTATCCGGCCGGCTACGACCCGAGCAAGACCTACCCCATGGTGGTGAACGTCCACGGCGGCCCCGCCAGCGCCCTGATCCCGCATTGGCCCCGCGTCGGCTACGGCGGCATACCGTTTGCGTCGCTGGGTTATTTCGTGTTCCTGCCCAATCCGCGCGGCAGCTTCGGCCAGGGCGAGGCCTTCGTGCAGGCCAACCGCAAGGACTTCGGCTACGGCGACCTGGGCGACACGCTGGCCGGCATCGACGCGATCGAAAAGCGCCTGCCGGTGGACGACCAGCGCCTGGGCCTCACCGGCTGGAGCTATGGCGGCTTCATGAGCATGTTCGCGCCCACCCAGACCCAGCGTTTCAAGGCGGTGGTCGCCGGCGCCGGCATCGGCAACTGGCAGAGCTATTACGGCCAGAACCTGATCGACCAGTGGATGCCGCCGTACTTCGGCGCCACCGTGTACGACGACCCGTCGGCCTACGCGAAGAGTTCCGCCGTCAACTTCATCAAGAAGACCACCGCCCCCACCCTGGTGGTGGTCGGCGACCGCGACGCCGAATGCCCCGCCGCCCAGTCACTGGAGTTCTGGCACGCCCTGCGCGCGCAGGGCGTGGCCACCTCGCTGGTGATCTACCCGAACGAAGGCCACCACTTCGTCGACCCGGAGCACCAGCGCGATGTGCTGCAGCGGGCCTTGCTGTGGTTCCAGAAGTATCTGCCGGCGGCGCCGTAACAGGCCGTGAAATCCATTCTTTAATCTATTCAACATCTCGTGTGAAATAATTATAACTATATGATATAAAAAGGACTTGATAGAAAGTATCTATTCAAATATCTATTCAGTCATGAACGCCCAGGTCATCTCGCTGGATCAACTGCTCGCCGCACTGCGGCGGGCGGGCGTGGCCTCGGCCCGAGCCCTCGGCGACACCCTCGGCATCAGCCAGCCCACCGTATCCCGCCTGCTCACCCAGGCGGGGGATCGGGTCATCCGAATCGGCCAGGCACGCCGCTCGCGCTATGCCGTTACCCGCGAGGTGCGGGGGCTGGGCGATCGCTGGCCGCTTTACCGGATCGATGCGCAAGGGCGTCCCCAGGAACTCGGCGAACTGGTTGCCCTGCACAACGATGGCAGCCTGCTCCAGGCCGGTCGGCTGCCCGGCTGGCTGCGCGATGACTTCGGCGAGGGGTTGTTTCCCGGCCTGCCCTGGTTCCTGGACGACATGCGCCCGCAGGGCTTTCTCGGCCGCATGTTCGCCCGTGCGCACGCGGCCGAGCTCGGGCTGGGCGAGGACATCCTGCGCTGGAACAACGACGACGTGCTGACCGCCCTGCTGCTGCGCGGCGAGGATGGCCCCGGTCAGTTCGTGCTCGGCGAACGCGCGCTCGAGAAGGCGTTGAGTGCATCAGCCGTAGGTTTGCCCGTGGGGGAACGCCAGCTGCGCTATGCGGAGCTGGCCGAACGCGCCCTGTCCGGGCCGCAAGCAGGTTCGTCGGCTGCGGGAGAACAACCGAAGTTCACGGCCTGCGTCGTCGAGGAAGACCGCTCGCTGCGGCACGTCATCGTGAAGTTCTCCGAGCCCGTGCATGCCAATCCGGTCGGCCGGCGCTGGGCGGACCTGCTCGTCAGCGAGCACATCGCTGCCTGCCTGCTGCACGAGCGAGGCATCGCCAGTGCACGCACCGAACTGGTTTGGTCCGGCGACAGGCTTTGCCTGGAATCGACGCGGTTCGACCGCATCGGTGTGCATGGCCGGCGTGGCGTGGTCTCGCTGGCCGCCTGGAGCGATGCCCACGATGGTGTGCGTGACGGTTGGCCCGACACCGCAGAGCGCATGCGACGGGAGGGCTGGCTCAGCGATGCCGCCGTCGACGATGTCACCCGCCTGTGGTGGTTCGGGCGGCTCATTGCCAACACCGACATGCACTACGGCAACCTGTCCTTCTTCCTCGACGATACGCTGCCGCTGGCGCTCTGCCCCAGCTACGACATGCTGCCGATGCATTACCGCCCCGGCGCCAGCGGCAACCTGCCCATCACACCCCTGCAGGCTCGCCCGCCTCGGCCCGACGTACTCGCGCAGTGGCAGCAGGCAGCAACCTGGGCTACTGACTATTGGCAACGTGTCGGCGAGCACGCCCAGGTCAGTGACGCGTTCCGCGATATCGCCACCGCCAATCACGAGCAGATCGAGCGGATACGACAGCGCTTCGCCTGAATCGCTGCGGCGTCAGAACAACTGCCCCTGCGGCGACGATTCGCGCGGCGGTACGAAGTGCGAGGTATCGAGCGTCAGCTCCCAGGCGCGGCCGAAGCCATGCCGCCGGCACGCCACTTCGAAACGTCGGCGCAGCAGATCGGCGAACACGCCCTGCCCGCGCATGCGCGTGGCGAAATTGCTGTCGTAATCCCGGCCGCCATTCATCTGCTGCACCAGGCTCATGACGTGTTCCGCGCGTTGCGGCGCGTGCAGCGCCAGCCATTCGCGGAACAGCACTTTCAGCTCGTGCGGCAGGCGCAGCACGGTGTAGCCGGCGCTGTTGGCGCCGGCGGCGGCGGCCTGGTCGAGGACGGCTTCCATGTCGCGGTCGTTGAGCGCGGGGATGATCGGCGCCACCAGCACGCCGACCGGCACGCCGGCCTCGGCCAGCGTCCGCACCGCCTTGATGCGCCGATGCGGCGCGCTGGCGCGCGGTTCCAGCTTGGCGGCGAGCTGGTTGTCCAGCGAGTTGATCGAGATGAACACCTGCACCAGGCCATTGCGTGCCATCGGCGCGAGCAGATCCAGGTCGCGTTCGATCAGCGCGTTCTTGGTGACGATGGTGAACGGATGGCGGCACTCGGCCAGCACTTCCAGCGCGGCACGCGTGAGCTGGCGATGCTTCTCGATCGGCTGGTAGACGTCGGTGTTGCTGCCGATATTGATCGGCTTGGGTACATAGCCAGGCTTGGCCAGTTCCGCACGCAACACCTCGGCAAAGTTGCTCTTGGCACGCAGCTTGGTCTCGAAATCCAGGCCCGGCGACAGATTGAGATAGCTGTGCGATGGCCGCGCGAAGCAATAGATGCAACCGTGCTCGCAACCGCGATACGGATTCATCGCCTGGTCGAAACCGATGTCCGGCGAGTCGTTGCGGGTGATGACGCTGCGCGCGCGTTCTTCCGTCACCATGGTCTGCGGACGCGGTTGTTCCTCGTCCAGCACGGCGTGCTGCCAACCGTCGTCCTCGGCGTGGCGGCGGATGGTCTCGAAGCGCCCCAGCGGATTGGACGCGGCGCCACGGCCCTTGAGTGCGCGCAGCCAGGGATCAGCAGGGGTGGGATCGGAAGGCGCGGCCATCCGCAGAGTGTGCGCCGTCGCCGTCTCGCGCCGCGCGACACGCTCGCTAGAACAATTCGCCCTGCGGCGAAGGCGGCCGCGGCGGCACGAAGCGGCTCGCGTCCACCGGCGCCAGCCGGCCGAAGCCCAGCCGCGCATAGGCCTTGGCGAAACGCTGCTGGATCAGCTGCGCGAACGGTCCCTCGCCGCGCATGCGCTTGCCAAAGGTGCTGTCGTAATCCTTGCCGCCGTGCATCTGGCGCATCAGGCTCATGACGTGCTCGGCGCGCTCGGGATAATGCAGTTCCAGCCATTCGCGCCAGATCGTCTTCAGCTCGTGCGGCAGCCGCAGCAGCACATAACCGGCCGCCTGCGCGCCGTGTTCCTTCGCCGCCTCCAGGATGGCTTCCAGTTCGCGGTCGGTGATCATCGGGATGACCGGCGCCACCATGACGCCGACCGGCACACCGGCCTCATGCAGGGCTTTCATCGCGCGCAGCCTGGCATGCGGCGCGCTGGCGCGCGGCTCCATGCGGGAGGCGAGGCGGTTGTCCAGCGTGGTCACCGAGAAATACACGTTCACCAGCCGCTCGCGCGCCATCGCGGCGAGCAGGTCGATATCGCGCTCGATCAGCGCGTTCTTGGTGATGAAACCGACCGGATGCTTCGTCTCCGCGAAGATCTCCAGGCATTGCCGCGTGATGCGGTACTTGCGCTCGATCGGCTGGTAGGCGTCGGTATTGATGCCCAGCGCGATGGACGAGCAGCGGTAACCGGGCTTGGCCAGTTCCTTGCGCAGCAGCTCGGCGGCATTGGTCTTGGCGAACAGCTTGGTCTCGAAGTCCAGGCCTGGCGAGAGATCCAGGTAGGCATGGCTCGGGCGCGCGAAGCAGTACACGCAGCCATGTTCGCAGCCCTTGTACGGATTGACCGACTGCGAGAAGCCCACGTCCGGCGAATCGTTGCGGCTGATGATGCTGCGCGCCATGTCCTCGCGCACCTCGGTGGGCAGGCGCGGCGCGGCTTCCGGTTCCTGGTACCAGCCATCGTCTTCCGCCGTGTAAATGCGCTTGTCGAAGCGGCTGACGGTGCGGGACGACGAACCCCGGCCCTTGATGATGCGGGCGGGTTTGGAGAGCTCGGACATGCCGCACAGGCTACGCCAGCGCGGTCGCAACGGCTGAGATTCAGCCGTTGCGACCGCTTGCGTCAATGCGCCGAGGACAGCTGCGCGTCCAGCGCCTCGGCCATCGTCGCCAACGGGTAGTTGTGCTCGAGCTGGCGCTGCATCTCGTCGAACACCGGCGAGGAAATCGTCCAGCCCAGCGGAATCGGGTAGTCGCCGGGGCAAAGGCGGAAATGCCACAGCATGTCGCCGCGCGCGGGATCGGCCGCATCCGTATGCAGGCTTTCCAGCAGGCGGGCCCGCGCGTACTCGCCGCGCGCCGTGCGCGTGTCGAGCAGGGCGCGCAGCGGCGCCGTGGCTTCGCCGCTCGGCGCGCTGCCCTTGCCGCCGGCCTGCTGCTGGCCCTGGCAGGCGGTGGTGTACAGCGGCAGCGGGCGGGCCGGGTCGTGGCGGTCGACGAAATCGGCCATCTCCGGATCGTTGCTGATATGCAGCACGATGAAACGCAACGCCACGCCGCGCGCACGCGCCAGCTCGCGCAGGCGGTGCATGACCTCGCCCAGCGTCACCGCGCCGGAATTCTCGAAGTAGCCGCCGTCGACCAGCTGCAGCCGCGCGGGCACCGGCGCATTGACGCCGGGCGGCGGCGCGGTCTCCAGCGTGCCGGCGGGGCTGACATAGGTGAAGCGCGCGCTGTCGAGCACCGCTTCGCTCAGGGGTACGCGCGGATCCAGCCAGGCCGAACCGTCGAAGGCGGCGGTCCACGGCTGCGATTGGGGCGAGGCCATCGGCCGGAACGGGTGCTGGATGAAGCGGCGTCCCTCGGCCACGGTGGTGCTGTTGAGGAACAGCGCCGGCGTACCGATGTCCGGCTTGCCGTCGCCAGTTCCGTACAGCGCGGCGAACGGCTGGGCGAACGCGTCCATGCCCTGTTTGCGGCCGGCATGTTCCCAGGCGCGGGTCAACGCGCGGGAGCGGTCGTCGAACCAGGCGCCCGGCAGCCAGCGCTGGGTGAAGTCGACGAACAGCATGTTGGCCAGGGTCGGCGCGAGGAAGTCATGGTCGAGCAGGATGCGCGAACGGCGTTCGAGCGTGTCGGCGCTTGCGCCGGCGGGCTGGCGCAGCAGCGCCGTATAGGTCGCCAGGCCCAGGCTGCCGCCGGATACACCGCTGCCCGCGAACAGGTGCTGCGCCAGCAGGGGCTCGCCGGCCTGCGGATGCCGCGCGTCCACCAGCGCGGTGAGCCGCGCCAGCACCATCGCCGTCCATGCCGCGCCGCGGATGCCGCCGCCCTCGGCCGCGGTCACCACTACCGGGCAGGGCGAGCGCCCGGCGCAGCGCTGGTCCAGCCAGGCGTTGGCGTAGTCGTCGAAGGCGGGGCGATGGTCCGCCGGCGCCGTCTGCGGATGGCTGTGCGTGCTCATGCCGGGGTACTGACGCACGCGGTGGTTGTCGTTCAGATGCAGCACGTGCAGCAGCGCGCTCAGCGCCAGCAGCCCGGTCAGCAGCGGAAAGCCGCGGCGGTCGGCCAGCATGCACAGCCAGCCACCATTGAGGGCGAAGAACGCGGCGGCAATCAGCAGGATCGCCAGCGGGCCGATGCCGTCCAGCAGCTCCGGCCGCCAGGCGATCAGCACGGTGGCGGCGATGTTGGCCAGGATCGACAGCAGGTACACCCTGCGCGCGGCGCGGCCGAGCTGGCCGACGCGCTCGACGCGATCTTCCAGGGACGGAATGGCGGACACCTTGGCCAATCGCGGCAGCGCATTGAGCAGGCGGCGGCGCGTCATGAAGAACACGGCCAGCGCCAGCGACACCAGCAGCAGGCCGGCTGCCCGCCACACGCGCCCCTCGCAGTCCTGGGTGATGCCGCAGGGCCCGTGCGGCACCTTGACCAGGGCCAGCGCGTAGCCGAGCAGCACCAGCAGCGGAATCGACGCGCCCATGATGCGTGGCAGCCAATTGCGCAGGCCGGCGCCGCGCTCCTCCTGCAAGGCAGGCCAGCGCAGGTAGGTCAGCCGGTAGGCATTGCGCGCGCCGTACCAGACCGCCAGGCCGGCCAGCGCGCTGCTGGCCAGCAGGGCCAGGTAGCGGCCCAGGCTCGGATCGACCCAGACCGCGATCAGGAACAGCTCGGCCGCCTGGTCCACGCTGGTCGCCACGATCGCCGCGAAGGCCAGGATGCTCAGCGATACGCGCAAGGGCTTGAGATGGTCGAGCAGCAGGGCGAACGCACCGCCGGCGCTGTCGAACAGGCGCTGCAGCCATCCGCCGCGCCTGGCTTCGGTGGACTTCGCTTCCATGGATCGTCCCCTGGTTGGATCGGGCCGATCTTACGCCGCGAACCCGCATGGATTGTGCGCGGCGCGGCAAACCCCAGCCCTTCGGCCGACTATGATCCGCGCCCAGGTCGGCGTAGCTTGCTCCGCATCCCGGCGACCACCTTTGTCATGCGAACGAGGCTCCCATGCGCTGGCTACTGCTGATCGGCACCCTGCTCTCCCTGGCCCTGAGCTTCACCCGCCACAGCGGCGGCGCGATGGGGCTGTGGCTGCTGCTGGGCATCGTGGGCGCGTTCGCCACCGCGCTGGCCTTCGCCCAGTCGAAGATCGACGCCCACTCCCGCGCGGAAACGCTGTCCGAGTACGACCTGCAGCGGTTGCGCGAAGGGAAGCCGCCGTTCAATCGGTAACGCGCTTTTCCCGGACGCAAGAAAAAGCGGCGGCCCCATGGCCGCCGCTTTTTTTATTCCCTGGCATGTCCGTCAGGTAGTGATGTTCACGTCCTTGGTCTCCTTCAGGAACAGCAGGCCGATGAAGAACGTACCCACCGCGACGATGATCGGGTACCAGAGCCCGTAGTAGATGTCGCCCTTCCACGCCACCAGCATGAAGCCGATGGTAGGCACGAAGCCGCCGAACCAGCCGTTGCCGATGTGGTACGGCAGGCTCATCGAGGTATAGCGGATCCGCGTGGGGAACATCTCCACCAGCCAGGCGGCGATCGGGCCATAGACCATGGTCACGTAGAGCACCAGGATCGCCAGCAGGATCACCAGCATCACGTCGTTGCGCTGCGCGGGGTCGGCCTTTTCCGGATAGCCGGCGGCCTTGAGCGCGTCGCCGATCTTGGTGCCGAAGGCCTTGCTCTGCGCGGCGAAACTGGCGCTGTCCAGGCCGCCGCCCTCGAACGATTCGATGGTGCCGGTGCCGATCGTCACCTGTGCCACCGCGCCGGCCGGCGCCGCTTCGTTGCGATAGGGAATGCCTTTCTTGGCCAGCACGGTCTTGGCCACGTCGCAGGAGCTGGTGAATTTGCTCTTGCCGACCGGATCGAACTGGAAGCTGCACGCGTTCGGATCGGCGATCACGGTGACCGGGGCACTGGCGGCGGCGGTCTCGATCGCCGGATTGCCGAAGTGGGTAAGCCCCTTGAAGATCGGGAAGTAGGTGAGCGCAGCCAGCAGGCAGCCGGCCAGCACGATGCTCTTGCGGCCGATGCGGTCCGACAGCCAGCCGAAGAACACGAAGAACGGCGTGCCGATGATCAGCGCCGCGGCGATCAGCAGGTTGGCCGTGGTGCCGTCGATCTTCAGGCTCTGGGTCAGGAAGTACAGCGCGTAGAACTGGCCCGTGTACCACACCACTGCCTGGCCGGCGGTCGCGCCGAGCAGCGCGAGGATCACCACCTTGAGGTTCTTCCAGTGGCCGAAGGCTTCGGTGAGCGGCGCCTTGGAGTGCTTGCCCTCGGCCTTCATCTGCTGGAACACCGGCGATTCCTGCAGCTGCATGCGGATGTATACCGACACCGCCACCAGCACCGAGGAGATCAGGAACGGAATGCGCCAGCCCCAGTCCTCGAACACCTTGTCGCCCAGCGCCATGCGCGTGCCGAGGATCACCAGCAGCGAGAGGAACAGGCCGAAGGTGGCGGTGATCTGGATGAAGCTGGTGTACAGCCCGCGCTTGCCGTCCGGCGCGTGCTCGGCCACATAAGTAGCCGCGCCGCCGTACTCGCCGCCCAGCGCCAGGCCCTGCAGCAGGCGCAGCACGATCAGCAGCACCGGCGCGATCATGCCCACCGTGCTGTAGCTCGGCAGCACGCCGACCAGGAAGGTCGACAGGCCCATGATGATGATGGTGATTAGGAAGGTGTACTTGCGTCCCACCAGATCGCCCAGCCGCCCGAACACGATCGCGCCGAACGGCCGCACCGCGAAGCCCGCGGCAAAGGCCAGCAGCGCGAAGATGAAGGCGCTGGTTTCGTTGAGGCCAGAGAAGAAATGCTTGCCGATCAGCACGGCGAGCGAGCCGTACAGATAGAAGTCGTACCACTCGAAGACGGTGCCGAGACTGGAAGCCAGGATCACCCTGCGGTGACCGGTGCCGATGTTCGCGGCGCCCATTGCGGTCGTAGCCATGTTGCTCCCCATGCGGAGTGAATGCCGGCGGATGTCAGGCCGGGTGGGCGGCGCACACCGTGCGCCGCCGCGCGGATCAGAACTTGTAGAGCGCGTTGAGGCTGACCTGGTTGCCGTTGAGCTTTTTGCGGTCGGTGCCGTTGGTGGTGTAGTCGAGCTTGTCGTAGATCCATTCCGCGCCCAGTTCGTAGGCGCCGGCGGCGTACTGCAGGCTCAAGGCGGTCTGCCGGTTACGCAGGCGGGCATTGGCGAACGGCGCCTTGCCGGCCCAGCGGATCACGTCCTTGTCGTCCGGATTGCTCTGCGCGTAGAACGCGTTGACGCTCCAGTTCTTGGTGAAGTTGTAGCCGACCTGCAGGTAGCCGCCCTTGTCCTTGATGTCGCCGAACTGCGAGAGGTCGCCGAACACCTGGCCGATGCCCTTGCCGGCATACACCAGCGCCTTGAGGTTCCACGGGCCGGGCTTCCAGTTGCCGCCGAGTTCCCACACCAGGCTGTCGATCTTGTCCTTGATCGGCGTGGCCACGGTGTCGCCCACGCCCTTGAGGTTGACCTGGCTGTAGTGCGCCACGAAGAAGGCCAGCCAGTCCTTGTCCTGCACATGCAGGCGCGCTTCCACCTGCGGACGGAAACCGGCGTTGCCCGCGGTCAGGTAGTTGAGGTTGTCGCCGGGCCCGTTCCAGTTGCCCTCGAACGCGCCCAGGTCCAACCGCCATTTCGGGCCAGAGCTGGAGCTGTGGTTCAACTCCTGCATCCACACCACGCCCGGGAAGCGCCAGCCGATCAGGCCGGTGCCGAAGCCCAGCGGGAAGGCGATGTGCGACAGCGAGGTCGAGACCATGTCCACCGGGAACAGCAGTTCCCACTGCTGGCCGATGCGCACGGTGCTGCCGGTGTCCGGATTGGTCAGGTCCATATAGGCCTGGCGCAGGCGTGGCACGGGCTGCTGTTCGCTGTAGGGACCGGTACCGTTGAAGCCGCCGAAGAAGTCCATCTCGATGCGGCCGCCGCCGCTCCAGCTGTCGGTGAACTTGGCGCCCTTGAAGTCGAGCCAGAAGCGCGTGTTGCGCACGTCCACGCCGCTGAGCGAACCGGACGAAGGCGCGGCGGTGGTCCTGGGAATCGGGTACTCCGCGTTCTGGCCGTTGCCGAACGAGAAGTTCTTGCTCTGGTTGAAGGCGCTGGCGCTGATGAAGCCGTGCAAGGCCACCGATACGCCCGGCGCGCTGCTGAAGCTTTCCTTCGGCGGCGGCGCGGCGGCCACTTTCTGCGCGGTGGCGTTGGCCTCGGCAGCCTGCTGCTGGGCCTGGACCACTTGCTGCTGCTGTTGCTGCTGGGTGGTCTGTTGCTGGCGCAGCATGTCTTTCAGTTCCGCCAGCTCCTGTTCGAGCTGGGACACGCGCGATTCGAGCTGCTGTTCGCGCGTGGCGGTCTTGGCCTTGTTCTTGGCCTGCGGCTCGGCCTGCGCTCCGGCCGGCAAGGCCAGCGCGGCGGCGATGGCCAGCGCGATGGCGGCGCGATGGCCGCCTAAACGTGTAAACACCATGGTCGTGCCTCCCCAGGCTATGGCCCCGTCGAGCTTGGGGATGCTGCAATGCGGACGCCTATTCCCCATTGGTCGAACCTCGACCAAAGTCGAAGCGGACCCGTCACGTGCGCTTTGCCGGCCTTTCGCTACACTCGCTGGACGCGCCGCCGGCAAGGGTTTGCCGCGGCCTCCACATCCCCGCGGGCGTAGCCGCCCGGCCAGCAGGAGCCCTCCATGAGCAAGGTGTACCCCGTCAAGCCCGAGTTCGCCGCCAAAGCCCGCATCAGCAAAGAGGATTACGAGCGCCTCTACGAGGAATCGGTGCGCGATCCGGAGGGCTTCTGGGGCCGCATCGGCGAGCGCCTGGAGTGGCACCGCAAGCCCAGCAAGATCAAGAACGTCTCCTACGACCCGAAGAACCTGCACATCCGCTGGTACGAGGACGGCGAGCTCAATGTCTCGGCCAACTGCCTGGATCGCCACCTGGCCTCGCGCGGCGACAAGACCGCGATCATCTTCGAGGGCGACGACCCGAACGAATCGCGCCACCTCACCTACCGCGAACTGCATGCCGAGGTATGCAAGTTCGCCAACACGCTGAAGAACCTGGGCGTGGCCAAGGGCGACCGCGTGGCCATCTACATGCCGATGATCCCCGAGGCCGCGGTGGCGATGCTGGCCTGCGCACGCATCGGCGCGGTGCATTCGGTGGTGTTCGGCGGCTTCTCGCCCGACTCGCTGGCCGGCCGCATCGCCGACTCTACCGCCAAGGTGGTGGTGACTGCCGACGAAGGCGTGCGCGGCGGCAAGAAGATTCCGCTCAAGGCCAATGTCGACGCGGCGCTGGAGCGCCCCGGCACCAACAGCGTGGAGACCGTGATCGTGGTGCGCCGTACCGGCAGCGCCGTGCCGATGCAGTCGCCGCGCGACCGCTACTACCACGTGCTGATGGAGGGCCAGTCGGCCGACTGCCCACCCACGCCGGTGGAAGCCGAGCATCCGCTGTTCATCCTGTACACCTCCGGTTCCACCGGCAAGCCCAAGGGCGTGCTGCATACCTCCGGCGGCTACCTGGTGTTCGCCGGCTTTACGCACGAGATGGTGTTCGACCTGCGCGAGGACGACGTGTACTGGTGCACCGCCGACGTGGGCTGGGTCACCGGCCACAGCTACGTGGTGTACGGCCCGTTGGCCAATGGAGCGACCACGGTGATGTTCGACGGCGTGCCGAACTACCCGGATACCAGCCGCTTCTGGAACGTGGTGGACAAGCACAAGGTCACCCTGTTCTACACCGCGCCCACCGCCATCCGCGCGCTGATGCGCGAGGGCGAGGCGCCGGTGAAGAAGGCTTCGCGCGCCTCGCTGCGCCTGCTCGGCTCGGTGGGCGAGCCGATCAATCCGGAAGCCTGGGAGTGGTACTACCGCGTGGTCGGCGACGAGCGCTGCCCGATCGTCGATACGTGGTGGCAGACCGAGACGGGCGGCATCATGATCACCCCGCTGGCCGGCGCCATCGACGCCAAGCCGGGCTCCGCCACCAAGCCGTTCTTCGGCATCCGCCCCGCCGTGGTCGATGCCAGCGGCGCCGTGCTGGAGGGTGCCACCGAAGGCAACCTGGTGATCGCCGATTCGTGGCCGGGCCAGATGCGCACGGTGTACGGCGACCACCAGCGCTTCGTCGAAACCTATTTCACCGCCTATCCCGGCAATTATTTCACCGGCGACGGCGTGCGCCGCGACGAGGACGGCTACTACTGGATCACCGGCCGCGTCGACGACGTGATCAACGTCAGCGGCCACCGCATCGGCACCGCCGAAGTGGAGAGCGCGCTGGTGTCGCATCCGAAAGTGGCCGAGGCGGCGGTGGTCGGTTGCCCGCACGAGATCAAGGGCCAGGGCATCTATGCCTACGTCACCTTGATCGCCGGCGAACAGGGCAGCGACGAACTGCGCAAGGAACTGGTCGCCTGGGTGCGCAAGGAAATCGGCCCGATCGCCACGCCGGATTACCTGCAGTGGGCGCCGGGCCTGCCGAAGACGCGCTCGGGCAAGATCATGCGCCGCATCCTGCGCAAGATCGGCGAGAACCAGCCCGACCAGCTCGGCGACATCTCCACGCTGGCCGATCCGAGCGTGGTGAAGAACCTGGTGGAAGAACGCCTGATCAAATGAGTGAACAGGGAATCGGGAATAGAGAATCGGTTGAACCTTGTCGAGTCTCAATTCCTGTTCCCTGATCTCCCTTCCCTATTCCCGATTCTCACCATGCCCGATGTCCTGATCGCCGACGATCATCCGCTGTTCCGCGATGCCCTCCAGCGCGCGGTCCTCGGCGCCTTGCCCGAAGCCAGCGTGCATTGCGCCGACAGCGTGCACAGCCTGCTGGCGCTGGTGGAGCAGTATCCGGAAGCGGAGCTGCTGCTGCTGGACCTGCACATGCCGGGCGCGCGCGGCTATTCGGCGCTGGCGCATATCCGCGGGCAGTTCCCCGGCCTGCCGACCATCGTGGTCTCCGGCCACGAGGAAGCTCAGGTAGCACGGCGCGCGCTGGCGCATGGCGCGTCGGCGTATATACCCAAATCCAGCTCCGGCGAGCAGATCGTGCAGGCGATCCGCACCGTGCTCGATGGCGACGTGTGGCTGCCGCATGCGCTGCTGGGCGATGGCGGCAGCGCGCTGAAAGACGACGAGGCCGAGGTCGCCACGCGCGTGGCCTCGCTGACGCCGCAGCAGTTCCGCGTGCTGACCATGATCGCCGAAGGCCTGCTCAACAAGCAGATCGCCTATGACCTGGGCGTATCCGAAGCGACCGTGAAGGCACATATGACCGCGATCATGCGCAAGCTCGGCGTCAACAACCGCACCCAGGTGGCGCTGGCGGCCAGCCAGCTGGCGGTGGAACCGGGCGCCCTGCAACAGCCCTTGCCCGACGACGAATAAGCGCTACGCACCGACCTTGCGCACGCGCGCGCTCAGCAGCGCGCGCAACGCCGCGGGGCGCACCGGCTTGTGCAGCAACGGGTAGCCCAGCAGGCGCGCGCGTTGTTTCAATTCGCTGCTGCCGTCGGCGGTGATCATCGCGACCGGCGGCAGGTCGCCGAGCACGCCGCGCAGATGCTGCAGGGCCTGCAGGCCGTTCATGTCCTCGGCGAGATGGTAGTCGGCCAGGATCATGTCGATGCCGCCGCCACGCAGCTGCTGTTCCGCCTGCTGCACGTCCAGCGCCACGCGGCAGTCCACGCCCCAGCGCGTGAGCAGCGCGCGCATGCCGTCGAGGATGGACGGATCGTTGTCCAGGCACAGCACCGTCAGCGGCAGGCGCTCGGTGGCCATCGCCGGCTGCGTCACCGCGCGCCGGCGCGCCGGCAGCGCGGCCACGCGCGGCACCACCACGGCGAAGCGGCTGCCGTGGCCGACGCGCGAACTCAGTTCCAGCCGGTGATCGAGGATGTGCGCGATGCGGTCGCAGATCGACAGTCCGAGTCCCAGGCCTTTCTCGCCCCACGGCGACGGGCGTTCCAGCCGCTGGAACTCATCGAAGATGCGCGCGCGCTGTTCCTCGGCGATGCCGGGCCCGGTGTCCCACACTTCGATGCGCACTTCCTCGCCCATGCGGCGCGCGCCCAGCAGCACGCCGCCGCTGCGGGTATAACGCAGCGCGTTGGAGACGAAGTTCTGCAGGATCCGCCGCAGCAGCTGCGGGTCGCTGCGCACCGCCAGGCGGGTGCCGACGATGTGCAGCTGCAGGCCGCGCTGCTCGGCGATCACCGCGAACTGCGCTTTCAGCGAATCGAACAGATCAGCCAGGGCGAAGCTGCCGACGTCCGGGCGATAGGTGCCGGCGTCAAGGCGTGAGGTATCCAGCAGCGCATCGAGCAGATCCTCCGCGGAGCGGAACGAAGCGTCGATGCGCTCGGCCAGCTGGGCCGCGTCCTGGTCCAGGCCCGGATGCTGGCGCAGCGCCGAGGTGAACAGGCGCGCCGCGTTGAGCGGCTGCAGCAGGTCGTGGCTGGCGGCGGCGAGGAAGCGCGTCTTGGAGGCATTGGCCGCTTCCGCCTCGCGGCGCGCGCGCGCGGTGGCGGCCAGTGCGTCGCTCAGCTCGGCCGTGCGCTGGCCGACGCGCTGCTCCAGCGTTTCATTCGCTTCGATCAGCGCCTGCTCGGCGTGCTTGTAGGCGGTGACGTCGGTATAGGTGGTGACATAGCCGCCGCCGGGCAGTGCGCGTCCGCGCATTTCGATCACGGTGCCGTCGGGGCGCACGCGCTGGAACAGATGCGGCGTGCCGGCGCGCATGTAGGCGATGCGCTTGGTCACCTGGTCTTCGACTTCGCCAGGCCCGAGTTCGCCGTGCTCCGCGTTCCAGCGGATCAGGTCGGCCACCGGCACGCCGACGTAGACCATGCCGTCGGGGTAGTCGAAGAGCTCCAGGTAGCGGCGGTTCCAGGCCACCAGGCGCATGCCGGCATCGACCACGCTGATGCCCTGCGAGACGTTTTCCAGCGTGGTGGAAAGCAGCTCGCGGTTGAAGCGCAATTCCTGCGAGGCCTCGTCCATCAGCGCCATGGCTTCGGCGATGTCCAGGCCCGAGCCGGACAGCGCGCCCATCAGGATGCGCCGCGCGCTGGCCGCGCCCACGGCGGCAGCGAGCAGGCGTTCGGTGTACTGGATCAGGGCGCGATCGGCCGCTTCGCCCGGCGCCAGCGGCCGGCCGCGGCGCTCGCCGTATTCCTCGAACGCGCGCTGGCTGCTGCGCTCGCCGACGATGCGCTCGGCAATCGTGCGCAGGTCGGCGACGACGACGCGGCCGCGCCAGTCGCTCACGCTGCCGCGGTCCACCGTGTACGGCTCGATGAACATCGCGGCGTGCAGGCGTTCTTCCAGGCTGGGGCGAAAGCGCAACGAGATGAAGACCAGGCAGCCCACATTGGCCAGCAGCGACCAGAACGTGCCGTGCATCACCGGGTCCCAGCCGCTCAGATGGAACAGCGCCTGCGGTTGCAACCAGCTCAGGCCCAAGGGGCCATCCTGCAGCCAGGCCGCGTTCGGGCGGGTGGCCGGGATCAACAAGGTGTAGACCCACACGCCGAAGCCCGCGAGCAGACCCGTCGCCACGCCGCGACGGCTGGCGCCGCGCCAGTACAGCGCCGAGACGATGGCCGGCGCGAACTGCGCCACCGCGGCAAAGGCCAGCAGGCCGGTCGCGGCGAGGTTGGCGGTATCGGCCACCACGCGGTAGTACACGTAGGCCATGCAGGCCAGGCCGACGATGGCGATGCGGCGCACCAGCAGCACCAGCTGCGACAGGTCGCTGCGCTGCTCCAGGCGCAGGCGCCGGATGCGCAGCAGGGCCGGCATCACCAGGTCGTTGCTGATCATGGTCGACAGCGCCACCGACGAGACGATCACCATGCCGGTGGCCGCCGAAAAGCCGCCGATGAAGGCCAGCAGCGCCATGCCGCGGTCGCCGTGCGCCAGCGGCAGGTTCAGCACCCAGGCGTCGGCGATGCCGTGGCTGACCTGCGGCAGGCGCAGGCCGGCGGCGACGATGGGAATCACCGCCACGCTCACGATCAGCATGTACAGCGGAAACATCCAGCGCGCGCGATAGAGATCGTTGGGGTCTTCGCACTCCACCACGCCGATCTGGAACTGGCGCGGCAGGCAGAACATCGCGCAGAACGCGAGCAATGTCTGCGCCAGGAAACCGGGCGAGATGCCCTCGGCGAACTGCTGCACCGGCAACGCGACGGTGGCCTCCAGGCCCGGTCCGCGCCATAGCGCGTACACGGCAAGCGCGGCGAAGGCGGCGAGCTTGATCAACGACTCCAGCGCGATCGCCAGCATCATGCCGTGGTGATGTTCGGTGGCATCGATGGTGCGCGTGCCGAACAGGATCGAGAAGGTGGCCAGCAGGATCGCGCACCACAGCGCGCTGTCGCCGAACTGCGAGGCGCCTCCGCCGAGTGCGGCGTAGGACATCGACACCGCTTTGAACTGCAGGGCCAGGTAGGGAACGATCGCGATCACCGCGATCAGCGCCACCGTCGCGGCCAGCGTGTGCGACTTGCCGAAGCGTGCACCGATGAAGTCGGCGATCGAGGTGATATTGCGCTGACGCGCGACCACGGCCAGGCGCCGCATCAAGCCGAAGCCGAAGACGAACAGCAACGCCGGGCCGAGATAGATGGGCAGGTAGCCGAGCCCTTCGCGCGCGGCCGTGCCGACGGCGCCGTAGAACGTCCACGAAGAGCAATAGACCGCCAGCGCCAGGCTGTACACGATCGGGCGCAGCTTGGGCTGTCGCGGGTATAGCGGCCGGCGGTCGCCGGCATAGGCCACCACGAACAGCAGGCCCACGTAGAGCAACGACGCGAGCAGCAGCAGCCAGCCGGCGATCAAGGGCAGTTCTCCCGTCATGGGCGTTCCATCGCCACCGATGCGCACCGCCGGTGCGCGTGCCGCAAGCGGTGCGGCGGGTGGCCGGTCTGCCGCTTGTTCGATCCCCGCCCGGCCGGCACCATGCGCGGATGACCATGACGTACGACCAGGTGCCGGCGAAAGTAGCAGAGCACCTGCGCGATGACGAGATACACGTATGGAGGATGGCGTACGACCACCGCCAGGGTCGGGCGCCGTTCCAGGCCGTGCTGGCGGCCTATCTGGGACGCGGCATCGAAGACGTGCACCTGGAGGCCGGCGAGTTCGGTCGTCCGCGCCTGGCCGGCGCGGAGGCCGGCGCATTGCATTTCAACTGGTCGCACAGCGGCGACCAGGCGCTGTGCGCGGTGGCGCGGGGCATCGAGCCTGGCGTGGATCTCGAGCGGCTGCGGCCTCGCCCGCGTGCGCTGGAGATCGCAGAACGCTACTTCAGCCATGAAGAAACCGCCGCGCTGGCGGCGTTGGCGCCGGCACGGCGCGATGCGGCCTTCCTGCAGTTGTGGACGGCCAAGGAAGCGGTGTTGAAGGCGACCGGGCGCGGCCTGGCGTTCGGGCTGCACCGGCTCGGCATCACCGACGAGGACGAACGCCTGGCGCTTCGCTTTCTCGATGGCGAACTGCCGGCCCATTGGCAACTGCATCGCCTGGCGCTGGACGGCGATCATGTCGGCAGCATCGCCTGGCGTGGCGCGGCCAGGACCATCCAGTTGCGGACACTTGCTCCGGCCGCCGGATAGGCGCAATGTTGCCGGTCCTGCTCCGCGCGGGATGCAAGAGTGTCTGGTCCCGCGGGAGGTTCTTTCCTGCGAGCCGATGCGTCCATGACCCTGCTTAGCGTCAATCTCAACAAGATCGCGGTGCTGCGCAATTCGCGCGGCGGCGACGAACCCGACCTGCTGCGCGCCGCGCAGACCTGCATCGAGGCCGGCTGCGGCGGCATCACCGTCCATCCGCGTCCCGACCAGCGGCATGTAAAGCCGGAAGACGTGCGCGCGCTGGCCGCGATGCTGCGCAACCGCGTCGAGTACAACATCGAGGGCAATCCCTTCGCTGCGGCGCGCGACAGCTATCCCGGGCTGCTGGCCATGGTGCGCGAAGTGCGGCCGACCCAGGTGACCCTGGTGCCGGACAGCGACAGCCAGATCACCTCCGATCATGGCTTCGATCCCTTGCTGGATGCCGACGTCGACAAGCTGCGGCCGCTGGTCAGGGAACTGCGCGAGATCGGTAGCCGCGTGAGCGTGTTCGTCGATGCCGGCGCGAGCGGCTTCGAGCGTTTTGCGGCGATCGGCGTGCAGCGCATCGAGATCTATACCGGACCCTATGCGCATGCCTTCGCCGAGGGCGATGCGCGCGATGCCTTGGCGCAATGCGCGCAGACGGCGCGGCGTGCGCAACAGGCGGGGCTGGCGGTCAACGCGGGGCACGATCTGAGCCAGGCGAATCTCGGCGCGTTTCATGCGGCGATTCCGGGCCTGGCGGAAGTGTCGATCGGGCACGCCTTGATCGGCGAGGCCTTGTACGAAGGGCTGGCGACGACGGTGCGGAATTACCTGCAGATCCTGCGTTGACGGTGATGGCGACGCGGCAGCTTCCGCCCCGCCGACTTCGCCTGGTTTACAGATGGACGTCTATACGTCCGTGCGGGACCCCGGAAGTCTTCCGTTCGAGCATAAAAAAACCCCCGCCGGAGCGGGGGTTTCAAGGGTAGTTTTGTTTCGATCCGTTGCCGGATTTACTGCCCTTCCGTAAAGCCGATCTTGGTGAGGCCGTAGCTCTTGGCAGCGGCCAGCACGCGGGCCACATGCTCGTAAGCCACGCCGTCGTCCGCGTTGATCTGCAGCTCGGGCTGGTTGGACTGGCTGGCGATCACCGCGATCTGCGCCCGCAGGCCCAGCTCGTCGACCGGCGTATCGTTCCAGTACAACGCGCCCGACTGATCGATCTTCAAGCGGATCGGATCCAGCGGGTTGTCCGGCTGAACCACGTTCGGGTTCGGCTGCGGAAGGTCGATCTTCACTTTGTGCGTCAGGATGGGAGCCGTGATCATGAAGATGATCAGGAGCACCAGCATCACGTCGACAAGCGGCGTGACGTTGATATCCGCCATCGGTCCCTTGCCGCTTCCACTACTGAATGCCATGACTCTTACTCCTTGCCGGTCGTGATGAAACCGACATGGACCATGCCCTGCTCCTTGGCGCTGCCAAGGACCTTACGCACGATCTTGTACTCCGTCGTCTTGTCCGCACGGATCTGCAGCTCCGGCTGCGGCGACTTCGACGCCGCAACCGCGAACTGGGCCTTCAGCTCGGCTTCCGTCACCTCAACGTCGTTGAGGTACATCGTGCCGTCGGGCTTGATGGCCAGATCCATGGGCTCGACCGGTTCCGTATCGACAATCTTCGGATTCGCGGTCGGCAGCTCAACGGTGATTCGGTGGGACATCAGCGGCGCAGTGATCATGAAGATGATCAGCAGTACCAACATCACGTCGACCAGCGGCGTGACGTTGATTTCCGACATCGGACCGCCGGAACTATCTCCAGAGCTCATCGCCATGGGTCAATCCCTCACTTGCCTTCGACGCGGGCGCCGGTGGCGAAGAAGTCGTGCAGATCGTGCGCGAACTCGTCGAACTGAGCGTAGGTCAGGCGGTTAGAGCGGTTGAAGAAGTTGTAGGCGAGCACGGCCGGGATCGCGGTGAACAGACCGAACGCGGTCATGATCAGCGCCTCACCCACCGGACCGGCCACCGCTTCCATCGATGCGTTGCCCGTAGCGGAGATCTTGATCAGCGCGTGGTAGATACCCCACACGGTACCAAGCAGACCGATGAACGGTGCCGACGAACCGACCGTGGCGAGCAGGGTCAGGCCGCCTTCGAGGCGCAGGCTCTCGCGAGCCACGGCCTGGCGCAGGGCGCGGTCGATGAACTCGGAGCGGCTGAGCGACTCGGCGAGGCGACCACCGCCGGCCGAAGCCTGCTGGTGATGGGCCACCGCAGAAGCGGCGTCCAGCGCGATCTTCGAGAAGGGTTCGCCCTTGGGCTGGGCTTCCAGCTCGCGGATCGCATCCTGCGTGGAACCGTTGGTCCAGAAGCCGTTGATCACCTTGTCTGCGCGGCCACGGACCATGGCGTTGCGGATGGCGTTGGCAATGATGAAGTACCAGGAGGAGAAGGACATCACCACCAGCACCACAAACACGATCCAGCCAAGGAAATCGAAGTTGTGGATGAGATGGTCGAAGCCCATCGACTTCATGGCTTCGGCGTTGGAGGTACCGCCCGCGGCCGGGTTCGGAGAAGGAGTCTGTTGGAACATAACGCTACCCTTGGAAAGTCAAGCGTGAACAGGTTGACCGTAACTTTTGGTTACAGCTGATTGAGATTGAAGTTGACCGGAACACGGACGTAACCCTCGGTCTTCTGTCCGTTCCTGATGTTCGGATTGAAGCGCCACTTGCGCGCCGTTTCAATCGCAGCCTGATCCAGCTCACGGTAACCGCTGGACGTTTCCACCTTGATGTCCTTGGGCGAACCATCGACGCCGACAAGGATCATCAGGGTAACCGTGCCCTCGTGACGCTGGCGAATCGCCTGCGGCGGATACTTGGGCTGAATACGGCTGTTGTAGCTGATGTCCTGGCTGGCGGTGATGTCCGCAGGCGGAGCCGGGGGAGCAGGCGGAGCCGGCGGCGGAGCCGGGATCGGATTCGTCGACGCTTCCTCGACAGCCGGCGGCGGAGCCGGCGGCGGCGGAGTCGGCGGCGGCTGCACCTGCTGGATGATCTTCGGCGGCGGCTGCTTCGGCGGTTCCGGCGGCGGCGGCGGCGGAGGGGGCGGCGGCGGCGGCGGCTCGATGAAGTTTACCTGGACGATGCGTTCCTTCTTCTGCTGATCCGTCTTCGGCGGCGCCATCGGCGCCACCAGCAAGAGGAACGCGAACGCGTGCAGCGCGATGGCAACAGCCAGCGCCCAGGTACGCCTCCAATTGAACGGCCCTTGGCCGGTTGCTTCGTTACTTGAGGCCATCTGTCACTAATCTGAAGCTAGACATTCGGTGAGACGTGGTCACGACACTTGGCGGCAAGTTGTCTCCACAAAGGATGACATTTGCCACTGGACACGAACACGGGAAGGTTTCAACGGTACACCAGCACATGGCGTTTGTATAGCATCTGAGGGGCAGATAAATGGACGTCCATCCGCCCTTCAGATAGCGCTTGAAAACGCCTGTGCCGGCCTTACTTGCCGGCTCCTGCCGTCTTCAGCCAGGCCTTCGCTTTGTCGGCCGTCTGGGGGTCCTGTGCAGCCTTCTGCATGGCTGCGATCGCTCCCTGCTTATCCTTGAGTCCGCGGCACGCTTCGGCCAGCAGCATGTAGGCAGTGCCCTTGTGCTGCACGCCCTTGTCGATGCCCTGCTGGATCAGCGTCTTCGCTTCCGCATTCTTGCCTTCGCTGATCAGCAGCTGGCCGGCGCGGATGGCGGCTTCACCGTCGCTGGCCTTGCCCATTGCCTTCTTGTAGGCGCTGATGGCGTCGGCCGGCTTGTCGGCCACGTAGGACGAGTCGCCGAGCAGCTTGAGGTTGTCGTAGCTGTCGGTCACCACGCCCTTGCTCATGCCCTCGTTGAGGGTGGCGACCGCCTTGGCGGCATTGGGCTTGGGATCGGAGCTGTCCTGGCCGGTGACCAGATAGAGCTTGGCGAGATTGACGTAGTCCTTCTCGCTCTTGAACGCGCCGGCCGCCTTCGACTTCTCCATCAGCTGGATCGCTTCCGGATACTTCTGCGACTGCATCAGCACCGCGACGGCGTTGTTGAGCGCGGTGGAATCGTTCGGGTTGGCGGCGAGCTGCTGCTGGGCGAGCTGCGCGGCCTGGTCGCCCTGGCCCGACTCGGCGTAGCTGGCCATCAGGATCTGGTTCCAGCTGTCGTTCGGCTTGTCGGTCAGCGACTGCGCCTTCTTGATCGCGGCGATGGCCTGCGGGTACTTCTCGAGGCGGTAATAGGCGTTGCCTTCGAGGGCGTACGACTCGGCGGTTTCCTTCTTGCCGTCGGTGCGCCACTTCTCGATGGTGTCGATCGCGGGCTGGTACTGCTCGTCGGCCAGGTAGAACTGGGCGAGCATGTACTGCAGCTGGAAGTAGGTGTCGTTCGGCATGACGCCGATGTCCAGCGCGCGCTTGAGCAGACCGATCGCGCCCTTCACGTCCTGATCGTTGTAATGCAGGTTGGCCAGGCCCTGCAGGGCCAGCGCCTGCGCGTACTTGCTCTTGCTGCTGTCGATGATCGGCTGGAGGATCTGTTCCGCCTTCGCCTTGTCCTGCGAATTGACTGCGTCGAGGCCTTCGTTCAGAGCCTTCTGATCTTTCTCGCTGGTGAGGTCCAGCTTCGGCTCGGTGCGGGTCGCGTTCGGATACAGCGCTTCCTTCTTCTCCTTGGAATTGCTGTCCTTCGCGATCACCGGGCTGCTCGCCAGGGTCAGTGCAAGCGCCGCTCCGGCGAGCATCTTGATCAGGGGAACGTGCTTCATGGCAGTCCTCGTGTAAGGTTTCACGCACAAAGGTGCGCGGGGGATCATGGAGCGTAACCCGAGCGGGCGCTAGGAAACAAGTCGCAGTGCCGCAAGAAAGGTTGTTAAAAATCAATAAGTTGCAACATTCACCGGCGAATCTTTTCGAGATCACCCCGCCAGAGGTCACGTAGGCGTTCGCGTACAAACCTCAGAGAATCGTCCGATTGTCCCCTGACGCAGTAAACGTTGTCGTTATCGACCAAAGTCGATAGAGCTTTAATCCGCGGTTGACGCATGTGCTCGCGTATTAATGCGCTAGTGCACGACGGCAAAAAAGAGGGCCTGCATGCGTCGTCCTCGGACGGGCAATGCAGGCCCTTCTTGCGAACGCTCGAACCTCAGATGTCGAGGTTCGCGACCTTCAGCGCATTGGCTTCGATGAATTCGCGGCGCGGCTCGACCGCCTCGCCCATCAGCATCGAGAACATCTGGTCGGCCACGAAGGCGTCCTCGATGCCGACCTGCAGCATGCGGCGCGTCTCCGGGTTCACGGTGGTTTCCCACAGCTGCTCCGGATTCATTTCGCCCAGGCCCTTGAAGCGCTGGATGGTGCGGCCCTTCTTCGCTTCGTCCAGCAGCCAGCCGCGCACGTCGGCAAAGTTGAGCACGCCGCGCGAGGCGTTGCCGCGGCGGACCACCGCATCCTGCTGCACCAGGCCGGCCACCTGCTGGCTGGCGTGCAGGATCGGGCGGAACTCCGAGCCGGCAAAGAACGGCTGCGGCAGCAGCCAGGTGTGGCTGAGGCCGTGCTGGTCGCGCACCACTTCGATCGCCGCCGGCTGTTCGTCGAGCGCCGGACGCAGGGACAGCCGGTAACGCGGCTTGCCCAGGCCGCTGGAAGCCAGGCGCTGCGCGGCGCCGTCGAGCCAGGCCTGCATGGCGGCCGCGTCGGTCCACAGCGTGGGTTCGATCGGTGTGTGCTCGAGGAAAGCGGTGAGCACGTTGGCGTCGAAGCGGTGACCGAGGCGTTCGATCTGGTCCAGTGCGGCCTGGTAGTCGCGCAGCAACTTTTCCAGTGCCTCGCCAGTGATCGGCGGCTCGCCCTCGCTGCAGGTCAACCCGGCATTGTCGACGGCGCTGGCGATCAGATAGGTGTTGAGCGCCGCATCGTCCTTCAGGTACTGCTCCTGCTTGCCCTGCTTCACCTTGTACAGCGGCGGCAGGCCGATATAGACGTGGCCGCGCTCGATCAGCTCGGGCATCTGGCGGTAGAAGAAGGTCAGCAGCAGGGTGCGGATGTGCGAGCCGTCCACGTCCGCGTCGGTCATGATGACGATGCGGTGGTAGCGCAGCTTGTCGGGGTTGTATTCCTCCTTGCCGATACCGGTGCCCAGCGCGGTGATCAGGGTGCCGACCTCAGCGGAGGAAAGCATCTTGTCGAAGCGCGCCTTCTCGACGTTGAGGATCTTGCCCTTCAGCGGCAGCACGGCCTGGGTCTTGCGGTTGCGGCCCTGCTTGGCCGAACCGCCGGCGGAGTCACCCTCGACCAGGAACAGTTCGCACAGCGCGGGATCCTTTTCCTGGCAATCGGCCAGCTTGCCCGGCAGGCCGGCGATATCCAGCGCGCCCTTGCGGCGGGTCATCTCGCGGGCCTTGCGCGCGGCCTCGCGGGCACGGGCGGCGTCGACCACCTTGGAGGCGATCGCCTTGGCTTCGTTCGGATGCTCCAGCAGGAACTCGCCGAGCTTCTCGTTGACGGCCTGCTCCACCGCGGTCTTCACCTCGGAGGAAACCAGCTTGTCCTTGGTCTGCGAGGAGAACTTCGGATCTGGCACCTTCACCGACAGCACGGCGATCAGGCCTTCGCGCATGTCGTCGCCGGACAGGGCGACCTTGGCGTTCTTGGCCAGGCCTTCCTTCTCGATATAACCCTGCAGCGAGCGGGTCAGCGCCGCGCGGAAACCGGTGAGATGGGTGCCGCCATCGCGCTGGGGAATGTTGTTGGTGAAGCAGAACATCGTCTCCTGGTAGGAGTCGGTCCACTGCATCGCCAGTTCCACCGAGATGCCGTCCTGCTGTGCGGCCAGGCTGATCACGTTCGGGTGCAGCGCGGTCTTGAGCTGCGCTAGGTGCTGCACGAACGAGCGAATGCCGCCCTCGTAGGCGAACGTGTCGTGGCGGCCCTCGCCCCGCTCGTCCTTCAGGTCGATGGTGACGCCCGAGTTGAGGAAGGCCAGTTCGCGCAAGCGCTTGGCCAGGATCTCGTAGTGGAACTCGATATTGGAGAAGGTTTCCGTGCTGGGCAGGAAACGCACGGTGGTGCCGTGCTTGGTGGAGGGCCCCACCACTTTGACCGGATACAGCGGCTCGCCCATGGCGTATTCCTGCTGATGCTCCTGGTCTTCGCGGTAGATCGTCAGCCACAGATGCGCGCTCAGCGCATTCACCACCGACACGCCCACGCCGTGCAGGCCGCCCGACACCTTGTAGGAGTTGTCGTCGAACTTGCCGCCGGCATGAAGCACGGTCATCACCACTTCCGCGGTGGAGCGCCCTTCTTCCGGATGGATGCCCACCGGGATGCCGCGGCCGTTGTCGGAGACGCTGACCGAGCCATCCTCGTGGATGGTCACGATGACGTGATCGCAGTAGCCGGCCAGGGCTTCGTCGATGGAGTTGTCGACGACTTCGAACACCATGTGGTGGAGGCCCGTGCCGTCATCGGTATCGCCGATGTACATGCCGGGGCGCTTGCGCACCGCTTCAAGTCCCTTGAGTACCTTGATGTTGCTCGAATCGTAGGATGAGTTCATGCGGTGATCGTTTCCTGGCGCCATCTGCCCTGCCCGGCACGGCGCCTTGGAGCCGGAGCAGGGACACTAAGCGGTGATTATAGCAGGCGCAGCAACTTTCCCTTGTTCCACGTGGAACACATGCGCTGAGAGGCCCTGTAAGGGCGCAGGAAGCTCGGTTCCGGTAACCAGCACCTGGGCACCGACCCCGGTCAACTGCCCCACCACGGCCGTCTGGTGGGCGAGATCGAGTTCGGAGGCCAGATCGTCCAGGCAGACGATGGGCCATTCGCCCTTCTGACCGGCGAACAACGCGGCCTGGGCGAGGAGACAGCCAAGCGCGGTCAGCTTCTCTTGCCCGCGGGAAAGATGCTCGCGCAAAGGGGCCTGCTCGAAGCTGATGGACCAGTCGGCCCGGTGCACTCCCTGGGTGGTATGGCCCCTCGCCAAGTCTCGATCGCGCTGATCGGCCAGAACCTCGCCCAGCCCCCTCTCTTCCGGCCAACCCCGGCGGTAGCGAAGCTGGATGGCGCCAAGTTCAGGCAGCAGGCCGCCAATGGTCCTTTCGAGATGCGGCGAGAGCAGGTCGAGATAGCGAAGCCGCATGGCGTGGATGCGCTCACCGGCCTGGGACAGCTCGGCTTCCCAGGACTGGAACAGCTCAGGGGCTACCGCCCCGCCCGTCCGAAGCAAGCTGTTCCGCTGCTTCAACGCACGCTGATAGCGGCGCCAGGCAAGCAGGAACTCGTGTTCCACGTGAAACACGCCCCAATCCAGGTAGCGGCGACGCTCCTCCGCTGCCCCGGCGATCAGCGCATGCGAGCCGGGCTCGAAACACACCACGGCGCACTCGCTGACGACCTCGCCAAGACTTGCCGTCCGGCCATCTAAGCGAGCCTCCCATCGAGCGCCTTCCCGACCGAGCCCCACCCGCCCGATCCGGCCATCCTCATGGCGAATCTCGCCAAACACCGAGAGCGCTGACGCCCCCCGCTGCAGCAAGACGTCCTTCGCCCCAGCCCGGAACGAGCGCCCATGCGAAAGCAGGAACGCCGCCTCCAGCACGCTCGTCTTCCCTGCCCCGTTCGCGCCGACAAACGCGTGAATACCCTCGCCCAGCTCGATATCCGCCTCGGCCAGGCAGCGCAGCCCGCGAATGCGCAGACGTTCCAGCCTCATGGCGCGACTCCAGATGCAAGAACGCCGGAGCGTCTTGCGACAGCTCCGGCGTTGCTGGCTTGCATGCTGGCCATGTCGGCCCGCATTGCTTGGGCCATCAGAGGCGCAGCGGCATGATCACGTGCCGCGCCTCTTCACTATCGTCTTCCTGCACCAGGCAGCTGGACTGGGCGTCGCGCAGGTTCAGGCGAGCCCGCTCGCCACGCAGCGCGGAAAGCGCATCGAGCAGATAGCCGACGTTGAAGCCCACGGCGAGATCCGACACCACCGTCTCGGCCTCGAGCTCTTCCACCGCCTCTTCCTGTTCCGGATTGTGCGCCACGATGCGCATCTTCCCGGAGGACAGCTCCAGCTTGACGCCGCGGTACTTCTCGTTCGAGAGAATGGCGGCGCGCTGCAGCGCGCTGCGCAGCACCTCGCGATCCAGCGTCGCCGACTTGTCCGCGCCCAGCGGGATCACCGCTTCGTAATCCGGGAAACGGCCATCGATCAGCTTCGAGGTGAACACCACGTCGCCGCGGCGCACGCGCAGGTGATTGCGGCCGAACTCCAGCTCCACCTGGCCGTCGCCGGTCTCGAACAGGCCGATCAGCTCGTTTACGCCCTTGCGCGGGATGATGATCTGGCGGCGCGTGGAAACCTTGCTGTCCAGCTTGGTTTCCTTGAGCGCCAGGCGATGGCCGTCGGTGGCCACGCAACGCAGGGTGTGTTCCTGCAGATCCAGCAGCATGCCATTCAAGTAATAGCGCACGTCCTGGTTCGCCATGGCGAACGCCGTACGCTCCATCAGATCGCGCAGCACTTCTTCCGGCAAGCTCACCCGCTCGACCAGCTCGATCTCGTCGATGGTGGGGAATTCGGTGGCCGGCAGCGTGGCCAACGTGAAGCGGCTGCGGCCGGCGTGGAGGGCGATGCGATCGCCGTTGAGCTTCAGTTCGATCTGAGCGCCATCGGGCAGTGCGCGCACGATGTCGAACAGCTTGCGCGCCGGAATGGTGATCTCGCCGTCCACCAGCTTGTCGGCCGGCGTGGTGGCGACCATTTCGACTTCGAGGTCGGTACCGGTCAGCGAAAGTTTGCCGTCACCGACTTTGACCAGCAGGTTGGCGAGAACCGGCAGGGTCTGGCGGCGTTCGACGACGCCAACCACCTGCTGCAGCGGCTTGAGCAGAGCTTCTCGTTGGATGCTGAATTGCATGTAGGCGCTTCCCCTAAACCTGCTGTTCTGTTTTTAAAAGAAGTTCTGTGGTGGTAGTAGGTGCCGTGGATAACTTGAAAACTTAGTTTTCCACTTAAAAATCAAAGCTTTAAACGAGAAAGACGGTGTGATCGAACTGGCCCGCTGCGTGTGGGTCACTTGTGGATAACCGGGGAGCCTACGAACGTCCACCTATTATCCACAGCTTCCACCACCCCTTTTCAAGCGCTTATCCCAATCGGGGACGATTTCATCAACCGGTGAGGATACGAATCAGCTGTTCCCAGTCCTGCCGCATGCGCGTATCGGTCTCGCACAGCTTCTTGATGGTGCGGCAGGCATGCAGCACGGTGGTGTGATCGCGGCCGCCGAAGGCCTCGCCGATCTCCGGCAGGCTGTGCTCGGTCAGTTCCTTGGACAAGGCCATGGCGAACTGCCGCGGGCGGGCCAGCGAGCGCACGCGCCGCTTGGACAGCAGATCCTGCAGGCGCACCTGGTAGTAGTCGGCCACCGTCTTCTGGATGTTCGGCACGGTCACCGCCTGCGCGTGCGTGGCCAGCAGGTCGCGCAGGGTTTCCTCGGCGAACTCGGTGGTGATCGGCTTGCCGTAGAAGTTGGCGCGCGCGGCCAGCGTGTTGAGCGCGCCTTCCAGGTCGCGCACGTTGGAGCGGATGCGCTTGGCCAGCAGCATCGCCACGTTCTCGCTCACCGCCACGTCCTTCTCGTGCGCCTTGGCCAGCAGGATCGCCGCGCGCGTCTCGAAATCCGGCGGTTCGATCGCCACCGACAGGCCCCAGCCCAGGCGCGACTTCAGGCGCGGCTCGAGCTTGTCCACTTCCTTGGGATAGCGGTCGCAGGTGAGGATGATCTGCTGCTTGGACTCGAACAGCGCGTTGAAGGTGTGGAAAAACTCTTCCTGCGTGGTGTCCTTGCCGGCGAAGAACTGGATGTCGTCAATCAGCAGCGCGTCCACCGAACGGAAGCGGCGCTTGAACTCGTCCATGCTCTTGGTGCGCAGCGCCTCGATCATCGCGCCGACGAACTGCTCCGAACGCAGGTACAGCACCTTGAAGTCCGGATTGCGCTCGCGCATCAGGTTGCCGGCGGCGTGCATCAAGTGGGTCTTACCAAGGCCGGTGCCGCCATACAGCAGCAGCGGGTTGTAGGCGCGGCCCGGGTTCATCGCCACCTGCATGGCGGCGGCCTTGCCCAGCTGGTTGGACTTGCCCTCGACGAAGGTCTCGAAGGTGTAGTGCGGATCGAGGTTGTGGTTGAACGGCGCGGGCGGCTGGATCGGCGTCGGCTCCGCCACGGCGGGCGCCGGCGCGGGGCGCGCCATGGCCGAAGCCGGGCGCGGCGGCACGCGGGCGGCGCTCGAACCCACTTCCAGGCGCACCGACAGCTCGTGCCCGGTGAGCTGGGTGAGCATGGCTTCGATGCGCGGCAGATAGCGCTCGCGCACGGTGTCCAGGGTGTACGGATTCGGCGCGAACAGCTGCAGGCCCATGGTGTCGTCGCGCGCCTGCAGCGGCATCAGCCAGGTGTGCAGGTCCTCGGCGCTCAATTCGCCTTCGAGACGCTCGAGACAGCGCCGCCACAGATCACTCATGGGTATTCTTCAGCCACAGCAGGGGCGCTTGCGCGCGGGGTGGACCGGAAAGTCTAACAGCAGCCTGCCGCTTATCGGCCAGCTATCCACACAATTATCCACAGGATACGCAAACCCCCGATGCAACGGGGGTTTGACATCCCGTTCGAACGCGCGGCATAATTTCCAACCTTTTTATCCACATACCCAAGAGGAGGAAGCCATGTCGAAGCGGACCTTCCAGCCCAGCAAGCTCAAGCGCGCCCGCACGCACGGCTTTCGTGCCCGTATGGCCACGGCCGACGGTCGCAAGATCCTGAACGCCCGTCGCGCCAAGGGCCGCAAGCGCCTGATCCCGTAAGCGGAGTCTCGTCCATGCGTGTCGGACTGCCGCGCGAGTCGCGGATCCGCCGCGCCGGTGACTTCGCCGCGATGCGTAATGCCAGCGGCCGCCTCGGCGGCCGCTGTTTTTCTGTGCGCTACAGGGACAACGAGCTCGGCCAGGCCCGGCTCGGCCTGGCCATCTCCAAGCGCGTGTCCAAGCGCGCCGTCGAGCGCAACCGCATCAAGCGCCTGGTGCGCGAATCCTTCCGGCGCATCCGCGCCCAGCTTCCGGCCGTCGATCTGCTGGTGATGGCGCGTGAGCAGGCCAGCGGCCTGCCCGGCCCCGAACTGCTCGCGGAAATCGACTATTTGTGGAAGAAGCTCTTGTCGCAGAAGCGGCCGCCCGCATTGAAGCCGGACGACGCGGCCGGCACAATCGCGCGTTGACCTTTTTCCCGCCTTCCTCTCTGCGGCTCGGAGCCGCGGCGTTCACCGGATCTGCCACGCGATGAATCAAACGCGCACGTTCCTTATCTTTGCCCTGCTGGCCGTGGCTTATCTGCTGTGGATGGATTGGGAGAAAGACTACGGCCCGAAGCCGGCCCCCGCGCCGGTCGCGAGCGCCAGCACCGCGGCGGTGCCTTCCGCCGACAACGGTGGCAGCGTTCCCGGCGCCACTTCCACCACCGGCGCGCCGGCGACCGTACCGGCCAATGGCGGCAGCGCCACCGCCGAGGCGAAGGCCCAGCTGATCACCATCAGCACCGACGTGCTGCGCCTGACGGTCGACACCCGCGGCGGCAGCGTGGTGCGTTCCGAGCTGCTGCACTATCCGTCGGCGCCGGTCACCAAGAAGGACCCGAGCCCCCCGCCGGTGCGCCTGCTCGATGAGCAGTCCGAGCACTTCTTCGTGGCGCAGAGCGGCCTGGCCACCGCGCAGGGCAACGGTGCCTCGGTCGCGCCGACCCACCTGTCGGTGTTCCAGAGCGCGCAGACCGCCTACCAGCTGGCCGAAGGCCAGAACGAACTGAAGGTCGACCTGACCTGGCAGGACGCCGCGGGCCTGAAGGTCACCAAGACCTACGCGCTCAAGCGCGGCAGCTACGACGTCTCGATGGACCAGAGGATCGAGAACGGCAGCACCGTCGCCTGGCAGGGCAATGCCTACGAGCAGCTGCAGCGCGCCGGCCAGCCGAACAACCGCAGCTGGCTGCAGAACTACACCGACCCGGCGGCACACAGCTTCTTCGGCGCCGGCTGGTACAGCCCGCAGGACAAGTTCGAGACGCTGCCCTTTACCGATTTCCAGAAGAAGCCGCTCACCCGCTCGATCACCGGCGGCTGGGCCGCGATGCTGCAGCACTACTTCGTGGTCGCGTGGATTCCGCCGGCACAGGAAGCGAACGGTTACTCCACCAGCATCGTCAATCCGGACACGGCCCAGCCGTACTACCTGATCCGCACCGTCGGCCCCTCGCTCAGCGTGGCGCCGGGCCAGAGCCTGACCAGTGCTTCGCGCCTGTATCTCGGTCCCAAGCTGCAGGGCACGCTGGACCAGATCGCGCCGGGCCTGGAGCTGTCGACCAACTACGGCTGGCTGACCGTCATCGCGCAGCCGCTGCACTGGCTGCTGTCCAAGCTACACGCGATCAGCGGCAACTGGGGCGTGGCGATCATCCTGCTGGTGCTGCTGCTGAAGGCCGCGCTGTGGAAGCTCACCGCCGCGCAGTTCCGCTCCGGCGCGCGCATGCGCAAGCTGCAGCCTCGCGTCACCGCGCTCAAGGAGCGCTATGGCGACGACAAGATGAAGATGCAGCAGGCCATGATGGAGCTGTACAAGAAGGAGAAGGTCAACCCGATGGCCGGCTGCCTGCCGATCCTGGTCACCTTCCCCGTGTTCCTGGGCCTGTACCGCGTGCTGATGGAGAGCGTGGAGCTGCGCCAGGCGCCGTTCTTCGGCTGGATCCACGACCTGTCCGCGCCCGATCCGTTCTTCGTGCTGCCGGCGATCTACGTGCTGGTAATGCTGGCCACGCAGTGGCTCACTCCCACCACCGGCATGGATCCGACCCAGGCCAAGATGATGAAGGTGATGCCGATCCTGTTCGCCGTGCTGTTCGCCTTCTTCCCGTCCGGCCTGGTGCTGTACTGGGTGGTCAACGGCGCGACCAGCCTGGCCCAGCAGTGGTTCATCACCCGCCAGGTGGACCGCGCCGACCACAAGGTCAAGACCGCCTGACCGAAAAGGCCGCGCAAGCGGCCTTTTCTTTTTGCGGCGACGATAATCCCCGCCATGAGCGACACCGCCGACACCATCGCCGCCATCGCCAGCGCGCCCGGAGCCGCCGGTGTCGGCGTGCTGCGCGTGTCGGGGCCGGCGGTGCCCGCCATCGCGCAGGCCTTGCTGGGCCGCATGCCCGAAGCGCGCCACGCGCACTTCGCCGCTTTCCGCGATGCTGCCGGCGAACTGATCGACCGCGGCCTGCTGCTGTACTTCCCCGCCCCCGCCTCCTACACCGGCGAGCACGTACTGGAACTGCAAGGCCACGGCAACGCCGTGCTGCTCGACGCGCTGCTGCGACGCGCCTGCGAACTCGGCGCGCGCCTGGCCCGTCCCGGCGAATTCACCGAGCGCGCCTTCCTCAACGGCAAGCTCGATCTCGCGCAGGCCGAGGCGGTAGCCGACTTGATTGCCGCCGGCTCGCAGGCCGGCGCGCGCGCGGCGCTGCGTTCGATGGAAGGCGTGTTCTCGCGCCGGGTCGACGAACTGCTGCAGGCGCTGATCCTGCTGCGTGTGCATATCGAAGCGGCGATCGATTTCCCCGAGGAAGAAATCGACTTCCTGGCCGACCCAGCGATCGCGCGGCAACTGCAGGCCCTGCGCAAACAGCTGGCCGAACTGCTGCGCGAAACCCAGCGCGGCGTGCGCCTCACCGACGGCCTGCGCGTCGCCATCATCGGCCGCCCCAACGCCGGCAAGTCCAGCCTGCTCAACGCGCTGGCCGGCAGCGACCGCGCCATCGTCACCGACATCGCCGGCACCACGCGCGACGTGCTGCGCGAGAACCTCGACCTCGACGGCGTCGCACTGGAGCTGGTCGACACCGCGGGCCTGCGCGATACCGACGACCCGGTGGAACGCGAAGGCGTGCGCCGCGCGCGCCACGAACTGACCCGCGCTGACGTCGCACTCCTCGTTACCGACGCCGCCGGTGCCGACGAAGACCAGCAACTGTTCGCCGACGTGCAGGCCGACGTCGAACGCATCGTTCTGGTCAACAAGATCGACCTCGACCGCCGCCCTTCGCACAGCGAGATGCGCGAAGGCAGCTGGTGGCTATGGGCCTCCGCCAAGAACGGCGACGGCCTCGACGTCCTGCGCGACCACCTTAAGCGCCTGGCCGGCGCCGGCAGCGGCGAAGGCGCCTTCAGCGCGCGCCGCCGGCATGTGCTTGCATTGGAACGCGTGGCCGAACACCTTGACCGCACCGCCGACGTGCTGCGTGACGTACACGCGGGCGAACTCGCCGCGGAAGAACTGCGCCAGGCGCAGCACGCACTGGGCGAAATCACCGGCAGCTACAGCAGCGACGATCTACTGGGGGCGATTTTCAGTTCCTTCTGCATTGGGAAGTGACGGCGGACGCTAGTCGTCATCTTTCTTCAGACGCTTGGCCCGCTCCCGTTCGAGCTGGGGAATCCCTTTGTCAGGGACCGGTAGCGCCTCCGGCATCGTGCCGCCAAGCTCCTGGATAGTCTTCCTCACCTTTCGCCCCACGTCATGGTGAGCCTGGTTGGCCTGCGATTTACCTTGTGTCTGATCTCGCCGAATCTTCTCTTCGGCTTGGGTGGCCCGAAAAAGGTTTGCCGCCAGTTCGGTGCTGCCCATGTGGTCCAGGATTCTCTGGCTCTTCTTGAGTCGTTTCAGCTGATGAATGTCCTTGGCACCCAGTCCGCCGTACAGGCCCTTGTAGCCGTGGTCCTGGAAAATGGCGTAGTCGAGCGCCGTTTCCACGCCGGCTCCCTTTGCGGCCGCTACAAGCGCCCTGTTGTGATGTGTCATTTCGGAGCGGAGCATCAGCCGGCGGTCCTCTTCGCTGAGGCGCTGAAACTGCTCTGAGTTCGCTACTTCCTGGCGTCGCGCTTGTACCGCGAAGTAAGTTTGACCTTGCGCGATCAATGGCTTGGAAGGATCGCCATTCTGGACGATCAAATAGCAGGCATAACGCGATAGTTTCCAATCCTCGACTCGGCGTCGCCCGCCCGAGCCGATGTCGACCATTGTGTGGATATGCGCAAAATGGTCCTCGCGATCCAAACCACTGTTTTCGCAGGCCTCTATCGCCCGCTCGATGACAGGTTGGAAGTTGCGGTACTGCGCGTATTCCAGGACCACCGCCAGTTCGCGAGCGAGCCAATACTCGGCCCCGTCTTCGGCCACATGGCGAATCTCTTCGAAGGTTTTGCCCTGCTTTGATCCTGTGGGAAGGGCCATGGAGATTCCTCGTCAGTACTACGGCGCTGGGTCGATGGTAATCAATAGGTTCAACCCACAGTCCGTGAGCAGCAGCGTAGTGGGACTTCGCCTAGGAAAACGGCGCTCGACGCAACAACCGCTTGGGGGATGTTTTAGTACTGCGAATGACGCATTAGCGCTAACATATTAAGTTCGCGGGGCGCTGTTCCAGTCGAAACCCAGGCATGCTCACTTTCTTCTTCGGCGCCTTCGGGCTGTCTACTCTCTGGTTGATTCCGTTGATCTGGTGCGCGCTTCGCGCCCTCGTCGCCAAAGGCCGCAAGCGGCCGGTAGGTGGTGAAGGCACGATCCGGTATGCGCTGGGCGGCCTGTTGGTGCTGCTGGCCAGCGCTACGCTCGAAGGCCTGCTGGTTGCGCATTACACGGACGATCCGTCGGCTGGCGGTGCGGTGTGTCGCGTGCTGGCCAGTGGACTGGGTTCGGTCTTCGGCGCCGCGCTCACGGCATTGCTGATGCTGGCGATCCTCGCGGTGGCCTTGCGCTGGTATCCCGGCGTGTCGTGGCGTGCGCTGTTCGCGGGCACGTCCTCGAAGGTCGATCGTATTGCCGTCTTGATCGAACGCCTGCTGGCTTTTCGTGGTGTGCGTTTTCCCGCCCGTCGTCAGCGCGGCGCGGTGCGTCGCGCCGGGGCGAAGCCGGTATCGCGGCGCCAGGCGCAGAACACCGCGCAGCGCCCGGCCGCTGCGCCGGTCGGTGCGCCCGTGCCGACGATGGAGCGCATCGCGCCGTCCAAGATGCATCCCGGTGGAGATACGCAGCGCACGAAGGCGTCGCTGGACGAGCCGGTGATCCGCGAGCCGTGGAAGCAGCCGCGTGTCGCGCCGGTCTCCGCACCGCGCGTATCCACAGGGCGGATTGCAGCGGCGATGGCGGCCGCGGCAGAGCGTGCGTCAGCGAATGAGCCGGCTGCGCGTGTCCACGTTCAAGCAGCCGCGGCGGAGATCGACATGCGCGCCACATCGGCGCGTGCGCACGCGCCGGCGGAGATCGAAGCTCCACGCGTCACGACCGCGCCCATGAGCATCCCAGTCGCCGAAGCCACGATCGCCGAGCCCGCTTTCATCGAACCTGTCTTCGTCGAACCCGCGCCTGCCGAACCTGTCGCGATGGATGCCGCGGAAGAGCTACCCAGCTTCGCCCACGCACCCCAGGTCTCGCGCACCGCCTCGTCCCGCCGCATTGCCGCCAACGACGACGAGCCGATCGCTGCCGCGCCCGCACCTGGTCCCACGCCGTTGCGCTCGCGCACCAGCGTCCTGCTCCCACCGCTCTCGCTGCTCGCTTCACCGCCGCCCACCTCCGACGCCGTCAGCGAAACGCAACTGGCCGAAACCGGCGAACTGATCGAGCAGCGCCTGCGCGAGTTCAAAGTACCGGTCAGCGTGGTCGGCGCCTCTGCCGGTCCGGTGATCACCCGCTTCGAAGTCGAACCCGCGGTCGGCGTGCGCGGCAACCAGATCGTCGCGCTGATGAAGGATCTCGCGCGCGGTCTCGGCCGCACTTCGATCCGCGTGGTCGAAACGATCCCCGGCAAGACCTGCATGGGCCTGGAGCTGCCGAACGAGCAGCGCCAGATGATCGCGTTGTCCGAGATCCTCGACTCGCGCGAATACCGCGGCTCCGATTCGCTGCTCACGCTGGCCATGGGCAAGGGCATCACCGGTGAGCCGGTGGTGGCGGACCTCGCGCGCGCGCCGCACATGCTGGTGGCCGGCACCACCGGTTCCGGCAAGTCGGTGGCGGTGAACGCGATGATCCTGTCGATGCTGTACAAGGCCACGCCCGACGAAGTGCGCCTGATCATGATCGACCCGAAGATGCTGGAGCTGTCGGTCTACGAAGGCATCCCGCACCTGCTCGCGCCGGTGGTCACCGACATGAAGCTCGCCGCCAATGCGCTGGCCTGGTGCGTGGCCGAGATGGAGAACCGCTACCGCGTAATGTCCGATCTGCGCGTGCGCAACCTCGCCGGCTACAACAGCAAGGTGCGCGAGGCGCGCGCCGCGGGGCGGCCGCTGATGAACCCGTTCCCCGCGCATCCGGAAGTGCCGGAAACGCTCGATACGCTGCCGATGATCGTGGTGGTGATCGACGAGCTGGCCGACCTGATGATGGTCGCCGGCAAGAAGATCGAGGAACTCATCGCGCGGCTGGCGCAGAAGGCGCGCGCGGCAGGCATCCATCTGATCCTCGCCACGCAGCGGCCGTCGGTGGATGTGATCACCGGCCTGATCAAGGCCAACATTCCCACGCGCGTCGCCTTCCAGGTTTCTTCAAAGATCGATTCGCGCACCATCCTCGATCAGATGGGCGCGGAGAGTCTGCTCGGCCAGGGTGACATGTTGTTCCTGCCGCCTGGCGTGGGTTATCCGCAGCGCATCCATGGCGCGTTTGTCGCTGACGAGGAAGTGCATCGCGTCGTCGCGCATCTCAAGCAGTATGGCGAGCCGGATTACAAGGACGAGATTCTTGCCGGGCCGCCGGGTGAAGGTGGCACTGGCGAGTTGTTTGCTGAGGAAAATGGCGACGCTGAGCTTGATCCGCTGTACGACGAAGCCGCGGCTTTTGTGTTGCGTACGCGGCGTGCGTCGATCTCTTTCGTGCAGCGGCAGTTCCGCATTGGCTACAACCGTGCGGCACGATTGGTCGAGGCGATGGAGGCCGCGGGATTGGTGTCGCCGATGGGGATCAATGGACAGCGTGACGTGCTGGCGCCGGGGCCGGCGGAGTAAGGTGGCGGACAGAGCCTCGGAAAAGAGCTCGCCCATCGCCTGGGAGCGCGTCAACACCCCCCGCTCGTCATTCCGGCGCAGGCCGGAATCCAGTAACGACACCGCTCGATGGTCGCGAAAAGCCAAATCGACTTTGTCGCGAAAACCCTGAGCTTTCGCCACTGGATTCCTGCCTGCGCAGGAATGACGAGCAAAGAGCCGGCGTAGGTTGGGGTGAGCACAGCGAACCCCAACGTCGGCACATCGATGTGCACCGCAACGTTGGGGTTCGCCTGCGGCTCACCCCAACCTACGCCGGTTGTTTATGCCGGTTGTTGTTGCCACTGCAGACGTAGATGCGCCTGCGTGGCGCAGCGGGTGCCCATTTCGATGAAGGCGGCGATGCCGTCGAGCATGATTGGAAGTCGATTGGCATCGACACTGCCGCGTTCGTGCACCAACTCCGCCAGCAGCTTGATGGCGTTATAGGCGTACTGCAGCCACTCGGTGGCATCGTTCAACAGTTCGTCCGGCTCTGCGTTCGGATCGGAGAAGTAGTTGGTGTGTCGGATGATCCAGGGTTCGCCAAAAACGTTGTTCATAAGCAACTCCATGCTGTGCCGAAGCCTCGCTCCGTAAACGACACGCCGCAGACAACACGACGTGCCGCGATCACACGGACTCGAGGGTTCACCGACGGCTCAAAGGCTGAGCGCCGGCCGGCTTGATTGAGGAAGTGGGATGCGGGACTAGGAGGTTTCGCTATGGCGCAGCCTTACGCGCCGGGTAGGACGGCTCGGAAAACTGACGGCGAAAACTCTTAGTCCGCGGTTCTTCAACCGTGTCCGCGGTGTCGTCGGACGGCCCGGATGGTCGGTGGGTGTGTCGCCGAGGGGATCGGCGAGCGGACGGGTGACGTATGATCTGGCCTAGCCATGATCAACTCCAAATCAGTTGGTGATGGTCAGCGGGTCGTAGGAGCTCGTTACTCCTGCGGCCCGCGCTTCTCACAGCATTGCTGCCATGGTTACCCGCGACGCGCGTGGAAACACTCCGCGGGTAACAACACAAAAGCTAGCAGCGCAATCCCCGGTTGTCTTTAGTCGAATTCCGATAATGCCCAAGATGCAACTCTTCTCCCCTTCGGGGAGAAGATGCCGGCAGGCAGATGAGGGGCCGGGGCTCGTCAAAGAAGATCGACAGAGCGTGGCCCGCTTTCTGTTCTCGCTTCTACGCTCCGCCCGACCCCTCACTTCAACCCTCTCCCCGGATGGGAGAGGGAGTCCGCAAGCCCGATACGGTTTCCCAACTCAAGCCGAAACGCGCCAGATATTTGCGCAGCCGATCCGCATCATTAGTACTCGTGCGCTTGCTGCGCGATGCAGCGAAAAGTTGCCGCCCTGCGTCCGAGAGACTGCGGCAACGGCGGCACAAACGCACCACCTCGCGCAGCTGCAATTGATCGAATAGATCCAGCGCATCGAGCTCGTCCCCGAGCAACTCGCGCAATACATCGATCCCTTCATCGCGACGCCACAACCGACGCAAGCGATGCAGCTCTTCATCCACCACATCCACGGTGATGCGCCCGGCCGGAGCTAGCGTCGCCATGCGCGTAAGCGACGCGCCGAGGTCGCGGAAGTTGCCATACCAGGTGGCATCGCTTGAAGTCGCAAAGCGCAGATAACGTTCGCGCGCCTCGCGATTGAAAGTCACCCGATGGCCAAGCTGCGCGTGACGATCCAGTTCGTACTCGATATTCGGCTCGATATCTTCCAAGCGCTCTGCCAAGCCAGGCAGATGGAAGCTCCAGATATTCAGCCGCGCATACAGATCGTCGCGAAACCGCCCTTCGGCCACGCGCCGGCCCAGATCACGATTGGTGCCCGCGATCAGCTGGAAATCGCTCTCCACTTCCTTGTCGCCGCCCACAGGCAGGAAACGTCGGTCTTCCAACGCGCGCAGCAGCATGGCCTGCTCGTCCGGGCCCAGCTCGCCGATCTCGTCGAGGAACAGCAAGCCCTGGTGCGCGCTGCGCAGCAGGCCGGCGCGCTCGCCCACGGCGCCGGTATAGGCGCCTTTGACATGACCGAACAACGCACTCATCGCACCGTCGCCACGCAAGGTCGCGCAGTTGACCTCGACGAAGCGGCCACTCAGTTCATGCCGCGCCTTCTTCAACTCGAACAGCCGCCGCGCCAACTGGCTCTTGCCGGCGCCGGTCGGACCCATCAGCAGGATCGGCGCGACCGAGCGGCTGCCCACGATCTCGATCTGCTCGATCATGCGATTGAACGCCGCGTTGCGCGTGGCGATGCCGCTCTTCAGATGCGTGCGGTCGTCTTCCTGCTCGCGCTCGAAGCGCTGCGCCAAGTGGTCGTAGCGCGACAGGTCCAGGTCGATCACGCTGAGCGAGCCGCCGTTGGCGCCAACCTGCTGCTTGCGCGGCGGCGACAGCTGCAGCAGGCGCGCGGGCAGGCGGCGGCTTTCAGTGAGCAGGAATAGGCAGATCTGCGCGACGTGGGTGCCGGTGGTGATGTGCACGAGGTAATCCTCGTGCTCGGTATCGAACGTATAGCGCCGTGCGAAGTCATGCAGCACGCCGTACATCGACTCGAAATCCCAGGGATCGGCCAGGTAGGTGTCGTGCAGGCGCACTTCGGTCTCGGGCGATACCTGGGCCAGGTCCTGCTGCACCTGGCGCGCCACGTCACCATGGCGGCGCAGGTCCACCAGCAGTTCCAGCCGATGGACCAGGAAGTCCTCGTGCATGCCCAGCGCCACCGTCGGGCGCCATTTCTCCCAGCGCCCCGCCCCTTGCCCGGCATCCAGCTGGGTGCCGAGGAATCCAATGACGACCTGGGGCTTCATGCCTATATCCACAGATAAGTAGAGATATCTAAATATATGAAATGAGTGCACAGACCGCCACGACAAACCGGCCTTCCCATCAATAAATAGCAATAAAACAATGAGATAGGAAAACTCATCCAGCTTGGCACGCAACCTGCTCTTCTCCAGACAAACGGAGAAACCGCCATGTCCAACCAGCAACTCTTCCAAAGCTATCGCGGACCCAAGCTGCCCAAGGCCGACGCCGTGAACGAGGCTGGCGGCGCCGCCTACCAGCGCTCGCCCGAAGCCGCCCTGGCGCTGTACGCCGCGACGGGTTGCTTGAACAGCACTTTCTACGCGGATGCGCAGGAGCAGCTGGACCAGGTGCTGGCGCTGTGCGCGGCGGTCGAGCCCGCGTTCGTGGCGCGCACCGCGCTGTACGCCCGTGGCCATGCGCATATGAAGGACATGCCGGCGCTGCTGGTCGCCTACCTGGCCTGCCGCGATGGCGAGCTGGCGGAAAAGGTGTTCCACCGCGTAATCGACAACGGCCGCATGCTGCGCAACTTCGTGCAGATCCTGCGCAGCGGCGAGCTGGGCCGGAAGTCGCTCGGTTCCCGCCCCAAGCGCCTGGTGCGTGAGTGGCTGGACCGCGCCTCGACCGAGCGCCTGATGTCGGCAGCGATCGGCGAGCGTCCTTCGCTGGCGGACATCGTGCGCATGGCGCATCCGCGTCCGCAGGATGCGGCCCGCGAGGCGTTCTATGCCTGGTTGCTGGACAAGCCGTACAAGGCCGAGGCGCTACCGGAACTGGTGCGCGCCTATGAAGCCTTCAAGGCCGATCCACACGGCGCAGTGCCCGACCTGCCGTTCCAGTACCTGACGGCGCTGCCGCTGAAGGCACGCCACTGGACGCGGATCGCGGCGCGCAGTTCCTGGCAGGCCACGCGCATGAACCTCAACACCTTCCTGCGCAAGGGTGTGTTCGAGGATGCGTGGATGGTCAAGCAGGTCGCAGCACGCTTGCGTAAGCGCGAGGCGATCGAGCAGGCGCGGGTGTTCCCGTATCAGCTGATGGTGGCCTATCGCTCCGCGGCGGCGAACATGCCCGAGGCGATCACCGAAGCGCTGCAGGACGCGATGGAACTGGCCACGGCGGCGGTGCCGAAGCTGCCCGGCGAGGTGGTGCTGGCGATCGACGTGTCCGGCTCGATGCAGTCGCCGGTCACTGGCTACCGCTACGGCGCCTCCAGTGTGGCGACCTGCGTGGAAGTGGCGGCGCTGATCGCGGCCTGTTTCCGCCGCCGCCAGGCCAATACGCGGATCGTGCCGTTCGCCGAAGCGGTGCGTTCGATCCGGCTCAACCCGCGCGACAGCGTAATGAGCCAAGCGCGCGACATCGCGAAGATGGTCGGCGGCGGTACCTGCGTGAGCGCACCGCTGGCCCTGCTTAACCAGGAGCGCGCCGCGCCGGATCTGGTGGTGATCGTGTCGGACAACCAGAGCTGGATGGAGACGCGCCACGGCGGCGGGACCGAGACGATGCGCCAGTGGGCGGCCCTGAAGGCGCGTAACCGGAACGCCCGGCTGATCTGCATCGACTTGCAGCCGGCGGGTACCAGCCAGGCGCGGGAAGCGCCGGATGTATTCCATATCGGCGGTTTCAGCGATGCGGTGTTCAAGCTGGTAGCGGATATCGCGCAGGGCAAGCAGGCAAGCCACTGGGTGGAGCGCATCCAGGCGATGGAGTTGTAGCCGTCAGGGAAGACGGCGCGCTGCCCCGGCAGGAATGGGCCTGCCGGGGCCGGATCGGAAAACAGGTTTTACTTTGCAACGAATGCCGATAAGAGCTACTTGGATAAGCCTTCGGGCGACGGGTTCAAATCCCGGCCCGCGCAAGCGGGATGCTTTCATCACTTTGGTCGTTGCAGCTTTTCAACGCGGCGAATGCCAGCGGACCTACTAGCCTCATAAGCTCCAGGTCGCGGGTTCGATCCCCGCCGCCACCAACACTGGGGTGGCGTAGCTCAGCGGTAGAGCGGGATGGTTCGCAAACTCTTGTCGCCGCACTTCTTGATGACACGCCGACCCGGCGGCGCAAACGCCCGGGGCAAGGACGAAAGAGCATGGACAACCGCAACTACGATGTGATCAACCTCCCCGGCGCCGCGCCGATCAAGCTGTGGACGCGCGGTGTGCCGCTGGAGGACGAGGCGCGCGCACAGCTGATCAATATCGCTCGCCTGCCTTTCATCCACGGCTGGGTCGCCGTGATGCCGGACGTGCACCTGGGCAAGGGTGCGACCGTGGGCTCGGTGGTGCCGACCGTGGGCGCGATCGTGCCGGCGGCGGTGGGCGTGGATATCGGCTGCGGCATGATCGCCGCGCGCACCACGCTGACCGCCAGCGACTTGCCGGACAACCTGCAGGGCGTGCGCAGCGCGATCGAAACCGCCGTGCCGCACGGCCGCACGCCGGGCCGCCGCGACAAGGGTGCGTGGGAAAACCCGCCGCAGGCCGCACTGGAAGGCTGGAGCACGCTGCACGAGGACTTTGCGCGCATCGTGGAAAAGCATCCGAAGCTGGCGCGCGTGAATCACCTCAGTCACCTGGGAACGCTTGGTACCGGCAACCACTTCGTCGAGGTCTGCCTGGACGAGGAGCAGCGCGTATGGTTCATGCTGCACTCCGGCTCGCGCGGCGTGGGTAATGCCATCGGCACCTACTTCATCGAGCTGGCCAAGCAGGACATGCGCCGCTGGATGATCAACCTGCCGGATCAGGACCTGGCCTATCTGCCGGAAGGCAGCGAGCACTTCGCCGACTACGTGTTCGCGGTGGACTGGGCGCAGCGTTTCGCTCGCGCCAACCGCGCGATCATGATGCGCCACGTGGTGGAAGCAGTGCGCAAGGTGATCCCCAAGCCGTTCGAGGCGCAGGCGGAGGCGGTGAACTGCCATCACAACTACGTGAGCCGCGAGCATCATCTCGGCAAGGATGTGCTGGTGACCCGCAAGGGTGCGGTGAGCGCGAAACGCGGCGAGCTCGGCATCATCCCTGGCAGCATGGGCGCGAAGAGCTTTATCGTGCGCGGCCTGGGTAACGAGCAAAGCTTCCATAGCTGCAGCCATGGCGCCGGCCGCGTGATGAGTCGTACGGCGGCACGCAAGCTGATCACGCTGGAGCAGCATCGCGCGGCGACGGCGCATGTGGAATGCCGCAAGGACGCGGAGGTGATCGACGAGTCGCCTGCGGCGTACAAGTCGATCGATGCGGTAATGGAAGCGCAGCGCGACCTGGTCGAGATCGTACATACGCTGCGCCAGGTGGTTTGCGTCAAGGGTTGAGAAGAAAGGGAATCGGGATGTTGGAAATCGATGGACAGGCCGGCGGTGGGCAGTTGCTGCGCACCGCCCTGGCGCTCAGCCTCTGCACCGGCGAACCGTTTCGCATGGAGCACATCCGTGCGAAACGCTCGCGCCCGGGCCTGATGCGGCAGCACCTCACTGCCGTGCAGGCGGCGCGGGAGATCGGCGATGCCAAGGTGACCGGTGATGCGCCGGGCTCCACCACGCTGGAATTCTTGCCGGGCAAGGTGCGTGGCGGCGATTATCACTGGCCGATCGGCACCGCCGGCTCCACCACTCTGGTGGTGCAGACCGTGCTGCCTGCGCTGTGGCTGGCCGGCGTGCCCGCCAGCCTTCACCTGGAGGGCGGTACGCACAATCCGCTGGCGCCGAGCGCCGACTTTCTCGCGCACAGCTTTCTGCCGCTGATGCAGCGGATGGGCCTGCGCGCTTCGTTGGCGCTGGAGCGCCATGGATTCTTTCCGGCGGGCGGCGGCGCGCTGAAGATCGAGTTGCTGGCCAGTACCGCACCTGCGCCGCTGCATCTGCCCGAGCGTGGCGCCCTGCGCGAACTGTCGGCGACGGCGTTGATGTCGTCCGTGCCCGGCCGCGTTGGCGAACGCGAGCTGGATGCGGTGCGCCGCCTGCTCGGCATTGCCGACGAACACCGCCATATCCGCCAAGCCGTGGGTTCACCCGGCCCGGGCAATGCCTTGATGGTGCGCGTGCAGAGCGAGCACGTATGCGATCTGTTCACCGCATTCGGCGAACGTGGCGTGTCGTCGGAGCGCGTGGCGGAGCTGGTCTGCGCCGAGGTGCGCAATTATCTGGCCAGCGGTACGGCCGTCGGTCCGTACCTGGCCGACCAGCTGCTGCTGCCGCTTGCCCTCGCCGGCGCAGGCAGTTTCACCACGCAGACGCCCAGCGAGCACGCGCGCAGCAACGCGGCTCTGATCGAGAAATTCCTGCCGGTGCAGATCGACTTCGAGGAGTTGGGGCCGGACTGCTGGCGGATTAGCGCCAGTCGCTGATCTGTCAGGTGCGCATGCGGTCAGCAGCGATCCGCCAACCACGCATCCAATTCTGCCCGCGTCGGCATCCCCCCCTGCGCACCAAGGCGCGTCACCGACAGCGCCGCGGCGGCGCAGGCCTTGCGCACCGCCTGCGGCAGGCCTTCGTGCAGGAATACGGCGAGTGCGCCGTTGAAGGTGTCGCCGGCGCCGGTGGTGTCGACTACGTCGACGGCGAAGCCGCTCTGGTGCGTGGGCTCGCCGTCCTCGCGATACCAGGCGCCTTCGCCGCCGCGGGTCAGCACGACGGGACCCGGCGCCTGGCGCATCAGCGCGCGGAAGTCCTGCTGCGCGTCGGCGCCGAGCAGGATCGCCAGCTCGTGCTGGTTGGGGGTGACGTAGCGTGCGAGCTTCAGCCACTCGGTCGGCAGCTTCTGCGCCGGCGCGGGATTGAGGATCACCGGTACGCCCAGGCGATGGCCCAGGCGCAACGTGGCCTCGACGCTTTCGAGCGGAATTTCCATCTGCACCAGCACGGCATCGGCGCGGGCGATCGCGTCGCCGGCCGCTTCCACCTGTGCGGGTGTCACGCGCGCATTGGCGGCGGGTACCACGATGATTTCGTTCTCGCCGCCGGCCACGGTGATCGACGCCGTGCCGCTGCCGCAGTCGTCGATGCGGCTCACGTGGTCGAGCGCGATGCCCTCGCGGGCCAGGCCTTCGCGCAGCTGCTCGCCGAAAGCGTCGTCGCCCAACGCGCCGATCAGGGTCACCTCGGCGCCGAGGCGCGCGGCGGCCACTGCCTGGTTGGCGCCCTTGCCGCCGGGAACGGTGAGGAAGCGCTCGCCCAGCACGGTCTCGCCCGGCCCGGCGAAGCGCGGGGCCAGCGTGACCAGGTCCATGTTGATGCTGCCGACCACGACGACGCGCGCCATACCTGCTCCGGAACTCGACCATGAAAGCGGCCGAGCATACGGGATGGCGCGCGCCGCGGTGGAGTGTGCTTACTGCCCCGCGTCGGGCATGGGCCGGGAAGGTTCGGCGGTTCCCTGCTTTTCCTGGCGCTTTTCGATCGCGCGTTCCTTCAGCGTGAGATAGCGCTGGCGCTGGCTGTCGCTCAGCACGGACTGAATCTGCCGGTCGCCGTCTTCCATGATGGCCTTGGCCTGGTCGCGGCGGTCCGGTCCTCTGGCGCCACCGCTGCGCAGCGCCTGCATCTTCTGCTGCTGGGTCTGCAGGATGGCGAGGACCTGCGCCTGCTGCTGCGCGTTGAGGTCCAGGTGCTTGGCCAGCTTCTGGGCGCGTTCCTGCGGATCCGGCGGGCGGCGCTGCTGGCCATGCATGCCCTGGCCATCCGGCGGTGGCGTGGCGCTGTCCTGGGCATGGGCGCCGAAGGCGGCGGCCAGGGCGAGAGCGATCAGGCACAAGCGGGTCTTCATGGGCGCAGCTCCTTGGTGGAAGTGCGCAGGGGAACGGCGCCCCAGGCCCGCGCGTTGACTTGAAAGGCACGGGCCGGGCCCGAACATCGCTGGGATCGCCGCCCGAGGAACTCCCCATGATCGAACTCCACTATTGGCCCACCCCCAACGGCCACAAGATCACGCTCTTCCTGGAAGAGGCCGGCCTGTCCTACGAGATCAAGCCGGTGAACATCGGCAAGGGCGATCAGTTCAAGCCGGACTTCCTCGCCATCGCCCCCAACAACCGCATGCCGGCCATCGTCGATACCGCCCCGGCGGACGGCGGCAAGCCGCTGAGCATCTTCGAATCTGGCGCCATCCTCCAATACCTGGCGGAAAAGACCGGCCGCTTCCTGCCGGCCGACATGCGCGAGCGCTACAAGGTGCTGCAGTGGCTGTTCTGGCAGGTCGGCGGGCTGGGCCCGATGCTGGGACAGAACCACCACTTCAACCGCTATGCGCCGGAGAAAATCCCCTACGCGATCGAGCGCTACGTCAACGAGACGCGCCGCCTGTACGGCGTGCTCGACAAGCAGCTGGACGGGCGTGCCTTCGTCGGCGGCAAGGACTACACGATCGCCGACATGGCCTGCTATCCGTGGATCGTGTCGCACGAGGCGCAGGGCATGTCGCTGGACGATTTCCCGCATCTGAAGCTGTGGTTCCAGGCCATTGCCGAGCGGCCGGCGACGAAAAAAGCCTATGAAATCGGCGATTCCATCAAAGACCGCTTCGACCTGACCCAGGACGAGGACGCCCGCAAGGTACTGTTCGGCCAGGGCGCAAAACGCTGATGCACAGGTGCCGCCTCCCCCCGGAGGCGGCACTTTTCCCTGGAAAAAGGCTGGCTTCGTGCAGCACGACGGGTTTTAATCCGCGCTTGTTCTTGCGCCCCGCCAGCAGTCCAAGGAAGTATTCATGCGCGCTCTCCTGTTCGCCGCCCTGACGATGGTGACCCTGCCGACCATGGCCGAAAAACTCACCATCGAACGCATCTTCGACGGCGGCAGCCTGGCCGGTCCCGCGCCGCGCGGGCTGCAGATTTCGCCGGACGGCAGCCGCATCACTTTCCTGCGTGCGCGGCCGGACGACCAGTTCCAGCTGGACCTGTGGGAATACCGGCCCAAGGACAACAGCACACGCATGCTGGTCGATTCGCGCAAGCTCGAGCCGCAGGGCGAGCAGTTGTCCGACGCCGAGAAGGCGCGCCGCGAGCGCGCCCGCACCGCCGGCCTGCGCGGCATCCTGAGCTACCAGTGGTCGCCGGACGGCAAGCAGCTGCTGTTTCCCATCGGCGGCAAGCTCTACCTGTACGACCTGGCCTCGGCCAAGCCGGCGCCGCGCGCGCTGGACACCGGCGGCGACGCGATCGACCCGAAGATCTCGCCCAAGGGTCGCTACGTCTCCTACGTGCGCGACCAGAACCTGTGGGTGATCGACCTGGACAGCGGCGATGCGCGTCAGCTCACCCGCGACGGCGGTGGCAATGTGCACAACGGCGAGGCGGAATTCGTCGCGCAGGAAGAAATGGGCCGCAGCAGCGGCTACTGGTGGGCGCCGGACGACAGCGCGATCGCGTTCGAGCGCTACGACGAATCCAAGGTGCCGGTGGTCAAGCGCACCGAGGTCTATGCCGACCGCACCGACGTGATCGAACAGCGCTATCCGGCGGCGGGCGATCCCAATGTCGCGGTGAAGCTCGGCCTGGTCGCACCCACCGGCGGCGCGCCGCGCTGGGTGGATCTGGGCAAGGACGCGGACATCTACCTGGTGCGCGTGAACTGGCTGACCGACGGCAAGCACCTGAGCTACCAGCGCATGCCACGCAGCCAGCAGAAGCTGGAGCTGCGCCTGGTCGATGCCAAATCGCTGGCCCAGCGCACCCTGCTCACCGAGACCGGCACGACCTGGATCAACCTCAACGACGACCTGCGCTTCCTCAAGGACGGCAAGAGCTTCCTATGGGGCAGCGAGCGCAGCGGCTTCCATCATCTGTACCTGTACGGGCTGGACGGCAAGCTCAAGCACCCGGTGAGCCAGGGCGACTGGCAGATCGACGGCGTGCTGGCGGTGGACGAGCATGCGGGCACGGTCTACGTCGGCTCCAATCGCGACTTCGTGCCGGATCACCAGGTCTATGCGCTGAAGCTCGACGGCAGCACGGCCAATGCGCCGGTGCGCATCAGCAAGGGCGACGGCAGCCATCTCGCGGAGTTCGCGCCGAATGCGGCGTTCTACCTCGATACCTATTCCAGCGCCGACACGCCGCCGCAGGTGAGCGTGCACAAGCCGGACGGTACTTTCCTCAGCTGGATCGAGCAGAACAAGCTCGACGAGAAGCATCCGTTCTGGCCCTACCGCGCCAGCCTGATCAAGCCGGAGTTCGGCACGGTGAAGAGCGCCGACGGCCAGACGCTGTACTACCGCCTGTACAAGCCGGCGGGTTTCGATCCGACCAGGAAGTACCCGGTGTTCGATACCTACTACGGCGGCCCGCACGCCCAGCTGGTGGCCAGCGGCTGGGGCGATTACTTCAATCAGTACATGGCCAACCAGGGCTATGTGGTGTTCACCCTCGACAACCGCGGCATGGCGCGGCGCGGGCGCAAGTTCGAGGATCCGATCTACGAGCAGCTGGGCGCCGTCGAAGTGGACGACCAGCTCGCCGGCATCGACTGGCTGAAGACGCAGCCCTGGGTGGATGGGCGCCGCATCGGCGTGTTCGGCTGGAGCTACGGCGGCTACATGACCGCCATGCTGCTGGCCAAGGCGTCCAAGGACATCGCCGGCGGCGTGGCGGTGGCGCCGGTCACCGACTGGCGCCTGTACGACACCTTCTATACCGAGCGTTACCTGGGCCGTCCGCAGGACAACGAGGCCGGTTACACGCGCAGCAGTCCGTTCGCCTGGCTCGATGGCCTGACCAGCAAGCTGTACCTGGTGCACGGCATGGCCGACGACAACGTGCTGTTCGTCAATTCGACCAAGCTGATGGCCGAGTTGCAGAAGCGCGGCACGCAATTCCAGTTCATGGCCTATCCGGGCGCCAAGCACGGCCTGAACCTGCCGGGCCAGCGCAGCCACGTGTATCACCTGATCGCCAATTTCTTCGATCGCGAGATCAAGGGAGCTGCCGCGCCGGCGGCGCCGAAGCCGGCGGCCGCGGCGTCGGTCGCGCCCTGAGCCAACAAAAAAGCCCGCCATTCGGCGGGCTTTTTTTTCGAAAGCGACGGCGACCTTACTTGCTGATGCTCGGACCGCGGATCGGCTCCGCGCGCACCTTGCCGTCCACTTCCACATTGATCACGCCGGGCTGCGCGCGGAAGCGCACCATGCCCTCTTCCGCCGACATGCCTTCCGGCAGCAGCACGACGATCGCCGGCGCCCAGCCGATATCGCGCACATACGTGGCGCCGGCCGCATCGCAGGCGGTGCGCATGGTCTCGAGCGGCGTGCCGTCGCGGAAGCTGACGATCAGCTGCACGCGGGTGGCGGGATGGGACGAAACGGAGGGGGTGGTGCTGTCGGTGTCGGCCATGACCTTGGAGCTCCCTGGCGTGGTGGCGGCGCAGGCATGGGTGCCCGCGCCGAGCAGAATCAACAACGGAAGGTACAGCTTGCGGCGGCCCGGCATGGCGTCATCCATCACGCAATGACGGGCGGCCGTCCGCGCTTACTGCGCGTGGCCGCCGACGCCCGAGTCGCCCTGTTCCAGCGGCGGCGCCGTGCCGGCCACGGCCAGCAGGGCCAGCGCGTAGCCGTCTTCGATGCTGACGGTGGACACCTCGTCCCACGAGAAGAACGAGGCCTCACGCAGCCATTCGGCGTCGGGACTGATCTCCTGCATATAGAAGCCGTCCTCCTCGAAGGAGATCAGCTTGCCGATGTAGCAGACCTCGGCCTCGTCCTCGCTGTCCACGTGCACGCCGATCACCGGCGCCTGCTTGGCGGCGGCCTGCACCACCTCGCGGATATCGTCCAGCGGGAAGCCGCGTGGCGGACGTGGCAGCAGCTGCTTCATGGCCAGGGCTTTCTCCATGAAGGGCGCGTGCTTGTCCGGGGCTTCCAGCTCGGTGATGTCGCGGTGCCGCATCACATACATGCCGTCGTAGGTGATGGCGTCGCCGACCACCCACAGCAGGAAGAATTCGCGGCCGACTCCGCCCACATAGCCGCAGAAGCTGCCGTGTTCGAGTTCACCGCGCCACAGGCGAACCAGCTGCTGCGTCTGCTGCGCTTCGCGCAACTGAGCTCGCTGGCCCGTCGTCTTAAGTTCAATCACCTTTCCCATACACCACGAATTTTATCAGCGGGGGTCTTTCCCCATGTTTACAGGATGTAACGGCTCAAGTCCTCGTCCTGGACCAGGCTCGCCAGGTTCTTATCGACATATTCGGCGTCGATCACGTATTTTTCGCCGGATTTGTCGGCAGCTTCGAAGGAGATTTTTTCCAGCAGCCGCTCCATGACGGTATGCAGGCGGCGGGCGCCGATGTTCTCGGTGCGCTCGTTCACCTGGAAAGCGACCTCGGCCAGGCGGTTCACGCCCGACTGCGTGAATTCGATCGTCACGCCTTCGGTGCCCAGCAGCGCCACGTATTGCTTGGTCAGCGCGTTGTGCGGCTCGCGCAGGATGCGCTGGAAGTCGTCCACCGACAGCGCGGACAGTTCCACGCGGATCGGCAGGCGGCCCTGCAGTTCCGGAATCAGGTCCGAGGGCTTGGCCAGCGAGAACGCGCCGGAGGCGATGAACAGCATGTGGTCGGTCTTGATCGGGCCGTACTTGGTCGACACGGTGGAGCCTTCCACCAGCGGCAGCAGGTCGCGCTGCACGCCTTCGCGGCTGACGCCGGCGCCGCCCCATTCGGAGCGCTGGGCGACCTTGTCGATCTCGTCGATGAAGACGATGCCGTTCTGCTCGGCGGCATACATCGCCTGCGCACGGACTTCTTCGTCGTTGAGCAGCTTGCCGGCTTCCTCGTCGACCAGCAGCGGGCGGGCCAGCTTGATCGCCAGCTTGCGCTTCTGCGACTTGGCGCCGCCGAGGTTCTGGAACATCTGGCGCAGCTGCTGGCCCATTTCCTCCATGCCGGGCGGCGACATGATCTCGACGCCCACGTTCATGGCGAAATCCAGCTCGATCTCGCGCTCGTCCAGCGCGCCTTCGCGCAGCTGCTTGCGCAGCTTCTGGCGGGTGTCGTTGTCGATCGCCGGCGCCTGGTCGTGGGTCCAGTCGGTGGGCGCCTGCCGGCGTGGCAGCAGGGCGTCGAGGATGCGGTCCTCGGCGCGGTCTTCCGCCTGCGAGCGCACGCGCTTGACCGCCTGCTCGCGGATGAGCTTGTAGGCCACGTCGGCCAGGTCGCGGACGATCGATTCGACGTCCTTGCCGACATAGCCGACCTCGGTGAACTTGGTCGCTTCCACCTTCACGAACGGCGCATTGGCCAGCGTCGCCAGGCGGCGCGCGATCTCGGTCTTGCCCACGCCGGTGGGGCCGATCATCAGGATGTTTTTCGGCGTCACTTCGTCGCGCAGGTTCGGATCCAGCTGCATGCGGCGCCAGCGGTTGCGCAGCGCGATCGCCACGGCGCGCTTGGCGTCGTGCTGGCCGATGATGTAGCGGTCGAGTTCGTTGACGATTTCGCGGGGAGTGAGTTCGGACATGGCCTTCGCCGGGAATGGGAAATAGAGAATCGGGAATAGGAAAAGCGAGACGGTGAGAGGGATCCGATTCCCTATTCCCTACTCTCTATTCCCAGCTCTTCGACCGTCGTGTTGTGATTCGTATAGATGCAGATGTCGCCGGCGATCTTCAGCGCCCGCTCGACGATCTGCCGCGCGTCCAGCTCGGTGTTCTCCATCAGCGCCAGCGCGGCGGACTGCGCATAGGGGCCGCCGGAGCCGATCGCGATCAGGCCGTGCTCGGGCTCGAGCACGTCGCCGTTGCCGGAGATCAGCAGCGAGGCGTCCTTGTCGGCGACCGCCAGCATGGCCTCGAGGCGGCCCAGGCGGCGGTCGGTGCGCCATTCCTTGGCCATCTCCACCGCAGCGCGGGTGAGGTTGCCGCTGTGCTTGGCCAGCTTCTCCTCGAACAGTTCGAACAGGGTGAAGGCGTCGGCGGTGGCGCCGGCGAAGCCGGCCAGCACGTCGCCCTTGCCGAGCCGGCGGATCTTGCGCGCGTTGGCCTTCATCACCGTGTTGCCCAGGGTGACCTGGCCGTCGCCGCCAATCACGACGCGACCGTTGCGGCGGACCGAAACGATGGTGGTGGCGTGGAACGATTCCATGGGGAGCTGCCTGCGGATGCGGATCACAGGATGTGGGGAGAGCGGAGCCCAAACCCAAGTCCGTGGTGCGCTTGGCCGCAAGAGATTGCTGCTGCGCAGCATGGCGGCCATGGGTTTTTGCGATTGACAGCAGCCTTCACACGCTTTTTACTGCGGAGCGGAGGGGTTCCGCCGCATGAACTTGTGGCGGGCGAGAGGGAGAAGGTGTCTCACGGGGAAAACGGTCCCGCAGGACCGTGCGAGACACCGCAAATCGCCGCACCGAACCGGGCAGTCATGCCGATAAGTTGATCTGGCTTGGAATTTGGATCGATCCATATTCTGCAGTTCCGGATTTGGATCGATACAAATTCATAAGGGTTTGATTTCTAAACCCCTCGTCAGCGGCCGTGATCGTCCGCTCGCATCCCGGCTGTAAGGGAGCGACCTCTCGAATGCCGGTTTTTCCGCCCGCTTGGGTGGGCCGGGTCCGCCTCGCAAGAGGCGTCATGGGGAGATCACAACCAATGTCGAGCAGTAGCAATTCGAGCAGGAGATCGTTGGGCGGTCCGCTGCGCCTGAGCGTGCTGGCCCTGGCTCTGGGGGGCTGTTTCGCAAGCACCGCCGCGCTGGCGCAGTCCAATGCTTCGGGCGCCATCTTCGGCCGCACCGAGGCCGCACCGGGCACCACGGTGCATATCGAGAATCCATCCACCGGCATCAGCCGCGACGTCGCCGTCGACGCGGACGGCCGCTACCGCGCCGGCTCGCTGCCGGTGGGCGTGTACAAGGTGGCGGTGCAGCGCAACGGCCAGACCGTGGACAGCCGCGACGCCGTCCAGGTCAACGTCGGCACCAGCACCGAAGTGACCTTCGCCGCGGCGGCGACCGGCACCGGCGCTAAGAACCTCGAAGGCGTCAGCGTGGTGGCCAGCGCCGTGCCGGCCATCGACGTGTCCTCGGTGGATACGCGCACCGTGCTCAATGCCGAGCAGCTGCGCCGCCTGCCCATGCCGCAGAGCGTGAACGCCGCGGTGCTGCTGGCGCCCGGCGCGGTGAATGCCGACGCGCGCTACGGCAACGCGGTCTCGCTGGGCGGCTCGTCCGCCGCGGAGAACCAGTACTACGTCAACGGCTTCCCGGTGACCAATCCGCTCACCGGCCTGGGCGCCACCAGCCTGCCGTTCAATTCGATCGAGCAGGAACAGGTGTTCACCGGCGGCTACGGCGCCGAATACGGCCGTTCCACCGGCGGTGTGGTCAACATCGTGACCAAGCGCGGCACCAACGAATGGAAGGGCGGCATGCAGGTGCTCTACACGCCCGCAGGCCTGCGCGAGACCGAGCAGCCGAACTACCGTCCCGGCGACGGCGCGCAGATCACCGGCCGCGACAAGCACTCGGCCAAGTTGTGGGAAACCACCTATGCCGCCTACCTGGGCGGTGCGCTGATCAAGGACAAGCTGTTCTTCTTCGGTGCGGCCGAGCGCATCAAGTCGGAGAACGACACCTACACGCTCAGCAAGAACACCACCCGCTCGTACAACACCAACAAGACCAACCGCTGGCTGGCCAAAGTCGACTGGAACATCACCGACAACCACATCATCGAGTTGACCGGCCTGAGCGACACCGCGTCGACCTATGCCGACCAGTTCGTCTACGACGGCGTCAACGACATCCAGTACAACCACAAGGGCTGGCGCAGCCAGAAGAACCAGGGCACGGCGGGCTCCTCGCCGGGCGGCCAGGTCTATGTGGGCCGCTATACCGGCTACATCACCGACAACCTCACGGTGGATGCGCTGTACGGCAAGGAGCGCACCGACCACGTCGACCTGACCTCCGGCTCCAGCTGCACCTACTTCCAGGACAACCGCGACAGCGTGCCGCCGTCGCAGCGCCTGCAGGGCTGCAACATCTCCAGCGGCATCGCCGCACCGGGTGCGTACGACGAGACCAACGGCTGGCATCTGAACCTGGAATACCGCCTGGGCAGCCATGACCTGCGCGCGGGTGTCGACCACTACAACGTCACCTCGCTCAACGGCTCGGATACCTCCGGCGGCGTGGGCTGGTTCTACTACGACAACCCGGCCAGCGGCGTGATCGAAACGCGCGGCAACCTGGCGGTGCCGCCGGGCCATAGCGGCATCGTCGAACGCTATGTATTCCGCGCCATCGGCCAGGCCAAGGTGCGCCAGCAGGCGCAGTACCTCGAAGACCACTGGCAGGTCACCGACCGCTGGCTGGCCTACGTGGGCCTGCGCAACGAGCAGTTCGAGAACCTCAACGCCGACAACGAAGTGTTCGCCAAGCAGCGCCATCAGCTGGCGCCGCGTCTGGGCCTGTCGTGGGACGTGATGGGCGATTCCAGCCTGAAGATCTACGCCAACGCCGGCCGCTACCACCTGGCGATCCCCAACAACGTGGCCGTGCGCGGCGCCTCGGGTTCGCTGTACGAGACCCAGTGGGGCACCTACGACGGCGCGGTCAACACCAACGGCACGCCGCCGAACTGGCAGCCGATCGAGAACGTGGTGTACGCCAACGGCGCCGACGGCACGCCGCCTGACCCGCGCTCGATCTCGGCGCAGAACCTCAAGGCGTATTACCAGGACGAGTACATCCTGGGCTTCGACCAGCAGTTCGCCGACCACTGGACCTTCGGCGCCAAAGTGCGCTATCGCAAGCTGCGCAGCATCATCGACGACTGGTGCGACGACCGCCCCTTCATCAAGTGGGCGGCCGACCACGGCGTGAACTACGCCGACCCGTCGCCGGCCTGCTACATCATCAACCCGGGCCAGTCCAACCGCTTCCTGATCGACCTCGACGGCGACGGCAAGCTGGAAGACATCAAGCTCAGCAAGAACGACATCGGCCTGCCCGAAGCCAAGCGCAAGTACTACGCGCTGGACGCGTACCTGGAGCATCGCTTCGACGGCAAGTGGTATGGCCGCCTCGACTACACGTTCTCGCGCAGCTACGGCAACTCCGAAGGCCTGCTCAAGTCCGACATCGGCCAGCTCGATCCGTCGGTGACGCAGGACTGGGACCACAAGGAACTGATGCTCGGCTCGAACGGCCCCGAGGCCAACGACCGCACGCACCAGATCCGCGCCTACGGCTACTACCAGATCAATCCGCAGTGGCTGGTCAGCGCCAACGTGCTGATCCAGTCGGGTCGTCCGAAGAATTGCATCGGCGTGTACCCGGGCGACATCCCGTCGGAGATCAACTACGGCGCCTCGTACTTCTACTGCAAGGGCCAGCCGACCCCGCGCGGCAGCCAGGGCCGCCTGCCGTGGACCTACCGCCTGGACCTGGGTGTGCAGTACGCGCCGTCGTTCGCCAAGAACAACCTGACCTTCAGCGCCACCGTGGTCAACGTGTTCGACAAGCAGACGGTGCAGAGCATCAACGAATCGGGCGAAACCGGCAGCGGTGCGCCCAACCTCAGCTACACCCAGCCCCTGTCGTACCAGACGCCCCGCTACATCCAGTTCGGCGCCCGCTACGACTTCAGCCTGTAAACCCGCAACCGCGAGCGCCACGGCGGCAGAAGATCGCCGTGGCGACTTCCCCGATTGACCACCGCTTGCCGGTGGTCTTTTTTTTGGCTCGTCATTCCGGCGCAGGCCGGAATCCAGTGACGACCGCGTTCGATTCTCGCGAAAGAGCCGATCGGCCTTATCGCGAAAATCCGGCACTGCGGTTACTGGATTCCGGCCTGCGCCGGAATGACGGCGATGGGTGTTCGCGGGGTGATTGGCCCTTGCGCTTCGCCCTCGGATGCGCCGCGTCGTACACCTGACCAAGTGCTGGAAATCTAGTTTCTAGCTCGTCATTCCGGCGCAGGCCGGAATCCAGTGACGACCGCGTTCGATTTTCGCGAAAGAGCCGATCAGCCTTATCGCGAAAATCCGGCACTGCGGTTACTGGATTCCGGCCTGCGCCGGAATGACGGCGATGGGCGTTCGCGGGTGGTTAACCCTTGCGCTTCGCTCTCGGATGCGCCGCGTCGTACACCTTGGCCAGGTGCTGGAAATCCAGGTGCGTATAGATCTGCGTGGTGGCGATGTCGGCGTGGCCGAGCAGTTCCTGCACCGCGCGCAGGTCGCCGGAGGATTCGAGCATGTGGCTGGCGAAGGTATGGCGCAGCAGGTGCGGATGCACGTGCTTGGCGAAGCCCTGCGCGAGCGCGAGCTGCTTCAAGCGCGCCTGCACCGTGCGCGGGCTGATCGGCGCACCGCCGCGGCCGCGGAACACCGGCGTTTCCGGTGCCTTGCCTTCCGCTTCGCCAAGCGCGCGCAATGCTTCCACCGCATGACGCCCCACCGGCACGATGCGCGTCTTGCTGCCCTTGCCCAGCACGCGGACTTCGCCTTGCGCCAGGTCCAGATCCAGCCAGCGCAGGCCGACCAGCTCGGAAAGGCGCAGGCCGGAAGAGTAGAAGAGTTCGAGCATGGCGCGATCGCGCACGCCCAGCGCACCCTCGCCGCCGGACTCCACCAGCGTGGTCGCCTCGTCCACGTCCAGCACCTGCGGCAGCTTGCGGTGCACCTTCGGTCCGCGCACGCCGGCGACCGGGTCGTTGTCGAGCAGGCCCTCGCGCCGCAGCTGGCGGAACAGGCTGCGGCAGGACGAGAGCAGGCGCTGCAGGCTCTTCGGCGACAGGCCGGCGCGGTGTTCGGCGGCGACGAAGCCGCGCATGCGGTGTGCGTCGAGCCGCGAGAACGCATCGATCTGCTGCGCTTCCATCCAGCGCAGCAGTTTGTCCAGATCCCGGCGATAACCATCCACCGTATGCGGCGAGGCCTTGCGCTCGCCGGCGAGGCGCGCCAGCCAGGCCTGCACCTGGCCGCGCGGGTCCATGCTCAGCCGCCGTTCCGCGAGCGCTGCAGCGCGGCGGTGACGGTGGCCGAGATCATCTTCAGGAACACCGTGCCCATGCCGGGCTGGAAGCGGTCCGGATCGCGGCTGCCGATCGCCAGCAGGCCCAGCCCGTCCAGCGGCATCAGCGCGGAGGATTGGATCTGCGGCGCCTCGTCGCCGAACAGGCGATACAGGCGCTCGGCCGACAAGCGGCCGGCAATGGGCTCGTGGTGAGCGAAGAATTCGGCGAATTCCGGCAGCGAGGCCTGGCCGCCGGGCGCGCGCACCAGCCAGTCGGCGGGTGGCAGCTCCAGGTCGAACACCAGCAGGCGCACCTGGTCGGTCTGGAAATCCTCGGCCAGGCGCGCGATCACGCTGCGCGCGGCCACGGCCGCGGTGTTGGCGCGCAGCACCGCCACATTGAGCTCGTGGATGCGCAGCATCAGCCGTTCGTTCTCGGCGGCGATCGCGGCCAGCTCGGCCAGGCGGCGTTCCAGCTCGGCGTTCTTCTCGCGCAGGTTCTGCGTCTGGTAGGCCGCCAGCGAGGCGACCTGCCCTTGCTCGCGTGGCAGCTCCAGCTGCGCGGCCAGCTCCGGGAATTCGTTGAGGAAGCCCGGGTGGCGGCGCAGGTAATCGGCCACGTCCTTGGCGGTGAGGCTGTCGTCCAGAGCGGTGTCGGTCATGCGCGGTACCTCGTCAACCGGTGGGGCCGGCGTGCCCGGCCCGGAGTGTGCGATGGCGATGGCGGCGCATCAATGCGCCCCGCCCAGCCATTCGCCTTCGAAGGCGAACGCGGCCGGCCCGGTCATCCACAGCGTGTGGCCGGGGCCGGCCCAGTCGATCTGCAGGCGGCCGCCGGGCAGGTCGACCTGCACGCTGTCGTCCACCTCGCCGCGCAGGCGCAGCACCGCCATCGCGGCGCAGGCGCCGGTGCCGCAGGCGCGCGTCCAGCCGCTGCCGCGCTCGTGCACGCGCAGGCGCAGGTGGCCGCTGTCGACGATGCGCGCGAAGCCGGCGTTGGCCCCCTGCGCGAAGCGCGGGTGCCCGGTCAGCGCGGGACCCAGGCGATACAGCGCCGGCGCGCCCAGGTCGTCCACCGTCACCACCGCATGCGGATTGCCCATCGATACCGCGCCGATCTCCAGCGTCTGGCCATCGGTGTCCAGTGCATAGCGCTCGGCCGGCGCGGCGGCGTCGAATGGAATCTGTGCCGGGCGGAATTCCGGCTCGCCCATGTCCACGGTGACGCGGTCCGCCGCGAGCAGGCGCACCGTGACCGGGCCGGACGGGCTTTCCAGCCGCACCGTCTCGCCCAGCGGCAGTTCGCCGGCGCGATGCAGCCACGCCGCCACGCAGCGCACGCCGTTGCCGCACTGGTTCGCCGACGAGCCGTCGGCATTCCACAGGCCGTAATAGAAGCGGCAGGACGCATCGCGCGGCGGCTCGACGCTGATCAGCTGGTCGAAGCCGACGCCGGCATGGCGGTCGGCCAGGGCGCGGATCTCTTCGGCATCGAGCGCGAAACCCGCGGCGCGGGCATCGACCATGACGAAGTCGTTGCCGATGCCGTGCATCTTGGAGAAGCGCAGGCTCATGCGGAGGCGCGCCGGTTCAGTGCGCGGCCGGCGCCGCGGCGGTGGACGACGGTGCCGGAGCGGGCGCGGGCTTCGCGGCGGCCGGCGCGGTCGGCTTCGGCGGCATGAACAGCGGTCCCTTGTTGCCGCAGCCGGACAGCGCGGCGATGGCGACGCAGAGCGGGAGCAGCAGGATCGATCGGCGCATGGGGGTGGGTTCCTACGGAGTCGGCGGCAGTATAGCGAGCCCGGGCGAGCCGGCCGCATGAACGCAGCATGCCCGCATTCCATGACGCGCTGCGCACGGCAGCGCACGGAGCCGCGCGCGCGAGTCGCTATCATGCGCGCACCCGCCGCGCCGCGGCAGCGAGAGACCCGAACGACGATGGACTGGACCACGCTGCTGCGCCTGCCCAGCACGATCCTGCTGGCACTGGCCGTGATCGCGCTGCTGTTCACCCTGGCCCAGCTGCTCGCCCTGCGCGCGCGCCTGGCCTCGCGCCAGCGGCTCGCCGCGGCGCTGCGCACCCTGCTGCTGCTGGGCGGTTTCGCCCTCACCCTGCTGCTGGCCGGGATGGGCTGGAGCCTGCGCGGCTATCGCCTGCTGGCGGAGGAAACGCCGGTGGTCGACATCGACGCCCGCATCCTGTCGCCGCAGCGCTGGGCGCTGACCCTGCACTGGCCCGACGGCAGCGCGCGCCAGGTAGAGGTGGCCGGCGACGCATGGCGGGTCGAGGCGGTGGTGCTGAAGTGGAAGCTGCCGGCGCTGCTGGCCGGCCTGCCGCCGCTGTACCGGCTGGACCGACTCAGCGGCCGCTATGACGATGCGCAGCAGGAAGCGCAGGCGCCGCGCACGGTGATCGGCTTCAACCAGGCCGGCATCTACGACCTGCCGCGCTGGATGCCGGGTGTCGACACGGTGTTCGGCAGCGGCGCGTTCCTGCCGCTGGTCGACGAAGGCCACTACAGCGTGAGCCTGATGCGCACCGGCGCCCTGGTCGCACGCCCGGACGAGGCGACGGAGCGGCGCCTCGCCCAGCCGTTCGGCGGCTGAGCACGATCGTTCAATCGAGCGCTTTCTCGTAGCGCCACGCGTCGGCGCCGTCTTCGTAATAACTCGCGTAATGGCCGATGCGCTGGTAGCCCAGCCGCTCGTACAGGCGGATGGCGGCGTCGTTGTCGGTGCGCACTTCCAGCCGCAGCGCGCTGCGGCGCTTGCGCCGGGCGGCCTGCTCGGCGGCTTCGATCAGCGCCGAACCCACGCCCTTGCCGCGCGCCTCCGCCTGGGTGGCGATCGAATACAGCCGCGCCGCGCCGCTGCCCTTGCGGAAGAACACCACCGCCGTGCCGAGGAAACGCCGATGGTTGGCGCTGGCCACCAGCACCTGCGCGCTTTCGCTGTCCAGGTGGCGGCGGTACTGGGCGCGGCTGAGGCGGTCGCCGGCAAAGCTCTGCTCTTCCAGCGCGACCAGGTCGTCCAGGTCGGAAAGCTCGGCACGGCGCACACGCACGGCGGCGGTCGCGGGCATGGGGGTCATCGGCGATGGGTTCCGGTGCGGCAGTAACGCGGCGGCGAAGGGCGGAGGGACGAAACGAAGCGCGGCACTCTAGTCCCGTGGCGGGCGTGTCGCAATCGCCCGGGCGTCATGCCCCGCGCCGCGGCATTTAGACGAGAGTCATCCCGCTCCCTTGTGCACGCTCCGGCCTGTGCGAAACTGCGCGCTCCGTGCCGCCCCGTTCCATCGACGAGACGACACCCTCGTCTGCCCGATCTCAAGGTGCCATGGCCCGGCTCGTCATCGTCGTCGAGAAAGCCTCCGACTGGAGTTCCTACTATCCGTCCGTCGACGTGGTCACGGCGATGGACTACCTGCGCGAGCCGGTCTCCACCGACGACGAGCGCACGCAGGTGATCAACCTCTGCCGCAGCTACAAATACCTGGGCACCGGCTATTACGTGTCGCTGCTGGGCGAGGCGCGTGGCCACAAGGTGATGCCCTCGGTGCGCGCGGTGAACGACCTGCGCCGCCGTTCGCTGTACGGCCTGGACATCGAGGACCTCAACCAGAAGCTCACCCGCTTCCTGCCGGAGGGCGGCCGCGACACCACCGACTTCGGCATCCTGGTGTACTTCGGCGAGACCGCCTACACCGCGCTGCAGGACCTGGCGCGCCAGGTATTCGAACTGTTCCCATGCCCGCTGCTGCGCATCGAGTTCGAGCGCGACCGCGTGTGGCAGGTCAGCTCGATCAAGCCGGTCGGCCTGCACAGCCTGGACGACGCCCAGGAAGACGCCTTCGCCGAGGCGCTGGACCGTTTCTCCAAGAAGCTGTGGCGCAAGCCGCGCGCGCGCAAGCGCTATCGCTACGACATCGCCATGCTGGTCGACCCCAACGAGGCGATGCCGCCGTCCAATAAGAAGGCGCTCAAATCCTTCATCCAGGCCGGCAAGGAACTGGGCATCGAGGTCGACCCGATCGGCAAGGACGACTACCAGCGCCTGGCCGAGTACGACGGCCTGTTCATCCGCGAAACCACCGCCAGCGACAACCACACCTATCGCTTCGCCCACCGCGCCGAGCGCGAGGGCATGGTGGTTATGGACGATCCCAGCTCGATCCTCCGCTGCACCAACAAGATCTACCTCAACGACCTGATGGTGTCGCGCAAGCTGGCGGTGCCCAAGACCGAGATTCTGTACCGCGACGACGCCAAGGGCATGAAGGAGATCGCCGGGCGCCTGGGCTATCCGCTGGTGCTGAAGATCCCGGACGGTTCGTTCTCGCGCGGGGTGATGAAGGTGGAGGACGAGCGGGCGCTGGAGAAGGCCGCCGGCGAACTGTTCCAGCACAGCTCGCTGCTGCTGGCGCAGGAATTCCTCTACACCGAATTCGACTGGCGCATCGGCGTGCTCAATCGCGAGGCGCTGTACGCCTGCAAGTACTACATGTCGCGCGGCCACTGGCAGATCTACAACCATGGCGCCAAGGGCACGGACAAGTCCGGCGGCTTCGAGACCATCCCGGTGCGCGATGCGCCCAGCGATGTGGTCAAGCTCGCGCTCAAGGCCACCCAGGGCATCGGCGAGGGCCTCTACGGCGTGGACCTGAAGCAGGTGGACGGCAAGCCGGTGGTGATCGAGGTGAACGACAACCCTTCGATCGATGCCGGCGTCGAGGACGCGTACCTGGGCGAGGATCTGTACCTGCGCATCATGCAGGAGTTCCTGCGGCGCATGGAGCGCAAGCGCTTAGGGATCGCCGACTGAGGTCGGGCAGCTCCGGCGTCCACCCTGGATCGCCGGAGCTCAAGGCGCCTTCCATGCGCCGCGACGACCGGTGCACCGCCTTCCATGGCGTCTGTCGTCGCGTCCCTTCAGGCGCACATCCCGTACGCCAAAGCTCCACTGCCAAGCGGAAGTCTTTCGATCAGTGCCAGATCGCCTGGCGCGCCCGCGGCCGGCGGCGCAGCGCCAGCGCGAGCAGGTCGCGCGGCAGGCGCGGTTCCAGCACCAGCAGCAGCGCCAGCGGCGCGGCCAGCAACCAGAACGCCGGCGTCCAGCCGAGCAGGTCGGTGCGCGCCGGCACCAGGGTGGTCAGCAGCAGCACGGCGCCGGCCAGCAGCCACAACAGGGCGCCGGCGGCGAGGCGATGGTGGCGGGCGGCATCGGGAGTCTGCGTGCGCATGGCGGCGGTCCGTCGTGGTCGATGGAGTGAGTTTGCGCGTGGCCCATCTCATAGCTTGCGACCATTGCAGCGGCCTCTCACGAAAGAGTCCTTCTCCCTCAGGCGACCCGAAGGTAGTCCCCGTGGGGGAGCACGCGGGGAGCGCACATGGATGTGCGCGGCTCTGAGGAGCGAGGAAGGTGGCGGCAGCCGGATGAGGGTTCGGCCGGAGTCGTGCACATCACCCTTGCGCTCCGTCCGGACCCTCACCCCAACTCCTCTCTCCCACGGGACTACCTTCGGGTCGCCGGAGGGAGAGGGGCTCAGCGTTGCGGCGTGCACAAATGCTGCGACACCTAATCAACCTTCAAATCGGAATCCTTCTCCCGCCGGGAGCACGCGGGGAGGGCACAGGGATGTGCCCGGCTCTGAGGAGCGAGGAAGGTGGCGGCAGCCGGATGAGGGTTCGGGCGGAGCGGTGCACATCACTCTTGCGCTCCGCCCGTACCCTCACCCCAACCCCTCTCCCGGAGGGAGAGGGGATCACCTCATCGTTCCAAGTTGGAACCCTTCTCCCTCCGGGAGAAGGTGGCGGCAGCCGGATGAGGGTGCGGGCGGAGCGGTGAATATCACTCTTGCGCTCCGCCCGTACCCTCACCCCAACCCCTCTCCCGGCGGGAGAGGGGCTTTACAATGTGCGGCTGCGGTCGACTGCCCTGCCTCGCGGCGGCCGCCATCCATTCCAAGGAGCATTCGATGAGCGCAGCGCAGTTCGCCGTCTTCGGCCACCCGATCGCCCACTCCCTGTCGCCGCAGATCCACCAGGCCTTCGCGCGGCAGTTCGGCATCGCGCTGGAATACCGCACCATCGATGCCGCGCCGGCCGAATTCGCCGCCAGCGTGCGGCGCTTCTTCGCCGCGGGCGGGCGCGGCGCCAATGTCACCCTGCCGCACAAGGCGGCCGCGTTCGAGCTGGCCGACGAGCGCAGCGAGGCCGCTGTCCGCGTCGGCACGGCCAATGTGCTCACCCCGCTGCCCGATGGCCGCCTCGCCGCCCACAACACCGACGGCGCCGGCCTGGTGCGCGACCTCACCGAGCGCCACCGCATGGACCTGCGCGGCCACGACGCCCTGCTGCTGGGCGCCGGCGGCGCGGCGCGCGGCGTGGCCTGGTCGCTGCTCGACGCCGGCGTGCGCACGCTGACCATCGTCAACCGCACGCCGGAAACCGCCGACGCGCTGGCCGACGCCATCGGCGAGCCGGCCCGCGCGCATACCCGCTACTGGGAAGACCTGGACGACATCGGCAGCTTCGACCTGATCATCAATGCCACGTCGGCCGGCGTGCTGGGCAAGCCGCTGGACCTGCCGTTCGGCTTCGTCGGCAACCGCGCCACCTGCTACGACCTCTCCTACGGCAAGGCCGCTGCCGGTTTCGTCGCCTGGGCGCGCGCGGCGAATGCGCTGTATGCCTTCGACGGACTGGGCATGCTGGTGGAAACCGCGGCCGACGCCTTCGAGCTGTGGCACGGCAAGCGCCCCGACACCGACCCGGTGCACGACGCGCTGCGCCGGCAGTACGGCTGAGCGATGAGCCTGGCCTGCCGCCCCGGCTGCGGCGCCTGCTGCATCGCGCCGTCGATCAGCTCGCCGATCCCCGGCATGCCGCAGGGCAAGCCCGCCGGAGTGCGCTGCGCACAGCTCACCGACGACCATCGCTGCGCGATCTTCGGCCGGCCCGAGCGGCCGGCGGTGTGTTCGCGGCTGCGGCCGGAGCCGGCGATGTGCGGCGACAGCCATACGCATGCGATGCGTTACCTGCAGGCCATGGAAGCGGCCACGGTATCGCACTGATCGAGTGCCTTCCGGCCAGGCTCTGCGTTTCGACGGCCGACCATGGTTTAGACGTCTAAACGATAGTTTCGCAAGCTCCTGCGAAAGATGCGATGTACTAGGAAATTTCGCATCTTAGGAAGATTCGCATGCTAGCGTTCCCCGACCAGGGGGGCCACATCATGCGGGGAGTAAGCATCATGTCGTCGAAGGGTTCCGTACGTCTCGGCCCGGCGATCGCCGGGCTGTTTGCAGTGTTGGGGAGCATGGCAACGGCGCACGCGGCGGCGGGGGATCCGCCGATCGGCGCGAAGGGCGTGGTGGTGGCCGATCCGGCCGTGCCGCGTCCGCCGGGCACGCCGTGCGTGGTGGAGTTGTTCAACGACGACGTCTTCAACGATTTCAACGCCCGCCCCTACGACTACGCGCCGCCCGCCGGTTGCGCGGGGCGCTGGTCCAAGGTGGTGCTGGAAGCCGATTTCTCGGTGACCGCCGGGCGCCAGTTCGACCGCACCGCCACCTTCTGGCTGGGCGGCGTAAACATCTATTTCGGCACCACGCAGGAGCCCTCCGCCACGGTGTCGCCGAGCTGGCACGTGGAGCGCGACCTCACCGATTACGACGCCCTGCTGCGCAACGCCGGCAAGGGCCAGGCGGTGCTCGGCAACGTCGTCAACGGCACCTATACCGGGGTGATCCACGGCAGCGCGCGCCTGCTGTTCTATCCCGCCTCGCTGATCGCACCCGCCGCGCCGGTGCCGGATGCGGTGTATCCGCTGGGCGCCGATCCGATCGGCAACACCGCCACGCTCAACACCGCCGACGACAAGCTGTCGAAGACGCTGACCCTGCCGCGCAACGTGGTGCGCGCGTACCTGGATGTGTTCGCGCAGAGCCAGAGCGGCGACGAGTTCTGGTACACCTGCGTGCCGGACCAGTACGCGGCGCAGACCGAGGAATGCGGCGGCGGCAACTTCCGCGAGGCCGAGGTGAGCATCGACGGCCAGCCGGCCGGCGTGGCGCCGATCTATCCGTGGATCTACACCGGCGGCATCGATCCTTATATGTGGCGTCCGACCACCGGTGTGCAGACGCTGAACTTCATGCCGTATCGCGTCGACCTCACCCCGTTCGCCGGCCAGCTCAGCGACGGCAGCCCGCACGAAGTGGCGGTGAGCGTGGCCGGCGCGCACGGCTATTTCTCGGCCACCGCAGCGTTGCTGGTGTATCGCGATCCGCACGCCAAGCAGGTGGTCGGTCGTGTCACGCGCAATACGCTCGCCGGCCAGGCGCCGACGCCGACCATCGGCGACACGCTGGTCACTGATGGCAGCGGCAACCTGAGCGGCGACATCACCACCGAGCTGACGCGGCAGTTCGTGATCGAGGGCTATACCACCAGCTCCAAGGGGCGCGTGGAGAGTTCGGTGACGGAGACGGTGGGCTTCGACGACACGCAGAGCTTCGTCATCAATGCCAACACTTTCCACCAGATCTCCGCCCAGGTCACCAGCGTCGACAGCGTCAGCCGCAGCCGGATCGGGCCCTTGCTGACGGTGGAGTCGCGCCAGCAGGCGTCCTATCCGTTGCGCGTGGACTACAACCAGACGCTCGCCACCGACGGCAGCCTCAGCGCGGCCAGCACCGTGCACCAGGGCCTGACCAGCCATGCCGAGCGGCGCTGGCTTGGCTTCCCGACTTATGCGGCGGACCTGAGCGATACCGTCGATACCGGCGACACGCTCAACTTCGACGCCAGCGGCGCGCTCACCAGCCACACCGCCCAGCACAGCACGCAGGATTACCGCTTCAGCGACAGCTACGGCAGCTGCTATCGGGTGGACCTGGCCACCGATACCGGTGCACTGAGCAGCTACGCCTCCGGCACCGGCTGCCCCGGCGGGCAGAACCGCGTGTGGTGGATCGCCCACCCGGACGGTTCGCCGGACAGCCGCAACCTGCAGGTGCTCTGGTAAGAGGCGGGTGCGCGCCGCCGTTGTGCGGCGCGCGCCCGATCCGGTTATCCGTTCGGCCGGCATGCGTGCGCGCAGGCTTGCTTTTTCCGGGCAACATCTCCGCAATATCGCCTCTCTAAGCTGGCGCGCCCCGCGTCTCCCCACGCTGAAGCCGCCATGTCCGATCTTTCATTCCCCCGCCGCACGGTTGGTGCGGCCCGTTACGCCCTGCTGATCCTCGTCGTGCTGCTGGCCGGCGCCGGCGGCGTGATCGCCTTGGTGTTGCATGCCAACCGCGACGCGCCGGCGCTGACCGAAACCACCGCCGCGGACAGCGGCGAAATCCATCGCGAGGGTGCGCCCGGCGGCGTGACCGAACTGCTCAAGCGCGCCCGCGCCTCGGTCGCGCAGCAGCGCCTGCTGTCGCCGGCCGGTGACAACGCGGTGGAGTGGTATCTGCGTGTGCTGAAGCAGGAACCTGGCAATCCGGTCGCCCAGGATGCGCTGCGCGAACTGTTCCCCTTCGCCGCCAATGCCGCCGAACAGACAATCGGCCAGGGCAATGCCGCCGAGGCGCAACGTGAGATCGAGCTGCTGGCACGCGCCGATCCCCGCAATTACACACTGACCATCCTGCGCGCCAAGTTGCAGGCGCAGGTCCAGGTCGTGGAAGACCAGCGGCGCAAGGAAGAACAGCAGGCGCAGGCGGCGGCGCAGAAGGCGCAGGCGCGTCCCGCTCAGGCGCCAGCATCGACCGCACCGGTCGTGGCGACTGCGCCGGCACCGCCGCCGGCCAGCCATCCGACACCCGTCGCGGCGCCGGAGACCACGCCGCCGCCCGCGCCGCGTCCCGCCATGCCGGTCGCCGCCACCGCGGCGAGCACCTTGCCCGTGCTTACGCGTCGCGTCGAACCGTATTACCCGGACGACGCCCGCCGCACGCGTCGACAGGGTTGGGTGGATGTGCGCTTTACCGTCGAGGCCGATGGTTCGGTCAGTCATGCCGGCGTGATCGGCGCCGATCCGCGCAACGTGTTCGACCGCTCCGCACTTACCGCGGTGGAACGCTGGCAATTCAATCCGGGTACGCGCAACGGCGCGGCGGTGCCGATGGAAGTGAAGCAGCGCATCGAGTTCCGTCAGTAAGGCGGGCGCGGCGCATAATCGCCGCCTGCCCTAACGGAGAACCGCCATGCGCAAGGCCATGCCCGCCCTGTTCCTGCTCGCCGCCTGCGTCGCCACCGGCGCGTGCCACGACATGACGCATGCGAATAACGCCGACACGAAACCGGTCGCGGGCTTCGTCACCGACATGGCCGGCTTCGAAGCCTTTATCGCCACGCATCCGACGCCCGCGCAGTTCCACGTGCGCTATCCGGACGTGCAGCTGGTGATGCCCGACACCATGACCACCATGGAAATGCGCAGCAACAACAGCCGCTACTTCCCCGAGCTGGACAAGGACGGCCGCATCACCGGCGGCGGTTTCCGCTGATCGTCACAAAGCGATTGCCAAGCACGTCACATCGCTGACATCTGCCAGGGCTACCGTGGCGCGCCGTCGGACTGCGTGAAATGCGCGTGTACGACGACACTCCCCTCCATCGGCCAGGTGTCATGTCCCGTGTGTTCCCCGCCGCGTTGCCCCGACGCGGCCTGGTAGTTTCCTTCGCGCTGATCGCCACCATGGCAATCGCCGCGTGCACGCCCGCCGCGGATGGCGCGGGTACACAAGCCAAGGGACCGGCGGCAGCCAGCAGCAGCGGCCAGGACAGCGGCGTGTCGATCATGCTGGGCCTGGCCAAGACGGCCGTGGACGAAAAACGGCTGATCGCGCCGGCCGGCGCCAATGCGTTCGAGTTCTATCTCAGCGCCTTGCAGCTGGAACCGGACAATGCGGCTGCTACGGCCGGCCTGCATGAACTGTTCGAGCCGGCGGCCGACGATATCGAGCGCGCGATCAACGACAACAATCTCGACGAGGCGCAGCGCGAGCTGTCCCTGCTGCGCGAATTCGACGGCACCAACTACAAGCTCGCCCTGCTCGGCGGCAAGCTGGATGCGCAGCGGCAGATCCAGGTGCGCGAGGACGAGGCGCGTGCGGCGGTGATTCAGTCGCAGGCGACGTCTTCTTCCGCCGTACCTGCGCAGTAACGGCTGTAGGTTGGGGTGAGCCGCAGGCAAACCCCAACATCGAGACCCATGCATATACCTGTTGGGGTTCGCTTGCGCTCACCCCAACCTACCTCAATAGCGGGCCGGCCTTGCGCAGCAGCAGCTCGACCAGTTCGGGCTGCATGAAGTCGTAGTCGTCGGGAATGCCGAGCACCACCACGCGCTTGTCCTTGAGTTGACGCGCGTGGCGCGATTGCAGCTGGCGCCGGTGCGCGTTCTCCATCACCACGATGAGTCCGGCCCAGTCCAGATGCTCGGCCGACAGCGGCGTGTCGGCATCCGGCGCGACACCGGCGGAATCGACTTCCACGCCGGGCCAATCGCGGAACACCTGCTCCGCCGTCGGACTGCGCAGCCGGTTGCGGCTGCACAGGAACAGGACGCGCAACGGAGTGCTCATCCGGCGGCGAGGTACTCGTCTTTCAAGCGCACGTAATGATCGGCCGAGTAATGCAGCTGCTCGATCTGCTTGTCGCTGAGCAGGCGCACGCATTTCGCCGGGTTGCCCACCCACAGCTCGCGCTCGCCCACCACCTTGCCGGGCGGAATCACCGCGCCGGCGGCGACGAAGCCGTACTTCTTCACCGTGGCCCCGTCGAGCACGGTGGCGTGCATGCCGATCAGGCAGTAGTCCTCGATGGTGCAGGCATGGATCACCGCGGCGTGGCCGATGGTGACGCCTTCGCCGACCAGGGTGGGAAAGCCGCCGGGCGAGTACGGTCCGTCGTGGGTGACATGCACGATGCTGCCGTCCTGCACGTTGCTGCGCGCGCCGATGCGGATGTGGTGGACGTCGCCGCGCAGGACGGCGCCGGGCCAGACGGACGCGTCGTCGGCCAGTTCCACGGCGCCGATGACGGTGGCGGCGGGGTCGACATAGACGCGGGCGCCGAGGGTGGGGGCGATGCCCCGGTAAGTGCGGAGGTTGCTCATCGGTGCATTGTCCGCGGGAGCCGTTGGGAGCGCCAGGTTTTACGCGTCATTCCGGCGCAGGCCGGAATCCAGTGGCGAATGGGCTGGATTGTCGCGAAAACCCGGTTGAGTTCTTTCGCGAACATCAGACGGTGTCGTTACTGGATTCCGGCCTGCGCCGGAATGACGATCAGGCGCGTTCAAGCACCCGCACCGTCTCGCGATACCCCGCATCCACCGCGCGCTCCCAGTCGCCCCAGTCCAGCACGCTCACATGCTCCAGCGGCGGCGTCACCAGTACATCGGCGATGCCGCGGCGCTGTTCGCTGGCGCCTTCGCTGTTGACCATCGCCGCGCGCACCAGGGTAGAGACCAGGCCGGGGCGTTGGATGGCCTGGCGCTGGAGCACCAGCTGCCACCATGGTGGGGTGCTGTACTCCTCGGCGGTGGTGAGCAGCGAGATGTCGGCGCGGATATCGACGGCGGTGACGTGGGCGATGCCGTCGGCGGCCATCACGTCGGTGGGCAGGTTGTCGACCAGGGCGCCATCGACGTAGACGCGCCCGCGGTGCAGCACCGGCGGCAGCACGCCGGGGATCGCGCTGGACGCGCGCAGCCACATCCACAGCGGCCCGCCGCGCCGCACCACCATGCCGTCGCCGGACAGGCAAGTCGCCACGCAGAAGAACGGCAGCTTGAGATCCTCGATCTCCAGCGCGCCGAATGCGCGGCGCAGCATGCTCGCGGCACGGCGGCCGCGGGTCAGCGCCACCACCGGCAGGGTCCAGTCCGACAGCGGCCGGCCCTGCACGAAGGCGCGCCGGTACACCTCGGTCATCTCTTCCAGGCCCCAGCCCGCCGCTACGCCGGCGCCGATGATCGCGCCGATGCTGGTGCCGCCGACGCAATCGAAATGATGGCCGGCTTCCTTCAGCGCGCGCAGCGCTCCCAGGTGGGCCAGCCCGCGCGCGCCGCCGCCCGCCAGCACCAGCCCGCGCGCATGGCCGCTGACCAGCCGCGCCAGCCGTGCAATATCCGCCTGGCCGCCGACATGGTGATGCTGCAGCTCGCCGCTGAAGGGCGCGCGCCAGCGCTGCGCCGTGCCGAGACTGGGCTCGCGGCCCGCATGCAGCAGGATCAGATGGCGTGGCCGGTGGCCGACCCGCGACGGATCGAGGATCGCCGCCTCCGGCCACAGTCGCGCCGGCCGCGCCGCCTGGGCCGGGAGCAGCAGTACGTCGGCCTGGCGCAGGCAGCGCTGGCGCCACAGCGGATCGCCCTGGGTGTCCAGGTAGATCACGAAGCGCACCTGCGCCTCGCGCGCGGCGAACCAGTCGCTGCCGCGGCCGGCGCCCTGCTCGCCGTCGATCACCGCACAGCTGCCGTAAGGCTCCAGCGCCATCGCCAGCTGCATGGCCAGCGCGCGCGCCGGCACCTCCGCATCCGCCGGCAGCAGCGCGAAGGTGCGCGCGACGCCGGGACTTTCCTCCTTGCGCAGGCGCCGCTGCAGGCGGCCGACCGCGACCCGCGCGACGCCGAGCATGGCCTGCGGATGGCGCCCGACCAGCGCCTCGAATGCGCTGCGATCCAGCCGCAGCAGCTCGCAGTCGCGCAGGGCGCGCACGGTGAGCTGGCGCGCCTCGCCGCCGATCAGCCCGATCTCGCCCACGCTGTCGCCGGCCGAGACCAGATGCACCAGGCGTGCCGGATCGTCCTCGTCGAACAGGCCGAGGCTGCCGCTGAGCAGCAGATACATAGCGTCGGCCGTCTCGCCGGCCTTGAACAGCGGCCGTCCGCCGGGAAGGCTGAACCAGACCAGGCAGCCGCGCAGATCGGCCAGGGCCTCGTCGCCGAGGTGGCCGAACACGTCGCTTTGACGCAACAGGTCGCTGAAATCCGTTTGACGCATAAAGGCAATGGTAGGGCGCGCTGTATGACACCTCGGCGTAAGCCACGCCCGTCCACGCTTGATTTCGCCCCGACCCGTCGCCACGCTGGCGCTCCCAAGGAGAGACGCATGGCTCACGAAAACAGCGCCCGGGACACCCAGGCGCACACCGACCCGGTCCACGACAACCCCCTGCTGGCCGACAGCCCGCTGCCGGCGTTCTCGCGCATCCGGCCGGAACATGTCGGTCCGGCCGTCGACGCGCTGCTGGCCGACTACCGCAAGGCGATCGACCATCTCACCGCCGCCGGCGGCCCGCGCGATTTCGCCGGCGTGATGCTGGCGCAGGAGCGCCTGGAGCAGCGCGTGTCGCGCGCCTGGGCGCCGGTGGGGCATCTGCATTCGGTCGCCGACAGCGAGGCGCTGCGCGAGGCCTATGGTCCGGCCGAGGAAAAGCTCACCGAGCACGCCATCGAGCTGGGTCAGAACCGCGACTTGTACAAGGCGGTGCAGGCGCTGGCCGACGCCCCCGACTTCGCCGGCCTGCCGCGGCCGGAACGCGCGCTGGTCGAGCATGCGCTGCGCGATTTCCACCTGTCCGGCGTGGCGCTGGAAGAACCGGCGCGCACGCGCTACCGCGAGATCGGCGTGGAGCTGAGCAAGCTGTCCACCGAGTTCTCCAACGCCGTGCTCGACGCCACCGATGCCTGGCACCAGCACATCACCGACGAGCGCGACCTCGCCGGCATCCCCGAATCCGGCCGCGCCGTGCTGCGCCAGTACGCGCGCGAGCAGAACCTCGACGGCTACCTGGTCACGCTCAAGCAGCCCAGCGTGCAGGCGGTGCTGACCTATGCCGACAACCGCGGCCTGCGCGAGCGCGTGTACTGGGCCTACCAGACCCGCGCTTCCGACCAGGGCCCGCACGCCGGCAAGTTCGACAATGGCCCACGCATCGAGCGGATCATGGCGCTGCGCCACGAGGCGGCCCGGCTGCTGGGCTTCGCCAATGCGGCGGAAGAATCGCTGGCGACCAAGATGGCGGCCTCGCCCACCGAGGTGATGGAATTCCTGCACGACCTCGGCCAGCGCGCCCGCCCGGTCGCGCGCCAGGAACTGGCCACGCTGCGCGAGTTCGCCGCGAAGGAACTGCAGCTCGACAACCTCGAATCCTGGGACGTGGCCTACGCATCCGAAAAGCTGCGCCAGAAGAACTACGACCTCGACGAGGAGCAGCTCAAGCCGTACTTCCCGCTGCCGGCGGTGATCGAGGGCCTGTTCGGCCTGGTGCAGAAGCTCTACGGCGTGACGCTGGCGCCGCGCGACGGCGTCGATGTGTGGCATCCGGACGTGCGCTATTACGACGTGCGCGATGCCGGCGGCCGCGTGTTCGCCGGTGCCTACGTCGATCTCTACGCCCGCTCCGGCAAGCGCGGCGGCGCCTGGATGGACGTGTGCCAGTCGCGTTTCCGCGAGGGCGACAGCGAGCGCCTGCCGGTGGCCTTCCTCACCTGCAACTTCGCGCCGCCGACCGAAGGCCGCCCGGCCCTGCTCACCCATGACGATGTGCTGACCCTGTTCCACGAATTCGGCCACGGCCTGCATCACCTGCTCACCGAGATCCAGCTGCCGTCGATCGGCGGCATCGATGGCGTGGAGTGGGATGCGGTGGAACTGCCCAGCCAGTTCATGGAGAACTTCGGCTGGAACCGCGAGGCGCTGGACCTGTTCGCGCGCCACTGGCAGACCGGCGAGCCGCTGCCGGAGGAACTGTTCCAGCGCATGCTGGCCGCGCGGCATTTCCACGCCGGCCTGTTCCTGGTGCGGCAGCTGGAATTCGCCATGTTCGATTTCCGCCTGCACCTGGCGTACGAGCCGGCGCAGGGCGCGCGTCCGCTGGCGGTGCTGGAGGAAGTGCGGCGCGAGGTGGCGGTGCTGCATCCGCCGATCTGGCAGCGCTTCCCCAACAGCTTCACCCACGTGTTCGCCGGCGGTTATGCCGCGGGCTATTACAGCTATCTGTGGGCGGAGCTCCTCAGCGCGGATGCGTTCGGCGCCTTCGAGGATGCCGGCAAGGCTGGCGGCAGCCTGATCGATCGCGACACCGGCGAACGCTTCCGCCGCGAGATCCTCGCCGTCGGCGCCAGCCGTCCGGCGCTGGACAGTTTCGTCGCTTTCCGCGGCCGCAAGCCGGAGCCCGAGGCGCTGCTGCGCAGTCATGGCCTGATCTGATCGTCAGGGCCATCTCGCGGTGTTGCGCGAGATGGCCTTCAAGCGATCAGCGAACACCTACGTCGAACGACATCGGTCCTGCGGTGATTTGCCGTAGGACCGATGCGTGCGCGTGCGCCAGTCGACGTTTTCCCGCCCCATGCATTCATCTTCGCCAATGCGTATCCACGCCGCGTGTCGGCCTTCCCCTACGGCCTTGGCACTAAGGCCGCTAAGCGCTTGGATTTAGCTCATTTGCCGAATGGTCCGGCGTCGTGCGGACGGTTACGAATAGCGGCCCTGATCGCCCCGCGATCAGCGATCGGCGCCTGCGTGCGCCGGCTTACCGCCCAATCGGAGCCTTCCTGTCATGGCCAAGTCAGACCTTCCTTCCGTCACGCTGCGTGTCGCCGCCGAGTTCCTCAAGGCGGAGAGCACCGACAAGCGTCCCGCCGTCGCCGCCTACGCCTATAGCGATGGCGGCCACCTGCTCGCCTACTCGCCGTTGGGCGAGAAAGGCGAAACCAAGCTCGAACTGCCCGCCTCGCGCGAGGCCTCTGCCGTGCGCGTGGTGCTCGGCCCCGCGCCGGAGGAGAAAGAACCGCCCGCGCTCGACGAACTGCTGCGTCGCGGTGCGATCGAGCGCCATCTCACCCTGCGCCCCGGCGATGCCGCGCCAGACCTGCGTATTCCGGTGTTCCCCGACGTGTGGCGCTACTGGCTGCTCGGCCTGTGCCTGGTCAAGGGCACGGTGCTCAAGCGCGTGCTGCGCAACGGCGTGTCGGTGGATTTCCCGGTGTGCCACGCCACGGTGGAGATCTTCGAGGTCGATCCGCTGTGGATCGTGCTGCCCAAGCTGCCGCCGTACGTGATCGATCACCTGCGCGACATCCTCGCCGGCAAGCTGCCGCCGCAGCCGCTGCCGGGTCCCGGCCCGGTCGAAGCGGAAATCAACGCGCACCAAGTGGATGCCGCGTCGCTGGATGCGCTGCACGCGGCCGCCGGCAACCAGAAGTTGCGCTTCGCCGCGATGAGCGGCAGCGCGCAGATGTTCCAGCAGGCGCTGGTCGAGCACGCACCGTTGATCCGGCCGATCCTGTGCTGGCTGTATCCGCGCTTCGTCACCATGCAGCTGATCGGTACCGCCGCCACCGACGAGTGCGGCCATTTCGCGCGCTTCATCTTCAAGGGCTTCCGCAATCCGGACCACCCGGACCTGTATTTCAAGGTGAAGCAGCGCCTGTTCGGTTTCTTCGAGGTGACGCTGTACGCACCCACGCCGATCGCCTGCCACACCTGGTGGGACTACCCGTGCGGCACCGAAGTCACCCTGCACGTGAGCAATCCGCTGGCGATGACCTGCAAGCCCTGCGCGCCGGTGATCGCCGGCAACAACTGGGTGCTGTTCACCGCGATCGGCAATCACTCGCTGGACGATATCCGCGGCGCCGCGACGACGCTCTCCGGCAGCAGCCATGCCGGCAACGTCGGCCTTACCGGCGGCGGCGCGCCCTGGGGCGGCGTGCTGATGCCGCGCCTGGATTTCGACAACGCGCTGCGCGACAGCCTGGGCGTGAAGTACTACCGCCTGTCGTGGAAACGCGACGGCGAGCCGGACAGCCAGTACAAGCCGCTCAATGCCGCGATCAGCCGCCACTACGCGCAGATGATCGCCAGCGACCTGGTGCTGACGGCATATTCACTCGGCCCGCAGGTGGTCGGCGCGCAGGGCAACCTGTTCGAGATCCCGCCCGCGGTGCCGCCGGTCGGCCAGTGGACGGTCGCCGATGCGGTGGAGGACACCGCCAACGGCAAGTTCGACACCACCACCGCCATGGGCGGCGCACCGATCCTGGACGGGCTGGTGCAACTGCGGCTGGAACTGTTCGACGCCGCGGGAGCGGCGGTGAACATCGGCGCGCTGGGCATCGACTACTACGTGCCGACCTATGTCGACGGCGGCGGCAACATCCACACCACCAAGGCCAGCGATCCGCTGCTGGGCCTCGGCGCCGGGCTGGTGCAGGGCAACGCGATGGTGCTGACCCTGCACGTCAACAACGAGCATTGCTCGGCGCATATCGGCGCGCCGATGGTGGGCGGCACCGGCGCGGACGATTGCTGCGGCGTGCTGGGTTACCACACGGACAGCGACAACGTGACGATGCCGTGGCAGGCCAGCCATCCGCACGGCTTCGCCACGTACGGCTTCCTGGTGAAGCGCGGCGCGCGCGACGTGCTGTCCGACAGCGGCGCGGTCGGCGGCGGCGGCTTCAGCCAGACGCGCACGGTCGGCGACCTGATGACCACCAACCCCGCGCCGGGCTGCACCGGCGGCTGCACGGTGGCCGGGTTCACCGAGAACCTGTCGGTCTACGCCATGGCGACCAACGGGTGGGGCCGGCTGTCCAACTACGACGGCTGGGATGCGCGGGCCTTCGTGCTGAGCCACCTCTGAGCGCAGCGAAGCGGGAGGCCGGTCACGCGCCGGCCTCCCTTCCGCACGGCCGAGTGCCGAACCGGCGGCATCCCCCTACAATGCCGGCCATGAAAATCGCCTCCTGGAACGTCAACTCGCTCAAGGTCCGCCTGCCGCAGCTCACCGAGTGGGCGGCCGAGGCCAAGCCCGACGTCATCGCGCTGCAGGAAACCAAGCTGGAGGACGCCAAGTTCCCGGTGGACGAACTGGCCGCGGCCGGTTATCGCGCCGTGTACTCGGGCCAGAAGACCTACAACGGCGTGGCCATCCTCGCGCGCGAGGAACCGGCCGACGTGGTCACCGACATCCCCGGGCTGGACGACCCGCAGCGGCGCATCCTCGCCGCCACCGTCGGTGGCGTGCGCGTGGTGGATCTGTACGTGGTCAACGGCAAGGCGGTGGGCGACGAGAAATACGCCTACAAGCTCGACTGGCTGGCCAAGGTGCGCGACTTCCTGGAGGAAGAACACAAGCGCCACCCGCACCTGGTGGTGCTGGGCGATTTCAACATCGCGCCGGACGACCGCGACGTCTACGATCCGGTGGCCTGGGGCGAGGACGTGCTGTGCTCGCCGCCGGAGCGCGACGCACTCAAGGCGATCACCGCGCTGGGGCTGCACGACAGCTTCCGCCTGTTCGAGCAGGACGGCGGGCACTTCAGCTGGTGGGACTACCGTCAGGCGGCGTTCCGGCGCAACATGGGCTTGCGCATCGATCTGATCCTGGTTGGCGACGCGCTCAAGCAAGCGGCGAAGGCGGCAGCCATCGACCGCACGCCGCGCCGCTGGGAAAGGCCTTCGGACCACACGCCGGTGACGCTGGATCTGGATATCTGATGAATACTCCCAAGACCGATTGGCCCAGTTCGCTCACGGACGACGAACTCGACGAACTGGATCGCTATCTCCGCGCCCATTCCGGCGACGGCGACCTGCTGCTGGATGGCGTGCACGGCATGCTCTCGGCGCTGTCGGTCGGCCCGCTGCAGGTATTGCCGGAAGAGTGGCTGCCGGAAGTCCTGCACGAGCCCTTCGCCGACGAGGAAGAAGGCAATCGCGTGCTGGCGCTGCTGGCCAAGCTCAACGATTCGATCGCCGCCGAACTCGACGTCGACGCCTACGAGCCCATCCTCGGCGAAGTCGATACCGAGACCGGCCCGACCCTGTCCGCCGCCGGCTGGTGCGAGGGCTTCAGCCGCGCGATCGACCTGCGCGCCGGCCTGTGGGAGAAGCGCCTGGCCGACGATCCTTCGCTGATGGAACTGCTCGGCCCCGTGATGGCGCTGGCCGTGGACGAAGGCATCCTGAGCGCCGAGGCCGATTTCGAAAAGCTCAGCGACGACGAATACGACGAGTGCCTGTCGCAGTTGCCAGCCGTGCTGTCGGCGGTGGAGCAGTACTGGCAGCAGCACCCCGTGACCGAGGCCGACATGGAGGCGCTGACCCAGGCCGAACCCAGCAGCGGCGGCGGCGACAACGGTGGACAGGCGCCGCCGCGGCATCGCAGCGGCCACTGGCTGCACTGAAAGGAAACAATCCGTTCGCGCGGAGCCGCTTGGACCAGGCGGACCGCGCAACCATCATGTGGCGCATTCCTTACAGGAGCCCATCATGAGCGAGCGCAGCATTCTTCGCCGCATCCGCGGCACCGACACTTCCGACGGCGCGGGCGTCCGGCTCAAGCGCATCATCGGCCAGCCCGGCCTGGACATGCTCGACCCGTTCCTGCTGCTGGACGAGTTCCGCTCCGACAGCGCGGACGACTACCTCGCCGGTTTCCCCGAGCATCCGCACCGCGGCTTCGAGACGGTGACCTACATGCTCGCCGGTCATATGCGCCATGGCGACAACCACGGTAACCAGGGCGACCTCGGTCCGGGCAGCGTGCAGTGGATGACCGCCGGCCGCGGCATCCTGCATTCGGAGATGCCGCAGCAGGAAAACGGCCTGATGTGGGGTTTCCAGCTGTGGGTGAACCTGCCGGCCAAGGACAAGCTGACCGAGCCGCGCTACCAGGACATCGATCCCGCGCGTATTCCCACGGTGCATCCGCAGGAAGGAGTGGAAGTGAAGATCATTGCCGGCGAACTGTTCGGCGCCGCCGGTCCGGTGGCCGGCATCACCACGGAGCCGGTCTACCTCGACATCGCCCTGCAGCCCGGCGCGCAGCTGGAAGTCCCGCTGCCGGAAGGCCATAGCGCCTTCGCCTACGTGTTCGACGGCGCAGATGCGCAAGTCGCCGGCGACGTCCTGCATCGCAGCGAGCTGGCCGTGCTGTCCAAGGGTGGCTCGGTACGCATCGGCGGCCGCGAAGCCCCGGCGCGCGTACTGCTGGTGGCGGGCAAGCCGCTGGGCGAGAGCGTGGCGCGCTATGGACCGTTCGTGATGAACACGCCTGAGGAGATTCATCAGGCGATTGCGGATTTTCGGGCCGGTAAGTTCTGAACCCGCACTTGTAGGTTGGGGTGAGCCGCAGGCGAACCCCAACAAGGCATGGCATACCGATGTGCTTATGTTGGGGTTCGCCTGCGGCTCACCCCAACCTACGCCGCGATTTACTCGGGCGTTGAGATGCGAGCGGCCGCAGGCAAGCTACGTATTACCAGCTCTCCATTCCGCCAAACGGCCGCCTCGCCGTTGATCACCACTTTGCCCGTCGGTTTGCGCGCATACGGCCACGGCAGCACCAACCCACCCGGCGGCAATTCAAGCCCTTTCTCCACACGCAACTCAAGCGTGCCATCGCGTTCGCGCAAGTTGTAACTCAGCTGCCCATACGGCGTGCGCAAACGCTGAATCCCAATGCCCTCGCCTTTCAGCCACTCGGTCGGAATCCCCGCCGCCAACACCAGCGCCCGATCGCGCGGCCGTTCGTACGCAAACAGATCGTAGGCGGAGCGCAGATAGTCCGAGGCGATCCACGCGTGCGGCATGTCGCCGACGAAGCGCGGCTTGCGCGCGTCGCGCCCCACCACTTCCGCCCATTGATTCCATGCCGCCGGCCGCCTGTCGGCAAAGAAGAACGTCAGCAGCTGGCCGATGCGGTCGCGCCAGCCCAGCCGTACGAAGCTGGCGATGGTGCGTAGTTCGTAGGGGGTGTAGTCCTCCCATGCGCGCTTGCCGTCGCGACGGTCCACGAAGCCCTGCCAATAGCGCTCGAAGGTGGCTTCGAGCAAGGCCGGCGGCAGCCAGGTCTGGCCGTCGCCGGGGGACAGCGCGATGGTGGTGGAGGTGGCGTCGAAGTCGCCGAGTTCCGCAGCGCCGGGCAGGTAATCGATGCGGTGCTTGCGCACGGAGAGATCGATGGAGGCCTTGAGGTCGCCGCGGAACGCATCGCGCGATTGCGCGATGCGTAATGCCTCCGCGTCGTCGCCGCGCGCTTTCGCCAGCAACACCGCATCGTCATAACCCTGCAGCGCCCAGAAATCGTCCCAATAGGAATGCATCGGCTTGGCCGAATAGCCCTCGTGGCTGATCGAGGCCGGCATCAGACCGTACAGCGCGCGCCGTTCGGCCGCCTGGTTGGTCGCTCCGCGCTCGCTTTCGCGCAGTCGGTCCATGTAGGCGATGGCGCGCTGCACGGTCGGCCAGTAGCGCTCCAGCACCGTGCGATCGTGCGTGTAGCGCCATAGTTCCGCGATCGCGAAGATCAGTTCGCCGTGGCTGTCGTTCTCCGGCACCGGATCGGAGCCGCGCGCATCCACGCAGCACGGCACCTTGCCGTTGCTGAACTGGTGCGGCGCATACCAGCGCACGAAGACCGCCGCGACCTCGGCATGACCGCTGCGCACGAGGCCCTCGGTCATCATCGCCCCGTCGCGCACCCAGCTGCGTGCGTAGGAGCGCGTGCCGGGCTGCAGTGCCGGGCCGTCGCGCGACATCAGCATCTGCGCCAGCGCGCTGCGGGCGGTATCGACGATGGCGTGCTGCGAAGCAGGCAGCTGCAACGTCACGCGGTTGAGTTTTTCTCGCCAGGCGGAGGCGGTGCGTTCGAGCTCCTGGCGCAGCCAGGTTTCCGTCGTGCGCGGCGCCTGCAGATCGTCGCCATGCGATGGCACCACCAGGCCCAGCGTGCGGCTGCCGTGCGCGGGCAGGTCGATGGCATACAGCAATGCGCCTTGCAGGAAGCCGGCGCCGTCGTGCAGCGACGCCACCTCCGGACGTTCGCCCTGTGCCAACCGCTCCGGCAACGGGCCCGCCTCATGGCTGCTGGCCACGAAGCTGTCGGCGGACTGCAACGGCACGACGCGGGTCTGGCCATTGACGGTCAGCACCTTGCCGTCCCAGGCCAGGTCGTGGATGCGGTGGATGCCGCCGGGCGTATTGAGAAACTGCGTCGGCGGATTGACCTGGAACGGCCGCGCCAGCAGCGCCAGTGTCACGCGTTGCGGCTGCGCGGTGCGGTTGACGAGGGTGTAGCGCAGCACCAGCCGTGATTGCCCCGCCTCGCCGGCGACGAACGCCGTGGTGTCCAGGGTCAGGCTGTCGGCGGTCCAGCGCACCGAGGGAATCGGAAGGTAGCCGTCGAGCAGGCTCTGCGAGCTGCGCACCGTGGCCCAGTCGATCACGTTGCGGCCGGCGAACAGCATCGGCTCCAGCGACCAGCCGCCCTTGCCCACTTCGACGGCGCCGTCTTCGGAGATCAGCGCCGAATCGCGCGCGCCGCCGTCGGCGCCGACCAGGGTCCAGTAGCTCTGCTCGCCGGAAAAGCCACGCGGGTACATGCCGCGCGGCGCGCGCTTCGCCTGCTCCTGGAAGAACACGTTGGGCGACGCGCCCCAGGCGCGATCCTTGACCTCCAGCCGCGACAGGCCATAGGTCTTGCCGGGACCGGCCAGCAGGCGCAGCCGTACATAGCGCGCCTGCGCCTGCGGCAGGAACAGCGCATCGTCGCCGCCGTTACCTCCGGTCACCTGCGTGGCGGCGCGCCAATGCGCGTTGTCATCCGACAGCTGCAGCTCGTAGTGCGAAGCTTGTCCGCCCGGCAGCCAGTGCAGCAGCAGGCCGCCGAATTCGCGCGACAGCCCCAGGTCCAGCACGATGTTCTGCTCGCCGCTGGCGGACGGATCGCTGCGCCAGTCGCCCTTGCCTTCGAGCATGTCCTGCACGGCATAGCCGGCAAGCGTGGACGAGGCTCGTGCCTGCGGTGTCGGCAGTACGGCGGGCGCGGGCGGCAAAGGCCGCAACCGCAGGTTGCCGAGGCACAGCTGGCCGTGGCCGCCTTGCCCCGCAGAGACGGTGAATTCCAGAGCGGCCGTCCGATGCAACGTGCGGTCCTTGGTCGGACCCCAGGCGAATTCCACCTGGCTGCGGCGGAACTCGACAGTCTGCCAATCCGCCCCGGGCTGGAACGCTTCACGCCGATACCACCAGACGTTGTCGCCGCTGGCATCGGCCAGCTTCACCTGCAGGTCGTTCGGCGGCATGCTGCCGCGCACGTCGAAGGACAACGCGAAGTTGTCCGGCCAGTCCATCGGCAGCGCGCGCTTGAGCGTTGCCGCGCCGGAGACGCCATTGAAGTCGAAGTCCAGGCAGATCGCCTTGCCGGTGCTTCCGTCGGCCAGCTGCAGCTGCGCGCGGATGTCGTCGGTGCCCTCGGCTTTCCACGCGGACGGTCGGCTGAAATCGTCGAGTACGCGTGCTTCGTCCGCCGCGTGAACCATGGGCGCCAGCAGCGCAACCAACAGGAGTGCGGCGCGCGCCTTCATCGATTCAACCCTTCACGCTGCCCAGCAACAGACCCTGCAGGTAGTAGCGCTGCAGAGCCAGGAACAACACCAGCACCGGCAGCACCGTCACCACCGAGCCGGCCATCATCAGTTCGGAATCCTGCACATGCTCGCGCGAAAGCGATGCCAGCGCGATCGGTAAGGTGTAATGCTCCTGCCCGGTCAGCGCGATCAGCGGCCACATGAAATCGTTCCACGCGGTAAGGAAGGTGAAGATCGCCAGCGTCACCATGATCGGCTTGAGCAGCGGCAGCACGATCTGCACGAAGATGCGCAGCTCGCCCGCGCCATCGATGCGCGCCGCTTCCATCAGGTCGTCCGGAATCCCGCGCGCATACTGGCGCACCAGGAAGATGCCGAAGATGGTCGCCATCGCCGGCACCACCACCGCGGCATAGCTGTTGACCAGGCCCAGGTATTTCAGCAGCAGGAACAACGGCAGCATCGCCACCTGCGCCGGAATCACCAGCCCGCCGAGCAGCACCTGGAACAGCCGCTCGCGTCCGCTGAAGCGCAGCTTGGCGAAGGCGTAGCCCGCCATCAGGTTGAAGGCCAGCGACAGCAGCGTGATCGCGCTGGAGACGCCGAGGCTGTTGAGCAGGTAGCGTCCCATGCCGGCACGCTCGAACAGCTCGTGGTAGTTGGCCAGCGTGGCATGCGTTGGCAACAGCGGCGGTGGCAGCGCGCTCGCCTCGCCCGGCCGCATGAACGACACCGACAGCATCCACAGCAGCGGGAACACCGCCACCAGGGTGCCGCCGATCAGCAGGCCGTTGACCAGGGCCTTGGCCAGGCGCGGACTCATGCCTCGCCTCCCCGGCGCGCCACGCGCAGCATCACCGCGGTTACCGCGAACATGATCAGGAACAGCAGGAAGGCCACCGCCGAGGCGGAACCGAGGTTCCACCATTTGAAGCCTTCCTCGTACATCAGGTACAGCACGCTGGTCGTGCTCTGCAGCGGGCCGCCTTCGGTCATCACGAAGGGCTCGGCGAACAGCTGGAAGTAACCTGACACGGTAAGAATGCCCACCATCAACAACGTCGGCCCCAGCATCGGCAGCGTGATGTGGCGGAACTGGCGCAGCGGCGAGGCGCCGTCGATGCGCGCGGCTTCGTACAGGTCGGCGGGAATCGCCTGCAGCGCGGCGAGGAAGATGATCATGTTGTAGCCGAAGTTCTTCCACACCGCGAACAGGATGATGGTCGGCATGGCCCAGCGCGGATCGCCCAGCCAGTCCACTGGATGGATGCCCAGCCCGCCCAGCGCATAGTTGGCCAGGCCGTACTTGGTGTTGAACAGATAGCGCCAGATCACCGCCACCGCCACCACCGTGGTCACCACCGGCGCGAACAGCGCGGTGCGGAACAACGGCTTGCAGCGCGCCAGCGGCGAGTTGAGCAGCAGCGCGGCGCCGAGCGAGGCGACGATCGACAGCGGCACGCCCACCAGCACGAAGTACAGCGTGTGGCCCAGCGCGGACCAGAACAGCGGCCGGTGCAGCAACTCCCAGTAATTGCCCAGCGCGACGAAGCGCAGGTTGCGGATGTCCGCCAGCGCATACAGGTCGTAGTCGGTGAGGCTGAGCGCCAGCGCCGCGATCACCGGCAGCAGGAAGAACAACCCGAGTACCAGCAGGGCCGGCGCGAGGAACAGCCAGGCGGCGCGTTGGGGATTCATGCATGGCCTCCGACGGTCATGGCGCGGGCCTGGCGTGGTCGAGGATCCAGCGCCGCTTTTCCAGGATCAGGTCGGCGCGCCGGTCGATCTCGGCGGAAGCCTGGTCGATGCTGAGATCGCCGTGCACTGCCTGCGCGGCGACCAGCTGCATCTCGGTCACGATACGCTCCCATTCGGGAATCGGCGGCGTGGGTTTCACCCGCTCCAGCTGATCGCGGAATGCCTGCGCCTTGGGGTCGTCGCGCAGTGCGCCACCGGCCCAGGAGGAGCGCCGTGGCGGCATGTCGCCGAGCAGGTCGTAGAAGCGCTGCTGGATCTGCGGGCGCGACAGGAATTCGATCAGCTGCCAGGCCTCGTCCTTGTGCGCCGAGCGACGGAAGATCACCAGGCTGGAGCCGCCGGCATTGGACGCGCCGGGCCCGTGCTCGCCGGGCAGCGGCGTGGTGCTCCAGTCGTCCTGCTGCGAAGCCGGCAGGCGCTTGCGGAACTCACCGATGTTCCAGGGGCCGGAGAGATAGAACGCGTAGACGCCGCGGCCGAACTCGGTCCAGGGATTGCCCGCTTCCACATTGGTGATCGCCGGCGCCTGATGCTGGCGGAACGTCTCCACATAGAAGGCCAGCGCGCGCTTGAAACCCGCGCTGCGGAAGTTGCCGTAGCGGTTGTCGTCGCGCAGCAGCGGTTCGTCCTGCTGCAGGGCGAGCACCAGCAGCTGCTCGAATTCGTTGGTGGGCAGCAGGATGCCGTAGCTGCCGCGCTCGGGATGGCTGAGCGCGACGAGCGCGCGGCGCCACTGGGCCCAGTCGCGCGGCGGCGCGTCGAAGCCGGCCTGCTTGAGCAGGTCGCTGCGATAGAACAGCAGGCGCGTATCGACGTACCAGGGCACGCCGTACAGCGTGTTGCCGATGCGATTGGTGGTCCAGATGTTGGCGAAGTAGTCGTCCTGGCGGACTACCTGCGACGACGCCACGCGCGCATCGAGCGGCTCGAGCGCCTCCAGCGCGGCCAGTTCCGGAATCCAGGTATTGCCGAGCTGGGTGAGATCCGGCGTGGAACCGCCGGCGATGGCGGTAAGCAGTTTCTGGTGTGCGGCGGTGAGCGGCAACTGCTGCACCTTGACGTGCAGGCCCGGATGTTCGCGCTCGAAGTCCGGCAGCAGTTTCGCCACCGCCTCACCTTCGCGGCCGACGGTCCAGAAGGTGAGTACGTGCGTGTCGTCGGTGCGTTGGCATCCGGTCGCAAGCGCGGCAGCGACGCCTGCGCAGGTCCAGGCCAGCGCATGCAGCAGCATGCGCCATGGCCGGCCCGGACGCTGGCGGAAACGCAGGCTCATGGTTTGGGCTGCGCCTCATCGAGCCAGCCGCCGGTGAAGCCAGCGCGTTCCAGGCCCTTGCGAACGTAGGGGTTCTTCTTCATCACGCTCCACACGAAGCCGCTGCGCCAGTTCTCTATCATCAGCACGATCGGGCCCTGGTCGATGCCCAGGTGCACCGTATCGACCCAGCCCAGCTCAGGCACCAGCTTGCCGGTGCGCAGGTCGGCCTTGGTGTGGAAGCTGGGATTGAAGGCGTCGACGAAGCCGTATTGGTTATAGATGTCCTTGCCGTAGCGACGCTTCATTTCTTCCAGCGCCGGCACCACGATCTCCGGCGCGAAGGCGATCGAACCGCCCGCCGCCATCGGCACCAGGGTGCCGTCGTCGCTGATGTAGTCCAGGCCCGCGCCGCGTGCGGTGTAGCCGTGGAAGGTGCGTTCCTTGTCGCCGCTCTTCACCACCAGCCCGCCGGGACCATTGCTCGCGCTGATGCCCCACATATTGGCGCCGTAGCCGGTCCAGGTGCCGGGGTTGGCAATGGCATAGGCGCGCTGTGAATAGGTGGCGCGGCGGCTGTTCTCGAAATAATCCAGATCCTTCTCGCGATTCCACGCATCGCGGATGCCGCGGAAATCCACCCACACGTGGCTGAACTGGTGGCCGAACAGCGGCGCGAAGTTGAGGAAGGTCTGGCCGTGGAATTCGCCCCAGGTGCGGTTGTAGGTGGACGTCCAGGCCGTCCATGCGTCATCGCCCACCGCATGCGTGGGCGAGCCAAGCGCGAGGATGTAGACCAGCATGCCTTCGTTATAGCCCTGCCAGTCGTGCGGGATGAACTTGCCGCCCGGCGTCCAGCCCATCGTGATCAGCGGCTTGCGCGCCTGCACCCAGGTCCAGTCGACGCGGCGGTAGATGTCGTCGGCGAGCTGGCGGATTTCCTTTTCCTGCGGCGTGTCGCGGTCGTAGTACGACTGCGCGAACAGCACGCCGCCGAGCAGCAGCGAAGTATCCACCGTGGAAAGCTCCACCGCGCGATCGAAGCGCTTGCCCGATTCCATGTCGAGGAAGTGGTAGTAGAAACCGTGGTAGCCGGTGGCGTCGTCCTCGCTGTCGTTCTGCGGCGCGTCGTGGAAGAAACGCAGCGTGGCGAGCGTGCGTTCCACCGCCTGCTCGCGCGTGATGTAGCCACGCTCGGCACCGACGCCGTAGGCGGTGAGACCGAAGCCGACCGCGGCGATGCTGGCGAAGGACTTGGTCGGGTAGTGATCGGGGACGAGGCCGTTCTTCGGATTGGCGCTGTCCCAGAACCAGTCGAAGGTGCGTTTTTCCAGGTCGTCGATCAGGGGGGGAATGCGCGTGTCGGTCTTGGCTGCCGGAGCTGGCTTCGGCTTGGCTGCTTGCGCCGTCATCGGGTTGATCGCGCACGCGAGTGCGACCGAAAGCGTAGCGGCGACGCGGGTCAAGGTGCTTATGCGCATGGTGTTGCCCTTACAAGACGGATCAGGATCGGCGGCCGGGTGATCGATCATCAGGTTACCCACTGAAATTGTGCGACGTAAACGTTTACATCTGTACTATAAAAAAGAGCCGCAAGGCTCTCGTCGGACCGGGCGCGCAACATTGCGCGCCCGGTTTGCTTCGATCAGAACCGGATACCCGCCGTCAGCTTCAGCGTGCGCGGCACGTCGATGATGTTACCGACAGGGTTGTAAACCACGGAGTTCCGATTGAGAACGCCGTTCGAACCAAAGTCCGTCAGATAGTCGTTGTAGTTCTTCCAGTTGAAGACGTTGAGCACATCCAGTCGGACATAGGCACTCAGGTTGTCCCACACCTTGAAGTTCTTGGTGACCTGCAGATCGAGGTCGCGATAGCCGAACACTTTGCCTCCAACCAGGAACTTGCCAGTGCCCGGCGGCACGACAGTCAGCGGAACGCAGCCATTCGGCGAATTGACGGCGTCATAACAGGCGTTGTTCACCGAAGCGGTAGGTGTTGCCAGTGTCAGCTTGGCCGCGAACAGCAGGCCCCACGGACCGTCGACCGTACCCGTGGTGACCAGGCGATGCTTCGCCGTCGGGCCCGGAATGAACGGATAATCGTGAATCGTCGCCGCATCAAAGGCGTACTGGTCGGTCAGATCCTGGGTGTCGTGATTGAAGCGGCTTTTGGTGTAGGTGTAAGCAACGGTTACTCCCCAGTGCGATTCCGCCGTATAGGGCTTTTCCGCTGACACCAGCACCTGAGTGGTCTTCGTCTTCAGACCATTGTCCGCAATGATCAAGCTGCCGTAGCCAGGAATACCGTTACCCCAGGGCTGACTTTTGTTCTTCCAGAACGAGCCGTCCGGATAGCGATTACCGAGCTGGAAGACCAGGCCGTCGAAACTCTTGACGCTTTGAACGGTGACGTCGGTATTCCATTCGCCGATCTTGTTGCGCATGCCCAGGCTGATCTGGTCTGAGTACGGCGTCTTGAGGTTGTTGGTGATCATGTCCACCTCCTTGCCGGTATTGCTGCTGGCAACGAGGGCTTGCAGGGTGTTGAGCCCCGTCAAGTAAACCGGATCCCACGGAATACACGTAGGACCAGGCGTGCAGGCGTGGTTGGCATTGATGAAATTGATGGTCGGTTGAGAGAGAACCGACTTGGTCTGCTCCAGCTGGAGTATCTGGTAGAGGTCGCGATCGTACGAGCGGCCAGCGCCGCCGTGAATCACGTGTTCCTCGTCGCCGTTGATGTCATACGCAAAACCGAATCGCGGCTGGAAGTTGTAGCGCGGCGGATGGCGGTTATGACCGTTACTGATGTAATCGTTTACATTAACGCCCCCAAGAGCGAGCGACTGGGCATACGTTTGCCCTGTCGGAGCAGCCGGGTCCTGCGAGTTGATGGCTGCGACGACGCCGGCGGGAGTGACGAAATCGTGGTACGACGGAGTGACTTCGTAATCCCAGCGCACACCCAGGTTCAGCGTCAGATGATCATCGACTTTCCAGTCGTCCTGGATGTACGCGCCAATCTGACGATCGATCGTGCTGGCCACGGGACTCATGCCGGGCGTCGACAGGGGGAATAGCACTTTGTAAGGCGTGGTCGCCGTGCCATCGGGTGTGGTATCGAAAAAGAACTGCGGATTGAATTCGCCCGCGTCCTGTGCTGTCAGCCGCACCCATTTGATCTTGGCGCCCATCTTGATGACATGGTCACCATGCCATTCGATGTTATTGAACGTGAAGTCGTCCTGCAGGGACGGGCCCTTCTGGCCCTTGTTCTGTGAAGCAAGCGGGGAGGCGGCGCCAGTCGCCAGAATCTGCTGATCGTTGCTGCCGAAGGCGGTATAGACGTATCCGTTGCCCAGGTTCGTCGCGGTCGGCGTGTAGAACGCATTCTCGTAAGTCGCCTGGAGCCGATTGAACCAGGCGTCGGCGCTGTGATCCCAACGAATGACGTAGCGCTTGTCGGTGTTCTTGGTGCTGTAGGAGGCGGATGCCGCCGTTCCTGTGCCGATGCCGCTCACCGCCGTCTCGTCGCGATACTTGCCGGTGACCTCGATGCGGTCACGATCGGTGGGCTCCCAGTCGATCTTGGCGAAGTAAAGATTTTCCTTGAACGGTTGGCTGGCGGCGCCGAGCTGCGCGCGGGCCGAAGCGGGCAGACCTGCGGTATAGGTGGACGGGCCTCCCGGGATCACGCTGATCGGCTGATCGAATTCCTTGCCTTCATAGGTGGCGAAGAAATGCGCTTTGTCCTGGATGATCGGACCGCCCAGTGCAAAGCCGTATTCCTTGTTGTGCGAAGGGATCTTTTTGCCGCTGTCTTCTTCCGCCGGCGTCCGCGCGCGCACGGACTGGTTCGTGTAGTTGCCGAACACCTCGCCGTGGAATTCATTGGTGCCGGACTTGGTTTCCGCCGTGACCGCCGCGCTGGAGATCTGGTCGTACTCCGCTTTGTAGTTCGAAGTGATGACCTTGTATTCGCTGATGGCAAGCTGGGGGAACGGGTTGCCCTGCGTATTGAACTGGCCCGAAACACCGGAGGACAGTATGTAGTTCTTCTGACCGACGCCGTCGATGTAGACGTTCATCGCCCCCGACGCCTGACCGCCGGACTGTAGATTGGTCTGCCCGTTCTTCACGGTAAAGACCATGCCGGGGACGATGTCGGCGAACTCGAGGAAGTTGCGCGTGATCTGCGGCACCGTGGCGATCTGGTGCTGCGAGATCGAAGTGCCCACCTCCGAGGTAGTGACTTCGGCAAGCGTGGTGGCGTTGACCGTGATCGCATTGAGATTCTGCGCGTTGGCCTCGGCAGCAGTCGGTGCCGGTGCCGCAGGTTCGGTGAAGTTCAACGTGCCAACCGATGCCACGGTCAGCGTCACCGTTTTCTGGTTGCCTCCGGCGTCGATCTGATAAGTGCCGGGCGTAAGGCCAACCAATGCATAGCTGCCGTCCTTGTCGGTGCGGGTGCGGCGCGTCGATCCGGTCGCCACGTTCTTGGCGACCACTTCGACATTGGCTGGGCCGCGGCCGCGAAGCGTGGCATCGGAGGTCTGTGACCAGGCGACGGATGGTAGGAAGGTTGCGGTGGCGGCCAGGGCCGCCAGCGCCAGCGAGATCTGCAGCGAAAGTGCGTGTTTGCGTGCCATGACTTGGACACCCTCCCTCAAGGGTTCGATACGGCTGTGTTTTGGTTGTCGATGCGCCATCAACGCGATCCCGCGCCGGCGGCGGTGAACCGGCCTCCATGGCCGGCCCCCCTGGTGTTCTGACGGCGTCAGTCCGAGGCCGCCGCTTTGCTTGCGTGGTTGCGCGCGCTCGACGCACGCACCATCAACTCCGCCGGTATGCGCACATGCACAGGCGCCGCCGCATCGGCGTCGCCATCGATCTGTCCGGCGAGCTGATCGAGTGCGGCCTTGCCCAGCTCGGCGATGCGCACGCCCGCCGTCGTCAATGCCGGGCTGACGTAACGCGCCATCGGCACGTCGTCGAAGCCGGCCACGGCAATGTCTTCGGGAATGCGCAGGCCGGCTTCGCGGATCGCGGCCATGCAGCCGATCGCCATCATGTCGTTGGCGGCGAACACCGCATCGGGACGCGGGCTCATCGCGACCAGGCGCTGGCCGGCGCGGTAGCCGGAGGCTTCGTCGAATTCGCCGGGCAGCACGATCGGTGCGACGCCCGGCGTGCGAGCGGCCAGCGCGTCGCGATAGGCCTGTTCGCGCTCGGCCACGTCGTGGTTGCCGACCGGGCCCTGGATAAAGGCGATGCGGCGGTAGCCTTCGCCGAGCAGGTGTTCCACCACCAGGCGCGCGCCGCCAGCGTTGTCCACCGACAGTGCGGCGTAATCGTCGCGCTCCAGCACAGTGTTCATCAGCACGGTGGGCAGGCCCACGGGAAGGTTCTGGCGCAGGAAGGCGGCGTCGGCGTGCGGCGACATCACCAGCAGGCCGTCGACGCGACCCTGCATGGCGCGCAGCGCGGCGGCGGCTTCGGCGGAGCCGTCATGCGAGCTGGAGACCAGCAGCTGCAGGCCGTGCACGCGGGCCGCCAGGTCGATGCCGCGGATCAGCTCCGAGAAAAATTCACCATAAAGGTCCGGCAGCAGCGCGCCGATAGTGTGAGTACGGCGGGTAATCAGGCTGCGCGCGGCACCGTGGGGGATGTAACGCAGGCGGGCGGCGACTTCGCGGATGCGCTCCAGGGTCTCGGCGGTTACCCCGCCATGGCCGTTGAGCGCGCGGGAGACGGACGCCACGGACACCTTGGCCTCGCGTGCCACGTCTTTGATGGTCACACCCATTGCCGCTCCAGGTAGGTCCGGATTCGCCGGGAGGGCAACGTAAACGTTTTCATCGCTGCTTGTAAAGCTTTTGCAAATCAAGGACTTTGCTGCATCGCAAAAAATTCGTCGGCCGGAAGTTCTAGCGCTCGACGTGGTCGGCTTAAGGAAAAGCCGCCAAAAACCGTTCTCCGTGCCACGAAGGCCGTGCTGTGGCACCGCAGCACAAGCGGACGGAACAAGCCCGAAGGAACGAGGCTTGCTTTGCATTTCGCGGGGTTAGCCCTTTCGGGGGATTGTAAAAATCCATAAGGCCGCAGTTAAATCACGGTTAATCCCCGTGTCATCCGGCGGATGTAACATGTATTTGCTGCGTACATGAGAATACGCGTGTAACTAACTGAAGTATAAGATCATGATTGCTCTGCTATCGATCATTCTGGTCCTGATGGGACTTTCCATAAGCGCCGTCAAGCGCGTACCCGCCGGCCAGGTGGTCAGCGTCTATCGCCACGGCAAGCCGCGCCGGCTGCTGCAGGAAGGCACGCACATGCTGGTGCCGGGGCTGGACCGCGTAGGGCATCGGATCAACCTGGGCGGCCAGGTGCTGGAATTCCGCGAGCCGCTGCCGAATGCGCATGACGTGCGCGGCACGGTGTACTGGCAGGTGCTGGAGCCGGAGCGCGCCGATGCGGTGATCGACCAGGCCGACCAGCTGATCCGCGGCGGCGCCCTGGCCGCGCTGCGCGAGGATCCGGCCGCCGCCGAAGCCGATCGCCGCGACCTCGGCGCCCGCCTGAAGCTGGCCATGAACCAGGCGCTGCGCGACCGCGGCGTGATGGTCACCCGGGTGGAGCTGGATTTCGCCTGAAGCCATACGCGAGGCAGCCTTCCAAAGAGCGCCCGCGAAAAAAGGGGAACTTGAGACTCTTTGAAACCCGCTACGGCGGGTTTTTCTTTGGGCGAAAAGCTGGCGCCGCAACCGTTGCGCCCGGATACTGCCGCCCTTTTCGCCACGCAGGATCCGTCCATGGCCGACCGCGCCGCACTGCAGACCCAGCTGGAACGGGGCATCGCCGCGCTGGGCTTGGCCGCGCTGGGTTTGAACCTGCCCGACGGCGCAGTGCAGCGCTTGCTCGACTACCAGGCCCTGCTGGAGCGCTGGAACGGCACTTACAACCTCACCGCCGTCCGCGATCCGGCCGAGATGGTCACGCGCCACCTGCTCGATTCGCTGGCGATCCTGCCCTATGTGCAGGGCCAGACCCTGGCCGACCTCGGCACCGGTCCCGGCCTGCCGGGCATCGTGCTGGCGATCGCCGCGCCGGGCAGGGAGATCCTGCTGGTGGATTCCAATGGCAAGAAGGTCCGCTTCCTGCGCGAGGCGATCCGCGCGCTCAAGCTCGACGGCGTGCGCGTGGTGCAGTCGCGGGTGGAGGACGTGCAAGGCCAGTTCGACTGCATCACCGCCCGCGCCTTCGCCACCCTGGCCGACATGCTGGGCTGGGGCGGGCATCTGCTGGCGCCGGAAGGGGTGTGGCTGGCGATGAAGGGCAAGCGGCCGGACGATGAGCTGCCCGGCATCCCCGCCGGCTTCGCGCTGCGCGGCACGCATGTGCTCAACGTGCCCGGTTTGGACGCGGAGCGTCACCTCGCGGTACTGGGCCGGGCCTGAGCCTGCGGGCAGCGCGAAGCCCTGTCGGAGCGGGGTTCCGATGGTAACCTAGCCCTCTTTTCCCACGTTCACGGCATCGACGACACCATGGCTCGCATCATCGCTGTCGCCAACCAGAAGGGCGGCGTCGGCAAGACCACCACCGCCGTCAACCTTGCCGCGGCGCTCGCCGCCGCCAAGCGCAAGGTGCTGCTGGTCGATCTCGATCCGCAGGGCAACGCGACCATGGCGTCCGGCGTGGACAAGCGCGTGGCCAAGCCCAACGGCTGCGAGGTGCTGCTGGACGAAGCGCCGATCGAGCGCGCCATCGTCACCACCGAGGCGCATTACGACCTGCTGCCCGGCAACGGCGACCTGACCGCCGCCGAGCTGAAGCTGATGGACGCGATCGCGCGCGAGATGCGCCTGAAGGAACAGTTGGCCAAGATCGCCGACAAGTACCACACCATCCTGATCGACTGCCCGCCGACCCTGCACCTGCTCACGCTCAACGCGCTGTCCGCGGCGGACGGCCTGCTCATCCCGGTGCAGTGCGAGTACTTCGCGCTGGAAGGTCTTTCCAGCCTGCTCGACACGGTGAAGGCCGTGCGCCAGCGCCTGAATCCGCACCTGGAGATCGAAGGCCTGCTGCGCACCATGTACGACGTGCGCAACAACCTCGGCAACGAAGTCTCCGCGCAGCTGACCACGCATTTCGGCGACAAGGTGCTGCGCTCGATCATCCCGCGCAACGTGCGCCTGGCCGAGGCGCCCAGCCACGGCCAGCCGATCCACCTTTACGACCGCAGCTCGCGCGGCGCCATCGCCTATATCGGCCTGGCCGGCGAAATCATCCGCCGCGAGCGCGGCCTCGCCGCCGGCGCCGCCGCCGAAGCGGCCCTGCCGCCGCACGACGACAGCAGCGCAGTGGCGATCGACGCCGCCGCCGACATTCACCAGGAGTAAGCATGGCCGCAGCGAAGAAACGAGGCCTCGGACGCGGGCTCGACGCCCTGCTTGGCGGCGGCGACGACGCGCCCTCGGTGATCGAGCAGGAAGGCGAGCTGCGCATGTTGCCCATCCAGTACATCCAGCCCGGCAAGTACCAGCCGCGCCGTCACTGGAACGACGAGGCACTGGACGAGCTGGCCGCCTCGATCAAGGCACAGGGCCTGATCCAGCCGGTGGTGGTGCGCGAGATCGGCAAGAACAGCTACGAGCTGATCGCCGGCGAGCGCCGCTGGCGCGCCGCGCAGCGCGCCCAGTTGAGCGAGTTGCCCGCGCTGGTGAAGGACGTGCCCGAAGTGGCCGTGCCGGCGATGGCGCTGATCGAGAACATCCAGCGCCAGGACCTCACCCCGCTGGAAGAAGCCGACGCGCTCAAGCGCCTGATCGACGACTTCGACCTCACCCACCAGCAGGCCGCCGAGGCCGTCGGCCGCTCGCGCGCCGCGGTGTCCAACCTGCTGCGCCTCACCGAGCTGCCCAACTCCATCAAGCGCCTGCTCGACGAGGGCAAGCTGGAAATGGGCCATGCCCGCTGCCTGCTGACCCTGCCCCAGCACGACGCCGAAGGCCTGGCGCTGGAAGCCGCCCGCCACGGCTGGAGCGTGCGCGAACTGGAAGACGCCGCCCGCCGCGCGCAGACCGCGCCCAAGGGCAAGGCCAAGAGCGCCGCCGCCGCGCGCGATCCCAATGTCGACGCCCTGGAGCGCGAGCTGGCCGAGCGCTTCGCCACCCGCGTGGAAGTGGCCCATGGCCGCGGCGGCCGCGGCAAGCTGGTGATCCACTATCACAGCAACGACGAGCTGGAAGGGATCCTGGGCAAGATCCGCTGAGCGGGAGCCCGGGACGCGGCTCGCCGCCAGTGCCCCTACGCACTAGAATGCGCCCCCGGGGCGCTGCGCGCCCTCCTTCCCGCAAGAGCTAAAGGCTGCCTCTCATGCCGCAACTGTCCGTGGTCGTGCCGGTGTTCAACGAGCGCGACAACATTCCGCCGCTGCTCGCCGAAATCGCCGCCGCGCTGCGCGGCAAGGTCGAGTTCGAGATCGTCTACGTGGACGACGATTCCAGCGACGACAGCGTGGCGGTGCTGGCGGCGGAGAAGGCCAGCTATCCCGAGCTGCGCATCGTGCGCCACCTGACCCGCAGCGGGCAGAGCACCGCGGTGTGGAATGGCGTGCGCGCCGCCCGCTCGCCGTGGATCGCCACGCTCGACGGCGACGGCCAGAACGACCCCGCCGACATCCCCAAGCTGCTGGCTGCGCGTGACGAGGCGCCGGACGACGTGCGCCTGCTCGCCGGCTGGCGCACCACCCGCCGCGACAGCTTCAACAAGCGCATCTCCTCCAAGGTCGCCAACGCGGTGCGCTCGCGCATGCTGCGCGACGACACCCCGGACACCGGCTGCGGCCTGAAGCTGTTCGAGCGCGAGGTGTTCCTGCGCCTGCCCTACTTCGACCACATGCACCGCTACCTGCCGGCCCTGGTCAAGCGCGCCGGCTTCCAGAGTCGCAGCGTGCCGGTCGGCCATCGTCCGCGCACCGCGGGCACGTCCAAGTACGGCATGCTCGACCGCCTGTGGGTGGGCATCGCCGATCTGCGCGGCGTGGCCTGGCTGATGCGCCGGGGCAAGGTCACCCGCGTCGAAGAGCTTTAAAACCCGGGTTTTCCGCGGCGGCCGGCGTGTTCAACGCGTCCGGTCGGCGTATGCTCGTGGACCGGTTCCTTCCGCCCGGGCATCGCCATGAGCATCGCCATCAAGCGCGTCTACGAACCCATTGCCAAGAGCGACGGCAAGCGCGTGCTGGTGGATCGCCTGTGGCCGCGCGGCGTGAACAAGGACGAGATCGCTCTCGATATGTGGGCCAAGGAGCTGGCGCCCTCGGTCTCGCTGCGCCGCTGGTTCGGCCACGATCCCTCGCGCTGGGACACCTTCCGCCATCGCTATGCCACCGAGCTGGACGGCAAGACGCGCACCGAGCACTGGCGCGAACTGGTGCGCGAGGCGGCGCATCATCGCGTCACCCTGCTCTACGGCGCCAAGGACGAGGAGCACAACAACGCGGTGGCGCTGAAGGCCTATCTCGAGGCCTGGATCAAGGGCCACGGTCCCCATTGAGCGCGCGCTCGCCGTCGCCGAGATAATGCGGCGGCTTCCAGTCGGCCAATGAGATCCTGGCGCGCTCGCGGCCCAGCTCGATCAGTTCGCGTGCGCGGTAGAACTCGTAGGCCATGGAGATATTGCGCGGCAGCTGGATCAGCAGGTCCGGCGCGTATGCCGCCAGGCGCAGCCGCGCGAGGTTGGCCTGCATCAGGTCCATCGACTGCGCCAGCAGGTCGAGCATGCCCGGATCGCGGGGACGCGCGGTTTCCGTCTTCGGTTCGCCGTGCGGCACGAGCCGGCCGATGAACTCGCCGATGCGGTGGCGGTAGCCGTTCTGCGGTTCGATCGCATGATCGTTGGGCACTTCCGGCTTGGCCGCCTCGATCGCGCCGTCCACGCTCACCGCGAACAGATAGTCCGCCGGTTCGCGGATCAGCGGCGTCACCGGCACCGGATTGAGCAGGCCGCCGTCGACCAGCCGCCGCCCGTCCAGCAGCTGCGGCCGGAACACGGTGGGAATGGCGATGGAGGCGCGGATCGCGTCGAACAACGAGCCGCGGGTGAGCCAGATCTCGCGCTCGCGGTCCAGGTCGGTGGCCACCGCGGTATAGGCCAGCGGCAGGTCTTCGATCTGCGCATCGCCGATCAGCTCGCGCAAGGTGCCGATGATGCGCTCGCCCTTGATCAGGCCGCCGCCGGAGAAAGTCCAGTCGACCAGCTTCAGCACGTCCATCTTGGCCAGCGCCGAGACCCAGTCGCGATAGGCCTCCAGCTTGCCCATGGCGTAGATGCCGCCGACCAGCGCACCCATCGAGGTGCCGGCGATGGCGACGATCTGGTAGCCGTGCCGCTCTATCTCCTCGATCGCGCCGATGTGCGCCAGGCCCTTCGCGCCGCCCGCGCCCAGCGCGAGGGCTACCGTGGGCTTGCGCGCGGCGCCGGGTGCGGTCGCGGCATCGACGGGAAGCGAACTGCTCATGCGGCGGCGGCGAAAGCGCTCAGCGCGGCGCCTGCGCGTAGCCGCCCAGGGCGAGCTGCAGCTGGATCTTCAGCTCCTCGCGCAACGACAGCGGCGCGACCACTTCGGCATCGGGCCCGTACTTGAGCACGTCCATCAGCAGCTCCTTGGAATTGGAGTACGGCACCTGCAGTTCGTAACGCCCGTCGGGCAGCCAGATGCCTTTCTGCTGGGAATGCCAGTGCTCGTCCGCCACCCAGCGCGCCGCGTGCTGGGAGAAGCGGATGGTGGCCCAGGCCTTGGGCTTGCCGGCGAAGATGCCGTAGCTGGAGGCGAGCATGTCGTTGAGTTCGGTGTCGGGCACGTCGCGCGCGGGCATGTCCAGCGCCATCGGCTCGGCGATGCGGTCCACCGCGAAGCTGCGCAGCGCCTCGCGATCGTGGTCCCACACGTCCAGGTACCAGTTGTCGCGGTAATGGGTCAGGCGCTGCGGCGAGACGGTGCGCTTGCTGTCGGCATTGGTGGTGCGCGCGCGGTAGCGGAAGCGCAGCTGTTTCCGCTCCAGCACCGCGCCGGCCACGATACGGAACACCTGCTGGTCGAGCTTGCGCTCGCCCCAGGCGATCACGCGGATGCGCTCGATCGGCATGGCCTTGCCGCTGCCCTGGTCGGACAGCAGGTGCTCGATGCGTGCCTTGAACGGCGCCAGTGCGCCGGCCAGCACGCCCGGGCCGCTGCGGCCGATCAGCTCGTTCAGCGCCAGCAGCGCGGCCAGTTCGTCCGAGGTCAGCCACAGGCCGGGCAGCTCGAAGCGCTCGCCCTCGCCGGCCGCATAGCGGAAGGCCGCGTGTTCGCCGCCGGCGCTTTCGATCGGCGCCCCCAGCGCGTCGCGCAGGAAGGCGACGTCGCGGTAGAGCGTCGCGCGCGAGCACTCCAGCTCGTCCATCAGGCGGGGGAGCGGTACTGGATAGTGCGCCGACTTCAGCAGCCGGTGCAGGGTGAGAATGCGCTCGTAGCGGTCCATGGCCCAGGTCGAGAAGGTGCGTAGCGTCGCCTAGCATGCGGATCGCCTGCGGCGGTCGCAAGTACGCAGAGTCTGGCATGCGCGGCCCCCATCGCGGCGTGAAATCGCCTAGACTCCGAAAGCTCACCTGGCCCCACTCGAGGATGCAGAGCGAGCCGAGATGCCCGGCGACCCCGCGCCCCACCACGATATAGCCGCCACGCCGCCCCAGCGGAGCCTGTTCGCCCGGGCGCTGCGGGTGTTGGCGGGCAGTGGCTACGGTTTGTGGCTGCTGCTGGGTTCGGCGCTGGCGCTGGGCCTGTATCCGGCCGGGCGTGGCGACGCCCTGGTGCCGCTGGCGCTCGGCGCCGTCCTGGTGAGCCTCGCGCCGCTGGCCGCCGCGCTGCGCCTGCGGTGGGTGCCGGAATGGCTGGGCTGGCGCTTCGGGCGCGGCAGCCGGCCCAACCGCAAGGCGATGCTGGCGATGGCCACTTATCTGCCCATGCTGGGCGTGGCGGGGCTGGCGCGCGGCGACAATCTGTTCTGGGCCACGCGCCTGTCCGCGGCGGCGATGGCGTTGTGCAGCCTGGCCTGCCTGATCCATGCGCTGGACGGCGATGCCGGCGAAAGGCGCGGCCAGACCCTTGCCCGGGTCGTCTCGGCCGGCTACGCCGGCGGCCTCTGGCTGTGGCTGTGCCTGGCCGCGCAGCAAGGCAGCGTGCCGATGCCGATCAACTCGGTGCCGTGGATTTTCGCCCTGCAGCTGCTGGCGCTGCTGGTCGGCGGAATATCCTGGCGACGGGACGGCCTGGCGCGCGGCTGGACCGGTCGCCTGCTGTTCCTGGCGCTGGTCTACCTGATTCCCGGCCTGCTCGTGCTGGCCCAGCTGCACGAGCCGGGAGAGCTGCTGCTGGCGCTGGCCGCAGTCAGCTGCGTGGTCGGCAAAAGCGTTGAACCGCGTCTATGCCGCGCGCTGCCGGCCCCCGGCGGAGGCGCCGCCTGAACCCCTTCGCAGCTTGGGCCGGCCGATTCACAACAAGTTCAAGCCGGTCCGCTAAGGTTTTTCCGATTACATTTGTTTAACGAACAAGACGGATCCCCGATGAGAAACGCCCTAATCACCAGCGCCCTGCTGGCCAGTCTGGTCAGCCTCACCGCCCACGCCCAGGATGCGGCGCCTCCCGCCGATCCCGCCAGCAACAGCAATCCTGGCGCCAACGGCGGCTGGAGCGGCTCCGGCGAATTCGGTTTCGCCTCGGCCCACGGCAACTCCCGCACCGAAAACGTCAACGCCAAGCTCGGCCTGAACCAGGAAAACGAGCTGTGGAAGAACAACTTCTTCCTCAACGGCATGCGCTCGAAGGGCGAAGTCCAGGTGCAGGATTCGGCCGGCAATACCATCGACCGCTTCAGCACCACCGCCAACCGCTACGACACCGGTGCCTCGGTGGGCTACAAGCTCGATCCGCGCAGCTACATCGTGGGTGCGCTGCGTTACGAGCATGACGATTTCGGCGCCAACATCTGGCAGGGCATCGTCTCGATCGGCTACGGCTATATCGCGCTGAAGACCGACCGCACCGAGCTCTCCTTCGAAGCCGGCCCCGGTTACAAGCGCTACCGCCCGGCCGACCGCACCGTGCAGGTCGACGGTGTGGACGTGAAGCAGCGCCAGGAGACCGAGAGCGAGGCCGTCGGCCGCGGCCTGGTCAACTACAAGTACCGGCTCACCGCCAATACCGCGCTGGAAGACACGCTGCTGCTGGAAGCGGGCTCGAAGAACCAGTACTACCAGAACGACATCGGCCTCTCGGTCAGCATGACCAAGAAGATGGCGCTGAAGGTGGGTTACCAGGTGCGCTACAACAGCGACGTGCAGCCGGGTACCAAGAACACCGACACGCTGATGACGACCAACCTGGTCTACAACTTCTAAAAACGACAGCGTCACCCGGACGCGTTTTCCACGGCCCCGCTTCGGCGGGGCCGTTTCGTTTCAATGGCCGCCGAGAAAAGCCGCCGCGCCCTGCGCGAACAGCGCTTCGGCCACCTGGCGGCCGAGCGTTTCGGCCTGATCGCTGTGACCCTCGGCTTCGGCGCGCAGCAGACGGCCGCTGGCGACGTCGCCGACCATGCCGCTCAGATGCAGGCCGCGTTCGGTCACCACGCACCAGGCGCCCACGGGCACGGTGCAGCTGCCGCCCAGCGCCTGGTTCATGGCGCGCTCGGCGTCCACCGCCATGCGCGTATGTTCGTCGTCGAGCGCGGCGAGCAGGGCGAGCGTGGCCGGCTGGTCGCTGCGCGCCTCGATCGCGATGGCGGCCTGGCCCGGCGCGGGCAGCCAGTCCGGCGCGGCCAGCCGGCCGCGGATGCGCTCGGCCAGGCCCAGGCGCTCCAGGCCGGCGCAGGCCAGCACGATCGCGTCGTAATGGCCGGCGTCGAGCTTGCCCAGGCGCGTGCCGACATTGCCGCGCAGGTCCAGCAGGTTCAGGTCCGGCCGCAGCCCGCGCAGCAGCGCCTGCCGCCGCAGCGAGGAGGTGCCAACGCGCGCGCCCAGCGGCAGCGCGGCGAGGTCGGCGTAGTCGTTGCTGATGAAGGCATCGGCCGCATCCGCGCGCGGCAGCACCGCCGGCAGCACGAAGCCGGGCTCGAGCTCCGCGGGCACGTCCTTGAGCGAATGCACCGCCAGGTCCGCGCGCCCTTCCTGCATGGCGATTTCCAGTTCCTTGAGGAACAGGCCCTTGCCGCCGACCGTGGCCAGCGAGCGGTCCTGGATCTCGTCGCCGCGGGTGGTCATCGGCACCAGTTCCACCGTCAGGCCCGGATGCGCGGCGCGCAGCTCGGCCGCCACGTGTTCGGCCTGCCACAGCGCGAGCGCGCTCTTGCGGGTGGCGATGCGCAGGATCGAAGGCGTCATGGGAGGTTCTTGGCCCGGATGAAAGGGCGCCATTGTCGCGTAAACCGCCGCGCCCCGCAGGCCAATCGCCGCGCCGCATCGACGCAGCGCCGGATCGATGCGGGCGCGGCTCAGCCCATGCGCAGCAGCTTGCGCACCGCCGGCAGGTTGCGCCGGCTCACCTCGGGCATCAGCTCGGTGCCGCTCAGGCGGGCCAGCACGCGGCCGTCGCCCAGGGTCTTCAGGCCGAGCAGGCGCTGCGGCGGCACCAGGCAGTTGCGGTGCAGGCGGGTCAGCTGGTCCGGGTAAGCCTCTTCCAGCTGGCGCAGCGATTCCTCCAGCAGCAGCTGGCCGCCGCGATGCTGCACCACCACGTATTTTTCCTCGGCGAGCAGACAGATCACCTCCTCCAGCGCGATGCGCACCTGCTCGCCGCGCAGGCGGCCGAACAGATAGCTGGTCTCGCGCGGCGCCGCGGCCAGGCGCTGGCGCGCGCGCCGCAGCGCATCGCGCAGGCGGTCCAGCCGCACCGGCTTGAGCAGGTAGTCGACGGCGCCGAGCTCGAAGGCCTGCACGGCGTGATTCTCGTAGGCGGTGCAGAACACGACCTGCGGCCGCTCCTTGCCGGCCAGGCGGCTGGCGAGCGTCACGCCGTCGAGGCCCGGCATGTTGATGTCCAGCAGCAAGAGGTCCGGCTGGATGTCGGCGATCGCCGCCAGCGCCGCGTCGCCGTCGCCGACGCTGCCGGCGACCTCGACGCCTTCGCCGCATTCCTCGAGCAGGGCGGCCAGGCGCGCGCGCGCCAGCGGTTCATCGTCAGCGATCAGTACGCGCATGGGTATCTTCCGGAAGCAGCAGGCGCACCACGAAGCGCTCGCCCAGCGGGCCGGCGCTCACTTCGGCGCGCGGGCCATAACGATAGGCCACGCGCTGGCGCACATTGGCCAGGCCGTGGCCGTTGCCGCCCGTGGCGGGTGTGTCGGGCAGGGGATTGTCGATCTCGATCTCGATGGCGCGCTCCACGCGCCGCCCGCGCAGGATCACCTCGCCGCCTTCGCGCAACGGCTGGATGCCGTGGCGCACGGCGTTCTCCACCAGCGGCTGCAGCAGCAGGTGCGGTACCGGAAACGCGCCGGGCAGTTCGTCCAGCTCGCGCCGCACGCGCAGGCGCGGACCCAGGCGCAGCTGCTCGATCGCGAGGTAGCGCTCGATCAGCCCCAGTTCTTCTTCCAGCGTGCCGTCGCGCGCGTCGTGACGGCCGAGTGCAGCGCGGAACAGTTCGGACAGATCCTCTACCGTGCGCTCGGCCGCCGGCGGGTCCAGCCGGATCAGCGCGGCCACGGTATTCATGCTGTTGAACAGGAAATGCGGCCGGATGCGCGCCTGCAGCGCTTCGACCTGCGCCTGCGCCACCGCGGCCAGGCGCGCTTGCCACTGCGCCAGCACGTAGAAATAGCGCAGCATCGCCGCACCGAGCAGCGCGGCGATGGTGCTGTTGTCGCGCACGAACTCGAAGGCGTCGCCGTGGCGGATCAGGCCCATCTGCAGTGCGCCGTCCATCCACGCGGCCAGCACGCTGGTGAGCGCCACGATCAGCAGCATCAGCAGCCACACCGCCGCATACGGCAGCAGGCCGTGCAACCGGCCGAGCGCGGGACGCAGCTTGCAGAGCGCCACGCCGGTGAGCATGGCGATCCATTCGGCGAACAGCATGCCCACGCTGTAGCCGCGCCAACCGCGGCTGCTTTCAGGCGCCAGCAGCATCACCGTGACGGTGAGCGCCGCCACCACCAGCAGCGCGAACAGCACCGGCGCGCTGCAGAAATCCGGCAGCGGGCTGGGCTCAAGGCCGGCTTGGGCAAGGCGTGGCTTGGCGGGTTGGCGCATGGACGCACAGTATGCCCAAGCCCATCGGCCCGGGCCGTGTCCTCGCGCCTAGCTTGGCGTACTCAGCCGATCAGGCGCTGGCCCATCCAGGTGCGCAGGTGGGCAATCTCCTCGGCGCATACCGAATGCGGCATCGCATAGGTATGCCATTCCACCGGATAGCCCAGGCCCTGCAGCACGTCGCGCGACTGCACGCCGCGGGTCAGCGGCACGATCGGGTCGGCGGTGCCGTGGCCCCAGAAGATCGGCGTGGTGGCGTTGGCCGCGCTGCGCTCGGCTTCGAACGAGGGCTGCATCGGCAGGTAGGTGGACAGCGCCACGATGCCGGCCAGTCGCCGCGGATGGCGCAGGCCGCCGGCCAGTGCGATCGCGCCGCCCTGCGAAAAGCCGGCCAGCACGATGCGCTCGTCCGGCACGCCGCGCTCGTTCTCGCGCGCGATCAGCTTCTGCACCGCCTCGATCGAGGCGCGCATGCCGGTTTCGTCCTGGCGCGAGGTGAGGTCGACGCCGGCGATGTCGTACCAGGCGCGCATCGGCATGCCGCCGTTCAAGGTGACCGGACGCACCGGCGCATGCGGGAACACGAAGCGCAGCCCGGGCCATTCCTGCGCCACCAGCTCGGGCACGATCGGTTCGAAGTCATGGCCATCGGCGCCAAGGCCGTGCAGCCAGATCACGCTGTGGGTCAGCCGGGTAGCGGTTTCGTGCTCGACGGTAGGCAGGGACATGCAGGGAGAGTTGCCGGTAGGGGGAGGGGCGGTCCGTCCGGATGGCCGCGGGGCCATCAAACGCACGATGCACGCAATCGCTTACGCGGAGCCGACGGGGGGCGGCTAGCCGGGCAAAACAGTCCGCCCAATGCGCAAGCGGACGGTGCGGCTGGCGCACGGTGCCTCCTGGCGATGCGGATGCTGCCCGGCCCGCGCAGCCTAGTCGCGCCCTCCCCGGCGGGATACAGGACGCATGGCGCTTGCGGGCGGAGCCGTCTTGGTTATGCTCCGGCGTTTTTGCAGTGGAGCGCGCTCATGCGTCGGATGATTCTCGCGGGCCTGGCAGCCCTCGCCGCCAGCCCCGCCCTGTTCGCCGACACCCCGGCCGCGCTCCCCGCCGGCACGCTCGACCTCGAGACCGTCATGGCCAATCCGGACTGGATCGGCGCCGCGGTGGAAGCGCCGTATTGGAGCGTCGACGGCCGCAGCCTGTACTACTCGCTCAAGCAGGACGGCAGCAAATTGCGCGACCGCTATCGCGTCGACCTCGCCAGCGGACGCAGCGAGAAGCTCGGACCGGACGCGCTGGCGCAGGCCGAAGGACCGGCGGTGTTCGACCGCCAGCACCGGCAGGCGGCGTTCCTGCTGCACGGCGACGTGTTCCTGGTCGAACCCGGCACGGGCCGCCGGGTGCAGGTCACCCGTACGCCGGAAACCGAGACTTCGCCGCGCTTCTCCAGCGATGGCCGCGCCTTGCAGTACCGCCAGGGCAAGCAGTGGTTCGTCTACGACATCGCCGCCGGGGTCGCCGCGCCGGCGGCCGTGCTCAACGTGGGCGACGACCCGCGCGGCAAGCAGCCCGATGCGCTGGGCCGCGACCAGCTGCGCCTGTTCAAGGCGCTGCGCGCGGCCAAGGCGGAAAAGGACGCCGCGCGCGCCAACGAGGAAACCCTCGCCGCCGCCGATCCGGGCCGCGCGCCGCGCTCGATCTGGCTGGGCGACGTCGGCGAGGTGATCGACACCGAGCTGTCGCCGGACGGGCGCTGGATGCTGGTGGTCGCCCAGTCCAAGGACGCCAAGGCAGGCAAGACGCCGGAGCTGATGCACTACGTCACCGAGTCCGGCTACGCCGAAACGCAGGCCACGCGTACGTATGTCGGTCATCGCGACCCGGTGCCGCAGTCGCTGCTGCTGGTCGACCTGCGCGCGCGCAAGAGCTACCCGCTGGATGCCGGCGCGCTGCCGGGCATCAAGGACGACCCGCTGAAGGACCTGCGCGCCGGGGCGGTCGCCGCGCTGAACCAGGCCGGCCGCGGCGACGAGGCCAAGGCGCTGAAGGCACCGGAGCAGCGCGCGGTGCGCATCATCTCCGATGCGGACGACGGCGGCGGTGGCGGCGTTGCCTGGAGCGACGACGGCGGCAACCTGGCCATCCAGCTGCGCGCGATCGACAACAAGGACCGCTGGATCGCCACCGTCGATTTCGACCGGCATGCGCTGGTCAACCAGCACCGCCTGACCGACCGCGCCTGGATCAACTGGAACTTCAACGATTTCGGCTGGCTCAAGGACGGCCACACGCTGTGGTACCTGAGCGAGGAAACCGGCTGGTCGCAGCTCTATGCCAAGGCTCCGGGCGGCAAGGCGCGTGCGCTCACCAGCGGCAGGTTCGAGCTCAGCCACCCGGTGCTGAGCGAGGACGGCCAGTGGTTCTACCTGCGCAGCAACCAGGTCGCGCCCTACAGCTACGACGTGTACCGCCTGCCGGCCCAGGGCGGCCAGCTCACGCGGGTCACCCAGTACCAGGGCATGGACGATTTCGTGCTCTCGCCGGACGGCCGCCAGCTGGCGGTGCTGCATTCGGCTCCCTACGTGCTGCCGCAGCTGGCGGTGCAGGACGCGGCCGGCGGCGCACCGCGCGAGCTGACCCAGAGCATGAAGCCGGGCTTCGCGCAGCGTGGGTGGATCGCGCCGAAGATCGTCGGCGTGGCCTCCACGCACGGTGCTGGCACGATCTGGGCGAAGTACTACGGGCCGACTGACGAAGCGGCGGCGGGTTCAAGGCCGGCGGTGATCTTCGTGCATGGCGCGGGTTATCTGCAGAACGTCACGCTGAGCTGGTCCAATTATTTCCGCGAGCAGATGTTCCACAACCTGCTGGTGCAGCGCGGCTACGTGGTGCTGGACATGGATTACCGCGCTTCCGAGGGCTACGGCCGCGACTGGCGCACCGCGATCTACCGGCAGATGGGTCATCCGGAGCTGGAGGACCTGCTCGACGGCAAGGCCTGGCTGGTCAAGGAACATGGCGTGGATCCGCACCGCGTGGGCATCTACGGCGGCAGCTACGGCGGCTTCATGACCTTGATGGCGCTGCTGCGCGCGCCGGGCGAGTTCGCCGCGGGCGCGGCCTTGCGGCCGGTCAGCGACTGGTCCAGCTACAACCACGAGTACACCTCGAACATCCTCAACGACCCGCAGCTCGATCCGGAGGCCTACGCGGCCAGCTCGCCGATCGAGTACGCGGACCATCTGCAGGATGCGCTGCTGATCGAGCACGGCCTGGTCGACGACAATGTGCTGGCCAGCGATTCGATCCGCCTGTACCAGCGCTTCATCGAGCTGCACAAGAAGAATTTCTGGATGTCGCTGTATCCGATGGAGCGGCATGGCTTCGTCAATCCCGACTCCTGGCACGACGAATACCGCCGGATCGCCGAACTTTTCGACACTTACGTCAAGCCGGCGCCGGCGCAGGAAGCTGCGACGGGGCGTTGATCGCGGCATTCACGTGGCAGTCGGTCCGGACCCTGTTTTTAGGACAAGTGCTCACATATTCATCACGGATTTCACTGATAGAGTGCCGCGGTTCGCGCCAAGGACAACAGGAAGGGCCGATATGTCGAGTGCACGCAGTCTGGTTAGGGTGGCCCTGTTCGCCGCCCTCGCGGTTTCCACCTCCGCCATGGCCCGCCAGTTCCCGGCCACCGGCCTGGGCCAGGCCTGGCCCAATGCCAGCGACGTGAGTTCCAGCCCGCGCTGGCATGTCTACGTGTTCATCAAGGACGGCGTGCGCTACATCCAGGTCAACGACCTCAACGGCCGCGTGCGCGGCGCCTTCGCCACGGCCAACGGCCAGTCGCTGGTGCTGCCGATCGGCGTGGATGCGGAGCGCACCTCGGCCGGTCCCAACGCCTCGGCGCTGACCACCGCCGCCACCGGCCAGACCGGCGAGACGGTCTATCGCGACAACGACGTGCGCGTCACCGCCCGTCGCCTGCCCGGCGGCAACATGGCATTCGATGCGGATACCACCGGCTGCAACGACCCGGTGGAGTGCAGCACGCACGTCCAGTAAGCGGCAGGACACGGACAAATGAAAAAGGGCGCGCCGATGGGCGCGCCCTTTTTCGTTGCAGCTGGCTCAGTCCGGATTGTGCAGGATCAGGCTGACGCGGGTGCCGTACGCCAGCTGGCGCTCGCGCACCTGGCCCTCGAACAGCGCGACCTGGTCGCGGATCGCCTCCAGCCCGGTGCTGGTGGTAGCCAGGCCCTGCATCAGCTCGCCCCAGCGCACCGAGCGGGCGGCCGTTTCGTCGCGATGGCCATCGATGCGCATCACCACCCAGCGGCGACCGTCGAACGCACCGCCGCGCAGGCGCACGTGGATCCGGCTGACATCGCGTTCGCCGCACAGGCTGCCGGCGATCTCGCCGATGGTCCGGTACAGCACCAGGTGGATGCCGGGCGAGAGCTGGCTCAGGCCGCGGCCTTCGATGTCGCAGGTGTAGCCGACGCCCGCCGCTTCCAGCGTGCGCGCCACGGCGCCTTCGCGCAGCGCCGCCGGCAGACCGCGCTGGCGCCAGCTCACCGGATGGAGGTTGTCGGCCAGGCGGAACAGCTGATCCTGGTTCAACGCCGTCTGCAGGCGGTACTGGCGCTCTTCCGCGGTCGGCACGGTATAGCGCAGGCGCTCCAGCATCAGGTTATTGGTCTGCTGGATGCTGCCGCGCACCTGCTCGATCGCCATCGCGGTCTGGCGCATGCGCAGTTCGCCGAGGAACAGCGTGCGCTGGGCGAGGGCCAGCGTCTGGCGCGAGTCGAGGCGCTCCTGCAGGTCGCGCCGGTTGAGCACCGAGATGCGCGCGCCGAACATCATCATGGTGGAGATGGTGAAGGCGATCAGCACTTCCGCCTGCATCGTGCCGGGATCGAACGCCGCCGGCATGGTGAACACCACCGCGGTGCTGGCCATGGTTCCGCCGATCGCCACGCCGTACCAGCCATGGCGCAGGGCCAGGAACACCACCGGCACGAACATGGTCATGCGTGCCACCTGGCGGGCCTGGTCGCCCATGCCGCCACCGCCGATCCACGCCAGCAGCATCAGCACCGGCAGCAGGCCGAGCGCGCTTTCCAGGAACAGGCGGCTGTCCATCAGGCGCGTCCAGCGCTCATGCGCCGGAGTGAGCTGCCACACCTCGCGGATCATCAGCGCCAGCGGCGCCACGGTCAGCACGCCGAGGTAGTTGCCGACCAGCCAGCGTGCGGCCAGGTCAATGGCCGGAGAACTGGCCGGCTTGATCGACACCGATACCGCGGCGAGGTTGGCTCCCGTCCACACCAGCGAGCAGACCAGCGCGCACAGCAGCAGCACGCTGATGCGCACATGGTGCCGGCTCTGGAACAGTTGCCAGCGCTCGCGGCAGACGTGGACGATCGGCATCGCCAGCGCGATCGGCGGGATCATCATGATCGCCGACCAGGTACCGCCGAAATCGTCCATGCACAGCCATGCGGTATAGCCGAGTGGTCCCAGTTCACCCACGGCGAGCGCGGGCCAGTAGCGCCGCGGCACCAGCAGCAGGACGGTCAGGCGATAACCGGCGAACAGCACCCAGTACGAAAACGACACCTGGCGCAGCAATACGAATCCCAAGGCGTAAAGCAGCGCCGCCGCTCCATGGCGTAGCAGAGGATTCTCCACAGCTCTCGATTGCATCCCGGCTCCCCTGAGCTTGTTTGGACGGATAGCCATGTATGTGAAGGCCGCCGCCTGCGGATACAGCAAATTATCGAATGGGACAGCGCTTGCCGTGAAACCGTGGTGAAGGATTCCATGAGCATCGGTAACGTTATCGCAAGGCGCGTGGACTTCCCCGGTCCGACCTTGCTCAGCGCCCCGGAACCGCGACCCTCCCGCCGGCCGGAACGACGCCCGTTTGTACTGCGAGCGGCCGCGACATATCGCCGATCTCGTCGCAATTGAGCAGGTGCGGCAGCCCAAAAGGCATGACAGTGCATTCACTTACGTGAAACTTTCGGTCTGTGCGCCGCTTCGGCGGGCGGGGCCTCGTGCCACAATGAGCGCGATCCGGTCGATATCCCCGCCTTCATGACCATCCAGAAAGACGCATACCGGCGCTTCCAGGAAGAGCTCGCCGCGTTGGACCAAAAGCAGGAAGCGGATGCAGGCAAGCCTACCGGCGCCACGCGGATGGCGCGGGCGCGCGAGGATTTCCTCGAATTGTGCAAGCGCTACGACCTGTCCGTGGCGGACGTGGTCGCGTTCTTCCCTGAAGAAGACGGCATCGGCTACCTGCAGGGCCTGATCGCCGCCAGGGACGCCAGGCCGCGGCGCGGCCGCAAGCCGAAGGCGTCGCCCTGAGGCTGGCTCAGGCGATCACCGCCTGCGGATCGAAATAGCGCCCGGGCGACAGCCCGAAGCTGCGCTTGAACATCGCCACGAAGGCGCTGACGCTGGCGTAGCCCAGCGCATCGGCCACGCTGGCCACCGCCTCGCCAGAGGCCAGCCGCTCCAGCGCCCGCGCCAGCCGCGCCTGCTGGCGCCATTGCGCGAAGCTGCTGCCGGTCTCGTAGCGGAACAGGCGCGTCACCGTGCGTGGCGACAGGCCGGCCCAGGCGGCCCATTCCTCCAGCGTGCGCACGTCGTCCGGGTGTTCCAGCACCGCGTGGGCGATGCGCAGCAGGCGGCGGTCGCTGGGCAGCACCAGGTGCAGCGGTTCTTCCGGCGCGCGGCGCATTTCGTCCATGAGCACGGCGAGCAGGCGTTCCTGTTCCTCCGCCAGCGGCTGCATCGGCGACCAGGTGGCTGCGCGCAGCACCAGGGCGCGCATCAGTTCGTTGCCATTGAGCACGCAGGTCCGCCCCGGCAGCCCGGCCGAGGCATCGGGCGCGACGTAGACGCCCCAGCCCTGGGTGGCCTCGGATACGCGCACCGTATGCAGCTCGCCCGGCGGCAGCCAGCCCACGCGGTGCGGTGGCAGGGTCCAGGCGCCGTAGGCGGTGCGCACGCTGATCAGGCCTTTTTCCAGATAGAAGAACTGGCCGCGCACATGGCTGTGCCAGTCCGATTCCACGGTGTGGAAGGCCTTGTTCTCACCCATGCCGTTGAGCACGTAGGCGATCAGATCGGGGCCTTCGGCGCTTTCCAGCCAGTGGAAGTGTTCGATGGTGCCGTGCGGAGTCTGACCCATGGCGATATATCGAATGACGGGTTCTAGATACAAATTGTCCCTCTGACGATATCAGGCCATTCGGGGCTCCGCCTAGGCTTATGTACGGCGCCTACCCCGGGCGCGACGTCCCATTGCCACGCGCGGTCACGCCGGAGCCTCCGCGGACGTCCTATCTGCAAACTTCCATAAGGAGACCGGCATGTCCGCCAACGACTCGCCGTCCATTCCGATGGACGCCGCCGAAGCCCTGACCCGCTTCGTGGTCAGCGCCCAGCTGATGCTCGACCCGCTCACCCCGGAAAGCCTGCGCCGCCAGGTGGAACCGAAACTGCTGGATACGCTCCCGGCCCTGCAGGCGCTGGGCGTGTTCGACCTGTTCGCCATCCGCGATCCGGCCTTGGCCGCGCTGGTGGCGGACGAACTGGCGGCACGGCGCGCGTCGGTGCGACCGCGACCGCTGGCAGCCGCCTGAATATTTGCGGGGGCAGAATATGCCTTCCATATATTTGCCTTGACAAATATTTGAGCGGCAATAGAATGCGCGGCTATGAATTCTTCGACCCCCCAGATGCAGGAAGGCATCGGCATGCTGCTGGCCGCCGTGCGCACGGAAATCGTCCGCAGCATGGAAGCCGAACTCGCCGCCAAGGGCATCGAGCTGCGCTACACCCAGTTCCTGATCCTCAAGCGGCTGTCCTCGCTGGGGCCGATCACCGCGGGCGAACTGGCCCGCTCGATCGAACTGGACGGCGGCGCCATGACCCGCCAGCTCGACCAGCTCGAAGGCAAGGGCTACCTGCGCCGCCGTCCGCATGAACAAGACCGGCGCGCGCTGCGCATCGAGCTGACCGAGGCCGGCCAGGCGATGACGCAGGAGCTGATGAACTGCAACGAGCGGGTTCTGAAAGCCGCCCAGCGCTCGCTGGACGAGACCGAACAGCAGCAGTTGCGCGACTACCTCACGCGCGTGCTCCAGGCATTGCGCGACAGGCATTGATTCACCACTTCACTTTCTGGACTTAAGACCATGCGTCTGCACATTACGGCGGCGGCGATCGGACTGAGCCTGGCCCTGGCCGGCTGCGTCAGCAGCGGCGGCCTGCATCCGTCCGGCACGCTCGCGGAAGCGTCCTCGCTCAAGAGCGAGCGCAGCCTTCAGGGCATCGAGGTGTCGCCCGCGGCCTGGCCGCAGCAGGACTGGTGGACTGCGCTGGGCGACAGCCAGCTCGACGCGCTGATCGGCGAAGCGCTGCAGGACAACCCCAGCCTGGCCGCCGCCGATGCGCGCGCGCAGCAGGCCCAGGCCGCGGCGGGCATCGCCGATGCCGCGCGTGGCCCGACGGTGAATGCCGGCGCCAGCATCGCGGGCGCCCGCCTGCCGGATGGCCTGATCGCGCCGGAAGGTCATTTCGCCTGGGCCAAGTACGGCTACGCCAGCTTCAACTGGGGCCTGGACCTGTGGGGCGGCAAGCGCGCCGCGTGGGAAGCCGCGCTGGGCCAGGCGCGCGCCGCCGAGATCGACCGCCAGGCCGCGCGCATCCAGCTGTCCACCAATGTGGCCCGCGCCTATACCCAGCTCGGCTACGCCTATGCGCAGCAGGACGTGGCCAAGGCCGAACTCGAACGCGCCGACAACGCGCGCGAGCTCACCCGCCAGCGCGTCGCCGCCGGCATCGACAACCAGCTGCAGCTTAAGCAGGCCGACACCGAAGTCGCCTCCGCTGAGCAGCAGCGCGTCGCGGCGGACCGTTCCATCGATGCCGCGCGCTCGGCGCTGTCCGTGCTGCTCGGCAAGGGTCCGGACCGCGGCCTGGACATCGCCCGTCCGCAGGTGCTCAAGCCGGCCGCACTGGCGGTGCCGGGCAACCTGTCGGTGGACCTGATCGGCCATCGCGCCGACCTGGTCGCCGCACGCTGGCGCGTCGAGGCGGCGAGCAGGGACATCAAGGTCGCCAAGAGCGAATTCATGCCCGACGTCAGCATCGGCGCCATGGCCGGCCTGCTGAACCTGGGTGGCGGCAACCTCTTCAGCATGAGGAACCGCTTCTACGAGCTGGCGCCCTCGATCAGCCTGCCGATCTTCGACGGCGGCCGCCTGCGCGCCAACCTGGCCGGCAAGGACGCGCAGTACGACCTGGCGGTGGCGCAGTACAACCAGACCCTGGTCGCCGCCACCAACGAAGTGGCCGACGACTACAACGCGCTGCAGTCCTCGCAGCAGCAGATCGACGCGCAGCAGCGCGCGCTGGATGCGGCCACGCAGGCCTGGCAGCTGTCCGGGCAGCGCTACAAGGCCGGCATCGGCAACTACCTCGAGGCACTGATCGTGCGCCAGCAGCTGCTGCAGGCACAGCAGCGCATGGCCTCGCTGCAGGCGCAGCAGGTGGACCTCTCGGTGCAGCTGATCCAGGCGCTCGGCGGCGGCTTCCGTCCGCACGGCGACGCGCATGCGCTGGCCGACGCGCCGGCCGCCTCCTCTTCTTCCTCTTCCGCACGCTCTCTCTGAAGGCTTTTCGCCATGTCTAGCCAAACTCCGCTCGCGGCCGACAACGCCGCTCCCCAACCGCAGAAGAACCGCCGCGGCTTCCTGCTGCGCCTGCTCGGCGTGGCGGTGATCCTCGCCGCCGCCGGCTGGACCGCCTGGTATTTCCTCGACGGCCGCTGGTACGAAGGCACCGACGACGCCTACGTCAACGGCAACGTGGTGCAGATCACCCCGCAGGTGCCCGGCACCGTGGTCACCATCGGCGCCGACGACGGCGACCTGGTACACGCCGGCGACGTGCTGGTGAAGCTCGACCCGAGCAACACCGAAGTCGCCCTGGCCGAAGCCAAGGCCAGCCTGGCCAGCACCGTGCGCCACGTGCGCGGCCTCTACAGCAATGTCTCCGGCGCCCAGGCCGACGTGGCCGCGCGCAAGGTGGCGGTGGACAAGGCGCGCGCCGACTTCAACCGCCGCCGCGACCTGGCCAAGTCCGGCGCGATCTCCGCCGAGGAGCTCTCGCACGCGCAGGACACCCTGACCACCGCCGAGAGCGGGCTGATCACCGCGCAGCAGCAGTTCGAGACCAGCAAGGTGCTGGTCGACGACACCGTGGTCGCCTCGCATCCGGACGTGCAGGCCGCCGCCGCCAAGCTGCGCGCCGCCTATCTCGACAACCTGCGCACCACCATCGTGGCGCCGGTCGACGGCTACGTCGCCAAGCGCTCGGTGCAGCTGGGCCAGCGCGTCGCCACCGGCGCGCCGCTGATGGCGGTGGTGCCGCTGCATCAGGTGTGGATCGACGCCAACTTCAAGGAGACCCAGCTGACCCACATGCGCATCGGCCAGCCGGTGGAGATCCGCGCCGATGTGTACGGTGGCAAGGTCACCTACAAGGCGCACGTGCAGAGCCTGGGCGTGGGCACCGGCAGCGCGTTCTCGCTGCTGCCGGCGCAGAACGCCACCGGCAACTGGATCAAGATCGTGCAGCGCGTGCCGGTGCGCGTGTTCTTCGACGACCCGACGCAGCTGGACCAACACCCGCTGCGCATCGGCCTGTCCACCGACGTGGAAGTGAATCTGCACGACCAGACCGGCCCGATGCTGGCCAGGCAGGCCCCGTCACAGCCGGCTTTCAAGACCGACGTGTACGCCCGGCAGATGGCCGAGGCCGACAGCGCGATCGGCCAGATCATCCACGCCAACATGGCCGGCCAGAAGTAAGCCGCCGCGGCGGATCCCCAGGCGGGGATCCGCCGGCAGCGCTCGCCCCGGCTCCCCACCGCCCTCCGGCACGCCTATCCCATGAGCACTCAATTCCGTCCCCCCAACATGGCGCTGACCACGGTCGGCCTGTCGTTGGCGACCTTCATGCAGGTGCTGGACACCACCATCGCCAACGTGTCGCTGCCGACCATCGCCGGCAACCTCGGCGTGAGCGTGAACCAGAGCACCTGGGTGATCACCTCGTTCGCGGTGAGCATGGCCATCTCGCTGCCGCTCACCGGCTTCCTCACCCGCCGCTTCGGCGAGGTGAAGATGTTCATCTGGTCGACCCTGCTGTTCTCGCTGGCCTCGTTCCTGTGCGGCATCGCGCAGAGCATGGGCATGCTGATCCTGTTCCGCGCCATCCAGGGCGCGGTGGCCGGGCCGATGTATCCGGTGACGCAGGCGCTGCTGATCTCGATCTATCCACCGGCCAAGCGCGGCATGGCGCTGGCGCTGCTGGCCATGGTGACGGTGGTGGCGCCGATCGCAGGTCCCATCCTGGGCGGCTGGATCACCGACAACTATTCCTGGCCGTGGATCTTCTTCATCAACGTGCCGATCGGCATCTTCGCCAGCATGGTCATCGGCGCCCAGATGAAGGAGCGCAAGGACGTCACCATGCGTCCGAAGATGGACTATGTGGGCCTGATCACGCTGATCATCGGCGTGGGCGCGCTGCAGATCGTGCTGGACAAGGGCAATGACGAGGACTGGTTCAGCTCCACCTTCATCGTGGTCACCAGCATTGTCGCGGTGCTGGGCATCGCGGTGTTCCTGATCTGGGAGCTGACCGACAAGGAACCGATCGTCGACCTGCGCCTGTTCCGCCACCGCAACTTCCGCATGGGCACGCTTTCGCTGGTGCTGGCGTATGCGGCGTTCTTCGCGATCGGCCTGCTGGTGCCGCAGTGGATGCAGCGCAACCTGGGCTATACGTCGACCTGGGCGGGCTTCGCCAGCGCGCCGCTGGGCATCCTGCCGGTGCTGCTGACTTTCATCGTCGGCAAGTACTCGACCAGGTTCGACCTGCGCCTGGTGGCGTCGATCTCGTTCCTGGTGATGGGCACCACCAGCTTCCTGCGTTCGGACTTCTTCCTCGACATCGACTTCATGCACATCGCCGGCGTGCAGTTGCTGCAGGGCCTGGGCGTGGCGCTGTTCTTCATGCCGGTGACCACCATCCTGCTGTCGGACCTGCAGCCGCACGAGATCGCCGCGGGCGGCGGCCTGGCCACCTTCCTGCGCACGCTGGGGGCGAGCTTCTCGGCCTCGCTGACCACCTTCATGTGGGATCGCCGCGCGGTGGTGCATCACGCCCAGCTGACCGAGCACATCACGCCCTACGACCCCACCGCGACGCAGGCGCTAGGCCAGCTCGGCGGCGGCGATCCGCAGACGGCCGCGGCGGTGGTCAACCAGATGATCACCCAGCAGGGTTACCAGATCTCGTTCAACGAGGTGTTCCACGTGCTGGGCTGGATCTTCGTCAGCCTGATCGTGGTGGTCTGGATGACCAGGCCGCCCTTCACGGCCAAGGCCGGACCCGCCGCGGGCGGCGGCCACTGATCCGGCGGACATGAAAAACAACGGCCCCGTTCGGGGCCGTTGCAATTTCGGGGGGGTCAAAGCGTCTTACAGATCGAAGCCCACGCCTACCAGCGCCATGGTCTCGCCACGGTTGGGTCCGTGCGTGCCGCCGTTGGAGATATGCCGGATCTGGAAGCTGAGGTATTTGCCTTGCCAACCCACCGTATTGACGAATTCGCCCACGCTGCTCAGCGCCATGGTGCGGCCGGTCTGCACCGCGCCCTGCAGGCTGTAGAAGAAGCCGTGGTACCAGTCGCCTTCGCTGCCATAGCGCAGGCGCGCGCCGCCGGCGACCAGCCAGACGTCGTCGCCGGTCTCGTAGCGATTGCCCCGGTAGCGGGCCAGGTCGCGGCCGCCGATCCAGCCGACGGAAACGTCGGGCGCCCAGGTAAAGCGGGTGCTGCCAATGGGATGGGCGTCGAAGGTCGCCTCGACGAAGGCGGCGTTGGTGCCGTGCGAATCCATGTAGCTGCGCCCGCCCTGGACTTCCAGGTGGGTCGCGGCAGAAGCGGCAGAAGCCGCGCCGGCCATGGCCAGCGCAAGCGCGCTAAGAAAAACCTTATTCAAACGCATGGGGATGCCTTTTGGGGGACAGTTCTTTTATGAACTATATGGTTCAATAAGTGTCGTCGATCCCCGGTGAACTCGTAAATCCCACCTTCGTTCGACTCAGCGTTCCCCCAAACGCACCAATTGATTTAGCCCGGATGTTATAGTGACGAGTAATCGTCCGGGTAAAACAGCTCCACCCACACACTCCCTCCCCCGGATCACATAGCCATGCACCCCAGTCAGAGCCAGAGCTGCACCGCCTTCGATGGCCACCGCCTGATCGCCTCGGGTTCGCTGCGTGAGGTGGCCTCCGCCACCAAGCGTGCGATCGACGCCGGCGCCAAGGGACCGGTGCTCGTGTTCGACGACCAGACCAGCCTGCCCGTGGAAATCGATTTCCGCGGCAGCCAGGACGACGTGCTGTCCCGCCTCGGTCTCGCCCAGGCCGCCACCGAGACCGCGCCGCGCGGCCCGGGCCGCCCGCGCCTGGGCGTGGTGGCGCGCGAGATCACCCTGTTGCCGCGCCATTGGGAATGGCTGGCCGAGCAGCCCGGCGGCGCGTCCGCCACGCTGCGCCGGCTGGTCGAGGATGCCCGCCGCAGCGAGCAGGACCGCGCGCGCCGCGCCGGCGAGGCGCTGGACCGCTTCATGCAGGCCATGGCCGGCGACCTGCCGCACTACGAGGAAGCCTCGCGCGCCTACTGGCGTGGCGAGCGCGACCGCTTCGACCAGCTGGTCGAGACGTGGCCGGCCGACGTGCGCGATCATGCGCGTCGCCTCGCGGCGGCGGCCTGGAACGACGCGGACGCCATCGCCTGAGACCCAGCCACCGCCCGCGCCTCCGGAACAAAACCAGCTCCCCATGTCGCCGTCTGCTTCCCGCCGCCCCTCGCTCACCGAGGGGCCGATCGCCCGCACCCTGCTGCTGTTCGCGCTGCCCATCATGGGCAGCACGGTGCTGCAGTCGCTCAACGCGTCCGTCAATGCGATGTGGATCGGGCATTTCCTGGGCGAGTCCGCGCTGAGCGCGGTAAGCAATGCCAGCCTGATCGTGTTCCTGCTGCTCACCGCCGTGTTCGGCGTGAGCATGGCCAGCACCATCCTGGTCGGACAGAGCCTGGGCGCGCGCAACATGGTGGAGGCCAAGCGCGTGGTCGGCACCGGGGTGAGTTTCTTCGTGGCGCTGTCGACGCTGGTCGCCGTGCTGGGTTACTTCAACACCGCATGGATGCTGCAGCAGCTGGGTACGCCGGCCGACGCGATGCCGTACGCCGTGCCCTACCTGCGCATGGTCTTCGTGGCCATGCCATCGATGTACTTCTATAACTTCCTGATGATGACGCTGCGCGGCGCCGGCGATGCGCGCACGCCCTTCATGTTCATGGCGATGTCGGTGCTGCTGGACATCGCGCTCAACCCGCTTTTCATGTTCGGCTGGGGGCCGGTGCCGGCGATGGGCACGGCCGGTTCCGGCTTCGCCACGCTGATCTCGCAGAGCGTGGCCCTGGTCGCGCTGCTCACCACGCTGTACCGCCGCAAGCACTTCCTGCGCCTGACCGGCCATGAGCTGGGCTATCTGAAGCCGGATCCGGCAATCCTGCGCGCGCTGGTGTTCAAGGGCCTGCCGATGGGCCTGCAGATGATCGTGATCTCGTCCTCGGCGATGCTGATGATGCGCCTGGTCAACGGCTACGGCTCGCACACCACCGCAGCCTACGGCGCCGCGACGCAGTTGTGGACCTATGTGCAGATGCCGGCGATGGCGATCGGCGCGGCGGTGTCCTCGATGGCGGCGCAGAACGTGGGGGCCCGCCTGTGGGACCGCGTGCACCGCATCACCCGCGCCGGCGTGGCCTACAATTTTCTGTTGAGCGGCTCGCTGATCGCGCTGATCTATGTGTTCAACCGCGGCGCGCTGCACCTGTTCCTGCCGTCCGACGGCGATGCGCTCGCGCTGGCGCAGCACCTGAACATGATCGCGGTGTGGTCCTTCATGTTCTTCGGCGTCACCTTCGTGCTGTTCGGCGTGGTGCGCTCCACCGGCGCGGTGTGGCCGCCGCTGATCGTGCTGACCATCTCGATGTGGCTGATCCGTCCGCCGTTCGCCTTCGCGCTGATGCCGCACATCGGCGCGGACGCGATCTGGTGGAGCTTCCCGCTGGGTTCGCTGGCCTCGATGCTGATGGCAATGGCCTATTACCGCTGGGGCGGCTGGCAGAGCGCGCACATGCTGGCGCCGCCGGCTCCGGCGCCCGCGCCCGACGCGGTGGCGGCCGAGGCCGCCGACTAAGCGCTGCCACGCGGCTGTCATGCCGCGTGCCTACCGTGGGCGCATGACCAGCCCCATCCTTCGCGGCCGGCGGCACGCATGAGTTTCTCGCGCCGCCGCTTCCTGCTCGGCGCCGGCGGACTGCTTGCCGCGCCCCTGTTCCCCGAACTGCTGCGCGCGGCGCCGGCCATGCCGATGGCCGATGGCCGCCGCATGGCGCCGCAGCTGGCCGAACCGAACCAGCCGCTGGTCAATCCGGCGACCTTGCCGCGCTTCGTCGACACGCTGCCGCTGCCGCCGGTCGCGCGTCCCATCGGGCAGCGCGAGCATCCGGCGCACCCCGGCCGCCGCCTTCCGCTCTACCGCATGGAAATGCGTGCGTTCCAGGCACGCCTGCATCGCGACCTGCCGCCCACCACGCTGTGGGGCTACCAGGGCAGCAGCCCGGGCCCGACACTGGAAGCGAAACGCGGCGAACCGTTCCTGATCGAATGGGCGAACGCGCTGCCGACCCATCACCTGCTGCCGATCGACCACGGCATCCACGGCGCGGAAAAAGACCGTCCCGACGTGCGCACCGTTGCCCATGTGCACGGCGCGCGTGTCGGCCCGAATGACGATGGCTGGCCGGAAGACGCCTTCGCGCCCGGCCATTCGCTGCTCTACCACTATCCCAACGCACAAGACGCCGCGACGCTCTGGTATCACGATCATGCGATGGGCATCACCCGGCTCAACATCTATGCCGGTCTCTACGGCGCCTACCTGCTGCGCGATCCGGAAGAACAGGCGCTGGCGCTGCCCGACGGCGAGCACGAACTGCCGCTGATCCTGTGCGACCGCCTGATCGCGCGCGACGGCCAACTCTACTATCCGGTCTCCGACGATCCCGCCGCGCCGTGGGTATCGGAGGCCTACGGCAATGCCACGCTGTGCAACGGCAAGCTCTATCCGTTCATGGAAGTGGAACCGCGCCGCTATCGCCTGCGCCTGATCAATGCGGCGAACGCGCGCCACTACGAGCTGAGCCTGTCGAGCCGCCGCCCCTTCGTGCAGATCGGCTCCGACCAGGGCCTGCTGCCGGCGCCGCTGGAGCGCATGCGGGTGGAGCTGTATCCGGCCGAGCGCGCCGATGTGGTCGTCGACTTCTCCGGGCTGGACGGCCAGACGGTGGAGCTGCGCCAGCCGTCCGAACCGCTGCTGCAGTTCCGCGTGCGCAATCGCGGCGACAAGAACGCGGTATCGGTCGCCATGCCAACCGCGCTGCGCGCCGTGCCGCGCATCGACCCGGCCAGCGCCACGCGCGAACGCATCCTCACCGTCGGCGAGATGGACGATGCCAACGGCAACGCGATGATGATGACGCTCGGCGGGCATCACTGGTCCGACCCGATCACCGAGGATCCGCTGCAGGACAGCGTGGAGATCTGGAGCCTGGTCAACCTCACCGGCGATGCGCATCCGATCCATCTGCACCTGGTGCGTTTCCAGATTCTCGAACGCCGTCCTTATGACCTGTTCGCCTGGAACGAGCGCAAGGAACTGAAGTACACCGGCCCCGGCCAGCCGCCACCGCCGCATGAGGCCGGCTGGAAGGACACCGTGCGCGCCGATCCCGACATGGTCACCCGCATCATCGTGCGATTCGAAGGCGAGCCCGGCAAATACGTGTGGCATTGCCATCTGCTCGAGCACGAAGACAACGAAATGATGCGTCCTTTCAAGCTGTTGCCGAAGGGCTGAAAAACCGCGCTTTTTTGCGCATTCGCAAGGCTTTGCGCCTGTCGCCGCGCTGTCATCTGCGCGGTCTTCGCTGTCGCTTCGCTGCCAACGCAACGTCATCCGCGAAGACCATGCTCCGCGCCGGCCGCGTCGTCCACGCTGCGCGGCCGCATCAGGGGGACCACGTTGCAGCCTTTGCGTTGCAGGAGTCCAAAGTCATGCCCAAGCTTCACGGCCGTCAGCGCTATCTGCCGTTCCTCACTGCTGCGCTCGCCACTGTCCTGGCCGGCGCCGCGGGTGCGCAAACCACTTCATCCGAACAGGATGCCGCATTCCGCCACGGTATCCCCGGTGCCGGTACCAGCCAGCGTCCAGGCCTGCCGGGCGGCATCGTCACGCTGCATCGTCCCGGCGAGCCGGGTGACCGCAGCGATCGCACGCGCACCCCGATCAAGCACGTGATCCTGCTGATCGGCGAAAACCGCACCTTCGACCATGTCTATGCCACCTACACGCCGCCCAAGGGCCAGAGCGTGCGCAACCTGCTGTCCGAAGGCATCGTCAACGCCGACGGCACGCCCGGCCCGAACGTCGCGCTGGCCAAGCAGTGGCAAGCCACCGACACCGGTAAGTTCGCGGCCGCGCCGACACGCACCACGCCGTATGCGCTGCTGCCGGCGATGAACACCGGCGGTGCGCCGACCCAGCCCTACTTCGCTTCCGCCGCCCAGGCCGAAGCAGTCGAGCCCGGCCTGCCCGCCGGCGAATACGGCCAGCTCGCCAGCGGCGGCACCGGCCTGCCGGGGCATGTGATCGACACGCGCTTCCCCACCCAGCTGGCCAACGCGCCGGTCGACATGAGCGCTTCGCTCAGCTACGACGACTACGCCAACAGTCCCGTGCATCGCTTCTTCCAGATGTGGCAGCAGCTGGACTGCTCGATCGACGCGGCCACGCGCGCCAACCCCAGCGGTTGCCGCAACGACCTGTTCCCGTGGGTGGAAACCAGCTTCGGCGCCGGCAGCAACGGCGCGCCGCGTCCGGCCAACTTCGACGAACAGACCACCGGCGAGGGTTCCACCGCCATGCAGTTCCTCAACATGGCCAAGGGCGACGCGCCGTACTTCAACCAGCTGGCGCGCGAGTACGCGCTCAGCGACAACTTCCACCAGTCCGTGATGGGCGGCACCGGCGCCAACCACATCATGCTCGGCTACGGCAGCCTCATCTATTACGCCGACGCGCAGGGCCGCCCGGCCACGCCGCCGGGCAACCAGATCGAGAATCCCGATCCGATGCCGGGCACCGACAACTGGTACACCCAGGACGGCTACGGCGGCGGTTCCTACGTCAACTGCGCGGACGAGAGCCAGCCGGGCGTGGCCTCGGTGAAGGACTACCTGCGCAGCCTGCCGTACCGCAGCTTCCGCGGCGGCGACTGCAAGCGCGACGCGTACTACCTGGTCAACAACTACAACCCGGGCTACCTGGGCGACGGCACGCCCGCGCCGCTGGGCGCCGACCAGTTCACCATCCCGCCGACGCGGCAGGAGAACCTGGCCCTGCTGCTGTCCCGCCACCACGTGAGCTGGAAGTACTACGGCGAAGGCTGGGGCGACGGCAAGGAGAACGGCGAGGGCGGCACCTTCTGCAATATCTGCGATCCGTTCCTGTACTCCACGCAGGTAATGACCGATCCCAAGCTGCGCGCGAACAACCAGGACATCAACGACCTGTACCGCGATATCCAGAACAACACCCTGCCCGCGGTGGCGATCGCCAAGCCCGACGGCATTCTCGACGGCCATCCGGCTTCGTCCAAGCTGGGCCTGTTCGAGGGCTACGTGAAGAAGATCGTGGAGATGGCCAAGGCCAACCCGGAGGTGTGGAAGGACACCGCGATCGTGGTGACCTTCGACGAAGGCGGCGGCTACTGGGATTCGGGCTACATCCAGCCGATCGACTTCTTCGGCGACGGCACGCGCATCCCGATGCTGGTGATCTCGCGGTATTCCACCGGCGGTCGCGTGGTGCACACCTATTACGACCATGTCTCCTTCGACAAATTCGTCGAAGCCAACTGGGGCCTGCACGAGACCATCTCGCCGCGCGGCCGCGACAACCTGCCCAACCCGCGCTCGCGTCCGGGCGATCCCTACGTACCGGTCAATGCGCCCGCGCTGGGCAACATGATGGATATGTTCGACTTCGGCCGCTATGCGCGGCATGACGCCGACGGTGCGGACAACGACGACCTGCAGGACTGAGTCCTGAAGTCACTGCGCCATGGCCACGGGGCCATGGCGCCACCGTGCCGGTGCCGCAGGGAGGCGGCGCCGGCCAGCATGGATCACCGGGCAGGGCTTACCGATGCAAGTGGCTTATCAGCTGGCGCGCTTCGTTCGCGCCGCACTTACCGTATTGCTGCTGTCGTCGCTGCTGGCGCCGCGCGCGCACGCCGACGCCGGCGATTTCCAGGCGATGCCTGGCTTGTGGAAGATCGTCACGCATACCAATGCCAAGGGTGCGCCGCGCGAAACGGTGGCTTGGCACTGCGTGGATGAAGACGCCGATCCGTGGACATCGTTCGCACTGCCGCCACCGGATGCGAGCTGCCAGCGCAGCGACGAACATCGCAGCCGCACCTCGCTCGATTGGAATATGCAATGCCATGCGCTACCCGCGCTGCATGGCCGGGTCGCCTTCGATTCGCCGGAGCACTACAGCGCCACCTTGGGCGCCGAGGGCGCGGAACCGCTGCTTCGCGTCGAAGGCCGGCGCTACGCCGCCTGCACCAGCCCCAAGGATTGACCGCCGCTCCCCGTAGGTTGGGGTGAGCGCAGCGAACCCCAACATTCGCCATGCATAGCGCCACGCATCGTTGGGGTTCGCTGCGCTCACCCCAACCTACGGCGTTCTCTCAGGCGCCTTGGCCGGCCGCCTTCAATGCACGCTTCGCCTGCTGCCTTGCGCGCCGCGCGGCCTTGCGCGCCTTGCGGTCATAGACGCGCAGGTAGATCGCCGGCGTACTCAGCAGGGTCAGCAGCTGCGACACCAGCAGGCCGCCCAGGATCGCCACGCCCAGCGGCTGGCGCATTTCCGAACCCGCGCCGAAGCCGATCGCCAGCGGCAGCGCCGCGCCCATCGCCACCAGGGTGGTCATGGTGATCGGACGGAAGCGCACCAGGGCCGCTTCGCGGATCGCCTCCGGCGGCGAGCGGCCGTGCTCGCGTTCGGCGACCAGGGCGAAGTCCACCATCAGGATGGCGTTCTTCTTCACGATGCCGATCAGCATCAGGATCGCGATCACCGACATCATGGTCAGCTGGGTGTGCGTGACCAGCATGGCCAGGAACGCACCCATGCCCGCCGCCGGCAAGGTGGAAAGAATGGTCAGCGGGTGCACCAGGCTCTCGTACAGGATGCCCAGCACGATATACATGGCCATGATCACCGCGAAGAAGATGAACAGGCCATTGGTCAGCGCTTCCATCAGCTGCTGGTTGTTGCCGCTGTACTTCTTCTGCACGCCGGCCGGCAGGCCGGCCGCGGCCATGGCGTCGTCGACGCGGCGCAGCCCTTCCACCTGCGATACGCCATCGGCGAGGTTGTAGCTGATCGAAGACGATTCCAGCTGGTTGTAGTGGCGGATCTCCAGCGGCGCGATGTTCGGCTCGATCTTGGCCACCGCCGACAGCGGGATCATCTTGCCCTGCGTATTGCGCACATAGGTGTTGAGCAGCGTGTCCGGGCTGATCGACTGCGCCGCCGAGGTAAGCACCACCCAGTACTGGTTGATGTCCGAATAGATCACCGACACCGGACGCTGTCCGAACGCGTTGTACAAGGCCGTATCCACCGACGCCGCGCTCAGCAGCAGGCGGCCGGCCGCATCGCGGTCCACCTTCAGCTTCTGCTGCTTGCCGATGGCATCGAAGTTGGTGGTGACGTCGCGGAATTCCTTCAGGCCGCGCATAACGCGCGCCAGCTTGAGGGTAGGGCCTTGCAGATCGGTGCCGTCGGCGCTGCTGAGCTGGAACTGATACTGCCCGCCGCCGCCACCACCCCCGCCGCCGCCGCCGATGAACTGCAGCGGGGTGAGCGAGGCGGTGATATCCGGAATGGCCTTGTACTGCGCATCCAGGCGCTTGATCACGTCCTTGACCGGTTCGTGCCGCTGACCGGGCTGCTTGCCCAGGGGCTTGAGGTCGACGAACAGCGTGATGCTGTTGCCGACCGCGCCGTTGTTGTTGTTGCCGCCCAGGATGGTGGTGACGTCCAGCACCGCCGGATCCTTCAGCATGATCGCGCCCATCTTCTGCGCGCGCTCGGCCAGCAGGGTCGGCGAGATGTTGGCATCCAGATTGAAATTGGCCTGCAGCATGCCGATGTCTTCTTCCGGCATGATGCCGCCGCCGGCCGTCTTGACCACCGCGAAGGCCAGCACGCCGGTCAGCACGAGCAGGAGCGGCGGCTGCCAGCGCATCAGTCCGCGATGGCGCATGGCCCAGTCCAGCGAGCGCTCGTAGATGTGCAGCACCCAGCGATCGAAGCGTTCCGCCAGGCGCGACAGGCCGGACGCGGGCTTGCCGTCGGCATGCTCCAGGGAGAGATAGCGCCCGCACAGCGCCGGGGTGAGCGTCAGCGACACGATGGCGGAAATCACCACCGTCGCGGTCAACGTCACCGAGAACTCCTTCATCAGGGTGGTGAAGAAGTTATTGCCGAACAGCATCGGCGCGAACACGGCCACCAGCGACAAGGTGATCGACACCACCGTGAAGCCGATCTCGCGCACGCCGGTCAGCGCCGCCTGCAACGGCCGCTCGCCCTTTTCCATGTGGCGCACGATGTTCTCGATCACCACGATGGCATCGTCCACCACGAAGCCGATGCACAGCACCAGCGCCACCAGCGACAAGGTATTGAGCGTATAGCCCAGCACCCACATCAGCACGAAGGCGCCGGCCAGCGACAGCGGCACGCTGAGCATGGCGATCAGGGTGGGGCCGATACGGCGCAGGAAGATCAGCATCACCACCGCCACCATGGCGATGCTGAGCAGCAGCGCCACTTCCACTTCGTGCAGCGCGGATTTGGTGGTCTGGGTGAGGTCGAAGATCGGCGTGATCTTCACGTCCGCCGGCATCAGGTGCTGGAACTCAGGCAGCTTGGCGCGGATCGCATCGGCCGTGGCCACGGCGTTGGCGTCGGCGCGCTTGCTGATCTGCATCGCCACCGTGCGGTCGCCGTTGAACCACGCCGCCTGGAACTCGTCCTGCTGGCCGCTGGTGATGGTGGCCACGTCCGACAGCCGCACCGGCGTGCCCTTGCGCGAGGCGATCAGCAGCGCGCCGAACTCGTCGGCGGTATGCAGCGAATCGTTCGCCAGCACGGTCATCTGCGTCCAGCCGTTGCTCAGCACGCCCTGCGGCGCGGTGACATTGGCCGCGATCAGCGCATTGCTGACGTCGTCGCTGGTGAGCTGCTTGGCGGCGAGCGCGTCCGGGTTCAGCGCCACCCGCACCGCATGCGGCGTACCGCCGAACACCTGCACCTGGGCCACGCCCGGCACCTGGGCCACGGCGGGCTTGAGCATGGTGTCGGTGAGGTCGTAGAGCTTGTCCGGCGGCAGGCTGGTGGAGGTGAGCGAGACCAGCAGCACCGGGATCTGCGAGGTGTCGAACTTGAAGTACTGCGGCGGATTGGGCATGCCCGACGGCAAGTCCGGCTGGGCCGCATTGATGGCCGCCTGCACGTCGCGCGCGGCCTTGTCGGCGCTACGGCCGAAGTTGAACAGGATCTGGATCTGGGTGGCGCCGTCATTGGTCGACGAGACCATCTGCTTGATCTCGGGAATCCGGCCCAGATGGCGCTCCAGCGGCGCCACCACCGAACTGGCCATGGTCTGCGCATTGGCGCCGGGCATCTGCGCGAACACCACCACGCCCGGGAACTCGATGGTCGGCAGCGCCGCGACGCCCAGCAGCAGATAGGCCCAGAAACCGGCCAGCACCAAGCCGATGGCGAGCAGCGAAGTGCCGACGGGTCGGCGGATCAGCGGCGCGAAGATATTCACAAGGTTTCCGTACCGGCGGTGCGTAGCGCGATGCCTCCACAGCTTATCGGCGCGCGCTGGAATGTACCGGTACGGTGGGCACCGGGAGCGTTGGCAATCATATCGACTATAAGACCGCGCCAGGCGTGAGTGCGGATGTGCCTTTAGTCCGGCCGTGTCGAAAGGCACGCTTTTTCTTCAGCTCCCTCTCCCCGCAGGAGAGAGGGAGCCAAGAGCTTACGCCGCCTGCCCCGCTGCTTTCAGTGCCCGCTTCGCTTCACGCCGTGCCCGCCGCGCCGCCTTGCGCTCCTTGCGATCGTGATTCCACAGATAGATCGCCGGCGTGCTCAGCAAGGTCAGCAACTGCGACACCAGCAAGCCGCCCACGATCGCCACGCCCAGCGGCTGCCGCGTTTCCGCGCCGATGCCGAATCCGATCGCGAGCGGCAAGGCCGCGCCGATCGCCACCAGCGTCGTCATGGTGATCGGCCGGAAGCGCACCAGGGCCGCCTCGCGGATCGCCTCCGGCGCCGGCAGGCCGTGCTCGCGCTCGCGCACCAGGGCGAAATCCACCATCAGGATGGCGTTCTTCTTCACGATGCCGATCAGCATCAGGATCGCGATCACGCCGATCAGCGACATCGGCGTATGCGTCACCAGCATCGCCAGGAACGCGCCCGCGCCCGCCGCCGGCAGGGTGGAAAGAATAGTCAGCGGCTGGCCCAGGCTCTCGTACAGGATGCCCAGCACGATATACATGGCGAGGATCGAGCCGATCAGCAGCAGCATGGAGTTGTCCTGGCTCTCCTGCAGCTGCTGGTTCTCGCCGGTGTAGCCGATCTTTACGCCAGGCGGCAGGCGCGCCTCGGCGACCAGCTGGTCGATCAGCTGCATGCCTTTGTCGCGTGGGAAGTCCTGCGGCAGGTTGTAGTAGATCTGCACCGCTTCGAGCTGGTTGTAATGGTTGACGATCGAAGGCGTGACGTTCGGTTCGATCCTGGCCACCGCCGACAGCGGCACCATGCCGCCGCCGGCGGTGCGCACGTAGGTGTTGAGCAGGGTCCCGGGCGTGAGCGAGTGCTCGGCGCTGGAGGTCAGCACCACCCAGTACTGGTTGATGTCCGAATAGATGATCGATACCTGGTTCTGGCCGAAGGCGTTGTACAGCGCCGTGTCGATCATGCCCATGCTGATGTTGAGCCGGCCGGCCGCCTGGCGGTCCACCTTCAGCATCTGCTGCTTGTCGATATTGTCGTAGTCGCTGCTGACGTCGCGGAACGGCGGGCGGTCCTTCATCAGCCGGGTGACCTTGTAGACCCAGGGCTGCAGGTCGATGGTGCTGGTACTGACCAGCTGGAAACTCTCGGAGCCCTCGCCGCCGCCACCGCCGCCGCCGTTGAAGAAGCTCAGCGAGCTGAGCGAGACCTGCACGTCCGGCAGCGGCTCGTATTGCTTGCGCAGGCGCTCGACCACCTTGTCGATATGTTCCGGGCGCTCGCCGGGGCCGTTGCCTTTGGGCTTGAGGTCCACGTACATCACCGCCTGGTTGCCCACCGCCCCGCCGGCATTGTCGGCGCCGAGAAAGGTGGTCACGTCCAGCACCGCCGGATCCTTCAGCATGATCTCGGCGGCCTTCTGCGCGCGCAGCGCCATCAGGCTGGGCGAGATATTGGTGTCGGCGCGGACCATGGCGCGGATCAGGCCGATGTCTTCCTTGGGCATGAAGTTGAAGCCGGCGGTCTTCACCACCGCCATCGCCAGGCCGACGGTGAGCGCCAGCAGGATCAACGGCTGCCAGCGCATCAGGCGGCGGTGGTGCATGGCCCAGTCCAGCGCGCGCTCGTAGGTGCGCTGCATGCCGCGGTCGAAGCGCTCGACCGCGCGCTCGATCCGGCCCGGTTCGCGGCGCGCGCCGTCCTGCTTGAGCATCCAGCCGCACAGCGCGGGCGTCACGGTGAGCGAGATCAGCGCCGAGATCACTACCGCGGCGGTCAAGGTCACCGAGAACTCGCGCATGATCACGGTGAACTGGCTGTTGCCGAACAGCAGCGGCACGAACACCGCCACCAGCGACAGCGTGATCGACACCACCGTGAAGCCGATCTCGCGCACGCCCAGCAGCGAGGCCGGCAGCGCCTGCTCGCCGTGCTCCATGTGGCGCACGATGTTCTCGATCACCACGATGGCGTCGTCGACCACGAAGCCGATGCACAGCACCAGCGCCACCAGCGACAGCGTATTGAGCGTATAGCCCAGCGACCACATCACCACGAAGGCGCCGGCCAGCGACAGCGGCACGCTGATCATGGCGATCAGCATCGGCCGCACGCGGCGCAGGAAGATCAGCATGACCACCGCCACCAGCAGGATGCTCAGCAGCAGGGCGATCTCGACCTCGTGCAGGGCCGAGCGGGTGGTCTGGGTGAGATCGAAGATCGGGGTGATCTGCAGGTCGGCCGGCAGCCACGAGCGCATTTGCGGCAGCTTGGCGCGCACCGCGTCGGCGGTGGCCACCGCATTGGCCTCCGGCCGCTTGCTTACGCGGATGGTCACCGAGCGCTGGCCGTTGAACCAGGCCGCCTGGTATTCGTCCTGCTGCCCGCTGTAGACCTTGGCCACGTCCGACAGGCGCACGGGCGTGCCGTTCTTCACCGAGATCAGCAGCTGGCCGAATTCCTCCGGATCGTGCAGGGCGTCGGTGGCGGTCACCGTCATCTGGGTGTTGCCGTCGCTCAGGATGCCCTGCGGCGAGGTGACGTTGGCCGCGCGCAGCGCATTGCGCACGTCGTTGCCGGACAGGCCCATCGCCGCCAGCTGAGCATTGTTGAGCTCGACCCGCACCGCCTTGGGCCGCCCGCCCATGATGCGCACCTGCGCCACGCCGGGTATCTGCGACAGCACCGGCGCGATCAGCGTGTCGGCCATGTCGTACAGCTTCTCAGGGCTCTGCGTGGTCGAGGTCATCGACAGCAGCAGCACCGGCATCCTGGAATTATTGAATTTGAAGTAGCGCGGCGGGATGGTCATGCTCGACGGCAGGTCCACCTGAGCGGCATTGATCGCCGCCTGCACGTCGCGCGCCAGCTTGTCGGTGGATTTGCCCGGCTCGAACAGGAGGATTACCGAGCTGGAGCCGTCGTTGCTCTCCGAGCTCATCTCCTTTATCCCCGGGATGCGGCCCAGGTGCCGCTCCAGCGGCGCGGCCACGGTCGAGGCCATGGTCTGCGCGCTCGCGCCGGGCACCTCCGCATAGACCGACATGCCGGGGAACTCCAGCGCCGGCAGCGCGGCCACGCCGATCAGGATGTAGGTCCAGATGCCGGCCAGCGCCAGGCCCAGCGCGAGCAGCGAAGTGCCCACCGGGCGGCGGATCATTGGAGCGAAGATGTTCACGTATTCCCCGGGCGGCGCCTCCTGCGGCGCTCCGCAGGCGGGACTTTATGCCGGGGACCCCATCCTTGGGATGTGCCTGAAGTTCGGATGCCGCATAGGTCGTAGGTTGGGGTGAGCCGCAGGCGAACCCCAACATGGCCACATCCAAACGCATCGTAATGTCGGGGTTCGCCTGCGGCTCACCCCAACCTACGCCGGATGGCGGTGCGCCGGGCGTCAGTGCGCCGGGCTGTAGCGCAGCGTCAGGTAGGCGGTGCGGCCCAGCTGGTTGTAGTAGCGCACGGTTTCGTAGCGATGGTCGAACACGTTGGCCACGCGGCCCTGCAGGCTCCAGCCGGGCAGGAAGTTCCAGCTCGCGCGCAGGTCCACCGTGGTGTAGCCGCCCAGGCGCTGCAGGTTGGCCGCGTCGTCGTAGCGATAGCCTTCGCTGTTCACCGTGCCGCCGATGCTGAATGCGCCCAGGTCGCGGTCGACGTCGATGCGCGCGATGCGCTTCGGGCGGCGGGCCAGCAGGTTGTCACGGTTGGGATCGTCCTCGCCACGATTCTCCGGCTGCTGGAAGGTCAGGTAGCCGCGCAGGTGCCAGCCGTCGACGTCGGCGCCGAGCTGGCCCTCGATGCCGCGGATGCGCGCCTTGCTGACGTTGATCGGCACGAAGAAGGCGTCGTAGCCGATCAGGTCGTCGACCTTGGTCTGGTAGGCATTGACCGCCCAGTTCCACACGCCCGGACGCGCCGACAGGCCGATCTCCGCGGTACGCGACTTCTCCGGCTTCAGATCCGGATTGGCCGTGGCGAAGCCGAAGAACGGCGGGAAGTACAGGTCGTTGAAGGTCGGTGCGTGGAAGGCGGTGCCGTACGAGGCGGTGAACTTCAGGCCGTTTTCGAAGCCGTAGCCGTAGGCCGCGCTGCCGGTGTCGTGGTTGCCGAACTGCTGGTTGTGGTCGTGGCGCGCCGACAGCTGGATCTCGTGCGGGCCGAACTGGCCCTGATACAGCGCGAACACGCCGGTGTTGTCGCGCTTGGTGCGCAGGTAGGCGGTGTCGCTGTCCGCGTGTTCCTGCTGATAGTCCACGCCGGCGCTGAGCAGCTGGCCGGGGGCGAGGGTGAAGTCGTTCTGCCAGCTCGCCTGGTTGCGGCGCGAGTACAGATGACCGGCGGGCTGCATGTCGGCGCCAAGGTCGGCGCGATTGAGATAGTTGTCGGCGCGGTCGATGTTCTGGCCGGCGCTCAGGCTCATCTTCCAGGCGTCGAGCACGGCGAAGCGCAGGTTCGCCCCGGCCACCTGCTGCGAGCGGCGCGTGTAGTTCTGGAAGCTGCCGTCGTATTCGATATCGCCCTTGCTCTTGAGCACGCTGGCGCTGAGCTCGGTGCCGTTGTCCCAGCGATAGCCGCCGCTTAGCGCGCCGTTGTAGGTGCGGTAGCCGTCGTCGTCCGGTTCGTTGGTGAAGCAGCCGCCCGCCGCCGAGCGGCAGGCATTGATGCCGCGCGTGTACTGGCCGCCCACGCTGGCGTTGAACCAGGCGTTGTGCGAGCCGCCGGACAGGCCGAACTGCCCGTCGGCCAGCCGATGGCTGCCCACGCCTACGGTCACCGACGGCGTCAGCGCTTCGTCGGGCTGGCCGTGGCGGGTGAAGATCTGGATCACACCGCCGATCGCGTCCGAGCCGTACAGGCTGGAGCGCGGGCCGCGCACGATCTCGATGCGCTCGATCTGCTCCACCGGCAGCTGCTCGAACGCCGGGATGCCGGCGCCGACGGTGCCGATGCGCACGCCGTCGACCAGCACCAGCGTGTGCGAGGAATTGGTGCCGCGCATGAACAGCGAAGTCTGCTGGCCCAGGCCGCCGGCATTGGCGAAGGCCACGCCCGGCAGGCCGGCCAGCAGGTCCTGCACGGACTGCGGCTGCAGGCGCTCGATGTCGGCGCGGGTCAGCACCGTCACCGGCGCCAGCGTCTGCTCGACCGGCATGGCCGTGCGGGTGGCGGTCACCACCACGGTGGGGAGCTGCCCGGCGTCGTTCTGGTCGGCGGCATGCGCCGCGGCGACACAGGACAGCAGGGCGAGGGCCAGCAGGGTCTTCTTCATGGAGCGCGTTTCCTCGGCCGCGCTTCGTGCGCGGCCCATCGGTGATGAGCTGGCGGCACGCAGAAGGAGGAGACGCAAACGACGGCAGGCGGACGAACACCGGCACGCGGTCCGGCTTCGCCCTCCGCGAGCCACCAGGAAAGATATTCGGGCCGGTCTCCGGGCTCGCGAGTGCGCATCGAAGCGCGATTCCCGGTGGCCTTCCCATGCCTGCGACGTGGACGTCTCCGGCACAGTGGCGCGTCACCGCGGATGGAACTGCTCGCTTACCGTTGCGGGGGCAGCGCCGGCCTTGCCCGAAGGCGCACCGGCTTCCCGTTTCATCCCTTGGCGATTGCGCCGCAGGACACCCGAACAAACGCAACTTTAACGGGGAGCCCCGGGGGCTGGCAACGCCACACATGGCCTAGGGCGGGTTGTAACCGGGTAATTTCTTGCGATGTCCGATTGTTTCCCCAGGTGCTTGCCTTGGGTGCAACCGGCGGCTATTTGGGCGTCCAGATGGTCCGTGAGCAAGCTTCGAGCAAGTTATCGGCAAGCATCGCGAAAGCTTACGTTTTGCTGCCTAAGTTATTGTTTCAAATGCTTTCTTCGGCGCCGCGACAGCGTAAATAATTTGTTGACTGGCGCTATTTCTCACGCTTATGTTCGGCCGGCGAATCGCTGGAACTTGCGTGTCGCAGGCGGGGGCTTGGGGAAGTTCGCCCGCCGCGGATCCGGTTTTGCGAAAGGCCGGCACGTTTTCCCGCGATTGGCTATTCGGCGCCCAGCGCCTGTCGGCCGCAAAGGCCATCATGGGGAGAACGTAAATGATCAAGTACCAGCCTGCTGGTCGTGCGCCGTTTTGGCGCCAGACCGCCCTCGCCGTCGCGTTGAGCATGAGCCTTGCCGGGGTGGCGGTGGCTCAGTCCAACGCTTCGGGCACGATTTTCGGCCGCTCCGACGATGCGGGCGCCACCGTCCACATCGAGAACATCGACACCGGCCTGACCCGCGACATCGGCCTGGATTCCAGCGGCCGCTACCGCGCCGCGTCGCTGCCGGTCGGCCGCTATCGGGTGAGCCTGCAGAAGGACGGCCAGACCATCAACACGCGCGACAACGTGCAGGTGGTGGTGAGCACCGGTACCGAGATTTCCTTTACTGCGGCCTCCGCGGCGACCGCCGCCAAGAACCTCGAGGGCATCCAGGTGGTGGCCAATGCGCTGCCGGCGATCGACGTGTCCTCGGTCGACTCGCGCACCGTGCTGACCTCCGAGCAGCTGCAGAAGCTGCCGATCCTCAACAACGTCAACGCGGCGGCCCTGCTCGCGCCAGGCACCACCGGCGGCGACAGCCGCTACGGCAACGCCATCTCGATGGGTGGCGCCTCCGCCGCGGAGAACCAGTACTACATCAACGGTTTCCCGGTCACCAACCCGCTCACCGGCCTGGGCTTCACCAGCCTGCCGTTCGACGCGATCGACCAGGAGCAGGTGTTCACCGGCGGCTACGGCGCCGAGTACGGCCGCTCCACCGGCGGCGTGGTGAACATCATCACCAAGCGCGGCACCAACACCTGGAAGGCCGGCGCCGAAGTGCTGTGGAGCCCGGCCAAGCTCGCCGCCACCCAGCGCTACATCTACTACCCGGTCGGCAGCGGCCGCGTCACCGACGGCAAGGTGCTGTTCCGTCCGAACGAAAAGCTGACCCAGACCCAGGTCGGCGCCTACATCGGCGGTCCGCTGATCAAGGACAAGCTGTTCTTCTACGGCACCGGCGAGTTCACCAAGAACACCGGCCGCGTGCAGTACGGCACCAACAACGGCACCAACGGCAACAGCACCAAGACCACCGACGACAGCAACAAGGTCACGCGCTGGATGGCCAAGGTGGACTGGAACATCACCGACAGCCACATCCTGGAATTCACCGGCCTCGGCGACGCGGCCATCCAGGACACGGTGATCTACAACTACAACTACAACACCGGCGTCCAGGGCACGCTCAAGGGCACCGAGCACCAGAAGAACACCGGCACCGCCAACTCCACGCCCGGCGGCCAGGTCTATGTCGGCAAGTACACCGGCTACATCACCGACAGCCTGACCATCAACGCGCTGTACGGCCGCAGCACCGCCGACCATGTCGACAAGGTCGCCGGCGCCTCCGGCGGCGTGTGCCCGAACATCACCGACAACCGCAGCAGCCCCAGCCGCATCAGCTGCGCCCCGGTGGGCGGCAACCTGCTGGTGCCGGGCGCGAACGACAAGACCCACGCCTGGCGCTTCGACGTCGAATACCACCTCGGCTCGCACACGCTGCGCGGCGGCCTGGACAACCAGACGCTGGAGTCCTTCTCCGGCCGCGCCACGCAGGGCGGCGCGCTGTGGACCTACTTCGACGCCACCGACGACTTCTCCACCGTGCCGGGCATGAACATCCCGCCGGGTGCGACCGAAGTCGCCCAGCGCACCATCTTCAGCGCCGCGGGCAAGGTGAAGGTGGAGCAGGAAGCGCAGTACATCGAAGACCACTGGCAGATCAACGACCGCTGGCTGGCCTACCTCGGCCTGCGCAACGAGCAGTTCAAGAACTTCAACACCGACGGCGTGGTGTTCCTCAAGCAGCGCCACCAGCTCGCCCCGCGCCTGGGCCTGACCTGGGACGTCAACGGCGACTCCAGCTTCAAGATCTACGCCAACGCCGGCCGCTACCACCTGGCGGTGCCGTCCAACGTGGCGATCCGCGGCGCCGGTCCGCAGCGCTTCGAGAACCAGTACTTCGTCTATACCGGCGTCGACCCGGTGACCAATGCGCCGATCAACCCGACGCCGATCAGCTCGGTGTTCTTCGCCAACGGCGCCAACGGCCAGGCGCCGAACCCGGTGACGCTGGCCAAGAAGGGCATCAGCGCCTACTACCAGGACGAGTACATCCTGGGCTTCGACAAGGAGATCGCGCCGAACTACACCGTCGGCGCCAAGGCGATCTACCGCAACCTCAAGAGCATCATCGACGACTTCTGCGATGCCCGTCCGTTCCTCGCGCATGAAGCCGCCGCCGGTACGCCGATCACCAACCCGGCCTTCACCGAGTGGGAGACCAATGGCGCGCCCTGCCTGCTGTTCAACCCGGGCCGCGGCGCCACCTTCACCGTCGACCACGACGGCGCCGGCACGCTCAAGAACATCACGCTGTCGAAGGAAGAGCTCGGCTATCCGGACCTGAAGCGCAAGTACCTCGCGCTGAACCTCTACCTGGAGCACCAGTTCGACCAGAAGTGGTACGGCAAGGTCGAGTACGTGTGGTCCCACAACTTCGGCAACTCCGAAGGCCTGCTGCTCTCGGACATCGGCCAGCAGGATCCGTCGGTGACCCAGGCCTGGGACTTCCCGGAACTGATGATCGGCTCCAGCGGCAACCTGCCGAACGATCGCCGCCACCAGCTGAAGGCCTACGGCTTCTACCAGATCACGCCGGAATGGCTGGTCGGCAGCAGCCTGCTGGTCGCCTCGGGCCGTCCGAAGAACTGCCAGGGCATCCCGCCGACCGACCCGTACCAGTACGGCTCGTCGTACTTCTACTGCAAAGGCCAGGTCGCGCCGCGCGGCAGCCAGGGCAACCTGCCGTGGACGTACACGCTGAACCTGAGCAGCGAATGGCGTCCGGCCTGGGCCGACCACAAGCTGGCCTTCTCGATGGACATCTTCAACGTCTTCAACCAGCAGAAGGCGCAGAACCGCATCGAGACCTACCAGCTGGGCAGCGGCGCGGTCAGCGGCACCTACGGGCGCATCCTGAGCTACAGCGCGCCGCGCACGGTCCGCTTCGGCGCCCGCTACGACTTCTCGCTGTAAACAAGCAACGAGCGCCGGGGATGACCCCGGCGCGATCTCCCCTTGTTGCCGCCGGTTTCATCCGGCGGCATTTTTTTTCGTTGATCCGGTGAAAAAGCTTCGTTAAGGAAGCGTTCACGCTTTTTCTTGCCGGGGGAATTTGCGAACTCCAACACATTCAAGAGGTTAAAAATTCGGCTAAGCCCTGTTCTGCCTAGGAAAAAATCTTAGATTTTTGTTGACTCCTCTTCCGACCCCCCTCTAAGGTCGGCGAGCGACCCGCGAGAAGTTGCGAAAGCGTGCCGGGCGAGGGGTCGCCCGCCGCTTACTGCCGATCCCCTTTCGAAGGGACCAGCCGCGATTTCCCGCGACGCCTTAGGGCGAACTTTCGCCCGTCCTTATTGGCTTTATCTCGGGGAGATCAGCAATGCAGACGTTCCGTCATCCTGGATACGCGGCCGCGTGCCGTCGTACCGCCCTCGCCATCGCCCTCGGCATGAGCCTCGCCGGCACGGCGATGGCGCAGTCGAACGCTTCGGGCGTGATCTTCGGCCGCTCGGCCGAAGCTGGCAGCACCATCCATATCGAAAACCTGGACACCGGCCTCGCCCGCGACATCGCGGTCGATGCCGACGGCCGCTACCGCGCCGGCTCACTGCCGGTCGGCCGCTACAAGGTCACCGTGCAGAAGGACGGCAAGACCCTGGATACCCGCGACAACGTGCAGGTCGCCCTGGGCAGCGGTGTGGACGTGTCGTTCACCGGCGCCGCCACCGCTTCGGCGTCCGGCGCGCAGACGCTGGAAGGCATCCAGGTGATCGGCAATGCGCTCCCGGCGATCGACGTGTCCTCGGTCGACTCGCGCACCGTGCTGACCTCCGAGCAGCTGCAGAAGCTGCCGCTGGCGCGCAACGTCACCGCCGCCGCGCTGCTGGCGCCGGGCGTGGTGTCCGGCGATGCGCGCTACGGCAACGTGGCTTCGTTCGGCGGTTCGTCGGCTTCGGAAAACCAGTACTACATCAACGGTTATTCGGTGGCGAACGCGCTGACCGGCCTGGGCTTCGTCAGCCTGCCGTTCGATGCGATCGACCAGCAGCAGATCTACACCGGCGGCTACGGCGCGGAATACGGCCGTTCCACCGGCGGCGTGATCAGCATCGTCACCAAGCGCGGCGGCAACACCTGGAAGGGTGGCGTCGGCATGTACGTGACTCCGCAGTACTTCCGCCAGCAGCCGCGCAGCATCTATCGCGAGAACGGCGTGCTCTATCAGTACCGCGGCGACAACAAGAGTTCCTCGACGCAGTACACCGGCTACATCAGCGGTCCGCTGATCAAGGACAAGCTGTTCCTGTACGCGGCCGGTGACTTCACCAGCACCAAGGGCCCGACCATCAGCCCGTTCACCACGCCGCAGGACAGCAAGGAAACCTCCAAGGCCACCAAGTACCTGGCCAAGATCGACTGGAACATCACCGACAGCCACATCGTCGAGCTGACCGCGCTGTCGGACAAGACCAACACTGACCGCAGCATCTACGGCTACAACTATCAGACCTTGCAGCAGAGCAGCTACCTGGGCACGGACAAGCTCAAGAACGCCGCCTCCCTGGCCGGTTCCGAGCCCGGTGGCGACGTCTACATCGGCAAGTACACCGGCTACATCACCGACGACCTCACGGTGAACGCGCTGTACGGCACCAGCAAGACCGACCACGTGCGCAACCTGGCCTACGCCAGCAACCCGAACTGCCCGTGGATCACCGATTCGCGCAGGGGCATCACCAACCCGATCGTCGGCTGCGGCCTGGTCAACGGCACGGTGCTCAATGCCGGCGCCAAGGACAAGACGCACGGCTGGCGCCTGGACGTCGAATATCGCCTGGGCTCGCACGACCTGCGTGCGGGTCTGGACACCCAGACCCTGGAATCCACCTCCGGCAACATCTACGAAGGCGGTTATCGCTGGGTGTACCGCAACGCCGGTACGGTACCGGGCCGCCCGGACGTGGTGCCGCCCCCGGGCGCGCAGTACTACGTCGAACAGCGCCTGTTCGAAACCGGCGCCTCAGTGAAGGTGGAGCAGGAAGCGCAATTCATCGAAGACCGCTGGCAGGTCAGCGACCGCTGGCTGGCGTATCTCGGCCTGCGCAACGAGCAGTTCAAGAACCTCAACGGTGCCGGCGAGGTCTACGTCAAGCAGCGCCACCAGCTGGCTCCGCGCCTGGGCCTGACCTGGGACGTGTTCGGCGATTCCAGCTTCAAGGTCTATGCGAACGCCGGCCGCTACCACCTCGCCATTCCGTCCAACGTCGCCATTCGCGGCGCCTCGGCGTCCACCTATTACAGCCAGTACTACTCCTACACCGGCGTGGCGGCGAACGGCGAGCCCACCGGCCTGACACCGCTGGGCAACCGCTTCTACCTCAACGGCGAGGACGGCACCACGCCCGATCCGCGCACCGTGGCCGCCCAGGGCCTGAAGGCGTACTACCAGGACGAGTACATCCTCGGCTTCGACAAGACCATCGGCAACGACTGGGCCTATGGCGCCAAGCTGACCATGCGCAAGCTGAAGAGCTCGATCGACGACTTCTGCGATTCCCGTCCGTTCGAGAAATACGCGGCGCGCAACAACATCGACATCAGCAATGCCAGCATCGCCGGCTGCTATCTGTTCAACCCAGGCCAGTCCAACACCTTCATGGTGGACGTGAACGGCCAGGGCAACTTCGTGCCGTTCAAGCTGACCAAGGACGACTTCACCACGCCGGCTGGCGTGGCGTTCCCCGACCTGAAGCGCAAGTACTACTCGCTGGACCTGTACCTGGAACACCAGTTCAGCAATCGCTGGTACGGCCGCGTCGACTACACCTTCTCGCGCAGCTACGGCAACTCGGAAGGCCAGCTGAAGTCCGACATCGGCCAGCTCGATCCGTCGGTGACGCAGGACTGGGACGCGCCGGAGATCATGCAGTTCACCAACGGTCCGCTGCCTAACGACCGCACGCACCAGCTGAAGGCCTACGGCTACTTCCAGATGAATCCGGAATGGCTGTTCGGCGCCAACCTGGCGGTCGCGTCGGGCCGTCCCAAGAACTGTATCGGTGTCGATCCGGTCGACGCCATCGGCTACGGTGCTTCGTACTTCGAGTGCGATCTGCAGCCCAGCCCGCGCGGTTCGCAGGGTCGCCTGCCGTGGACCTGGCGCCTGGATCTGAACACCGAGTACCGTCCGGCCTGGGCCGATCACAAGCTGGCCTTCACCGCGAACGTGTTCAACGTGTTCGGCAGCCAGAAGGAAACCGCGATCATCGAAGTGGCCGAAACCGGCTCCATCGCCGCCGGCAAGCCGATCAAGAGCGACGACTACCGGCGTGCCGTGGCGTACCAGACGCCGCGCTACTTCCAGTTCGGCGTGCGCTACGACTTCTCGCTGTAAGCCATACCGGCGCCGGCCCTGCCGGCGCCATCCAATAAAAAAGGCCGCCGGTTTTCGCCGGCGGCCTTTTTTATTGCACGGACATCAGTCCGTATGCAGCTCGGCGACAAAGTCGTAGATGTCGCCGCGGTACCACGACACGGTGAACTCCACCACGCGCCCGTCATCGAGAAAACTGCGCCGCTCGATATTGAGTCCGGCACTGCCGGTCGGCACGTGCAGCAGGCGCGCCTGCTGCGCACCGAGCGATACCGCACGCAGCCGCTGCAGCGCGCGGCGCGGGCGGCAGCCGAGACTTTCCAATACCTCGTACAGCGAGTCGTGCACGATCGAGGGATCGGGCAGCACGCTTGCCGGCACCACCGTGCGCTCGATCGCCAAGGGTTCCTCGCGCGCATAACGCACGCGATGCAGGCGTGCCACCTGCACGCCGGGCGAGAGGTTCATCGCCATCGATTCCTCGGGCGTCACCTCGCCGATGCCGCGCTCGAAGAACTCGGAGCGCGGATTCAGGCCGCGCGCGCGCAAGTCCTCGGTAAAGCTGGTCAGGCGCGACATCGGCTTGATGATGCGCTCGGCCACGAAGGTGCCGGCGCCGTGGCGCTGGGTGAGGATGCCTTCCTCGACCAGGCCGGCGATCGCCTTGCGCACGGTGACGCGCGACAGGCTGAGCGCGCGCGACAGATCGCGCTCGCTCGGCAGGGCCTGCCCGGGCTCGATGTCGCGGTGCTCCACCACATTGCGGATGGCCCGGCGCAGCCGCAGATAGGCCAGCGGCTGGTGGGTGGCCGCGTCGCGGCTCAGGCGGAAGTATTCATTGACCAGGGCGGTTTCCATGGCGGCCAACATACCAATGACCATACCAATTCCACAAGCGCGCGTTGAAACCGGGCCTTCCGGGGGTTACCAGTTGCCGGCCAGTCCGGTCCGGAACCCCCGCGGCGCGCGGCCCGCGCCAAGTGGTGTTGTCTGGTATTTGACTGGTACGTTAGGATGTTCCGACCGGGCCGGAAAACCACCCGGCTCCCGACCACGCCATACCCCGAGGTGATCGAAGTGACGGCTTCTGCTCCCCTGGTCGACGCATTCGACCTGGTGATTTTCGGCGGCACGGGCGACCTTGCCTTGCGCAAGCTGCTGCCCGCCCTGTTCCATCGCTTCCTCGACGGCCAGATCCCGGCCGGCAGCCGCGTCGTCGGCATTGCCCGCGAGGGGCTGGACGATGACGGCTACCGCGCCAACATCCGCAAGGCGCTGCTCGAGGCCGGCGGTGCCAAGGACAAGGTCGACGCCTTCCTCACGCAGGTCGCCTACCGCTCGCTCGACGCGCGCAAGGACGAAGGCTGGGATGCGTTCGCCGCGCTGATCGGCGAACAGCCCGATCACGTGCGGGTGTTCTATCTCTCGACCTCGCCGGAACTGTTCGTCGACATCTGCAACCGCCTGGGCGAATACGACCTCAACCGCGGCAAGTCGCGCGTGGTGCTGGAGAAGCCGATCGGCCGCGACCTGGCCAGCGCCAACCAGATCAACGATGCGGTCGGCCGCATCTTCGACGAATCGCAGACCTATCGCATCGACCATTACCTCGGCAAGGAAACGGTGCAGAACCTGCTGGCGCTGCGCTTCGGCAACGCCTTGTTCGAGCCGCTGTGGAACGCCGGCCATATCGACCACGTGCAGATCACCGTGGCCGAAACGCTCGGCGTCGGCACCCGCGGCGCGTACTACGACCGCGCCGGCGCGCTGCGCGACATGGTGCAGAACCACATCCTGCAGCTGCTGTGCATGGTGGCGATGGAGCCGCCGTCCTCGCTGTCGCCGGATGCGGTGCGCGACGAGAAGCTCAAGGTGCTGCGCTCGCTCAGGCCGATCGACGAATCCAACGCCGCCCAGTACACCGTGCGCGGCCAGTACCGCGCCGGCGCCGCCGAAGGGCAGAGCGTGCCGGGCTATCTCGAAGAACTCGGCCCGGGCTCCAAGTCCCACACCGAGACCTTCGTGGCGCTGAAGACCGAGATCGAAAACTGGCGCTGGGCCGGCGTGCCGTTCTACCTGCGCACCGGCAAGCGCCTGCCGGAACGTGTGTCCGAGATCGTGGTGGTATTCAAGTCGGTGCCGCATTCGATCTTCGACGCCTCGGCCGGCCCGCTCACGCAGAACCGCCTGGTGCTGCGCCTGCAGCCGGACGAAGGCGTGAAGCTGTGGCTGACCATCAAGCACCCCGGCCCCGGCGGCCTGCGCCTGCGCCACGTGCCGCTGGACATGAGCTTTGCCGAAGCCTTCGGAGTGTCGCAGCCGGATGCCTACGAGCGCCTGCTGCTCGACGTGGTGCGCGGCAATCCCACCCTGTTCATGCGCCGCGACGAAGTCGAGGCCGCCTGGCGCTGGGCCGGTCCGATCCTGGACGCCTGGGGCGCCAGCGGCGAGGCGCCGCGCCCGTATACCGCCGGCACCTGGGGTCCGAGCGCGGCCGTGGCGCTGATCGAGCGCGACGGTCGCACCTGGAACGAAGACAGCGAGTAATGCATCGCCGAGCGCGACGGTGCGGCTTCGCTTCACCGTCGCGTTGCATGTCCGCGCCTACACTCGATTTTCCCGCCGGCGCCAGCGCGCCCATCGCTCTCCCTCATGGCCATGCCTGACCACGTCGACGTCACCACGCACAGCTTCACCGACTGCCACGCGCTGGCCCGCGCACTGGCCGACCGCATCGCCGAGCGCCTGCGCGCCGGCATCGCCGCGCGCGGCCAGGCGCTGCTGGCGGTCTCCGGCGGCAGCACGCCGGTGCATTTCTTCCGCCAACTGTCGCGTGCCGAGCTGGACTGGTCGAAGGTCCACGTCACCCTGGTCGACGAGCGCTGGGTACCGGAGAGCCACGAGCGCTCCAACGCGCGCATGGTGAAAGCCGACCTGCTGCAGCATGCCGCCTCCTCCGCGCATTTCGTGCCGCTGTATACCGACGCGCCGACGCCCGAAGCCGGCGTCGCCGCGGTGCGCGCGCGCATCGCCGCGCTGCCGTTCCCGTTCGACGCGGTGATCCTCGGCATGGGCACGGACGGGCACACCGCCTCGTTCTTCCCCGGCGGCGATCGCCTCGCCGAGGCGCTGGACCTGGCCGGCACCGCGCTGCTGCTGCCGATGCGCGCCGCCGGTGCCGGCGAGCCGCGCATCACCTTCACCCTGCCCGCGCTGCTGGATACGCAAGGCCTGTTCCTGCACATCGAAGGCGAACCCAAGCGCCAGCTGCTCGCCGACGCCCGCCTCGGGCTGGGCGCGGGCAAGGATTACCCGATACGCAGCGTGCTGATCCAGACGCGCGTGCCGGTCGCCGTGTACTGGTGCCCTTGAGCACCGGACGCCAGGAGTGGGAAACGGGCGGCCCTCAACGCCCGTTTCCCGCTTCTCCCCCTCTCTTTCGAATGAACGCAAAAGCATGAGCACGCCATTGCATCCCGTCGTCGCCGAAGTCACCGCACGCCTGCGCGAACGCAGCCGCGATACGCGCGCCGCCTATCTCGCGCGCATCGCCGCCGCCGGCACCGGCGGCACGCACCGCGAACGTCTGTCCTGCGGCAACCTCGCGCACGGTTTCGCCGCCTGCGGCCCGCACGACAAGGCCGCGCTGCGCGAAGGCCACACGCCGAACCTGGGCATCGTCACTTCCTATAACGACATGCTCTCGGCGCACCAGCCGTACGAGCGTTATCCGGAATTGATCCGCCGGATCGCGCGCGAGTCCGGCATCACCGCGCAGGTGGCCGGCGGCGTGCCGGCGATGTGCGACGGCGTGACCCAGGGCCGCGAAGGCATGGAGCTGTCGTTGTTCTCGCGCGACCTGATCGCGATGGCTACGGCGGTGTCGCTCTCGCACGACATGTTCGACGGCACGCTGTACTTGGGCATCTGCGACAAGATCGTGCCCGGCCTGCTGATCGGCGCGCTCAGCTTCGGCCACCTGCCCGGCATTTTCGTGCCCGGCGGCCCGATGCCCAGCGGCATCACCAACGAGCAGAAATCCAAGGTGCGCCAGGCCTATGCCGAGGGCAAGGCCAACCGCGCCGAGCTGCTGGAAGCGGAGGCCGCCGCCTATCACGCGCCGGGCACCTGCACCTTCTACGGCACCGCCAACTCCAATCAGATGCTGATGGAGATCATGGGCCTGCACCTGCCGGGCGCCAGCTTCGTCGCGCCGGACACGCCGCTGCGCGACGCGCTCACCGCCGAGGCGGTGCACCGCGTCGCCGCGCTGAGCGCGCACGGCGACAACCACCTGCCGATCGGCCATATCGTCGATGAGCGCGCCATCATCAATGGCGTGATCGGCCTGCACGCCACCGGCGGCTCGACCAATCACCTGCTGCACCTGGTGGCGATGGCGCGCGCGGCAGGCATCCAGCTGCGCTGGGACGATTTCGACGCGCTGTCCTCGGTGGTGCCGCTGCTGGCGCGCGTGTATCCGAACGGCTATGCCGATGTGAACCAGTTCCACGATGCCGGCGGCATGGCTTTCCTGATCGACCAGCTGCTCGGCGCCGGCCTGCTGCACGGCGACGTGCGCACCGTGTTCGGCACGGGACTGGACGGCTACGCGCAGGTGCCGTCGCTGGATGCATCCGGCGCGCTGCAGTGGACGCCGGTGGCCAAGGAAAGCGGCAACCGCGGCGTGCTGCGCGGCATGGCCGAGCCGTTCCGCGCCGACGGCGGCCTGCGCATGCTCGCGGGCAACCTCGGCCGCGCGGTGATCAAGGTGTCCTCGGTGCCGGACGACCGCCAGGTGATCGAGGCGCCGGCCGTGGTGTTCCACGACCAGGACGAGGTGCGCAAGGCCTTCGAGCGCGGCGAGCTCAATCGCGACTTCATCGCCGTGGTGCGCTTCCAGGGCCCGCGCGCGATCGGCATGCCGGAGCTGCACAAGCTCACCCCGACGCTGGCCGTGTTGCAGGATCGCGGCTACCGCATCGCCCTGCTTACCGACGGCCGCATGTCCGGCGCATCCGGCCGCGTGCCGGCGGCGATCCACGTCACGCCGGAAGCGCAGGCGCAGGGTGCGATCGCCAGGATCCGCGATGGCGACCTGATCCGCCTCGACGCGACCCGCGGCACGCTCGACGTGCTTGTGGACGCCTCCGAATTCGCCAGTCGCGCGCCGGCCACCGCCGACCTGTCGTCGCACCATAGCGGCATGGGCCGCGAACTGTTCGGCCTGTTCCGCCAGGCCGCGGCCGAGGCCGATCTCGGCGCCGGCGTGCTCTGACCTCACTTCCCCAGGATCTTCCATGAGCAGCATCGAAACCAAGCAGCAGCAAGTCGAAGCCACCCTGCGCCTCGCGCCGGTGGTGCCGGTGGTGATCATCGACGACGCCAGGGCAGCGGTGCCGATGGCGCGCGCGCTGGTGGCCGGCGGTATTCCGGCGATCGAGGTGACGCTGCGCACGCCGGCGGCGCTGGATGCGATTCGCGCGATCGCTGCCGAAGTGGAGGGCGCCGTGGTGGGCGTGGGTACGGTGCTGACTCCGCAGGATCTGGAGCATGCGCGCCAGGCCGGCGCGAAGTTCGCGGTGTCGCCGGGTGTGTCGCCGAGGTTGCTGGCGGCGGCGGACGACAGCGACTTGCCGTTGCTGCCGGGCGTGGCCACCGCATCGGAGGCGATGAGCCTGCTGGAGCGCGGCTATCGTCATCTGAAGTTTTTCCCCGCGGTACCGGCGGGCGGGCACAAGTTGCTTGGCGCGTGGGCGAGTCCGCTGCCGCAGATTCGTTTTTGCCCGACGGGCGGCATCAGCCTGGCGAGTGCGCCGGAGTTTTTGTCGCTGCCGAACGTGGTGTGCGTGGGCGGCTCATGGCTCACGCCGGTGGACAAGTTGAAGTCCGGCGACTGGGCCGGCATCGAAGCGCTGGCGCGCGAGGCGGCAGCGCTCAAGGCGCGCTGACATAACACGTCGGCGTAGGTTGGGGTGAGCCGCAGGCGAACCCCAACAGAGGCACGGACGGAGCACCCCGTTGGGGTTCGCCTGCGGCTCACCCCAACCTACGCCAGGCGGATATACGCCTGGCGGATAGAGGACGGCCCGGTTGCCCGGGCCGCCTTCATGCGCCGATCAATTGACGCTGACCGCACTCCACGCCGACGCCACTCCGGCGTACTGCGTCGACGTCGTCCCATACAGATCCGCAGCCGCCTTCAACGTCGCCGTGCGCGCCGCCGCATAGTTGGTGTTCGACGTCATGTACACCGTCAACGCCCGATACCAGATCTTCTGCGCCGCATCGCGTCCGATGCCGCCCGCCGCGGTATTGCCGTTGCACACCAGCTTCGCCGCGGTGAGATTGGCCGACGTGCCGGCACCGAACCCGGCCGGCACCACCGCACCTTCCGCCAGCAGATAGAAGAAGTGGTTGCCCACGCCCGAGCTGTAGTGGACGTTGAGCGAACCCACCGAGCTGCTCCAGCAATCGGCGGAGGCGCCGTCCAGGCTGGGTTTGAACATGTAGCGCAGCGCAGTGGTGCCGCCGGGGTTGCTGCGGTAGATCTTCTCGCCGATCAGGTAGTCCGGCGCGTCGGTGCTGTTGTTGGCGTAGTACTCGACCATGGTGCCGAAGATGTCGGAGTTGGCTTCGTTCAAGCCACCCGACTCGCCGGAATAGGCCAGCCCCGCGGTGGCCTGCGTCACGCCGTGGCTCATTTCGTGGCCGGCCACGTCCACCGCCACCAGCGGGAACCAGGTGGTGCCGCCGTCGCCGTACTCCATCGCGCTGCCGTTCCAGGCGGCGTTGTTGGAGGTATAGCCGGTGCCGACGTAGATCTTCACGTGCGCATAGCTCTTCACGCCCTGGCCGTCGTTGAAGATGCCGTTGCGGCCGTGCACGTTCTTGTAATAGTCCCAGGTCTTGGACACGCCATAGGCGATGTCGCCGGCCACCGTGGCGCGATCGCTCTCGGCATTGTTGCCCCACACGTTGTCGGTATCGGTGAACAGCGTGGCGTTGCGCAGATTGGCCGATGTGTCGTTCTTGCCCTTGGCGTCGTACACCGAGCCGTTGCCGCGCGAGGGATCGACCAGCTGATAGCCGCCGCTCACCGAGTTGGTGACGATGCCGACATTGCCCACCAGCAGCGACTTGCCGGTGCCGTTGGCGGCGGCGGTCTGGAACAGGTTCCAGCGGTCCAGTACCTTGCCGTTGGCGGCATCGACGAAGTAGCGCATGTTGGCGGTGCCGAAGGTGTCGGAGGCGCCCTGCACGTTCACTTCATAGGCCAGCACCGGCTTGTCGCCGCGCGCGTAGATCACCAGGCCGCGGCTTTCGATGCTCTCGATGGTGCCGTTGAAATCCTTGCCGGCGACCAGTTGCGCCTCGTCGGCGCTGGTGCGCGGCGACAGGCTGGGCCGGCCGCGGCCGCGCAGGGTGAGGCTGGCTTCGCGGAAGCGGCCGTTGTTGCTGTGTACCACCACGTCGCCGCCGATCACCGGCAGTCCGCGGTAGCTGCGCTGCATGCGCACGTGCTCGGTGCCGTCGGCATCGACGATCACGTCGGTGGCTTCGAACGCATCGTCGCTGTCGGCCTGCAGCGCGGCGGATTGCTGCCTCGCCAGGCCCTTGGCGACACCGGCGACCGCCATGTGATCGAAGCGGGCGGCGTGTGCGCCGGCAGTAACGGTGAGCGCGGCGGCGATGGAGAGGAGGCTGAGTACGTAAGGCTTCAAGGACATCACGACACTCCTTACTTGAAAATGGGCAAGAGAAGGGCGCGGCCATGTGCTTGCGCACGCGGCCGATCGCGCCCCCGAATGGAAAAACTCCTGAAGAACCTCCCCTGAGGGCGGCTATCCTCCGGATGAGCCCATCGCAAGAACATGGGAATGTTTCGTAAGTTCTTCACGGTGAAATGACGCAAGCCTCGCGCAAGTCGGCGCGCTTGCCGTCACGCGCGCTCGTCACGCCAGGTGAAGCGGCGCTTGGCCCATTCGGTGGCGCCGAGGCGGCGATAGAAATGCGCGGCGCGTTCGTTCCATGCAGGCGTCTGCCATTGCATCGATGCGCAAGCGGAGGCCCGCGCGAAGGCTGCGAGTGTCTCGAACAAGCGCAGGCCGATGCCGAGGCCTCGCCATGCATCGCGCACGTACAGGCAATCCATGTGCAGGAAAGGCGCGGCGTCGAGCGTGGAGAAGTCGATCGTCGCCGTCGCATAGCCCACGGCGTCGTCGCCGCTCCACGCCAGCCAGGCGTATACGCGTGGCGGTGTCGCATCGAGCGCTGCGGCCAGTGCATGGCCGCGCCGATCGAGCGCGTGCCCGATGCGCTCGTACGCCGCGTGCTCGATGCATAGGGGCAGCAGCGCCGGCAGATCGTGTCCGCCGGCGCTGCGGACGGCGATGTGGCCTTGGCTCATGCGCCGCGTTCGAGACCGAAGCCTTCGTCGATCCAGCCGGTCAGCCCGCCGATCATTTCCTTCACCGGCCGCCCCAGCTGCGCCAGCTTCACTGCCGCCTTGTTGGCGCCGTTGCAGTGCGGGCCGGCGCAGTAGACGACGAACAGCGTATCGGCCGGAAATTCGGCCAGGCGCTGCTCGGCGATGGTGCGCGTCGGCAGGTTCAGCGCGCCGGGTACATGGCCGGCGGCGTACATGGTCGGCGTGCGCACGTCGAGCAACACGAAGTCCTTGTCCTCGTGCTGCGTGGCGTAGTGCACGTCCGCGCAATCGGTCTCGAAGCCCAGGCGGGCCTGGAAGTGGGCCAGCGCCTGGGCGCTGGCGGCGGCGGGAACGCGATGGACGACGCTGCTCATGGGGCGGTACTCCGTGGTGAAGATGGCGCCAGTGTGGGCACTGGCGGCCGCGGCCGCTATTGGCAAGAATGCCAGGCATCATGAATAAACCGCCAAAGCGACCGGGCACTCCCACCGGCCCCGCCAACCGCAACGTGGCGGTGCTGGTCTACGACGGCCTGTGCAGCTTCGAGTACGGCATCGCGGTGGAGATGTTCGGCATCGCGCGGCCGGAGTTCGAGAACTGGTACCGCTTCGTCTCCTGCGCGGTGGACCGCGGCGCGATGCGCGCGGCCGGCGGACTGAGCGTGCGTGCCGACACCGGACTGGAGGGGCTGGCCCGCGCCGGCACCATCATCGTTCCCGGCTGGCGCGGCGCCGATGCCGTGCCGCCGGCGGCTTTGCTCGATGCGCTGCGTGCGGCACACAAGCGTGGCGCGCGCCTGCTGTCGTTCTGTTCCGGCGTGTTCGTGCTGGCCGCCGCGGGACTGCTGGACGATCGCGCGGCGACCACGCATTGGCGCTACGCGGAGATTCTGGCGGAACGCTATCCGCGCATCCGCCTCGCGCCGGACGTGCTCTACGTCGACGAAGGCCAGGTGATGACGTCCGCCGGCAGCGCCGCGGCGATCGACCTGTCGCTGCACCTGATCCGCCGCGACTATGGCCCGCGCTTCGCCAACCAGGTGGCGCGCCGTGCGGTGGTGCCGACGCATCGCGACGGTGGCCAGGCGCAATTCATTCCCGCGCCGCTGCCCGAGCAGGGCGCCGCACTCGGCACGCTGCTGGAGTGGATGCGCCGCCGGCTGGACCAGCCGTTGCCGATCGGCGTGCTGGCCGAACGCGCGCGCATGAGCGAGCGCACCCTGCTGCGGCGCTTCGAGGAAGCCACCGGCCACTCGCCCAAGCAATGGCTGGTGCACGAACGCCTGGTGCGTGCACGCGAACTACTCGAAGGCAGCGACCTGGCGGTGGAACAGATCGCCGACCGCTGCGGCTTCGGCAGCGCCGACACGCTGCGCCACCATTTCCGCCGCGCCATCAAGCTGAGCCCCGCGCGCTATCGCGAGCGCTTCGCGTTGGCCGGACAGCAAACATAGAGAAGCGCGGCGGACACCGCTAAGCTGCCGTCCGTTCTTTCCCGCCGCGATCCCCATGCTCTTCATCCTTCTCGCCGTCTGCTGCAGCGTCCTGGTCTCCGTCCTGCTGAAGCTGGCACGCCGCCACGGCATCGACGTGGGGCAGGCGATCGCCTGGAACTACGTGGCCACCAGCGCGCTCACCGCCTGGGTATTCCATCCTTCGCTGGATGCGCTGGCGCGCCCCGATGCGCCCTGGCTCGGCTTCGTGGGGCTGGGCCTGCTGCTGCCGGTGATCTTCCTGGCGCTGGCCGCCTCGGTGCGGCATGCCGGCATCGTGCGCAGCGACGCCGCCCAGCGGCTCTCGCTGCTGGTGTCGCTGCTGGCGGCCTTCCTGCTGTTCGGCGAAGCGGTGAACGCGGTCAAGCTGGCCGGCATCGGCCTGGGGCTGGTCGCCCTGGCCTGCATGGTGTGGCGTGGCCGGACGGATGCAGTGGAAGGCCCGGCCGGGTGGCTGTGGCCCCTCACCGTATTCGTCGGCTTCGCCGCGATCGACATCCTGTTCAAGGAGGTGGCCCGTGCCGGCACCCCGTTCGCCGCTTCGCTGCAGGCGATGTTCGCGCTGGCCCTGCTGGTGGCGTTCGCGATCCAGCTCGGCCGCCGCGCCACCGGCCGCACGCGCTTCACCGTGCGCGACGCGCTGGCCGGCCTGCTGCTGGGCCTGGCCAACTTCGGCAACATCGTGTTCTACGTGCGCGCGCACCAGGCGCTGGCAGAGCGGCCGTCGCTGGTGTTCGCGGCGATGAACCTCGGCGTGGTGGCGCTGGGCGCGCTGGTGGGCACGCTGGTCTTCCGCGAGAAGTTGAGCCGGCTCAATCTGGCCGGCGTCGCCCTGGCCGTGGCGGCGATCGCCCTGGCCACGCACGGCTGAAGTCCGCCACGCGCCGCCATGCGGCCGCGTAGCCATGACTTCTGGGGTACGAAAGACGGCACTTGCAGCGCCTAAGCTCGGGGATTCCCAGCCCCTCCCCGAAGGAACTCCGATGCGCACGCTCCCGCTGGCCGCCGCCCTGGCCGCCCTGCTTTTTGCCGGTTCCGCGCTCGCCGCCGACAAGACGGACAAAGACAAGGACAAGCCGCAGGACGGCAAGCCCGACGCCGCGCTGGTGCAGCCGCAGTCGTCGGAGAGCACCGGCAGCGTGCGCGTGGAAGGCAAGAGCATCGAGTACAAGGCGGTGGCCGGCACGCTGATCATCCACGGCACCGGCGACAAGGAGCACGAGCCGCAGATCAGCATGTTCTACACGGCGTACTTCAAGAAAGGCGCCGATGCCGCCAAGCGGCCCGTCACCTTCATCTACAACGGCGGCCCGGGGTCGGCCACGGTGTGGCTGCACATGGGCGCGTTCGGCCCGAAGCGCGTGGTGACCTCCGACGACAGCCACACGCCTGCGGCGCCCTACGGCCTGGTCAATAACGACTACAGCCTGCTCGACGTCTCCGACCTGGTCTTCATCGACGCACCCGGCGCCGGCTTCAGCCGGCTGATCGCGGCGGACGAGGACAAGGGCAAGCGCGAGGAGCAGATGAAGGACCGCCGTAAGGAGATCTATGGCGTGGACGGCGACGGCCATGCCTTCGCCAGTTTCATCACGCAGTTCCTGTCCAAGTACGGCCGCTGGAATTCGCCCAAGTACCTGTTCGGCGAAAGCTACGGCACCACGCGCTCGGCCGTGCTGGCGAACATCCTGGAGAACCAGTCCAGCGTCGACCTCAACGGCGTGATCCTGCTTTCGCAGATCCTCAGTTTCGACACCAGCATCGACGGGCCGGAGACCAACCCCGGCGTGGACCTGCCGTATGTGGTGGCCCTGCCCACTTTTGCCGCGACGGCCTTCTATCACCACCGCCTGCCGCAGCAGCCGGCGGCGCTGGAGCCGTTCCTGCGCGAGGTGGAGCAGTTCGCGCTGAACGACTACGCCCAGGCACTGATGGCAGGCAGCCGCCTCGACGATGCGCGCAGGCAGGCGGTGGCGGAGAAGCTGCACCAGTACACCGGCCTGCCGGTGGCCTATCTGCTGAAGGCCGACCTGCGCGTCACCGGCGGCATGTTCGAGCACGAGCTGCAGAACGACGGTGGCGTCACCACCGGCCGCCTGGACAGCCGCTTCTCCGGCCCCTCGCTCGACCCGCTGAGCAAGGACTCCGAATACGATCCGCAGTCCTCCGCGATCAGCGCCGCCTACGTCGCCGCCTTCAACGACTACGTGCGCAAGCAGCTGAAGTACGGCGACGGCCAGCAGTATCGGCTGTTTGCCTCGATCGATCATTGGGATTTCAAGCACAACGGTGGCGAGGGCGAGCGCTCCATCAACGTCATGCCCGACCTGGCCAAGGCCATGAAGACCAATCCCAACCTGCGCGTGGCGCTGCACGGCGGCTATTACGACCTGGCCACGCCGTACTTCGCGGCCGACTACGAGATGCACCACCTGCCGATTCCGGCCTCGCTGCAGAAGAACATCTCCTACGACTGGTATCCGTCCGGCCACATGGTCTATGCGCACGAGGATTCGCTGAAGAAGCTGCACGACAACGTGGCGCGCTTCATCGGGGAAACGGACAATGTCAAATGAGGGAATAGGGAATCGGGAATAGAGAATCGGATGCGCTCCAATTGGCCGCAAGTTGTTATGCTGGCCGGGCGCCGCTTCCTATTCCCTATTCTCCATTCTCTATTCCCAGCCCTATGCGCGACCTGATCGATCGCTACCTCGACGCCTACAATCGCATGGACGTGCCCGCCATGCTCAACACGATGCATGCCGGCGTGGTGTTCGAGAACTACACCAAGGGCATCCTCAGCGTGCGCACCCAGGGCGTCGCGGAACTGCGCCATCTGGCGGAGAGCTCGCTGCACCTGTTCTCGGCGCGGCGCCAGATCATCACCGCATTCCGCGAGCACGGCCAGGACGCCGCCACGGCGGACATCCTGTTCGACGGCACTTTCGCCATCGACTTGCCGAACGGCGTGCGCGCGGGGCAGACCATCGCGCTGACCGGGCGCAGCGAGTATCGCGTCAGCGAGGGCAAGCTGATCTATATCGCCGATTTCAGCGAATAACTGTCCACCGAGGTAGGTTGGGGTGAGCCGAAGGCGAACCCCAACAGAGGCTGCATGTCGCGCCGGCGTTGGGGTTCGCTTCGCTCACCCCAACCTACGCCGTGCGATGAAGCTCAGAAGTGCACCGGTTCGTGTTCCGCCCGCCGCAACAACGCATTCTTCCACCGCTGCTGCTGCGCGGTGTCGCTCTCCACCAGCCACTGCGGCTTGTTCGCCACCAGCGCGGCCACCGCCACGCCATCCTCGTACAGCACGCGCGTGCCGATCACCGCCGGCAGGCGGTTGCCGCTGAGTACGGTGCCAACCAGATTGAGCGGATCGCAGCCGCTCAGGCAGACATGCTGGCCTTCATTCGGTTGCTGCCGGACCTGGCGCAGCTTGCCGATCGCCTCGGGCAGCGCGAACTGTTCGCCGACCAGGCCCTCCACGAAGCGTCCGCCGCGGATCTCGCCGCGTGCTTCCAGCCGGTGATATACGCGCAGCAGTTCGCGCCAGGTCGGCAGCCAGGCGGCTTCGCGCTCCAGCAGCTTCCAGAACACCACGCCGTAGCGGCGCAGCAAGGTGCGCGCGATATGTTCGACGGATTCGGCGCGGGCGCCATCCTGCTCCCGCGGCGCACGCACCAGCGACCAGCGTCCGGCATCCTCGATGCCGCTCAGCATATGGCGACGCACGCGTCGATGGCGCTGCGCGTCGCGCTTGGCGGCAGGCAGCAGCAGGGCGCGCAGGCCGGCGAAGCTGTCGGCGGTGACACGGCCGGCGGCGACCAGTTCGCCGAGTGCGTCTTCCAGTTCGGTGCGCAGCAGGTGCGCGACGCTCATCAGCTCGTCGAAGAACAGCGCGCCGTGCTCACGCAGCGCATCGGCCACCGCCTGGGCGCGCGAAGACAGCAGCACGTCCTGCGGCTGGCCGGTACCGGCGACGCTGCTCCACAACGCCATCTCCTTGCGCGGCAGCAGCACGATCGGCGTGGCGCGCACGGGGCTGCTGCCGCCGGTGGCGCCGCGCAGGCGGTTCCAGCCGACGCGGCCGGCGCGGCACAGGTCGTCCAGCCAAGTGATGGAGTAGTCGTCGATGCGCGCGGGCAGCAGTTCGGCTTCCCAGGCGCCGGCTGCCGCTTCGTAGCCTTCGAGTTGGGCGATCGCGGCAGGCAGCGCGTCCGGCCCGCTCAGCCGCGCGCCGGGCGCGACGTGCTGCCAGTCGAACTGGAAGCGCATGAAGTCGCGCCGGCTGACCGGCTCGATCTCGCGGCGCAAACGGCCGATGGTGTAACGGTGGATGCGCGCGAGCAGATGGCGTTCGCACCATTCCGTCTCGCTCGCCGCAGGCGTGAACCGGCCCTGCATCACATAGCCTTCGGATTGCAGGCGCAGCAGGGCCAACTCAACATCGCCGCTGTCGACGGCGAGCGAGGCGGCGAGCGTTGCGACGGTGACCGGGCCGAGGCCGACCAGGCGACCGCGCACCATTTCCAGCAGGGCGTCTTCGCGTGTCCACGGTTGCGCGAGGAACTCAGCCGGCGCCTCGATCGGCGGCTGCATCGCCGCGTCGGCATGGATCGCCTGCCACAGCGGCAACTTTTCGGCCGCAACCCACACCTGCCAGTTGGCGTGTCCGGGCATGCTCAGCGCAGTGGCGCGGCGAGCTTGCGCGAGCGCCTCCAGCCAGTGGTCCCAGGCATCGCCCGCCGCTTCCTCCGCGCTGACGAAACCGAGCACGCTCAACGCTTCATGCATCTCGTCGGCACCGCGTACCTGCGGCCAGGCTTCGCCGCGCACGGCCTCGATCGCGTCCGGATCGAGCTGGCCCAGGTCCTCGGCGCTGTCGCCGTCGCTCCAGCGTCGGGTCTGCACCGCCTGCGTGCGGCGTTCTTCCAGCGGCGCGTCGTCGAGATAGGCATACGGCGCGGCGGTGAGCACTTCGGCGGCCAAGGGGCTTGCCGTGGTGAGGTCGCGCGCCACCACGGTGATCTGGCCGCCCTCGAGCCCGCGCAGGATATGCAGCAGGCCGTCCACGTCCATCGCCTCGCGCAGGCAGTCGTACAAGGTCTGCCCGACCAGCGGGTGATCCGGGATCTGCCGTTCGCCGGCGATGTTCTCCAGGCAGGCCACCTGGTCGGGGAACACCGTGGCGAGCAGGTCCTCGCTGCGCATGCGCTGGATCTGCGGCGCCACCTTGCGGCCGCCCTGGAAGCGCGGCAGCGCCAGCGAAGTGGTGGCGTTCCAGCGCCAGCGCACGGGGAACAGCGGCGCGTCCAGCAGCGCTTGCACCAGCACCTGTTCGGCGGTGTTGGAGTGCAGGTAGCGCGCCACCTCGATCAGCGGAAAACTGTGGCTGGTCGACAGCGACAGCACGATGGCGTCCTCGGTCGCCGCCGCCTGCAGCTCGAAATTGAACTGGCGACAGAAGCGCTTGCGCAGCGCCAGGCCCCAGGCGCGATTGATGCGGCTGCCCCAGGGCGTATGGATCACCAGCTGGGTGCCGCCGGATTCGTCGAAGAAGCGCTCGAACACCAGGGTGTGCTGGGTCGGCAGCACGCCGAGCGCGGCCTTCGCCCTGGCCAGGTAGTCGGCGAGCTGCTGTGCGGCAGGCTCGCTGAGGCCCAGCGTGTTCCGCAGCCACGACAACACCTCGGGTACGCCGCCCTCGTCCAGCCGTGCGGAGATTTCCTCGCGCAAGCGCGACACGCCATGCGACAGCTCGTCGCTGCGCCCCGGCGCCTCGCCAAGCCAGAACGGGATACTCGGCGGCACGCCGTGCGCATCCTCCACGCGCAGGCGGTCGCGCTCCACGCGGATGATGCGATAGCTGGTGTTGCCGAGCTGGAAGATGTCGCCGGCCAGGCTCTCCACCGCGAAGTCCTCGTGCACGCTGCCGATCACCGTGGCCTGCGGTTCCAGCACCACCAGATAATCGGCGGTGTCGGGAATCGCGCCGCCGGACGTCACCGCGGTGAGCCGCGCACCGCGCCGCGCACGCAACTGCTTGTGCACGGCATCGCGATGCACATAGGCCGCACGCGCGCCGCGGCGGGTGGTGAAGCCGTCGGCCAGCATGCGCACGATCGCGTCGAACTGTTCGCGCGGCAGCTCGCGATAGGGATAGGCGCGGCGCACCAGGGCGAACAGCGCGTCCTCGTTCCATTCCGTGCAGGCCACTTCGGCCACGATCTGCTGGGCCAGCACATCCAGTGGCTGCGGCGGGATCGCCAGCGTGTCCAGCTCGCCGCGGCGCACGCAGTCCAGCAACGCGGCGCATTCGATCAGGTCGTCGCGCGAAGTGGGGAACAGGCGCGCCTTCGGCGTGCCGCTCACCGCATGGCCGGAGCGTCCGGCGCGCTGCAGGAAGGCGGCGATGGAGCGCGGCGAGCTGAGTTGGCAGACCAGGTCGACGTCGCCGATGTCGATGCCCAGTTCCAGCGAGGCCGTGGCCACCAGCACTTTCAATTCGCCGCGCTTGAGGCGCTGCTCGGCATCCAGGCGCTGCTCGCGCGCGAGGCTGCCGTGATGCGCCGCCACCGCTTGCTTGCCCATGCGCTCGGACAGGTGCCGCGCGACGCGCTCGGCCATGCGGCGGGTGTTGACGAACACGAGCGTGGTGCGGTGTGCCTGCGCCAGTTCGGCGAGGCGGTTGTAGACCAGCTCCCAGGCGTCGTTGGACATCACCGCTTCGAGCGGCACCGGCGTGACTTCGATGGCGAGGTCGCGCTCGCGGGTGTGGCCGACGTCGACGATGTTGCATGTGTGCGCCGGAGGGGCGGATGAGGGGCCGGGGCTTGCGATGGCAGATCGACCAAGCATCGCTCGCTTTTCCGTTCCCGCTTCTACGCTCCGTCGGTCCCCCTCACCCCAACCCTCTCCCCGCTGGGGAGAGGGGGTGAAGGCGGCGGCCAGCGTGGCGTCGTTGCCTTCGCCGACGAGAAACTTCGCCACTTCTTCGATCGGCTTCTGCGTCGCCGACAAACCGATCCGCAGCAGCGGCCGCTGGCACAGCGCCTCAAGGCGCTCCAAGGACAAGGCCAGATGCGAGCCACGCTTGGTCGATGCCATGGCGTGGATTTCATCCACGATCACCGTGCGCGTGCCGCCCAGCATTTCGCGCCCTGAAGCCGAGCCCAGCAGGATGTACAGCGACTCGGGGGTGGTCACCAGGATGTGCGGCGGCTGGCGGCGCATCAGCGTGCGCTCGGCCTGCGGCGTGTCGCCGGTGCGCACCGCGGTGCGGATCGCCACGTCGGGCAGGCCCAGTGCGGCCAGTTCGGCGCGGATGCCTTCCAGCGGCGCTTCCAGGTTGAAGTGAATGTCGTTGGACAGCGCCTTCAGCGGCGACACGTAGACCACCGTGGTCGCGTCCGGCAGCGCGCCGCCGTGCGCCAGGCCTTCGCGTACCAGGCCGTCGATCGCGGCCAGGAAGGCGGTCAGGGTCTTGCCCGAGCCGGTCGGCGCGGCCACCAGGGTGTGACGGCCTTCGCGGATGGAAGGCCAGGCGGCCAGCTGCGCCGCGGTGGGCGCCGGGAAGGTGCCCTCGAACCACTGCCGGACGGCGGGATGAAATGCTTGCAGGGACATGGGCTTAGGCTCGCCTGGAGCCGAGGCGGAGAGACCATTCTAGATGGGGACTGGCGAGCCTGCCGGCAAGGCGTCCGCCGGGGTCACTTCCGCCGCTAGCACGCATGAATGACAATATTGCGTCACAGCAATGCGCCGGCGCACTGCGCATTGCCTACGGTTGCTTATCCATCCCGGGGAAAATCAATGTCCGTCGCCCACCCGTCGCGGTTCGCCGTGCTTGCCGTATCCATTGCCCTCGCCCTGTCGGCCGCCGCCGCGCAGGCGCAGGACGCCGACAACCAGCCCGCCGGCAAGAAGAAGCCGGTCGAGCTGCAGGCGATCAACGTCACCGCCGAGAAGCGCGTGGAGAACCTGCAGAAGGTGCCGATCTCCATGACCGTGCTGCCGTCGGACAAGCTCGAGGCCTTCGGCCAGGCCGGCGACGGCGTGCTGCAGCTCGCTTCGCGCGCGCCCAGCGTGTACGCCGAGACCTCCTACGGCCGTGAGTTCCCGCGCTTCTACATCCGCGGCCTGGGCAACAGCGACTTCGACCTCAACGCCTCGCAGCCGGTGTCGATGGTGTACGACGACATCGTGCAGGAGAACCCGATCCTCAAGGGCTTTCCGCTGTTCGACCTGGAGCAGGTGGAAGTGCTGCGCGGCCCGCAGGGCACGCTGTTCGGCCGCAACTCGCCGGCCGGCGTGATCAAGTTCGAATCGCGCAAGCCCAGCCAGGAAACCAGCGGCTACGCCCGCGTCTCCTACGGCACCCTGGGCACCGCCAACGCCGAGGCGGCGCTGGGCGGCGCGCTCAGCTCGCACTGGTCCGGTCGCGTGTCGGCGCTGGCGCAGCACCGCGACGGCTGGATCGACAACGACTACACCGGCAAGAAGGACGCGCTCGGCGGCTACAACGACCGCGCCGTGCGCCTGCAGGCGCTGTATGAGAACGGCGACTTCAACGCGCTGATCAACACCCACGCGCGCTGGCTGGACGGCAGCGCCATGGTCAACCGCGCCAATGCCATCCCGATGGGCGAGAACAGCTTCGCACCGGGCTTCAGCCGCGACACGGTGTACCAGGACGGCCGCAACAAGCAGCACCTGTTCTCCTGGGGCAGCAACCTGCACCTGAACTGGAAGCTGGGCGACTACACCTTCACCTCGATCACCGGCTTCGAGAAGGCCACCACCTACAGCCTGGGCGACGTGGACGGCGGCATTGCCATCCCGCACGACGCCAGCCAGCAGAAGGCGGTGACGCCGTTCCCGTCCGAGACCGCCGACGCGCTGCCGCACGATCGCCAGATCACCCAGGAATTCCGCCTGGCCAGCAATCCGCAGGACCGCCTGAACTGGCAGGTCGGCACGTACTACTTCCACGAAGACATCGCGATCAACAACTACGACTACGCGACGCTCAACAACCACGCGCTGGACGGCCTCGCCAAGCAGACCCAGCGCACCAACGCCTGGGCGGTGTTCGGCTCGGCCGACTACCACATCACCGACGATTTCGACGTGCGCGCCGGCGCGCGCTACTCGCACGACTCGCGCACCTTCCGCGTCGACCGCCTGCTCTCGCCGATCGGCGGCGGCCCGCTGTCGCTGGGCGCCGAGCCGCACGATTCGCGCTGGAGCGGCGACGTCACCGCCACCTGGACGCTGGACCCGAACGTCAACGTCTACGCCCGCATCGCCAACGGCTTCCGCGCACCGAGCGTGCAGGGCCGCGTGCTGTTCGCCGACTTCATCTCGCAGGCCAAGCCGGAGACCATCACCTCCTACGAGCTGGGCATCAAGACCACCGGCATGGACAACCGCGTGCGCTTCAACGCGGACGTCTATACCTACAACATGCACAACCAGCAGCTCACCGCGGTGGGCGGCGACATCAACGTCACGCGCCTGTTGAATGCCAAGAAGACCCAGGGCTATGGCGCCGAGTTCGACCTGGAGGCCTACCTCACGCCGAACTTCATCGTCACCGCCGGCGGCAGCTACAACCACACGGAGCTGAAGGATCCGACCCTGGCCGTGGCGCCCTGCGGTTCCGGTTGCACCGTGCTCGATCCGCTCAATGCTTCCGGCAATGCGCTGGTCAATGGCAACGATCTGCCGAATGCGCCGCGCTGGATCGGTACGTTCACCGCGCGCTATGGCATTCCCTATGGCGACAGCGGCGAGTTCTTCGTCTACACGGACTGGAACTACCGCAGCGATGTGAACTTCTTCCTGTATGAGTCGAAGGAGTTCCAAAGCAAGCCGTTCCTCGAAGGCGGTCTGCGGCTGGGCTACAACTGGGGTTTCGGTAAGCGCGAGGTCGCGCTGTATGCGCGCAATGTGACGAACAAGAAGGTGATCACTGGCGCGATCGATTTCAACAACCGCACGGCGTTCGTGAACGATCCGCGGGTGGTGGGTGTGGAGTTCCGCACGGAGCTGTAATGGCGGCTGGCGCCGCTGTCTGCCTTATGCGGCGGCGCCCTCTTTGCTCGTCATTCCGGCGTAGGCCGGAATCCAGTTTCCGTGTCGCCTGATGGTCGCGATACCGTGACTTGGCCGCTTATGCAGCGGGCATTTCGGACGCCTGCCGGCGCCCGAGTTACTTTTTCTTTGCTGGCCCAAAGCAAAAGTAACCAAAAAGAAATGGCCTCAGAGCGGGGGTTGAGGCCAGCTTTAGCGCTGCGCCTTTGCCACACCCTTTCACCCCTCTCCCCGCCGGGGAGAGGGCAGGGTGAGGGGCCGGGCGGAGCGTGACGTCGTTCCTCCGGCGTAGGTTGGGGTGAGCCGCAGGCGAACCCCAACATCGTCACCTTCATACGTTTCGCAGCGTTGGGGTTCGCCTGCGGCTCACCCCAACCTACGCCGTGGCTTTACGGAGCGATGCCTTCATTGACCTCATCGAGGCGATAGCTGAGCGATTCCGCATAGCGGCTCAGGTAATGCACGGCGGTGAACACACCTTCCACGCAGGTCGGCGGCAGCGGCCATTCGCCGTGCTGCACCGGCACGTTGCATGCCTGCAGGTCGCGGAAGGTGTCGCTGTTGGCAAGGATGCCGGTGAGGACGTTGATGGCCATGCTGATGCTGGCCAGGTCGTTGTGGGTGCGGAGCTGGAAGCTTGAGTCGGTGTCGGCGCCGTGGAAAGGACGACCCAAGGGACTGGTGGGGGCATGTTCGGTCAGAACATTCGGGCAAAACGTTCCCGTATCATTGCTGATAGCCATGACTAACTCCGTGTAAGTTGGTTGTGGTCAGCGGGCCGTATGGGTCACTACCCCATGCGGCCCGCGCTTTCGCTTCATCGCTGAAGGTCGTCGATGTGTATCCGAGATGCGGTGCATCGACGACCTGCTCAGGCTATCGAGATGCGCATGGCATGTCTGTAGGGAAAGGCTGATTTGTGGTTGGCATTTGAGCCGATGCGATACGGCGACGATCGAGTCTTGACGTCACTGGATGACTCGCTTCGCTCGCCCCTTCGGGGCCGCCCTTCGGGCGTTCTTCGCGCTACGCGCTCGTCCTGCCTGCGCAGGAATGACGAGCAAAGAGCGCCGCGCTCACAGCTAAAGCAGAAGCGTTGAGGCGAGCCCCGGCCCCTCACCCTGCCCTCTCCCCGGAGGGGACGAGGGGTGAAGGGGTGTGGCAAGAACAGCGCAGCGCCAAGGCTCGCCTCAGTCCCGGCTCTGAGGCCATTTCTTTTTGGTTACTTTTGCTTTGGGCCAGCAAAGAAAAAGTAACTCGGGCGCCGGCAGGCGTCCGAAATGCCCGCTGCATAAGCGGCCAGGTCACGGGAACGCGACCATCAGGCGATACCGTTACTGGATTCCGGCCTACGCCGGAATGACGAGCAAAGAGGGCGCCGCAACGACAACAAGCTCCGGGGGCCCCGGGGGCACGCCCCCAACCCCCATTCCATGCCAAGATGCCGCCCATTCCGTCGTGAGCAGGATGCCCGGAGGGGGTGCCGGCGACGGATGTCACGCGCGGGAAATGTATGCGTAAAACGATGCGGTCGCTGATGGGGGGCGAAGGACTCGCCCGAATCCTGGCCTGTGGCCTCGCGCTATGGCTCGCCGCCGCGGCGCCAGCCACCGCCGCCAGCCTGGACGCAGCCCTGCTGCCCAAAATCCAGGGCGCCACTTTCGAAGTAGTCGCCGCCAAGCCGGCGGATGATCCGCTCACCTACGAGAAGCCGCTGCCGCTGGACCTGCTCCCCTTCCAGGAGCGCACCGACAAATACCACTCGATCGGTACCGCCTTCGCCATCGGCAAGAACCAGTTCGTCACCGCCGGCCACGTGCTGCTCACCGGCGTGGACAGCCTGTGGGGCGCGCCCTCGCTGCGCGACGCCAACGGCAAGATCTACCCGATCGACAAGATCGAGAAATTCGACCTGCGCAAGGACTTCGTGGTGTTCACCGTGTCCGGCACGCCGGGTCCGGAGACCCTGGACGTGGACACCAAGCCGGTGCTCAACCAGGAGGTCTACGCGGTAGGCAACGCGCTCGGCACCGGCGTGGTCATCCGCGATGGCCTGTACACCTCCGACACGCCCGAGCAGCAGGACGGCGCCTGGAAGTGGATGCGCTTCTCCGCCGCGGCTTCGCCGGGCAACAGCGGTGGTCCGCTCTTGAACAAGGAAGGCAAGGTCATCGGCGTGGTGCTGATGAAATCCGCCAACGAAAACCTCAACTACGCGCTGCAGATGGGCGAAGTGTTGAATGCGCCGGCGCAGGCGGTGATCGACCGGCGCCTGCCTTATCGCTTCGACATCTTCAGCACCACGCTGAGCAACAACCTGAAGGGTCAGTTCGCGTTGCCGCTGGGCGTGGGCGAATTCTTCAAGCGCTACCAGTCGGTGTTCGATGGTTTCGTCGACAGCCAGCTCAAGGAAATCCTCGCCAAGGATCCGGACAAGCTGTTCCCGCGCGGCGAAGGTTCGGACCAGCTGCTCTACGGCGCATCCTGGCTCAACACCGTGCCGGGCCTGATCGTGCGCAACAGCACCGGCGAATGGGGCCTGGTGGAGAAGGACGGCAACCGCATGTCGCTGGCCGCCAACGGCTATGTGCAGGCGGGCGTGTCGGGCCACAATTTCCTGATGCATCTGCGCCGTCCGGACACCCTGCCGGCGGCCAAGCTGTACGGCGATCCGCTCGCACTCGCCGAGCAGCTGTGCAAGATGGGCATCTTCATGCGCCCGATCGGCTCGGAGCAGGTGCGCATCACCTCGCTGGGCAAGCCGACCACCGACACCGTCTATACCGATCATTCGCAGCGTCGCTGGCAGCTGCGCGTGTGGGCGATGCCGTTCGCGAATACGCGGATCATCACCTACTCGCTGCCGGTGCCGGACGGCTACGCCATCCTGATGCGCTTCGCCGCGGCCGACGACAGTTACGACAATCTCGCCGACATGCGTGCGCTGCTCGACTACATGTCGGTCGGCTACGAGGGTTCGCTGGCGCAGTGGAAGGATTTCCTGAAGAACACCTCGCTGCTGCCGGACGCGTTGAAGTCCGTGCGCATCGAGGCCGATTACCAGCAGCGCTTCAGCTACAGCTCCAATCGCGTGGCCTTTTCCGTCACGCCGCAGCTGCAGAAGATCGAACCGGAAAGCACGCTCACCTTAGGCATGGGCTTCGTGCCCGACCACGGCAAAGTGGTGTGGGACGTCAACGCCATCTCGCTGCGCGCCAACCCGCAGGAGGCCGACCGCCTGCACATCGAGCGCAACGTGGCGCCGCCGGCCAGCCTGGACGACGACGCCAAGAGCTACTGGGACAAGCTGGTCAAGCGGCGTCATCCGTACGAGGCGACGGCGTTCGCCTCCGACGGCGAGACGCGCATCGGCGCGCCGGCCACCGACGCGGGCACCAAGTCGCCGGCGGTTATGTACTCGGTGTTCTACGCGATGGCCGGTTCGCAGGCGCAGGACAGCATGAAGCCGAAGCTGGACATGGTGATGAAGGATCTGAAGGTGAGCGAGCAGTAAGGCGGCTCATGCGTGTAGCCCCTCTCCTACCCGGAGAGGGAATGGGTGAGGTCCGGGCGAAGCGCAAGAGTGATGTGCACCGCTCCGCCCGCACCCTCATCCGCCTGCCGGCACCTTCTCCCGGAGGGAGAAGGATTCAACCTTGGAGGTTGAGAAAAGAGTCGCAGCGTTTGTGCGCGCCACAACGCAGAGCCCCTCTCCCTTCGGGAGAGGGGTTGGGGTGAGGGTACGGGCGGAGCGCAAGAGTGATGTGCACCGCTCCGCCCGACCCTCATCCGGCTGCCGCTAACATGGAATGGATTCGCTCGCCGGGCATCAAGGCTTCCCGCCGGAAGCCGCCGGCGCCGGCCTGGTCAGCGATTTCAGGTAATTCCCCACATCCTCCTTGGACACCTGCCCGCGATGCTCGCGGTCGATCTGGTCGAAATGCCTGGCGATGAAGGGCACGTTGCCGTTCTGTGCCTCCTCCTTGCTGAGCAGGCCGTCGTGGTTGCGGTCCGCCGCATCGAAGTTCTTCACCGCGATATCCAGCTTATTCGCCAAATAGCCGAGCCCGGTCTGGGCGGCCGCGGGGACGGCGATCGCCAGCACGCTGGCGAGGACGAGAAAGCGATGACGCATGCGCATGATCTGCTCCTGCTGGGATGCCCGGCGCCGCCGGGCGGTGGGAGATCCGGGCCGTGCCCGGCGATGGAGGATGGTCGCTCTCCCCGTGCCGCACGATCGGGTACCAAAACACGATCGTCAGGCGCTTGCAACAAGCTGCCATTTTCGGACAACGCCTCTCTACGCAGCGCGAAAGCCCGCACCTAAGCTAGTAAGCGTTCGTCTTCCGAGCTCCCTTCGATCATGTTCCAGCGGATCCTCCTCGCCGACGATCACCCCGTCGTGCGCATCGGCGTGCGGGCCATCATCGAAGTCCATGCATTGGGGCAGGTAGTCGCGGAGACGGGCACTGTGGACGAACTCTTCCAGCTGCTGTCGGAGCAGAGCTTCGACCTGCTGGTCACCGACCTGTCCATGCCCGGCACGCAGCACATCGACGGCTACGCCATGATCGAGCGCATCTGCCGCAATCATCCGGAGCTTCCCGTGCTGGTGCTCAGCATGACCAGCAACGCCAGCGTCCTGCGCACGGTATATGCCAGTGGCGTGCTGGGCCTGCTCGACAAGGCCTCGTCCATGGCCGAGCTGCCGGCCGCCATCCAGGCCGCGGAGCGCGGCAGCGCCTATATCAGCGCTTCATTGCGCAGGCAGCTGGCCCAGGCCGGCTTCCGGCCGCCGGGGTACCGCGCGCTGTCGCCGCGCGAAGCGGAAGTACTGCGCCTGCTCGCCAAGGGCCTGCGGGTGAAGGACATCGCGCTGCGGCTCAATCGCGGCATCACCACCATCAGCAAGCAGAAGAGCGACGCGGCGCGCAAGCTGGGTCTTCGCAACGACGTGGAGCTGTTCGATTTCCTGCGGCGTGAGGGTTTTTCCGGCTGACGCCGCGACGAATCGGTAGCGAAAAATCTTTGTCTTCGATACCGAAGAAAGATCGCGCCGGCTTGCCGATCGCACGGATCATCGCGCCTGCGCCGCCGCGACGGCTGCATGGTCCGGCGATATGCCAAGGCCGCCCATTCGTGTGTGGCGAGTCAGCGCAAGATTTGTGGGCAAACGACAAGGCCGCAGAGCTTGCGGATGGATCGTCGGATTGACGATCGGAGTCATCTTAAAAGCGCGGAAGCAAGAAAAACCGCACCCACTTTGCAACTCCTACTATGGCTGACGCCCGAAAGGGTTACCTATCATTTGGCCATCTGATCTCGACGGAGAACGGTGGCGTGCCGACCGCATCGCGCAGTCATTCCGCACAGCACGGCAGCACGCCGAACGACTTTGTCGCCGTTGCCACCATGGACGGACGACGAGCAACGCCGCAGCGCGGCAGCAACAACCCCACCCCCACTTCACCCATGGAGTCACCATGAAGCACATCAAGATGGCCGCGCTCGGCCTGGGCCTCGTCGTCGCCGCATCGGCCAGCGCCGATACGGGGCTGATCACCTTTCTGGGAACGGTGAGCAATATGACCTGTGTCGTATCCGGCGGCAGCGGCAGCAACGGCGCGTTCGCCAACTTCTCCGTGTCGCTGGATCCGGTGCTGACCTCCACCCTCAACGCGAGCGGCAAGACCGCCAACCGCAAGGGCTACGAGGTGACCTTCAGCGACGGCAAGGGCGGTTCCTGCGCCAGTGCCACGATCACCAAGGCGCACTTCCGCTTCGTCGGCAGCAGCCCCAGCGTCAACATCGACGGCCGTATGAAGAACGTACTCGGCTTCACCGGCGCGCAGAACGTCGAGATGCAGATGCTCGACGACGGCAACAACCTGATCAACCTCACCAACCACGCGCGCAAGGACGTGACCCTGGCCACCACCGGGCCGACCTCGCTCAAGTTCGGCGTGCAGTACTACGCCACCGGCGTGGCGACCGCGGGCAATTTCCGCTCCGACGTCATCTACGAGGCCTACTACGACTGAGTCCGGCCTGGCCGGCACGCGGGCGGCGCAAGCGCCGCCCGCGACCTGTACGAACGAGACGACTCATGAAGAACACGACACACCGCCATCTGGCCGGCCTCTTCCTGCTCGCGTTGTTCTGCGCAAGCCGCAGCGAAGCCGAGGTCGTCATCCTGGGTACCCGCGTGATCTATCCGGCGGCGCAGAAGGACGTGGCCGTGCAGCTGGCCAACCAGGGCGAGCGGCCGGCCCTGGTGCAGCTGTGGATCGAGGAAGACGGCGTCAGCGCGACGCCCGCGTCCACCCGGGCACCCTTCCTGGTATCGCCGCCGCTGGCGCGCATGGAGGGCGGCAAGGGCCAGGTGGTGCGCGTGCTGCACCGGCCGGCGCCGCTGCCGGCGGACAAGGAAACCCTGTTCTGGTTCAACATGCTGGAGGTTCCGCCGAAGCCGCCGGCAGGAGCGGATCAGAGCCTGATGCAGTTCGCGGTCAAGACGCAGATCAAGCTGATCTATCGCCCGGATGGCCTTCCCGGCGATCCCGTCGATGCGCCGCGGCGGCTGCACTGGTCCCTGGCCGACGGCGAGTCCGGAGAACCGCTGCTGCAGGTACACAATCCGACGCCCTACTACGTGAACTTCGCGAGTATCGGCGTGCAGCTCGACCAGGGTGAAGTGCTGCAGCATCCCGAAGGCGGCGGCAAGGTGGCGCCGGGGGCCACGGCATCCTTTGCGTTTCCCGCGCTGGCGCAGCCGGCGGATGGCGGGCCGCTGAGACCGGGCCTCCGGAAACGGACGATCCGAAGATCGACCGCTTCGACACTGCAGGTGGTGTTCACGGCGCTGTCCGATCTCGGCGCGCCCATATCGCTTACTCAGCCGATCGCCCATTAGCCGGGCAAGCGGCTTCGCATGCTTCGTGCCGGCCTTGAAACCTTCGCGGTAGCGAAGGCGGGGGCGGTGTTGCCTCCGTCCTGGCTGCTTCCCGGAGAATCGCTTGCCCAGTCCGCCGCTCAGGGATCCCAGCTGCCGCCGCTTCCTTCCGGTCGCGTCCGGCCGTCATCTGCATGGCGCCTTGCTGCCGGCGCTGATCTTCGGCGCGCTGGCGCGCCCTTCGCACGCTGCGGGTGAGCCACGCGCGGTAAATCCAGGCGCGGGAGCGGTCTCGTTTCAGGAGAGCCTGCTCAACATGGGCGTGGGCCCCAAGCCGGATATCTCCCGCTTCGAGCAGCCCCACGCGGTGCTGCCGGGCCGGTACATGAGTCATATCGTGCTCAATGGCGAATGGCGCGCGCGCATCGAGCTGCGCATGGCCGATACGCCGGAGCAGCCCGGTGTCCAGCCATGCTTCGAGCGCGACATGCTTGAGCGGATCGGCATTGCGCTGGCCAAGCTGGACGATGCTGTTCCCGAAGCCGCTGCGCACAAGCCCGTGCCGGCGACAGGCGAGTTCTGCGGACCGCTGGCCGAGTACGTGCCAGGCGCGAGCGCAAGCTTCGACGGCAGCGACCAGACGCTCAACCTGAGCGTGCCCCAGCTCTACGTCAGGCGGGACGCGCGCGGCTACGTGGACCCGAAGTACTGGGACGCCGGCATCAAGGCTGGCGTCATCGGCTACCAGGCTTATCTCTATCGCCATCGATCCCGATCGTCCGACGCGCGCCTCAGTGGCTACGTAGGCATCAACGCCTCGGCCAGTCTCGGCTCGTGGCATCTGAGCCATCTCAGCTCCTTCAGCTGGACCGAGGGTCGGCGGCGCCACTACGACACCGCAGCCAACTATCTGCAGCACGATCTGCCGGGGCTGGCTTCGCAACTGTATGTCGGCGATCTGTATACCTCCGGCCGGCTGTTCGACAGCGTCAGCCTGCGCGGGGCGGCGCTGATGGCGGACGACCGCATGCTGCCGGAATCGCTGCGCGGCTATGCGCCCAGCGTACGCGGCGTCGCCGAAACCCAGGCGCGGGTGGTGATCCGCCAGCGCGGCTACGTGCTGCTGGATACCACGGTCGCGCCGGGGCCGTTCGTGATCGACGATCTTTACCCCACCGGCTTCGGCGGCGATCTCGAGGTGGAAATCCTCGAAGCGGATGGACGGATCAAGCGCATCAGCGTGCCGTACGCGGCCGTGCCGCAACTGCTGCGTGCGGGGCAGCATCGCTGGGAGCTGGCCGCCGGCAAAGTCCGGCAGCCGGGGCGGGGACACACGCCCATGCTGGCCGTAGCGACGTACCAGCGCGGACTGACGGACAGGTTGACCGCTTATGGCGGCCTGACCCTCGCGAGCGGATATCGGGCCGCGCTGATCGGCGGCGCGCTGAATACCGGCGTAGGTGCGTTTGCGCTGGATGCGACGCAGGCCCGGGCGAACGTGGCTGGCCAGCCCGCCATGCAGGGAACCAGCCTGCGCCTGAGTTACAACAGAAACCTGCCTGAGCTCGGGACCAGCGTCGGGCTGGCGGCCTACCGGTATTCCACGCGGGGTTACCTCGACGTGGCAGGCCTGATCGATCTGCGCGACGCGTCGGCGCGGCGCGGCCCGTTTGCCGGCGGCGCAGCGCCTCCGCGCGCGCGCAGCCAGCTTTCCATCAGCATCAACCAGCGCCTGGGCCGCGGCGGCGGCCAGCTGTTCCTCAACGCGGCGCGGCGCGACTACTGGTCAGGCAGCGGGCGGCAGACCGACTTCACCCTCGGTTACTCGGCGCAGTGGAAATCGCTGAGCTATGCGCTGTCGGCGCAACGCACGCGCGAAACCGTGGCGGACACGCGCCGCAACGCCTTGGATGAGATCAGCCCCGGCCGCCGCGGCGCCGGCGTGAGCGTGCGTTCGCGGCTTACGCAACGCGATACCCGCCTTTTCCTCTCGATGAGCATTCCATTGGGTAACTCCGTCAACGCGCCCAATTTCTCCGCTGTGCTCGAGCGGTCGAGCCTTGCGGGCCGCAGCGGCCAGCTGAGCATCAACGGCATGGCCGGAGCGGAGCAGGACTTCAGCTACAACGTTGCGCTCGGCCGGCAGGGCGGGCAGGACACGACAAGCATCTCCGGCCAGTACAACAGCGGGCACGGCAATCTGCGCGCCAGCTACGGACGGGGAAATCGCTATACGCAAGCCAGTATCGGCATGAGCGGGGGGCTGGTGCTGCATGGCGGCGGCCAGACCTGGTCGCCGCCCCTGGGCGAGACCATTGGCCTGGTCCACGTTCCCGGAGGCAAGGGTGCACGCGTGCAGGGAGGCCAGCGCTCCCTGGTGGATGCCAACGGCTACGCCGTGGTGCCGCACCTCGTTCCCTATCAGCTCAATCGCGTGGCCATCGATCCCAAAGGCATGTCGCTCGATACCGAGCTGCAGGTAGCCGCGCAGCAGACAGCGCCACGCGCTCGCTCGGTGGTGCTGCTCGACTACCGCACTGTCGGCGGGCAGTTGATCCTGATCGAAAGCGCGCTGGACGGCGGCGAGCCGTTGCCTTTCGGTGCGGAGGTCTTCGACGAGCAGGGCCGCGTCGTCGGCGTGACCGCTCAGGGCGGGCAGATGCTGGTGCGTGGCGTGGCCCGGCCTTCCATGCTCACCGTGCGCTGGGGCAACGACGACGGGCAGATGTGCCGCCTGCATCTCGCCGCGATGCCGCTGGAGCAACGCGCCGGTGGACTGGAGAGCTACCGGCAACCGTGCAAGACATCGTTGCACTCACTTGAGGAAGGTGATCGGCGGTGATCGCTGCTTGCCCTCCGCGCCTCATGATCTGCCTCGGCCATAAGACGCTGCAGGAGAAATCGCTTCGGCGTAGTCCGAAGTGCTGCAAGTTTAAGAGAGCTCTGATGGTTCTGCGTCTGCTTACGCGATCACAATCCATCAACTCGATGCGGGCGCTGTCTGTCGCCACGCACCTTGCAGATGCGCGATGCGACTCCGTCCTTCACTTCGTTTCCTCCGACCTCCCGCGAGCGATCCCATCCACGTCATGTCGATTCAGCACAGCCTAGCAAGCGGCCCCTCCGAGCGACTACCGAGCCGCTCCGTACCCAAGGCCTGCAAGCACCATCTTCGGTGGATGGGATACGTGCGTCGCGATGCGTCGTGGCGGCTATCGGGCCTGCTCCTTCTGCTGGCCTGCATCCAGGCCCCGGCGGTCCGTGCGGACGTGCTGATCAGCGGCACGCGCTTTATCTATCCGGCGGAGCAGGCGGAAATCGGCGTGACGCTGGCCAACCGCGGCAAGCTGCCGGTGCTGGTCAAGGCCTGGATCGACGAGGGCGATCCGGCCGTCGCCGCGGAACGGCTCAAGCCGCCCCTGCTGATGACACCGCCGCTGGCGCGCGTGGAAAACGGGCGCGAGCAGCTTTTCCGAATCCGCTACACCGGCCGCGCCGACACGCTTCCACAGGATCGCGAATCGCTGTTCTGGATCAACCTGCTCGACGTCCCGCCAGATCCCGCCGCAGCGCGCGACGAGCAACCGCGGTTGCAGCTGGCGTTTCAGTATCGGCTCAAGCTGTTCTATCGCCCGGGTGCGCTGCCCGGCGATCCGGCCGCCGCGGCGCGCGGCTTGCGCTGGTCGATCGAAGCCTCGGCGCACCACGTCGTCGCCGAGAACGACGCGCCGTACCACGTCTCGCTCGGCAGACTCGCCCTGTGGTCCGGCTGCCATGCGATCGAGCTCGCACCCGCAACGATCGTGCCCCGTTCGCGCACGCCGTTCGATCTTCCTGCCGATGCGCTGCTCCCGCGGTCCGACGCCAGCATCCGCTACGCGTGGATCGACGACTGGGGAGGAATCACCACGGAGGAGAAGCGGCTCGTCCGCACGCACTGATCGAAACCGATCTGCCTGGCGGACGTACAAGCGGGGCCGTCAGCCATTCCATGCCACAGCGGGGCGCGCACAGGCCGCGCACGCCGGATCGCCAGCGGCGAACCACCCAGGATCACGGCACCGCCGTGGGACGAGAAAGCTCATGCAAGCACCTCAGGACAATCAGGCGGTCGTGATCTCGGTCAAGACTCGCGCCAGGGACAAGCTCCTGCGCGATCTGGGCGGCGATTTCCTGCAGGCCTTCGACGATCCCCGCACCGTGGAGATCATGCTCAACGGCGACGGTGTCCTGTGGCAGGAGCGGCTGGGCGAACGCATGCGCCCGATCGGGCGCATGAGTCACAGCCAGGCCGAAGCCGTCATCAAGACCGTGGCCGGCTACTACGGCAAGGAGATCACCCGCAGCAAGCCGACGCTGGAATCGGAGTTCCCGCTCGACGGCTCGCGTTTCGCTGCACAGCTACCGCCGGTGGTCCCGGGGCCGACGTTCGCCCTGCGCAAGAGAGCGGTCGCGGTATTCACCCTGGACGATTACGTCGCCAAGCGCATCCTCACGCCGGGGCAGCGCGAGGCCATCGGCCAGGCGGTGCGCCGGCATCGGAACATCCTCGTCGTCGGCGGTACCGGCTCGGGCAAGACGACCCTGGTCAACGCGATCATCCGCGAGATGTCCGATGCGAGCGCCGACGAGCGCGTGCTGATCATCGAGGACACCGGCGAGATCCAGTGCTACGCCGACAACCACGTGCAGTACCGCACCTCGCCGGAGGTGAGCATGACCCAGCTGCTGCGCGCCTCGCTGCGCATGCGGCCGGACCGCATCCTGGTCGGCGAGGTGCGCGGGCCGGAAGCACTGGACCTGCTGATGGCCTGGAACACCGGCCATGAGGGCGGCGCCGCCACCTTGCACGCGAACGATGCGCGCGCCGGCCTCAGTCGCCTGGCCATGCTGATCAGCATGCATCCGGATGCGCCGCGGCCGATCGAGCCGCTGATCGGCGAGGCGGTGCACCTGCTGGTCCACATCACGCGCACTGCCGAGGGGCGGCGCGTGCAGGAAATCCTCGACGTCGAAGGTTACGACGACGGGCGCTATCACCTGCGATTGGTTTGAACCTTCCCATAGTCTGGAGAGATATCCATGTCCGGTTCCACATCCGACAGCAACCCGTTTCGCGCCGTGCCGTCCTGCCTGCCTGGGTTGCTGGCGCTCATCCTGGTCGCTGCCCTCGTCCTGCTGCCCGACCTGGCGCATGCGACCGATACCGCCGATGCCGGCGGCCTGCCCTACGAGGGTCCGCTGAAACAGCTGACCAAGTCGATCCGCGGTCCGGTGGCCTTCGGCATTTCGCTGATCGGCATCATCGCTGCCGGCGCCGTGCTGATCTTCGGCGGCGAAATGAGCGGCTTCCTGCGCACGCTCGTATTCCTGGTGCTGATCATCGCGATCGTGGTGAACGCGGCCGGCATGATCAAGCTTATCGGTGGCGACGCCGCCACCATCGGTCAGGCCGAAAGCCGTCCGTGTCCCGTGCCGGACCGGGGCTGGGCGTGATGGCGCTGCGCACCGTGCCCATCCGCCGTTCGGGCAATCGCGAGAACCTGTTCCTGGGCGGCGACCGCGAGCTGGTGATGCTGTCCGGACTCATTGCCGTCGCGCTCGTCTTTGCCGCGCAGGAACTGAAGGCCCTGGTCGCCGGCGGCGTCATCTGGTGCCTGTCGCTGATGGTCCTGCGGATCATGGCCAAATCCGATCCGAAGATGCGCCAGGTGTATCTGCGCCAGCGCCGCTATCGCACCTACTATCCGGCACGCGCCACGCCGTTCCGCGTCAATGGCATGGCGGAAGAACGGTGCTATCGCTGATGCTTTCCGTGCTGCTCGCCCTGATCGTCGCCATGGCACTGGCCGGCCTGGCGCTGGCGGTGCTGGTGTTCAGGCGCATCCATGCGCTGGACCAGGAGCCCAGGCTTGCGCGGCATCGTTCGCCGCAGCAAGGCGTCGCCGACCTGCTCAACTACGCCGCGGTCGTCGATGACGGCGTCATCGTGGGCAAGAACGGCGCCTTCATGGCGGCCTGGCTGTATCTCGGCGACGACATCGCCAGCAGCACGGACGAGCAGCGCGAGCTGGTCTCGATGCGCATCAACCAGGCCCTGGCCCGGCTCGGCAACGGCTGGATGATCCATGTGGACGCGGTGCGCCGGCACGCCACCGGCTACGCGCCGCCGCAGGCATCGGCTTTTCCCGACCGGGTCTCCGCGGCGATCGACGAGGAGCGGCGCCGCCTGTTCCAGAGCCTGGGCGCGATGTACGAAGGCTATTTCGTGCTTACGCTCACCTATTTCCCGCCGCTGATCGCGCAGCAGAAGTTCGTCGAGCTGATGTTCGACGACGAGCGCGAGGCGAAGGGGCGTACGGAGCGGACCCGTGGCGCCATCGAGCATTTCTGCCGCGAGATCGCCGGCTTCGAAGCGCATTTGTCCAGTTCGTTGCGCATGACCCGGCTGCGCGCGCACGCCGACGTGACAGAGGAGGGCCGCAAGGTCAGCCACGACGACTTCCTGCGCTGGGTCCACTTCTGCGTCAGCGGCACCGACCATCCGATGGTGCTCTCCGACCATCCCATCTACCTGGATGCCCTGATCGGCGGGCAGGAGCTCTGGAGCGGCGTGGTGCCGCGGATGGGGCGCAAGTTCATCCAGGTGGTCGCCATCGAGGGTTTCCCGCTCGAATCGTACCCCGGCATGCTCGGCGCGCTGGCGGAGCTGTCCTGCGAATACCGTTGGTCCAATCGCTTCATCTTCATGGACATGCACGAGGCAGTGAAGGACCTGGAGAAGTTCCGCAAGAAGTGGCGCCAGAAAGTGCGCGGCTTCTTCGACCAGTTCTTCAATACTAACAGCGGCGCGATCAACCAGGATGCGCTGATGATGGTGCAGGACGCCGAGGCGGCCATGGCCGAGGTCAACAGCGGCCTGGTGGCGCAGGGTTACTACACCAGCGTCGTGGTGCTGATGCACGAGGACCGCGCGCACCTGGAAGCCAATGTGCGCCAGGTGCAGAAAGCCATCCATGCCCGCGGCTTCGCGGCGCGGATCGAAACCGTCAACACCATGGACGCCTTCCTCGGCTCCTTGCCGGGCCATGGCGTGGAGAACGTGCGGCGTCCGCTGATCAATACCTTGAACCTGGCGGACCTGTTGCCCAGCAGCACCATCTGGACCGGCCAGGCGCAGGCCCCCTGTCCGATGTATCCGCCGCAGGCACCGGCGCTGATGCAATGCATGACTCAGGGAGCGACGCCGTTCCGCCTCAACCTGCACGTCGACGACCTGGGCCATACCTTCCTGTTCGGCCCCACCGGCGCCGGCAAGTCCACGCACCTGGCGATACTGGCGGCGCAGCTGCGTCGCTACGAAGGGATGTCGCTGTACTGCTTCGACAAGGGCATGTCCCTGTATCCGCTGGTGAAGGCCTGCGGTGGCCGGCACTTCGAGGTGGCTGGCGACGCCGATGAACTGGCGTTCTGTCCCCTGCAGTTCCTGCACGCCAAGGGCGATCGCGCCTGGGCGATGGAATGGATCGACGGCATGCTGGCGCTCAACGGCCTGCAGACCACGCCGGCGCAGCGCAACGAGATCGGCCATGCCGTGCTCAACCTGCATGCCAGCGGCGGCCGGACGCTGTCCGAGCTGGTGGTGACCATCCAGGACGAGGCGATCCGCGAGGCACTCAAGCCCTACACCGCCGACGGCGCCATGGGCTATCTGCTCGATGCGCCGGAGGATGGATTGGCGCTCGCGGATTTCACCGTGTTCGAGATCGAGGACCTGCTCCATCTCAGCGACCGCTACGTGCTGCCGGTACTGCTCTATCTGTTCCGGCGCATCGAGCAGTCGCTGCACGGACAGCCGGCGGCGATCATCCTGGACGAGGCCTGGCTGATGCTCGGCCATCCCGTGTTCCGCGCCAAGATCCGCGAATGGCTCAAGGTGCTGCGCAAGGCCAACTGCCTGGTCCTGATGGCCACGCAAAGTCTCTCGGACGCGGCCCAGTCGGGCATTCTCGACGTGATCGTCGAGTCGACCGCGACCAAGATCTTCCTGCCCAACAGCTTCGCGCGCGAGGACGATGCCGCGGCACTGTACCGCCGCATGGGCCTCAACAAGCGGCAGATCGAGATCCTCGCCACCGCGGTGCCGAAGCGGCACTACTACTACATGTCCGACAAGGGCCGGCGCTTGTACGACCTGGCGCTGGGTCCCATGGCGCTGGCCTTCGTCGGCAACTCCGACAAACCCTCCATTGCCGCCATCAAGGCGCTCGAGGCCCGCCACGGCGATGGCTGGGTCGATGAGTGGCTGCGCTCGAAGGGCCTGAGGCTCGAAGACTATGGAGTTCCTGCATGAGCGTTTTCAAGAAGAGGCCGGCGCCCGCACCGACCTCGCCGGCTGCTGCCCCGCCCAACCCGTATCTCAACGCACGCCGCACCTGGAACTCCCACGTGGGCAGCCTCGTCGCCGCGCGGCTGATGTGGCAGATGGCGGCCATCGTGTCGCTGCTGATCGTGCTGGCCAGCGTGGGCGGCCTCATCTATCTGGGCGGCCAGCCCAAGTTCGTGCCCTATGTGGTGGAAGTGGACAAGCTGGGCCAAAGCAGGGCGGCCGGTGCGCTGGCGCGCGCGGCACCGGTGGACCAGCGCATGGTGAAGGCGGCCGTGATCGGCTTCGTCGCCAATGCGCGCCTGGTGACACCCGACATCGCGCTGCAGCGCAAGGCGGTGTTCGACGTCTACGCGATGCTGACCAAGGGTACGCCGGCATCCAACAAGATGACGGCCTTCTTCAACAGCGCGGAGGATCTCAATCCGTTCCGGCGCGCCGAAGCGCAGACGGTCAACTGCGAAGTCACCTCGGCCATGCCGCTGACGCCCAGTTCGTGGCAGGTCGACTGGAAGGAAGTCGTGCGCAGCCGCAAGAGCGGCGCCATCGCCGATCAATACCGCATGCGCGCCGTGGTGACGGTGAAGATCCTGCCGGAGGTGGCCGGCCGGGACGAACAACAGATGCTCGCCAATCCGCTCGGCATCTACGTATCCGATTACGCGTGGTCAAAGCAGAACGGATGAATACCCCGATCAAGCAATGCATGCTCGCCATCGTGCTGGGCTTGTCTGTCCCGGCCACGGCGTCGCCGTCCGATACCGAGCTGGCCGAACAGTTCTTCGGCAAGGACAGCCCGGCGCTGACGCCGCAGGAAAAGGCCGGCCTGGCCATTTCCAAGGCCTGGATCGACAAATCCGGCCAGGCGGTCAAGCCCGTGGCCGGCCCGGACGGTGCGGTCCGCTTCGTGTTCGGCAGCTCGCAGCCGAGCATCGTGTGCGCCGTGCTGCAGGTATGCGACGTCGAGTTGCAGGCGGGTGAGCAGGTCAGCTCGGTCAATCTGGGCGACGCGGTGCGCTGGCTGGTCGAGCCGGCGGTCAGCGGCGACGGACCGACGGCCGTGCAGCACCTGATTCTCAAGCCCTTGGACGTCGGCCTGGAAACCTCGCTGGTGGTCACCACCAACCTGCGCACCTATCACCTGCGCCTGCGCTCGCATCGCACCGACTACATGCCGCGTGTCGCGTTCAGCTATCCCGAACAGACCGCCGCCAAATGGGCTGCGCTGAAGCAGGCCGAGGCGGTAGAACGCAAGACGAATACCATCGCGGCGACCGGCGAATACCTGGGACAGCTGGATTTCGGCTATCGCATCAGCGGCAGGGCCGCGTGGAAACCGGTGCGCGTCTACAACGACGGCATCAAGACCATCATCGAAATGCCCAAGGCCATGGCGGCAACCGAGGCGCCGACCTTGCTCGCGGTGCGCGACAGCGGCACGCCGTTCAAGAAGGACGAGCAGGTAATGGTCAACTACCGCCTGCAGGGCAGCCGCTACATCGTCGATACGCTGTTCGAGAAAGCCATCCTGATCGCTGGCGTCGGCACCGGCCAGAAAAAGATCGTGATCGAGCGGGTGGGGCCATGAGCACCTGCGGCCATCGGCTGGCGGCGATCGTGGCGGCTTCCGCTCTGGTGGCCGGATGCACCGCGGCACCGCGCGTTGCGGAAGTGCCGGCGACATCCGCGCAGGTACCCGTGGCGGACATGCTGGATGGTGCCAGGGGCGACCGCCTCCTGCCGGGCGGAGCGACGCGCCAGGAGATCGTGCGCATGTTCGCGCAGCGCTATCCGCCGGCGCAGACCCGCCTCGCCGTCCGCGGACCGCTCGACGACAGCCTGGGCCGCGCGCTCGTCGCCAGCTTGCGCGAGCGCGGCTACGCCGTCGAGGAGATCGCGCCGCGTTCCGGCCGCGCATCCGCCGGACTGCCATTGGCTTATCGGTTTGCGCGGATCGAGGGCGATCCGGAACGCTATGCGCTGTCCGTTTCGGTAGGGCCTACGCAACTGAGCCGGATCTATGTACGCGGCAACGACGGCCGGGTGATTCTGCCTGGCGGCGCCTGGTCGTTGCGGGAGTAGCGCGCGATGGAATCGTCGATGCATACCCCGGATTCGTTCGAAACATCCATCGTGGCCGAAGCCGCCGCTCCGGGCGTACGACGCGTCAACAACATGCCGATCCTGATCGCGGGCGCCGTGCTGGTGGCGGTTGTGCTGATTGCAGTGAGCGTTGCCTACGACCGCGCCGGCGAAGTGAGCAAGCAAGCTCCGGAAACCGTCGTGGCGGACCAGGGTCTGGCCGATCAGGTGCTGAGCGCCAGCGGTGGGCGCACCGGCGGCCTGGTGGATGCGCCGGATCGTTCGCCGTTGCCTTCCCTGCCGCTGGCGCCGGTCGGCGAGTCCGACCTGCCGCCGCTGCCCCCGTCATCGGCACCCGAGCAAGACCTGGCCGCGACCAAGCTCCGGGCCGAGAGACTGCAGATGCTGCAGAACGCGATCGCCGCCAGGACATCGGCGGTAGCGCAGCCGGTTGGAGCAGGCAGAGTCCGCGGCAACGATGCCGCCCCGCTGCCGTCGTCGCAACGACCGCGCGGGCTCGATCAGGACACGGAGCTGTCGGCGCCGTCGCGGCAGCCGGAAGCGGAGGGTCGTGCCGGCGCCGATGGACCGGACGGCAGCCGGTCGAGGACGCCAGCGAGCTATGGGCAGTTCGACCGCCGTAACCAGGCCGATCGCTGGCGCCTGGAGGCGCGCGCGGAACCGCCACGCTCGCGATTCGAGCTGCGCGCCGGTTTCGTCATACCGGCGATCCTGCTGTCGGGTATCGACTCCGACCTGCCAGGCCAGATCGTTGCCCAGGTCAGCCAGGACGTGTACGACACGCCGTCGGGCAGGCACCGCCTGATTCCCCAGGGAACGCGGTTGATCGGTACCTATGATTCCAACGTCGCCTACGGCCAGCGGCGCGTGCTCATCGCGTGGCAGCGTCTGGTCTTCCCGGATGGCAAGGCGATGGATATCGGCTCCATGCCTGGCGTCGACGCAGCCGGCTATGCGGGCTTCAAGGACCAGGCCGACAACCATTACCTGCGCATCTTCGGCAGCGCCTTGCTGATGTCCGGCGTGATCGCCGGCATCAGCAGCGCCCAGACCGATCCGAGCGACGATCCCTACGGCACGTCGACGAGTACGGTGATGCTGCAGGCGATCGCGCAGCAGGTGGGACGCGTGGCCGCTGAAATGATCCAGAGGAATCTGAATATTTCTCCCACGCTGAAGATCCGGCCAGGCTTTCGATTTAACGTGATGACCGTAAAGGACCTGTCCTTCGACAAGCCCTACCAGCCATTCGATTACTGATATTCCCAAGCCGGCGAGCACCCGCGCAGAAGATGGTCATCGCCAAAGCCGCGATCTTGCGCCGGGAAACACTGTGGAGCGACATCATGCACAAGGCATCCATGCGCAAGCGCATTCTCATCCTGGCGTGGCTGGCCGGCCTTCTTGCCTGCGGCAGCGCGCAGGCCACGTGGTGCCTGTTCTTTCCCTGGCTGTGTGCACCGCCGCCACCACCGCCGAAATGCGACAAATGCGAGCTGCTGCGCGAGATCCGCGACATAAACAGGAATTCGGAGCTGCACCTGGCGCATACCCATGAAAACACCAGGAACATCACCACCAACACCAACTACATCAGCAATCACACCGAAAACATCAGCCAGATCGAAAACAAGAACTACAGCACCACCAACGAATATAAAAAATGGATTACCAATAACTACTACGGTGCGAGCCAGCAGTGCCCTCCCGATGCCACGCCGGACGAATGCACCGGCATCATCAACAGGAAGGTGGACGAAGACTTCGACAAGTTGATCGGTGGCCAGTCGCTCGGCGGTTACGTCGACAACTACCGCAGCGCTTCGCATTACGACGACAGGATCGCCACCGCCGACAATCTGAAGGACATCGGCATGCGCGCCTCGGCGAACCAGAAGCTGGCCAACGATGCGATGGCACGTACGCTGGGCACGCAGCGCGATGCGCTCAAGCAACAGTCCGCCGGTGTGATCAAGCTGATCGAGCAAGGCATCCGGGCCGAGGGCCACGGCAACCAGCTGCAGATGGCCAACGCGCTGGCTGGCGCCCAGGCGATACAGCTGCAGGAAATGCGCAGCCTGATGCTGGCTTCGGAGAATGTCCGGGCCGCACAGGCGCAGGCCGAAGCCGACCGCGAGTCGCGTGAGCTGGCGGCTTCCAGAAGCCTGCGCCGCGGTCTGCAGGGACCAGCCAGGTCCATGCGCGGCGCCGCGACGGCGGACGAACAGTACTGAAACGGCTGCGGCCGGCCTGCTCGTCGTGTCGATAAGCAGGCGGAGCCATCTCCGCGCCATCGCAAGCTCGGGCACCACCCGCGGCAGGACCATCCCCGATCCATGTTCTTCCTTCGCAGGCCATGACCTTTCCCAGACTCGCCAACGTCATTGAACCAGCCTTCCTTCCTTCGCTGGCCGGTGTGTTGTGCTGCCTGTTGGCGCTGGATGCGGCAGCAGCGCCGCGGCATGGAGAACTGGTCTCCAGCCTCACCGAGCTGTTTCCCCGACAGGCGGCGCCTGGCGTCATCCTCGCGGCGGCCAGGCGTCTGTTCTGGATGTTGGCGACCATGAGCCTGGTATGGAACTTCGGCATGCTGTTACTGCGGCGTGCCGATCTTGGCGAGGTGTTCCTGGAACTGCTCCGCTTCACCCTGTTCACCGGCCTGTTCTACTGGCTTCTGAGCGGGGCGAGCACCGCCGATGGTTTCGTCTACGCCATCTTCGATTCGTTCAAGCTGATGAGCGGGGTGAGCGATGCGGCCACGCGCGGGGACCATCTCATCCAGATCGGCTTGGACATCTTCTACAAGATCCTCGAGCAGTCGCAGAACTGGAAAGAGGCCGACGTGCTCGTGGCCTGCGGTCTCTCCATCGCTACGCTGGTGGCGCTCACCCTGCTTGCCGCGCAGATCGTGCTGATCGTGGTGATGGCCTGGATGCTGGCCTATGCGGGCATTTTCCTGCTGGGCATGGGCGGCGCGCGCTGGACCTCGCCCATCGCCATCGGGTTCTACAAGCACGTGCTGGCGCTGGGCAGCGCGCTGCTGGTGCTGGCCCTGCTGCTCAGGCTTGGCCAGGGTTTCCTGCAGGGCAAGGCCTGGCATGTTCTGGCCGAAGGCAGCGATCCCAGGGGACTGGATTACGCCTCGCTGGCCGACATGTTCGTGGTGTCGCTGTTGATGTCGGTGCTCGGCATCAAGTTGCCGGGCCTCATCTATACGCTGGTGACGGGTTCACCGCTGGGCTTGCTGGCCGGTACGGCCGGCATGACGGCGTCGGCGATGGCGACGGGTGGTGGGCATCTGTACTCGACCGCCGCTTCGGCGTTTCATCCCGCTTCGAAGGAATATCGCGACGCCTGCGATCCCGCGCCCGCGCCGCGTGGCCCGGCGGGCGGCGGCATGGCGGCGCAGGCGATCTATCGCGCTGCGGGCACGGCGCAGACGGAGGAGCCGGTTTTCGAACCGTTCGGGCAGCGGCCGCAGACCGGCATGGGTACGGTGTTCTCTCAGCCTTCCGGAGCATCGGCATGGGTCGATGCTCGAATGGCAACGCGCGCGCGGGCCGCTGCGGAACGATCATCGGACGCGTCGATGGCAGGGTCGCGGAGTGTGTCGCCATCGCCATCGCCATCGACATCGACATCGACATCGGCAGCGACGGCATCGACCAGTTCCGAGCTACGCCAGGCTGTGACACCCACTCCTGCCATGGCCGCATCCGGAACCATCGGGATGCCGGCGCAACAAGTGCACATGGCGGCCGCGTCACCGGTTGACCGAGGCATGCAAGGCGATCGCGTTTCGGGCATCGCGGCGAGCCAGACGCAAACCATCCGTGCGCCGTCGCCGGATCAGTCGACGCATGGCACGGCCGGCGCGGTGCATACGCGAGAGGAAACCACGTCAGGGATGGGTGGCGTCCTGCATGACAAGCCGGTCCATACGCTTTCGACGTCGCAGCGGGACACGCTTTCCGACGAAGCGGTGCGTGTCCCGGCTTCGATTCACCAGGACCTGCCTGGAGCACGGCCGGGCACAGACATCGCCCGCCTAGTAAACATCGATACCGGCGCTTCGCCCCAGGCGTCGCCTGGCGCCCTGCTGCTGCACGCAGGAAGCAGGGACACCGAATCGGCCAGCCGGAATGACGATGGCCACCGGGAGAACATCGCACCGATGGCGAGCCATGTCCTGACGTCACTGTCCATGTCCCATCCGTCCAGACTGACGGGTCCGCTGGCGAGCGATGCGCAGCTCGACGCACTGTACCGAGTGTCATCGCCAGGCTTCTCCAACGGTGCTGTGCCGATGGATGGAATGGAGAGCGAACCGGACCTTGCCACGCGTCATCCCGTCTCGCCTGCCTATGGTTTCTTGCCCGACGAACCGCCAAGCGAAGATGAAGTGGCCGCGTTTCGCGATCGCCGCCGCGACGGAGGCGACGCATGATGGCTGTGCTGCCGGATTTCCCCGATCTGTCGCCGCGGCAACAGGAGATGGTGGTCTGCGCCATCGGCGCGGGCCTGGCCTACGGCGTGCCGGTCAACATCGTGCTGGCCGTCGCCGAGCAGGAGGGCGGCCAGCCCGGGCAATGGCTGAGCAATGCCGACGGGAGCCATGACGTCGGGGTCCTGCAGTTCAATACCGGCTATCTGCGGGAGCTCAAGCGCTACGGCATCACACCGCAGGCGGTCGCGGGTCCCGGCTGCTATCCCTATCAGCTGGCGGCATGGCGCCTGCGCGGGCATCTGCGCAGCGATCGCGGCGACCTGTGGACGCGCGCCGCCAACTATCACTCGCGCACGCCGCGGCACAACGCACGCTACCGCGCCCAGTTGATGCACAAGGCATGGCGATGGAACCAGTGGCTGGGCAGGCAGTTCACCACTCACATGGTCGATGACGTCACCGCCCATCGGCATGGTGAAACCGGCGTGGCCGACGTGCCCGACAGCGGAGATGCAGCATGACCATGGCTCGATTCGTATTCCTGGGTGCATGCCTCGCCGGCGTCTGCCATGCGCGTAGCGCGAGCGCGGCATGCACGGTGACCTATACGCCGCCCTTCGCGGTCAATCGACCGGCCGGCATCCTGGTGGATGGCGATCTGCCTGCGGGTTCGCCGATCCGGACCACCATGGCGGACAGCGCCACGGCGCGAATCCAATGCACCGCGCCGACCACGACCGAGGTCAGCATGGAGCTGCAGGGCGATGGACTGGTCTCCGGCGATATCCGCGAGATCACCGTCGGCGGACAGCCGTCCGGCCTGGGCATCCGGCTGTTTGCCAAGACTCAGGGCGACGCGGGCTATGCCGTCCTGCCGCGCAAGGCCATGAAGTCGTTTCCTGCGGGAGAGTCCAGATGGCAGACGTTCTTCTATGCGGAATATGTCCGTACCGGCGGGTCCGTCAGATACGGTCTGGCGGACACCACCGTGAACGGCCGCCTGGGCAGGATCTGGGTGCCCGACGCGGCGGCATTCACGCCTAACCGGATCATCAGTCCGGTGAAAATGGAGCGCCTGGAACTGATCCGTCCGGCCTGCTCGATCGAGACCGGCTCGCTCAACCAGGACGTCTCGCTAGGGAATTACCTCGTATCGGATCTGCGCAACGGCAAGGTCACACCAGGCTGGCAGACCTTCCGCCTGACCATGGCGGCATGCGCGAATCCGGCCGACCTGCTGACCGACATCACCTTCGGCACGGCGGCGGACGCCGATGTGAACAACGCGACGCTGTTCTATATGAATGCGACCGGCCCGGGCGGCTACGGCATCGCCATCGAGACGGGCGACGGTGCTTTTCGCATGGTGCCGGGCCGGTCGCGTGAGTTCGCCGCCATAGGTACGGGTGCCAGCTATCCGTTCCGCGCGCGGCTGGAACGCACCGCCGGCGCTGTCACGGCCGGGCGTATCCATCGGCCGGTCGCCGTGCGCGTCACGTTTCGCTGAGATGGCATCGTCTGTGCCGTTTACAGGCGCAAGCTGGCCGCGCCGCGCCGGGACCGCGCTGTTTGCGGCGATGGTGGCCATGCTGGTCCTGCTCGAAGCCGGCTATGCCGCGGGCTTGCGCCTGAACTACACGCGCAGCCTGCCACTGGGTGTGTACCGGGTGGTGAAGCAGTCCGTGCAGCGCGGTGCTTATGTGCGCTTCTGTCCGCCGCACACCGGGGCGATCGCCCTGGCGATGGAGCGCGGCTATCTGCACGCGGGCGACGTCTGCCCCAACGGTTATCTGCCGATGCTCAAGCGGGTGGCCGCGATCGGCGGCGATTGGATCTCCGCGCATGACGATGGCGTAAGAGTCGATGGGCGGCTGTTGCCGCTCAGCGCCCGTCTCGCCACCGATGCGGCTGGCCTGCCCCTGCCCAGGCCTTCGCCCACGCAATTGCGGCTGGCGCCCTCGCAGCTATGGGTGATGTCCGATACCAACGGCCGTTCGTTCGATAGCCGCTACTTCGGACCGATCGATCGCGCCTGGGTGATGGAGGTGGTCCAGCCCGTGATGACCTGGGAGCCGGGCGGCAACGGGTCCGGCTGACGAATCAGATACGCAGCGCCGATGCGGCCCTGGCCGGCATCGCACCCTGGCGTTTTATCCAGCGAGGTGAAGCTTCATGCGCAACATCATGGTCCTTGCCGTACTGGCGACGGCATGCTCCGGTTGCCGCTCGCCGGACGATCACGGCATCGCCCTGGCCGAGGTGCCGCCGATGCCGGAAGTCGCCGCTGCTACGCTCGGCGACATGGCCGAGGCCGCTGCTGCGGATCAACCGAGCGCCGACGATGTCTTCGACGCCGGCATGGTCATGGTGGCGGCGCGCGACGTCTGCAGGCTCCCGGCCGTAGAGCTGGCCAAGTTCGCGGCGTACAGCGAATGGGTGGTCAAGAACGATCCGCAGCGCAAGGCGCTCTTCCTCATGGCCGGGCAAGCAGCGGCGAAGCAGCATGAGGCCGTCATCGCGCAGGGGCAGCAGGAGGCCTACCGGCGATCGACCTGCGACCGTGTGCGGCGCGTGCTCGCCACCATCGAGCGAGAGATCGGGTCCCATCCGGCAGCGGATCACCGAGAGGCGATGCGATGAGGATCGCGCGTGCTTCAGAAGCTTTGCGCGGCCCGCGGCGTGGACGGCATCGCCGCGCAGTGGCAGGCGCGGGATGGCTATGCATGCCATGGGTGTTCCAGGCCGCCCATGCCTGCGCACCTTTCGCCGACGCCGACGCGAATGCCGCGATAGGGTCCGCTGCACAGCTGGCCCAGGGTGGCCTGCTCATGGACGGCCTGCACCGCCGGCTCGGCGAGATCCGCCAGGTGATGCCCGTGCGCGATGTCGGCGGCGAAGTCTTCATGCGGAATGTCCATGGCATGTTCGAGCATGTCGGCGGTTTCCATGCTGCGCGTTCGCGCGCCGCTGCGCTGCAGCTCGGCGGCAACGTGGCCTACTGGAATGACGGCGGCGCTCATCAGCGTGCGGGCTGGGCGTTGGATCGGGGGACGCTGCGGGTCAGGCCCGGGCGCACGACAGGTATCGACAACGACATCCGCGGCCTCGCCGCCTGGTATACCCGCCATGGCGAGAACGGCGCCTATGTGGACGCCGGCATAAGGCGCGCCAGCGGCACCGGCCGGGCACGCGGCGTCGCGAAAATCCGGACCGGCCAATGGACGCTCTCGGCGGAAGCCGGCGCCCCGCTGCCGCTCGGCGATAACCTGGTCGTCGAGCCGCAGGTCCAGCTGACCTACCAGTCGTTGCGTACACACGTGGCGCGCGGCATCGGCACTATCCGTACACGCCAGGCCACGGCGCGCCTCGGTGTGCGTATCGCGCGCATCGACAATGAGCGCTTCGTCCCTTATCTGCAGGCCGAGCTCGAACGGCAGTTCGCGGGACGGAGCCGTGCCGCGCCGGCCAGCGCTTCATCGGTCGATGCCGCCGCCGTGCGCAACGGCAGCGCCTTGCGGCTGAGCACCGGCCTGACCATCAAGGTGCATCGCACGGTGGATGTCTATGCGCATGCAGGCGTGCAGCGGCGCCTGGCCGGCGGCGGCAGCACGGGCGGATCGTTCGGTGCGGGCCTGCGCATCAATTTCTGAGCGCTGGGCCGTCAAGCTTCGCGCCCGGCCAGTTCGCCCAGGCGTGCGCTCAACGCGCGCACTGCGGCGCGCAAGGCTTCCGGTGCGCGCACGGTGAAATCGAACGGCTGTCGCGCCAGCTGGCGCGCGAACCAGTCCAGCCCGTCGATCTGCGCGCGCAGCAGCACGCCGCCGTCGACCGGCTCGAACAGGCCCATCGTGCCGCCCAGCCGTTCCAGCGCTTCCTGCACGGTGGTGTGCAGGAGCACTTCGGCGGTATGCGCGCGCGGCAGGGTGGCCAGGCTGAAGGTGAGGTGCGCGACGGCGTCGAAATCCCGCGGCCGCAGGAACAGCGTTTCCTGTGCCGCGACGTCGGCCACGCGATCGAGGCGGAACGAGCGCAGTCCCCGCCGCAGATGGCAGTGGCCGGCGACATACCAGAAGCCCCCGCTGTGCGCGAGGCCGTAGGGATCGATCTCGCGCTCCGTCTCCATGCCGGCGGAGCTGCGATAGTGCAGGCGCACCCGCCGGCATTGCTGCGCGGCGGCGCTCAGGGCGTACAGCGTGTCGCTGGCGCCGGGGGCGGACGAGCGCGCCAGGTCGAGCATCACCGTATCGGCCACCGCGCGCGTGCGCGCCATCAGCCGCTCCGGCATCACCCGCTCGAGCTTGGCCTGCGCGCTGGCCACCGCGGCGGAGGCCTCGGTCAGCCCCATGCCGCGCGCCGCCAGCAGGCCCACCGACAGCGCCAGCGCTTCGTCATCGGTGAACATCATCGGCGGCAGCTTGAAGCCGGCGACCAGCAGGTAGGCGCCGTAGCGGCCGCGCTCGGCGGTGACCGGAATGCCCAGTTCCTCCAGCGCGGCGATGTAGCGGCGCACGGTGCGCGCGTCCACGCCCAGCCGTTGCGCGATCTCCGCGCCGCTGATGCGGCGGTGCGTCTGGAGCAGCTCCAGCACGGCCAGGGCTCGGGTGGCGGAGCGGTACATGGCGCGCAGGTTAGCGGATAAACAGGACCGATCTCGCCCTGATTACCGCTTGCGCCGTGGAGGCATCCGGTAACTGGCGTAGGTTGGGGTGAGCCGCAGGCGAACCCCAACAGTGCGATGCGCATGGGTGGTGCCATGTTGGGGTTCGCCTGCGGCTCACCCCAACCTACGGGGTGTCACTCTGAAGGCAGGTGGTAGTCGAACGTGTAGGAATGCCCGCCCTTGGCGTCGATATGGATGACCAGCGTCCCGCTCAGTCCTGCCAGTTCATCGGTGCCGGAATCCGGCACCACCGTCACCGCCAGCGCCGGCGTACCGCGCGTCATCGTCGCGCTGTGCATCAGCACGAAGCTGCCGTGTTTCCCGCCCAGCGTGCCGGTGACCCGCTCCAGCGCCACATAGGCGCCGGAGCCGGTGGCCCGGTCCATCACCGCCAGCATCTCGCCCAGGCTGCTGCCGTCCAGGTCGCCGTGGAAGCGCTTGTCGATGGTCTGCCGGCCCAGCGCCGCGGCTTCGATGCCGGGTACGGACGGCTGTGCCGCGAGCTTGACGTCGAACGTGCCTTGAGCGTGCTGCATGCTGCTCTCCGGATCGTGGGCCATCGCCGGCGCCGCCACCAGGGCGACGATGGCGACGGCCAGCTGCAAGGGACATCGAGGGAACATAGTGTGCTCCACCGGCGCGGACGATCGCCGCCTGGACCGGCATTGCAACAGGAGGCCCCTTTCGATGATTGGAAAAACGCGACAGCCATGAGCGCGCCGGCACCCGAGCCGCGCGGCGTACTGCACCCGCGCCTGCCGCAGGGCGAGTTCCGGCACGAACGCCGCCCGCCCGGCGCCGTCCTGGCGGGCCTGATCGAGCATTACTGGTTTGTCGCCTGGGATCTGCGCGGCCTGCCGCCGCAGACGCAGGAAACCCTGCCGCATCCGAGCGTCCACCTGGTGGTCGAGCCGCCGCAGGCGCGGCTCTATGGTGTGCACCAGGGGCGCTTCGTGCGCGTGCTCGAAGGACAGGGCCGGGTTTTCGGCATCAAGTTCCGGCCCGGCGGCTTCCGTCCGTTCTACAGCGCCGAAGTGGCGAAGCTGATGGACGGTTCGCTCGCCGCGCGCGATCTGTTCGGCGCGCCGGCCGAGCGTTTCGAAGCTGAAGTGTTAGCCGCCGCCGACATGGACGCGATGACGGCCGCCGCCGAACGGCTGCTGCTGGCGCACCTGCCCGCCGCGGATGCCAACGTCGAACGCGTCGCCGGCCTCGTCGCCGCTATCGCCAGCGACCGCTCCATCACCGCCGTCGAACAGCTGTGCGAACGCATCGGGCTCAACGCGCGCGCCCTGCAACGCCTGTTCAAGAACTACGTCGGCATCGGCCCGAAGTGGGTGATCAACCGCTACCGCCTGCACGAGGCTATCGCGCAATTGCAGCAGGGACAGGCCGCCGATTGGGTAGAGCTGGCGTTGTCCTTGGGTTACTTCGACCAGGCGCATTTCATCCGCGACTTCCGCGCCCTGGTCGGCTGCACGCCGGCGCAGTACGCGCGGCGGCTTCAGTCCACCGGATAAGGCAGCTCGCCGAACGTCGTCGCGTGATAGCCCTTCGCGCCCACCGCCAGCGCCAGCGGGCTGCGGAACTCGCGCTCCGCCGCCAGGCAGCCCAGCACCTGGGCGAAATGATGGCGCGGCTGCCAGCCCAGCTCGTGGCGCGCCGACGCGTTGACGTAGACGCGGTCGATGCGCGGGAACATCCGCCAGCCGCGCGCGCCATACAGCGCCTCGAACGAAGGGAACAGGCGCCGGAGCACCGCCGGCGCATCGCGGTGCAGCAGCGCGAGATCTTCCGGTGCGAACGGCGTGGTGGCCGAGACGATGTAGCGGCCGAAGCCCAGGGCCGGCGCACGCTCGATCGCCAGCAGGTGCGCGTTGACCACGTCCTCGATGTCCGCGCGTCGATACAGCAGCTCGTTGGCCTGCGCGTTGGCGAGATCGTAGGCGGCGCGCTTGGCGGCATCGTCGTCGGCTTCGGGAAAGAAGCGCGACGTGCGCAATACCAGCACCGGCAGCCCGTGCCGCCGGTGGTACAGCTCGCACAGCTGCTCGGCGGCCAGCTTGGTGGTGCCGTAGATGTTCTTCGGCACCGGCGCGACGCACTCGGTGATCCATGCGGCCGGCGCGTCCGCGGCCGGCGTCAGCGCCGCGCCGAACACGCTGGTAGTGCTGGTGAAGACGAAGGCCCGCACGCCTGCCGCCACCGCTTCCTCCAGCAGCGCCAGCGTGCCGCTGATATTGGTGTCGACGAAGTGCTGCGCCGGATGCGTGGCCACGTGCGGCTTGTGCAGGGTGGCGGTGTGGATCACGGCGTGCACGCCGCGCATCGATTCGCGCACGAAGGCGCGGTCGGCGATGTCGCCGGTGCGGTGCGTGAACGGCGAAGCTTTCAGGTCGATGCCGATCGCCTCGCGCGAGGCGGCGCGCAGGCTGCGCATCAGTGCCTCGCCGAGATGGCCGGCGCTGCCGGTCACCAGGATGGTCATGGCTCGCTCCCGTGGTGCTGGGAGCAAGAGCGTAGCGAGCGTATCGGTGCGCCCGCCACGCATAAATTATGCGCGGCGCTCAGCTCAGCGTCGTGACCAGCCGTCCCACGCTGCCGTCCGCCAGCGCGATGCGTTCCCACAGCGCGGTGCTGGGCCGGATCGGCAGTTCCGTATTGGTGCCGGTGGCGATGCGCAGCGAGCCCTGGCGATCCTCGTACCAGCCGCGCGCGTCGAGCGTCGCTTCGGCGGCGAGGATTTCCGGCGTGGCGTAGACCAGCATCGAGGTGCCCAGCAGCTCGCCGGCGGGACGGCGCCAGTCGGCGAAGCGCGCCGGCGAGACGGCCAGCAGTCGATGCGTGCGGTCGCACACCAGGTGCACCTTCTGCGTCGAGGTTTCCACCAGCCGCTTCAGCGCGGCGTCCTGCGCGGGGTCCGGCCGCGCTTCCAGCAGGCGCTGCACGGCCAGGCGCTGCGCCGTCGACAGCTCGAGGTCGCCACGTTCCCAGCGCGACACGGTGGACTGGGTGACGCCGAGCAGCTCGGCCAGGTGGCTCTGTTTCATGCCGCGCAGCTGGCGCAGCCGTCGCAATGCGCGTCCGAAGGGTGCCATGGCGGCCTCCGTCATCCGGTCAGTTACAGAACGATAGCGCGAGCAGGCGCTCCAGCGTGCCGGGCCGCCGCGAGCGCTCGATCCACCAGCGCAGCGCGGCGCCTTCCTCGCCGGTGCGCCAGGCCAGGTAGAAGGTCTCGGCCGGCTTGGGTTCCTCCACCTGTTTCACCACCAGCTCGCCGGCCTGGATCGCGGGGCGCGCATACGGTTCCGGCAGGAAGCCGAAGCCCAGGCCCGCGCGCTGGAAATCCAGTTTGCTGCGGATATCCGGCACGGTCATCGCCTCCTGCCCGAAGGCCAGTCCCACTGTGCGCGAGACCAGCTTGCGTGCGCTGTCGGCCACGGCGATGGCGCGGTACTGCTGCAGGTCCAGCCGGCCCAGCGGGCGGTCGAGCGCGGCCAGCGGATGCTCCGGCGCCACCGCGAACACGAACGGCAGCGAGCCCATCGGCTCGGCCACGTAGCCGCCGCCGGAAGGGCCTTCGCCGGCGGCGCCGATCAGCAGGTCGGCGCGGCGCTCCAGCAGCGCCTCCCAGGTGCCCGACAGCGCTTCCTGCCCCACCCGCAGCCGGGTGCGGTCGGCCACGGCGCAGAACGCCTCGATGTCCTCGCGCAGCGCGATCGGAGCGAACATCGAGTCGATCTCGATGGCGAACTCGGTCTCCCAGCCGGAGGCCACGCGGCGCACGCGCGCCTCCAGGTCCTGCGCGGCGCGCAGCAGGTGGCGGCCTTCCTTGAGCAGCACGCTGCCGGCCTGGGTCAGGTCGGCGCGCGGGCCGGCGCGCTCGAACAGCAGCACGCCCAGCTCCTCCTCCAGCTTGGCCACCGTGTAGGAGATGGTGGAAGGCACCTTGTGCAGCTCCTTGCCGGCCGCGGCAAAGGAGCCGCGGCGGTCGATGGCGTCCAGGATCTGCAGGGCGTCGAGGCTGAGGCGCAGCATTCGAAATTCTCGATGGTAGGCCGGCAATCTACTCGCTTTTCCGCGCCGGCGAGGGCGCCCATACTCTCTCCATCAGGACGCGATGGCAAGCAAAAACAAGGCTTCTTTGGGCTGAGTGGCGCGGGCCGGCAAGCCATCAAATCTATCGCACATCACTACGGAGGCATCCCATGTTGGAAGTCCGCAAGAGCCAGGAACGTGGCCGCGCCGAGCACGGCTGGCTGTCGTCCCGCCACACCTTTTCCTTCGCCGAGTACTACGACCCGCGCCATATGGGCTTCGGCCCGCTGCGCGTGATCAACGAGGACCGCGTGAGCGGCGGCCAGGGCTTCGGCACCCACGGCCACCAGAACATGGAGATCATCTCCTACGTGCTCGGCGGCGCGCTGGAGCACAAGGACAGCCTGGGCACCGGCTCGGTGCTGCGCTATGGCGACGTGCAGCGCATGAGCGCGGGCACCGGCGTGCGCCACAGCGAGTTCAATCATGACGCCAAGGAGCCGGTGCACTTCCTGCAGATCTGGATCATGCCGGAGCGGCAGGGCGTCGAACCCAGCTACGAGGAGAAGCGCTTCGACGAGGCTTCCAAGCGGGGCCAGCTGAGACTGATCGTGTCGCCCGACGGCCGTGACGGGTCGTTGCGGATGAACCAGGACGCGTACCTGTACGCATCGATCCTGGCGGCGGGCGACAAGCTGGCGCTCGAGCTGGCGCAAGGCAGGCTCGGCTATGTCCACGTGGCACGCGGCAGCGTGACCGTCAATGGCACCGTGTTGGACGCAGGCGATGCGTTGCGGTTGAAGGATGTTGTGTCGATCGAGCTGGAAGGCGGCGGTGACGCCGAGGTGCTGGTGTTCGACTTGCCGCGTTAATCGACCCCCGATCGTGGAACCCTTCTCCCCGCCGGGGAGAAGGTGGCGGCAGCCGGATGAGGGGCCGGGGCTCGCCAAAAGGATTCGACGAAGCGCCGCTCGCTTTTCCGCTCCCGCTTCTACGCTCCGTAGGTCCCCCTCACCCCGACCCTCTCCCCGCCGGGGAGAGGGAGATCGGGGGGGTTACTCCTCGATCGGTACCAGCACCCCGCGCTTCAAGGTGCCCAGCGCCACGCGCGTCTGGAACCGCCGCACATTGGCGTTCTCCGCCACCAGCTTCTGCATCAGCGCGTCGTAGTCCTCGACATCGCGCGCGCTGACCACCAGCACGTAGTCGCCTTCGCCGGTGACGTACCAGGCCTCCTGCACGGCCGGTTCCGTCGCGATCCATTGCTTGAGGCTCGCCAGCAGCTCGGGCCGCTCGCGTTCCACTTCCACGTCGACGATCAGCGTCAGCGGACGCCCCGCGCGCCTGGGATCGACGATCGCCACCTCGGCGACGATCACGCCCTCCTCGCGCAGGCGCACGATGCGCCGCTGCACCGCCGAGGCGGACAGGCCGATCTCCGCGCCGATCAGTTCGGCCGAGCGGCGCGCATCGGTCTGCAGGATGGCCAGGATGCGGCGGTCGAATTTGTCCAGAGCGGTGGGCATGGCCGCGTGGTCTCGTCGATGGTCGGGGGAAAAACCCGCCGTGTGGACAGCGGACGCGGCTCTGCCGCGCGGCGCCACCGTAGCATGGTCGGCCTTCGCCACCTAAGCGAGCGCATCGCATGAGCACCCTGCTGGAGCTGGACGGCGTCTATGCCGCTCCGTCCTTGATCGATCCCGTCTTTCTTCGCACGCCGATACGCACCAGCGCCGGACTCGATGCGGCGCTGGGTTGCACGCTGCTTGCCAAGGATGAAACCGATAATCCCATCGGTTCGTCCAAAGGCCGCGGCACGGAGTGGTTCGTCGCCACGGCCTTGCATCCCGGCGAAGCCATCGTCTCCGCCTCGGCCGGCAATTTCGGGCAAGGGCTGGCACGCGCCGCCGCGCGCCGCGGCCATGCCTGCACGGTGTTCGCCGCGGAGACCGCCAACCCCGCGAAGCTCGAAGCGATGCGTGCGCTGGGTGCGGACGTGCGTCTCGCCGGCGCGGACTTCGATGCCGCGAAAGCAGCGGCGCGCCGCTATGCGCAAGAACAAGGCTTGCGCTTTGTCGAAGACGGCGCGGAACCGGCGATCGCACAAGGCGCCGGCACCATCGCCGTGGAATTGCTTGCTGAAGCTGCGCCGGAGGTGGTGCTGATGCCGCTGGGTAATGGCGCGCTGCTGGAAGGCATCGGCTCGGTGTTGCGCGCGCACCTGCCGTCGGCGGAGATCGTGGCGGCGGTCGCCGCTGGTGCGCCGTCGATGAAGCTGTCGCTGGAAGCGGGGCGCGCGATCGAAACCGCGCATGCCGACACGATCGCCGATGGCATCGCTGTGCGCGTGCCGATCGCCTCGCGGCTGCCGCAGCTGCGGCGCTGCTGCGATCGCATCGTCGCGGTGAGCGAGGCGCAACTGCTCGACGCCATGCGCCTGATCCAGCGCCACCTGGGCATGGTGGTTGAACCCGCGGGCGCCGCGGGCATCGCCGGCATCCTGGCCGAGCCGGCGCGCCATGCCGGCCGCCTCGTCGCCACCGTCCTGTGCGGCAAGAACATCCATCCTTCGTTGCGCGATCGGTTGACCCCATGAAACTGCTCTACCAGACGCACTCTCCCTACGCCCGCAAGGTGCTCGTCGCCGCCCACGAAAGCGGCCTGGCCGATCGCCTGGAAGTGATCCATCACGAAACCAGTCCCACGCGGCGCAACGAGGCCGTGTATGCGTTGAATCCACTGGGCAAGGTGCCGGTGCTGGTGCTCGACGACGGCACGGTGCTGTTCGATTCCAACGTGATCTGCGCATACCTCGACGACCTGCACGACGGGCCGAAGCTGATCCCGGCCGATGGCGCCGCGCGCTATCGCGTCCTGTGCGCGCAGGCGCTGGCGCAAGGCATCGCCGATGCCGGCATCGCGGCGCGCTGGGATCTCGAGCGGCGGCCGGAGGCCTTGCGGTGGCCGGTGCTGGCCGACGCTTATCGCGACAAGATCGCCGCTGCCTGCGATTACCTCGAACGTGAGATCGACACGGCGGCGATCGACCTTGGCGCCATCGCGCTCGCCACCGCGCTGAGCTGGATCGAGTTCCGCGAGGTCTACGACTTCCGCGCGGGCCGTGTGCGCCTGGCCGCTTGGTATGCGGCTTTTGCCGAGCGCACTTCGATGCGCGCCACCGCGCTGAGCGGCGCGACCCATGACTGACGGAGCGCCATCCATGCTTTCACAGACGTCAAGGCCTTCACTGTGGGCGTCGCTATTGTTCCTGCACGGCCATGTCGCCGATGCGCAGCTGGCGCAGCGGCTTGCCGGTGCCGCCGACGCGGAAGAGGCAGCGCCCCCTGCTCATGGCGAAGCGATGCGCCGCTTTGTCGAGCGTGGCCGCAAGCTTTCGCTGCGCCTGTGCCAGGGCATCGGAAGCGGCCTGGTGCACATGCAATAGCGCGCTGCCGACACGCGATTCGGCGCCGCTTCTGTGCGACACTCGGCGCCCATTCCATCAGCGGCGTACAGGGGGCGGCGCGATGCAATTCTTTGCTCTGGAACATTTCGCGGGACACGTGGGCGAGACCTTCACGGTCGCCCTGGATCACGACGGCAATGCACCGTTCGCACTGGTGGAGGCGCGGCCGCTGCCGGTGCAGCAGTACCAGGGCATGGTGCGCTCGCCGTTCTCGCTGTTGTTCCGCCACGAGGCGGCGATCGTGTTCCCGCAGAAGATTTACCAGATGAAGCACGCCGCCATCGGCGAGTTCGGCATTTTCCTGGTGCCGGTCGCGCGGGACCAGACCGGCTTCATCTACCAGGCGCTGTTCAACTGAGCGCGGCCGCGGTGGCCCTCCAGCGCATGCGCTGGTGGCTGCCGAGGTCTTCCTCGATGACGAAACCCATCCGCTCGTAGAGCCGGCGCGCGCCGGCATTGCGCTGCTCGACATGCAGCATGACGCTGGCCAGGCCGTCGCGTTGCGCGGTCTGCTGGACCAGTTTCAGCAGTGCCGAGCCGATGCCGCGACCACGCGCCACCGAGAGCAGCGCGATATCGATCACGTTGACCTCGCGCCCGTCCTGATGCAGATACAGGCGGCCGACGGGCTCGCCCGCATCCTCGATCACCAGGTAATCCGCCGGCTGGTAGTGGGCGGTGTAGTGCTGGTGCTGCAGCACGAACTGGCTGTCGAGGAAGTTCTGGCGAAGAGCTTCCGGCCATGGCACTGCGGCGAGTTCGGCTGCGCGTACGTCGGCGTAGAGGCGACGGAAGAAGGGAATGTCCTGGTTCTGTGCTTCGCGCCAGCTCAAGCCCGGCGGAAGGTCTTTCCCTGTTGCGGGCAGCCAGGCTGCCCGCAACAGGGGAAAGCTCAGTGCATCAACCGTGCTCACGGACGCGTCGGAAAGACACCCGACAGGCAGATGCAGAAGTTCAGCGTGAGGTAGGGCTGCTGGTTCTCGTGCGGCGCGCCGGCACCCGCCACGCCGATCGTTGCGGGCGGAAAAGTGGTGTTGAACGTGGCATCGGCGGTGAATGCCTTCATGCCCGGCTTCTGCAACGGGATGATGGCATTGCCGGTGGCCGGCGTGCCGGTGCGCTTAGTGGCATCGGTCTGGTTGTAGATGCGCGCGGCATGGCTGTGCGCCGGCATGGTGTTGGTCACCAGCGTGACACTGTCCGAGCCGAAGGTTTCACCCATGACGCGTGGCGTCAGCCCGGCGCCCGAACCCTGGCCGCAGGCGGCGTTGCCGATGTAGTTCGGCAACTGGTAGTTGGACGTGCCATTGCCGCCGAAGGTGGTGCCCAGCAGGGAGAAAAGAGCCGTATTCTGCTGGATCGGCATCAACTGTCCCGAGCATGCGGCCCAGTTGTAAGGCGCAAAATTGAAAGCGTAGATCTGGATCTCGCCAAGAAAGGGATCGCTCATGATGTTGGTCCTTGTGATCGGTCGATGAGCGTCAGCCCTGCGAGGGGAAGACGCCGGCCCACGCGATGCAGAAGCGCGCGACCAATGACGGCATGGTGTTGTCGTGCGGCTGGCCGTTGCCCATGGAACCGACGGCGGAGCTCGCCATGGCGACGCTGGGAATGCTGGCCGTGCTGGTCGTGTAGAGCACATCGCCGCTGACGGCACCAAGCTGCAAGGTAGCGGACGGCGCGGTGGAGCTGCCAGCCGAACTCACGGCATAGTAGGCATGGGTATGCGCCGGTATCTGGTTGGACAGCAAGGTGACGTTCTCGGTGCCGGCGATCTGGCCAAGCACGTACGTGCCCATACCCAGCCCCGTGCCCTGATGGATCGGCACGCGACCGCACAGATTGGGCAGGCCGAATGTGTTCACGCCATCGCCGCCGTAGGTCGTGCCGAGCAAGGTGTACAGCACCTCGTACTCGGCGATGGAAAGTAGGCGGCCATCGCAATCGAACCAGCCATTGGGCGCGAAGTTGTAGGGAAACAGGCGGACTTCGCCAACATAAGGTTGAGACATGGCGTGGCTCCGGTCAGCTGCGCGAAGGATAGATGCCGTTAAGCGCGATGCAGAAATTCAGCACCAGGTATGGCTGCAGGTTGGAATGCGGCAGCGTCTGGCCCGCGTTGTCGAGCACATTGAGCGCGATCTGCGTACCGCTGTTGGCACCGTAGATCTGCTCAGAGCCGGTGTTGCCGAACAGACCCTTGCTGGGATCGATGGCAGTCGCCGCGGCCGTACTGGCGTTGAAGCCGTGGTTGTGCGAAGGCAGATTGGCGGTCAGCAGCGTGACGTTCTCGACGCCGCCGGTCTGGCCGATGTCCTGGCCATTGTTGGAACCCAGCGGCGTGCGGCTGCGCAGATCGGGAAGCTGGAAATTCGTGGTGCCGTTGCCGCCGTAGTACGTGCCCAGCAGCGAGAACAGCGCCTGGTTCTGCGCGATGGGCAGCAGCTGTCCATTGCAGAAAGCGAATCCCCTGGGCGCGAAATTGAACGCCACGGGCATGATCTGCCCGAGAAAGGGTTGTGACATGAGTTTTCCCCCTTGGTTATGCCGGCAAAAAGAGCCCCTGGCCGGATCGCTTAACTTTTGCGCATGATCCGGCATCTTGACAAGCACTTCGTGAGCCAGGTCACAATGTCGCGCTGCTTGCCCAAGGAGGGTAAGCACTTACGGGGGTAGGTGCAGGACCGCCAGGCAAGGCCAGAAGTCTGCCGGCGGAGGGGTCCGGTACCGCGGCTGCTCGTTCACGAGCCACGGCAGCTTTCACGAATGCGCCGCCAGGCGCCCGCCCGTTGGGAAGATGGGCAAGCAGGGGACAAGTCATGTGGCATACGGAGTCGAAGCATCGCGACGCGATGCGCCATGGGCTCGGCCGTAGCATTTTCGGCCGCTGGAGCGCGTTCCTGTTGCTGTGCATCATGCTGGCAGTGCCTGGCATATCGCACGCGAGCTGCCCGGATTTCACACCGCCCAATGCGAGCGTCGGATCGCCGGTGCCATCTGGCGGCACGATCGTCATCGACGTGCCTGCGAGCTGCAGCGGGTCCGGATTCCTGGTGATCGGCGATGTCACAACGCCCGCCACCCACGGTACGGCGCAGACCACCGACTACAGCAATCGCAAGATCACCTATACAAATAACGGTGACGGCGCCACGACCGATTCCTTCAAGTTCGACGACGGCCTCGGCGGCACCGACCCGGCGATCACCGTCACGCTCAATATCGCGCCGCACACGTCACCGATCAGCATCACGCCGACGACGCTGCCTTCGGGCACGGTGGCGGTTCCCTATAGCTCGACCACGTTGACCGCCTCCGGCGGTACCTCGCCCTATACCTATGCCGTCACCGGCGGCACCTTGCCGGCCGGCTTGACTCTTAGCAGCGGCGGCGTGATCTCCGGTACGCCGACGACGGACAATACCTATTCGTTCACCGTCACCGCGACCGACAGCGCTAGCGTCACTGGCATTCAGAGCTACACGGTCACGATCGCAGCGCCGAGCGTGCACATCTCGAATACGCCCACCGATCCAGTCATCAACGCGCCCTACAGCTTTACGTTCACCGCGACTGGAGGCACGGCTCCCTACACCTACACGCTGGACGGAGGCACCACGCTCCCGGCTGGCCTGGTATTGGCGAGTAACGGCACGATCAGCGGCACGCCCACCGCCCTGGGCCTGAAGAGCTTCACGGTGAGGGCGACCGATAGCGGCGGCTTCTTCTCCGCCAGCAACTTCACTGTCACCGTCCAGAACCTGCCGCCCCCGGTCGCCAACCCGGTCAGCGCCACCGTCGCCTACAACAGCACCAACAATCCAATCACGCTCAATATCACCGGCGGTGCGCCGGCATCGGTCGCGGTCGGCACGAATGCGGCGCACGGTACCGCTGTCGCCACTGGCACCTCGATCACCTACACGCCGACGGCGGGCTACGCCGGTCCGGACAGCTTCACCTACACGGCCACCAACGCGGGCGGCACCTCGTCGCCGGCCACCGTGACGATCACCGTCTCGCCGCCGACCATCACCTACACGCCGTCCAGCCCGGCCGCGGGCACCGTCGGCGTGGCATACAGCCAGTCGGTCGCAGGTGCCAGCGGCGGCGCAGCGCCGTACACCTACACGATCGCTTCCGGTGCCCTGCCGGCCGGCATCACGCTGGCCGCCAACGGCACGCTGTCCGGCACGCCGACGGCGAATGGCACGTTCAACTTCACCGTCAAGGCGACCGACAGCAGCACCGGCACCGGCCCCTTCAACAAGACCAGCGGCACGCTGACGCTGACCATCGCCGCGCCGACCATCAGCTACACGCCGACCAATCCGCTGCCGGCGACGGTCGGTACCGCCTATAGCCGCTCGCTGGCCAGCGCCACCGGCGGCACCGCGCCGTACAGCTACACGATCGCTTCCGGCAGCTTGCCTGCCGGCATCACGCTGGCGAGCAACGGCACGCTGTCGGGTACGCCCACCGCGGGCGGCACCTTCAACTTCACCGTGACCGCGACCGACAGCAGCGGCGGCACCGGTCCGTTCAGCGCCACCAGCGGTGCGCTGACGCTGACCGTGAATGCGCCGACCGTCGTGGTCTCGCCGACCACGCTGCCCAACCCGACGGTGGCCACGGCGTATTCGCAGAACGTGACGGCTTCCGGCGGCACCGCGGCGTACACCTTCGCCATCACCGCCGGATCGCTGCCCTCCGGCCTGAGCATGAGCAGCACCGGCGCCATCACCGGTACGCCCACCGCGGCCGGCGCCTTCAACTTCACCATTACCGCGACCGACAGCAGCACCGGCACCGGGCCGTACACCGGCAGCCGCGCCTACACCATCACGGTGGCTGCGCCGACGCTGACGCTGACGCCCGCCTCCGGCGCAACCATCAACGGTACGGCCGGCGTGGCGGTAAGCGGCAGTTTCACCGCCGCCAACGGCACCGCGCCGTATACCTACGCGGTCACCGCGGGTGCGCTGCCGCCGGGCGTGTCGCTGTCGTCCACCGGCACGCTGTCGGGTTCGCCGACGGCGGCGGGCAACTTCAACTTCACCGTGACGGCCACCGACAGCTCGACCGGTACGAGTGCGCCCTTCACCGTGTCGGGCAGCTACACGCTCGCCATCGTCGCGCCGACCATCACGCTGTCGCCGAGCACCTTGCCGGTGCCGGCGGTCGGCAATGCCTATAGCCAGACGATCACGGCATCCGAAGGCCATCCGACCAGCTTCACCTACGCCCTGACGTCGGGCGTGCTGCCGACCGGCCTGAGCCTGGACGGCAGCACCGGTGTGCTGAGCGGCACGCCGACGGCCGCCGGTCCCTTCAACTTCACCATCACCGCGACCGACACCGGCGGCTTCACCGGCAGCCAGGCGTACGCCGTGAGCGTGGGCGCGGGCACGGTGATACTGCCGCCGGGCGCGCTGGCCAACGCCGCGGCGGAGGCGCCGTATACGCACACCTTCGCGGCCAGCGGCGGTACCTCGCCGTATACCTACTCGCTTACGGCGGGTGCGCTGCCGGCAGGCATGGCGCTGTCGTCCGCGGGTGTGCTGTCCGGCACGCCAACCGCGGCGGGCACCTTCAACTTCACCATCCGCGCGGCGGACAGCAGCACCGGCGCGGGTGCGCCGTTCACGGCGAGCCAGTCGTACTCGCTCACCGTGACCGCGCCGACGATCACCCTCGCGCCGGCCAGTTTGCCGGCGGCCTCGGGCGGCACCGCCTACAGCCAGACCATCACTGCCAGCGGCGGCAATGGCGGTTACACCTACAGCCTCTCGGCGGGCGCGCTGCCGCCCGGCATTGCCCTGAGCAGCGCCGGCGTGGTGTCCGGCACGCCGACCACCACCGGCAGCTACAACTTCACCGTCACCGCGACCGATGGTTTCAGCTTCACCGGCAGCCAGGCCTACACATTTACCGTGAACGCGCCGACCATCACCATCTCGCCGGCCACGCTGCCTGCGGCGACTGGCAGCATTGCCTACAACCAGACGCTGACCGCAGCCGGCGGCAACGGCGGCTACACCTTCAGCCTGCTCTCCGGCGCCCTGCCGCCCGGCATCTCCCTGAGCAGCGCCGGTGTCGTCAGCGGCACGCCGACTACGACCGGCAGCTACAACTTCACCGTCAAGGCGACGGACGGCTTCGCCTTCAGCGGCAGCCAGGCCTACACCGTCACCGTGGGTGCACCGGCGATCGTGTTCACGCGCACCACCCTGCCGGGTGGTCAGGTCGCCGTCGCCTACAGCCAGACGGTGAGCGCGACCGGCGGCAGCGGCAGCTTCACCTACAGCCTCAGCACCGGTGCGCTGCCGCCCGGTATCGCCCTGAGCAGCGCCGGCGTCATCAGCGGCACGCCGACCACGGCCGGCAATTTCACCTTCACCGTGACGGCGACCGACAGCTTCGGCTTCACCGGCAGCCAGCCCTATACGGTCGGCATCAACCAGCCCGTGCCGGTGGTGGTGAACGACACCGCCACCACGCCGGCCAATGCGCCTGTCACCATCAACGTGACCGCCAACGACACCGGCCCGATCACCAGCATCGCGGTGGCGCAGGCTCCGGCGCACGGCACGGCGACGGTGAGCGGCCTCAATGCGGTGTACACGCCGTCGACCAACTTCTTCGGCACCGACACCTTCACCTACACGGCCACCGGCCCCGGCGGTACGTCCACGCCGGCCACGGTGACCGTCACGGTGACGCCGCTGGCCGTGCCGGTCGCGGCGGCGCAGAGCGCCACGGTGCTGGCCGGCCAGTCGGTCACCATCCATGCCACCGCCGGCGCCACCGGCGCGCCGTTCACCGGCGTGACGATCACCACCCCGCCGGCCAAGGGCACGGCAGCGGTGAGCGGTACCGACATCGTGTACACGGCGCCGCTGGATGCCTCCGGTGCGGTAGCCATGGACTACACGCTGTCCAACCCGTTCGGCACCTCGACGCCCGCGCACATCACGGTCACCGTCAATCCGGTGCCGCTGCCCGCGGCATTGACTGCCAACGTGGTGGCCGGCCGTACGGTGCAGGTGGACCTGACCAGCGCCGCGCACGGCGGTCCGTTCACGGCGGCTACGCTGGTCGCGGTGTCGCCGGCCAATGCGGGCCACGCCAACATCCACAACAGCGGCACCTCGGGCTATACGCTCGAATTCACCGCCGCCAACAACTACAGCGGCCAGGCCCAGGTCAGCTACACGCTGAGCAATGCCTACGCCACCTCGGCCACGGCGACGGTGAACATCACCGTGACCGGCCGCAGCGACCCGTCGAAGGATACGGAAGTACTCGGCATCCTCCAGGCCCAGGCCGATTCGGCACGGCGCCTGGCGGTGGGCCAGATCAACAACTTCCAGCGTCGCCTCGAATCGCTGCATACCGGCAACGGCGGTGGCGGTTTCAGCAACGGCATCAGCTTCAGCTCGGCCAGTGCACGGCAGAACCGCGATCCGATGACGGGCCTGCGCGGCCGCGACGACGACTGGGGCCGCCGCTTCCTGGTGCAGCCGGACGAGCCGACCCCGGGCCAGGGCCAGCGTGCCGGCTCGACCGGCCAGGGCCAGCCCGGCCAGTGGTCGGTGTGGACCGGCGGCGCGGTGAACTTCGGCAAGACCCTGCCGGGCAGCAGCGACGATGGCATCGACTTCACCACCTCGGGCATCAGCCTGGGTGCGGATCGCGCCATCAACGACCAGCTGGCCGTCGGCGCCGGCATCGGCTACGGCCATGACTCCTCCGATGTGGGCAAGCACGACAGCCGCAGCACGGTCGACGCCTACAGTGCGGCGGTGTACGGCAGCTATCGCCCGGTGCCGCTGGTGTATGTCGATGCGCTGATCGGCTACCAGAAGATGTCGTTCGACTCGCGCCGCTACGTCACCGACAACGGCAATACGGTGACCGGCAGCCGCGACGGCAAGCAGCTGTTCGCCTCCCTCTCGGTGGGCTACGAGCACCGCACGCAGGACGGCATGCTGATCTCGCCCTACGGTCGCTTCGACTTCGCCCGCGCCACGCTGGACGGCTATACCGAGCACGGCGACGACGTCTACGACCTGCACTACGAGCGCTCGACCGTGAAGACCAGCACCGGCGTGCTCGGCCTGCGCGCGCAGTGGGTGGTCAAGCGCGACTATGGCGTGTGGATGCCGCAGCTGCGCGCGGAGTTCCGCCACGACTTCCAGGGCGCGAGCGTGGCGGCGATGCGCTACGCGGATCTGCTGGGCGGCCCGCTGTACCAGGCGGTGCTGGGCAACACCACGCGCAACCACACCCTGGTCGGCGCGGGCGTGATGCTGCAAACGCTGAAGGGCTGGTCGATGCGCCTGGAGTACCAGAACCTGCTCGACAACAGCACGCGCGACAACCAGTCGATCCAGCTGGGGGTCGAGAAGAAGTTCGATCCGTAATGCGGGAGGCCGCGGGCGCTTGGCGCCCGCGGCCCTCTTTCAGGCTGCCGCACCACTCAGGCTCGTCATTCCGGCGCAGGCCGGAATCCAGTAACGACATGGCCTGATTTTCGCGAAGGCCGATCCGAAGTTTTCGCGAAGATCCTGCTCACCGCCACTGGATTCCGGCCTGCGCCGGAATGACGAGCTTGGGGCAGGCCGCCGCGATTCCTGGGTCGGCATGCCGCACCGCGGCGAATCGATAGCATCGCTATCGTTTGAACAAGCCCTCGCTGTACCGATCGCGCGCTAAGGCTGCCGCACACTACGGGCATGCCGATTTCCCCGCCCGTCCTCCATGCGTAGCAAACTGTTCGTTCCCGGAGGGCGGCCGGAGCTGTTCGCCAAGGCGCTGGCGGGCGAGGCGGATGCGCTGTCGTTCGACCTGGAGGACTCGGTCACGCCCGAGCTGAAAGGCGCCGCGCGCACGGCGATCGCGTCCTTCCTCGCCACCGAGGCCGCGCGGCAGTCGCCCAAGCTGATGATCGTGCGCACCAATGCGCCGTCGACGCCGTACTTCGCCGATGACATCGAAGCCGTGGTCGGCGACGGCGTCACCCTGATCAACCTGCCCAAGATCGAATCCGCCGAGGAAGTGCGCGCGGCGGTGGACATGATCGCCAGGGTCGAAGCCACCCGCGGCTGGCAGCGGCGCACCCGCCTGTTGGTGAATATCGAAACGCCGCTGGCGCTGGCCCGGGCCGCGTCCATCGCCGGCGCGCATCCGCGCGTGGCCGGCCTGCAGCTGGGCCTGGCCGACATGTTCGAGCCGTACGGCATTGAGCGGCGCGACCTGGCCAACGTGCATTCGGTGCTGTTCGCCATGCGCATGGCGGCGGCGCAGGCGGATGTGTTCGCGCTCGACGGCGCCTTCGCCGATGTCGCCGACAGCGAGGGTTATCGCGAGGAAGCCGCGCTGGCGCGCCGGCTCGGCTATCTCGGCAAGAGCTGCATCCATCCGCGCCAGGTGGCGCTGGCCAACCAGGCCTTCGCCGTCTCCGACGCGGAGATCGAAAGCGCGCGCCGCATCGTCGAGGCCGCGCGCGAGCCGGGCAACCAGGGTCGCGGCGCCTTCATGGTCGATGGCAAGATGGTCGACCTGCCGTTCCTGAAACGGGCGCAGGCCCTGCTCGCCGCGGCGCACAAGCCGTGACGGCGGGAGAGTCCGTTCCGCCACCGCATCGAGAGGTCCGCGTGTTCCGCTGGTGGTTGTTCTGCCTGGCCTGGCTGGCGCTGGCATGTTCCGCGCACGCCGAAAGCCTCACGCCGCTGCATGGCGTCGACCTGCCCGCGTTGACGACGGCGCAACCGCTGGTCGGCATGGCGGTGATCGACGGCCAGACCGTGGCGGTTGCAGCGGGGCAGGCGTGGCGCCTGGACGATGCGCGCAAGCGCTGGCTCGCCTTGGCGTGGCCAGCGACAGTGCCGAACGAGGTGGCGTTGATCCAGGACGGTACGCGGGCCTATCTGCTGTGGACCGCGCAAGGACACACGGCGGTGGCGGAACTGCATCCGCGTGGCGATCGCCTGGATGCAGCCGCGCTGCCCGCGTTGCCGGCGCAGCTCATCGATGTGCACGGTGCGGTTTCCGCCGATGCCTTGTTCGTCGCAGGCAAGGATGCGGATGGGAAGGCCCGCGCATGGCAAGCCAACCCTGCCGATCCTCGTACTGGATGGACCGAGCTGCCTGTCTGGCCGGGCAGCGAGCCTGCGTTGTCGCTGGCCACGCAAGGCCCCAACCTGTTCGTTGCAGTGGGACGCGAAAGCGGACAACACCTGTTGCGCTGGTCTGCGGCGAAAGGCTGGACCGACGCAACCACCGTTCCCGGCAAGCTGCTGCCCGCGGCCCCGCGCGCGCTGGGCCAGGCGCATCTGCTCTACCTGGTCGACACGCCGCAAGGCGTGCAGCCGATGACCTTCCACACCATCACCGGCTCCTGGGCCACGCTGCCGGGCGCGGCGCCCGCTGCGGACGCGGTGACGGCTGCGTGGCCGGACGGCTTCGCCTGGGCGCAGCGCGATGGCGGCGGCTATGCCGTGCGCGCCGCACAGCTGCAGTCGGGCAAGCTGCTGCTGAAGTGGCTGGATTGGGTGGTGATCCTGGTCTACCTGGCCGCGATGTTCGGCATCGGCCTGTATTTCTACCTGCGCGAGAAGCGCAACAACACTGCCAACTTCTTCGTCGGCGGCCGCAGCATTCCGTTCTGGGCCGCCGGCGTCAGCCTGTATGCCGCCAACACCAGTTCGATCAGCTTCATCGCCATCCCGGCCAAGGCCTTCGAAAGCAACTGGACCTACCTCACCAACAACCTGATCGCCGTGCTCGGCCTGGCCTTCGTGGCGGTGTGGATCGTGCCGCTGCTGCGCCGGCTGGACCTGATGTCGGTGTTCTCGTACCTGGAAACGCGCTTCCATCCGGCCATCCGCATGCTGGCCAGCGCGCTGTGCATCGTCACCCAGATCGGCAGCCGCATGAGCGTGATCCTGTTCCTGCCGGCGCTGGCCATCGCCACCATCACCGGCATCAGCGTGACCCTGAGCGTGGTGCTGATGGGCGTGTTCACCATCGTTTACACCGCGATGGGCGGCATGAAGGCGGTGATCTGGACCGACTTCGTGCAGGTGCTGGTGAAGATGGGCGGCGCGTTGTTCGTGATCGGCTTCATCGTATGGCACCTGCATGGCGGACTCGGCCAGTTCATGGCCACCGCCACCGCCAACCACAAGATGCACCTGCTGGATTTCCGCTTCGACCTGACCAAGGCGACGGTGTGGGGCTTCCTGTTTCTGGTGCTGTTCGACGTGGTGCTGACCTTTCCCAAGGACCAGGTGCTGATGCAGCGCACGCTGTCGACCGAGTCGGACAAGGAGGCGGGGCGCTCGATCTGGATGTTCGCCGCGATCATGATTCCTGGCGGCTTCGTGTTTTATCTGATCGGCACGGCGCTGTTCGTGTTCTACAAGGACAACCCGGAGCGGCTGAATCCGCTGCTGCCGATCGATGCCACCTTCCCGCTGTTCATCGCGGCGGAACTGCCGATGGGCGTGACGGGTTTGATCATCGCCGGCATCTTCGCGGCGGCGATGGCGACGCTGTCGGGCATCATGAACAGCGTGGCGACGCTGATCTCGGTCGACTTCTACGAGAAGCTGGTGAAGCAACCTTCGCCGAAGAAGAGCGTGCTGATCGCCGAGCTCATGACGGTCGCGGTGGGGCTGGTCGGCATTGCCACGGCTCTGCTGCTGTCGCGCTTTGACATCCACTCGTTGTTCGACGTGTCGATCGAACTGGCAGGTTTGCTGGGCGGCGGCTTCGCCGGCGCATATACGCTGGGGATGTTTACGCGGCGGGCGAATTCGCCGGGCGTGGCGATCGGGATCGGCTCGAGCATCGTGCTGACGCTGATCGCCTGGTCGTTCCACCTGGTGCATCCGTATTTCTATCTCGCCATCTCGATCCTGCTGTGCATCGTGATCGGCTATCTGGCCAGCCTGCTGTTTCCGGCGCCGACGCGGTCGCTGGAAGGCCTGACGATCTACTCCCGCAGAACAGACCATCCGGCGTAGGTTGGGGTGAGCGCAGCGAACCCCAACGCAGCGAAGCGCATGACCGTGGCGCATGTTGGGGTTCGCTGCGCTCACCCCAACCTACGACCCTTGACGTAGGCGTACCCCTCTCCCATCGTCCCTTCGGGGGCAAGACCGATGAGGGCGGCACGTGGAAACGCAATTCCTGAATACCTTTGTCACCGTCGTCGACCAGGGATCGATGGCGGCGGCGGCGCGCGTACTCAACGTGACGCCCGCGGCGGTGGCGCAACAGATCCGCACGCTGGAGCGCGAACTGGGCGCCACGCTGATCGCCCGCGTCGGCCGCACCGTCAGCGTCACCGAACAAGGCTCGCGCATCCTGGAACGCTCGCGCGAGCTGCTGCGCAGCGTCTCCGACCTGCGCAGCGTGGCCAACGACAGCGCCGTTTCCGGCGAACTTCGCCTGGGCGCCTGCCCCACCGCGCTGGCCGGCATGCTGCCGGACGTGCTGGCGCGCATGGTCGACGCGTTTCCGCAGATCAACGTCTTCATCAAGCCCGGCTATTCGGTCGACCTGTATCGCGCGGTGGAGGCGGGCGACCTCGATGCAGCCGTGGTGCTGCAGGCGCCGTTCCCGCTGCCCAAGACCTGCGAATGGCTACTGCTGCGCGAGGAGCCATTGATCGTGCTGGCGCCGAAAAGCATGGCCGGCCGCGATCCGCACGACCTGCTCGCCACCGAGCCGCTGATCCGCTACGACCGCAACCAGTGGGGCGGGCGGCAGGCCGATGACTATCTGCGCGCGAACGACATCGTGCCGCGCGAACGCTTCGAACTGAACGCGCTCAATGCGATCGCCGTGATGGTCGACCGCGGCCTGGGCGTGTCGCTGGTGCCGGACTGGGCGCAGCCCTGGCCGGAAGGCCTGCAGCTGGCGCGCATTTCGCTGCCCAACCCCGCCGTGCCGCGGCGCATCGGCATCGTGTGGTCGCGCTCCAGCGTGCGCGTGCGGCTGGTCACCGTGCTGCTGCAGGAAAGCCGGAAGGCCATGCAGGCGAAGCCGAGCTGAGCACGTTCGCTGCTGCATTGCCGCATACCTGAGCTTCCTTCGTAAGCAACAAAAACTAGCCTCTGAACATAGTCCGCGACGGTTCTACGCCGACAGCGAAGCGCATAGGCTCGCTCGCAATCCAAAGTGGTTGCAGTACAGCCGCGAATAAGCGGTTCGCATAAGAAGACATGGGCCGTCGGGACGCCTGGGGGAGGGCGTTGCCAGTTCGAAGACGAAGCACCGTCCCCGGCGCGCAAGACGCGCCGACCCGCCGCAAGGCGGTACCAAGACGAGACAAGACATGATCAAGCCACTCACCGCCGCCATCAGCGGCATCCTGCTGGCCTACGCCGTCGGCGCGCCGGCGCAGGATGCAAGCGCCAACGGCGCCGCGCAGGCCGATGCCAATACCACCGCTCCCAAGAAGAGTGGAGACGACAAGACCAAGGACGCCGTCAACCTGCAGCAGGTGATCGTCACCGGTACGCGCAGCCCCAAGGCGATCGACGAGATCCCGGGCGCGATCACCGTGGTGTCGAAGGAAGAAATCCAGCACACCCTGCTGGTGACCGAGGACGCGACGGCGGTACTGGCGCGCTCGGTGCCCGGCTACGCCGAGTCCTCGCAGGCCATGAGCAACACCGGCGAGACCCTGCGCGGCCGCATCCCGCTGCGCCTGTTCGACGGCGTGCCGCAAGGTTCGCCGCTGCGCGAAGGCACGCGCAACGGCACCTTTACCGACATGGGCATCATCGGCCGCGTCGAGGTGATCAACGGCCCGTCCGCTTCCGAAGGCATCGGCGCGGCGGGCGGCATCATCAACTATCTGTCCAAGACGCCGACCAGGGATGGCGACGAGGTGACGCTGACCACGCGCTACCAGACCCAGGCCCACAGCGACAGCGAAGGCTGGAAGGTCGGCGCCACCTATACGCACAAGCAGAAGGAGTTCGACGCGCTGCTGTCGGCTTCCTATATCGACCGCGGCATCAGCTACGACGGCAATGGCCGCCGCATCGGCCTGAACACCAGCGGTTCGCTGGCCGATTCCGAATCCAAGAACCTGTACGCCAAGGTCGGCTTCAACTTCGGCGCCGAAGACGAGCAGCGCCTGCAGGCCAGCGTCAGCCGCTTCCGCATCGAGGGCAAGGGCGAGTACGTGCAGGTGCTCGGTTGCCGCGGCCCCACCGATACGCCGCCGTGCGCCGTGCCGCGTACCAACACGTCCGAGAAAGGCCATATCTTCGGCGCCAAGGACGCGTTCAACGACTTCAAGCAGTACCAGCTGCAATACACCAACGACAAGTTCTTCGGCGGCTACCTGGACATCAATGCCTACAAGGCCGACCAGTCCATGCGCTACCTGCCGGAGAACACCGAGGACAAGCAAGATCCGCTGATCGCTCCGCTCGGCACGCTGTACGACCAGTCGGAAATCCTGGTGCACAAGAAAGGCCTGCGCACTTCGTGGACGCGGCCGGACATCTTCAATGTCGCGGGCCTGGAGCTGCACACCGGCATCGACTTCGGCAAGGACCAGGCGCAGCAGCGACTGGCCCTGACCAACCGCCTGTGGGTGCCGCCGATGGACTACAAGAGCGTGGCGCCGTATGCGCAGCTGTCCTGGGACCTGGGTCCGGTGACGCTCAGCGCCGGCTACCGCCGCGAGGACGACAAGCTCACCGTCAACAGCTACACCACCACCTATTACCGCAACCGCGTATTCGTGCAGGGCGGTGGGCTGAAGTACAAGGAAGGGCTGAAGAACTTCGGCGCGATCTGGCGCGTCGACGACCAGTGGTCGACCTTCCTGTCCTACAGCGAAGGCTTCACCCTGCCGAACATCGGCATCCCCCTGCGCAACATCAACACGCCGGGGCAGTCGGTGGACAAGATCCGCGATCTCAACGCGATCGTGTTCAAGAACTATGAGGGTGGCTTCAACTGGCATGGCGACCATGGCGCGTTCGGCGCCACCCACTACGTGTCCAAGTCGCCGTTCGGTTCCTCGCTGGCGGTGGACCCGCATACCACCGACTTCATCCTGAGCCGTGCGCCGGTGCGCATCGAAGGCACCGAGCTCACCGGCGAGTGGCGCTTCGACAAGGCGTTCAAAGTCACCGGCCTGTACTCGCGCATCCGTGGCAAGACCGCGTTCTGGTCGGCCGATCCGGCCGGGCGCTATGGCGCGGGCGGCCTGAACAAGCCGCTGGGCGTGCTGGACATCAATCCGGACAAGTTCGCCGCGGCAGCGACCTGGAATTTCCTGCCGGACTTCGATGCCACGCTGGGCTTCACCACGCTGTTCAGCCGCCACGTCTCCGGCAGCGACACGCGCGCCTATGACGGCGCCAAGTTCAGCTACGCGGAGCAGACCAAGGGCTACACGCTGTTCGACCTGGGCGTGAACTACGACCTCGGCAAGCACGGCAAGCTGTCGCTGGGCGTGGAGAACCTGTTCAACCGGCAGTACATCCTCAGCTGGTCGCAGCTGGCGGGCTACCAGAACTACTGGGCGGGCCGCGGCCGCATGACCTCGCTGACCTACACCGTCACGCTGTGACGGTCTGGTTGGCGCAAGGGCGGCGGGCCGTCTTCATGGCGGCCTTCGTCCTGTGCGCCTGGCCCGCGGTGGCGGGGACACCGTTGCCGCCGGCGTCGGCAAAGGACGAAGGTTTTGCGGCGGAACGGCTGGAACGCTTGCATGGGTCGCTGCGCGCCGCGACGGGTGCGGATGGCTACCTGGGCGCGGTCGAGCTGATTGCGCGGCACGGCCGCATCGTCGACTGGCAGGCCTACGGCTATCGCGACCTGGCGCGGCGCGCACCGCTGCGCCGCGACGATATCTTCCGCATCTACTCCATGACCAAGACGGTGACCACGGTCGCCGTGCTGATGCTGGTGGAGGAGGGCAAGCTTGCGCTGGACGCTCCGCTGTCGCGCTACCTGCCGGGTTTCGAACATCCGCAGGTGATGACGAACCGCGATGCCAACCAGCCGCAGTTGCGCGCGGCGGACAAGCCGATCACCTTGCATGCGCTGCTCACACATACCGCCGGTTATCCGGCGGGATTGCAAGGCGATGAGGCGGCGGTCCAGCGGATGGAGCAGATCGATCCGCACGGCGCCAGGGATCTGCGCGGCTTCGCCGAGCGCATGAGCCACGTGCCGCTGGCGGCCGATCCGGATACGCGCTTCGGTTATGACGGCGCCTCGCTGGAACTGGCGGCACGCGTGGTGGAAGTCGTCTCCGGCGAGCCGTTCGAGCGTTTCCTGCAGCAACGCATCTTCGGCCCGCTGGCCATGCGCGACACCGGCTTCGACGTGCCGGCCGCAAAGCGCGCGCGGGTCGTCGACCTCACCACCATGGGCAAGGACGGCAAGCTGCGCATCGCCGACGGTCCCAGCGCCACGCATCCCGGCGCGCGGCTCAACGCCTATGCCAGCGGCGCCGGCGGGCTGTACTCGACCGCCGCCGATTACGCGCGCTTCGCCCAGATGCTGCTGGACGGCGGCACGCTGGAAGGCCACGCCTTGCTCAAGCGCAAGACCGTCGAGCTGATGCTGCGCAATCAGCTCACCATGCTGGACCCGCCGGTGAACCAGTTCAACGCGGGCGAAGGCTTCGGCCTGGGCGGCTATGTGGTGCTCGATCCCGTGCGGCGCGGGCAGCCCGGTTCGGTGGGGCAGTTCGGCTGGTCCGGCGCGGCGTCCACCTATTACATGATCGACCCGCACGAAGGCCTGCTGGCCATCCTGCTGCTGCAGCACCTGCCGCACGACGACGGCGGCAGGGACCTGCCGCGCCTGAGTCGCGGCTTCTATGCGCAGATCTATCAGGCGCTGCGGCCATGAAGCGCGGCGTGCTGGTCGCCGGCTCGGCCAATCTCGATTTCGTGGTGCGCGCAGCGCATGTGCCGGCGCCGGGGGAGACCGTGCTTGGGCGCGGCTTCGCTACATTCCCGGGCGGCAAGGGCGCCAACCAGGCGGTGGCCTGCGCCCGGGCGGGCGGCGCGCCGACGCGCATGCTGCTGGCATTGGGCGACGATCCGCATGCCGCGCCGATCGAAGCGTCGCTGCGCGCGGCCGGCGTGGGCCTGGATGCGGTGCGCGTGCGTGGCGAAAGCACCGGCGTCGCCTTCGTCTGCCTCGCCGACGACGGCGAGAACGCCATCACCGTGGCACCCGGCGCCAATGCCGCGCTGCGCCCGGATCACCTGCCGCCGCTGGCCGGCGTCAGCCATCTGCTGCTGCAGCTGGAAACGCCGCTGCCCACCGTCGAAGCCTGGGCGCGCGCAGCCCGCCGCGCCGGCATCCATGTGGCGCTCAACGCCGCGCCCGCGCAGGCCTTGCCGCGCAGCCTGCTCGACGATTGCCAGCTGCTGATCGTCAACGAAGGCGAGCTGGCCGCCATCACCGGCGAGCACGACATCACCGCCGGCCTCGATGCGCTGGACGTGGCCGCCGTGGTGGTCACCCTCGGCGCGCGCGGCTGCTGCGCGCGGGTCGGCAGCCAGTACCTGCTGCAGCCGGGCTTTGCCGTCGACGCCATTGATACCACCGGCGCCGGCGACACCTTCTGCGGCGTCCTGGTCGCCGGCCTCAGCCTCGGCCTGACCTATCCCGCCGCCCTGCGCCGCGCCAGCGCCGCATCTGCGCTAGCCTGCACCCGGCTGGGTGCACAGGCAGGCGTGCCGGGATACGAGCAGGTGCAGCGCCTGCTTGCGGTGCGCCCTGCCGATGCGACCGAAGCGCTGGCCGCCTATGTCGGCTTCGCCTGATTCCCTTCATTACCGATTGCGTTTCCCATGAGCCATTCGCCCGACCATCCGTACGCTGTGGATTCCGACGACGCCAACCCGCCCTTGGTGAAGAACGAATACAAGTTCTCCCACGTCACCACCGGCCGCTATCTGCCCACGCCGGGCAAGGCGCCGGGCTGGCCGTTCGCGGAGATCGGCCACTGGAAGATGGACGTGGACGGCTGCGCCGACGACTGGATCGCGGAGCTCAAGGACTGGCGCCGCGAACATCTCGCCCGCATCGGCTACGACGACGCCAACTACCGCCGTCCCGAACTGCAATGGGCGCAGCGCAACTTCGTGCATGCGCAGATGATGGTGGAGGATCGCTACTTCTACGATCCGGAAGCCGGCCGCTACACCGTGGATCGCTACCTGGACGACCTGGAGCAGCGCTACGGCGGCATCGACAGCGTGCTGCTCTGGTACGTCTATCCCAATATCGGCATCGATGACCGCAACCAGTTCGACCTGGCGCGCGACCTGCCCGGCGGGCTCGACGGCCTGCGCGGCGCGGTGGAGGATTTCCACCGCCGCGGCGTACGCGTATTCCTGCCCACCATGCCATGGGACAACGGCACGCGGCCGCAGGGCCAGGCCGACTGGGATGCCGCGGCGGAACTGGTGAAAGCGGTCGGCGCCGACGGCCTCAACGGCGACACCTACAACGGCGTGCCGCGCGCCTTCTTCGATGCCTGCGCCGCCGCCGGCCGGCCCGTGGTGCTGCAGCCGGAATCGACCATCAGCGCCGAGGAGCAGCTGATCTGGAACGTGCAGAGCTGGGGCAAGAAGGCGCCGAACGAGGCGGTGCCGCCGGTGGCCAAGTTCAAGTGGCTGGAACCGCGCCACATGATCAACTACGAGAACCGCTGGGGCCGCGAGCGCAACCACGACCTGCAGTACATCTTCTTCAATGGCGTCGGCTACAACGCGTGGGAAAACGTGTGGGGCATCTGGAACCAGCTGACGCCGCGCGATGCCGAGTCGTTGCGCCGCATCGCCGCGATCGAGCGGCAGTTCGCGGCCGCGATGGTGAGCATGGCGTGGCGGCCGTACGAGCGCACGCTGCAGCACGGCGTGTTCGCCTCGCGCTTTCCGCTGGACGACTACACGGTGTGGAATCTCGTCAATCGTCACGAGTACGACGTCGATGGCGAACAGCTGGCCGTGCCGCATGTCGAGGGAGCGCGCTATTTCGACACCTGGCATGGCGTGGCGCTGGAGCCGCGGATCGAGAACGGACGGGCCATATTGTCGTTTGCGCTGGAAGCGCGCGGGTTCGGCGGCGTGCTGGCGCTGGCACCCGGTGCGGCGATCGACGGACTCGAGGCCTTCCTTGCGCGCATGCGCGAACTCGCCGCGACGCCGCTGAGCGCGTATTCCGCGGAATGGAAGCCGTTACCGCAGCAGTTGCGCCCGATCGCGGCAACGCCGTCGGCGGCATCGGCGCCGGAAGGCATGGTCGCCATCGCGGGAGGCGAGTTCGACTTCGCCGTCGGCGGCATCGAGATCGAAGGCCAGACCTGGGCCGGCAACGACGTGCAGTATCCGTGGGAGACCACGCCGCGCCGCGGCCATCGCCGCCGCATGCAGCTGCAGCCGTATTTCATCGACCGCACGCCGGTCACCAATGCGCAGTTCCACGCATTCCTGCAGGCCAGCAGCTGGCGGCCCGCCGATCCGCATCACTTCCTGCGCCACTGGCGCGATGGCGCGCCGCCGCCGGGCTGGGAAAACAAGCCGGCGACCTGGGTGTCGATCGAGGATGCGCGCGCCTATGCCCATTGGGCCGGCAAGCGCCTGCCGTACGAATGGGAATGGCAGTACGCCGCGCAAGGCACGGACGGGCGCCTGTATCCCTGGGGCAATACTTGGGATGAAAGTAAGGTGCCCGCAGTCAATCGACGTCGCACTTTGTGTGCACCCGACGATGTGGACGCGCATCCCGACGGCGCCAGTCCGTTCGGGGTGCTCGATTTGGTGGGCAACGTGTGGCAATGGACCAACGAGTACATTGACGAGCACACCCGCGCCGCCGTGCTGCGCGGCGGCAGCAGCTACCAGCCGCGCACTTCGCACTGGTATTTCCCGCAGGCCTATCGCCTGGACCAGCATGGCAAGTACCTGCTGATGGCACCGTGCAAGGACCGCTCCGGCTGCGTCGGCTTCCGCTGCGTGGTGGACGCCCCGTGAGCATGTCCGTGCAGCTGGAGGGTTTGCTCGGCGAGGCGCTGGCGGCGAATGCGCGCGGACGGCTTTCGCACTTCATCGTCGACGAACACAGCCCCGCCATTGCCTTGTTCGCGCCGGAGCGGCGCGCGCAGAACACCGAGGGCGACTGGTACGGCGAGCATGCCGGCAAGTGGTTGTACGCCGCCGCCAAGGCGGTCGCCCGCACCGGCGATCCGCAGCTGACCGCGCACCTGCGCCGCGTTGCCGATTTCCTGGTGTCGGTGCAGGAGCCGGACGGCTATCTCGGTACCTATGCGCCGGAACGCCGCTTCATGCGCCGGCAGCCGCCGAAGCCGCCGAGCTGGAACGGCGAACCCAGCGTGCGCACCTGGGATATCTGGACGCATGCATATCTGATCCTCGGCCTGCTGGAAGCGCACAAGCAGGTCGGCGAACCGCGCTGGCTCGAGGCGGCCCGACGCATCGGCGACCTGTGCTGGCACACGCTCAGCGAGGGCGGCATCGACATCACCGAGCTGGGCAACCACTTCGGCCTGTCGGCGACGGTGCTGCTGGATCCGGCGATGGAGCTGCACTTCGCCACCGGAGAGATGCGTTATCTGGAGCTGGCGAAACAGGTGCTGGCGCAGGCCAATGCCCACCCCGGGCTGGCCCTGCTGCCGCGCATCCAGGCCGGTGCCGATGCGGCGGAGATCGCCACGGGCAAGGCCTATCAGCTGGCGTGGAATCTGGTCGGCCTGGCGAAATTGCACAAGGCCACGGGCGAGATGGCGTATCGCGAGGCCGTGCAGCGCATGTGGCACAGCATCCGCACGCAACACCTTACCCTGGGCGGCGGTCCCTGGGGCGGCGTGGCGCATCGCTCGCGCGAGGTGTTCAATGCGCCGGGCGCGTTCAGTCCCTATGGCTATGTCGAGACCTGTTCCAGCCTCGCCTGGATCCAGCTCAACCGCGAGCTGCTGCTGATCGAAGGCGATCCGAAGTACGCCGAGGAGATCGAGCGCACCGCGTACAACGACCTGCTCGGCGCGCAGGCGCCGAACGGCGAGGACTGGTGCTACTACGTCTTCCCCAACGGCCGGCGCGTGCACACCACTTACTGGCGCTGCTGCAAATCCAGCGGCGCGATGGCATTGGAGGAATTGCCGGGCGTGGCGTATCGATGCGATGCGCGGGGCGTGGCGGTGAATCTCTATGGGCCTGGCGGCGTCGAATTCGATTGGCCCGGCGCCGGCACCGTCAAGCTGGAACAGCGCACGGCCTATCCCTTCCAGGGCGGCGTGGCGCTGCGCCTGACCATGTCGTCGCCGGCACGCTTCGTATTGAAGCTGCGCGTACCTTCCTGGGCGGAAGGTGCCAGGCTGCGCGTCGGCGGCGAATCCATCGCGGGCACGCCGGGAAGCTACGCCGCCATCGAGCGCACATGGAGCGACGGCGACGAAGTCATGCTCGACTTCCCCATGGCCGCGCGCGCCCACCGCGCCGTCAACCGCAACGTGCAGGAATCGCGCGCGCCCGACGGCGAGCCGGTGCAGCAACAGGTGCTGTGCTTCGAATACCTGGGCCTCACGCGCGGCCCGCTGGTCTATGCCACTGGCCTGATCGACGGCTTCAAGACCGAGGAAACCCTGCGCCTGCCGTCGGACGACCCCACCGACTGGCTCACCGTGCTGCCGCCGCAGGAAGGCGACGCCGCGCCGCTGCTGGAACTGCGTCCCCTCCTGCGCACGCCGCTGCGCTTCGAGCCGTACTACCGCGCGGGCGGCCGCGCCGACGGCGCCTGGCGGCTGACCTGGGTGCAGCTGGCACCGGAACCGCCGCGGTGAAGCAAGCGAAGCTGCTGACAGAACATATCGACCGCGCCTGTTTCCGCATGCGGTGCGGGCGCAAAGTAGCGACGACACGACATCGGCAACCCGAGCGGCACGCGGCCTATGGAAAGCACTTCACCTGATCCGGCCGGCGCGGCGCGCGGTCCCCTGCACGGCATCCGCGTACTCGACCTGAGCGCGTACATCGCCGGTCCCTACGGCTGCACCCTGCTCGCCGACCAGGGCGCCGACGTGCTGAAGATCGAACCACCCGGCGGCGACAACCTGCGCCAGTACCCGTCCACCCTGCCCAGCGAAAGCCGCGCCTTCCTCGGCGTGAACCGCAGCAAGCGCGGCATGGTGCTGGACCTGAAGAACCCCGCCGACCATGCGGTGCTGCTGCGCCTGGTGCGCGACGCCGACGTACTGGTGCACAACTTCCGCCCGAACGTGCCGAAGCGGCTGGGCATCGACTTCGACCAGCTCACCGCGATCAACCCGCGCCTGATCTACTGCGCCGTCACCGGCTACGGCGAATCCGGCCCGATGCGCGACAAGGCCGGCTACGACCAGGTGCTGCAGACCATGACCGGCATGTGTGCGCTGCAAGGCAAGCGCGGCGGCCCGCCGGAAATCATCTACGGCTCGGTGGTGGACTACTACGCCGCCGCCCTGCTCGCCGCCGGCGTGTCCTCGGCGCTGTACGAGCGCGAACGCAGCGGCCTGGGCCAGTTCGTCGGCGTGTCCCTGCTGCGCGCGGCGCTGACCATGCAGTCGGCGCGGCTGATCTGGGCGGATGGCGAGTCGCTGGATATCGGCCGGGACATGCGCTCCGGCGGCGTCACCGGCATCCACCCCACCGCCGACGGGCATATCTACATCTCCGCCAACACCCCGCGCTTCTGGCGCGCGCTGTGCGAGAAGACCGGCCTGCATGCGCTGGCCGAGGATCCGCGCTACGACACCGTGCGCAAGCGCGCCGAACACGCCGCCGAAATCCTGCCGCAGTTGCACGAGGCATTGGCTGCCCGGCCGGCGATGGCGTGGGAGGCACTGTTCGGCGACGAGGTACCCAGCGCGGCCGCGCGCCGCATCGAGGACATGTTCGAGCACCCGCAGGTGCTGGCCGAAGGCATCGTCGGCACCATCGAGCACCCGGTGGTGGGGCGCTATCACGGCGTCGCGCAGTCGATCAAATTCGGCCGCACACCCGGGCCGGAGCCGTTTGCGGCGCCGATGCTGGGGCAGCATACGGATGAGGTGAAGGGGAAGTTGTAGGGGCGCGTCGAGAACCGCCGGCGCAGCCGCGGCGTTCCGCTTGTGCGCTTTTGCTCTGGCTTTTGCTCTTGCTCTTGATCTTCAACCCCCTTGGCGCGGCGGTGAGGGCTGGACGATCAGGCCCCGAAGGGGGCGAGGACAGGAGTCCTCGCCTTTTTGACGGGACACGGATGTCCCGTCAAAAAGCCCAGCCAGCCCTCACGTACCCGGAGGTGACGTAGTCACCGGAGGGCGCCGTGCAGGGTGCCCTTCTCTTTGCCTACTTTCTCTTGGGCAAGCAAGAGAAAGTAGGTCGGGCCGCGGCAGCGGCACGAAACCCTCGCCTACGGCGAGACAAAGCTGCGCGCACCGCGACAATCAAGCGCACCGCAACTGGATTCCTGCCTGCGCAGGAATGACGAGCAAAGTGGATCCCGGCCTGCGCCGGAGTGACGAAAAGGCGGCCCCGCCGCCCCACAAAAACCACTAGAAAACCCACATTTGTCACGATCCATGTGGCAACCGCAAATGAAGAAACATTACCCCCAACATTCAATTTCGTAATTGTGCCCAGCCCCCGCCCATCCCAGCATGCGATCCACCGCAGCCCGGGACGGCGGAAGTCCAGCCACCGAAAGGGGAAATCGGCCGGACCTGCGCAAAGCCGATGGACACCAGTCCACGGACACAAAAATCTGTTGGGGAGTCGAAAGACCATGATCGAGAGATTGCATGGCGGGGCACTGCGCCGCCCGTCCCAGGCGCCCGCGCGCCTCGCCATGGCCGCCGCCATCGGCCTCGCCCTGCTCTACGGCGCCGCCGCGTCCGCACAGCAGGCCCAACCCGTGCAGGACAACGGCGCCCCGGCCAAGCCCGACGCGCAGCCCAAATCCAAGAAGGACGGCAAGAAAGACGAGAAACCGGTGCAGGAACTGGCCGGCGTCACCGTCACCGGCGTGCGCGCCAGCCTGCAGTCCGCCCAGCAGCTCAAGCAGAACGCCGACCAGATTGTCGACTCCGTCACAGCCGTCGACATCGGCGCGTTGCCCGACCGCAGCGTCACCGAAACCCTGCAGCGCGTGAGCGGCGTCACCATCGACCACTTCATGGCGCGCAACGACCCGGACCACTTCTCCGCCGAAGGCAGCGGCGTGATGATCCGCGGCCTCACCCAGGTGCGCAGCGAATTGAACGGGCGCGACGTGTTCAGTGCCAACTCCGGCCGCGGCCTGAGCTTCGAGGACGTGCCGGCCGAGCTGATGTCCGGCGTGGACGTGTACAAGAATCCCTCGGCCGAGATCATCGAAGGCGGCATCGGCGGCACGGTGAACCTGCGCACGCGCCTGCCGTTCGACTCGCCGGGACGGGTGATCGGCTTCACCGGCGGCATCAACGAAGGCGACTTCGCCAAGAAGAGCAAGCCCTCGGCCTCGTTCCTCTACAGCAACGTGTGGAAGACCGAGAACCACGGCGAATTCGGCGCGCTGTTCGACATCGCCTACTCGGAACTGGCCACGCGCTCGGACGGCATCCAGGTCGAGCCGTACGTGAAGCGCAATGACGCGGCCGTGCTCAACGGCACCAATTTCAGCAACGTCTATGTCCCGGGCGGCGCCGACTGGCGCACGCTGGACTTCAAGCGCCGCCGCATCGGCCTGGCCGGTGCGCTGCAGTGGCGCCCGACCAAGGATCTGGAGCTGACCAGCCAGGTGCTGCGCTCGGACTACCGCATGCAGTGGGACGAGTTCGGCGGCATCTTCAACGACAGCAGCAACAATGTGCATCCCGCCAACGGCGGCAGCTTCACCTACGACGGCAACGGCGTTTTCCAGAGCGGCTCGCTGGCGTCGGACTCGTGGCGCGGCAACCTCAACACCGACGGCGTGCGCTTCATGGCCGATCGTCGCTACTCGACCCAGCGCACCGTCACCACCGACTGGTCCAACAGCCTCAAGTACAACATCAATGACCAGATGGTGTTGTACGCCGACGCCCAGTTCGTGAAGTCCACCAGCAAGACGCTGGACTTCACGGTGTTCGATTCGATCTACCTGCCCAATGTCACGCTGAGCGTGCCCAACGGCTCCAGACCCACGGTCACCACCAATTCCGCGTACGCGCTCAATCCGGCGAATTATTTCTGGAGCGCGGCGATGGACCACCACGAGAACAATGTCGGCATCGAGCGTGCCTTGAAGCTGGACCTCGAATACAACTTCGAGGACAGCAAGTGGCTGCGTTACATGAAGTTTGGCGTGCGCGCCACCAACCGCAGCGAGCTGAACAAGAACAACGGCTACAACTGGGGCGTGGTCACCGACAACTGGGCCACCATCGGCAGTCCCAACGGCCTGGCGGACCTCGGCACGTACCTGCCGCACGAGTCCACCCTGTATTCGTACTCGAACTTCTTCCGCGGCGACGTCAACATTCCCGGCCAGCTGTACTTCCCCAGCGACAAGCTGGTGCGCGACTACCACTACGCCTACCAGCAGTTGAATTCGGTCGGCGTGCCCTGGGGCTGGAAGCCGCGCGACGAGTTCCGCAAGCAGGACATCAACAACCAGGGCGAGAAGACCAAGTCCGCCTACGCCGTGCTGTACTTCGGCAATGACGACGCGCTGGGCGTGCCGGTCGACGGCAACATCGGCGTGCGCCTGGTGCGCACGGACGTGGAAGCCACCGGCTTCGGCCAGTACCCCGACCTGACCACCTCGGGCGTGCCCGACAGCATCAAGGCGGTCTACAACGGCACGTACTTCCCGCTGGACGCCCGCGGCCACTACAAGAACGCGCTGCCGAGCTTCAACCTGCGCTTCAAGTTCACCGACGCCTTGCAATGGCGACTGGCCGCGTCCAAGGCGATGACCCGCCCGGACTTCACCCAGCTGCAGCCGTTCCTGCTGATGAGCGCCACGCTCAACTCGGACAACACCGCCGTAACCAAGTGGAACGGCACGGCCGGCAATCCGAACCTGAAGCCGATGCGCGCCAACCAGTACGACACTGCGCTGGAGTGGTACTTCGCGCCCGCCGGCCAGCTGTACACCACGCTGTTCTACAAGGACGTGCGCGATTACATCTCCAGCCAGACGCGCACCGAGATCTACGGCGGCCAGCCGTTCGAGGTGACCCGTCCGTACAACATGGGCAAGGGCAAGATCCGCGGCGGCGAAATCGGCTACCAGCAGTTCTTCGACTTCCTGCCGGGCTGGCTGAAGGGTTTCGGCGTGCAGGCGAACTTCACCTACGTCGACAGCAAGGGCGGCACCAACAGCGCCACCGACCCATACTCCAACACCACGGTGACCGGCGTCGTGCTGCCGCTGGAAGGCCTGTCCAAGCGCAGCTACAACCTGGTGGGCATGTACGAACTGGGCAACTGGTCGATGCGCCTGGCCTGGAACTGGCGCTCGCGCTACCTGCTGACCACCAGCGACGCGGCGACCCACTTGCCGACCTGGGCGGACGACTACGGCCAGCTCGACGGCTCGATCATGTATCGCCTCAACAAGAACGTGCAGGTGGGCCTGCAGACCAACAACCTCACCAACGCCACCACCAAGGTCCTGATGGGCCCGACCAGCTACGCCGACGGCACGATCGATCACCGCCTGTACAACCGCGGCTGGTTCGTCAACGACCGCCGCTACGAGCTGGTGGTGCGCGCGACGTTCTGATGCCGGGGGTCCGGGGCAAGGGCCAACCGGACCGCCACGTGCGGTCCGGTTGGCAGGCGGCGCTGGCGGTCTGCCTGCTGGCTTTCGCCGCGGCGGTGGCCGCGGAGGAAGCGGTGCCCTACCGCTACGCCGGCGTGCGTATCGGCGGTGGCGGTTTCGTCAGCGGGCTGGTGTTCCATCCGCGCGAGCAAGGCCTGTACTACGCACGCACCGACGTCGGCGGGGCCTACCGCTGGGACGCTGCGGCACAGCGCTGGGTAGCATTGACCGACTGGATCGAGGCGAAGGACGAGAACCTGCTGGGCATCGACAGCCTGGCGGTGGATCCGTCGGATGCCGGGCGTGTTTATCTCGCCGCCGGTACCTACACCACGCCGCAGGCGGGCCATGGCGCGGTGTTGCGTTCGGCCGATCGCGGCAAGCATTTCGAGCGTGCCGACTTGCCCTTCAAGATGGGCGGCAATGAACTGGGCCGTGGCAACGGCGAACGCCTGGCAGTCGATCCGCACGACGGGCGCGTGCTGTTCCTCGGTTCGCGCGGCGCGGGCCTGTGGCGCAGCGAGGACTACGGTGCGCACTGGTCGCAGGTGGAGAGTTTCCCCGCGGTCGCGACGTCGCCGTCCGCCAGCGCCGAGAACCCATGGCGGCGCCAGGCGATCGGCATCGTCTTCGTGGAATTCGAGCCGGCCACTGGCAAGCCGGGGCGCCCGACATCCACGCTGTACGCCGGCGTCTCCACGCAGGAGACCAGCCTGTTCCGCTCCGACGATGGCGGCCGCAGCTGGAAGCCGGTAGCCGGCCAGCCGGTCGGCCTGCGCCCCAATCACATGGTGCGTGGCGGCGACGGTGCGTACTACCTCAGTTACGGCGACGAGCCCGGTCCCGACAACATGCGCGACGGCGCGGTGTGGAAATACGAGCCGGCGACGGCGCGCTGGACCGAGATCACGCCGTGGAAGGACCAGCACAGCGGCTGGGGCGCGGTCACGGTCGATCCGCATGACCCCAAGGTGCTGATGACCGCCACCTTCGGGCACTACACGCCGAAGGACGAGCTGTTCCGCAGCGTCGACGGCGGCGCGCACTGGACGCCGGTATTCCCGCGTTCCGAGTTCGATCACGGCAAGGCCACCTGGACGCGCGACCACACGCCGCACTGGCTGGCTTCGATCGAGATCGATCCCTACGACCCGGATCACGTGCTGTTCGTCACCGGCTACGGCATCTGGGCCTCGCGCGACATGCGTGCGCTGGAGCGCGGCGGCACGGTGCACTGGTCGTTCCAGGACGAGGGCCTGGAAGAAACGGTGGCACTTGGCCTGATCAGTCCGCCGGAAGGCGCGCACCTGCTCAGCGCGATCGGCGATCTCGACGGCTATCGTCATGACGATCTGGATACCGCGCAGCTGCAATTCGCCGCTCCGCCACGCTACGCCAACGGCGAAAGCATCGACTTTGCCCAGGCCCGGCCCGCGCTGATAGTGCGCAGCGGCTTCCTGCGCAAGCCATTCGGCGCGGCGATCCGGGCGGCGTGGTCGCAGGACGGCGGCAAGCAGTGGCAGGCATTTGCCAGCGAACCGCCGGAGGGCGAAGGCGCGGGCAGCATGGCGATCGCGGCGGATGGGCGCGCCGTGGTATGGGCGCCGCGCAATGCGCAGCACGTGTATCTGACCCATGACTTCGGCAAGACGTGGGCGGCCGTCGAAGGTCTCGGGGCTGGCCTGCGGGTCTTGGCCGATCGCGTGGACGCGCAGCGGTTCTATGCATACGACCGCATGAGCGGCGCGCTTTACGCCAGTCGCGATGGCGGCGTGCGGTTCGCGCCGATCGGTGGCGCGTTGGGCGATGCATCGCATGGCCGGTTGCAGACGCGAGTGCAGGCAGCGCCCGATGCGGCTGGCGTGCTCTACGTTGGCAGCCGCGAAGGCGAGTGGCTGCGTGGCGATGACTCGGGGCGCGTGCTCAAGCGCTTCGAAGGCATCACCGGCGTCGACGCCTTCGGCTTCGGCAAGTCCGTGCCGGGATCGGACAAGCCCGTGCAGTTCCTCGCCGGCCGCCTGCATGGCGCGCAAGGCATCTTCCGCTCGCTGGACGATGGAACGAGCTGGCAGCGCATCGATGACGCGGAGCATCGCTATGGGCGCATCAGCCATCTCGTCGGCGACCCGCGCATCTTCGGCCGCTTGTATTTCGCCACCAGCGGCCGCGGCATCTTCTACGGCGATCCTATCGATACCGCCAGCGTAGGTTGGGGTGAGCCAAAGGCAAACCCCAACAAGGCGGTAGATACGAATTTGCCGACGTTGGGGTTCGCTGTGCTCACCCCAACCTACGCCGAGCGCAGGGGCGCGGAGGTAAGGCCGTGAGAAGAACGATGCGATATCTGGCTTGTGCCTGGCTTTGCCTTGCGCTCTCGTGGCCCGCCCTGGCCGAAGACATGCCGCGGCTGGTCGCCGAGCACGGCCGCCACGCCCTCCTCGTCGACGGCAAGCCCTTCCTGATCCTCGGTGCCCAGGTCAACAACTCCAGCAACTGGCCCGCCATGCTGGACGAGGTCTGGCCCGCGATCGGCCAGCTGCATGCCAACACCGTGCAGGTGCCGATCGCCTGGGAGCAGGTCGAGCCGAAGGAAGGCCAGTTCGATTTCAGCTTTCTCGACACGCTGGTCGAGCAGGCGCGGGAACATCGCGTACGCCTGGTCCTGCTGTGGTTCGCCACCTGGAAGAACAACGGCCCGAGTTACGCGCCCTCGTGGGTGAAGCTGGACGACCGCCGCTTCCCTCGCCTGATGAACCGCGAAGGGCGTCGCCTGAATTCGCTGTCGCCGCTGGCCGCCGCCACGCTGGAGGCGGACCGCAAGGCCTTCGTGCAGCTGATGACGCATCTGCGCAAGATCGATGGCGAGCGGCACACGGTGATCATGGTGCAGGTGGAGAACGAGTCCGGCACCTACGGCACCGACCGCGATCACTCGCCGATGGCGGACAAGGTCTTCGCCGGTTCGGTGCCCGAGGCATTGCTGCGTGCGACCGGGAAGCCCGCCGGCAACTGGAGCCAGGTCTTCGGCAACGACGCGGCCGAATTCTTCCACGCCTGGCACGTTGCGCATTTCATCGAGCAGGTCACCGCGGCCGGCAAGGCGGTATATCCGCTGCCGATGTATGCCAACGCGGCCTTGCGCGATCCGTTCAATCCGGGCCCGCCCGGCGCCTACGAAAGCGGCGGCCCCACCGACAACGTGCTGCACGTCTGGAAAGCCGCCGCGCCGTCGCTGGACGTGCTGGCGCCGGACATCTACAAGCCGGACTACAAGCACTACAGCACCTATCTCGAACGCTACGCGCGCAAGGACAATCCGCTGTTCGTCGCCGAGACCGGCAACGACAAGGTCTATGCGCGCTACGTCTATGCGGCGGTCGGTGCCGGCGCGATCGGCTGGTCCCCGTTCGGCATGGATTTCACCGGCTACAGCAACTATCCGCTGGGCGCGCGCAAGGTCGACGACGACACGCTGGCGATGTTCGCCGCCAACTACCGCGTGCTGGCGCCGATGGCGGGCGAACTGGCCGCGGCCGCCTATGCCGGTAAGCTGTGGGGCGCGGCGGAGCCGGATGACACGCACGAGGCGACGCTGGACCTGGGCGAGTGGCAGGCGCACCTGGGCTTCGGGCAGCTGCAGTTCGGCACCGAGCCGCCCAAGGGCAATCCCGACCATGCCGGCGGCGTGTTGATCGCGCAGCTGGCGCCGAACGAATACCTGGTCGTCGCCCGCGACGTGCGCGTGAGCTTTTCCCCGGCGCACGGGCGCAAGCCGGATTTCCTGCTCGATCGCGTCGAGGAAGGCCACTACGACCATGGCCGCTGGGTCTTTCGCCGCCTGTGGAACGGCGACCAGACCGACTGGGGTTTGAATTTCATCGGCGAGCCGCGCGTACTGCGCGTGCGGCTGGCCACGTACTGAAGGAACGAGATGCGCATGTCCCCGATCGCAAACCGCAAGTGGATGCCCTGGTGCGCGCTGGCGCTGGCCGTGCTGGCCGGCTGCGGCAAGGCGCCGGAGCAGGCCGATGCCGCCAAGCCCGCCGCCGGCCACGCCGAGAAGCTCGCCGACGGCGTGATCGTCCATCTGGATCAAGGTACGCAGCAGGTGCGCCTGCAGGCGGTGGACGAGCGCATCGTGCACGTCACCGCGGTGCCCGACGGCAAGTTCGAGCTGCCCGGCAGCCTGATGGCGGTGAAGACCGGCGGCGCCACGCACTTCACGGTGGACGAAACGCCGGACGCGGTGACGCTGAAGACGGAGCGGCTGTCGGCGCGGGTCTCGCTGCGCGACGGCGCGGTGCGCTTCCTCGACGCCAGCGGCAAGCCGCTGCTGGCCGAGCGCGCGGATGGCCGCACATTCCAGCCCGAAACGGTGGAGGGCAAGCCGTACTACGCGGTGCGCCAGCGTTTCGAATCGCCCGCCGACGAGGCCTTCTACGGCCTGGGCCAGCACCAGAACCGCCAGATGAACTACAAGGGCGAGGACGTGGAGCTGGCGCAGCACAACATGGACGTGGGCATTCCGTTCGTGGTGTCCTCGCGCAACTACGGCCTGCTGTGGGACAACAACTCGATCACCCGTTTCGGCGATGCGCGCGAATACCAGCCGCTCAGCCAGTCGCTGAAGCTCGACGACGTCGACGGCAAGCCCGGCGGTCTCACCGCCAGCTATTACGACGCCGGCGGCAGGCTCAAGCTCAAGCGCGTGGAGAAGCAGCCGGACTACCAGTACCTCAAGGATCTCGCGCAGTGGCCGGCCGAATCGCCGGCCAAGACCACCGGCAAGGTGGTGTGGGAAGGCAGCATCGAGCCGGCGATATCCGGCGTGCACAAGCTGCGCCTGTATGCCAGCAGCTATGCCAAGGTCTGGCTGGACGGCAAGCTGGTCTACGACGACTGGCGGCAGAACTGGAATCCCTGGTACCACAACCTGCGCCTGCCGATGGATGCGGGGAGCCAGCACAAGCTGCGCATCGAGTGGTTGCCGAACGAGGGCTATCTCACCCTGCTGCATCTCGATCCGTTGCCTGGTGATGAGCAGAACGAGCTGTCGCTGTTCTCCGAGGTCGGCCACGCGGTGGATTACTACTTTGTCGCGGGCGACAACCTCGACCAGGTGATTGCCGGCTACCGCGAGATCACCGGCAAGGCCGCCCTGCTGCCGCGCTGGGCGTACGGGTTCTGGCAGAGCCGCGAGCGCTACAAGACGCAGGCTGAAATCCTCGACACCGCCAAGCGCTATCGCGAACTCGGCCTGCCGCTGGACAACGTGGTGGAGGACTGGAGCTACTGGCCGGAAGATGCCTGGGGCTCGCACGATTTCGACAAGTCGCGCTTCCCCGATGCCAAGGGCCTGGTCGATCAGCTGCATGCCATGCACGTGCAGCTGATGATCTCGGTGTGGCCGAAGTTCTATCCGACCACCAAGAACTACCAGGAGCTGGACGCCAAGGGCTATATCTACCGCCGCAACGTGGAGAAGGGTGAGGTCGACTGGATCGGCAAGGGCTATCTCAATGCGTTCTACGACCCGTATGCGGAAGAAGCGCGCCGCATCTACTGGCGGCAGATCCAGGAAAAACTCGGCGCCGTCGGCATCGATGCATGGTGGCTGGATGCCTCCGAGCCGGATACGCATTCCAACCTCGACATCGCCGAGCGCAAGCTGCGCATGGGCCCGACCGCGCTCGGCCCGGGCGGCGCGTTCTTCAACTCGTATCCGCTGATGCACACCACTGGCGTGTACGACGGCTGGCGCCGCGACCACGGCGATCGCCGCGCCTTCATCCTGACCCGCTCCGCCTTCGCCGGACAGCAGCGCAATGCGGCGGCGACGTGGAGCGGCGACGTGGCTTCGCGCTGGAGCAACCTGCACGACCAGATTTCGGCGGGCCTGAACTTCTCGCTGGCCGGCATCCCGAACTGGACCACCGATATCGGCGGCTTCGCACTGGAGCCGCGCTATGAAAAGCCCGGCGCCGCGGATCTCGACGAATGGCGCGAGCTCAACCTGCGCTGGTTCCAGTTCGGTGCGTTCAGCCCGCTGTTCCGCTCGCACGGGCAGTTCCCGTACCGCGAGATCTACAACCTCGCCTCGCCCGGCTCGCCGGTATACGAAGCGCTGGCCTACTACGACCGCCTGCGCTATCGCCTGATGCCGTACATCTACACGCTGGCCGGCGATACGTACTGGAAGGACGGCACCATCATGCGCGGGCTCGCCATGGATTTCCCGGGCGATGCGAAGGTGCGCGGGATCGATGACGAGTACATGTTCGGCCCAGCGTTCCTGGTCGCGCCGGTGACGGAGTACAAGGCCACCTCACGTCCGGTGTACCTGCCGGCCGGCGCGGGCTGGTACGAGTTCCACACCGGCAAGTACCACGAGGGCGGTGCGGCGATCCAGGCCGATGCGCCGCTGGCGCGGATGCCGCTGTTCGTGCGTGCCGGTGCGATCGTGCCGACCGGTCCGGACATCCAGTACACCGGGGAGAAGCCGGACGCGCCGGTGACCTTGCTGGTGTATGCCGGCGCAGATGGGCAGTTCTCGTTGTACGAGGATGAAGGAACCACGTACGGCTACGAGAAGGGCCGCTACTCGCGCATTGCGCTGAGTTATGACGACAAGGCGAAGACGCTCACCATCGGCAAGCGCGAAGGCGATGGCAGCGGGGCGCCGGCGAAGCGGCAGTTCGTCGTCCGGGTGATTCGTGCGGACAAGGCGAATGCGGATGGGGTGGATGCGGGCGGCGATAAGAGCGTCGAATACGACGGCACAACGCAGACGGTAAAGCTGTAAAGCCACGGCGTAGGTTGGGGTGAGCCTGCGGCTCACCCCAACCTACGTCAGATCTTGGCCATCCCCAAAAATTGCCTCGGCGTGCAATTGAACTCGCGCCGAAACACCGCATACATATACTGCAGCGACGTAAACCCGCACCGCACGGCCACCTCCGCCAGCGGAATCGAGTTGTCCACCAGCATCGACCGCGCCATCTCCAGCTTGTGCTCGAGAATCGCCTGGTGCACGGTCTGCTTCAGCTCGCGCTTGAAATGCTCCTCGAGCAAGGTGCGCGAGATGCCCACGTAATCCGCCACCTGCTCGGTCTTGATGCCCAGGCAGGCGTACTGCCGGATGTAATGCTTCGCACGCATCACATACGGACTGCGCAGCGGTTCGTGCTGGCTGCTCGCCTGTACGCTCAAGCCCACCGGCGGCACCAGCACGCGCGTGCTGGAACAGTCGCCGCCGTGCAGCATCTGGTGCAGCACCTGCGCCGCCATGCGGCCCATCTCTTCCGCACCCTGGATCACCGAGGTCAGCGGGATACGGCTGAGCAGCTGCGCCATCGGATCGTTGTCGATACCCACCACGGCGATCTGCTCGGGAATCGGCACGTCGGCCACCACGCAGGCCTGCAACAGCTGCCGCGCGCGTGCATCGGTCACCGCCACCACGCCGATCGGCTTGGGCAGCGAGCGCACCCAGGCCACCATGTCTTCCTGCGAACGGCCCCAGCCGCCGGCGCTGGTGGGCGAGCCGCGGTAGACCATGCCTTCCAGGCCGTCGGCCGCGATCATGCGCAGGAACGCGTCCTCGCGCTCCTGCGCCCAGCGGTTGCCCGGCGAGGGCGGCAGGCCGTAGAAGGCGAAGCGCTGCAGGCCCTGCTCGATCAGGTGGTCATAGGCCACGCGCACCAGCTTGGTGTTGTCGGTGGCCACGTAGGGGATGTTGGCCGGATAGCGGCTGTCATCCGCGTAGGAACCGCCGATCGCCACTACCGGGATGGACAGGTGCGCCAGTGCCTCTTCCACGGTGGGATCGTCGAAGTCGGCGATGATGCCGTCGCCGCGCCAGTGCTGGATGCCCAGCGTGCGGCAGCGGAAATCCTCTTCCAGGAACAGGTCCCACACCACGCGGGTGGATTTCAGGTACTGGCCGATGCCGGCGATCACCTGCCGGTCGTAGACCTTGTTGGCGTTGAACAGCAGGGCGATGCGATGGGGCGTCATGGGCGTACCAGTGGCAGTAACCGACGGCACCTGCCGTAGATCATGGACGCTACCAGTTCGCCCTTGCGCCCGCATGTCGCAACGCGACAGGGAAAAAGAATGGTCAGGTGACGGATTTCGCAATTGCACCAAAACAGCGCCGATTGCAGCATCCGGAGCATCCGCAGCCGACCCTGAATCCCCCGGGCGGCTCGCACGGGAGGCTTTCCGATGAGTTATTTCGAACACGTGGCGCCGATTCGTTACGCCGGCGCTAAGACGGACGATCCGCTCGCGTTCCGTCACTACGATCCGTCGCGGGTCATCCTGGGCAAGCGCATGGACGAGCACCTGCGCCTGGCCGTGTGCTATTGGCACAGTTTCGTGTGGCCCGGCATGGACATGTTCGGCGCCGGCACCTTCCAGCGCCCCTGGCAGCAGGCCGGCGACCTGATGGCGCAGGCCCATGCCAAGGCCGACGCGGCCTTCGATTTCTTCCAGCGCCTGGGCGCGCCGTTCTACACCTTCCACGACACCGACGTCGCCCCGGAAGGCGCCAACCTGGCCGAGTATTCGCGCAACTTCGCCGCCATGGTCGATGTGCTGGAGGCCAAGCAGGCCCAGACCGGCATGAAGCTGCTGTGGGGTACCGCCAACCTGTTCAGCCACCCGCGCTACGCCGCGGGCGCGGCCAGCAGCCCGCAGCCGGAAGTGTTCGCCTACGCCGCCAGCCAGGTGTTCCACGCCATGGGCGCCACGCACCGCCTGGGCGGCGCCAACTATGTGCTGTGGGGCGGGCGCGAGGGCTACGACACCCTGCTCAACACCGACCTGCGCCGCGAGCGCGCGCAGCTGGGCCGTTTCTTCCAGATGGTGGTGGAGCACAAGCACAAGCTGGGCTTCCAGGGCACCATCCTGATCGAGCCCAAGCCGCAGGAGCCGACCAAGCACCAGTACGACTACGACACCGCCACCGTGTACGGCTTCCTCAAGGAATTCGGGCTGGAGCGCGAGGTCAAGGTCAACCTGGAAGCCAACCACGCCACCCTGGCGGGGCATTCCTTCCATCACGAGGTGGCCACGGCGATCTCGCTCGGGGTGTTCGGCAGCATCGATGCCAACCGCGGCGATCCGCAGAACGGCTGGGATACGGATCAGTTCCCCAACAGCGTGGAGGAACTGACCCTGGTGATGTACGAAATCCTGCAGGCCGGCGGTTTCACCACCGGCGGCTTCAACTTCGACACCAAGGTGCGTCGCCAGAGCGTGGATGCGGCCGACCTGTTCCACGGCCATGTCGGCGCGATCGACGCGCTGGCGCTGGCGCTGGAGCGCGCGGCGAAGATGATCGACGACGACCGCCTGGCCGCGTTCAAGGCGCAGCGTTATGCCGGCTGGGACGCCGGGCTGGGCCAGCAGATCCTCGACGGCGGCTACACCCTGCAGGCCCTGGCGGACGAAGCGGCCAAGCGCGACCTGCGCCCCGGCCACGTCTCCGGCCAGCAGGAGCGGCTGGAGAACCTGGTCAACCGCTACATCTACGGTTGAGCCCGATGTTCCTCGGGCTGGACCTGGGCACCTCCGCGGTCAAGGCCGTGCTGGTCGATGCGGCCGGCGCGGTGCGGGCCGTGGCCTCGCAGCCGCTGACGGTGTCGCATCCGCGACCGCGCTGGTCCGAGCAGGATCCGGTGGACTGGTGGCGCGCCGCCGTCGCCGCCATCGATGAGTTATTGCAGGCGGCAGCACGGGATGGCATTCCGGCCAGCCGCGTGGCCGCCATCGGCCTCAGCGGCCAGATGCACGGCGCCACCCTGCTCGACCGCAGCGACCGCGTACTGCGTCCGGCCATCCTGTGGAATGACGGACGCAGCGACGCGCAGTGCCGCTGGATGGAAACGCTGCCGGACTTCCATGCGATCACCGGCAACCTCGCCATGCCCGGCTTCACCGCGCCCAAGCTGGCCTGGGTGCGCGAGCACGAGCCCTCGGTCTTCGACGCGGTGGCCAAGGTGCTGCTGCCCAAGGACTACCTGCGCCTGTGCCTCACCGGCGACTACGCCAGCGACGTTTCCGACGCGGCGGGCACCTTGTGGTTGGACGTCGGCAAGCGCCAGTGGAGCGACCCGATGCTGGCTGCCTGCGGCCTGACCCGCGAGCAGATGCCGGGCGTGCACGAAGGCAGCGAACCCGCCGGCCGCCTGCGCGCCGAGCTGGCCGAGCGCTGGGGCATGGCGCGCGTGCCGGTGGCCGCCGGCGGCGGCGACAATGCGGCCGGCGCGGTGGGTGCGGGCATCGTGCGGCATGGGCAGGCGATGCTGTCGCTGGGCACCTCCGGCGTGTACTTCGCCGTCTCCGACGGTTTCCTGTCGCGGCCCGAACAGGCCGTGCACAGCTTCTGCCATGCCCTGCCGGGCACCTGGCACCTGATGTCGGTGATGCTCAACGCCGCCAGCTGCCTGGACTACACCGCGCGCCTCACCGGCCATGCCGACGTCGGCGCCATGCTGGCCGAGGCACAGGCCGCGCCGCGGCGCGACGACGGCCCGCTGTTCCTGCCCTATCTCACCGGCGAGCGCACGCCGCACAACGACGTGCACGCCACCGGTTCGTTCACCGGCCTGCAGGCCGACACCACCCGCGCGGACCTCGCCAACGCCACGCTGGAAGGCGTCGGCCTGGGGCTGCTCGACGGCATCGAAGCGGTGGACGCGGCCGGCCTGCGCGCGGATCGCGTGGCGGTGATCGGCGGCGGCACGCGCAGCGCGTATTGGCTGCAGATGCTGGCCGATATCGCCGGCCGCCCGCTCGAACTGCGCGCGGGCGGCGACGTGGGCGCCGCGCTCGGCGCCGCACGCCTGGCGCACCTGGCCGCCGAGCCGGGCGCGCGCATCGACGAAGTGTGCGCCATGCCGCCGCTCGTGAGCGAATACCTGCCCGACGCCGCCCGACATGCCTACTATCGCGAACACCGGCAGCCGCGGTTCCGCGACACCTACCGACGGTTGCGCACCGCGGCGACGCCTTGAGCGGCCGGCCATTCATTTGAGGGGAACACCCATGAAGCGTTTGTTCGCGCGAGTCCTGCTGGCCCTGGCCGCGACCGGCCTGGCCGTGGCCGCACTCACCGCCTGCAGCGGCAAGGCCTCCGACCAGCCGAAGATCGGCTTCTCCATCGACGACATGCGCCTGGAGCGCTGGACGCGCGACCGCGACTACTTCGTGGCCGCCGCTGAGAAGCTGGGCGCCAAGGTCTATGTGCAATCGGCGGATGGCAACGAGCAGCGCCAGGTGCAGCAGCTGGAGAACCTGATCTCGCGCGGCGTGAACGTGCTGGTGATCGTGCCGTTCAACTCCAAGGTGCTGGACAACGTGATCGCCGAGGCCAAGCGCAACGGCATCAAGGTGATCTCCTACGACCGCCTGATCCTCGGCGCCGACGTCGACGCCTACATCTCCTTCGACAACGAGAAGGTCGGCGAACTGCAGGCGCAGGGCGTGCTCGATGCGGTGCCCAAGGGTAATTACTTCCTGCTCGGCGGCTCGCCCACCGACAACAACGCCAAGATCCTGCGCGAAGGCCAGCTGAAGGTGCTGCAGCCGGCGATCGACCGCGGCGACGTCAAGATCGTCGGCCAGCAGTGGACGCCGGAATGGGATGCCTCCAAGGCGCTGCGCATCGTCGAGGACGCGCTTACCGCCAACCACAACGATATCCAGGGCATCGTCGCCTCCAACGACGCCACCGCCGGCGGCGCGATCCAGGCGCTGGCCGCGCAGCAGCTGGCCGGCAAGGTGGCCGTGTCCGGCCAGGACGCAGACCTCGCCGGCGTGCGCCGCGTGGTCGACGGCACCCAGGCGATGACCGTGTACAAGCCGCTGAAGACTATCGCCACCACCGCGGCGGAGCTGGCGGTGAAGCTGGCCAAGGGCGAGGCGCCCACGTACACCGGCAAGATGAACAACGGCAAGAAGGACGTGGATTCGGTCCTGCTGCAGCCGACCCTGCTGACCAAGGACAAGGTGGACGACACCGTGATCAAGGACGGTTTCTACACCCGCGAACAGATCTACGGCGCGAAGTAAGCGCGATGGCCGGGGAAAGCTGCCTGTTCGAGATGCGCGGCATCGCCAAGTCCTTCGGCGGGGTCAAGGCGCTGGACGGCATCGACCTTCGCTTGCGCGCGGGCGAATGCCTGGGGCTGTGCGGCGAGAACGGCGCGGGCAAGTCCACGCTGATGAAGGTGCTGTCCGGCGTCTACCCGCACGGCAGCTGGGACGGCGAGATCCTGTGGCAGGGCCAGCCGCTGCGCGCGCGCTCGGTGCGCGACAGCGAGCGCGCCGGCATCGTGATCATCCACCAGGAACTGATGCTGGTACCGCAACTGTCGGTGGCGGAGAACATCTTCCTCGGCCACGAGATCACCCGCCCCGGCGGCCGCATGGACTACGACGCCATGTATGCCAAGGCCGACGCGCTGCTGCAGGAGCTGGGCCTCCACGATGTCAACGTGGCCTTGCCGGCGATGCATTACGGCGGCGGTCACCAGCAGTTGTTCGAGATCGCCAAGGCGCTGGCCAAGCAGGCGAAGCTGCTGATCCTGGACGAGCCGACCTCGTCGCTGACCTCCAGCGAGACCGAGGTGCTGCTGGGCATCGTCGAGGATCTCAAGCGCCGCGGCGTCGCCTGCATCTACATCTCGCACAAGCTCGACGAGGTGGAACGCGTGTGCGACACCGTCTGCGTGATCCGCGACGGCCGCCATATCGCCACCCAGCCGATGCATGAGCTGGACGTGGACACGCTGATCACCCTGATGGTCGGCCGCAAGCTGGAGAACCTGTATCCGCGCATCGAGCACGCCATCGGCGAGGTGATCTTCGAGGCGCGCCACGCCACCTGCCTCGACCCCGTCAATCCGCAGCGCAAGCGGGTGGACGACGTGTCGTTCCAACTGCGCCGCGGCGAGATCCTCGGCATTGCCGGGCTGGTCGGCGCCGGGCGCACCGAGCTGGTGAGCGCGATCTTCGGCGCCTACACGGGCAAGAGTTCGGTCGAGCTGTTCCTGGAAGGCCGTCCGCTGAAAATCCGCTCGCCCGCCGATGCGATCCGCGCCGGGCTCGGCATGGTGCCGGAGGACCGCAAGCGCCACGGCATCGTGCCGCTGCTCGGCGTGGGCGACAACATCACGCTCGCCACGCTCGATCATTACGCGCACGCCGGCCATATCGACCGCCAGCGCGAGCTGGTGGCCATCGAGGCGCAGATTGCCGAGCGTCGCGTCAAGACCGCCAGCCCCGCCCTGCCGATTGCCCGCCTCTCCGGCGGCAACCAGCAGAAGGCCGTGCTGGCCAAGATGCTGCTGGCGCGGCCGAAGGTGCTGATCCTGGACGAGCCCACGCGTGGCGTCGATGTCGGCGCCAAGGCCGAGATCTACCGGCTGATCTTCGAGCTGGCCGCGCAGGGCGTCGCCATCGTCCTGGTCTCCTCGGAGATGCCGGAAGTGCTGGGCATGGCCGACCGCGTGCTGGTGATGGGCGAAGGCCGGCTGCGCGGCGATTTCCCCAACCAGGGCCTGACCCAGGAACAGGTGCTGGCCGCGGCGATCGATACTTCCGCGCGCGCCGCCTGACTTTCTCTACGGAAACCGCATGCAAGCCCAGTCCATCCAGCAACTGTTCGCCCGTTACAAGATCCTGGCCCTGCTGCTGGCGGTGGCGGCGATCTGGGTCTTCTTCCACGTGGCCACCGGCGGCGACTTCGTCACGGCGCGCAACGTGTCCAACCTGTTCCGGCAGATGGCCATCACCGGCATGCTCGCCTGCGGCATGGTGTTCGTGATCATCGCCGGCGAGATCGACCTGTCGGTCGGTTCGCTGCTGGGCCTGCTCGGCGGCGTGGTGGCGGTGCTGACGGTCAACCAGGGCTGGTCGACGCCGGTGGCGATCGTTGCAGTGCTCGGGCTTGGCGTATTGATCGGCCTGTTCAACGGGTTCTGGGTAACGCGCCTGCGCGTGCCTTCGTTCATCGTCGGCCTGGGCGGGATGCTGGCGTTCCGCGGCGTGCTGCTGGGCACTACGCACAGCGCGACCATCGCCCCGGTACCGGCCGACCTGGTCTACCTGGGCCAGGGCTATGTGTCGCCGCTGTGGTCCACGGTGCTGGGCGTGGCGATCTTCGCGGTGGTGGTCGCGCTCGCCGTATTGCGCCGTCGCCGCCGCGCGCAGCTGCAGATCCGCCAGCTGCCGTGGTGGGCGGACCTGCTCAAGGTGCTGGCGATCGGCGCGGCGCTGGGCGTATTCGTCGCCACGCTCAACAGCTATGGCGGCATCCCGCTGCCGGTGCTGATCCTGGTCGCGCTGCTGGCGGTGTTCTCCTACCTGGCCTCGCAGACCGTGCTGGGCCGGCATATCTATGCGGTGGGCGGCAACCTGGAAGCCACGCGGCTGTCGGGCGTCAACGTCGCGCGGGTGAAGCTGGTGGTGTTCGGCATCATGGGCCTGATGTGCGCCTTCGCGGGCATCGTCAACACCGCGCGCCTGGCCGCGGGCTCGCCCTCGGCCGGCACCAACGGCGAGCTGGATGCGATCGCGGCGTGCTTTATCGGCGGCGCTTCCATGCGCGGCGGCGCGGGCACCGTGCATGGCGCGCTGATCGGCGCGCTGGTGATGGCCAGCCTCGACAACGGCATGTCGATGATGGATGTGGACACGTACTGGCAGTACATCGTGAAGGGGGCCATCCTCGTGCTCGCCGTGTGGGTGGACGTGCTGTCCCGCCCGCAGCGCGACTGAACACGCGGGCCCGCCGCCGCCCTCCGCAAGGCCACGACATCGGCTTCACCGCTTTTTCGCAGGTGTGATTCCTATCCTCGCGGCATGGAGGGACTGATCCGCCAGGCGTACCGACGTTACGACTTCGCGGTTTCGGTCGCCGCGGTCGGCCTGGCGGCGGCCGCCTCGATCTGGCTGACCCGCTTCGGCGGCCCGCTGGCCACGGTCTGGATCGCCAATGGCCTGGCCATTGCCGCGCTGATGCGGCGCGGCGGCGAGGGCATGCTGCGCTTCCTTGCCATCACCACGGCGATGGTCTGGCTGCTCGGCGTGCTCGGCGGCTTCAGCGCGCTGAATGCGCTCAACCTCACCCTGGTCAATGCGCTGGAAATCGGCTGGGTGGTGCGCATGCTGTCCGGCAGCGAGGGTGTCACCTACCTGGAACAGCCGCTGGGCGTGCAGCGCTTCATCGTGTGGGCGGTGGTGGTGGCGCCGGTGGTCACCTCCGCCCTGGCCGCGCCGGTGCATGCGCTGGAGACGGGTGCCGGCATGTGGCTGACCCTGGGCATGCGCTCGTGTTCGCATGCGCTGGGCAATGCCATCGCGGTGCCGCTGGCGCTGGGCATCGCGCGCTGGCGGCATATCGCGCCGCTGTCGCAGCAGCGCGCGCGACGCAGCCTGCTGGCCCTGCTGTTGCTGGCGCTGGCCACGGTCGGCGCCTTCGTGCAGCCGGAGGTGCCGGGCCTGTTCGTCGTATTTCCGCCGCTGGTGCTGCTGGCGATGGTCGGCAACCGCCGCTGGGGCGTCGGCGGCGTGCTGATGGTGGCGCTGCTGGGCGGCTGGCTGACCGTGATCGGACAGGGACCGATCGCCGAACCGGGGGCGCCGCCCGCACTGGCGACCATGCAGTTCCAGCTGTTCGTGCTGTGCTGCATCGCCGTGGCGCTGCCGCTGGTCACTTCGATGGAGCAGCGCCGCCGCCTGGGCCGCACCTTGCGCGGCAGCGAGGCGCGCTACCGCATGCTGGCGGAGTACTCGCACGACCTGGTGCTGTTGCTCGATGCCCAGGGCTACTGCAAATACGTTTCGCCGGCGGCCTACCCCATCCTCGGCTATCGCCCCGACAAGCTGGTGGAGAGTTCGTTGCAGAGCCTGATCGACGAGGCGAGCCTGGCCACGGCGGTGGAACTGTGGCGCCGCCTGATCAACGGCGACCATCCGGGCACCACCCTGCTGCGTATGCGCCACGCCGACGGCTCGTATCGCGTCATGGAAGCGGCCGGCGGCGTGATCGACGAGGAACCGGACCGGGTGATCCTCACCCTGCGCGATGTCACCGCGCGCATCGGCGCAGAAGATGCCCTGCGCGAGGAACGCCGCCTCACCGACATCACCCTGAAGGCGATCGGCGATGCGGTATTCACCCTGGACCGCGAGGGCCGCCTCGGCTTTGCCAACCCCGCCGGCGCCGAACTGCTGGCGCGTTCCACCCAGCCCTTCGCCGACAAGCTGGAAGACCGCCTGCCGCTGTGGCGCGCCAGCGAACGCGTGCGCGAAGACCATCCCGTGCGCACCGCCTTGAATACCGGTGCGCCGGCCGGCCCGCTGCTGTGCGTGCTGGAACTGGAGGGCGAGCCTTCGCGGGCGATGGAATGCTCGGCCGTGCCGATCCGCAACGAGCTGGGCGGCGTGATCGGCGCGGTGTTCGTGCTGCATGACGTGAGCGCGATCCTGGCCTTGTCCGAGCGCATGTCGCACCTGGCGCATTTCGATGCGCTCACCGACCTGCCCAACCGTCCGTTGCTGCTGGAGCGGCTGTCGGCCGCGCTGGGACGCGCGCGGCAGGGTGCGCATCACCTGGCGGTGGTGTTCATCGACGTGGACCGCTTCAAGCAGATCAACGACACGCTGGGCCACGTGGCCGGCGATGCGGTGCTCAAGCAGGTGGCGGAACGGTTGCTGTCGGCGATGGGCGCCGGCGATACGGTGGCCCGGCTGGGCGGCGACGAGTTCGTGGTGCTGATTCCCGCAGTGAACGATCGCGACGCGGTGGCAGCCTGTGCATTGCAGGCGCTGGAAGCGCTGAGCGCGCCGATGCGCGTGGGCCGGCGCGAGCTGCGGCTGACCGCCAGTATCGGCATCGCCATGTTCCCCGACGACGGCGACGAGCCGGACCTGCTGATCCGCCATGCCGACATGGCGATGTACGCAGCCAAGCGTGCGGGCCGCAACGACTACCACTTCTACATCTCCAGCATGGATGCGGGGGCGCAGGCCGAGTTCGACCTCGAGAACGCCCTGCGCGCGGCGCTGGCGCGCTCGGAGCTGTTCCTGGATTTCCAGCCGCGCGTGGATACCAGCGATGGCCGCATGCTCGGCGCCGAGGCATTGCTGCGCTGGCGCCGCACCGACGGCACGGTGTGCCGGCCGGATGCGTTCATTCCGATCGCCGAGGCCAGCGGCCTGATCCTGGTGATCGGCGCCTGGGTGCTGAAAGAGGCCTGCCAGGCCTGCCGCGACTGGCAGGACGGCCCGCTGCGCGACGTTGGCGTGAGCGTGAACATCTCCCAGCTGCAGTTCGGCCGCGAGAACTTCCTGCAGCTGGTGATGGAGGCGCTGCGCGAGGCCGGCCTGCCACCGCACCTGCTGGAGCTGGAACTGACCGAGAGCATGCTGATGGAGCCCACCGACGCGGTGCGCCAGCGCATCGCGGGATTGAAGTCGCTGGGGGTGAATCTCTCGATCGACGACTTCGGCACCGGCTATTCCAGCCTTGCCTATCTGCGCCGCTTCGCCATCGACACGCTGAAGATCGACCGCAGCTTCATCGCCGACATGGCGGACGATCCGGAAGATGCCTCGGTGATCCACGCGATCATCGCGTTGGCGATCAGCCTCGGTAAGCGCGTGGTGGCGGAAGGCGTGGAGACGCAGCGCCAGGCCGACCTGCTCGCTGCGCTGGGCTGCCACGAGATGCAGGGGCATCTGTACAGCCCGCCGGTGGATGCGGCGCGGCTGGCAGAATTTGCGCGCAGGCGTGGCGCCGCCCGGACACGCAGGTTGGGGTGAGCCGCAGGCGACTGCGAAGGCAGGATGCCGTAGCGAACATCCGCGTAGCGGATGGCCCGAAGGGCGGGCTGCTGAGGCAGCCCGTAACTCCAACGCTGCGGTGCGTTCGGATGTCGCGACGTTGGGGTTCTCACCCCAACCTACAACAGCCGCTCCCCCACAAAATCCACGAACGCCCGCAGCTTCGGCAGCATGTGCCGCCCCGACGGCCACAACAGATAAAACGTCCCGCACACCTTCGCGTACTCCTCCAGTACCGGCACCAGCTCGCCCGAGGCCAGGGCCGCGCGCACCGCATGCTCCGGCACATAGGCGATGCCGCGGCCGCGCTGAGCGAAGCACACGCGGGTGTCCACGTCGTTGCACACCATGGCGATGGGAATCTCCACCTCCGGCGGCGTGGGCCACACCTCCAGCTTGCCGCTGGTGGGAAAGCGGTAGTGCAGGCAGTCGTGCAGCAACAGGTCGGCCGGTTCGCGCGGCGTGCCCTTGCGCGCCAGATAGCCGGGCGAAGCGACCAGGCAGCGGCGGAAGGTGCCGATGCGGCGCGCGCTCAGGCGTGAATCGCCGGGCTCGCCCACGCGCAGCACGGCGTCGAAACCCTCCTCGATCACATCGACCAGGCGGTCGTCGAAATCCAGGTCCAGCCGCACCTGCGGATAGGCCTGCATGAAATCCGACAGCACTGGCAGCAGCAGGCTGCTGGCCAGCGGCAGGCTCACCCGCAGGGTGCCGCGCGGTTCGCCGGACGGGTCGGTGAGTTCCGCTTCGGCCAGTTCCAGCTCGTCCAGCGCACGTCGGCAGCGCGCCAGGAACAGCTGGCCCTCGGCGGTGAGTGCCACGCTGCGGGTGCTGCGGTGGAACAGGCGCACGCCCAGCTGCTGTTCCAGCCGCGCGATGGCCTTGCCGACGGCGGAGGCGGAGACGCCCTGCAGGCGTCCGGTCTCCACGAAGCTGAGGGTGTCGGCGACCTGCACGAAGGTCTGCAGGACGCCAAGACTGTCCAGGGATTTCATGGATTGCGGAAATACAGTTCCGTAAAGCCCGGAACTCTACCCGTCTTTTTCCGGCGGCGCGCGGTATCTAACTTATGGCTCCTCTTAAGAAAGGAGCCTTTCCATGCAGCCGATCCCGGAATCGCGGCGATGAGCGCCGCCGACAAAGCCCTCCCCTGCGAAGCCTGCGAGCCGACGCCCGCGCGCCTGCCCATGCTTGGCCTGCTGGCGCTGGCCTGCGGCGCCTTCATCACCGTGCTCACCGAATGCATCGTGGCCGGCCTGCTGCCGGCGATGAGTCGTGATCTGGGCATCAGCGAGGCCGCCGTCGGCCAGCTCACCACCGTCTATGCGCTGGGTTCGCTGCTCACCGCGATCCCGCTGGTCAAGCTCACCAGCCACCTGCCGCGCCGGCCGCTGCTGATGGCGGCGATCCTCGGTTTCGCGCTGGTCAACAGCGCCATGGCCTGGACCGATTCGTACACGCTGATGCTCCTCTCGCGCTTCCTCGGCGGTGTCGCCGCCGGCCTGCTGTGGGCGCTGCTGGCCGGCTATGCCAGCCGCATGGTGGCGCCGCAGCTGCAGGGGCGCGCGATCGCGGTGGCGATGGTCGGCACGCCGCTGGCGATGTCGATCGGCATTCCTGCCGGCACGTGGTTGTCGCAGCTGATCGGTTGGCGCTGGGTGTTCGGTCTGATGTCGATCCTGAGCGTGGCGCTGGTGGGCTGGTCGCGCGCCGCGCTGCCGCCGGTACCCGGCCTGCCGGCGCGGCATGGCGGCTCGCTGCGCGAGGTGCTGGCGCGGCCCGGCCTGCTGGCGGTGTACGTGGTGATGCTGCTGGCCGTGCTGGCGCACAACGTGCTGTACACGTATATCGCGCCGTTCGTGGCGCTGTCGGGCTCGCAGGGGACGCTGGACCGCCTGCTGCTGCTGTTCGGCGTGTCGTCGGTGGTCAGCATCGCGGTGACCGGTGCGCTGATCGATCGCTGGATGCGCGCGCTGATCGCGCTGGGTATGGCGCTGTTCCTGCTGGCGGCGGTGGCGATGGCCTTGTGGCCGGCGTCGCAGGCGGTGCTGGTGGGTGCGGTGGTGGTGTGGGGGCTTGGTTTCGGCGGCGCGGCGACGCTGATCCAGACGGCGGTGGCGCGGCGTTCGGGCCAGCAGCAGGATCTGGGGCAGTCGCTGGTGGTGGTCGGTTGGAACCTGGCGATCGCCGGCGGCGGCGTGGTGGGCGGGGTGATGCTGAAGTCGGGCGGCGCGGCGTTGCTGCCGTGGGCGCTGGTGGGATTGCTGATGGTGACGCTGTGGGTCGCGGTGCCGGCGAAGAAAGCGTGGGCTTGAACGACGAGGCAGGTTGGGGTGGGCCGGAGGCGAACCCCAAGGTTGCGTTGGGGTTCGCTTCGCTCACCCCAACCTACGCCTCTTAAAAAAACCGAACGTTTGGTTTTCTCTCCGCTCCTACGGATATCCCCACTTCCACATCAAATCATTCGCCCGATTGATCAAGGCCTTGCGATACGCCTCGATGATCATCCGCGCATCGGTGCTCAAGCCGGAATCCCATCCGCGATCCATCGCTTCGAACAGCGCATGCGCCACTGCTGCGTCGTATTCGATCTTGGTGGGGTCGAAATCCTCGGGCGAGGGTCGGAAGTTTCCTTCGACGCAACGCATCGGTGCTTTCAAGCGCATCGCACTGTTCTCCGCCGGGTGGAGGTCGGCGATTACAACAAGCGCGAGCAGGAGCGTGTAGTAGCCAAAAGGCCGAGGCGATGCATTCGGTGACGCGCAAATCGGCGTCGGGGCTGTCCGCCATGTGCATGGCCCACAAATTGCGTGCGAATGCGCGGAAGGTCTCGGGCGCCGTCATGAAGGCCGGATCGAACGATGAAGGTGATCGTCTATCACGTGCGTGACGAGATGCCGCCTTCTTGCTTGAAAGCATTGCGTGGCCATGAAGGGCGCGCCGTGGTTGCTCGCGCGCCCGCATGCTGTCAGCTCAGAGGTCGGAGAAATGCGGATCCAGCGGCCGCAGCTCGCACTCGACTTCCCACTGGTCGCCGTGAGCCTCCAGGAAGCGCTCCATCCAACGCGAAGCTTCCTCGGTGCTGGCGGCCTTGAGCATGAAATAGCCGCCGATCACTTCCTTGGTCTCGGTGAACGGACCGTCCGTCGACCTGATGCGTCCTTTGGACAGGCGCAGGCGCTTGCCGTCCTTGGTCGGCATCAGCCCTGCGGTATCGACCAGCACGCCAGCCTCCTTCATTGCTTCGATCAGCTGGCCCATCTCGGCCATCAGGCGCTCGTCGGGGACTTGGCCGGAGGTTTCGTTGATGCGGATGAGGGTGAGGAAACGCATGGCCTGCTCCTGGGGTAGAGAAACGGGACGGCCGCGGCGCAGCCTGAGAATCTCGGTTCCGTCCTTGCGACGAGCCGAGCGTGGGGAAATCGACAAATCTCGGTGCACTCGCTGACTGCATCGATTTACCTGGCTCCATGGCCAATGGCTAGCTTTCAACTCGGTATGGTAATTAACATGGCCAAGATATATAACTTGGCCATGTTACGAACGGCGATGCCACCGTGCCAAACTCGGACCACGCACGCAAAGTTGCGGAAAGCCTGGCTCAACTCCTCGAAAACCAGGGCTGGGCGGTTGACCTGGAACCTCGTCGCGGATCGGTGAGTCCCGATCTGATTGCCAGGAAGGGAAAGATCCGCTACGCGGCCGAACTCAAGTACGCGCGGGAAGGACGCCCGGATCGGGTGCTGCCCTTGCTGTCGCAGGCGATCCTGCAATCGAGCCGGTATGCCCGGGACGGGGCGATGCGTCCGCTTGCCGTGATCTTCGTGGATCAGATCTCGTCATCGTTGCATCGCAAGGTCGAGCGGTTCCACAAAGAATACGCGCCGGATGTCGCCGTCGGACTGGTTGCGGAAAAGGGTGCGAACTACTTTGCAGGACCTGGACTGGATGCGCTGGGTGCCGCGCCCGTGCACTACCGCATCGCCAGCCAACCAGTCATGCCGCGTCACGCTACGGAGCTTTTCTCCGATCTTAACCAATGGATGATCAAAGTACTGCTGGCGCCTGAGTTGCCGGAGAGCATGCTGCGTGCCCCACGCCACGTGTATGGCACGGCCACGGAACTGGCAGATGCCGCGCAAGTATCGGCCATGAGCGCTTCGCGCTTCCTCAGGCGCCTGCGGGAAGAAGGATTTCTCGACGAGACGACCGGATCGCTCCGCCTGGTACGCCGTCGCGAGTTGTTTCGTCGCTGGCAATCCGCCGCCATGCGTTCGTCGCCCGAGCTGCGCATGTCATTTGTGGTGCCTGGAGCCGGCGTGAAACAACTGCAGAAGACGGCATCCCGCCTCGATGCATGTATCGGCCTGTTTACGGCGGCGGACTTTCTGCAGCTTGGACATGTGAGCGGCGCGACGCCATGCGTCTATGTGCGGCGACTTTCCCCTGCTACCTCTTGGCCAGGCTTGCTGCCGACCCAGTCCGGCGAAACGCCGCAGCTCATCCTTAAGCAGGCAAATACTCCGAATTCGATCTTCCGCGGTGCCGTGCAAACGGGTGGGCTGCTAGTTTCTGACGTACTCCAGATCTGGCTGGATACATCGGTCCATGCTTCGCGCGGTGCTGAGCAGGCGGACTTCCTCGAACGAAAGGTGCTTTCCCGCGTGCTCGGAGAGTGAGTGAAGGAACAGGCGGTATTTACGCGGTTAGTGGGAGCGCTCTCCCCCTGGAATCATCAACTGGTATACGTCGGCGGATGGGCGCATCGCCTGTATCGCTTGCACCCGATGGCGGAAGCGCCGCCTTATCAGCCGCTGGCTACCTTGGACGCCGACGTCGCGTTTGCCGAAGGCGAGCGACTGGAAGGCGACATTCGAGCGCGGCTGTTGTCGATGGGTTTCGAAGAGGAGCTGATGGGCAAGCATCGGCCTCCCGTGTCCCAGTACACCTTGGGCGATGCTGCTGCCGGCGGCTTCTACGCGGAGTTTCTGACGCCCCTGACAGGTAGTGGACGCAAGCGTTCCGGCGCACGGATCGTTACGGCGCAGAGCGCTGGTGTCACGGCGCAACGTCTGCGCTATCTGGAACTGCTGCTGGCATCCCCGTGGAACGTGACGTTGCAAGCCGACTGGGGCGCCGCTTCGCCCACGCATCTGCGCATTCCCAATCCGGTGAGCTTCATCGTGCAGAAGCTGTTGATCCACGACCTGCGTCCGACAGGAAAGAAAGCGCAGGATCTGCTCTACATCCACGACACGGTGGAGCTGTTTGCATCGGAAAGCGACCAGCTTCGCGCCGTCTGGCAAAACCATCTGCGGGATCTGTTGCATCCGAGCTGGCTGCGAAGTCTGCGGCAGGTAAAGGACAGCGTATTCGGCAGGATAAGCGATCGCCTGCGCGATGCCGCCGCCATCCCTCAGGATCGCGACCTCGATCCTGAGCGGATGCGCGTCATGTGCCTTGCGGTCATCGACGACCTGCTGGATTGATTGCGGCTGCTCACGCGGTGCCCCACAGGTGCCGGGCCTCTTCCGCGATGACCTCCGGATACTCCTCCTGGAAGAACAGCTTTCCGTCGGCTACTTGCCGAATCCCTCTCGACTGCGGAAACGTCCGATCCAGATACTCCGCATCCGCCATCACGAAGATGTCGTCGCTCGCTCCCCACACGATCCGCACCGGTACCTGGCTGCGCTTGAGCATTGCCTCGATGCCGGCCAAAGGATTCGGTTCCAGCGCCACATGGAAAGCGTGGTACTGCTGCCGGCGCAGCGCCGTGCTGACCAGTGGCGTGACGTAGTAATCGATCGTCTCGTCCGCGAAGCGGCTCGGATCGTGAAACACCGCCGCACCGAAAGTAGAGCGCGCCAGTGCGCGATCGGTCAGCCATTGCGCCGTCGCCTCGGCGAGCGTGCCATTGCGCGCCATCTCGATGGCGGGTTTGACCTTGGGCGGCGGGCTGTCGATCTCCACGTCGCAGTTGGTCAGCAGCAGGGTGCGTACGCGCTCCGGATAGCGGACGAGGAACAGCTGCGCCACGGCACCGCCGCTGTCGCTGGCGACGATGTCGACGTCGTGGATGGAAAGCCCGTCCAGCAGCGCGGCGAGCATCGCGGCCTGGTCGGCGGCGGCCAACGACTGGCCCGCGAGCGGCTCCGAATACCCCAGGCCCATGAAATCCGGTGCGATGCAGCGGCGATGCGCGGCGAGGCGATCGATGGCGCCGCGCCACTGGTAGCCGTTGAGCGGCGCGCCGTGCAGGAGCAGCGCCGCCTTGCCGTGCCCACGGTCGACGTAGGCGATGCGGCCGAATGGCAATTCGGCGTAGCGGCGCATGGCGCGGAAGGCGGCCGCATCGGTAGACGGTCTTTCGCCACCGCCGGACAGGCCGTGCGCCTGCGCCGGTGTGATCAGGCCGGCTGCCGCGCCGGCGGCCAGGGTGGCGAGGCTGTACTGGAGGAACTGACGGCGTTGCATCGATGCGGGCTCCGGGTGGGGATGGCGGCCATGCTGGCGCCGCGATTGCAGCGGCGCGTGCACGAATGGCCGGCGTCGGGCACGGATGGATGATTTCCGGCACATGCCGCCCGCGCGGGATCGGCGAACGATGGCCGGCATGACCAGCCGGCCCGACTGCTATCCCGACCCTTCCGCCGTCGGCCCGTTGCCGCTGCTGGACGTGCTCACCTCGCCCGTGCCGTCGGGCCGGTTCGATTCGCCGGTCGACCACCGCCACGTGCTGTGCCTGCACCTGGGCGAGCCGGTGCCCGTCTCTTACCGCGCCGGTCGCGTCGAGCGGCAGGGCACGCGTCTGCATGGACAGTTCTGCGTGGTGCCGGCCGGTTCCAGCACGCGCTGGACGCTGACCGCGCCGGCGACCTCGCTGCTGCTGCGCCTGTCGCCCGAGCTGCTGCGGGAAAGCGCCGCAGCGATGGGATCGGGCGACACGGCGCTGGCACCCTCGATCCACCTCCGCGACGCCCAGGTGGAACGCATCGGCTGGATGATGCAGGCCGAGGAGCGCGAGCGGCATCCCGGCGGCCGCCTGTTCGCCGACAGCCTCGCCTCTGCCCTCGCCTCGCGGCTGCTGGTGCTGCAGACGCGCCGGGAAACGCCGTCGCCTGTGCGCGCCCTGCCCGCATGGCGCCTGAGCCGCGTCATCGAATACATCGAGGCTCATCTCGACGAAGACCTCGGTCTGCCGGAACTGGCCGCCGTCGCCGGCTACAGCCTGTCGCACTTCAAGCCGCTGTTCCGCCAGGCCGCGGGCATGCCGGCGCATCGCTTCGTGATGGAGCGTCGCGTCGAACGCGCGCGCCTGCGCCTGCAGGAGGGCAGGCTGAGCCTCACGGCGATCGCATCCGAGGCAGGTTTTGCGCATGCGGGCCATATGGCGCGCTGCGTGCGGCGGGTGCTGGGTATCAGTCCTTCGCAGATCGTGCCAACGAGGCCTTAGAAACATCCGAACATGCCCGTCGCATGAAGCGGTTCACATCCCCGCGTTACGGTTAACTGCATTTACACCCGGCTGCCGCATAAAGCCGGTAAAGTCCCGCCGCTACAGTCATTGCAGGAAGCCAAGCGTGATGCGAAGGAGACGTCGGATGTACAAGATCGCCAGGGCCGGACTCGCCTTGTCCGTGCTGCTGCTGGGCCAAGCCGCCTGCGCCGCCCCCGCGCCGGACCTCAACGCCATCGTCAAGGCGGTGATGGAAGACCAGTACGGCAAGCAGTACGACGCCAAGCACGCCTGCTGGAGCTATACCCACACCACCGAGCAGGGCGACGACCTCACCTACTGCATGCAGCCGGGCAAGCCCGAGCTGGTCGACACGGCCAAGGGCAAGCAGCTGTTCGTCTACGCCGCCAACGCGTACGACATCCACGACGACAACCGCTACAGCTACGGCCAGACCGATCCCGGCCTGATGGGCGCGTTCCAGGTCAGCATCGACGCCAAGGGCGCATGGACCTTCGTGGCGATGGACAGCGCGATGGAGTTCGGCAGCAACGGCTACTGCGGCTGCAACAAGGCCGGCCTGGTCAAGCTGAGCAACCAGGGCGACTACGGCTGGCTGTTCGTCAGCGGCGGCGCCTTCCAGGGCAAGGTGGTGGCCGACTACAGCATCGTGATGCCGCGCCAGGGCGGCTTCGTCGACGTCAGCCGCATCCCGCAGACCAAGTCCGGCGAACAGGACGTGACCTACGACCTCAAGGTCACCGAGCGCCCCGGCGCCGGCCTGTTCCCGCTGCTGGTGACCAAGACCAGGGCGAAGGCCAAGGTCGAGGACCTCACGGTGAACTTCGATCCCAAGAAATACGCGTACCAGCTGCCCGGGGCCAAGTAACGCGCACCGGACAACGGCATTCACGGAGGAAACGACATGTCCAAGATCGACGAACGTTGGGAAGCGAACAAGCAGGATCTGGCCGACGCGGCCGCCAAGGCCGGCATCGAGCCCGGCCTGATGGCCAAGATCGCCGGCTTCGAATCGGGCTACAACCCGCACGCGCGCCCCATCGCCGGCGCCAAGCACGCCGAGCTCAACACCGTCACGCAGTTCGACGGCACCAAGGCGATGTCCTCGGCCTACGGCTACGGCCAGTTCCTGGACGACACCTGGGTCGGCATGGTGCACAAGTACGGCGAGAAGTACGGCGTACCCAACGCCGACAAGCTCACCGCCGACCAGATCAATTCGCCGGAGATGCGCAACAACTCCAAGCTGCAGGCCGGCATGCTGGCGGAGTTCACCAAGACCAACATGGAGCTCGGCGCCAAGCTGGGCGGCCCGGATGCGGATGCCAACGTCTATGCGCTGCACAACCTCGGCCAGGGCGGCGGCACCAAGTTCCTCAATGCCTTGAAGGCCGACCCGGACCAGCGCGTGGATCACGTGCTGTCGCACAAGGTGATCGAACGCAATCCTGGCCTGTATGGCGACGGCAGCATGACGGTGGCCGAGGCCTACAAGGGCATGGGCCAGCAGATGGACAAGTACGCCAAGTACGCCCAGGAGCTGGACAAGGGCGTGCCGGCCAAGTCGGCCACCGCGCCGGCCGCCCCGGGCGCGTCCACCGCCAAGCCGGAGGCGCCCGCCGCGGCGCCGCCGAAGCATCCGGCTCCGGCCGGTCATGCCGTGCTCAAGGAGGGCGACAAGGGCCAGGACGTCAGCGCCCTGCAGAAGCAGCTGCACGACCTGGGCTACAAGGGCGCCGACGGCAAGCCGCTGCGCGTGGACGGGCATTACGGCCCGGGCACCAAGGGCGCGGTGGAGGCCTTTCAGCACGACCACCACCTCAAGCAGGACGGCGAAGCCGGCCCGCTGACCCAGAAGCAGCTGCAGACCCAGACCAGGCTGCATGCGCAGGAACAGGCCGGCAAGCCGCTGCTGAACCAGCCGGGGCATCCGCAGCACGCGCTCTACAACCAGGCGCTGGACGGCGTGCAGAAGCTCGGCGGCGGCGCCTCGGCCGGACAGCGCGAAAACTTCGCCGGCTCGCTGGCCGTCGAGGCGCAGCGCAACGGCCTGAAGAAGATCGACCACGTGGTGCTCAACGACGACGGCTCACGTGCCTGGGCCGTGCAGGGCGACCTGCGTTCGCCGTTCAAGCAGCACGCCGAGGTCAACGTCGGCCAGGCGGTCAACACCCCGCTGGCGCAGAGCAGCGCCTCCAGCGCGCAGCTGCAGAGCGCGCCGGGCCAGGAGCAGGCACCGCAGAACCAGCAGCAGCAACAGCAGCAGCTGGGATCGATGTCGCGCTGATCGACGGATCCGGCCGCTTGCCCGGCGCCTGCCGGGCCATCACTCCGCCAGGCGACAAAGCCGACGTAGGTTGGGGTGAGCCGCAGGCGAACCCCAACATCGTTAGCTGCAAGTGCACCGCAGCGTTGGGGTTCGCCTGCGGCTCACCCCAACCTACGGCGCTTGTTCCGGTTGTGCGCCCGATCAAGCTTTGATCGCCATAGCCGACATATGTTGGCTACAGTGTCGGACTGATCCGCAGCGAAACGCGTCATGGAAACCCATCGAGCCAGCCCCCCGCCCCGCCGTTCCGCCGGCCCGCAAGGTACGCGGCTGTTTTCGGCCGAGGAACTGAAGCGGCTCGCCGCCGAGACCGAGCCGGATACCGCCGGCCGCGCCAGCGCCACCTCGCCGGTGCTGGAAGGGGCCTCCGAAGGCTTCGAAGGCCGCCGCCTGGCCCTGCATGCGGGCCGCCAGACGGTGGGCCGCGGCGGGCATAACGACGTGGTGATCGACGACCTCAGCGTGTCGTCCACCCACGCCTGGATCATGCATCAGCAGGGCCACTACGTGGTCATGAACACGCTGTCCACCAACGGCACCTTCGTCAACGGCCAGCGCGTGCACGAGGCGCCGCTGCGCCACGGCGACCGCGTGCGCTTCGGCCAGGCGGAATTCGTGTTCCTCACCCGCGAGCCCGGCGGCCGCATGCGCGCCGTCACCGGCTGGCTGATCGCCGCCGTGGCGGTGGCACTGGCCGGCGCCGCGGCACTGGCCTGGTGGGCGACCACGCGCGCATGAACGCTGTCGCCGCGCCGCGGATGATCGGCCGCTACCGCATCGACGGCGTGCTCGGCGCGGGCGCGATGGCCATGGTGTATGCCGGCTTCGACCCGGGCATCGACCGTCCCGTGGCGATCAAATGCCTGCACCGCCGCGCCGCCGCGCGCGGCCTGGAAGAACACCTGCTGGCCGAGGCGCGCGCCGCCGGCCAGCTGGTCCATCCCAACATCGTCACCATCTTCGACACCGGGCGCACCGAGGACGGCCGCGCCTATGTGGCGATGGAGCGCTTGCCGGGCGAAACCCTGGCCAGCCGCGTCGCGCGCGAAGGCCTGCCGCCGCTGTCCGTGGTGATCGAGCTGGCCACGCAGATGGCCGCCGCGCTGGACTACGCGCATGGCCAGGGCGTGCTGCACCATGACGTGAAGCCCGAGAACATCATGCTGGTCGACGACTGGCACTACGCCAAGCTCAGCGACTTCGGCATTGCCGAGCGCCGCGCGGAAGGCGCCGGCGACGGCCGCATCATCGGCGGCACGCCCGCCTACATGGCGCCGGAACGCCTGCGCGGCGAGCCCTCGGATGCGCGCAGCGACCTGTTCTCGCTCGGCGTGACGCTGTACTGGCTGGTCACCGGCAAGCTGCCCTGGCCGGACATGCCCGACCTGCCGCGCCTGTTGCGCGAACGCCAGCGCCTGCCGCATCCGTCGATCGATCCGATCGACCCGGCCACGCCGGCCATGCTGGTGGGCATCGTGCGCACCCTGCTGTCGCCGACGCCGGCCACGCGCTACCAGCGCGGCGCCGAGGTGATCGACGACCTGCGCCTGGCGCGCAAGGAGTACGAGCGCGCGCACGAGTCGCCGCTGGCCTCGCGCATCATTTCGCTGCGCACGCGCTGGATCGGTGCTCTGGCGGCGATCCTGTGCGTGGTGCTGCTGGCCGGACTGGCCGCGATCTACGCCAAGCAGAACACCGCGGTGAACGGCCTGGCCACGGACTTCGGCGGCTCGCTCGGCCGCGTGGTCGCCGCCGAGGCGGCGGAGAACCTGCTGCTGCACGACGACGCGGCCACCCGCGCCCTGGTGCAGGATGTCTCGCGCAACCAGCAGATCCATTACCTGGCCATCGCCAACCGCGCCGGTGCGGTGGTGGCGAGCACCGCGCCGGCCGAACTCGGCGGCGTGCTGCCCACGGCCCCCGCTTCGCGCAGCGCACTCGCCGACGGCGTGACCAGCTACCAGCGCCGCGCGAACGGCGCGGACGAAGGCATGCTGCTGTTCGACGTGCCGATCCGCTACCAGGACAAGGACGTCGGCCTGCTGCGCCTGGGCGTCAGCACGGCGCCGCTGGCCGCCGCCCAGCGCACCACCTTCTGGGTGATCGCCGCGGTGCTCGTGCTGACCCTGGCGGCGATGGTGGGCGCCGCCTACGCGCTGTTCCGCCGCCCGCTGGCGCTGCTGGGCATGCTCGGCGAGGCGATGCTGCGCGTGGCGCGCGGCGAATACGGCTACCGCATCCGGCTGGCACGGCGCGACGAACTCGGCCGCCTGTTCGCCACCTTCAACCTGATGAACAGCTCGCTGCAGGCGCGCCAGCCGGGCGAAAACCCCGCCGCGCCGGGCGCCGCCGCGGATGCGGCGGCGCAGCCGACCCTGGTGCTGCAGGCCGACGACGACAGCGAAGAACCCGCGCCGCAGGCGAACTCGCGGTCCTAGAGCTGCTTCAGGCGCTGCTTCAGCTCGACCGCGCGGGCGCGATAGATCACCGCCCGCTCGTAGGCGGGGTCGATATCCAGCACGTGGTCCCACAGCGCGATCGCCTGGTCCAGCTTCTGGTCGCGGTACAGCAGCACCGCGCGTTCGTGATAAGTGGACAGCAGCTGCTCGCGCAGCTGCTGGTCGCCCGCGGGCTTCAGGTGCGGATCGAGCTTGAGCGCCTGGTCCAGCTTCGCCAGCGCATCGCTCTTGCGACCCTGCCGCAGCAAGGCGGTGCTTTCCGCCTGCAGGCGCGGCGCATCGACGGGGCCGGCATTGGCCGTGGCCGCCGGCGGCGATGCCGGCGCCGGAGCCGGGGCGGTTGCAAGCAGGTCATCGGCGGTGGCGCGCACCACCAGGGTGTCCGCCGCCGGCGCGCGCGACGGCGCGGTGGGCAGGCGCACCGTATCGCCGACGTGCAAGGCGGACGGGTCGTTCGAGCCGTTGTAGCGCGCCAGGATCAGGAAGCGGCTGGCGTCGCCCAGGTAGCGCGAGGCCAGCGTGCTGTACGAATCGCCCTGCTGCACCACGTAGTTGCGCGAAGCCGCGCCCAGCGCTTCGCGCGGGTCGGCGGTGAGCTGGCGCAGCAGGCCCTGCGCGGCGCGATCGCCGGGGTAGCGGGCCAGGTACTGGCGCAGGCGGCGTTCGCCGTCGGCGTAGCGGCCGTACTGCAGATAGGTGTTGACCACCGTGGCCGGCGGCATCAGGTCGCCATCGCGAACCTCGCCGCTGTCAGCGGGTGCGGACTTCGGCGTGGGCGGGCCGTTCAGCGCCTTGTTCACTTCGGAACGGATCACGCTCACCCGGGCGCAGCCGGCCAGCGCAAGCAGGGACAGGCCCAGCGCGATGTGCCGCCAGCCGCTTTCCCAGCGCCGGGAATACAACGAAACCACCACTGCTCCACCCCTGTTTCTGTGCTGGTGCCGCCGGCCTGGCCGGCAGCGCCCCAAGGCGGCGATCTTCCGGATCGCCGGCCCTACCGCGTTCTCCCGGGCCATCATCGGCGTGGGAAGAGTGCAGCGACATTAGCGCCGACGCGGCCGGCGCGCGAGAGGGCATGGCCCGGACGGCGCGGTTTGGCCCATCGGGACAAGCGCCGGCACCCTTGCTCGTGCGGGCGGCGCCCCTCGAAGGGCGTAGGTTGGGGTGAGCCGCGGGCGAACCCCAACGTTGCGATGCATATCCATGTTGCGATGTTGGGGTTCGCCTGCGGCTCACCCCAACCTACCCCGCCAGCTGCTTGAATGCTTCCGCGAGTGTCTGCAGGGCCTGCCGCGAGCGGCGATCGTTGAGCCCCGTGTAAAGCGCCACGTCCTGCCGCGGCAGCGCCGGCAGCGACAGCGCCGGTCCTACATCGACCGTGCCACCCGGCGCCGCGCGACGGGCGAGCACGGCGATGGCCAGCCCGGCCGCCGCGGCGGCGCCCAGCACCGCCGCGCCCTTGCCGATAAAGACTTCGGTCCAGGCGATGCCGGCCTGGTCGAGCGCCCGCACCGCCGCCGCGCGGATGCTGCAGGACTCGCCCTGCGTCGACAGCGGCAACGGCTCGCCGGGGCGCGCTTGCCAATGGGCGGCGGCGATCCAGGCGAACTGTTCCGCATAGATCACCTCGCCCTCCTGGCGGCGGCTTTCCGGCTGCATCACCAGGATCGCGTCGAGCGCGCCTTCCTCGTACGCCTGCAGCAGTTCGCGCGAACCGCCCACGCGCAATTCCAGCAGCAGGTGCGGGTCATGCTCGTTCATATGGCGCAGCAGGGCCGGCAGCTCGCTGCCGACGATCAGCTGGCTGATGCCCACCGTGAGGCGGCGGCGCTCGACGTGGAACGACGACACCGCACGCTCATGCGCGCCGACCAGGGCGCGTGCCGCCTCCAGGAACAGCGAGCCCTCGGCCGACAGGCGCACCTGCCGCGGCGTGCGCTCCAGTAGGCGCCGGCCCAGCTGTTCCTCCAGCCGCCGCAGCTTGAGGCTGAGCGCCGACTGCGTGGTGGCCAGCGACTGCGCCGCGCGCGTGAAGCTCTGCAGGTCGGCGATGAAGACGAAGGCCTTCACGGCATCCAGGTCGAGCGCTTTGGTGGACTTCATCGAGGCGGTTCCAGTGGCCGGCCCATGGGATTGCCGGATAGTGCGGCGGTTCCGCGCGCCGGGCGCCTCCTTGTAAAGCGTCCGGCGCGGCAGGCATAGTCCCCTGCGGCAGTCGACGTGGGGTACATGCATGCGGGTCCGCCTGGAAGACGTAGCGCGCGCGACGGGCGTGTCGCCCAAGACGGTGTCCCGCGTGCTGAACGAGGAACCATCGGTCAAGGACTCCACGCGCAAGAAAGTGCTGGCCGCGATGGAGCAGATGAACTACCGGCCCAGCCCCGCGGCGCGCGGCCTGGCCGGCAGCCGCTCGTTCCTGATCGCCATGCTGTACGACAACAACGAAAACCCGGCGTCCACCTACCTGGCCGAGATCCAGGACGGCGTGCTCGATGCCTGCGACGCGCACCGCTACAGCATGATGGTCAGCCCGCTGCGCCTGCGCGGGCATGATCCGATCCGCCGCATCGACGCGCTGGTCGCCGACCACCATATCGACGGCGTGATCATGACCCCGCCGCTCACCGACCACGCCCCGCTGCTGCGCCGGCTGCAGGAGCACGGCGTGCCGTACGCCTGCATCTCGCCGCTGCATCGCGACGAGGCGATCGGCGTGTGCATGGACGAGCAGCAGGCGGCGAAGGCGGTGGTGCAGCACCTGGTCGAACTGGGGCACAAGCGCATCGGCCATATCGTCGGCATCGCCAACCACGGCGCGAGCCGCTGGCGCCTGCAGGGCTACAAGGATGCCTTGGCGGCGGCCGGGTTGGCGTTCGATCCGAAGCTGGTGGTGCAAGGGGAATTCACCTTCGGCTCGGGCGTGATGGCGGCGCGCGGTCTGTTCGAATTGGCAAAGCGGCCGACGGCGATCTTTGCGGCCAATGACGATATGGCGGCCGGTGTGATGTGGGCAGCCAACGAGCGCGGGCTGAAGGTGCCGCGCGATCTGTCGGTGTGCGGCTTCGACGACACGCCGCTGGCGACGCAGTTGTGGCCGCCGTTGACTACCGTGCGGCAGCCGAGCCGCGAGATGGGCAAGCTCGCTACCTTGCAGTTGATGGACAAGCTGCGTGGGCGTGGTACGGGGTTGTTGCTGCAGGTGCCTTACACATTGCAGTTGCGCGAGTCGACCGCCAGCCCGGCATGACAGCATCCGCGTAGGTTGGGGTTACGGGCTGCTGAGGCAGCCCGTAACCCCAACGGACGCTGGGGCATGAGGGGCGCAAGGTCTTGGGAAGGTTTGTTGGGGTTACGGGCTGCCTCAGCAGCCCGCCCTTCGGGCCATCCGCTACGCGGATGTTCACTACGACATCCCGCCTTCGCAGTCGCCTGCGGCTCACCCCAACCTACGTGGACGCTTCTTTATCGCTTGGTGCATCGCCAATTGACAGCGCTGTCATTTCTGGCAGGCTCACGGCTTCGGGGCAGCTCCTGGGGAGTGCCGATGATTTTTATCGTGAAGGGGAGAACAGCGTGCTGGCGTTTGTCCGTCGTTTGCGTATCGCACCGATCGCCTGGGCCATCGCCTTGGCTTGCCTGCCGCTAGGCGCCGCACCGGCCGCCGATACGGCCGTCCATCCCGAGCAATGGCCCGCGGCGAAATGGCCGCTGCCGCGCAATGCCGCGCTCGAACAGCGCGTCGCCGAGCTGATGGCGAAGATGAGCGTGGAGGAAAAAGTCGGCCAGCTGATCCAGGCCGATATCTCCGCGGTGACGCCGGAGGACGTGCGCAAGTACCGCCTCGGCTCGATCCTCGCCGGCGGCAACTCCAAGCCGGACGGCAAGACCACCGCCACCGCCGAGCAATGGAAAGCGCTGGCCGATGCCTTTCATCGCGCCGCGATGGATACCAGCGGCGGCCATCAGGCGATCCCGCTGTTGATCGGCATCGATGCCGTGCACGGCCACAACAACACCGTCGGCGCCACGCTGTTCCCGCAGAACTCGGCGCTCGGCGCCACGCGCGATCCGCAGCTGATCCGCGAGATCGGCGCGGCCACCGCGGCGGAAGTGCGCGCCACCGGCATCAACTGGACCTTCGCACCGACCTTGGCGGTGCCGCAGGATCTGCGCTGGGGCCGTTCGTACGAAGGCTATTCGCAGGACCCGAAAGTCGTAGCGCAATACGCCAGCGCAATGATCGAGGGCCTGCAAGGCAAGGCCGGCACGCCGAAATTCCTCGACGCCTCGCACGTGATCGCCTCGGCCAAGCACTTCCTCGCCGACGGCGGTACCAAGGACGGCAAGGACCAGGGCGACGCGCAGGTCAGCGAAACCGAACTGCGCGAGGTGCATGCCGCCGGCTATCCGCCGGCGATCGATGCCGGCGTGCAGACGGTGATGGCCTCGTTCTCCAGCTGGAACGGCCAGAAGATGCACGGCAACAAGGCCCTGCTCACCGACGTGCTCAAGGGCCGCATGGATTTCCAGGGCTTCGTGGTCGGCGACTGGAACGGCCATGGCCAGGTGCCCGGCTGCAGCAATACGGACTGCCCGGCCTCGATCAATGCCGGCGTCGACATGCTGATGGCGCCGGACAGCTGGCGCGGCCTGTACGAGCACACGCTGGCCGAGGCGAAGTCGGGCGCGATCCCTGCGGCACGGTTGGACGACGCGGTCGCGCGCATCCTGCGCGTGAAGTTCCGCCTGGGGTTGTTCGAGGCCGGCGCGCCGTCGACGCAGCCGTTGGCGACGAAATCCGCCGAGGTGATCGGCAGCGCCGCGCATCGCGCGCTGGCGCGCCGCGCCGTGCGCGAATCGCTGGTGCTGCTGAAGAACAACCACGGCGTGCTGCCGCTGGATCCGCGCAAGCACATCCTGGTGGCGGGCGACGCGGCGGACAACATCTCGCGGCAGAGCGGCGGCTGGACGCTGACCTGGCAGGGCACGGGGCTAGGCAACAAGGACTTTCCGGGCGCGCAATCGATCGGCGCCGGCATCGCCGAGCAGGTGAAGGCGGCGGGCGGGCAGGTCGAGATCGCCGCCGACGGCCGCTACACGAACAAGCCCGACGTCGCGGTAGTGGTGTTCGGCGAAGACCCTTACGCGGAGTTCCAGGGCGACTTGCCCAACCTGCTTTATCGCCCCGGCGACGAGCACGACCTGGAGCTGCTGCGCCGCCTGCATGGCGACGGCATTCCGGTGGTGGCGGTGTTCCTCAGCGGCCGCCCGCTGTGGGTGAACCGCGAGATCAACGCGGCCGATGCCTTCGTCGCCGCCTGGCTGCCCGGCAGCGAAGGCGGCGGCGTGGCCGACGTGCTGCTGCGCAAGCGCGACGGCAAGATCGCCAACGATTTCCACGGCAAGCTCGCCTATGCGTGGCCCGGCAGTGGCGTGCATGGCCAGGGCGAATCGCGCTTCCCGTTCGGTTACGGCCTGCGCTACGCCGATCATGCGGAAGCGCTCGACCTGCCTGAGGCCTCCGGCATCACCGGCGAGCAGATCCCGGTCGGCAACTACCTGGAGCGCGGCAAGTCGGTGCGCGGCTACACCTTCCGCCTGCTGGGTGCCGATGGCGTGGCGGTGGCCGGCGATACGTCGAAGTCCGGCACGGCCGACGGCAGCCTGCGCATGAGCGCGCTCGACTACAAGGCGCAGGAAGACGCGCGCCGCTTCGAATGGAAGAAGAACGGCGCGGAACTCGCGATCCAGTCGCGCGCGCCATTCGATCTCGATCGCCAGACCAACGGCGACGTGCTGCTGGTGACCACGCTGCGCGTCGATGCGCTGCCCGGCAAGGACGCTTGGATCGGCATGGGCTGCGGCGCCGGCTGCAAGGGCCGCGTCAATCTCGGCCCGACGCTGACCAGCCTGCCGGCCGGTACGTGGACGCGCGTCGGCGTGCCGCTGAAATGTTTCCGCACCGCGGGCGCCGACATGCATCGCATCGACCAGCCGTTCGTGTGGGGCGCGGGCGCGGGGTCGTCGCTGGCGCTGGCGCGCGTCGCCCTGGGCACGGACGCGGACCAGGTCGTCGATTGCCCCAGGTAATGCGGTCCGCGGCGCGGAGAGCGCAGGCAAAAGTCCGGCGCTAGACCCGGACCTTCTCTCCGCTCCGCAGCATGGACGCCGCCGGCATCGGCGGCGTCGCCTCGCAGAACCAGTCACAGCAACGGTTTGACGTGGATTTCACGCGTGCTGCCACGCGTCAAGCTTCCACGGCGCAGGCGGTCTATCATCGCCGAATGACAGCGCTGTCATTTTGAGATCGAGCCATCACGCCGCCGTCGGGGAGACGGTGGCGCCCATCGCTAAGACGTAGGGGAGACTTTCATGAAGTTGCGCTACTCAGCTTTGCATGTCGCCTTGGCCCTGGCGCTCGCCTCGCCCGCGGCCTTCGCGGCGGACGATCCGCAGAACGCGCCGGGCACGCCGGCGCAGAACATACCGGCGCAGGGCAGCCAGGCACCGGACAAGAAGATCAAGCAGCTCGATGCCATCGAGGTCAGCGCGACCAAGCGCGAGACCCCGCTGCAGAAGACGCCGGTCGCCGTCAGCGCCATCACGCCCGACACGCTCGACAAGGAGCGCGTGATGACGGTGCAGGATCTCACCCGCCTGGTACCGGGCCTGCAGGCCACCGCGCAGGGCGACCACGGCGTGGTGACGCTGACCATGCGCGGCATCGGCAACGACAGCGCCAAGACCGAATACGCCGACCCGGAAGTGGCCACCTTCGTCGACGGCGTGTATTCGCCGCGCGCGGAAGCCGCCGCCGGCCTGCTGCTGGACATGGACGGCGTCGAAGTGCTGCGCGGCCCGCAGGGCACGCTGTGGGGCCGCAACTCCACCGCAGGCGCGATCAGCTTCCAGACCGCCAAGCCGGACATCAACGCCGGCTTCTACGGCAATGCGCAGGTCGAGGCGGGCAATTACAACCTGATGAGCGCGCGCGCCGCGGTGAACCTGCCGGTGAGCAACACCTTCGCCATGCGCGTGGCGGTGGTGCACGCCCAGCACGACGGCTACGTCGACTACCAGAATCCGTCCAGCCAGTTGCCCAGCGTGGCGCAGCAGCAGACCGCGTACCTGGCCGCCGGCGGCAATCCGGCCAAGTTCCGCCCGATCGACCCCAGCCTGTTCGTGCAGGGCGGCGACAAGTACGGCGCGCAGGACCAGTCCGCCGCACGCGTCAGCGCGCTGTGGCAACCGAGCGAGGCGTTCAAGTGGAACCTCTCGTACGAGTACTTCATCGATCGCGGCACGCTCAACATGAGCCTGATGCAGCAGCCGCGGCAGGGACAGGAGTTCTGGTCCGCGCTGATCGACACCGCGCCCTACCTGCACCGCAACTCCGGCACGCTGCGCAGCCGCATGGACTGGAACATCAGCGATGGCATGCAGCTGAGCTATATCGCCGGCTACAACCATTTCTCCGGCAAGAGCCAGTTCGACCAGGATTCCGGCGTGCAGGTGCCGACCAGCTTCGCCACCGGCGCCTCTTCGCAGAACGACCGCACCAACTCGTCCAACTACAAGAGCTACAGCCACGAGTTCGACCTGAAGTCGGTGGGGCAGCAGACCGTCGACTGGATCGTCGGCGCGTACTACGGCTACGAAGACAACAACATCCGCTTCGACATCCCGATCATGAACGGCACGATGGTGTCGGAGTCGGTGGCGTGGCAGGGCTCCTTCATCCAGCCGAAGGAGACGGTGAAGTCCACCGCGGCGTTCGGCCAGGCGACCTGGCATATGTCCGACCACTGGCGCCTGACCGGCGGCCTGCGCTGGTCCGATGACGTCAAGAAGAACATCGACGGCCGCGGCTGGGGCTGGGCCTACGATGCGACCGTGCCGCAGGTGCCGATCGCGCCGAGCACGTATCCGAGCCCCGCGAACGGCTTCAACATCTCCACGCGCAACGACGCCCGTTACAGCGACGACCGCGTGACCTGGCTGGCGCGCCTGGATACCGATGTCGGCGAACACGGCCTGCTCTACGCCAGCGTCTCCACCGGCTACAAGTCCGGCGGCACGCAGGACGCCGGCACGCTGTACAAGCCGGAGACGCTGACCAACTACGAGATCGGCAGCAAGTTCGTCTTCCTCGACGGCAAGCTGACCTGGAATACCGCGGCGTACTACGAGGACTTCAAGGACTTCCAGTTGTCCGCGCCGATCACTTATCCGGACGGCAACCGCGGCCTGGGCTTCAACAACGTCAAGGGCAGCACCAAGGTGGCGGGCCTGGAGTCGGAGCTGGCGTATCAGGAGCAGGACGATCGCGCCAACCTGGTGTTGTCGTTCATCCCGAAGAAGAAGCTTGGCACCTTGCAGTACGCCGGCAGCAACGATTACCAGGGCCTGCCGGCGTGTGCGCCGCAGTCCGGCATCTCGGCCTGCATGGACATCACCGGCAACGATCTGCCGCACGCGCCGAACGTATCGCTCACGGCGATCTATGAGCACGACTTTCATCTGGGCAACGGCGGCCGGCTGACCCCGCGCATCAGCGGGCAGTACCAGAGCGATCAGTGGCTGAGCACGTTCAACCTGGGCGATGGCGACAAGCAGAAGGCGTATTTCCGCGGCGACCTGGCACTGCGCTACACCGAGCCGCAGGACCGCTGGTGGGCGGCGGCGTTCGTGCAGAACTTCACCGACGGGCGCGTGCGCACCAGCGCGGGGCGGTTCGCGATGCCGGACGGGAGCTTCCAGTACGTGTCGCAGTATCTGCCGCCGCGGACGTTCGGGGTGCAGTTGGGCGTGTGGTTCTGAGTTGAGTCTGTTCCACCCGCCGGCGCAGCGAGGCCGCCGGCGTACTCCCCTTGGCCGGGTCCGTGCGACCCGGCCTTTTTCTTTAGCACATAGGTTGGGGTGAGCCGTAGGCAAACCCCAACGAGCCTCACACCTGGCCGCACCGTTGGGGTTCGCTGTGCTCACCCCAACCTACGTCGGACACTGCTGCCAAGTGATGTCAGCAATGGGGCGCCTGTCTGGCCGCAGGCGCCATCACTGCTGGCATCATGTGCGAACCGTCCCCCTCGCCACGGTCCCGCTCATGTCGTCCCGCACCAACGCCGCCCAGGTCGCACTCGCGGTCGGGGTCCTGCTGATCGCCATGGTGTCGTACCAGTGCGGCGCCTCGCTGGCCAAGCACCTGTTCCCGCAGGTCGGTGCGCAAGGCGCCACGGCCTATCGATTGGGCCTGAGCGCACTGATCCTGCTGCTGTGGCGCCGTCCATGGCGGCGCGCGCACAGCGGCAAGGACTGGCGCGCACTGTGGGGCTACGGGCTCGCCATGGGCGCGATGAACCTGGTGTTCTATCTGTCGCTGCGCACGATCCCGCTGGGCATCGCGGTGGCGCTGGAGTTCACCGGCCCGCTCGCGCTGGCGATGGCCGGCTCGCGCCGCCTGATCGACTTCGTGTGGATCGCGCTGGTGATCGGCGGCCTGGTCCTGCTGCTGCCGCTGCATGGACAAGTGCAATCGCTGGATCCGATCGGCGTGATGTATGCGCTGCTGGCCGGCGTCGGCTGGGTGCTGTACATCGTGCTCGGCAAGCGCACCGGCGCGGCCTACGGTGCGGATGCGGTGACGCTGGGCACCACGATCGGCGCCATGCTGGCGATTCCGTTCGGCGTGGCGCACGCCGGCAGCGCGCTGCTGTCGCCCACGCTGTTGCCTTACGCGCTCGGCGTGGCCTTCCTCAGCTCGGCGCTGCCGTACTCGCTGGAGATGATCTCGATGACGCGCCTGCCTGCGCGCACCTTCAGCACCTTGCTCAGCCTGGAACCCGCGGTGGCGGCGATGGCCGGCGTGCTGCTGCTCGGCGAACACCTCACCACGCTGCAGTGGCTGGCGATCGGGGCGATCATCGTGGCGTCGGCGGGGACGGCGTTGAGTGTGCAACGGCCGATGTCAGGCGAGTCGCTGGCGAATTGAGCAAGCGCATCCACCTGTGATTGCGACGATGGACTGCGCAGCGCCGGGCTGCGCAGTTGCCGAATGATCCGGCAGTTATTGGCCGGCAGGCGCGTCTCGAAGTCCTGCTCACAGACCCATCGAGCGTGCCCTCCAGCGGCGGCTCAGGCCAGCAGCGACGTGGAAACGAAGCGCCACCGCTGATTCCCGCCGCGGTTCCATTTGTGCGGCGCCACCGTCGCCTCCGGTTGCGGGTCGTCGCCCGATGCGTCCATCACGAGGTCGGCGCTGTGGTTGTTGATGGCCATGAAGCCATCGCCCACGCTGTCGAGCCGCATGAAGTATTCGGTGTCTTCGGGCCCGAACTTATCCACCATGATGCCTTCGCTGTCGCCGAACCGGGCGCAGAGCCCTGTCTGCTCGTGCTTCAGATAGAAACCCTGGATGTCCTTCGTTCCCGGCACGGGAACCAGCGTCCAGACGATGTCCGGGTTTTTGGCGTCGAACTTCTTGACGCAGCAGACGGTCTCCGTGCCTCGATGCTTCTTCGTGCCGAGACAAAGCAGTTTCGTCTCGGTCGAGGTGCCCAGGAATACGACGTAAGTCCCCTGATTCATTGCAGCTCTCCTCAAAAAATGGCAAGCGAAGCTTGGGCCGGCCCTGGTGTGCGGGGCCGGTGGCGTGACAACGGAACGCATGTCGCGAAAGTCATCCTGTCGGCGCGGAGTGGGAAAAAAGCGGCCCGCGAAAAAAAGCGTGGGCTTCCGTGACGAGGGCGGTGCACAGGCCATGCAGTGATGACTGCGGCGGAGTCTAGGTCGCCATCGCACCGATAAAGCGTATGCGCCGGGAAATTGAGACGCACAGTCAAACTGCGTCAAAACACGGTGAAAACGGCGGCTATGCCATGTATTCGGCGGCGGACCACAGTGTCCATCCGTACCGGGAGCGCTCATCCCTGTGCCGAAGGGGCTCGCATCGCCGCGAGCCCCTTGCATCTTTCATCAGTGCCCGATGTCCAGGTTGGCGATGCTGGTCGTCGTCGCGCCGGACCCGCCGGCCTCGGTGAACCACAGCAGGCCGGCGCGCTGTTGCAGCGCGATGTTGTAGTAGCCGCTGTTGGGCGGGGCGATCGTATATTCGGTGATCAGGCGAGTCTTCGGATCCAGCATGCCGATGAAGCCCGCGTCCTGCTCGAACCACACTCGCCCTTGGCTGTCCACGCGCATGTCTTCCGCATTGGCGTTGGCGACGGGCAGGGGATATTCGATCCAGCCGCGCGTTACCGACGGCTTGACCTCGCTGGTACTGGGCGTCGCCGGCGTGCGCGTCGCCGACGTGCGCGCCGTGACGGTGCGCGCGACCGTCGCGGACTGCTGTTTCGCAGCGTGCGTCGCCGGCGCGGTGGTCTCGTCGGTATGCGGCGCCACGCCCGGATCGAGCAGGGCCAAGGCGTTGCCGTAGTACTCGGATACCCACACCGTGCCGTCGGCGTTCGCGATCACGCCGGAGGGCGTGCCTCCTTCCGTTGGCACCAGGTACGTGCTGATCACGTTCGTGCCCGGGTTCAGCCGGCGAACCTTGTTGGTGCCCTTCGGGCCGGCGCCGGCGTAGTTGCGTTCCACGAACCACATGTTGCCGTGCCGGTCGAGACTGAGCTGCTCGAGGTGGTCGTCCGGATGCTCCAGCCGCACGGTCCATTCGGTGATGCTGCCGTCCGGCGCCAGGCGGCCGATGCCGGCGGTGACGGTAAACCATTGGCTGCCATCCGGCGCGAGCTGGATGAAATACGGTTTCTCGCGGGACGGAATCGCGTACTCGACGACAGCGCCGCTGCGCGGATCGAGGTGCCCGATCGCGCGATGGACCTGGTCGGTGAACCAGATGCCATCCTTGCCCGCCTTGAGAATGAAGGGCTGGCCGCCGTCGGGAAGCGGATACTCCACCGAGCTGCGATCCGGGCGCAGCACGGCGATCTTGCCGGCGCTGGTTTCCGAGTACCACACGTTGCCGTCGGCGGCGACGTCGACGCCCTGCGGCGTGCTGGCCTGGGTCGGTGTGGCGAACGCGGTGAAGCTGGACCTGGCGGGGACTGTGCCGGTAGCGGCCGTGGATGCAGCGGGAAGCAGGAGGGCAACGGCGCCGAGCATGGCCGGCGCTGCCAGATAGAGCATGCGATGCATCACTCATCTCCTTATGAATGGGCGGGAATGCCCGCGATCCGGGCGGCTGCCCGGACCGCGCGGGACGCTAGCACGGGGCCTTGTGAAGGCGCGTGCACGACGCCGGACGGATAGCAACCGCGAAGCCGATGGCCATAATGGCGCCCATGACGACCAGCTACCGCTTCGGCGAATTCGAACTCGACCCGCAGGCGCGGGCACTGAAGCAGGACGGGGTGCTCGTCGATCTGGCCAGCAGCGCGTTCGATTGCCTGGTCTACCTGGTCGAGCATCGCCAACGCCCGGTGGGCAAGGACGAGCTGATCGCCGCGGTGTGGGGCAGCACCGAGATCAGCGACAACCTGCTGGCGCAGACCATCGTGCGCCTGCGCCGCGTGTTCGGCGATACGGCCGACGAGCAGCGTTGCATCAAGACCTTGCCGCGGGTGGGTTACCGCTGGGTGATGGCCACGGTGACCGTGTCCGACCAGCCTCATCCGGTGGCGGCACAGGGTGGCGAAACCGGGGCCGCCGTCGCCGATGTCACGCGTCAGCTGCCATCGCCCTGGCATCGCCGATGGTGGTGGGGCGTGCCGCTGTTGCTGTTGATCGCCATCGCCGGCTATGGCGCATGGCGGATGCATCTTCGCGCCATCAAGGCTTTCCGCCAGGGCACCGCCGTCGTGCTGCCTGCGCAGATCCATGCGTCGGATGACTGGTCGTGGCTGCGCCTGGGTCTGATGGAGCTGATTGTCGGCGACCTGCGCGGCGCCAAGGTGCCGGTCGAGGGCAGCCGGGCGGTGGTCCATCTGCTGGAGCAGTCCGGCGAGAACGAAAAAGAGGCGTTCGAGTCATACGCCCTGGTGATCCAGCCGCAGGTGACGCTGGACCATGGGCGTTGGCAGATCCAGCTCGAGGCCAGGGCTGCCGATGGCAGCACGCTGCACGCCGAGGCCTTCTCCGACAACATGCTCAAGGCCGCGCATCAAGCCAATGCCTATCTGCTCGCGCAGATCGGCGCGGGCGATTCCGACCATGTGGCGACCGAGGATGCCAAGGAGCAATACCTGCTGCGCATGGAGGCCGCTTCCCACACCGGCACCTTCGCGGTGCTGCGCGAGCTGGTCGAGAAGGCGCCGCCCGGCCTGCGCCAATCGCCGGAATTCGCCTACGCCAGGGCCGCGTTCCATTGCAGCCAGGGCGAGTACGACGCCTGCAAGAGCGAACTGGACGAGCTGCTCGAGCGGCTGCCGGAAAAGACCCGGCCGGTGCTGCGCGGCCGCGCGCTGGCGCAGCGGTGGTACGTCTATTCCCGCGAGCACAAGTACGACGAGGGCGCCCAGGTGCTGAGCGAGGCGATCCGGCTGCTGAAGCAGCAGAACAATACCGGCTACCTGGCGTATGCCTATGCGCAGCGCGCCGAGTTGCTCAACATGGTGGGAAGGTACGAGGAGGCGGAAGCGGACTTCGGCCAGGCGCGCGTCAACTACGCCCTGGCCGGCGATACGGCCGGCGCGCTGGGCATCGACGAGTCGCTGGCGGAGCTGAGCATGCAGCGCGGGCACTTCGCGCAGGCGATCCCGGTGATCCAGCGCGCCTATGACCAATACGAGCGCATGGGCATGCGCCAGTACATGCCGCAGCTGCTGGTGCACCTGGTGGTTGCGCAGAAGCTGTTGCTGCAGCACGCCGATGCGTTTGCCAGTACGGAGTCGTATTGGCCGATGGAGCAGAAATTCCCCGAGTTCACCGAGACCGTGAGCCGGCACATCCTGATGTTCCAGCGCGCCGATGCCCTGGGCGGGATCGGCCGCAGCGCCGAAGCCAGCGCGTTGCTGGAACAAGTACTGGCGCAAATCCAGGCCGATCCCCATGGCGAGCCGGGCCTGCAAGGCACGGTCTATACCCTGCTGGCCAGGCTGGCCTGGCAGCGCGGCGAGACCGCCGCGGCGCGCAGCTGGATCGGCAAGGCGCTGGCGGGCCGGCTGCTGGAATGGGACAGCGATGAGCGCGACACCGCCGACGCCTGGCTGCTCGACGTGCTCATTGCACAGCAGGCCGGCGACGTGAAGGAGATCCAGCGTGCCGTTCCCGCCATGCAGGCCTGGGCCGCCAAGCTGTTGCTCGCCGACCAGGACGACTGGGTCGCCATCCAGCTGTTGCGTGCACAAGCCGTGCAGGCGCAGGCGGAAGGCCGCCGCGAGCAGGTGCTGCAGTCACTGCGGCAGGCCATGACCATGGCCAGTCGCTACGGCGTCCCCGAGCTGATCGCCGACACCGGCCTCGCCTACAGCCAGGCCCTGCTGGAGAGCGGCAAGACCGGCGAGGCTTTTGCCATCTCCGGCCAGCTCTCGGCCTGGGGGCAGCTGGACTGGCGCGTGGCCTGGGCGCAGGCCTGCGTGTACCGGGCCATGGGCCAGGCGGCATCGGCGGCACAGTACCAGCGCAAGGCCAGGGAACTTGCGGGAGATCGCATCTTGCCGGCGCCACATCCCGCGCTTGAGGCAGGGGCGCCCGCGGCGGCTATGATGCGGGGCACAGGCAGGGGAGCTCAGTGATCCGGAATGATGGGTAGCGCAGGCGACAGGGTTTTCACGCACCATGGATGAGCGGGGATCGGAATCCGGCCGGTTGATGGCCGCCGTCTTCATCGCTTTGATCGCCCTGCTCAGCCTGGGTGCGCTGTACATTCCGCGCTTCGAGCAGGCGCCGGTAAGGTCCAGGGTGGTCACGTCGGCGCGCCCGGTCATGCCGGCCGTCGAGCTCTGGCTGAGCACCGAGGACCGCCGGCTGCAGCTGAAGCAGCAGCCCGATATCGCGATGAGTTTCCGCGAGCAGCAGGACGCGGACATCATCATCGACAGCAAGACCACCTACCAGGTCATGGCCGGCTTCGGCGCGGCGATGACGGATGCGTCGGCGTGGCTGCTGCAGAACAAGCTCAGCGTGCTGCAGCGCGCGGCGCTGATGCACGAGCTGTTCGGGCCGCCGCCCAATCTCAATTTCAACATGCTGCGCCTGACCATCGGCGCATCCGATTTCTCCTTGCAGCCCTATACGCTCGACGATGTGCCGTTCGGCGCGACCGATCCGGGCCTGGCGCATTTCAATGTCACGCCGAACCTGCAGCAGGAAGTGATCCCGGCCGTGCGCGAGGCGCTGGCCGTCAACCCCGGCCTGCTGATCGTCGCTTCGTCGTGGAGCGCACCGGCATGGATGAAGACCAGCGAGAACCTGATCGGTGGCGAGCTGCTGGAGCAGTACGAGAGCACCTATGCGGATTATCTGGTCCGATATCTCGACGCCTTCCGCGGCTTCGGCATCCCGATCTTCGCCCTCACCCTGCAGAACGAACCCGGCTTCACGCCGGTCACTTATCCGGGCATGGAGATGGACGCACAGACGCGCGCACGGGTCATCGCACAGTACCTGGGCCCGAAGCTGGCCAGCCGCAAGCCGCGCACGCACATCCTGGAGTGGGACCATAACTGGAGCCATCCCGAGCAGCCGCTGGCGGTGCTGGGCAATCCCGATGCGGCGCGCTACATCGACGGCGTGGCCTGGCATTGCTATGAGGGCAGCCAGTACGCGCAGGGCGAGGTGCATCGCGCGTTTCCGCAGAAGGACGTCTATCTCACCGAGTGCTCCGGCGGCGACTGGGCCTCCAGCGTCAACGGCGAGCTGATCTGGTTCACGCGCAACCTGCTGGTGCTGGGCACCAAGCAATGGGCGCGCGGCGTGATCTATTGGAACCTGGCGCTGGACGAAGCCCACGGGCCGCATTTCGGCGGTTGCGACCTGTGCAAGGGCGTGGTGACGATCGATTCCAGGACCGGCGCGGTAACGCGCAACGACGAATACTACGCACTGGCGCACTTCAGCCGCTTCGTCCCGCCCGGTGCCGTGCGGGTGAAGTCCACCGACACCGACGCCGAGAAGGGCTTTGCCAATGTGGCGTTCCTCAACGAGGCCGACGGGACGCTGGTGCTGATCGTGGTCAACACGCACGCCACGCCGCGCACCATTTCGGTGGCCGAGGGGCAGACGCGATTCGAATACGCGATGCCGGGGCGCAGCGTGGGCACCTTCGTGTGGTATCCGGATCGGGCAGGTTCGTTGATCAGGCAGGCCTTCCGCTGGCTGAAAGGCGGCTAGCCCTGCCGCGATGCACGCCGGGAATCGCCCGCGTCGCCGCCCCGCAATGCATGAAGACTGCCGATGGATTCGTGCCTTGGATAATGCACGGTCGCAGGACGCGTCACCGTGCGAAACACCGATTCCGGCATCACGTAGTAATACCCCAGCTGGATCGCCTTCTCGATCAGGTCCTGCTTGGTGACCACGTTGAACTTCTCCTTGAGGAAGGTCACGTACTGCTCGACGGTGCGCGAGGAGATCGACAGGAAATCGCCGATGCGTTTCGCGGTGGCACCGCGGAGCATGTAGAACAGGACTTCGTACTCGCGCCGCGTGATGTCCAGGTCGGTGTCGCCGCCGGCGATCACATAGCTCACCCCGCCGGGATGGCTCAGGTCGTTGAAGATGCGCGGGGCGTTGCTGCGGTACGGGCCGAGCAGGCCGGTGTTGAGGGCGGACATGTCGGTCAGGTGGAACAGCACGCCGCTGGTCTGCGTCTCCTGGTCCAGGAACGGCTTCTTGGTCACCAGGAAGGCGTTGATCCGCGCGCACTTCATCCGGTACACGTTGAAGGTGGTCATCGCGGTCTTGCGCTGCAGGACGTACTGGTCCTGCTCGCGGAAAGTCTGCGCATGCACCGCCATTTCACCCGGCAGGTCGAAATCGGTCAGCCCCGCGATGGAGTCTTCCGGACGCAGGCCCGCAATGGCCTTGAACTCCTGGTTCGCGTGAAGGAACGTCGACTGCTCGTCCTTGCAGCCGCATGCGCCCGGGATCTGGTCGATAATGGACGCTAAATTGCTGCTGATGGCCTGCGGCATGGGTGGCTCCTTCCGTATCGATGGCGTAATTAGATAATCGCCGCGGCCTGCATTTTATTCGGAATAAAATACCTGCCGGTCGTGATCTTCCTTTTCATGGCGCAGCGGTTATACGCGTCAGGAAAGCCTGCGCCTATCTGTCATTTGTATTACGGCCAAATGCACCAGCACGCGGCCGCCCGAGCTTTGCGCGAAGCCGTTTGCCCGCGGACTGCCGTGCGCAATCGCGAGTACGGACATCGATGTATTTACGCCACGGTTGGGATCCGGAAGTAAACACGAAACCAGTTTCGGTTTCGTGACGCGATTAACCGTTGTCTTGTTGCAAAAATAAGCTACCGCCTGATTTTTATGCGCGTGCAGCCTTCTCCTCGACGCACTCTTCACGAGCGCGCGTTTACCAGTGAATAACGGCTTGGGCCGCTAATGAATTAGGCGACTATGACTAATGGCGGTGTGAAAGTGGCGTGTAACGAAGTGATCGACTTCATCGTTCCGGATTCGAATCGATCCAGCTCGCGCAGCGCTCGCCGGCATGCGTCGATCGGGACGCTGCCGCGCAAGCTACGCGCAAAGAAAAAGGCCATCGCGACGCACGGTCGCGATGGCCTTCGAGGTCTGCCGTGCGGCTAGGGAACGATCAGGCCAGCCAGGGCGAAGGCGACAGCACCGCATCGTTCGACGCGGCCAGGATCGTCGCCTCGGCGGGCGCGAACGCATAACCGGCATACCCGTTGGCCGCGATCTCGGCCAGACGTTCCCGATAAGCCGCCAGCCCGCCGAAGAAGAACAGCACACGGTTCGGCCGGCCGTCGATATTGGCGCCGAAGATCCACGACTTCACCTGCGGGAACAGCGTGTAGGCCGCCATCTGTTCGCACTGGCCGGTCCAGTCCTGTTCCGCCGCCGAGTCCGTATCGATGACGACCTGGCCGAGCTGTTCGGAGCGATCGATCAGGTGGGCGATCCAGTCCACCTGCGTCTCGATCGCCGGCGCCAGGTTGCTGAACACGCTGTTCGGCCCCAGCACCATGAACAGGTTGGGGAAGCCATGCACGCTGATGCCGAGATAGCTGCACGGGCGCGAGCCCCAATGATCGACCAGCAGGGCGCCGTCGCGGCCGCGGATGGCCATCTCGCGATAACTGCCTTCGACGCACTCGAAGCCGGTGGCGTAGACCAGCACATCGAGTTCATGCTCCCGTCCGTCCGCGGCACGGACGCCGCGTGCGGTCGCCTCGACGATGGGATTGGCCTTCAGGTCGACCAGCGCGACATTCGGGCGATTGAAGGTCTCGTAGTAGCCGTCGGCGCAGACCGGGCGCTTGGCATAGGCCTGCGTCGGCGAAAGCCTGGCCGCCGTCGCCGGGTCCTTGACGATGCCGGCGATCTTGCCGCGGATGAAATCGCAGGCCGCTTCGTTGGCAGCCGGATCGATGGCGATATCGCAGAACGTCCCGAACATGAAGCGGAAGCCGTTGCCGGCCTGCCAATGCTCCTCGAACACGCGGTGGCGTTCCTCGGCGGAGACAGACATGGCGGGGATCGCGGCCTCGGCGAAACCGCAGGCGATCCGCGTCTGGCGCAGGCGATCCCAGTAGCCGTCGAAGTTCGCGCGGTAATCCTGGATGAATTCCGCCGGTACCTGATCGCTGCCCGCCGGCACGCAATACTGCGCGGAGCGCTGGAACACGGTCAGGCGACTGGCGACGGCCGCGGCGGCGGGAATGAACTGGACGCCGGTCGAGCCCGTCCCGATCACGCCGACCTTCTTGCCCTCCAGCGACAGGTCGTGCGGCCACGCACCCGTGTGCACCTGGCGTCCTTCGAAACGATCGATCCCCGCGATGGCCGGCGCGTTCAACTTCGACAGCACGCCGACAGAGGCGATCAGGTAACGCGCTTCCACCACGGCACCGTCACTGGTCTGCACGGACCACACGCCGCGCTGCTCGTCGAACGTCGCCGCGGTGACCCGCGTATCGAACTGGATCGACGGGCGCAATCCGTGCCGGTCCACCACGGCATTCAAATAGGCGAGCATCTGCTCCTGCGACGCATACTTCTGCGTCCACGGCCAGCCCTCGAACGTTTCCGGGTCGAACGAATAGCGATAGACGTAGCTTTCCGTATCCGAGCGGGCGCCGGGATAGCGGTTCCAGAACCAGGTGCCGCCTATGCCCGCGCCCTTCTCGAAGCCGCGCACCTCCAGCTTCAATTCATTGCGCAGCTTGTGCAGCGCATAGATGCCGGCAATGCCGGCGCCGATCACGATGGCGTCCACTGCAGATTTCTGACGAATGTCCACGACACTACCTCCTTGGAAAAGGCTTTGGCCTTGCGTGCAGCACGGGAGAGGGTTGCCTAGCCGCTGCGAGAGGACTGCTCGGCAACTGCGTTGTAGGTGCGCGTGATGCGCTCGATTTCCGCGGCCTTGTCGACGCCCGCCGTCGACGCCAGCGACCGTTCCGCGGCATCGCGGTCGCGATTGGCCTGGGCGATGTTGCCGGTGGCCGGTTGGCGACGGGTTTCGTAGTCGCGCAAGGCGTCGACCAGGCTGGCACTGGCCGCCAGCGTTTCCGCCAGCACGAAGCCGTCGACGATGGCCTGCGAGCCGCCGTGCGCGCCGACCGGATACATCAGATGCGCGGCATCGCCGAGCAGGGTCACCCGGCCCTGGCCCCACCATGGCAGGGGCGGGCGATCCACCATGGTCTGCCGCATCACCTTGGCGCTGCCGGCCAGCAGCGCCTGCAGGTCGAACGCGCCCATGCTCCAGCCGGCGTACTGGGCACGAATCTCGCGCGGCGAAGCAGGTTCGAGCGATGCCGTGCTCGGCGACGGCGGCAGCAGCTCGTCGGGAATCATGCAGACCCAGTTGACCAGCGCGCGGCCTTGCCGGGCATGCCGCGCCGAGATGGGATAGGCGATCAGCCGTCGCTTGCTTGGGTCGTTAGCGACGATCATGGTTTCGCCATCGAAGAAGGACGGCAGTTCCGTCACTCCGCGGAACATCTGCAGGCCGCCGGAGCGCACATCCATGGCGCCCGGGTGCAACTGCCGGCGTACGTTCGAATGGATGCCATCCGCGCCGATCAGGATGTCGCCGGAGATCTCTTCGACCCCAGTGCTCAGCGCGGACGCCAGCCGCACCGTCACGCCGCTGCCCCAGTCGTGAAACGCGATCACGCGTGCTCCGCCGATCACGCTTTCCGGACCGAGGCGGTCCCTTACCGCATACAGCAGCATCGCCTGCAGGTCGCCGCGATGCAGCGAGTACTGCGGGAAGCGATGCCCCGCCGCGGTACCGCGCGGCTCGCTGCGATGTTGCCGCCCGGCCTCGTCGAGGTAGGCGATCGCGCTCGTGCGGATGCCGCTGCGCTCGAACTCCTCGCCCAGCCCGACCAGGCTGAGTTCCGCCACCGCCGCCGGTTGCACATTGATGCCGACCCCGACGCGTTCGATGGCCGGCGCGGATTCCAGCAGCACCACGTTGCGAAAGCCATTCGCGTGCAGGGCCAGCGCACAGGCGAGGCCGCCGATGCCAGCCCCGGCGATGAGGATCCTCGGTTGATACCCGGATGAGTTCATGCGGACTCTCTTCGATGGCAAGGGGCGGGAGGCGGCGCACCGGTCCGGCGGACACCGAAGCAGGACAGCGCTTCGGGGTCCGCTGGCAGCGCGGTCAGGCTGTGTGGATGGACGACACGGTGAACACGTTCGGCGTGGCCTTGGCCAGTTCCGCCATGCGCTTGGCGAACGGCGCCGCGTTGGGGTCTTCGCGGGTGGCCTTGACGTCGTCCAGCGACTTCCACTGCGCGTAGTTGACGACGCGGGTGCCGTCCTTGCTGGCCAAGATGCTGGCGGAGATGAAGCCCGGGCGCTTGCTGATCACCTTCTCGGCGCCTTCGTTCAGCACGTCGATCAGCTGCTGCTGCTTCTCCGGCTCCACGTCGAAGACGCTGATGAAGGTGACGGTCTCGTCGGCGCGAATGACGGCTTGCTTCTTGCTCATGATGGATTCCTTGAGGAACGGTTGGATGCAGCGAGGGAGCCCGGCAGGTCGTTCGATGCCGGGCGTCAGCGACGGTAGCGATCGGTGGCGCGAAGCACATCGGTAATTTCTACGGACTCGTCGTGTCGCCGAATTTGTCCGGCGCAATCACTGCACCGGCGCGTTGACGGCACGACGACATCGCCTGTGAGTTGCGAAGGAGCGATCAGACCGGCACCGCTTCGACGATGCTCATGCCGGTGGACGTCGGGACGATCCGCTGCAGCTTGAAGCCGGACGCGGCGAACAGCTCGCGGAACTCGTTGGCCGTACGCTCGCGCGCACCGAGCAGCACCGCCATGTGCAGGTCCAGCCATTTGCCGAAGAACGGCGCCTCACCTTCCGGCAGCACCAGCTCGACCACCAGCAGGCGGCCGTTCGGCGCGATGCCGCGGCGGATGTTCTTCAGGATTGTCACGCTGCGCTCCTCGTCCCAGTCGTGCAGCAGCAGCGACAGGATGTATGCATCGCCGCCGGACGGCACGGAGACGAAGAAATCGCCACCTTCGGCGAGACAACGGCCGCCGAGCCCCGCCGCCTGGATGCGCGCCTTCGCCGCCTCCGCCACATGCGGCTGGTCGAACAGGATGCCGCGCAGGTGCGGATAGCGGGCCAGCAGCTTCAGCAGCATCGGGCCATAGCCGGCGCCGACATCGATCACCGTGCCGAACGGGGTGAAGTCGTAGGCGTCGACCACGGCACCGGCCACTTCCTTGGTGTAGCCGGCCTGCGCTTCGTTGAAGACGCGGTCTGCTTCCGGATGCTCGGCCAGGTAGCCGAAGTAGGTCTTGCCGAATTCCTTCTCGAAGGCGATCTCGCCGGTCTTGACGTTGTGCAGCACATCGGACCAGGCGCGGTACTGCTCTTCGCCGTGCATGATCGCCTGCGGCCGCATGCTGTTGGGCAGGTCCGAGCGCAGCAGGTCGGCCAGCGGCGTCAGGCCGTAGCCGTCCTTGCCGTGCGCGGTGAAGATGCCGACGCTGCACAGCGCGCGCAACACACGGTTGAGCAGGTCCGGCTGGCTTCCCGAGGCGCGCGCCAGTTCATCGACATGCCGCGGGCCGTCGGCGACGAGGTCCGCGATGCCGAGCTTGGCGGCGACGTAGATGGACTGCGTCAACCAGTATCCGGTGATCATCTGCAGCAGCTGGTAATGCGGCGGAACCTCGGCGACAGCGTGTTCGTCGCGCACGGCTTCGGCTTGCGTGGACATGTGGCGCTCCTTGTTTTGAATGGGCGATGGCGTGAGCCAGCTGCGACAGCTGGCGGGCGCAACGTAATGCACATGGCGCCGATGCGGTTACGGGTTTTCTACGGTTCTTTGCGCGGATGGGTTTTGTTAGCTTGCCCGCTCGCTGATGCAAGGCTTCACCACGCCGCAAGTCCATGCCCGTCGAACACGGAGGTCGGTGAGATGAACAGTCCACAAGGCAGCATGCGCGAGAACGGAAGCTGGACGCCGGCTTCATGGCGTTTGCGCGAGGCGCAGCAGCAGCCGTGCTATGACGATCGCGCGCAGTTGGAAAACGTCGCGCGCCGGATTGGCAAGCTTCCGCCGCTGGTAACCTCCGGCGAGATCCAGGAACTCAAGCGCGCCTTGGCGGATGCGCAGGAAGGGCGCCGTTTTCTCCTGCACGGCGGCGATTGCGCGGAGAGCTTCGGCGACTGCGATGCGGACACCATCGTCAATCGCCTGAAGGTGCTGTTCCAGATGAGCCTGATCCTCGGCCATGGACTCAAGCAGCCGGTGATCCGCGTGGGCCGCTTCGCGGGGCAGTACGCCAAGCCGCGTTCGAGCGACCGGGAAACCGTGGGCGGCGAGACACTGCCGAGCTTCCGCGGCGATATCGTCAATGCGGCTGCGTTCGATGCGGCGGCGCGCCGGCCGGATCCCGAGCGGATGTTCCAGGCCTATGCGTTCTCCGCGCTGACGCTCAATTTCACGCGCGCGCTGTTCGAGGGTGGCTTCGGCGATCTGCGCCATCCGGAGTACTGGCAGCTCGACTGGATCGACCAGTCGCCGCGTGCGATCGAGTACCGCAGGGAAGTCGAGGAGATCGCCAACTCGTGGCGGTTCCTGCATACGTTGGGCGGACAGGTCGGCACCGAGCGCGTCAGCGCCGGGTTCTACACCTCGCACGAGGCATTGCTGCTGCCGTTCGAAGAGGCGGTGACGCGCCGCGTGCCGCATCGCCGCGGCTGGTTCAATCTCTCCACGCATCTGCCGTGGATCGGCATGCGCACCAGCGACATCGACGGCGCGCATATCGAGTACTTCCGCGGCCTGCAGAATCCCGTCGCGATGAAGGTGGGTCCCTCGACCAGGCCGGCGGATCTGCTGCGCCTGATCGAAGTGCTCAACCCGCACGAAGAGCCGGGCCGCATGACGCTGATCACCCGCATGGGCTGCAAACATATCGCCCAAGCACTGCCGCCCTTGCTCGCCGCGGTGCGCCGCGCCGGCCGGCATGTGCTGTGGGTGGTCGATCCGATGCACGGCAATACCGAGACCACGCCGACCGGCATCAAGACCCGGCACTTCGACAATATCCGCTCCGAGCTCGAAGCCGCGTTCCAGATCCACGCGGCCGAAGGCACGCGGCTTGGCGGCGTGCACCTGGAAATGACCGGCGAGGATGTCACCGAATGTCTCGGCGGCGCGCGCAGCCTGCAGGAGCAGGATCTGTCGCGTGCCTACAAGACCACGGTCGATCCGCGCCTCAACTACGAGCAGGCAATGGAGCTGGCGATGCTGATCACCAAGGTCGCCCGCGCGGCGCCGAAAGTGACCGGGCGCGCCGCTGCCGGCCCCCGGCCCGTCGCTGTCATCTGAACCGGCCCATCCCATCCACTTGAGGTTTGCACACGCCATGACCGGGATTCCCGCGATCAGTGCCTATACCCTGCCCGCGTCCGGGCAGCTGCCGCGGAACATCCCGCGCTGGACCATCGATCCGGCGCGCGCGGTGTTCCTGATCCACGACATGCAGCGCTATTTCCTGCGGCCGTTGCGCGAGGCCGGGCTGGATGCGCCGCTGATCGACAACCTGCGTGCCATCCGCGACTACGCGCTCGACCACGACATGCAGGTGGCCTATACGGCGCAGCCGGGCGGCATGAGCCGCGACGAGCGCGGTCTGCTGCGCGACTTCTGGGGCGATGGCATGCAGGTGGCGCCGGAGGATCGCGCCGTGATCGAGGAGCTTGCGCCGGAAGACCGTGACTGGGTGTTCAAGAAGTGGCGCTACAGCGCGTTCTGGCGCTCCGATCTGCAGGCGCGCATGCGTGCGCACGGGCGCGACCAGCTGGTCATCGGCGGCGTCTATGCGCATATCGGCATCCTGACCACCGCACTGGAATCGTTCTCGCACGACATCGAGACCTTCGTCGTGGCCGACGCCACCGCCGACTTCTCGCTGGAGCGGCACCTGATGGCGCTGGAGCACGCGGCGCACTGCTGCGCCGTGGTCCTCACCACCGCGGAGGTCGTGCAATGAGCCTGCTCGAGCGGATCGTCAGCGGCCAGCTGCAGGACGCCGCCTTTGCGCTGATCGTGCGCGATCACGGCAGCGGCCCGCGCCTGCTGGAGGTCTTCGCCGGCAAGGCGCGCCGGTGCGAGTCCTTCGTCGACCTGCCGGATACCGGCAGTGCCGGGGAAGGCGTGCTGGTGCTCATCCCCTATGCGCAGCTGCGCGAGCGTGGCTTCGCCTGCATCGATGACGGCGAGCGGCTGTGCGCGATCGAGATCCAGGAGCGCGAGACGCACGTGCTGGACGATGTACTCGCCAGCTTGCCCGAGGCCGCGCTGCACCTCTGCGAAGGTGCGTTCGACATGGAGGACGAAGCCTACGAGGAGGCCGTCCGCCGCGTCATCGCCGACGAGATCGGCAGCGGCGAAGGGGCGAACTTCGTGCTGAAGCGGACCTATCGGGCGCGGCTGCACGACTACTCGCTGACCACGGCACTGGCTGGCTTCCGCCGCCTGGCCGTGCAGGAATCCGGCGCCTACTGGACCTTCCTGGTGCATACCGGTCAGCGCAGCTTTATCGGCGCCAGCCCGGAGCGGCATGTCAGCGTCGAGGACGGCGTCGCCACCATGAACCCCATCAGCGGCACCTATCGCTATCCGTCGACCGGCCCCACGCTGGACGGCGTGCTCGACTTCCTCACCAACGAGAAGGAAGTCGACGAGCTCTACATGGTGGTCGACGAAGAGCTCAAGATGATCGCGCACTTCTGCCCCGCCGGCGGCACCGTGCGCGGGCCGTACCTGCGAGAGATGTCGCGGCTGGCGCATACCGAGTACTACATCGAGGGACGCACCCAGGCCGAGGCGCGCATCGTGCTGCGGCAGACATTGTTCGCGCCGACGGTGACCGGCAGCCCGATCGAGAACGCCTGCCGGGTGATCGCGCGGCAGGAGCGCGAGGGGCGCGGTTTCTATGCCGGTGTCATCGCCCTGATCGGCAACGACGCCGCGGGCGGCGAGCGGCTCGACTCCGCCATCCTGATCCGCACCGCGGAGATCGCGGCCGATGGCGCGATGAAGATCGGCGTCGGCTCGACCATCGTGCGGCATTCGCAGCCGCATGCCGAAGCGGAGGAGACACGCGCCAAGGCCAGGGCCTTGCTGGCGGCGCTCGGCGTGCAGGCCACGCGGAGCTTCGCCGGCGTGCCGGCGGTGCAGGCGGCGCTGGGCAGGCGCAACAGTGACGTGGCCAACTTCTGGTTGACCGACAGCAGCAAGCGGATCTGCGTCGACCCGTCGCTGCGCGGGCGACGGGCGCTGATCATCGATGCCGAAGATGCGTTCACCGCGATGCTGGCCCAGCAGCTGGAGGCTATCGGGCTCGAGGTGACGATCAAGAGCTGCACGGATCCGGATCTGTTCGACAGCGACTGCGATGTCGCGGTGCTGGGACCCGGGCCCGGCGATCCGCGCGACCACCGCGACCGGCGGGTGGCCAGCCTGCGCCAGGCGATGAGCGAGCTGCTCGCGCGCCGCAAGGCTTTCCTCGCGGTGTGCCTCAGCCACCAGATCCTGTGCCTGGAGTTGGGCCTGGACCTGGTGCCGCGCGCCGAGCCGAACCAGGGCGTGCAGCGCGAGATCGACCTGTTCGGCAGCCGCGAGTGGGTCGGCTTCTACAACTCGTTCGTGGCCAAGTGCGAGGCGAGCGCGATCACCGTCAACGGCACTGGCCAGGTCGAGGTCAGCCGCGACCTGGCATCCAACGAAGTGCACGCCCTGCGCGGCGACCGCTTCGCCTCCATCCAGTTCCACGCCGAATCGCTGCTGACGCGGCGCGGCGTGGACATCATCGCGTCCAACGTCAAGAGAGTGCTCTCGTCATGATCGCTACGATTAGTTGGTGGAATCTCGAACGCTCGGCGCAGACGATCGAATCGCTGCGCAGCTATCTGCACGGCGAAGGTGTCGCGCCGTGGGAGGCGATCGCCGGCATGCGGATGAAATTCTGGATGTCCGATCCGGCCAACAACCTGTGGGGCGCGGTGGTGCTGTGGGAACACCACGAGGCGATGAGCCAGTCGCTGCCGCCCAATCGCGCGACCGAGCTGATCGGCTATCCGCCGACCTGGCGCTCCAGTTTCGATGTCGAGGCGCTGATCGACCAAGGGCTGCCGACAGCGTGGTTCGGCATCGGCGCGCCGGCGCCGGGCCATGCGCCGGTCGGCTTTCCGCAGGGAGGGCCGTGAGCCATGGCCGAGTATGAAGTCGCCACGGTGGCGGTGCGCGAGTCGAGCCTCTTCGGTGCGCCGCCGGCCGATCCGATGGGCGCCATCCGTGCCTGGTTCGACGAGGCGCGCGAGCTGGGCGTGCCGGAGTGCGGCGCGATGGCGCTGGCCACGGCCGACGCGCAGGGTCGCTCGTCGGCGCGCATGGTGCACGTGATCGAGGTGCGACCGGATGCGCTGATCTTCACCACGCACCGGCATAGCCAGAAGGGACGCGAGATCGACGAGACGCATTGGTCCTCCGGCGTGCTGTATTGGCGCGAGACCAAGCAGCAGATCACGGTGGCCGGTCCCACGCGGCTGGTGTCGGCCGAGGTCTCCGATGCGCTATGGGGCCGGCGGCCGCTCACCACCAATGCGATGTCGTTCGTGTCGCGGCAGAGCGCCGTGCTGGATGACGAGGCCGCGCTGCGCGACGAAGCGAATGCGCTGCTGGCCGCCTCGCTGGGCCTGCCGCGGCCGGATGGATGGGTCGGCTACGCCATCTATCCGGAGAACATCGAGTTCTGGCACGCCGCAGCGGATCGCCTGCACCAGCGCCTGCGCTACGACCGCGCCGGGCAGGCCTGGCAGTGGCGGAGGCTGCAGCCTTGAAAGCGATGCCTTATGCCGTGGCGGACGTGTTCACCGAGAACCCGCTGGAAGGGAATCCGGTCGCCGTGTTTTTCGATGCGCAGGGCCTGGAAGCGCAGGACATGCAGCGGATCGCGCGGGAACTCAACCTGTCGGAGACCACGTTCGTGTTTCCTCCGCCGGCCGATGCCGACGTGCACGTGCGCATCTTCACGCCGGTCAACGAGCTGCCGTTTGCCGGGCATCCGACGCTGGGCACGGCCATCGTGCTGGGCCAGCGCGGGCACCGCGGCACGCTGCGCATGGCGACGGCGATGGGGACGATCCCGTTCGAGCTGGAGCGCGACCGCGAAGGCGTGGTGCGCGCGGCCTCGATGCGGCAGCCGGTGCCGACCTGGTCGCCATACGAGCATGCCGAGGTGTTGATCGACGGGCTCGGCCTCGAACGCTCTACCTTGCCGGTCGAGGTGTATCGCAACGGGCCCCGGCATGTATTCGTCGGCCTGCCGACGGTCGCGGCGCTGTCGGCGGTGAAGCCGGACCTGCGGGTGCTGGCGACGCTGCCCGACGTGGCGGTCAACTGCTTCGCCGGCGAAGGGCGGCATTGGCGGATGCGCATGTTCTCGCCCGCCTATGGCGTTGCCGAAGATGCGGCGACCGGCTCCGCGGCGGGGCCCTTGGCATTGCACCTGATCCGCCACGGGCTGCTGCGCTTCGGCACCGGCATCGACATTCTGCAGGGCGTCGAGATGGGCCGCCCTTCGCTGATGCGGGCGACGGTCCATGGGTCGATGGACGCGATCGGGCCGATCGAGGTCTCGGGCTCGGCCACGGTGGTGGCACGCGGGGAGCTGCTGCGCTGGAAGGCTCAATAGAGCCCCTCTCCCTCCGGGAGAGGGGTTGGGGTGAGGGTGCGGGCGGAGCGCAAGGGCGGCGTGCACCGCTCCACCCGGACCCTCATCCGCCTGCCGGCACCTTCTCCCGGAGGGAGAAGGATTCTTTTTCGGAAGTAGATGCATTGATGAGAGGAGGTCCCATGCCCCACACCAACCAGGCTCCACCCTTCACCACTGACCACGAACTGCGCACCCTCCACCGCCGCGTCATCGAGGACTACTTCAGCCGCCGCGGCGAATCTCGCCTCACCCGCTACCAGCTGTTCACCGAAGACGGCTCCGGCGGCCTGTGGACCAACGACACCGGCGGCCCGATCGCCGCCCACGGCCACGGCGCCTTGAAAGCCCACGGCGCCTGGTCGCTCCAATGCTTCCCCGACTGGCAATGGCTCAACGTGGAGATCTTCGAAACCCAGGACCCGAACCGTTTCTGGGTCGAATGCGACGGCGAGGGCCAGATCCTGTTCCCCGGCTACCCGCCGGGCATCTACCGCAACCACTTCATCCATTCGTTCCTGATGGAGAACGGCAGGATCAAGCAGGGCCGCGAGTTCATGAACCCCTACGAGCAGATGCGGGCCCTGGGGATCCCGTTTCCGGCCATCAAGCGGGAGGGAATCCCAGCCTGAGAGCCCGCCGGCAGGGCCGCAAGGGGTCCTGAGAGGCGCCGGTCCTGAACGGGCCGGGCGCCCGCGATTTGCACTTTGGCGCAATGCTCTCTATCGTACGCGGGCTGAGTTTCAAGGGTCAGCATGAATTGTGGCCCGATGTTAGATAGAAGCTTTACTACACCGTGGTACCCCTTCCTCCTTGCGACCAGCTCTTCCGCCGCCCCATGCGGCTTTATTCGTTCCAAGGAGAAAAAAGATGTCCCAGGCAGAAACCGGTACCGTGAAGTGGTTCAACGACGCCAAGGGTTTTGGCTTCATCAGCCGCGACCAGGGCGGTGACGACGTGTTCGTGCACTTCCGCGCCATCCAGTCCAATGGCTTCAAGAGCCTGGTCGAGGGCCAGAAGGTGTCCTTCGTCGTGACCCAGGGCCAGAAGGGCCTGCAGGCCGACCAGGTGCAGGCGATCTAATCGCCTTTGCCAGTCAGTACGTAGAAAAGCCCGGCCTTGCGCCGGGCTTTTTCTTTTCAGGCCTGTTCGTCGGGCGCTGTTTTTGCGTTGGCGGGCTCAGGCTTGGCCTCGTCGCGCGACGCCATCTTCTTGGCCTGCTTGCTGTCCTGCTTCTTCTTCTTGGCAAGTTCGCGCTGGCGTTTTTCGAAGGAATAGTTGGTCTTTGCCAAGGGATGGTTCCGTGGTGGTGAGGGATCGGTGGTCGACTTTACCCGCTGGCAGGGTCGAAAGGCCGTAAAACCTGGGCGGAAGGCTCGTGCCGTGCGCCGGCGGCATAGAACTCGGCGCGGATGGACCTGCAATACGGACCGTTCATCACGAACCGGCGGCACTCGGAAGGCCGGTTCTCATAGATGCCGCAATTCATGCGGGTCCTGTCCAGGGCCACGCACCAGCCGTCCTCGGCATGCTTCATCACACGCAGGCCTTCGGGCGAGATGGCGGTGAGATGCTCGGGCATGGGCTCTTCCGGCTGCAGCACGACCGTGAGACGGCAACAGACGGCCTGGCATGCGGAACAGTGTGCTGGGGTGCTGACGGGCCTGGCTGGCGAACTCATGCGTAGTGCCTCCCGGCTTCGGACGCAGGGTAGCAGGCTTGGCGGCGGCAAGCGGTTCTACGGCAACATGGCCGATAAGCTATGCTGCGGCGCAAGCGCTACTCCGCCTGTCAGAGATACTTGCCTCGCCTACCACGCGCGAAGCCAAGCCGCTCTCCGAGAAGCAGACATCGCCCGGTAACCCCGAGTAGCCATTCTGGCTCGGCGATCTGTATTCCGGCATGCCACGCGATGCCGGCCATTCCTTCTGCTCAGAGAGCGCCATGACCCAACCCACCAAGCCCTTTACTGTGGCCGATATCCACTCGGCCTACGCCAGCGTGCCCGCACCCAAGGACACCACGGAGCGGAGCGGGGCCTCCAAGTACGTCAAGTCGGCTCATTTCAAGCGCGATCCCGCGCACTCCGGCAAGTCCCCCAACATGCCGACCTCCAGCCGCGGACCGCGCCAGAAGTAAGCGGCGGTCCGGTATCCGCGAGCCCCTCCAGGGCTACGCAGCACGAAGGTCTTTGCACGCTCACCTGTCGCCGTGACCACACCCGATGAGGCCATAAGGCCCATGGGGTACTGGTCATGCGCGGGAGCCGCGACCTGGGTGCCTCGCCTCAAGGAAAAAAGTGACCCAAGATTCTCCCCTCAAGACCGCTGCGACTCGTTCAAGCCGGCACCAGCCTGCGATCTTCCGGCGCGATGCCTCGTGAGCGACGCAGCGCGATGCTCGTCATGCGACGCGGTGTGCTGCCGCCTTACGGTGGTGCTGCAACCGGAGGACAACGTTCCTCCCCACCTGACGACGCACCTGGCGAATGGCATGCGCGTCATGCAGCGCGATGAAGAGGGGTGGTGCGTAGCCCTCAACGGCAACCGCATGAATTGCGGTATCTACGAAAGCCGTCCGGGAGAGTGCCGGCGATTCGTGATGGGAGGGCCGTATTGCAAGTCGGTGCGTGCGGAGTATCGCGAGCGGTTCGAGCGCTGATCCGCGCGGATAGCCACACGCGACTCTTCAATTCTCCGCATCGAACGCAGCTCTCGCCGCATCGATATCCGCCATGTGCTCGAACGCCCAGCTGCCGAGCGCGACGACCGGCGTCGTCAGCGAGATCCCCAGTGGCGTCAGTTCGTACTGCACATGCGGCGGCATCGCCGCGAAAACCGTCCGCTTGACCAGCCCGTCGCGCTCCAGGCCACGCAGGCACAGCGTCAGCATGCGCTGCGAAATGCCATTGATGGCGCGCTTGATCTCGCTGAAGCGCCGGGGCTTCTCCGCGAGGAACATGATGATCAGCACGCTCCACTTCTCGCCGATCCGGGCGAGCACTTGGCTGACCTTCTGACAGTCGGTGGTTTGGAGGTCGTGGGGGTGATTAGTCACATCCATGATACTTCGGTACCTCTGATGTGCCGTATTGTGCACGTTTTTGATGATAGTTACATTGGTAGTCCTGGTAACAATTCTATACCGAGGACATGCCATGAAGCTTCTCCATATCGACGCCAGCATCCTGGGCGAACAGTCGGTGAGCCGCCAGCTGACGGCCGCCATCGTCAAGCAACTGCTCGCGGCCGAACCCGCCGCCGAGGTCATTCATCAGGATCTTGCCGCTGAGCCGGCCGGCCACCTGTCCGCCGCCGAGTTCATGGCGTTCCAGGGTGTCGAGCCCCAGGACGACGCGACGCGGCAGGATGTCGCCCGCAACGCCCAGTGGCTGGACGACTTCCTGGCCGCCGACGTCATCGTCGTCGGCGCGCCCATGTACAACTTCTCGCTGCCCACGCAGCTGCGCGCCTGGCTGGACCGGCTGGCCGTCGCCGGCAAGAGCTTCCGCTACACGGCCAGCGGCGCCGAAGGACTGGCCGGCGGCAAGCGGGTGATCGTGGCCTCCTCGCGCGGCGGCATGTATGGCGAGGGTTCGCCCATGGCTGCGCTGGATCACCAGGAAACCTACCTGCGTGGATTCTTCGGTTTCCTCGGTATCACCGACGTCAGCTTTATCCGCGCCGAAGGCCTGGCGTTCGGACCGGAAAGCCGCAGCGCTGCCATCGATGCGGCCGTGGCGGACGTGGCCAAGCTCGCCGCCTGACGCAGCGAACGTATCCAGGGCGCGCATGCCGCATCGGCCTTCATACGACCACTTCGCCGCTGCGGCGGCGCGCCCTGCCATCCGCGAGTACGACCATCATGACTACTTCTAATGCATCCACGACGGCACCACGGCGCATCGCGCGCCGCACGCGCGGCCACGACTCGGGCGGTCCCATCACGCGCTTGATGAGCCCCTCTGACCTTGGGCAGCTGCTGAAGCCTTTCGTCTTCCTCGACATTTTCGGCGCCGGCGGCGCCACGCTGCGGATGATGGAAGAGATGCCGCTGCATCCGCACTCGGGCATCGCCACTGTCACGGTCTTCACCGAAGGCCGCATGCGCTTCAACGACCCGGCGAACGGCACCGGCACCATCGGCTACGGCGGCGTCGAGTGGATGCGTGCCGGCGGCGGCGTGTGGCACGGCAAGGAAATGACACCGGACGAGGTGCCGCGCATCCAGGGCTTCCAGCTCTGGCTGTCCCTGCCGGCCGAGCTGGAGAACGGCGAACCGGTCAGCCGCTATATCGAGGCGAAGGACATGCCCCAGGCCGGCCCCGCGCATGTGATCGTTGGCCAGCATGCTGGCGTGCACAGCCCGGTTCCCGCACCGGAAGGCATCAACTACCTGTTGGTCACCTTGCGTGCCGGCGAGCGGTGGACCTACCAGCCGCCCAAGGGCCACAGCGTCGGATGGCTGGCGCTGGCCAAGGGATCGCTGCTGGCCGATGACCGCATCGAGGCAGGCGAGATGGTCGTGTTCGAATCCGGCGATGCAGCGATCGAGCTCGAAGCGTCGGGCGCGACGGATGCCGTATTCGTGCTGGGTTCGGCCGTGCCGCACCCGCATCCGTTGCACCTGGGCTATTACTCGGTCCACACCTCGGCGCAAGCGTTGGCAAACGGCGAGCGCCGCATCGCCGAGCTTGCGCGGAAGCTGCAGGAAGCCGGAGATCGGCGCACCGAGTCGGGAACGATCCCCGTCTTTCGTTGAGGCAGCGGCACTTCGGTGCAGCTGTCCAACTTTCGAATCACCACTCACACGTGACATGCCGAAGTCCACAGGGCCGGCAATCCGCACCCGCTTTCCGGATGTTTTCCATGACTAACGCTCTCACCGTTTCACAGGTCGTCATTTATGGCGGCGGCATGGCGGGCGCCCTGTTGGCGAAGGCCTTGTCGCCGAAGCACCAGGTCACCCTGGTCGACCCCAACGAATATTTCGAGGTGCCGATGTCGGCGCCGCGCAGCCTAGTGCAACCCGGGTTTGCCGACGGCGCGATCATTCCCTTCAAGGCCGCCTTGCCCGGCGTCAGCCACCTTCGCGGCAGGCTCACCGAGCTACGCGCCGATGGCGGCATCGTCAGCTTGCAGGACGGCCGTGAGCAGCTGGTCAGCGGCCAGGTGACCGTGCTGGCGACGGGCAGCGTGTTTTCCAATCCGCTGATGCGTGCCATCGAGGGTTCGTCGATCGATGAGCGCAAGGCCTTTTATCGGAACTACCGCGACCGTATCGCTGAGTCGCAACGCGTTCTTATCGTTGGCGGCGGTCCTATCGGCGTCGAGGTGGCTGGCGAGATCATCGAGAACCATCCTCAGAAAACCCTCACCGTGCTGGAAGCTGGCCCACGCCTGCTGGCGGGTACGTCGGAAGCGGCCGCGGAACACGCCGCCCGATTCCTGCGGGAGCGGGGCGTAGCCATCCTGACCAACGAGCGCCTGGACAAGGCCGGCAGCGGCAGCACAGACGTCTTCGGCACGAGCGGCGAAGCCCTTACGCACACCGGCCGCAGCATCGCTTACGACCTGCTGATCTGGTGCATCGGCGGCAAGCCGAACACCGGCTACATGCAGGCACATTTCTCTTCCGCGCTGAACGCAGGCGGCCGCATCCGCGTGACGCCCGAGCTGCAGGTCGTCGGCCACGCCAACGTGTTCGCGCTGGGTGACATCACCGATCTGGATGAGAACAAGATGGCCTGGCATATCAACGGCCACGTCAAAGTTGCTACGCACAACATAGGTGCCGTACTGGCTCAATCCAGCGGAGCGCGCAAGCTCAAGGCGTACGAGCCGCAGACGGGCAATCCGAAAATGGCCGTGACGCTGGGCAGCCGCCATGGCGTCGTCCACCTTCCCGGTGTGGGTGTCGTGCGTTGGCCAGCGTTCGTGCGCATGGCCAAGTCGGCGCATATGTTGGTGCCGCAGTACAGGAAGGTGTTGGGGGTGTAAGTGGGGTTGCGGTCTTTGAGGGGATGAAGGCGTACTCCCCGATAACCGGGCCGACCACAACTTTGGCTCATGGCCTCCAGACGCCAAAGTTGCCGTCGGCTTCGACCGAGCAAAGCGCAAGCTGCTGTCGCCAGTCGACCAGCAGGAGCCTGAAAGAGGAATGCAGTTGCAAGAAAACCTGCGACAGCTGCATATCGTCTCCATTGACCATAGCTCCGAGCGCCAGGATGCCGCGCTCATCCGCCAAACCGTAGAGCAGCACATCAGACGACGGCATCAAGGCAAAACCACCATCGACTTGCCCAAGCGGTCGAGACGTCGTCGTCAGGATGGGGGAGTTGACTGGCATCGTCCCGAACAAATCGGCCAGTTTGCGGACAGCGTCGGTCCCCTCGATAAGCGGGGTTCTTTCCAGCTTGCGGACAAATATTTCGGACCAGCCATGCTGCAGCCGATGGGCTTGTTCAAAGACCTTGTAGGCAGCGAGAGTGATTTGAAGGTCGTCCAGAGCACCCGCCGGCAAGAATTCAATCTGACACCACTCATCTTCATGAAACTGCGGCGCCCTCTGGAATGTGGCCTCTGTGGGAACAACGAAGGCTAAGTCGTCAGCGGCAATCGTCGGCATCGAATAGCGGATCGAGCCGGTATCCATGGTCTTGTGCACGACTTTCCTGTCCTTAGCTCCAAGCGACGATTTCAGCCGGTCGATCCAGATCATGCCAAGTCTCCATGTAAGGAATCTAAAGAGCGCAATGTCTGCTTTGATTAGGGAGCGGATTTCCACCTAACGTCGAACGCTACATTCGAAAGCAGGCTGCACCGATCGCATTTGAAGTCGAATAGATCGTGGAATTGCGACGCCAGCTTCCAGTCGCTTCCGCAGCCAGGGCACCGCCGCTCAAGTTCAGCGTGAAGGCTCCGGCCGTGACCACGGTATAGGTAGTAGTAGAAAGGGCGATTACTGGAGGCGGCGAGTGTTTCGCAATGTGCTAACCCTGTCTTGCTCAGGCTGCTATCGATGTCTGACATCTCTCGCGTCGTCTGCTTCTCCAGGACGGTGCAGTGCATCTGAAGGCTATCGCAACTTTGAAAGTCGGATTGCCACGATAAAAGCTCGTAAAACTCTCCGCTTGCCATGGCCTTCATGCGATACATCGCTACCTGATGGAAGCAATCCATGCATCGAATCGGTGATGCGAAGCTGATGTAACTTGTGAACAGGACATACGCGCTTGGGTCAGGGCAAAGACATGCTCGTGGAGATTCTGCATCCTCACCAAGCACCTCAAATGTCACGAGCAACCCTTCATCTTCGCAGCGCGCCATGGCCGCGGCTACATATTTGCTATTGAAGCGGGCGTCGAGCGACTGGGCTTCGGGGGAAAGGACTATCGCTGAAATGGTTTCTCCGCTGGCGAGCATCGGCCATTCGCTTCCACAGACCTGCCCATTCATGTGCAAGGCCGCCAGCACCGTTTGGAGGGCGTCGAGGACGGAGTCCTTGCTGTATTTATCTGGGTTTGCGCTTGTGGCAGAGACTCGATTTACGTACACATGAAACCCCTATATGACTCTATACCCGGTCCGCTCGGGCCAGGGGCGGACATGCGCCAAAGCTCTCACTGCCAGTAGCTCTTGCCTCGCTTCAGTGTCTCATTGGTGCCTGTTGGCCGATGAAGAACGAGCGATGCCTCTTTCAGCTCGACACCACCGGCCAGCCCACGGATCCCAATCAAAGACGCGCACCATCAACCGCATGATCGGTACTGCGACGAGAATCGATCCGCGCTGGGGCTGGAAATGCCGGGACTTTGAATGTCGGCGCAGGCAAAGTGATTTCCGACGGCAGGCCATCCAAATCGCCCGTCCGAAGAAACGCATACACCGCATTCTTGGCCGCAGGCTCATTGCGCAACTGGTAGAACGTACCGTCGTGGCCGCCTCGATGCACCACGATGCCGTGGCCACGGGGGAAGTACGCCAGCTGCGTCAGCATGTTTTCGATGGGCGTGGAGGTGTCCCAATCGCCATGCACCAGCAACACGGGAATATCGCTGCGCGCGAACGCGCGGAACGCATCGCCCATGTCCGGCGTGGGCCAGTCCTTCGCCGAAGCCAGGTAGCTGGCGAAACCATAGGGGTCCAGCATGGCGACACCGGCATCGTTGCGCAGCAGGTATTCGCGCTGGGGCGTTGCGCCCAGGCTGGTATCGATCAGCGGACCGATCAGCTTGACGGGTTGCGACTTGCGGTTTTCGATGGCTTCGCGCGCCCACTCCTCGTGGTGGCCGTAATACTGCGACAGGACGAAGGCCGGCCAGGTTTCCGCGTCGCTGGCTTCCTCCAGAAGCGCTCCCTGGAAGTCCAGCAGCCCGAGCACAACGGATTGCCGGCTACCATCCGCACCGCTTACTTCCACCCGCACGGGCGCCTTGGCCAAACGCTGCTCCAGCGTGCGGATCGCCTCCATCAGGCCGCCTCTGGGGAGATACGGCGCCAACCCTGCGTCCTTGTCTGCATCGAAGGCGATCCGCTGCATGGAGGCGAACACCTGCGAGGGCATGTCATAGCCGAAGTCCAGCGGCTCGACTGCGGACAGTACGGCGCGCGCCACGATCTCCGGATGCAGGCGCATCACCGCGAAGCTCCACTGGGAACCGAAGCTGCCGCCGAACAGGCTGATGCGGTCGTAGCCCAGCGCGCGCCGCAAATCGTTCACGTCCTCGGCGCAGGCCGCGATGGTGTAGCCGGCGAGATCCTTGCCTGGGTTCGCGGCCACCGCAGCCTTTGCCAGGGCGACCATGTTCGCGACGTCCGCTTCGGTGCTGCTTGGGCGGTCCAGCGGCTGGGCAGGGGCCGTGATCTCAAGCTTCTCGCCGCGCACGGTATAGCCGCGCTGCTCGATCACGACCAGGTCGCCGACGCTGGCGTAGGTCAGCCATGAGGCCAGCCGCGCACGGGCGGACGGGTCCTGACTATCCAATGCATCCAGCACGCTCAGGCCAGGACCACCGGGCAGCCAGAACACCGGAGGCGCACCGGTAGGCGTCTTCGCCTTCAAGCGCGCGAAGCCTACGCCAATAAGCCGGCTGGTTGGCGATTGGCGATTTTCCGGCACGTAGAGCGTGCCTACTTCATACGGAACGGAGGTTCCATCCGCGGCCTTTGCGACACCGGTCTGGACCACGATGTCACCAGCCTTCGGCGAGGCGGCGAGACTGAGAGGCGAAAACACGATGCACACCAGCCATAACGACAGCGTAGTGGCGAGCGACCCAAGCGGATACCTGCGCATACGTAAGCCTCCCATGGCGATAGCGCAGCTTCCAGAGGGGATTTCTTCGTGTCAAGGCACTTTTGTCATGGAGGGGCAGCCGTTGATGGCAGCCTGTCCACGATGGCGAGTTTCGTTGGTGCGCAGGCGGATGTCCGTCAGCCGCCCATGACCAGATACAGGAACGTAGCCGGTACATAAATAAGAGCTGCCACGCCAAGCAGGAAGGTGGCCACCACGGCTCGCCTTAAACGCTTCACTATCGCCTGAAGCTCCAAGGGCGCGGGTCTGCGAAATAGAGGCTTCCAGTTGAGAGGGCCTATCCCATAGAAGGCCATGTCCAATCCGGAAGTATAAAGTGCAGTGGCGTACTCGGGATCGGACTTGGAAATTCGGCTCCAGGCCTTCCCTGCTAATAGCATCAAGTACCAGCGACTGACGATCGCCGTGAAACCCAACGTCATGGCTGCAGTTAAGTTCATCTATGACCTTCTGCGTTCATTCGCTCTTTGATGTCTGCTTTTGGGTTGCGACTTCAGCCGGACGCGGACATTCTTCGTCTAAGGCGCTCCAGTATCCCCAGATGTCTCGATGACGACATGTGTGTACGCGGCAACAGACGTAACTCATGGTGTTGTCATAACCACAGTTAGCACAAAGCCGCCGAATGCCATCAGCAAGAAGGTTATCAGCAGCAGTGTTTCTGAAAGGCTCAACATGGAGAGGCTAGACAGCGGAGGAAGCATCGGCCAGCGACGGCCGTTCCGCTTCGCCAGCCTCGCAAAGATCACGCTTCCGCCTACTGACCATGCCAAGGCCCCCAGTATCAACGGCAAGTACGGAAGCATTCCCTCTCCAGAATTGAACAATACGGCATGCCTGGCGACGGCCACTTTGGGTCGAAAGTGAACCGGCAGTTCGGTGCGCCAGGAATCTCAAGGCTTCTCGCGGTACCTCTCGATGAGTTCCTCGTAAACCGGAATGCTCTTGCCATAACCGGTCTTGGAGCGCGAACTGATCGTAAAGATCAAATAGAAGTCCCCTTCCTCGCCATAGGACACCTGCTCCCAGTCGCCCTGTCGGTCCGGGACGTACTCGAATGACCTCAATACCTTCCCGTCAGCAGTGGTGAGGCCCTTTGATTCCAGGATCTTCATGCCCGGCCTGCTATCAAGGAACTGCTTCTTGTCATCCTCAATCAACGCCTCAACGGAGGCTATACCGGGCATCTGCGGTTTGTAGATCGCTTTCGCGTACATCACCGTTTCAGCGTCAGCGAAGGTACTGCCGTCCGGCACGAGGACATTCGCGCTCATTTCATAGCTTCCATCGCGATCCTGGTGCCATCCCTTGATTGCGGGCAGCTTGGGCCACCAGTAGAAGCAGATCTTTGATTCGCAGGTCAGTGCAGTCTTTTCAACTTCCGCACTTGCTTGCACAGAAAGAAAAATTAGTGCAAGGACAATCCATGCCGCCTTCATACTCCCTCCTGTTTCGCCATAGTCGGCGATAGAGCCCAAGGCATCGGCTGCCAAGACTAGCCAGTAATGTCCGCGATGGGCCGGAAGCGGACACTCCCAGAAGATTCATTTGATACCTGCTCGTGGTCCGCTACTGACCGGCTGGGAGCTTCTTGGCAGGCTGTTCGCGTGGTGACGCTCGCAATCGAAACGACACGGCGAACAGCCAAGCGAATAGCACCACGACAAAAAACCGGTTCGCGAGGCCGTACGGCATCCCCTTGTGGAGGGTGAGGAACTGGACGACGAATCCGAGCAATATCAGAGCAGTCAGTATCCAAGCGGTTCGCCGATAGGAGCGCCACGCTGGGTGCGCGCCAAAACTCACGGATAGCAGGACGCTTGCGAGGAAGATACTTCCCACATTCACAAGGAAGCTCATGTCGTGGATGGCTCCCGTTGGAGTCGATGGCGCGCCGGGTGCATCCGTGGGAAACATGGCCGAGACGACCAGCCCAATCGCCGCGACTACGAGTAGAAATATCCCTAGGCAGGCGATGATAGAGCGTAAGCCATTGGTATAGAGCCCCGCTGCAAGCGTCAACAAACCGCAGCTCATCGCAAGAAACCAAGTCGTCATGATCCAGCCATACCGACCCACAGCGTAGTTACTGATGAAGTTGGTTGCCGGGGCGTAATCGGGCCGCAGGAAGTGCAGTGTCAAAAGAGCTATCGCGGCGTAGCCGAAAAAGGCCATGGCGGTGGTTGCAAAGGCGCTAGACGTTGAGCGTGACGCTTTCCCGGCATTCTCTGTAGCCATAGTCGAATCTCCTGGCTTTTGCGTTTTCTGGGAAACTTCTCTTCGACCTGCTGTCGCTTTCAGCGCTCTGCTTTCGACGACATGGCGTTCCTGCGCATGCTCTTCTTCTCTGCGCCCGACGCTTTCAAAGATCTACCCCTTCACACTCTCCGGATACTCCCCCCACCACCTCATAATCCCAATGCAACGAAACACCCTCGACCCCCTCCTCCCCCCGGCGAAGCGGTGATGCGTGCGAGCGTCGGATTGATCTCCTGGGCCAGGTCGCCGTTCCAGGCGCGGCTGTCGGGTTGCTGGTGTTGCACGAGCGGCGAACCGGTCGCCGTCGCCACATGCTGCCCGTTCGGCTACCGTCGGCGGAGCATACTCGAACGCAACCGTAGGTTGGGGTGAGCCAAGGGCGAACCCCAACGGTGCGGGGCGCTTGGAGGTGGCGATGTTGGGGTTCGCCTCTGGCTCACCCCAATCTACGAGGGAGTGGACAAACCCTGCCTTCCTGTATGGGATAAGCGGCCAACGCCAAGTTCGGAGAGCGACGTGGAAGTGATCGGACGCCCGTAGGTTGGGGTGAGCCGCAGGCGAACCCCAACGGTGCGGGGCGCTTGGAGGTGGCGATGTTGGGGTTCGCCTTTGGCTCACCCCAACCTACGAGGGAGTGGACAAGCCCTGCCTTCCTGTATGGGATAAGCGGTCAACGCCAAGTTCGGAGAGTAACGTGGAAGCGATCAGACGCCCGTAGGTTGGGGTGAGCCGCAGGCGAACCCCAACGTTGCGGGGCGCTTGGACGGGGCGATGTTGGGGTTCGCCTTTGGCTCACCCCGACCCACGAGGGAGTGGACAAACCCCGCCTTCCCGTATGGGATAAGCGGTCAACGCAACTTTGGAGAGCGACGTGGAAACGATCGGGCGCGACTTGAGGGAAATGCAGCGGGTGCCGCTGTACAGCAGCCACGTCGCGGCGATGCGGGCGGAAGGCACCGTGGCGCACTATGCGGCGGGCAGCCTTATCGTCAATCTGGGCGACCCGATCGATCGCTTCGTCTATGTCGAGGACGGCGAGATCGAGGTGGTCAACCCCTTCACCGGCGAACGCCACTTCCCCTCGACCCTGGGCCCGACGCAGTTCATGGGCGAGATCTCGTTCCTCAACGGTGGCGTATGGGCGCTGCCCATGCGCGCCGTGACGGATACCCGCGTGCTGGAAGTACCGCGCGCCGCCATGCTGCGCCTGATGTCCGAGATACCGGAGATGTCGGACATCATCATCACGGTGTTCTCGGCGCGCCGGCGCCGCCAGCTCGATGAGCGCGACGGCACGCTGGTGCTGATCGGCGAGGATATCGACCGCAATGTCCAGCGCGTCGGCGAGTTCGCCAGCCGCAACCGCCTCCCTTATGCATCCCACGCGCTGGGCAGTGCGCTGGCCCGGCAGATCGCCACCAGCTGCGCGATTTCCGCGGATCACCCGGCGGTGATTTTCGGTCGCGACCACGTGGTCAGCGAACCGACACCCGACAAGATCGCCAAGCTCCTGGGCCTCAGTTACGAGCTGCCCGACGAGGAGGCCGTGGACGTGCTGATCGTCGGCGGAGGGCCCGCGGGCGTAGCAGCCGGCGTCTATGCGGGCGCCGAAGGCTTGAGCGCGATGGTGGTGGAAGACATCGCCATCGGCGGCCAGGCCGGCACCTCCAGCCGGATCGAGAACTACATGGGCTTCCCCACCGGCATCTCCGGCGCAGACCTGGTCTGGCGTGGCGAGGTGCAGGCGATGAAGTTCGGCACGCGCTTCATCATGCCGCGGCGCGTGGTGAGCGTGGAACGCCGACCCGACGGCAAGTTCTGCTCCACCTTCGACAATGGCCAGCGCATCCTGGCCGGCGCGATCGTGGTGGCGACCGGCGTGCAGTACAAGCGGTTGCCGATCGACCGGTTGGCGGAGTTCGAAGGCGCCGGCGTGTATTACGCCGCCACGGAGAATGAAGCGCGCTATTGCAAGGACGGCGAGGCGCTGGTGATCGGCGGCGGCAACTCCGCGGGCCAGGCCGCCATGTTCCTGAGCCGCTCTGCCAACCGTGTCCGCCTGCTCGTGCGCGGCACCTCGCTGGCGTCGTCCATGTCGAGCTACCTGTCCAGTCGCCTGGAAGCGGATCCGAAAATCACCATCGAATATGGCTCCGCAGTGCGCCTGCTGCACGGCGGCGAGCGGATCGAGGCCGTCACCGTCCACAACAGCCAGTGCGGAGCGGACTACACCCTGCCGACCTGCGCCCTCTTCATCATGGTCGGCGCGGAACCCAATACCGCCTGGTTGTCGGGGCTGGTCAAGCTGGATCAGAAAGGCTTTGTCGAAACCGGAGAAGCGGCGGGCTCGGATTCGCCGTACGCGACATCGCAGCCGGGAATCTTTGCGGTGGGCGATGTGCGGGCGGGGTCGGTCAAGCGGGTGGCCTCCGCCGTGGGCGAAGGCTCCGTGGTCATTTCAAAGGTGTGGTCTTATTTGAATGACTGAGGCACCCATGCAGGGCCGCAGTCAGGCGCGTACTCGATGTCTGCGGCCGAATGGCGAGAGCGCCCATCCGCCGCCTCTGCTGATCCGCTAGAACGCCCCATCCGCCCCAACCTTAAACACCATCGAGACATCGGCCGCCGGCGGCTGTGGAGAGTCCATGGGCGTTTCAAAGTGCCCGCCTAGCCGATTGCCGGAGGGATCCTCCAGTGTGCCTCGCACGATCAGCCGGTAGTCGCCGGCCTTCCACGCCGCATCCGGCATGAATGTCCACGTCGTTTCGCCATTCCGCAACTGGCGCCGGCCGTCGACGAGATGATCGCCGGCATCGACGACAGCCAGGTAATCGACATCCAAGCCATCGATGGCACCATCGAGCGTCACGACAAGAGGCTCGCGCGAGTCCGCCCGCACATGCGAGAGCTTCCAGGCAGAAGCGACTGGGCCATTACTGTCCACAGGGCCTACATGCCAGCGCTTGATAGGACGCCCATCGAAGCTGAGCACCACATCGTCTCCCTCATTGACGATGGAGCCCAGCTGCTCGCGCGCCACCAAGCCGGTCTTTACGCGGCCGGGATGCAGCAGCAGCGTGAGGATCCTGCCATCCGGCGACCACAGCTCCTGCGGCAGAAACGGCTCCTGCAATATACGTCCGTCAGCACGGGACAGCGCGATCCTCGGCAACACCTCGCCTTCGATCGGCGCAGCGAAGACGACGGACACGCGCAAGAGGTTGGCGGGTACCTCGGCGCCGGTAGGCTGGACAGCGACCACCTTCGGCGCCGGCTGCGCGGCTCGTGCGATGGGCAGCATGGCGGCGAACGCCATGCTGCCAACTAGCAGTTGCCATCGCATGGCTTCAGTCCGAAGCCTTGATCAGCTCGGGAAAGCCTTCATCCTTCAGCAGCATGTCCTGCCTGGGCTTGATGTACTTCTCCTGGAACGCGTTGCCTTTGAAGCTGAAGTTCGGAAAGGCGTACTCGGAGATGTGGTCCGACAAGCGGAAGCTCAGGTCCTTGCCCATGGACACCAGCTGCAGCTCGTCGTGCTGCAGGTCGCGCCGGACGACGATGAACGACTTGTCGTCCAGGTTGTCCAGCCGCATCACGCCGGCCAGGGGCGCCTGCGCCACGTTCAGGCCGGCGATCTGCCCGAACGGCACCTGCTTGTCGATGCCCGGACCCGCGCGCGCCGCATCCAGCTCCGACACCGGGATGATGTTCGACACGCGGTTGTAGTTCACCAGCATGAGGAAGTCGCGGGTCTTGCCCTGCTCGGTCTGCGAGTAGGAAACCATGTCGGCCGGCGTGTTGCCGTAGCCAAGCTCGCCGACGGTCTTGCCGCGAATATGCGCACCATCCTTCAGCTCATCCAGAGGGATGATCACCAGCGGCGTGCAAGTATAGGCAGCGACGAGATAGGGCTGGCCGCCGAGCTTCGCGAAACTCATGGCGCGGATCGGCGCGCGCGTTTCGATCAGGTTGTGCCCGCCATGGAAGATCTCGACGGAGGTGATCGATTGCTTCGCATCGAACGGATAGCGGATCCGCCGCAGCGTCGAAGCGAAGTCCTGGTTCGAAAGCCCCGCCACGAACAGTTCGCCGTCGTGCCACTTCATATCGGTGACGGTGAAGCTGCGCTCGGGCATCTCCTTCCAGAACTTCTCGTTGGTCGTGGGCGCATCGCGCAGCGCAACCGACGTGCCCTGCGCGGCCTTCAGGTCGACCCGGCGCGCCTTCTTGTCGCTGGTCACGACGAACAGCGCCGGCGTCTTGTCCGCACCGTAGCTGACAGCTACATACACTTCCCCGGTGCCGGGGCGCGCGACCATGTCCTCGACGGCGACCCTGGCGCCGCCGAGCTGGTCGGACAGCAGCTTCTCCAGGTCGAGGACATTGAACACGCCGCCCGTGGCTTGGCGGCTCGCAGGCGTAAGCTTGATCGCGTGAACCTCCGCGGCTTTCCAGTCGGCGACGAAAAGAATATCGGCCGGCCCCGCGGCCAGCCGCGAGATCGATTTGACGTCCGCGGCGGATACGTTGGCGGAAAGGCCCAGCATGCAGGCGATGGCAATGGCTGACAGGCGCATAAGTACCCCTTGATACGACAGTGAAATGAAGCTCCAGCAGCACTGGAGTCATCGCCCGTATTGGCCTGCACGCTCTGCAAGGCGGGGCCGGGTCATGCCCTGAGCAGCGCCGATGCTAGGCGGGGTGCAAGGCCGACGAGTAGCCACGCGCGCCGAATCACGGTGGTGATCGGTGGGCATCAATGACATTTCACGTGGGGGTAATGGGTGTGTGACGAAGGCGGGGCATTCGCACACAGAATGTCTAGCCGACGCCGTGGGGCGTGGATGCTTGAAGCCTCAGGGAGGCGCGAGCAGCCTACGAGCGGCTGACGCCCGGCTTTCAGCGCCGGTACGCCCCAGGATGCGCCGCCAACCACTTCGTCACGGATGCCATGTTCTGTGCCTTGGCCATCTGGGCAAGCGTCCTTCCGTCATCGCCATACCGCCCCCTTGGGCTCGCGCCGGCTTGCAGCAGCCGCAGGATGACGGCTTCGTCCCAACTGCCGAACAGCATGCTGTTGCCGTCCTTTGACTTCGCGGTTGCGTCGGCGCCGTGCGCCAGAAGAAGGTTCAGGACGTCCAGTCGATGCACGCCGTAGAGCGGTGTTCGTCCCAGGCTGTCGCGATGATTGGGGTTCGCCCTTCGCGCAAGAAGGCGCTCGGCAGTCGGGAGGCGCGCGGCCTCGTTCTGGGTGCAGCCCCAGTCTTCGAGCATCGCCAGCGCGGTTCTTTCTTGAGGCTCGTCTTTGTCCTGGCTCGGGTGGGACACAGCAAAATCGATATCGACGCCGGCATCGGCGGCCGCATCGACCATGGCGGGAGAGCAGCCCGCCGCCAAGTCGGCAAAGCTTGCGGCGGCCTTGGCCTTGCCAAGCCGGTCGAGCCATCCGCCTTTCACCATCCGCTTGAACACCTCCGCATGCCCTCGCCGGATCGAGTCTTCGATCAAGCTGATGCCAGCGACCACCGCGTTGCCGGGAAGGGGCATGGATGGCAACGCGGTTTGATCCAGCGGAGCGCCGCGCTCGATAAGCGCGATGACCGTGGCCTCGTCCGCATGGGTGGCTTCGGCATCGACGGCCAGGACCGCGGCCTGGTTCGAGTGAAAGTCGAAGTGCGTCTTTTCAAGCCATGGGATCAGGTCGGCGGTCCCATTAACCCAACGGTCCGTGCCGGCGAGGCGGTCGATCGCTTCTTCCAGTTCTTTCACCGCCTTCGGCATGCCGGCTTCGGTGCCCACATAATCGATCACGGTTTTCTTCCGATCGGCTACCGCAAGGGTCACCACCTTAGTCGGCGAATCGGAGACGCGAGCTCGATACTCGTCCTTGAGTTGCCAGAAATCGGCCGCCTCGAATTGCCTTGCCAAGGCTTGCACCGCTTCTGGTTGGATCCGATCTTCATGCGTTCCAGGCAGCAATACCCCTCTTGCACGTGCAAACCGCCGATGCACGGCATCTACCGCGTCGACGGGTGACGTGCCCGTGGTGAAATGCACCAGCCCATCGCCGTGGATCGTCACCTGGTAGGCGGGGCATGAGCCGTAACAGGCCGATCGTGTCAGGCTGATTTCGATGTGCTCCTGGCCGGTCGCCATGGCTTTCGGGTGGATCGCCACGGCGATCGCAAGCAGGCATCCGGCTTTGAGCAAGCCGGAAAGGCGAGAACTGCTGACAGCCATGGATTCCCCCGAATCGTTGCCTGGTCGGGCATCCATGTCCGGATGCCTTGCGTGGCCAGTCTATCCGGCGGCTGGAGCGGGTCGCCAGTCGCCGGGAAGGCGCTTCAGCTTCGAGGCTGCCTGCTGCGAAGAGGTCTAGACTGCAGCCTCATTCTTCTGGGCGTGGTGGCTTCCATGGCTTACAAGCTTTACCTGGTCGCCCGGAACGAGGGGCTGGAGTATGTCGACGAGAACGGCTTGTACCGATTCGACATCTCCCTGGTCAAAGGGGTGTGGACCATCTATCTGCCGGGCACCGTTGGCCGCTCGCACGAAAGCAGGGCTTTAAGCGACGAGGAGCGAGCCAGAATCTTTCCGCTCATCACCAACTACCTGGCCAAAATACGCTGGCTTGGTCTGTTCACCAGATACTACGAGGTCAAGTTTGTTGACCGAGCGGAAGTGGGCTCAAGGGGACCGGTGTAGCTACCTCGCCACCATCCCCAGATGGTGAAACCCCACCCACGCCATACACCCCGCAAAGACCGCCACAAGGCCGAAACCAACCACCGTCCGATAAAACGCTTTCGGCTCTACCGCACGGCGGTAGTCATGCTCGGGGCCTCGATTCCAGCCAGGCATCCTGATTGTCCCCGTTCGCCACGCGTAGATGACCTTCCCCAGAAAGGCCACGGCGACGACAACCATGCCGTAGTTCCAAACGGTCTGACCGATATCCGCCATGGACCCCTCGCGATGTCTCGGCGCGCCGCCCGATCATCCGCGGGCAAGACGCCATCAATGGACAAGGGCGGGAGATATCCCGCCCCACACCGGGCTACAGATCACTTGTCATCGCCGCTCAACAGCGAACCCACGATGCCACCGACCAAGCCACCGCCGAGCGTCGCGCGGCCACTGCCGCCTTCCCCACTCGGCAAATACTCCGCAATCTGATGCGCCAACCGCGAGATCGGCAGCGTCTGCAGCCACACCGTGCCGGGGCCGCTCAGCACCGCGAGGAAAAGGCCGTCACCGCCGAACAGCGCATTCTTGATCCCAGGCACCGTCGTGATCTGAAAGCTCACCGACGACTGGAACGCACCCACATGCCCCGGGTGCACGCGCAAGGTCTCGCCGGGCGCCAGGTCCTTCCGGATCAATTCGCCGGACAGTTCCAGCCACGCCGTGCCGGTACCGCCGACCTTCTGCAACACAAAACCGCTGCCGCCGAAAATGCCCGCGCCCAGCGACTGCTGAAAACCCACCCCGATGGTGACCTGCGGCGTGGCGCAGACAAAGCCATGCCGATGCACCATGTACTCTTTATCCGGGCTCACCGACACCGGCACGATATGCCCCGGCACCTTGGTGGCGAACGCCACTTCGCCGGTGGTGCGCAGCGCCTTGTATTCGGTCATGAACAGGCTGCCGCCGCCGACCATGCGCTTGAGCGCACCGAACAGCCCGCCGCCGCCGCCCATCTGGGTGTGGGTGGTCATCTGGATCGATGAGGTCATCCAGGAAAGCTCGCCGCTCTCCGCGAAAATGCTGTCGTTCGGGTCGAGCTGGACTTCCAGCACGGGCATGACCGTGCCCAGGATGCGGGTCTGCATGTGGTGTTTCCCCCTGAGGATGGATGGCTGACGGGTGGCGTGGCGAAGGTCGTGGCGCGCATGGTCTACGCTTTTTGCGTCGGGGGGAAAGTGTCTTCGGGGCGCAAGAAAATGCGGCTGGCGTGGGGTGCGATGACGCCGGACCGGCAACCCGGCCGCCCCTTCCGCCGCGCAGCGAACGAGACGGGGGGAGCTATACGGCGCGGCTCCGTTTCGATCATCCTAGGAAGGCTGGACCGCATCCGAACCTGCACGACCACAGGCCAACGAACCTGTTGCGCAGACCCGATCAAGCGCTATCAGGCGACCACACTCAGAAGGGAGTTCTCATGTCGACGCCGACCACGGTCAATCCTCAGATTACCGATGCTGTAACGCAGACCAATATCCGTGCCGCCGGCGATGCGGCGGCCACGTCGCTCGCCTACCTCTACCAGGTCGCGGCCATTGCCTTGGGCAATGCGGCGCACAATGCCGTCAACAGCCAGCAGCAGAGCGACATGCTGGCCCAGGCGGCGACGACGCAAGCCGTGATCCAGCTGCTTTCGATCGACGCGGCCGATAGCGGCCCGAGAATCGAAGGCAGCAAGCCCGCCGACGCCTCGCCGGCAGCAGTGGCCGCCGCCTTGCCGGATGCCGTGCCGCAGCTCGAACAGGTGGCCAGGCTGGCGCACATCCACGGGCTCGACAACGCCACGCCGTGGTGCGACGCGGCGCGCGAGTTGATGGGCGTGGTCGCGGATGCCTTGCGCGGTTTCCAGAAAGTGACGGAAGCAACCGATATGTCCATGATCAAGCAGGCGGCAGCGGCGGCCGTGCTGGTGCACATGATCAAGGCGCCGGATCAGCTGGATCAGTTCCAGAAGATTCTCAAGCTGATCGAAGGGCTTTAAGGCAGCGAATGCCATCGGACTGGTCTGTAAAGTGCAACACGCACGTGCAATGCGGGCGTGAGCCTACAGACAGTCAAAAATCGATTTGATAGGTTGGTTGTGTTGCCCGCGGTGTGATTTCGATGCGCGTCGCGGGCAACCATGGCAGTTCAATGCTGTGAGAGCGCGGGCCAAGGGTGCGTCAACACCCCTGACCCGCTAACCATCACCAACTAGATGAGAGTTGATCATGGCTACCCCAGATCATACGGCAGTCGTACGCTCGCTGATCCCCTCAGCGACACACCCACCGACCATCCGGGCCGTCCGACGACAATGCGGACGCGGTTGAAGAACTGCGGGTAAGAGTTTTCGCTGGAAATTTTCCGAGCCGTCCTACACGGCACGGTGCCTTGTGCGACAGCGAAACCCTCCGATCCCCGCACCCCCTTTCCTCAATCAAGCCGCCCGGCGCCTAACCCTCAGGCCGCCGGTGAACCCTCGAGTCCGTGTGATCGCGGCACGTCGTGATGTTGGCGGCGTGCCGTTTTCGGAAAGGGGGTGCGGTGCTTAGCAAGGAGTTGCTTATGAACAACCATATTTTTGGCGAGCCGTGGATCATCCGTCATACCAACTACTTCTCCGATCCCAGTGCGGGGCCGGATGAGTTGTTGAATGACGCTACGGAGTGGCTGCAGTACGCCTACAATGCGGTCAAGCTGTTGGCGGAGTTGGTGCATGAGCGTGGCAGTGTCGATGTGCATCGACTGCCGATCATGCTGGAGGGGATTGCTGCGTTTGTGGAGATGGGGACGCGGTGTGCGACGCAGGCGCATTTGAGGATGCAGTGGCAGAGCGTGCGGGAAGGGGCTGAGCGCTCGCCGGCGGCGCTGTAGCGAGAAGGTTCTCCTAAGGAGCTCAACGGGATGAGGGCGGCGAATTACCTTCATCCCGTTCTAGCGAAAAGCCCAAAAGCGTTTTCGCTTCGTTAGGCGTTATCCAGCGCTTCTCCACGGTGATCAGACGGTGTATAGCGAACGATCTGGCGCGGACTTGCGTGCACCGGCTAGAACGCATCAGAGGACCGATGAAGCATGATCAGAGGACCGATTTGCGCTGACCACTCAACCGGTGGTGATCACGCGCTTCGATGCGGATGATCAGTTCAGCCAATCCGTATCACCGTGACGGCCTATATCAAAGGCACCTGCGTCAACGTGCAGCAGCAGTATGTCTGGGCTGACATCTCGCTGTTGGAGCCGGCCTTCGGCGATAGGCGAAGGCGTCTCCTGGTCGGGGGTGCCTGCGAGTATGTCGAAAGGCACCCTGCCCATTGATGCATTGATCTCCGACCTCACCCCCATATAGTTAAGCTACGAAAAGCTTCTACGGGGGCGAACCTCCGTGGCGGTTAGGGCATCTAAAATGGGGCATGGCATCTGTGCGATATCTGGGGCTAATCTTTGGTTTGATACCACTTGTGGCTAGCGCCGAGAGCACTGCTCCATCCATCGCGAGCAGCGTGGCTCAGGTGATGCGAGCCGGAACCCGCAGCGACGGTCCCGGAGTCGTCGTGTTGGTCCGCCAAGGTAACCGGACGCTCTATCGAGGTGCGCAAGGGAAGGCTGATATTGAACTGGACGTGCCACTTGAGCCCGACAATATTTTCCGCATTGGCTCCGTAACAAAGATTTTCACGGCTGCGCTCGTGGTAAAGATGGCCCAGGCCGGAGAACTATCGCTTGACGATTCTCTTCAGAAATATCTACCCAAGTTTCCCAACGCCGAGCACATCACTCTTCGCGAGCTTCTAAACCATACCTCCGGCGTCGCTGATTTAACGAAGAATCCAACGCCCGGCTTAATGCGTTCGGAGGCCACGACGGCGACACTCGTGGCCGACATCGCAAGTCGACAACCCGATTTTCGGCCAGGATCACGATGGTCGTATTCGAACTCAGGCTATATTTTACTTGCCGCGGTCATAGAACGAATTACAGGCGCACCCTGGCATGAGGCGCTCGAAAAGGATGTCCTCATACCCCTCGATTTGCACCACACAACCCGGGACGATGACACTAAGATCGTCCACTCCCGGGCACTTGGCTACAGCACGACAGACGCTCCCTACCTGGTCTCTCGCGCTGCTTTTATCAGCATGTCAGTGCCTTCGGCCGCCGGCGCTCTTTTGTCTAACGCCGACGACTTGGCCACGTCAATTCAGAGACTTGGCCATGGAGCTGTAATCGGCCCCCGTGGGTTCGCTGCCATGTCGACACCTGTTCGCGGAATACCTGGCATAACGAGTGCGACAAGTTATGGTCTGGGTCTATATCTATGGACCGTGCGCGGCCAACAATTGGTTGGCCACACTGGCCAAATAGATGGGTTTGCTTCCGCAGTCGCTTATTTGCCGAAGCACGACATAACGCTGGTCGTGCTGTCAAACGATGATAATTTTGACGCGAAAACGATGGTTAAGCGGCTAGCCGCGCTTGCCTTGGGGAATCCTTATCCTGAGGTGGTCGGCGTGACTGTTCCTGAAGCCACAGCGTCGGCGTTGGCAGGTGATTACGAAGCAGATGATCACAAGAAAATTTCTATCGTGGTCAAAGACGGGGCGCTGTACTACAGCCGAGTTGGCCACTCAATGCTCTTGCTCCAGATGACTGCAAATGGAGACCTGCACTTCGTGCCCGATGACCTTAGCTACCTGCGCCCGAAAGCCAGTAGTGCAGGCGGCATGGTGCTGGAAGATGTCGACGATGGCGAACATATCGAACGCACGTTCAGAAAGTTGATCACGGTAAATCGGTCCTCCTGATCAACTTCATCGGTGTACGCATGCGGACTTTTGCGGATGAAGGAGTCCACACGGTTCCGCGGCGAAAACGCCCTGTACAAGATCTACATTGCCGATCCGGATCGCTGGAATGTCATTCATCGCGACGCCTACAATGCAGCGGGTGACGCGCTGTATGACGGAGGAAAATAAGCCATGTCACCCCGAGCGCTATGGATGGCAGCCATATTGTTCCTGGTCGCTTGTGCAGCCCCTGCAGCGCATGACGCCGAGCAGGGTCGGGTCTATGTCTACGATGCCAAAGAGCAAGGCGACAACAGGGCCCTCGTGATCGATATCGCGACTGGCAATGTTGAGGTCCGTGACAAGCGCAGCGCGCACATGGATGTCCCGCATGGCGATCTTGGCGGTGGCTTCGACGATTGCAGCAACGAAGCATTCTTCTGCCTGACCGGCCTGCTGGAGATCGTCATACCCAAGTCCATGCCGGTAAAGCAGTGGCAGTATCACGGCCTGACTTGCCAAGGCGCCGCCCAGGCGGGAGACGATGCGTTTCGCATCACTTGCACATCATCCAGGTATCGCGGCAGGCCCACCTTTACTTACTCGGTCTCGCGCGGAGTCTTATCCATCGACAGCTCTCCCGTGGGAGGTGAGCGAGGTGGGTTCGAGTTGCGCGGACAACGCGGGCTCTTCTCGCCAGGGAACAACCCCTGACGCAGGAGAGCGCGCCTGACGCGTAAAGGGAGTGGAGGTAGTTAAGCCGCCTGAAGAACGTCTCCTTGAATCACTGAAGGATGACTTCTAGCTACGTCGAGGCCGGATAGCCAGGCGTTTCCTTCGCCTCCGTCTCTCTCTTAACTACCTCCGGACCTTTAACCGAGCACCAGATCCTCACCCCTCACCGTACTGGCCGGCGGCAACCAGACATCCCCCGCCGCCATACCCAGCAACGTCAGATACGCATCGACATGCTGATACCCCACCTGCCGATCGAAGTCTTGGTCGTCATTCTTGATCAGCCCCGTGTTCACGGCCCCGGTGAGCTGCTGCTGCCCATCGCTGGGCTGCTGGAAGTTCAGGAACTTCAGAGCCCCCAGGTTCTTGTTGATGTCGTCCTGGATCTTCTTCGGCGTGTCGATGTCAGGCTTGTAGATAGTCAGGATGTTCTTGATGGTGCTCGCGCTCCACGAGTCCGGCACGATATCCTTGCTGTTGAAGAACCTGGTTGAAAGGCCGGTCATGGTCGTATCGAAGTAATCCGCGAACTGCTCGTTCCCCGCCGTCGGCGCGGCAAAGGTAAAGCAGTTGACGGTTGCCGACGACAGCTCCGCTTTCAGATAAAGCGCCAGCACCGACGCCAGCGCTCCGCCCAGGCTATGCCCCACGACGGTGATCGTGCCCCCATTCGACGCATGGTTGGTCAGATACCCGAGCAGGCTGCCACCCATGGGGGTGCTGCCCTGCAGGATGTTCTGCGCACCCGCCATGGCGCCCTTCGATATGGACGTACCCCACGGCGCCGAGGAAATAAGCGCACTCAACGCCGTCTGGGCGATGTCGTTGTCCTCTTCGCTGATGTCGAAGTCGGACTTCGGATTCGTGCCGCTGGTCACCACGCGATAGTCGCCCTTGGGCCCTTTGAAAATCGCGGTCACGTTGGCGGAGTACCCCTTGGTATCCCCGCTGGTCGTCCCCGGATCCAAAAAGGTGGAAGGCCCCCACACCAGCGCGAAGTCTTTCGCGTACGTCGATTGCTTGACCCGCTTGACGATGTTCTCCTGCACCGCCGAAGGCGCCGGATACTGCATGGCGTTGCCGTGATCATCGACAGTGGCGTTGTTGAGTACAAAAGCCAGCGTCAGATTGATTTTCGCGTCACTCGAAGACATAGCCGCACTCCTTGCCTGGACACAACACAACGATCCCCGCTCCGATAGGGGAGCGGGCGCTAAAAAGCTTGAGTGTCTGTCGCGCAACCTGCGAATGGAGGAAGCCGATACGCTCCTTATTCGACTTTGTCAGCCACGATATTTGCCATGCGTCGCCTGTCGGCACTGACGCGATCGCTGCACGCGATGCAGGCAGGATTCCTGATTTGTGAGGCTAAATTAAATGCCGTGGAAGGCCTGTGAACACACGCCTTGCTCGATTTCGCCGAACTGAAGTCGTGGCGTCAAATCTGGCAACGAATGCCAGGCGGATCGGGGAAGTGCGGTGCGAGAGAGTCGCAGGTGGCGAGCGCAAGAAGTGATCTTGTGGCGGCAGATCCCACGACCGCCCTGCCGCTTTTGTATCCGGGCACACTTCGGTACTGTGGGACTTTCGGAACCTGCAGCACCTTGTTGCCTCCACCCATATGCTGGAGTCAACAAGGGCTCATAGCAACGGATGGCATCGATGAAAAGTGCTTTGTTAGCGATTACTGCATATCTGATCTTCGGCATCAGTTTGCCGGTGTGCTCGGAGGAAGCCTGGCTCCAAGGCGCATCCATGCTCGATCGCAACGACCACTGGAAAATATTGCCGGCTGCCAGCTATCTGGATCTTGGTAATGACCAGGACGCCGTGACCAAGCTGGCGGAAGCCCGGGCTTTGCTTGATCCGAGCACGTCGGGTAAATCGCTCTCTCTGAATTGCGCACCACCCAGCAAGCGATATCTCGTTCGCTCGCTCTATTACAGCGATTCGCGCGTGATGGTTTATGAGAGCGCCGGTGGACTGATCATTGGAGCAGGCTCGTTCTCGGACCCCGGCGCCCCTTCCAGAGGCGCTGTTGCGATATGCCTGATTGGTGCGCCCAAGGACGTCCGGGCGACCGCCGGGTTTGCGAAGTAGTGTCGTGACCGCGGCGGGCCTTGCCGAGCGTTGACCTGATCAACTTTAGTCCAAAGGATTGAGCTATGAAGATAACGGCTTCTGTATTCGTACTGCTCTTCGTGTTTTCTGGCTTCGCTCAATCGCAAAGTCCAACGAGCGAGGGCAAGCCTATCCTGGGCGTAGCCGACCTCGTACTTCGCTCTGACGAGGTCGCGAAGCTCTCCGATGAGGCTTGGGCTGGCTCCGGAGAGGCGGCCCTGAAGCTTTCCGTGTACTACGCGAACGTGAAGGTGGATTTCGACAGGTCGAGTTATTGGACCTTGATCGCCGCGGAGAACGGAAATGCAGTGGCGCAATACAACGCCTGGGCCGAGCTAAGCGATAGTCGTAGTAGCGCCGATGACAAGAGGAGAGCGGTTTTCTGGCTTCGGAAGTCGGCAGTGCAGGGGGATTCCGACGCGATACGCGAACTTCGGGAGCTGGAGAGATCGCAGGGTGAATGAAGGGCAATTCACCCGCTGGGCACGGCAGAGGCGATCGATAGCTCAAGCAAAGTCCGGACGATAAAAGCGAGGGGTGGATATGCGGTGGACGGCGCTTCTTTTTACTCTCGCCTGTGAGTTTGTATGCCAGAACCTTGTGGCTTCGCAGGAAGCGCAGCCAAAGCCATCGGAAAGCGATGTAAATCGCGAGGCTTTATTGCATTACTTGAGGCCCATCTTGGGGGAGGCGAGTAAGGCGGCTCGTATTTACTATGCCGGCGACTGTGAAAAAGAAGGCGATTACTATTGGGTATCTTTCCCAAGCGTGCGCGTGCAGCCACCGTCCGGAAGCGACACGGGGTTCGCGGCCGTCAAAGCTGTCTTTCGAGATGAGAAGAACGTCAGAATCTCGAAGGAGACGGACGGGATCATCAGGATAGTTATTGGGCAGCCATCCGTTGCCCTCCTTGAAACAAAAATTCCTCTTCTAACCTTCGACCCAGTTCAGCAGTACACCGAAAGCCAAGCCTTGTCGCGTATCGAGGATAGTAAAGAGGTAGACAGTGCCTTGAGGAGGCTGGGAGTCAGTCGCGATGGTGTTCCACTTCGTATATCGCTAGGCGTGAATCCGGACAACCGATCTCCTCATCTTCCGGCTTCGATGAGTAATCTAACCATGGACAAGGCGCTCGATTCAGTGGCGAAAACTTTCGGAAACATTGTTTTTTATGGTGCTTGCACGGAACGGCGTCTTTATACGGTTTACTATGTTTCGCTGGAGCCATAATGCGGATCGCAGCCTGTGGCTAAAAGGGGGCGCAGGCAGAGGTATTTCCGCATCTTTAGCCAGGTTGACTAACAAAGTTGCGGCCTTAGTTTTCTTGGCTCTTTGGAGCGTGCCGCAACATGCGCGCTCCGAGGGTGAGCGTCCGCATTCGATCGAGATGTCGGCGTCACAGTTGACGGCAATGACGACAGCACTGGATCGATTTCGGAGCGAAGGGAACAAGATCGACGACTACTACGCTTTAGTCGTCGCTGGAAAAGATGGCACCGAGGTTATCTTTGTCCCCGAGTTGGTGAAGAGCTCCAACATGGTTGGCTTTGAAAAATCGTCTAAGCCTGAGATTCACTACTATCTCGACGTCACTGGGCTGAGGGTGATCAAGGTGCTGTTGGGGCAGTGACTTTTGATCATCGGTCCCATTCGACCGTGACCTCCTTGATCTCATGATCGTTATAGGCCGTTAGCTTTGCCGAGACGTGATTTCCGGCCTGACTGATGGCCATTGGGGCGTACTTGTACTGGACTCCATACTGAGCCCTGGCTAGATCGATGGCCTTTGCTCCGATCTCCCCGCCAAAGGTGAAGTAGAAAACGATCGCTATGGTGAGCGGGATGATGACGCCAATCGCCATGGCGCCTCTTGGGGCTGCTGTGGAGCGGCCATCGCTCTGGAGCGCCTGAATGACAGGTGCAGAGCGTAGCTCCCTATAAGTCCATGCGAGCAGACCGACCATAGTCGCCGTCACAACAACTCCGAGTATCGATGCGATCGGATTCAGCCTTAGCTGAGTGGCCCACAAATCTATAGGGCGGAGTAGCGGTGCGAGAAAAAGTAGGGTTCCAATGGAGCCCGTCAGAAGAAGGGCGGCAAAGCGAGTCACCAGATGTGCCGCGCCCAAGTGACCGCGCCAGAGAAAAACACCAGCGATGACGGCGAAGATATTCAAGCCGGAAGAATAGCTTTTTCCCGTGCCGATGCAGTATGCCATGTATGCAACGTCGGCCATGCCGACGAGCACCAGGACTGCGCCTACTCTTTTGAGAGTTTCCATGTAGCTTTTCATGCTGTCCCCTGTTGTCTACCAATCAGTCCGCAAGATCTGCGCCGCGTCGAAAGCGGATGAAGTTCAAATGCTAGCGGTATATGCCGGGAGGCGGTCGCCTGGTCGAGATGCGAACATTACAGAATCTATGCATTAGACGGTTGAGGCTTATGAATATCTGGTGCTCGGCGCTTGCGGGAGGGACCGATCGAGGCCGGGCCGCCTCATTTCCCATCAACGAACATCCGACATACGTGAACAGATCGCCGCCAGCACCGCGCCGATTCACACGAACCTCATCGATGCAGTTCTATCCCTAAAACACCACGCCGCACCGTGCAATGGGTGCGCCAGTCGATAGACATCGAAGGCCTGACAGCCTGTGGAGGAAGCGCCATGCTTTACTACGCACTTATATTCCTGGTCATCGCGTTGATCGCGGGTTTCTTTGGCTTCTTTGGTGTTGCCGGGCTGGCCGCGAGCATCGCCAAAGTACTTTTCGTGGTGTTCGTTGTGTTGCTCATCATTTCGCTGATCATGGGGCGCCGCCGGCCGCCTGTGTGAGGTGACACTGGTCGAGGCTGATGCACGTGACCGGCGCGAGGATCAACTCGCGCCGGTTTTTATGAGGGCGGCGCGCACCGCGCCGATGGACATGGCCTGTTTTGACGGAGCGGAAACGCGGGCGACGCTAGCGTGTTCCGCGGCAAAACGGAGCAGCCCGCATGCATATCGTTCTTGGCGGCACGGGGCACGTTGGATCGGCTGCGGCGAAGCGGCTGATCGAGATGGGCGAGCCGGTTACGGTCGTCTCGCGTGACGACAGCCAACGCCACCATTGGGAACAACGCGGCGCCAAATTGGCGGTCGCGGATGTCTTCGATCCGGCTGCACTGCGCGATGTCTTTCGCAAAGGCAAGCGCGCATTCCTGCTCAATCCTCCGGCCGATACGTCGACCGACACGGACGCCCACGAAAGGCACAGTGTCGCTGCCATCCTGGAGGCATTGGACGGCTCCGGCCTGGAGCAGGTGGTGGCCGAATCGACCATGGGTGCGCAGCCCGGCGAGCGCATTGGCGACCTGAGCGTGCTCTACGGTTTCGAGCAAGGCCTGCGCAGCCAACCGATCCCGGCCAGCGTGATCCGCGCCGCGTACTACATGAGCAACTGGGATGCATCGTTGCCGATGGTCATCAAGGAAGGCCGCCTTGAATCGATGCTCCCGGCCGACCTGGTCATTCCGATGGTCGCGCCGGAGGATCTGGGCCGGGCCGCGGCCCGACTGCTTACCGGGCCGCGCGGCGCATCCGGCATTCATTATGTCGAAGGGCCCGAGCGCTATTCCACGAACGATGTCGCTGCAGCTTTTTCTGCGGCAATCGGCAAGCCGGTCGCCGTGGAGGTCATTCCTCGCGACCGTTGGGAAGCGAAGTATCGCGAGCTCGGTTTCTCCGAAGCCGCGGCTGCGTCGTACGCCCGTATGACCGCGGTCAGCGTCGATGGGGGCTTCGAACGCCCCACTGCATCTGAGCGCGGCACGATCAGGCTCCAGGACTACATCGAAGGGCTGGTCCGGCGGGCTTCCTGATCGAGGGATTGCGGTGGTCGAGGCTGATCGTCTGTGTCGATTCCGTGCGTGCCCATTCGTCGCATACTTGAAGGCGACCATACCGGCCGCCCGTTCCCGCTGAGGAAACTGCCATGTCCTACATCGATGGTTTCGTGATCGCCGTACCCAATGCCAATCGCGACAAGTTCATCACGCACGCCCGCACCTTCGACGCCATTTTCGTGGAGTTCGGCGCCATCCGCGTGGTGGAGTGCTGGGGTGACGACGTGCCAGATGGCAAAGTCACCGACTTCCGCCGCGCCGTGCAGGCGAAGGAGGACGAATCCGTGGTCTTCTCCTGGGTGGAATGGCCCGACAAGGCCACCCGCGACGCTGGCATGGAGAGATTCATGAAGGATCCACGCATGGAGGCCGCCAGCGATTGCCCCTTCGATGGCAAGCGCATGATCTTCGGCGGCTTCAAGGCGGTGGTCAGCTTGCCGGGCTAGGGAAACCCTGAGCCCCAACCTTGCTTCTGGAATCTCATAGTTTGGCCACACCGGCCAAACTATGGTTCAGGACGCACCTGCATCTGCCCGCTACAGATAACCGAGGCGCATCAAGGTGAAGGCGCTCATATCGGCGCAGGCATGAAAGCTGATCACGTACCATAGATTCGCCGGCCAGCGGGACCGTATGGCGGCTGCGAACAGGGCGAACACCAAAGCATTGGCGACGCCGAAGCTACCCAGTTGCCAGTGGTAAGCAGCGAATATGAGTGCCGTCAGGGCAAATGCCAGTAAGGGACGCAAGCTTGAGACCCGCAAGTGACGCAACAACGCGTCGTGCAGGAAGCCTCGAAACAGCAGCTCTTCGTAGAAGCCGCCGATCAGCCAGGCCATGACGAGGGCGATCACATAACCGGAAAGGTGGTCGCGCACGAACGCAAAATCGGTCAGGTCGGGCCGCTCGCCCAGCAGGCGGAACAGCGCCGGGCCGATTACGCTGTAATTGATGGCAGCGTAAATCACTCCAAGCGCACCGCCAACGATCAGCGGAACGATGCCGAATGCCCGCCAACGGAAACCGACATCGGCCCAGCCGAGTCGCCGATAACGCAGCATGGCTGTGCAAAGCCCCAGGCCAAATATCGGATAAAGAAACATCGGCAAGCCCAGATGAGGGGCTGCCAGCACGCAGAGCGTACCGAGGACGATCAGGTACGCCTGGCGAGACGGCTTTCGATCGTCATGAACTGCGAGAACTCGGTTCACTCGCGAGGCTCCTGATGATCAGGCTGGCACCATGCCGGCCATACTAAGACCGAAGCCGCCTTTGCAGTGGCGGCCCACTCGTGCGCGATCTCACATGGATTCGGCCGAAAGCGGATGTCGCATAAGTGTCGATGCACTTCACCTGACACCCTCGTCTTTCATGGGCCAGAGTATTGCTTGCGCGACGACTACATGGTCCCCATTGAATGTAGCCGCAGGAGAGCCGTACAGCTCGTAACCAAGGCTTAGTGCGTCGGACATGGGGGCACTTGAGTGGGCGTAAGGCGACCATTTTACGCGGCTTTGCCCCGGGGGCGGAAAGACACCGGGGCCATGCTTGGGCCGCCCGTCTTGCGGCCATGCCAGGAGGTTGGCCGTAGTCGTCCATCGAATGCAGAGTCGGGCTTACGCCGTTGTCTGTGTCGCCAATTTCGCCCGCTGTTCCGATCAACCCGCCGGCGTGGGATAACGAGCTAGCATTGGTCCGCTTTCGACCCAATGCGGACGTGAGCCGGCGGTTGGAATATGACAGCGGTGAGGGAGCGATGACCGACTCGATGAAGGTCGTATATGAGCTGGCTGAGTGGCTGAGTTCCAATGAGGACCATATCGCTGAGGTCCAAGCCCTTAGCCTCAATCCATCGAAGCCTCTAATGGGCTTGAAGGCCACGCATGGTCTTTATGGATCGCCTGAGTGGTGGTGGAGCATCAAGGAAGGCCGCATTCCTACACTTCGCCGTGAAGGAACAATCACTAAGCTGATATTCGCTGGCCAAGATGCGCGCAGGGGGAGCGAGGTCAACAGCTTCGAATTCTTACTTGAAGATGGCTCTGTAGCTTTAGAGAGCATCTATGCGGAAAAAAAGAGCGATCGGCAGCTCTTTCGCGTGGGGGCAAAGGTGTCGGCGGTCTATGCGTTAGATGAGCTGAAAAGGCGCATGCCGAACGGCAACGTGGATAAGCTCGACATATTGCTGGAAATGAGCGTATCGGTTTGATACGCGGAGGGCCGGCCGGGAAGTGTGTTCCACACCTTGTACCGGCGCGTCTCACTTTCAGCGAACTGTCCGCTTCCGACCCAAAGCAGACATCCTTGAAGTGTGAATTGCTATTCGGGGCGCTAAGTGCGTGTAGACGTCTCCTGGAGCGACGGCCAAATTTAGGAGACGTCTCTCATAGTTTGGCCAAAATGGCCAAACTATGAGAGATCGCGCAAGCGCCAACTTTGCGAGTCGAAGAGTGGTGGGCCCACCAGGATTCGAACCTGGAACCAAAGGATTATGAGTCCTCTGCTCTAACCGTTGAGCTATAGGCCCGTAGCGTGCCGGCCGCATTGCACGGCTCGGAAGCCCTTCATGTTAGCCGCGCACCCCAGGACCGTCGAGACCACAAAGGCCCGGTCAACGGCACATCCGGACTTATCGTACCCGGCGTAGGCTGGTAAGCCCTTTGACCCGGAGGTGCACGATGAGCACGGAATCGGTGGCGAAGCGGTTGGTGGCTTTGTGTCGCGAGGGCAAGTACGAGGAGGCGCAGAAGGAGTTGTACGCCAAGGATGCGGAGAGCATCGAGCCGGAGGGTGCGCCGGGTGGCGCGCTGAGCAATGTGAAGGGGCTGGATGCCATTTTCGAGAAGGGCCGCAAGTTCCAGGAATCGATCGTGGAAGTGCATGGCGGCCATGTCAGCGACCCGGTGGTGGCGGGCAACTGGTTCAGCATGGAAATGACGCTGGACGTGACGATGAAGGAATACGGTCGGGTCAACATGACGGAGATCTGCGTCTACCACGTCAACAAGGACGGCAAGGTCGACAAGGAGCAGTTCTTTTACGACATGGGTTGAGGCGTTCTCCCCGGCACAAAAGAAAAGCCCCGCTCTCGCGGGGCTTTTCGCTTTCTACCGTTCGCCCGACGCGATCAGTCGATATCGAGGAACGAGCGCAGCTGCTCCGAGCGGCTCGGGTGGCGCAGCTTGCGCAGCGCCTTGGCCTCGATCTGGCGGATGCGCTCGCGCGTCACGTCGAACTGCTTGCCGACCTCTTCCAGCGTGTGATCGGTATTCATGTCGATGCCGAAGCGCATGCGCAGCACCTTGGCTTCGCGCGGGGTGAGGCCGGCGAGCACTTCGCGCACGGTCTCCATCAGGCCGGTTTCCGTGGCCGACTCGATCGGCGAGCTGGCGTTGGTGTCCTCGATGAAGTCGCCCAGATGCGAGTCTTCGTCGTCGCCGATGGGGGTTTCCATCGAGATCGGTTCCTTCGCGATCTTCAGCACCTTGCGGATCTTGTCCTCCGGCATCTCCATTTCCTTGGCCAGCTCCTCCGGCGTCGGCTCGCGGCCGAACTGCTGGAGCATCTGGCGGGAGATGCGGTTGAGCTTGTTGATCGTCTCGATCATGTGGACCGGGATGCGGATGGTGCGCGCCTGGTCCGCGATGGAGCGGGTGATCGCCTGGCGGATCCACCAGGTGGCGTACGTGGAGAACTTGTAGCCGCGGCGGTATTCGAACTTGTCCACCGCCTTCATCAGGCCGATGTTGCCTTCCTGGATGAGGTCGAGGAACTGCAGTCCGCGGTTGGTGTACTTCTTGGCGATCGAGATCACCAGGCGCAGGTTCGCCTCCACCATTTCCTTCTTGGCGCGGCGGGCCTTGGCCTCGCCGACCGACATGGTGCGGTTGATTTCCTTGATGTCGGTGAGCGGCAGGAACAGCTTGTGCTCGATGGAGGCGAGCTTTTCCTGTTCGCCGTCGATCGCTTCCTTGTAGGTCTTGATGTTCGGCGACCACTTCTGGCGCTTGCGGCCCAGCTCGTTCGCCCACTCGAGGTTGCCCTCGTTGCTGGGGAAGGTCTTGATGAACTCGGCCTTGGGCATCTTCACCTGCTTGACGAAGATGTCCATCAGCACGCGCTCGTGGTGACGGATGTCGTTGACCACGTCGCGCAGCTTGCGCACGAAGCTGTCGATCAGCGCGGACGGCAGCTTGAGCTTGAGGAACTCCTCGGCCATCTGCTCGCGCAGCTTGATGATCTTCTTGTCGCCGATGTCGCTGGTCTTGGCCGAAGCCTTCTGGAACTTGCCGTAGTAGTCGCGCAGCAGTTCCATGCGGCGCTTGACCTCTTCCGGATCCGGACCGGTCGGGCCGGCCTCCTCGTCCTCGGTGGCGCCTTCGGTTTCCTCGTCCTCGTCGGCTTCGCCGTCGGCGTCGGCGGCTTCCACCTCGGCGGCGGCCAGGGCGGCGTCGGCGGCTTCTTCCAGGTCGGCGAAGCCGGCCAGGATCTCGCTCAGGCGGCGCTTGCCGTCCAGGTGCTGGTCGTATTCCTCCAGCAGCATCTCGATGGTGAGCGGGAAGCTGGCCAGCGCGGTCTGCACCTGGCCCAGGCCTTCCTCGATGCGCTTGGCGATGGCGATCTCGCCCTCGCGGGTGAGCAGCTCCACCGTGCCCATCTCGCGCATGTACATGCGCACCGGGTCGGTGGTGCGGCCGACTTCGGAGTCGACCGCCGACAGCAGGGCGACGGCTTCTTCGGCCGCGGCTTCGTCGTCGGTGGCGGTGCCGGAGGCATTGTCGGACAGGGGGTCGGCGTCCGGGGCGGCATCGTGGACTTCGATGCCCACGCCCTTGAGGACGGCCATGATGTCTTCGATCTGCTCCGGATCGACGATGTCGTCGGGGAGGTGATCGTTGATTTCGGCGTAGGTCAGGTAGCCCTGCTCGAGACCTTTCGAGATAAGCGCCTTGATTTCAGACTGTTGCTCGGGAGCTTTGTTGTTCATACCTACCGCCGCGGATGCAGGAACCGATCAGTATAGCGATGTGCTGCTTTTTTGACCAGTTTTCAAGTGAAAGATATCGGTATCTGGCATACGCAAAAAGCGCGCCAAACACCCGCTGTATGGGAAGTTTTTTTAAGTGGGCGCGGTCACCCGATGGGTCCGCGGTCATGGCGTTTCGAGCCAGAAGGTGACTGGTCCGTCGTTGACCAGTTGCACCTTCATATGGGCACCGAAGCGGCCGATTTCCACCCCGGGGTGTGCTTCCCGGGCCAGTTCCACCAGCCGGTCGAACCAGCGCCGGCCCTGCTCGGGCGAAGCCGCGCTGGTGAAGCTGGGGCGCATGCCGGAGCGGGTGTCGGCGGCCAGGGTGAACTGGCTGACCAGCAGCAGCTGGCCGCCGGCGTCCTTGAGCGAGCGGTTCATGCGGCCCTGTTCATCGGCGAACACGCGGTAGCCGAGCAGGCGTTCGAGCATGCGCCGGGTGCTGGCCTCGTCGTCGGCCGGCTGCACGGCCACCAGGGCGAGCAGGCCGGGGCCGATGGCGCCCACGGTCTCGTCGTCCACGTCGACTTGGGCGGAAAGGACGCGCTGGATCAGGGCGATCATCGATAAGGCGGCTGGGCTGGCGGCGGGGCGCAAAGAGTACCCACAAAACGGGGTAGCGGCCGGAGGGTGCACGGCTTGAGCCGGTACACTGCGCGGCTCATCGGCCGTCATCCCGATACAAGCTGTCATCCGTAAGGCCGTCATCCCGGCGCAGACCGGGATCCAGTGACGTCACCGTTCGGTTGTCGCCGAAGACTCCAAGGCCGCTCCATCGACTCATGCGCTTCGACATCTACCTGCTTTACCTGCTCCTGCGCCTCATCGGCCTGCTGCCCCTGCGCGCCCTGCACGGTGTGGGCGCCCTGCTCGGCCGCCTGTCCCTGCGGCTCAACGGCAAGACCGTGCAGAACACCGCGGTGAACATCCGCATCACCCGCCCGCAGCTGGATGCACCGGCCCGCGCCGCCCTGCTGCGCCAGGTGATGATCGAAAGCGGCAAGTCCATCACCGAGATCGCCAAGATCTGGGGCAGCGACGCCGAGCGCGCGCTGGACCTGGTGCGCGAGGTGCGCGGCGAGGCGCTGTTCGACGCGGCATTGGCGGCGGGCAAGGGCGTGATCATCGCCGCACCGCACCTGGGCTGCTGGGAGCTGCTGAACTACTGGCTGTGCCGCAAGACGCCGATGGCGATCCTGTACCGCCCGCCGCGCATCGCCGCGGTCGAGGGCCTGCTGCGCAAGGCACGCGGCGCGCTGGCGCCGGAACAGGTGCGCGCCGAGGGTGCCGGGGTGCGCACGCTGTTCAAGCGGCTGGGCGCGGGCGGCACGGTGGGCATCCTGCCGGACCAGAAGCCGCGCGAGGGCGAGGGCCAGTTCGCGCCGTTCTTCGGCCGCGAAGCGCTGACCATGGTGCTGCTGCCGCGGCTGGCGGCGCGCACGGGGGCGGCGGTGTTGTTCGCGTTCGCGGAGCGGCTGCCGCGGGGCGAGGGGTTTCGGATCCATCTGCTGCCGGCGCCGGAAGGGCTGGCGGATGCGGACCAGGGCGTGGCGTGTGCGGCGCTCAACCGGGGCGTGCAGGACTGCGTGGAGCTGGCGTATGCGCAGTATCAGTGGCACTACAAGCGGTACTCGGCGAATGATCGGCCGAGTCCGTATGACGATCCTGGGCGGGCGCGCGGGGGGCGTTGAGGGCGTTCGTTATGCCAGCGAAGGCTGGGATGTGACGCTGCCGATCATGCGCCTCGCTACTGGATTCCGGCCTACGCCGGAATGACGAGTTTTTTAGCTCGCGTCCTTCGGCTCGATCCGGCGCAGGAACACGGTCATTTCCTTTTCCGCCTGCTTGTCGCCGCGTTCGCGGGCGACCTCGATGCCGTGCGTCCAGGCGTCGGCCGCGCCGGCGCGGTCTTCCATCGCCAGCAAGGCCTTGCCCAGCAGCTTCCACGCGGCGGAATAGCGCGGGTCGAAGCGCACGGCGTGGCGCAGTTCCTCCGCCGCGGCCGGCGCGTCGCCCAATCCCAGCAGCGCATTGCCCAGCGAGAAGCGCAGCAGCGCCCCGTCGCGGGGGCCGCCGCACTGGGCGCGCAGGTTGGCGATCAGCGCCTCGTTCATTGCAGCGCGCGATACCGCCACGGATCGATCTGGTACAGCCGGGTCGGATGCGGCGGCTCGGCCGGGGTATGGCCGGCGCGCTGGGCGGCCAGCGAGGCGGCCGGCCAGATCACCACCCAGCTGGAGCGGAACGGCTGCACCAGCAGCGGGTAGCGCAGGTCGCTGTCGGCCAGTTTCTCGGGGCGGGTGATGATCAGGCCATTCGGATGCAGGCGGGCGAAGGCCTGGATCGACTCGCCTTCGCTCAGCCGCTCGATCGGCCGGCTCAGGCGGCCTTCGAAGTGGAACTGGCCTTCGTAGTTGCCGACGTAGCCGATCGCCCGGCCTTCCGCATCGGCCGCGCCCAGCAGGTGGGCGGCGGGACGCAGGTCGAAGTTCGACCACATGGTCAGGGTGAACAGGGTGTTGAGCGCCAGCGTGCCGATCAGGCCGGCCACCGCCAGCCGGCGCAGCTCGCCGCGGCCGCGCAGCAGCAGCAGTGCGCCGAGCACCACGAACACCACGCTGAAGAAGCGGCTGTACTGCGAGGTGGAGTCGATGAACTCGCCGTGCATCAGGTTGTGCTCCACCAGGTTCGGCAGCACGAACAGGAACACCGCGAACAGGATGCCGCCGACGCCCAGCGGCCAGGTGCCCAGCCAGGCCGTGTTGGCCAGCTTCGGCTTCTGCTCGCGCAGCACGGCGATGGCGCCGGCCAGCAGCAGGGCGGCGCCGGCGAACTCGGGCAGCGGGTAGTACAGCTGCTTGCCGCTGATCAGCGAGAACGCCAGCAGCACCGGCAGCAGCCAGCACAGGCCGAACACGAGGCCCGGCTCCAGCGGCCGGCGCAGCGCGCCCAGCGCCACCCACGCCCGCGGCCAGCCGCTGAACGGGAACAGCAGGGCCGGGATCATCGTCAGGTACCACCAGAACGGGCGGGCGTGATCGAACGCATCCACCACACGGCCGGCGGTCTGGGTGAAGAACAGGCGATGGCGATACTCGTCGCCGCCGCTGAAGCCGGCCGGCAGCGCCCAGGCCAGCAGGATCGCGCCGCCCAGCAGCACGGCCAGCGCGCCGCGGCCGTACCAGCGCGCGCGGTGGCGGTTGGCCCAGTCGTTCCACAGCGGGCCGAGCAGCCAGGGGAAGGCCACGTGCAGCAGCATCACCGGGCCCTTGGTCATCAGGCCGGCGCCGATGAAAAGGCCGAACAGCAGCCAGCGCGGTTCCTCGCGATGGGTCTTCGGAGTGAGGGTCAGCAGCGCCGCCAGCACCCACACCGCCAGCAGCACCTCGTACATCACCTGCAGGCCGAACAGGAAGGCATAGGCCAGCGCCAGCAGCATCCACGGCGCGCCCTTGGCCACCCACGGGCGATTCGGGAACAGGCGCCGCGCCAGCGTGGCCAGCAGCATCAGCTCGACGCCGCCGAAGATCACTTCGAGGACGCGCGGCCACACGTCGTTGACGCCGAACACGAACCAGCCGGCGTGGATCATCCAGAACAGCAGCGGCACCTTGTCGCTGTACGGCTGGCCGTTGATATGCGGCACCAGCCAGTGGCCGTGGCTCCACATTTCCCACGCCACCGCCAGGGTGCGGGTGGAATACAGCGGCATCGGGCCATGCGAGAAGATCGCCAGCAGGGCGACCGCGGTCCACAGCGGCAGCCAGGGCCAGAGGGAGCGCAGGTGTTCGGAACGGCTGTAGGCGCTGGATGGCACGGGGCGGCTCGATATCTCAGGAAGGTTGCGATTCTAAACGGCTTGTCCTAGACGGGGGCTTTCTGTCCGGAGGCTTTAAGGGCGGGGCAGCCGGGCCGGGCCCCAATAGCCGATGCGCTTGCGCAGCTTCAGCTTGCGCCACCAGTTGCCCGGCTTCAGCTTGCGGTTGCGTCCGCCTCTTGCAATGAAGGCATCGATCGCGTCCAGCACGCGCTCGCTCGAATGGCCGTCGCGATAGGGATGGATGCTGTCGGCGTACTCGCGGATCGCCTGCATCAGCGCGGGCGGCCGGTTCAACGCGGTGCGGATGGCCGGCTCGAACTGCGCCGGGTCGTCGATATCGATCAGCTGCGGGCCCGGCCGGCGGTTCTTGAAGGTCACCACCGGCTTGCCGGTCAGCAGGAACTCGTTGAGCGCGGAGGAGGTGTCCGAGCACATCATGTCGACCTGCGGGAACAGCTCGAGGATGTTGTCGTTCTCGGCGAACGTCAGGTGCTCGTTCTGCAGCGCCTTGAACTTGGCCGTGGTCTGCGGATTCATCTTCGGATGGAAGGTGACGATCCAGCGCCAGCGGCCGTCGCGCGACAGGCGCCTGACCTCGTCGTACAAGGTCTCGGCCGCGCTCCACGAAGGCGAGAAGGTGGAGTGGTAGAGGATCACCGGCGGCTCGCGCACCGGCGGCAGCGCGCCGGCGATCTCCTTCATGAAGGGATCGATCTTCGGCCAGCCGGTCTCGGCCACCGCGAAGTGGCCCAGCTCGTCGGCCAGCGCCTGGAACTGCGCGGTGTCGCGCGGGCCGGTGGTGCAGTAAAGGTCGAAGAAGCCGCGGATATAGATGTGCCGCGGCTTGCCGGCGTCGAAGCCGTGGAAGGTCTCCACTTTCACGCCGGGAAAGAAATGCGGCAGGTGGTTGGACGAGGTGATGCAGGCGATCGGCCGCCACGCGCGCACTTCGTCCACGGTGAGCAGGCGCTCGCCCGCGACCAGGTCTTCCGCGCCGGGGCCGTCGAAGAACCATGCCGCCTCGTCCCCGCGCGCGCGGATCGCCTCCTGCACCGGCCGCAGGATGGCCAGCGCGTAGCGTTCGGAGCCGTACAGGAGATAGTGCTTGGGCATGGTCAGCGGTCGATTCCGTGGCGATGGAGCGCGGCGGCGCCGCTCTCGATGGAGGCCGGGTTGCGGCGCATCTCGTAGTAACGCATGCGCTTGTACACCGCGTACGAGGCGGCGGTCTGGGCGATGGCGTAGCCGCGCCAGCCGTCGAGGAAGGCCAGGCGGAACAGGTAATCCTTGAGGAAGGCCAGCGCAAACACGAACGGCGTTTGCCACATGCGCACGGGCTTGTCCTTCTCCAGCCAGTCGCGGCACTTCAGTTCCGCGTAGCGCAGCACCTTGATCTGCTTCTCCGGCAGGCTGGGATTGTTCTCGTGGTTGAAGCGGGCCTGGAAGGTGACCGCGGGGCCGTCGAAGCGCAGCGACTCGTGCACGCGCACGTCGGCCCAGCGGGCGCGGTCGCGGTGGTAGAGGCGGGCCATCTTCTCGCCCATCGAGGGCAGGTAGAAGCGCATCGGCGCGCCCATGTAGATGGTGGCGCGGCGCAGCCACACGGCGCAGGTGTCGCCGGCCATCAGCGCGGGCAGCTTCGCCGCGATCTCCCCGGCCAGGGCCGGCGTCAGGTACTCGTCAGCGTCCAGGGCCAGGATCCAGTCGTTGCCGGCCTGGGTGGTGGCGAAGTTGCGCTGCGGCCCGAAGCCCAGCCAGTCCTGCCGCACCACGCGGGCACCGTGGGCCTGGGCGATCGCCACCGTGTCGTCGGTGCTGCCGCTGTCGATCACCACTTTCTCGGCGGCGAACGGCACGCTGTCCAGGCAACGGGCGATGTTCTTCGCCTCGTTGTAGGTCATCACGACGAGGGTGAGGGGGAGCGTGTGCATCGGGGGATTCTAGCCGATGACCTGCGGCGGATCGCCGGCAGGCACCGGGGCCGCGGGCAACCGGGCTATTCCAGAAATGCCATCGGAAACGTCTTCAACACTCTGCAGCCGTTCGCGTCACGTTTCCCCCGGGCCGGGTATCCTTCGGCGCCGTCGTGCGTTAGATCGGTCTGGATGCCCCAGGGAACGCGCTGCAGGATGACAGGACCCGCTTCGAGCATGTGGAACCGAAAGTTGAGCGACGTAAGGCAGAACGGGGCATCGCGGGAAGGCCGGGCGACGTATTTCCGGCGCCGGTGGGAGGCTTTGCCCACCTGGTTCCGCTATTGGATGCTGCTGGGCATGTGGTGGCTGCTGGTCGGCCTGGCCGGCAGCCCGACCGGGTCGAAGGTGTGGAACCCCGGCAAGCCCTATCACGACAGCCTGATCGTGCTGTTCCTGCTGCCGGCCCTGTGGCTGGCCTGGAAATGGCGCGGGGTGATGTTCCGCGGCCTGGCGCGGGTGCCCGAGGGGCCGCTGCTGGCGGCGTTCTTCGGCTGGGCCATCGTCACGGTGGGCTGGGCCCGCAACGGCAATCTCGGCGACGACGTGGTGGTGGTGCTGTACGCGGCGCTGTTCGTCGCGATCTGGGCCAGCCTGGTGGCCGGGCAGCCGCGGCGTTTCCACCAGGTGCTGTACTGGGCCGGCGTCGGCCTGTCGCTGGCCGCGCTGGTCGGCATGGCCGCGTTCCCGCTGCGCGACGGCGTATGGCAGGCGCAGGACCGCCTGATGGCGTTCGGCACGCTGAATAATCCCAACCTCGCCGCCTTCGCCTTCGGCGCGGCGATTTCCTGGATGACCCAGCTGAGCGTGCGCGACAAGCGCCTGCGCGTGCTGCAGTGGATCTCGATCGTGGCGCTGCTGGGCTTCGTGCTGCTGACGCTGAGCCGCTCGGCCTGGCTGGCGCTGATCGTCAGCCAGGGCGTGATCATGCTCGGCGCCACGCGCCGCCACCTGCGCCGGCGCGCGGCGGTGATGCTGGTGGTGGCGGCGGTGATCATCGCGCTGGGCGGCTGGCAGTACATGGAAGAACGCGGCATGTCGTACCGGCCGCAGATCCTGGCGCAGGCCATGGGGCTGTTCCTGCAGCACCCGATCCTGGGGCTGGGCATGGGCAGCCGCTACACCATCCATGTCGGCGACCAGGAGTGGGAGCACAGCCACAACGTCTTCAGCCATCTCGCCATCGTGCTCGGCCTGCCCGGCCTGCTGCTGTGGGTGGCGTTGTGGCTGGTGGTGGGCTGGCGCGCCTGGCGCTACCGCCATGTGGCGCTGGGTCGCGCGCTGCTGGCGATGTGGGTCTACGCCAGCGTGGCCTGGCAGTTCGACGCGCCGCAGATGCTGCGCCGTCCCGACGTGGAATGGCTGCTCGGCTGGCTGCCGCTGGCGATGAGCATCGGCCTGGCCTGGCGCATCCGCGACGATGGCGCGCCGGCCGCGGCGACGGACGGCCGCAAGCCGGCCAAGGTCTCGCTGGTGGTGCTGACCTACAACTGGCCGGCGGCGCTGGGCAAGGTGCTGGAAAGCATCGCCGCGCAGAAGCGGCTGCCGGACGAAGTGATCGTCGCGGACGACGGTTCCGGCGAGGAAACCCGCGCCCTGGTCGCGCGCATGGCGGCGAACTTCCCGGTGCCGCTGCGCCACGTGTGGCAGGAGGATCTCGGCTTCCGCGCCGCGCGTGCGCGTAACCGCGGCATGGCGGCCAGCCGTGGCGACTACGTGATCCTGATCGACGGCGACATGGTGCTGCACCCGCAGTTCGTCGCCGATCACCTGGCCCTGGCCGAGCCGGGCTATTTCCTGCAGGGCGGGCGCTTCAAGACGCATCCGCGCGAGACCGAACGCCTGCTCGCCGGCGGCAAGCCGCGTTTCGCGCCGTGGGCCGACGCGGATTTCCATGTGTTCGATGGCATCAAGCGCCTGTACGCCTTCCACTCGCTGCCGCTGGCGCGCTGGAAGTCGCGCGCGCGCAGCGGCGGTCGCGTGATGAGCTGCAATACGAGTTTCTGGCGCGAGGACCTGCTGCGCATCAACGGCTTCGACGAGCGCATGGAAGGCTATGGCGCCGAGGACCGCGAGCTGGCCGCGCGCATGGGCAATGCCGGGGTGACGCGGCGGCAGCTGAAGTGGGCGGCGCTGGCGATGCATCTGGACCATGCCTCGCGCGCGCAGCCGGATGTCGACGACATGAGCCTGCCGAACAACCGGCTTTATCGCGCCACGGTCGAGCAGCGCATCACGCGCTGCGAGCAGGGTATCGATCGGCACCTGGCGGAGTTCGCCGGTACCGGCGCTTCCTAACGCTGCAGAGCTCGCAGCGCGGCGCCGACGCGCGCGGGGAAGTCCGCGCGGTTGGCGTCGAACCACGCACGCGCCGTGCGACCGAGCGTGGCGTATTCATCCGCACTCATCGCCAGCGCACGCGCCACGACCTGCTCCAGGCCGGCTTCGTCGAACAGATAGCGCGTGGCCAGGCCCATCGCGCCGTCCGCCATCGCGGGCACCAACAGGCCGCGATCGGCGCCGAGCAGTTCGTTCATCGGCGGCGCATTCACGCCGATCGCCACCGCGCCCACGCTCATCGCCTCGCCGATGTAATGGCCATAGCCTTCCGTCTCGGACGGGCACAGGTGGAAGCGATGGCTGTTCTGCAGCTGGCGTAGCGCATCGTCGGAGAGATAGTCGGTGATGACGCGGATATTCGGCGCGCTGACGGAGCCAGCTTTGTGGCGCACCACGGTGAGCATCGGCCATGCCGGATGCCGCGCCCACAGCGCGAGCAACCGGGCCGTGCCTTTGGTCAGGCTGCCGCCGGCGAGATGGAAGAAACCTTCCGTGCGCGCCACCGACGGATCGTGGCGATCCTCGCTGGCGAAGCCGACGAACGACGTCGTGCAGCCATGCGCCTGGAACAGCGGCGCGGCGTGCTGCGTCTTGGTCCACACCGCATCCATCCGCGACAGATGGCGCAGGTCCTTCGCGTCGAACCATTCCGGATTCGGCAGCGCCACGTTGCGGCGCGCCAGCGGCAGGTGATCGGGCCACAGGTGCTCGAACATCAGGTTGATGTCGAAGCGCGGGCGCGTGGCCAGTGCGTGCTTCGCGTGGCTGAGCATGGCCTTCCACGGTTTGGCCAGCGCCCAGCGGCGGCGCTCGTCCGCTTCGCCCAGCAGGGTGAGGTGCACCTCGCAGCCGTGCGGCTCCAGCGCCGCCTTGAGCAGGCGCGCATCGCGCGACAGCCCCAGGCCGTTGTCGCGGACGATGAGGTTGACGCTGGTGCCCATGCGCGCGGTTTAAGCCAGCGCCGCCAGGGCGTCGAGGAAGCGCCGCGGGAAGGCTTCGCGGTTGGCGTCGTACCAGGCACGGGCGTGCAAGCCCAGGCGCGTGCGCTCTTCCTCCGGCATGGCCAGGCAGCGCTCGACGGCCGCTTCCATCGCGGCCGTGTCGAAGTCGTACAGCGTCGCCAGTTCCTGCTTGCCTGCGGCATGCGCAGCGACCAGCACGCCGCGTTCGGGCGTCACCAGCTCGTTCATCGGCTCGCCGTCGACGGTGATGGTGACCTGGCCCAGGCTCAGGCTCTCGACCAGCGAATGGCCATAGCCTTCGGTCTGCGAAGGGCACAGATGGAAAGCATGCGAATTCTGCAGGCGGCGCAGCTCGTCTTCGTCCATGAAGTCGCGGATCAGCCGCACGTTGGCCGGCAGCGGCGGAATCTCCACCCGCTTGCGCCGCCACACGATGGTCAGCGTCGGCCATTCCGGATGGCGCGACCACAGCTTGATCAGCGGCAGCGTGCCCTTGTTGCCGCTGCGGCCCGGGCCATGGAAGAAGCCCGGCTGCAGCGGCACGCCGCCGCGGCGGCAATCCTCGCTGGTGAATCCGATCAGCGTGGTCGGGCAATCCAGCGCGCCGAACAGCCGCTCGCCGTGGCGTGTCTTGACGAACACGCGGTCGAAGCGCGGCAGCTCCTTGGTCCACTTCTGCTCGAACCACTCGGGGTTCGGGATCAGCACATTGCGCTGCGCCTGCGCGAACAGCTCCGGCCGCACATGCTCGAGCATGATGTTGACGTCGTAGCGCGCGTTGAGCACGCCGCGCCGCCAGCCGCGCCACAGCCGGCGCAGGCGCGCATGCAGGCGCTTGAGGCGGTTGCTCAGGCGGCCGCGATGGCCCATGTGGGTGACGGTGACGTCGTAGCCCGCGCCGCGCAGGACGCCGGCGAGCAGTTCCATGTCGCGGGTGAGCCCGGCGCCGTTGCTGCGGACGATCAGGTTGACGCTGCGCGCATGCATGGCGTCAGTCCGCGGTGTTGGCGGGCACGCGGTCCACATCCTCGCCCGGCGTGCAGCCCGGGATCACCGCGTCGGCCTTGAACAGCCACCACTCGCGGCGGTTGGCGTGGCCCAGGCTGATCGCCTTGCTGCGGTCGACGCATTTCTCCATCACGCCGTCGAGCGCGAACAGCCAGCGGTGCGCGGGATCCTGTGCCTGCCACTTCACCGCGGCGACGTATTGCTCGTGCCAGGGCACGGTGAAGCCGAAGTCGGTGGCGGGGCGGTCGAGCATCAGCAGGTTCTGTTCCTTCCAGGCGACCAGGCCGAGTTCCTCGTTGGCCGGCACGCGCTCGCGCACGTCCTGCATCAGGCCGGCGGCGGAGCTGGAATCGTTGAGCAGCGGATAGGCCCACAGGCTCCAGGCCAGCCACATCGCCGCCATGCCGCCGCACACCGCCCACACCGCGCGGGACATGCGCAGCGCGGCGATCAGGATCAACTGCACCGCGCCGATCGTCACGAACATCCACCACAGCGCATGGCCGCCATCGTCGAAGCCGCGCGCAGTGGCGAATTCGGTGGCGAACTTCGGGTGCGCGATCAGCGCCGCGGCGCCGACGCCGAGCATGGCCGCGCCCATCGTGCCGATGAAGACCAGGCCGGCGATGCGCAGCCAGCGCTTCTGCAACAGCTCGTGCAGGAAGGGGCCGGTGATCAGCGCCAGCATCGGCAGCGCCGGCATGATGTAGACGTCGCGCTTGCCCTTGGGGATGGCGAAGAACACCAGGATCAGCACGATCCAGCCCAGCGGCAGCAGGATGCGCGCGTCCTTGGCCTTCAGCCGCTGCCACCAGCGCGGCAGCGTGCCGGGATAGGTCAGCGACAGCGGCAGCCAGCTGAACAGCACGATCGGCACGTAATAGAACGGCGAGTGGTGGTGATCCCACGACTTGCTGTAACGGCCGGCGGTCTGGTGGAACAGGATGTCGTTGACGTAGCCGGCGTAGGTCGGATCGCTGCCATGCGCCTTCGCGCCCAGCAGCATCGGCACCAGCCACAGCGCGATCGCGGCGAGCAGCGCGACCAGGCCCAGCGGCCAGCGCCACCATGCGCCCGGGCCCATGCGGGAGACACCGTCCCAGCCGCCGCGCCAGGCGACCACGTACGGTACCAGCATGAACAGCGCGAGCACGCCGACGCCCTTGGTGATCACGCCAAGTCCCGCGCAGAAGCAGCCGAACCAGAACGCGCGCCAGTTCGGGCCTTTAAGCATGTGCACGAGCAGGCCCCAGTTCGCGGCGGTGATGTAGAACATCACCAAGGGATCGATCTGCGCGCGCTTGACCTGGTAGACGAACTGGAAACTCACCAACAGCGCCGCGGCCGCATACAGGCCGGCCTGCCGGCTCCACAGCCGCCGGCCCAGGTCGTACACCAGCAGCAGCGTGCCCAGCGCGGCCAGCAGCGAGGGCAGCAGGAAGGCGATGCGCCAGTTGCCGATCAGCTTGTAGCTGGCGGCCTCGGTCCACATCAGCATCGGCGGCTTGTCCGAATACAGCTCGGCGCCGCGGTGCGGGAACAGCCAGTCGCCGCTTTCCACCATCTGCTTGGCGGCGAGCGTGAAGCGCGGCTCGTCCGACGGCCAGGGATCGCGCAGGCCGATGCCGGCGCCGATCACCACCACGGCGAACAGCAGCAGCAACCAGAAATAGCGGCGTTCCTGGGAAGTGGCTTGCGAGGCAACGGACATGCGTGGATTTCCGGCGGCGGCGCCGCGACGTAGCGATGGGTGGAACGTTTCTTTAAGCCAAACGCCTTATCCGGCGCTTAGACGGGCCGACCGGAAGGCGATCAGGCCCGTTCGAGCACGGCATAGTACATGCCGTCGAGGTCCCCATCCCCGGGGAGAATCTGCCAGCCCGCGGCGGCGGCCTGCCCCGCGGGCAGTGCGATCGGGGCGACCCGTGCTTCGGGCCGGCTGGCCAGGAATTCGCCGACCACGGCCTCATTTTCCGCCTTCAGCAGCGAGCAGGTCACGTAGAGCAGCCGCCCGCCCGGCGCCAGCAGCGGCCACAGCGCCTCGAGGATGCGGCGCTGCTGCGCGGCCAGCGCGGCGATGTCGCTGTCGCGGCGGTGCAGGCGCACATCCGGCCGGCGGCGCAGCACGCCGGTGGCCGAGCAGGGGGCGTCGATCAGGATGCGGTCGAACGGGCGGCCGTCCCACCAGGCGTCGGGCTGGCCGGCGTCGCCGATGACCAGCTCGGCGGACAGGCCCAGGCGCTCCAGGTTCTGGCTGATGCGCCTGGCGCGGCCGGCGTCGGACTCGAGCGCGGTCAGCGCGACGTCCGCGCGTTCCAGCAGATGGCAGGCCTTGCCGCCGGGCGCGGCGCAGGCGTCGAGCACGCGCAGGCCGTCGCGGGCTTGTGCCAGGTCGGTGGCGATCTGCGCGGCACCGTCCTGCACGGCGAAGTGGCCTTCGGCGAAACCGGGCATGCGGGTCACGTCGGTGCTGTGCGGCAGCACGATGGCGTCGGCCAGCCAGGCATGCGCATCGACGGTGTAGCCGGCTTCGCGCAGGCGTTCGAGCAGGTTCTCGCGGGTGGTCCGGCGGCGGTTGGCGCGCAGCATCAGCGGCGGCTCGACGTTGTCGGCGGCCATCACGGCATCGGCCTGCGCCGGCCAGTCGCTGGCGATGGCCTTGGCCAGCCAGGCGGGATGGGCATGGCGCGTCTGCGGCTTGGCGTCGAGCGCGGCCAGCAGCTCGACGCGTTCGCGCTGCCAGCGGCGCAGGATCGCGTTGACCAGCCCGGCCAGGCGCGGCCGCTCCAGGGCGCGCGCGGCCTGCACGGTGGCGGCGACGGCGGCGTAGTCGGGTAGCTCCAGGATTTCCAGCTGCACAAGGCCCAGCACCAGCAGGGCGTGCACGGCCGGTTCCTTCTGGCGCAGGGGCTTGTCGAGCAGGCGGTCCAGCGCGGCGTCGAAGCGCAGCCACCAGCGCGCGCCGTCGCTGACCAGGGCGGTGAACAGGGCGCGGTCGCGCGGGTCGGCCAGGCGCGGCGCGTAGCGCTCGGTGGCGTCGCGCTGCGAGGCGCCGCGCAGCGCGACCTCGGCGAGGGCCTGGGCGGCCAGGGCGCGGGTATCGGTCATCGGGCGCCGCGCAGTTCGGGCCGCGCGTTGAGATAGTCGGCCGCGCCGATGCGCTTGCCGCCGGCGCGCTGCAGCGCGGTCACGCGCAGGGCGCCGCTGCCGCAGGCGATCTCGATGCCGTCGCGGCCGGCGGACAGCACGCTGCCGGGCGAGGCGGCATGGTCGCGCGCGATGGCTTCGGCGGCCCAGATGCGCAGCGGCTCGCCGGCGATCTCGCCTTCGGCCACGGGCCAGGGATCGAAGGCGCGGACCTGGCGTTCCAGGGCGAGCGCGTCGCGCTGGAAATCCAGCTTCGCCTCGGCCTTGTCCAGCTTGTGGGCGTAAGTGACGCCCGCTTCCGGCTGCGGCGTCGGCGCCAGCGTTTCGCCGGCCACGGCGCGGCGCAGGCCGTCGGCCAGTACCTCGGCCCCGAGAGCGGAGAGGCGGTCGTGCAGGCTGCCGCCGGTGTCGGCGCGGTCGATCGGCGTGCGGCGTTCCAGCAGCACCGGGCCGGTGTCCAGGCCCGCTTCCATCTGCATCAGGTCCACGCCGCTCTCGGCGTCGCCGGCCAGGATCGCGCGCTGGATCGGCGCGGCACCGCGCCAGCGCGGCAGCAGGCTGGCGTGCACGTTCCAGCAGCCCAGGCGCGGCAGGGCCAGCACCTTGCGCGGCAGGATCAGGCCGTAGGCGACCACCACCATCAGGTCCGGCCGGTACGCGGCCAGCGTGTCGCGCGCTGCCTGGCTCTTCAGCGATTCGGGCTGCTCGACCGGAATGCCGGCGGCCAGCGCGGCCTGCTTCACCGGGCTGGGGGTGAGCTTGCGGCCGCGGCCGGCGGGGCGGTCCGGCTGCGTGTACACGGCCACGACCTCGACGCCGCTGGCGCGGCAGGCTTCGAGGCAGGGGACGGAAAATTCAGGCGTGCCCGCGAAAACGACACGCAACGGTGCGCCACTCAAGCGCTGGCCGCCTGCTTGCGCTGCTTGTCCATGCGCTTGAGCAGCATCGAGCGCTTCAGCGGCGACAGGTAGTCGACGAACACCTTGCCGGCCAGGTGGTCCATCTCGTGCTGCACGCACACGGCCAGGGGGCCTTCGAAATCTTTCACGATCTCGTTGCCGTCCACGTCCTGCGCCTTGACCTTGATCTTCAGCGCGCGGGTCACGTCGGCATAGATGCCGGGGAAGGACAGGCAGCCCTCCTGGTACACCTGGGCGCCGTCCTTCTCCAGGATCTCGGCGTTGATCAGCACCAGCGGCTCGTTGCGCTCGTCGCTCATGTCCGCCACCAGCACGCGCTGGTGCACGTTGACCTGGGTGGCGGCCAGGCCGACGCCGTTGGCGGCGTACATGGTTTCGAACATGTCGGCGACGAACTGCTTAAGCTCGGCGTCGAACACGCGCACCGGTTCGGCCTTAGTGCGCAGGCGGGGGTCGGGGAACTCGATAATGGTCAGGGTCGACATGCAAATCACCTCGGCGCCGAAAATGCGGGCGAATTGGTGAAAAGCCAGCCCCGGCGCGATCTAGAATGAACCTCATTGTACGTCGGCAACCCCGTGTCTGGCAGACGATTCTGCCAACTGGCTCTGGTTGCGGACGCTGAACCTTCGGTTACACTCCGCCGAGCATCGGGGGATGGGGGATTCCCGTTTATGATTAGAAAGTCCATCGGGCTGCTGGCCGGCATGCTGGTCACGGTCGCCGTGTACGCCGCCGGCGCTCAATTGCGTTCGGACCATCCCGATTCGTACACCGTGCGCAAGGGCGACACGCTCTGGGGTATTTCCGCACGTTTCCTGTCCAAGCCCTGGCTCTGGCCGGAGATCTGGCAGGCGAATCCGCAGGTGCAGAACCCGCACCTGATCTATCCGGGCGACGTGCTCAACCTCTCCTTCATCAACGGTCCGCGCCTCGGCCTGCAGCCGCGCGTGCGTGCCGAGGGCGAGGCGATCCCGGCGATCCCGCTGTCGGCGCTGCGCATGTTCCTGAAGGAAACGCGCGTGCTGAACTCGGACGAGGTCAAGCAGCTGCCGTACGTGGTCGGCTTCGAGGAAGCCCGCCTGCGCGGCACCGTCGGCCAGAACATCTACGTGCGCAACCTCAAGGCCGACCCGGGCCAGCGCTGGGCCATCGTGCGCCCCAGCCACACCTTCCGCGGCTTCAACGAGGACGACCATAGCGAGCCGTACGGCCTGGTCGGCCACGAGCTGGACAACGAGGCCTCGATCGTCACCACCCCGTGGCGCGAGGAGTTCCGCAACGACCATCACTACGGCCGGGGCAAGGACCTGGGCACGGAAGTGACGGTGATCGGCACCGCCGAGACGCTGCGTACCGGCGACATCTCGACCCTGCTCCTGCTGGATTCCACCCTGGAAATCCACAAGGGCGACCGCATCCTGCCGATCGACGACAAGCCCTACGACGCGTACTACTACCCGCATGCACCCAAGGCCGTGCCGGACAATTCCCGCGTGATCGCCTTCAGCGATGCGATGGACTCGGTCGGTCAGATGCAGGTGGTGGCACTCTCGATCGGCGCGAAGGACGGCGTGGAGAATGGCCAGACCTATTCGGTCATGCATCCGGGCGAGACCATCAACGACGACGTGGCCAGCGACAGCTGGAGGCGCGACATGGGCAAGAGCGTCACGCTGCCGGAGGAATTCGCCGGCCACGTGATGGTGTTCCGCACCTTCGACCGGGTCAGCTACGCCCTGGTGATGGACGGCATCAAGCCGGTCTCGATGGGCGACCGCCTGACCATGCCGGAATAAACCTCCGACCGATGCCATCGGCATCGGCTGACAGAACGGCGCGGCATCGTCCGCGCCGTTTTTGTTTGCGCCGCCGCATAGACTCTCGAGCATGAGCGAAACCGATACATGGCGCGCCTGGCTGGTGCTGCTGCGCACGCCGGGGCTGGGTTCCGGCGTCCTGCGCCAATGGCTGCTGGCCCACGACCGGCGCATCGAGACCGTGCTGGCGCACGCGCCGCGCCGTGCGGCCGCGCTGGGCGAGGAGGCCGTGGCCTGGCTGGCGCAGCCGGACGAGGCACTGCTCGCCGCCGACCTGGCCTGGCTGACCGAGCCGGGCCACCGGCTGCTGTGCTGCACCGAGGCCGATTTCCCGCCTTTGCTGGAAGCGATCCCGAACCCGCCCGCCGCGCTGTTCGTCAGCGGCGACGCCAGCCTGCTGCTGTTCCCGCAGGTGGCCATCGTGGGCTCGCGCAGCGCCACTGCCGCCGGGCTGGCGCAGGCGCGCAGCCTGGCGCGCGAGCTGGCCATGGCGGGCTTCGTGGTGACCAGCGGGATGGCCGACGGCGTGGACGGCGCGGCTCATCTGGGCGCGCTGGACGCCGGCCGGCCCACCGTCGCCGTGGTCGGCACCGGCCTGGACCGGGTCTACCCGCGCAAGCACCTGGCGCTGGCGCACCGGATCGCCCGCGAAGGCGTCCTGGTCAGCGAATTCCCGCTGGGCACGCCGCCGGTGGCGGGGCATTTCCCGCGGCGCAACCGCATCCTGTCCGGCCTGGCGCTGGGTACCCTGGTGGTGGAGGCGGACCTGGAATCCGGCTCGCTGATCACCGCGCGGCTGGCCGGCGAACAGGGCCGGGAGGTGTTCGCCCTGCCCGGCTCCGTTCATAATCCCCTGTCGCGCGGCTGCCACCAGCTGATCCGCGACGGCGCCCGGCTGGTGGAAACGGCGGCCGAGGTGGCCGAGGTGCTGGCCCCGCAGGCCCGCGCGCTGGGCGCGGAACTGGCGGCGCGGCTGCATGGCGAGGACGGCACGCCGGCGCCGGTCCAGCAAGGCTGGAGCGGCGACCCGGAGTACGGCCAGCTGCTGGCCGCCCTGGGCCACGACCCGGCCACGCTGGACGAACTGGCCGGCCGTACGGGGCAGTCCGCCGCCGCCTTGTCGTCGATGCTGCTGATGCTGGAGCTGGAAAGCGTGGTCGGCAGCCTGCCGGGCAATCGCTACCAGCGTCTGCCGGGCTAGCCGACCGATGTGCCGGAACCGCTCTGTACCTCGTTTTCACGAGAACAAGCTTGACGGCGTTGGCTTGGCATGCCTTTAACTAAATAAAGAAGGCCCGCCCATGTGGCGGGCCGTTGGCTTCTGGAAACCCCGCTGCATGGCAAAGAATCTGCTCATCGTCGAGTCGCCCGCCAAGGCCAAGACGATCAACAAGTACCTCGGCAAGGACTTTCAGGTCCTGGCCTCCTACGGTCACGTGCGTGACCTGAAGCCGAAGGAGGGCGCGGTCGATCCGGATCATGGTTTCGCCATGGCCTACGAGATCATCGAGCGCAATCAGAAACACGTCGACGCCATCGCCAAGGCCGCCCAGGTCGCCGACGACATCTATCTGGCGACCGACTTGGATCGCGAAGGCGAGGCGATCAGCTGGCACATCAGCGAGATCCTGCAGCAGCGCGGCCTGACCAAGGGCAAGCAGCTGCACCGCGTGGTGTTCTCCGAGATCACTCCCAAGGCGATCAAGGCCGCCGTGGCCCAGCCGCGCCAGCTCTCGCACGACTTGGTCGACGCGCAGCAGGCCCGCCGCGCGCTGGACTACCTGGTCGGCTTCAACCTGTCCCCGGTGCTGTGGCGCAAGGTGCAGCGCGGCCTGTCCGCCGGCCGCGTGCAGAGCCCAGCGCTGCGCATGATCGTGGAGCGCGAAGAAGAGATCGAAGCCTTCGTCGCCCGCGAGTACTGGTCGGTCGAGGCGGCGCTGCGCCATCCCGAGGGCGACTTCAGTGCGCGCCTCACCCGCCTGTACGGCAAGAAGTTCGAACAGTTCGACCTCACCAACGAGGCCGACGCCATGGCCGCCCGCGCCGCGCTGAAGGAAGCCGCGCACGGTCGCCTTACCGTCAGCGACGTCGGCAGCAAGGAGCGCAAGCGCCGCCCGGCGCCGCCGTTCACCACCTCCACCCTGCAGCAGGAAGCCGCGCGCAAGCTCGGTTTCTCCACCAGCCGCACCATGAAGGTGGCGCAGGGCCTGTACGAGGGCGTGTCGCTGGGCAGCGAAGGCAACGTCGGCCTGATCACCTACATGCGTACCGACTCGGTGGCGCTGTCCGAGGACGCCGTCGGCGAGCTGCGCCAGCTGATCGCGCGCGACTACGGCAACAAGGCGCTGCCGGACCATCCGCAGGTCTACAAGTCCAAGTCCAAGAATGCGCAGGAAGCGCACGAGGCGATCCGCCCGACCTCGGCCATGTACACGCCGCGCGAAGTGGCCTCGTTCCTCAACGACGAGCAGCGCAAGCTGTACGAGCTGATCTGGAAGCGCACCGTTGCCTGCCAGATGATCCACGCCACGCTCAATACCGTGTCGGTGGATTTCGCGCTGCCGCATGCCCAGGGCGGTGAGGCGGGTTTCCGCTCCACCGGCACCACCGTGGTCGATCCGGGCTTCCTGGCCGTGTACGAGGAAGGCCGCGACCAGAAGAGCGCCGAGGACGACGACGAAGGCCGCCGCCTGCCCAGGCTGGAAAAGGGCGAGCAGGTCGCGCTGCACGACATCCTGGCCGACCAGCACTTCACCGAGCCGCCGCCGCGCTATTCCGAAGCGAGCCTGGTGAAGTCGCTGGAAGAACACGGCATCGGCCGTCCGTCGACCTACGCCAGCATCATCCAGGTGCTGCTCAATCGCGAATACGTGCTCCTGGACAGCCGCCGCTTCAAGCCCACCGACGTGGGCCGCGCGGTGAGCAAGTTCCTGACCCAGCACTTCACCCGCTACGTCGACTACGACTTCACCGCCAAGCTCGAGGACGAGCTGGACGCGGTGAGCCGCGGCGAGGAAGCCTGGGTGCCGCTGATGGAACGCTTCTGGCAGCCGTTCAAGCAGCAGGTCGAGGAAAAGACCGAGACGGTCGACCGCAGCGAGGCCACCGGCGCGCGCGAACTCGGTAACGATCCGAAATCCGGCAAGCCGGTGTCGGTGCGCCTGGGTCGCTACGGGCCGTATGCGCAGATCGGCGACAAGGACACCGACGAGAAGCTGCAGTTCGCCAGCCTGCGTCCCGGCCAGAGCATGCACACCATCACGCTGGAAGACGCGCTGGAGCTGTTCAAGCTGCCGCGCAAGCTCGGCCAGGCCGAGAACGGCGACGAGGTGTCGGTGGGCGTGGGCCGCTTCGGCCCGTTCGTGAAGCAGGGCAGCACCTATGCCTCGCTCAAGGCCGAGGACGACCCCTACACCATCGAGCTGCCGCGCGCGCTGCAGATCGTGCAGGAAAAGCTGGAACTGCTGGCCAACCGCGTGATCCAGGACTTCGGCAACGGCGTGCAGGTGCTCAACGGCCGCTTCGGCCCCTACATCACCGACGGCGAGAAGAACGCGCGCATCCCGAAGGACCAGGATCCGAAGACCCTGACCGAGGCGCAGTGCGTCGAGCTGCTCGCCGCCGCGCCGGTCAAGAAGGGCCGCGGTGGCGCCAGGAAGGCGGCGGCGAAGAAGGCCGCGCCGGCGGCGAAGAAGGCAGCCGCCAAGAAGGCGCCTGCCGAAAAGCCGGCAGCCAAGAAAGCGGCCGCGAAGAAGACCACCGCCAAGAAAACCGCGACCAAGAAGACGGCCGCCAAGAAGGCCACCGCAAAGAAGCCGGCGGGCAAGGCCAAAGCCTGAGTGACCCGGCGCTTCACCCCGGATGATCTGCAAGACGCCGCCGCGCTCCTGCGCGGCGGCGGCGTGCTGGCCTATCCCACCGAGGCGGTATACGGGCTCGGTTGCGATCCGCACGATCGCCTCGCCTTCGAACGGATCTTCGCGCTGAAGCAGCGCCCACCCACCCAGGGCGTGCTGCTGATCGGTGCCGACTTCGCCCAGGTCGAGCGCTACATCGACCGCAGCGCCGTGCCCGCCGAGGTGATGGCGCAGGTGCGCGCCAGCTGGCCGGGACCGAACACCTGGATCTTCCCCCGCTCGGCCGAGGTGCCGGACTGGGTCGCCGGCGCCCACGCCGGCATCGCTCTGCGTGTCACCGCGCATGAGCCCGCCGCCGCGCTGTGCCGCGCCTGGGGCGGCGCGCTGGTGTCCACCAGCGCCAACCCTCACGGGCAGCCGCCGGCGCGCTCCGCCATGGAAGTCGAGGCGTACTTCGGCGCCGCGCTTGAGGGCGTGCTGGATGCCCCGCTCGGCGGCCAGGAGCGGCCCACGGTGATCCGCGACGCACTCACCGGCGTTATCATCCGGGCTTGACCCGAGCCGGCTCGCCGGCCCGCCTGAATGCGTTCTGGACGCCCCTGGCGCCAGTGGGGAGGTATTCAGCGGCGGTCGCGAGGATGGGAAGAACCTCGCCGGGCCCAATCCGATATCCGTTCCGTCGGCCCGGTTTTCCGGGGCGGCAGCATGGATGCGTTGCCGCGTAGGTTGGGGTGAGCCATAGGCGAACCCCAACAGGGTGCAGGCTGCCAAACAGTACGGGGAGACACCGCTTGGCCATTGTCTACGACAGCTACCGCCACGATCCGGCCAGCACCGGGTTGCCGCTGCTGGTTGCCGGTCATCCGGCGCGCACGGTGGCCTGGCGCGGCGCGGAGGCGGTCAGCGCCGCGCAATTTCTTGCACATGTGCAGCAGGTGGCGGCGGAGCTGCCCAGCGCGGCGGCGGCGGTGAACCTGTGCGAAGACCGCTACGCCTTCCTGGTCGCGTTCTGCGCGATCGCGCTGCGCGGCCAGGCCAACCTGCTGCCGTCCTCGCGCCAGCCGCAGGCGGTGGCCGAAGTGATGGCGGCGCATCCCGGCAGCTATGCGCTGGGCGAGCTGGTGCTCGATCCGGCGCCGCCGGGCTATCGCCGCATGCCGGCGCTCGACGCACCCGCGGCGGACGGCGAGACGCCCGCCCCGCTGATCCCGGCCGAGCAGGTCGTGGCGATCGGCTACACCTCCGGCTCCACCGGCGTGCCGAAGGCCTACCCGAAGACCTGGCGCAGCTTCCACGCCAGCAACGCCGGCAACATGCGCGCGCTGCGCGCGATCGTCGGCCCGCGTTTCGACGTGGTCGCCACGGTGCCGCCGCAGCACATGTACGGCATGGAGACCTCGGTGCTGCTGCCGCTGCTGGGCGACGTGGGCGTGCATGCGGCGCGCCCGTTCTTCCCGGCCGACGTGGCCGACGCGCTGGCGCAGACCCGCGGTCCGCGCGTGCTGGTGATCACCCCGATCCACCTGCGCGCGCTGATCGAATCCGGCGTCGCCTTGCCGCCCCTCGCGGCGATGGTCTCGGCCACCGCGCCGATGCCGGCGGAGCTGGCCGCTACCGCGGAACAACGCTTCGGCGCCCCGCTGCTGGAAGTGTTCGGCTCCACTGAAACCTGCGTGATCGCCTCGCGCCGCGCCGCCGCGGACGAGCCCTGGACGCTGTACGACGGCGTGCGCCTGCACCCGCAGCCGGACGGCACCCTGGTCGACGCGCCGCAACTGGCGCAGCCGATCGCCCTGGCCGACATCGTCGCCCTGCAGGACGAAGGCCGCCGCTTCCGCCTGTGCGGCCGCCATGCGGACCTGCTGGAAATCGCCGGCAAGCGCGCCTCGCTCGGCGATCTCACCCGCCGCCTGCTGGCGGTGCCGGGCGTGCGCGACGGCGTGGTGTTCCAGCTCGATGGCGACGCCATCGGCGTCAAGCGCATCGCCGCGCTGGCGGTGGCGCCGGGGCTGGACGAGCAGACCATCCTCGAGGCCCTGCGCGTTTCGATCGAACCAGTATTCCTGCCGCGCCCGCTGCGCCTGGTCGACTCCCTGCCGCGCAACGAGACCGGCAAGCTGCCGCGCGCCGCGCTGATGGAGCTGATCGGCCGCTGACGGCCGCCTGCCTGCCCCTCCCGCTACAATGTCGCGCTGCGCCAGGCAGGCGCACCCCTTCGTAGCGGAGCAAGGCATGAAAGTTCTGGTCATCGGCAACGGCGGTCGCGAACACGCGCTGGCGTGGAAGCTCAAGCAGTCGCCGCGCGTCAGCGAAGTCATCGTGGCCCCCGGCAATGCCGGCACGGCGCGCGAGCGCGGCCTGCGCAACGCGGAGGTGGCGGTGACCGACCTGGACGGCCTGCTCAAGCTGGCGCGCGAGGAGAAGGTCGAGCTGACCGTGGTCGGTCCCGAGGTACCGCTGGTGGCCGGCGTGGTCGACAAGTTCCGCGCCGCCGGCCTGCGCATCTTCGGGCCGCGCGCGATCGCCGCGCAGCTGGAAGGCTCCAAGGCCTTCGCCAAGGATTTCCTGCTCCGCCACAACATTCCCACCGCGCGCTACGCGGTGTTCACCCAGCTGGAACCGGCGCTGGCCTATGTGCGCAAGCACGGCGCGCCGATCGTGATCAAGGCCGACGGCCTGGCCGCGGGCAAGGGCGTGGTGGTGGCGCTGACCCTGTCCGACGCGGAGCTGGCGCTGCACGACATGCTCGGCGCGCACAGCTTCGGCGACGCTTCCGCGCGCGTGGTGATCGAGGAATTCCTCGACGGCGAGGAAGCCAGCTACATCGTGATGAGCGATGGCAGCCACGCGCTGCCGATGGCCAGCAGCCAGGACCACAAGCGCCGCGACGAAGGCGACCTCGGCCCCAACACCGGCGGCATGGGCGCGTATTCGCCAGCCCCGGTGGTGACGCCGGAGGTGGAGCGCCGCATCCTCAAGGAAGTGATCGAGCCGACCCTGCGCGGCATGGCGGCCGAGGGCGCCCCCTTCATCGGTTTCCTCTACGCCGGACTGATGATCGACAAGCGCGGCGCGCCGAAGGTGATCGAATTCAACGTGCGCTTCGGCGATCCGGAGACGCAGCCGATCATGTTGCGGCTGAAGTCCGACCTGGTCGAGTTGATCGAAGCCGCGCTGGACGGCGAGCTGCACCACACCGCCGCGCAGTGGGATCCGCGGCCGTCGATCGGCGTGGTGATGGCGGCCGGCGGGTATCCGGGCAAGGTTCGCAGCGGGGATGTGATTACCGGTCTTGATACGACATTCGGCAACGACGTCAAAGTGTTCCACGCCGGCACCAGGCTCGATGCGCAGGGGCAGCCCGCCACGGCCGGTGGCCGTGTGCTGACGGTGTGCGCGCTGGGCAAGGACATCGCGGCGGCGCGCGAGCAGGCGTATGCGGCGGTGTCGAAGGTGCATTTCGACGGGGCGTTCTGCCGGCGCGATATCGCGCACCGGGCGCTGCATCGCTGAACGGCACGCAGCGTAGGTTGGGGTGAGCGCAGCGAACCCCAACGTGGCGACTGCCTTGCGAGGTCCGTTGGGGTTCGCTGCGCTCACCCCAACCTACGCGGTCCCGCCGTATGAGGCGCCAGGTTTCCCGCTAGGCTATGCCGCATCGCTCCGATGCCAAGGATCCGCATGAGCCAGTTTTCCCTGCTGGGCAGCCGTCGCTTCGCGCCCTTCTTCTGGACCCAGGCGCTGGGCGCGTTCAACGACAACGCGTTCCGCAACGCCATGGTCACGCTGGTGGCGTTCCAGATGGGGCTGGACGACCACACGGTGTCGCTCTACACCAGCCTGGCGCCGGCGCTGTTCATCCTGCCGTACTTCCTGTTCTCCGCCACCGCGGGACAGCTGGCCGAGAAGTACGAGAAGACGCGCATCATCCGCTTCGTCAAGCTGTTCGAGATCGGCGCGATGCTGCTGGCGGCGGTGGGTTTCTATACCCACCACATCTCCTTGCTGCTCGCGGTGCTGTTCCTGATGGGTCTGCACTCGACCGTGTTCGGGCCGATCAAGTACGCGATCCTGCCGCAGGCGCTCAAACCGCAGGAGCTGGTCGGCGGCAACGGCCTGGTCGAGATGGGCACGCAGCTGGCCATGCTGATCGGCATGATCGCCGGCAATACGCTGATGCTGATCGTCGGCTTCGGACCGGTGGCGGCGTCTTCGCTGACGATCCTGGTGGCGTGCATCGGCTATCTGGCCTCGCGGCAGATTCCCTCGGCGCCGGCCACCGCGCCGGACCTGCGCTTCAGCTGGAACCCGTACACCGAAACGTTGAAGGTGCTGAAGCTCACCCGCGCCGACCGCGCGGTATTCAACGCGGTGCTGGGCATTTCCTGGTTCTGGTTCTTCGGCACCGTGCTGATCTCGCAGTTGCCGAACTACACGCGCCTGAACCTGGGCGGCGACGGCTCGGTGAATACGTTGGTGCTGACGCTGTTCTCGATCGGCACCGGCATCGGTTCGCTGCTGTGCGAGCGCATGTCCGGGCGTCGCGTGGAAGTGGGCCTGGTGCCGCTGGGTGCGTTCGGCCTGACCGTGTTCGGCGTGGACCTGTACTTCGCGCGCTCCGGCCTGGCCGCCATGCACGGCCTGGACTGGACCGCCTTCCTGCACTCGCCCGGCAGCTGGCGTATCGCGCTGGATCTCACCCTGGTCGGCATGTTCGCCGGCTTCTACGTGGTGCCGCTGTTCGCCTTCGTGCAGAGCCGGGCGCCGCGCGAGCAGTTGTCGCGCATCATCGCGGGCAACAACATTCTCAATGCGCTGTGGATCTGCGTCGCTTCCGGCTTCGGCCTGGGCCTGAGCGCGGCGGGGCTAACGCCGGCACAGATCTTCCTGGCCACGGCGCTGCTCAATATCGCGGTGGCGGTGTACATCTTCACCCTGGTGCCCGAGTTCCTGATGCGCTTCATCACCTGGGTGCTGGTGAACACGCTGTATCGGGTGCGCGTGGACGGCACGCGACACATTCCTGAGGAAGGGCCGGCGCTGCTGGTGTGCAACCACGTCAGCTTCATGGACCCGCTGCTGCTGATGGCGAACCTGCGCCGGCCGGCGCGCTTCGTCATGTACTACAAGATCTTCAAGATTCCGCTGCTCAACTTCGTGTTCCGCACGGCGAAGGCGATTCCGATCGCGGGACAGAAGGAAGATCCGGAGGTGCTGCGCAAGGCCTTCGAGGAAGTCGATGCGGCGCTGGCCGATGGCGAGCTGGTGTGCATCTTCCCGGAAGGCGGGCTGACCAAGGACGGCGAGGTGGCAACGTTCCGTCCCGGCGTCGCGCAGATCCTGCAGCGGCGCCCGGTGCCGGTGGTGCCGATGGCGCTGCGCGGCCTGTGGGGCAGCGTATGGAGCCGTCGCGACGACATGCTGCGGCGGGCGCGCCTGCCGCGGCGATTCCGTGCACGGGTAGAGCTGGTGGTGGGCGAGCCGGTCGCGCCGGCGGATGCGCAGTTGTCGCTGCTGGAAGAGCGGGTGCGCGTCCTGCGCGGCGACAAGGCCTGATTCAATCAAGCCAGATGGGGAGCCGGCGGCTCAGTGCAGCCAGCCGGCCACCACGATCAGCGCTACCACGCTGAGCCAGGCCAGCAGCGCGCGCAGCAGCGCGCTGCGCAGGCGACGCAGTTCGCCGAGCACGTCGGTGCGTTCCTCGGCATAGCCATCGCCGGCTTCGATGTCCACTTCGATGTCGGCGCGCGCGGCGGCGCCGAGGAAGCCGGGACCTTCGCGCAGCCAGCTGCCGGGAATGGCCTGCCGGTGCCACTGGCGCCAGGCGCCGATCACGGCATCCCAGTGGCCGACCAGGGCCAGGGTGAACACCATCAGCTGCGCCGGCAGCCAGTCCAGGCCATGCGCGAGGCGGCGCGCCAGCGCCTGCGCTTCGCTGTCCAGGCGCAGCGAAGCGTCGTGGCTCAGCGTCTGCGCCAGCCGGTACAGCAGCGCGCCGGCCGGGCCCAGCACGAAGAACCAGAACAGCACGCCGAAGCGGCGGCGCAGCGCGGCGTAGGCCACGGCTTCGCCCACGGAGACGGCATTCCAGGCGATCGGCTCGCCGTCGTCCGACAGCGCCTGCACCGCGGCCTGGCGGCTGACGCCGTCGGGCGCCTTGAGGATGGCTTCGAGATCGGCCTCGTACGCGTGCGGGCCGAAGCAATACAGCAGCACCGCCAGCGAGAACGCCAGCAGGATCAGGTCGCGCATCGGCAGCAGGCCGATCAGCCAGATCGCCAGCAGGCACAGCACCACCGGCACGATCAGCGCGAGCACGGTGCGGCCGGCGCCGCTGGCATCGCCCAGCTGGGCCACCCAGCGGCGGAAGCCGCCGTCGCCGCGCCAGTGCGCGAGCGCCGGCTGCAGATGCAGCAGGCCTAGGGCGATGAGGGCGGTGAGCAGGCTGACGGCCATCGGTGCGGACTCCCTTGCGTTGGCCGCATTGTAGCGAGGAGTGTGCGACAGCCGAGCGCTGCGCGGGCCGTTCTTTCTTTATACGTCGTTGGTCGTGCGCGGCGTCAGCGCGCCGGCGCGGCCCGCTGCGCGCGCGCCTGTTCGACCAGCGCGTCGAGGTCCAGGCCGGCACGCCACTGCAGCCAGTGCGCGAGCAGGTGATAGGACACGGACAGGCGCGGCGACGGCAGGAAGCTGCCGTCGTTCAAGCCGTCGACGATCTGCCGCGGGGTGAACCAGCGCGCGTCTTCCAGTTCGTCGTCGCGCAGGCGGATCGCCGGCGAGATCGCGCGGGCCATGAAGCCGACCATCAGCGAGGCCGGCAGCGGCCACGGCTGCGAGGAGTGGTAATAGACCTCGCCCACCTCGACGCCGGATTCCTCGGCGACTTCGCGGCGCACGGCGTCTTCCAGCGCCTCGCCGGGTTCGACGAAGCCGGCCAGGGTGGAATAGCGCCCCGGCGGCCAGCCGGCCTGGCGGCCGAGCAGGCAGGCGCCTTCGTGTTCCACCAGCACGATGATCGCCGCGTCGGTGCGCGGGAAATGCAGGCGGCCGCAGTCGGCGTTGGTGCATTGCGCGCGATGGCCGGAAGCGACCAGCACCAGCGGCGAACCGCAGCGCGCGCAGAAGCGCGTCTCGCGCTGCCAGTGCGCCAGGCCCTTGGCGTAGGCGAACAGGCCGGCTTCGTCGGCGCTCAGGCGCAGGCCGGCGTCGCGCAGGCTGGCGCGGCGGGCGTCGAGTGCGCTGTCCAGCGCGGCGGCGCGCTCGACATCGTCCAGTGCCAGCATGAAGTGCGGGTGCCCGTCGGCGAAGCCGAGCAGGCTGGCGTCGACATCGGCGAGCAGGCGCTCGCGCTCGGCGGCATCCAGCCAGCGCAGCGCGTCGCTGCCGTTGCGCAGCCAGGTTTCGCCGAGGTCGTCCAGCAGCAGGTAACGTGCCTGCGCCGAGGCGCCCTGCTCGGCGACCCAGGCCAGCTCTTCGCGCCGCTCGGCGACGCGATCGAGGATCAGGCTGAGGCCGGCGAAGGTGTTGGGGCGCGGCAGGGTCTTGCTGTCCATGCCCGGGAGACCTTTAGGCGGAGAAAGAGGAGCCGCAGCCGCAGGTGGTCTTGGCGTTGGGATTGCGGATCACGAACTGCGAGCCGCTGAGGCTTTCCGAGTAGTCGATCTCGGCGCCGGTGAGATATTGCAGCGAGAGCGGGTCGACCAGCAGGGTGACGCCCTCGCGCTCCAGCGCGAAATCGTCCTCGGCCTGGGCTTCGTCGAAGGTGAAGCCGTACTGGAAGCCGGAGCAGCCGCCGCCGGTGATGTACACGCGCAGCTTCAGCGAGGGATTGCCTTCTTCCTGGATCAGCTCGCGCACCTTGTGCGCGGCGGCCTCGGTGAACACCAGCGGGGCACCGGCGCTGCGGTAGTCGGGAACAGTGGGAAAGGGAACGACGGTATCCATCGCGATCACATGGGGCTGCGGCGGGCGATGCGCAAGGATACCGCGTTCGGCGCCGGCTCAGGCGGGAACCGGCTCGCCCAGCTCTTCCGGCGAGGGCAGCTCGCGCGGGGCGTCGCCGGCGCGGTGGGACATGCGGCCGTTCACCTGGGCGCCGGCGGCCATTTCCAGGGTCTTGTAGTGCACGTCGCCCTGGATGCGGGCCTGCGGCGCCAGTTCCAGGCGCTCCTCGATGTGGATGTCGCCCTGCACGTGGCCGTTGATGATGGCGTGCGGCACGCGGATGTCGCCGTGCACCTGGCCCTGCTCGCTGAGGGTGAACACCGCGTCCGGGCCTTCGCCCAGCACGGCGCCTTCGATGCGGCCGTCCAGGTGCAGCGCGCCGCTGAAGCGCAGGTCGCCCTGGATCACCGTGCCGCGGGCGATCAGGCTGGTGTCGTGGGAGGAGGAAGGAACGCTGACGCGTTCGTTGCGCTTACGGTTGAGCATGGGAATCCCCTGGTTTGGTAAGAGTGCCGCCGAGGGCATCGGTCCAGGCGACGGTTCGGTTGACCGCATCGTCGCCCGCGGGCTGCGCGCTGACGTACACGCGATTGGGGCGGAAATCCGCCGGCAGCACGATGGTGGCGTGCAGTTCCTGGAAATACTTCAGGCGAAACGGCAGGCCGTCCTTCTGCGCGGTGTCGCCGAGCGCGGGCCAGTCCAGCCGCACCACCTTGTCGGCGCGCAGGCCTTCGATGCTGACCGTGGCAGTGCCGCTGGTGTCCTCGCCGCGCTTGGCGTTCTGGGTCAGCGAGACGGTGAGGTTCCAGCCCTGCGTGCCGCTGATCGGCTGCACCCGCACGTTCTGGATGCGCAGGCCGCCGCGCTGGGCGTCGCCGCCGACCAGGCGGCCGTAGAAATCGAGGTCGGCGCGCAGGCCGCTGACTTCTTCCTCGCGCTCGGCCAGCGTGTTGCGCAGCGAGTGGTTGGCGATGTCGTTGACCTGGGCGGCGCGCTGCAGGTTGGAGACCTGCTGCTTGAGGTCTTCGTTCTCGGTGCTCAGCGCCTGCAGCTGGCGGCGCTCGGAGGCCGCGGGGGTGGAGTGCCCGACCAGCAGGCCGGTGAGCACGGCCGCCAGCAGCACGCTGGCGAACCACGCCGCGCCCAGCCAGATCCGCCGACGGCGCTGGCCGGCCATGTCGTGCGGTCGCACGACGAAGCGCGGTGGTGGACGTGAAGCCATGCGGGGCCTTCCCGGGAAAAAACACGGTATAGCCGCGCCGTGACGAGAGCGTCAAGGAACGGCCGCACGCTTCGGCGGCCGTTCCCGGTATTTCACGATAATTCCGGGACGTTTATGTCCGGATCGTGACGAATCAGCTGGACATCTTGCTCTGCAGGTAGCGCTCGGCGCCGATGTCCTTGATCAGGCCGAACTGGGTTTCCAGCCAGTCGATGTGCTCTTCCTCGTCGTGCAGGATGCCCTTGAAGATGTCGCGGCTGACGTAGTCGGCGATGCCTTCGCTGTAGGCGATCGCTTCGCGCAGGTCCTTCACCGCGGCCATCTCCAGGTCGAGGTCGCCCTGGATGCATTCGAGCACGTTCTCGCCGATGCGCAGCTTGCCCAGGTGCTGCAGGTTGGGCAGGCCTTCGAGGAACAGGATGCGCTCGATCAGGTGGTCGGCGTGCTTCATTTCCTCGATCGATTCCTTGTACTCGTGCGAGGCCAGCTCGCCGTAGCCCCAGTCCTTGAACATGCGGTAATGCAGGAAGTACTGGTTGATCGCGGTGAGCTCGTTGTAGAGCACCTTGTTGAGGAATTCGATGACCTTGGTGTCGCCCTTCATGGTGTTGTCTCCTGATCGCTGCAACTGGCGACTATACGGATCCGCGCCGGGCCATGATGGAACGCAAATAGGAATGCTTCGCTCACACGAAAGCGCCCGCGGCGAACCGCGGGCGCAACATAACCGTGGGGACGGTATTAAGCGGTGATGACGGGCAGCTGCAGCAGCACCTGCTCGACCGCCTTGTCGAGCGTCGCGCGGGCTTCCTGCTCGCAGCAGCCGCAGCAGTCCGAGCAGCCGGTGCGAGCCTGCAGCTCGGCGAACGTGTGCACGCCATCGGCCGCGGCGCGGCGGATGTCGTGGTCGGTAACGGCGTTGCACATGCAGATGTACATGCGGCGTATGGGAACGCAAATGCGAATGATTGTCAACTGATGTGCCCGGACGACCGGAACCGGTATTCAGGCCGCCTGGCAGCCCGGTCCGCCGCCGGGGCGCTCGGCCTCGTCCTGCCGCGGCAGGTTGCCGAGCTGGATGCTCAGCAGGGTCTCGACCAGGGGGGCGAACTGGCGCAGCGCCCGCTCGTAGACCTGGCGCTTGAAATTGACCACGTGATTGGCCGGATACCAGAAATCCACCCAGCGCCAGTGGTCGAATTCGGGTTTCTCACAGCCGTCGAGACAGAAGGCCTCCTCGCTGCCGACCAGGCGCAGCAGGAACCACACCTGCTTCTGGCCGATGCACATGGGGCGCTGGTGATGCCGGATATAGCGGTTGGGCAGCTTGTAGCGCAGCCAGCCGCGGGTGGCGCCGATCACTTCGACGTCGGCGGGGGCCAGGCCGGTTTCCTCGGCCAGTTCGCGATACATGGCCTCCAGCGGGGTTTCGTCGCTGCGCATGCCGCCCTGGGGGAACTGCCAGCCATCACGATTGACGCGGCGCGCCCAGAACAGGCGGCCGTCTGTATTCAGCAGCACGATGCCCACATTCGGACGGTAGCCATCGACGTCGATCATGTCTTCTCCTAGGTCAGGCGCTTGCCTTGATGCCGGCAACACCTTGTTCCCGCGACCGATTCAACCACGCCCCGGAAGCACCGGCAAGCCGAGGCCGAACACCGGAGACTTGAACCCATGGCTAAGGCCGACTAAACTTTCGCGCCCTCGCCCTGGTGCTTCCGCGCCCGCCGGGCGAAGACCTTACCGTGGCTAGGTAGCTCAGATGGTTAGAGCGCGGCACTCATAATGCTGAGGTCGGCGGTTCGATCCCGCCTCTAGCCACCATTCATTCCTTCGCCGACAGCGGCGAACGGCCAGGAACCGCGCCAGGCGCGGTTTTTTTGTGCCCGCGATCGGCGTCAGCACATACGCATGACAAGCGCTTTGCGCCGGCCGGGCAGATCCCATGGGGATATCCCTATCTAGGGTTCGACCTAGCTGGTCGCTGCCGGGCGCCCGCGGATACTTCAGCGCACGGCCCGGGGGCTATGGCAGGACGGAGAAGGAGTTCCTGTCTGCACGGGGCGAGGCCATCAAGCGTCGAGGGGCGCGCCGGATGAGCCACTCATTCCCTTACCCATGATGCAGAGGAATCGCCATGTCGCTCGACCTCAATTTCAACTCGGTTGCCAATCTTGCCCTGAATGCGACCTCCGCCTCGCTCAGCGGTGGCTCGTCCCTGCTGCTCCGTTCGGCCGCGCGCCAGATCGCAGGCGAGGCGTTCACCAATGTGATCAACCAGCAGTTCGGCCCGGGTACCGGCACCTTCGCCAGCGATGCGTTCAAGGCGTCGTTCTCCAGCAACAGCAGCGCCTCGCTCGACGGCTGGGATGCCAGCTCGCTGTCGCAGGCGACCAACGACGTGATCAATGCCGCCAATCACCAGGGTGCGAACGGTGCCTACACCGGCGACGCCGATCGCTTCCGCAGCGACCTGCAGGATGCGATGACCAAGGACATCCAGAGCGTCATCAACAATGAGTCGCTGATGCGCACGCTCAAGAGCAGCTCCGACAAGGACGCCGACGGCGCCGGCGAGAGCTGGCTGGTGGCGATCGCCAAGGCGATGGGCAAGATGCTCGGCCAGCAGGCGCAGCACCTGGTCGACCTGACCGACCAGATGTCGCAGCACACCGGCAAGGACGATGCGCAGGTGTTCCAGCAGCTCAATGCCGAGTTCTCCGCGCAGTCGCAGATGTTCGGCATCCTGTCGAACTCCTTCAGCAACTCGATCAAGACCATCGGCGACGGCCTGACCACGCTGGCCCGCAAGAACTGAGGTAGCGGCTGCACCGGTTGTTCACGCGCGGGGGCTACCATGCCCCCGCGCTGTTTTTCGTGGGAGCCATCCGATGAAACGCTCACTGCTCGCGACCTTGCTGCTGCTCCTGGTGGGCACGGCGCAGGCGCAATACGACGCCGGTGCCACCGTGGGCATGGGCCAGGGCATGGTGCTCAACAATTCGGTGATCGGCTCCAACGTGATGGGCGATGTGATCCTGCAGCAGGGACGCTCGTCCGAACGGACGGCGCATCGCGGCGGCGCCGGTCCCGCAAGCGCGGCCGATTTCGCGGCACTGCAGTTCCGGCCTTCCTCCGAAGTGAGCGCGCAGGTGCTCGACCGCATCGCCCGGCAGTTCGGCGGCCACCAGCCGGACACCTATCGCCAGGCGCTGGCGCGCGACGACATGCTGGCGAAGTTCGACACGCTGCTGCGGCAGTACGGCTACGACAGCCACAACGTGGCGGATGCCTTCACCGCGTACCTGGTGCTGTCCTGGGAAGTGGTGAACAACGGCAGCATCGCGCAGAACCGCGCCGGTATCGACGCCGTCCGCCACAACATGCAGCGGGCGCTGGCGCGCAATCCGCGCTTCGTCGCCATGCCCGATGCGCAGAAGCAGGAGATGGCCGAGACCTTCGGTTATCTGGCGATGATCGCCTCGGCCACGCGCAGCGAACTGCAGCGCAAGGGCGATCCGGCCAGCCTGGCCCGGCTGCAGGACGGCGTGAACGGCACCGCGCGAAAAATGGGCGTCGATCTGCGCGGCATCAAGCTGACGCCGCAAGGTTTCGTCGCGCTGTGATGCGCGTTCCTGGGGAAAGCCCCAGCTAGCTTGAGAACGCGTCGCGCGTCAGAGTCGCGCAGGATTCCACGGGGGCGCGGCCATGAGCGACACGGCGGAACGGCAAGTCACGGCGCGCTCCGCGGCGCCGGCCGCCGGCGTGGAAATCGCCCGCAGCCGTCGCATCCGCCTGCGCCAGCTCAGCTATGGCGATATTCCCTGGCTCAGCCGTCTATACGCCCAACCGCAGGCACGCATGCTGCAGCTGGACGATTGCCCGACGCGCTTTTTCGAAGTGGCCGCGCTGGTGGCCTGGGTCAACCAGATCTATGCGAAGCATCGCGGCCTGGGCATCTGGCGCGCCGATGTGGTCGGCGGCGAATTCCTCGGCACTTTCTCGCTCATGCCGCTCGAAGCGACCGCCGAGGTGGAGATCAGTGCGCGCCTCACGGCCGAGGCATGGGGCCGCTGGTATGTGATCGAAGGCGGAAGACTGCTGTGCCGGCACGCCTTCGTAACGCTTGGCCTGCCGAGGCTGGCGGCGCATGCGCACCCTGACAACGAAGCGGTGGCGCGCGTGCTCAAGCGGCTCGGCTTCCACGAAACAGCGTCTTGCACTTATGCCGGCAAGGCGGCCCGCCGCTTCGAACTTGCCGCGGCCGAATGGGGCGCCGCAGAGGCGGCACCGGCCCGGGCCTGAGCGCTCAAAGCCGATGCACGATCCACCCCGGCGGCACCGGCGTGCTCGGCGCATCGCCGCGCAACGCGGCGCGCACCACCTCGTCGGGCGTGCTTTCCGGCTTGCGCCAGCGCTGCGCCAGGCGGCTGAGGATGTCGCGCGTATCGCGGGTGTAGGTGCCTTCCAGTTCGCCGCCGGCGTCGGAGCCGAGCTTGCCGGCGTAGAGCTCGCGCAGTTCCGGATTCAGGTCGAACAGCGCCAGCAGCTTGCGCACCGCATCGGCGTACAGCGCTTCCTCCAGCATCGGGCGCTGCGTCTGCTGGCAATGCCACACGGTGAGGTATTCGATCGGGCCGAGCAGGCGGCGGCGCGTGAGCGAACTCATGCCGTCGCCGCTGGAGCCACCCCAGGCGCTCAACGGCCCGCTCGGCAGGTCCATGCGCCGCGCGGCGGCCGCCAGCAGATCGGCCACCAGCTGCTTTGCCGCCGAGTCCTCGCTCTCGGCCACGATCAGCAGGACTTTCAGGAAGACCGGATAGGCCTCGTCGCCGAGCTGGCGCACCAGGCGCTTGGCCAAGGCAAGGCGCATCTCGACGGAAGGCTCATGCTGGAGCGCGCCGATCAGCCGCCGCGTGGTTTCCAGCAGCGGTGCAGCGAGAGGTTGCAGCTGGGCGCTCATGCGGGCGCTCGCGTGCCCGGCTCAGCCCAGTGGGGCCAGGATGTGGCTGACGACCTGGTCCAGTTGCGCGCCGCCGCCCGGCAGTGCCGCACCGGTACCGCCCAGCAGGCGCTCCGCCGCGCTGGTGCCGGCCCACACGTCCAGGCCCAGCAGCTGGTTGCCGTGGCTTGCCGGCAGGCGCTGCGCCAGTCCCTGGGCCGCCAGCGCATACAGGGCGCCGACCTCGAGGGACGGCGCGAGCGGACGCGACTGGACTTCGGGAAGGTTCATGGCACCTGGAGGTATGGATTCGATGCGTGACATCAGTCTAGGTCTCGCTTGGGCGCTGAATCAGCTGGGGTAATCCCTAGGTGGCCGTCGGCCGCAAGCCTGTCCACACTGGCGCCCCGGTCACGGTGAAGGCCCAACGTCAGGCCGTAGCATCGGTTGACCGCAACGCGCGCGAGCGGACTCATGGCCGGGCAGAACAAGGACAGCGGTGACCGCACCGAAAAACCGACACCCAAGCGCTTGCGCGACGCCCGCAAGGAAGGCGACGTCCACAAGAGCCGCGAGCTGACCAGCACGGTCCTGGTGCTCGCCTGGCTGCTGATGGTGATGCTGGGCATGCCGCTGATCCGCGCTCGTCTCACCGGATTGTTCGATACCACCCTGGCGGGCCTCAATCAGCCATTTGGCCAGGCGCTGCACACGGTGGGACTGGCCACGCTGGAAGCTTTCCTGTGGCTCACCCTGCCCTTCCTGCTGGGCGCCGTGGCGGTGGGCGTGATGGTGGAATTCCTGCAGGTAGGGCCGGTATTCGCGCCGAAGAAGCTCAAACCCGACGCCAGTCGGCTCAATCCCGCCGAAGGCATCAAGCGGCTGTTCTCGCAGGAGAACCTGGTCGAGGTGATCAAGGCCATCGCCAAGAGCGGCCTGCTGATCGGCCTGTTTGCCTGGGTGCTGTTCGCCCTGATCGGCCAGTTCGCGCTGCTGCCGCAGGCACCGCCGGAGATGCTGGGCGAGGCGCATTGGGTTGCGGTGAAGCGCCTGGCCACCGGGGTGATCTTCGTATTCTTTTTCGTCTCGGTGCTCGATGCGTTCTACCAGCGCTACGCCTTCACCAGGAAGATGAAAATGAGCCGCCGCGACATCAAGCAGGAGCTCAAGGACAACGAAGGCGACCCGATGGTGAAAGGCCGCCGCCGCCAGCTGCACCAGGAGTGGGCGCAACAGAACACGCTGGCCGGCGTGCGCAGCGCCAGCGTGGTGGTGACCAATCCCACGCACCTGGCGATCGCCATCCGCTACCAGCAGGGCGAGGACGACCTGCCGGTGATCGTGGCCAAGGGCGAGGACCACGAAGCCGCGCTGATCCGCCAGGCCGCCGAGGAAGCCGGCGTGCCGATCATGCGCAACGTCATGCTGGCGCGCGGCCTGTACGAGAAAGTGGAAGTGGACGAATTCCTGCCGTCCGATTTCTTCGAGGCGGTGGCCGAGCTGTTGCGCTGGGCCGAATCGATCCGCGATTCGCGCGATGGAAAATAGGCCAGTGGAAATAGGCCAATGGAAAATAGGCTTGAACAGGTAACTACAGGATCGACTGCAGCACCTTGAGCAAACCGCGGTTCTCGTACAGCTTGCGCATCACCACTTCGACCATCGCGCCCAGCGCCAGCAGCAGCACCCAGGTCGACATCCACGCCTTGATCGGCATCGCCAGCGCGAACACATTGAGCTGCTGCGCGTAGCGGTTGACCAGGCCCAGCGCGATATCCACCAGCGACATCACCACCAGCGCCGGCGCCGACAGCACCAGCACGGCGGTCATCAGGTAGTTGAACTGGCCGATGAAGAAATCCATGCCGCCGGCCTTCAGCGGCGGCAGCACGCTGGCAACCGGCCACAGCGCGTAGCTGGACATCAGCAGGTCCAGGAACACGGTGAATGCGCCGCTGACCATGAACAGCCACGTCGCCACCTGCATCAGGAATACGCTGGTCAGCGTGCTCTGCTGGCCGGCGATCGGGTCCATGTCCATCGACATCGACGAGCCGGCCTTGGTATCGATCACCGCGCCGGCCGCGCCCAGCGCCCAGAACACCAGGCCGAAGCAGAAGCCGATCAACAGACCCAGGAAGACTTCCTTGCCCAGCACCGCGATCCAGTTGGCGCCGGTCATCACCGTCATGCTCGGGCTGGCCGCCGCGGCGAGCGGATAGGCCAGGATCGCCAGGCTCACGTAGAAGCTGTTGCGCACCAGCGCCGGCACCGTCTCCGAGCTCATCAGCGGCAGCACCAGGAAAGCCGCGACGATGCGCGGCAAGGTCAGCGCCACGCCGGTGAGCTGGTCGCCCAGGTATTGCACGGAAAACGCATCGGTCATGGCGCGCTCAATGCAGCATGCCGGGGAAGCCGCTGAACAGGCGGTCGGCGAACTTGAACAGCGTGCCGCCCAGCATCGCCGCGGTACCTAGCAGCGCCACCACCACCACCACGAATTTCACCGCGTAGGGAAAGGTCTGCTCCTGGATCTGCGTGGCCGCCTGCAGGAAAGCCACCAGCAGGCCGGCGATGGCCGCGGCGAGGATCGGCGGCGCGGACAGCACCAGCACCAGCCACAGGGCTTCGCGGGCAAGCTGGATTTCCTGATCGAACATGCCCGCCTCCTATTGGTAGGTCATCACCAGGCCATGGATCAGCTTGGCCCAGCCGCTGAGCAGCACGAACAGCAACAGCTTGAACGGCAGCGACACCATGGTCGGCGACAGCATCATCATGCCCATCGCCAACAGGATGTTGGACACCACCAGGTCGATCACCAGGAACGGCAGGAAGATCAGGAAGCCGATCTGGAAGGCCTGGGTCAGCTCGCTCACCGTGAACGCCGGCACGATCACCAGGTAATCCTCGTTAGTGATGTCGGCCTGGCGATCCGGCGGCAGCAGGCGCTTGGCGCTGGCCAGGAAGAAGCCGCGCTCGCCTTCGTTGCTGTGCTTGATCAGGAAGCGCCGCAGCGGCTCCTTGCCGGACTGCACCAGCTGGCCGAGCTTTTCCATGGTCATCGGCCCTGGCGCCTGCGTGCTCATCTGCGTCTGCACGTCGCGGTAGCTGTCGCCGATCACCGGATTCATCACGTAGATCGACAGGATGATCGCCAGGCCGTTGATCACCACGTTCGGCGGCACCTGCTGCAATCCCAGCGCGTTGCGCAGCAGGCTCAGCACCACCACGATCTTGGTGAACGAGGTGACCATCACCGCGACGAACGGCGCCATCGCCAGCGCCACCACCATGGTGATGACCAGCGCCGGCGAGAAGCTGTTGAAATCCATGCTCAGTCCTTTTGCGCAATGCGTACGCCCAGCCAGTCGCCCAGCCGCACCACCGTGCCTTCGCCGTAGCGCCGGCCGCCGAGCATGATCCCGACGGTGGCGCCGACCAGTGCACCGTCGACCTGGAGCAGGCTGCCGGGACGCAGCTGGCCCAGGTCGTCCAGGCCCATGCTCAGCCGGGTCAGCAGGAACAGCGGACGCGCCGTCTCGCCGCCCGCCGTCAGCAGCGGGCGCTGCGAGATCTGCCATTCGCCTTGGCGGCGCTGCACGGGCCAGCCTTCGGGCAGGCCGAAAATGTGGCGCGCGCTTTCGTCGTCCGGCTGCAGGCGCGCCTCGAAGTCCGCTTCCTGGCCGATCACCAGCACGTCGCCGGGCGCGAGTGCGGCGGCGGCCGCGGCATCCAGCACATGGCCCGGCACGACCAGGCGCAGCGACAGTGAGCTGACATCGCCGATCAGCGCGGGCCGCGCCGGATCCTGCCGCCATTCGGAACGTGCGGCGAGCATGCGCAGGTCCGCTTCGCCGAAGCCGACCCAGCCGCCGCTGCTGCCGCCGTCGTGTTCCTGCCAGAGCAGGTTCAGCCAGAGCTTGTCGCGCTCGCCGCCGATCGGCAGGAAGGCGGCGGGCAGCAGCTCTTGTCCGAGCAGTGCGCCCAGCTCCGCGACCATGGCTTCGTGCGCGAGCGACCACGCCAGCAGGCGCGCCTCGCCGTCGTAGTCCTGCCAGCGCGCGTCGCCCAGCGGGCTTTCGCCGTGCTCCTGCTCCAGCGCGAGCCAGCACGAGCCGCCGGCATGATCCAGGCGCACGCACGGCAAGCCGGCGGCATGGCGCTGGCCGCGACCGGCCAGCAGGGTGAGCACGCCGACGGCGTCCGCCTGCGCCAGCACATTGCCGCGCGACAGCAGCGCACGGGCGGCGGCGAGCAGGCCCTCGCCGGGCGGGAGCATGGCCGGGACGGCCTCGATGGCGACCATGCTCAAGCCTGGCCCAGCACGGCGCGGGTCAGCTCGACCACGTTGTGCGCACCGAGCTTGGCCATCAGGTTGGCGCGGTGCAGTTCGACGGTCTTGGGGCTGATCTTCAGATCGTCGGCGATCACCTTGTTGAGCTTGCCGCTCATGATCCCGTCCAGCACCTGCCGCTCGCGCCGGGTCAGGTTGGCCAGCGCGCCGGAGGCCGCCTGCGGTGCGTGCGCGGACAGCGCCGACTGGATCGCCTCGATCAGCAGCGGCGCATCGAACGGCTTCTCGATGAAATTGGCGGCGCCATGGCGCATCGCATCCACCGCCAGCGGCACGTCGCCATGGCCGGTGACGAAGATCAGCGGCAGTGCCAGTCCGCGATGGGCCAGTTCGCTCTGCAGCTCCAGCCCGCTCATGCCGGGCATGCGGATGTCGCTCACTACGCAGCTGCGCGCCGGCGGCGGATGGCGGGTGATTTCCTTCAGCAGGGCTTCGGCGCTGGGAAAGGCCTGCACCTCGAAGCCGGTCTGCTCGAGAATCCACACACAGGAGTCGCGGAACTCCTGGTGGTCGTCGACCAGGTAGATGCGGGTGCCGTGATGGGTGGATGTCATGCAGCGTTCCCTCGTGGCACGGTGAACGCCATGGCGCAGCCGCCGTGCCCTTCCGGGTTCGGTTCGGCGAACAGGCGTCCCTCGTGGTACTCGACGATCGAGCGGCAGATGGCCAGGCCGATCCCCAGTCCGTCGGGCTTGGTGGTGTACAGCGGCGTGAACAGCCGCTGCATGTCGGCGGCGCCGAGGCCGCAGCCCTGGTCGACCACGCGGATCTCCACCATGCCGTCGTAGTCCACCCGCGCGGTGACGCGGATGCCGCGGCGTGCGGGCGGCGTTTCGCGCATCGCCTCGATCGCGTTCTTGATCAAGTTGAGCAGCACCTGCTCGATCATCACGCGGTCGGCGAAGACCGGCGGCAGGTCGGCCGGCAGCGCGTCCACGATGGCGACCTGGAACTGCTCGGCCTCCAGTCGCAGCAGCTCGATCACACCGTGCACCAGTGCGTGCGCATCCAGGTTTTGCCGGTGCGGCTCGCGGCTGCGCACGAATTCGCGGATGCTGCCGATGATCTGCGCGGCGCGCTCGGCCTGGCGCTTGGCCAGGCGGATGCCCTGCAGCAGGTGGCCGGCCTCCGGCGCCTCGCCGGCCAGCTGTTCGCAGCCGCTCAGGTAATTCACCGCCGCGGCCAGCGGCTGGTTGAGTTCATGCGCCAGCGTGGTAGCCATCTCGCCCACGCTCATCATGCGCGAGGTGGACAGCAGCTGCTCGTGCTGCGCCTGGTGGCGGCGCAACAGGTCGATGCACTCGCTGATATTGGTGATGAACAGCGCCTCGGCCGGCGCGCCAGTGCGCGGCGGGCTGTTCTCGATGCGGTACCAGCGCCGCGTCTGCGCGGCGTAGTAGATCGGCTTGCCGCCCTGGCCGCCGGTGCGCTCGAACGCGGCGTCGAACTGTTCGCGCGAGGGTGCGGCGTCGAACTGGGGGAATTCCTGGCGGAAGGCCTCGTTGTGCGCCAGGGCGGTGCCGTCGCGTCGGTCGAACGCGATGCAGGGCCACGGCACCGCGTCGATCCATGCATATCCCTGTGCTGCGTCGACGGCCGCGTTCCGTGCGGGCGTCGGCTTGCGGTGAATCCGGGTCACAGGCATCGTGACGATCCTTGATCGAGCAGGTGTGTCGCGCGTTCGCCCCCCATGACGAATGACACAGTGGCCAGGTTTATTTGTCTTTTTTGGAATGGGAATAATGCCATGAAGAGATTACTTAGCAACGTCATGGCCGGATTAACTTGGCCGTCCGTCGCATTGGCCGCCGATAGCCCCGAGGGCGGCAGCCTCTGGTTAGGCCTTTTATTACCGTTGATAGCGGTCTGCGCGGCCCTGCTGGCATGGCTGTGGTGGCTGCGCAAGGGCCAGACGCTGCGCGGCCCCGGCGGGCCGCTCAAAGTGGTGCAGGCCGTGGCTGTAGGCGCCCGCGAGCGCGTAGTAGTGGTGGATGCGGCCGAGCGCCGGCTGGTGCTGGGGGTGACCGCGCAACGGGTGGAGCTGATCGCCGAATTACGGCGTGATGACAATGCGAAATAGCGTGATCAATATCACGCAAATAGCGTGATTGAAGCGTTGGTTTGGATTATCTCCCGGGTGTGAATTTCATTTTCACGAAAGTGAATCATAAAACCTAGGGTTTTCCCTAGGTACCGATTTTCAGGGGCGCTGTGTAGGTTGCCACTTCACCGAGCGCCGACAGGGGGCGTCAGGCTGAAGCGGATCGCGCCTTCATGTGCGCGGCGTCATCGGCAACGGCAGTGGGAAAGGGCGTTTCCATTCGCTCAATGGACGAGTGTGTCCGGTTGCCGGAGTGGTGTGCGTGGTCAGCGTGGCGAGACCTACAAGGTGGCAAGTCGCCGGTGTTCGCGTCGCGATGAGCGGCGCCGATCGCGCGATGCGCCGCACGCGGATGCGCCATGGCGCTTGAAGCGATCTTCTCGCGGCTGGCGCCCGGCGCCGGCGGTTCGCGCAGCTATAGTGACCTGGTGCTGGTCGCCGGCGTGGTGGCGATCATCGGCCTGATGATCCTGCCGCTGCCGATGGTGGCGATCGACGCCCTGGTGGCGCTCAACATGCTCATAGGCGTCGGCCTGCTGCTGATCGCCATCTATATCCCCACGCCCGTCGCCTTCTCCAGCTTCCCCAGCGTGCTGCTGCTGACCACGCTGTTCCGCCTGGCGCTGTCGATCGCCATCACCCGCTCGATCCTGCTCAATGCCGATGGCGGCCACATCATCGACACCTTCGGCAACATGGTGGTGGGCGGCAACCTGATCGTGGGCCTGGTGGTGTTCCTGATCATCACGGTGGTGCAGTTCATCGTGGTGGCCAAGGGCGCCGAGCGCGTCGCCGAAGTCGCCGCGCGCTTCTCGCTGGACGCCATGCCCGGCAAGCAGCTGTCGATCGACTCGGACCTGCGCTCGGGCCTGCTCGAGAAGGACGAGGCGCGCCGCCGCCGCCGCCTGCTGGAGATCGAAAGCCAGCTGCACGGCTCGCTCGACGGCGCCATGAAATTCGTCAAGGGCGACGCCATCGCCGGCATCGTGATCATCGTGATCAACCTGCTCGGCGGCCTGGGTGTGGGCGTGATGATGCACGACATGAGCGTGGGCGACGCCGTGCATACCTATAGCGTGCTCACCATCGGCGACGGCCTGGTCGCGCAGATCCCGGCCCTGCTCGCCTCGATCTCCGCCGGCCTGATCGTCACCCGCACCGCGGGCGACGAGGAGGACCGCAACCTCGGCGCGATCATCGCGCGCCAGATCTCCGGCGAGCCGCGGGTGACCATGATCATCGGCTGCATCGCGCTGGGCATGATGCTGGTGCCGGGCTTTCCGATCGTGGTGTTCCTGCCGCTGGGCGTGATCCTGGTCGGCATCGCCTCCTGGCGCATGCGCGAGCGCGTGGGCTTCCTGCGTCGCCTGTTCAAGGTGCCGGAAAGCCAGGCCGAGCTGCTGCCGCCGGATGTCGCCGACAGCGACGTGCTGCTGCCCTCGGCGCCGCTGCTGCTGGAAGTGCACATGACCGCGCTGCAGGCGCTGGGCAGCAACCAGGTGCGCAACCTGCTGCGCCAGGTGGTGGGCGGCCTGCGCGAGGACTACGGCGTGCCGCTGCCCAAGCCGGCCTTGCGCGCCGGCCTGCAGCTGCCCGAACAAGGCTACGCGCTGTATGCCTACGGCGTGCGCATCGCGCACGGCGCACTGCGTCCGGGCCAGCTGTTCCTGCCCGGTCGCGCCGCATTGCCGCCGGCGCCTTCGGCTGAGACCGGGGCACTGGCGCCGGAAGGCGTGAGCGGCTTCCCCGGCCGCTGGATCCCGCGCGACGGTGCGCGCCAGGCCCAGGCCCAGGCGCTGGATGCGCAGCAGGTGCTGCACGAACACATCCGCATGGCGCTGGAGCGGCATTTGTCGCTGTTCGTCGGCATCCAGGAAACCTCCAATCTCTCCAACGGCCTCAGCCGCGACTACCCCGACCTGGTGCGCGAAATGCTGCGCGTGGTGTCGCCGCAGCGCGTGGCCGAAGTGCTCAAGCGCCTGGTCGAGGAACGCGTGCCGATCCGCCAGCTGCGCGACGTGTTCGAGGCGATCACCGACGCCGCCAGCCGCGAGAAGGACATCGTGCTGGTGGCCGAATACGTGCGCATGGCGCTGCGCCGCCACCTCAGCTACCGCTACGCCGACGACAACCACGTGCTGCGCGTGCTGGTCGCGCGCCCGGAGCTGGAAGAGCGCCTGCGCCGCTCGGTCCACACCGGCCCGGCCGGCACCCAGCTGGCGGTGGAGCCGGACCTGGCCGCGCGCCTGCTGGCGCAGATCGGCGAACACGCACGCGGCGAGCACGGCAGCGCGATGGTGCTGCTCAGCTCGATGGACGTGCGCCGCCACCTGCGCAAGCTCACCGAGGCCGAGTACGCCGACATCCCGGTGCTTTCGTATCAGGAACTGGTACCCGACCTGCGTCTGGTGCCGGTGGGACAACTGGCCGTCTGACGGCCGCGACATTCTAAGGCCAAGGAATCCGTGACGATGGGTGATGACAGGGGTAGGAAGATGGGCATGAGCACCCGGCGGGCGCTGGCCTGCGTGGCCGTGCTCGGCCTGATGCTGTACGCCGCGCTGGCGCAGGCGGCCGCGATACCGTTCAAGAAAAGCACCACCGAGATCCAGACCGACAAGACGCTGCGCGAGATCCTGCCGGACTTCTTCCACGACCAGGGCCTGGAAGTGGTGCTGAGCCCGCAGGTCGCCGCGCGCAACGGCACCATCAACGGCGCCTTCAAGGGGACTTATGCCCAGGTGTGGCGCCGCATCGCCGACACCAACGGCCTGCTGGCGTACTGGGACGGCTCGGCCGTCTACGTCTATCTCGATGCGGAGCGCGTCACCGACTACACCAGCGTGCCGCTGCCGCTGGAGCCGCAGTTCGTCTCGGCCATGGGCAGCGTGAACTGGGCCGACGCCGCCACCGGCAACGTGTGGAAGATGGAGCCGAGCACCGGCCTGGTCAGCATCACCGGCACCAAGCGCTTCGTCGAGCAGGTCAAGCAGATGTCGCTGACCATCGCCGGCCTGGGCCAGCACGAGACCACGCGCTTCAAGTTCTACCCGCTGAAGTACGCCTGGGCCTCGGACACCAGCATGAACCTGGGCAACCGCCAGGTGACCGTGCCGGGCGTGGCCAGCGTGCTGCGTGCGCTGGTCAGCGACCAGGCCAGCTACGGCCAGTTCAACGGCGCCAGCGAGCGGCTGGCCTCCGCGCGCCAGCGCGGCCTGCGCGGCCAGGGCCTGGCCGGCCAGGGGCAACAGCCGCCGCCGCCACTGGGCAACTACACGGTGCCGCCGCAGCAGGACGACGACGGCCTCGCTCCGCCGGCAGCCCAGCTGGCGCCGACCGCGCAGCGCGGCGGCGTGGAAGCGATCGCCGGCAGCGGCGACACGCGCATCGTCGCCGACAGCTTCCGCAACGCGATCATCGTGCGCGACACGCCCGACCGCCTGCCGATGTACGACGAGCTGATCCGCCAGCTCGACGTGGCGCCGCAGATGGTGGAGATCGAAGCCACCATCATCGACGTCAACAAGACCAAGGCGCGCCAGCTCGGCATCAACTGGTTCTACCGCAACCACCGCACCACGGTGGGTTTCCTCAGCGGCAACCAGACGACGGCCGACGCGCTCTACAACAAGGGACTGCTGCTGGCCGCGCTGGGCCTGGGCGATACCAGCGGCCTGCCGCCGCTGTTCAACAACGGTTTCCAGATCGGCACCATCCTGGGCAATCCCGCCAAGTTCGTGGCGAACATCAATGCGCTGGAGGACGACGGCGTCGCCCACGTGGTCACCCGCCCGCAGGTGATCACCATGAACGACGCCGAGGCGGTGATCCAGAGCAACCAGTCGGTCTACGTGCCGGTGTCCGGCGCCTACAACTCCGACCTCTACAACGTCACCGCCGGCACCACGCTGCGCGTGACGCCGCACCTGGTGATGGAAGACGGCGCGCCGCGCATCCGCATGATGGTGCAGATCGAGGACGGCAACATCACCTATTCGGCCAAGGATGCGCAGGACATCTCCTATCCGATCGTCAGCCAGAACGCGGTCAACACGCAGGCGGTGATCCAGGACGGCCAGGGCCTGCTGCTCGGCGGCCTGGTGCAGGACCAGTCACAGAACAACGAGCACAAGATTCCGTTGCTCGGCGACATCCCGCTGCTGGGTTACCTGTTCAAGACCGTGCAGAAGCAGCGCGCGCATACCGAGCGCCTGTTCCTGATCACGCCGCGCCTGGTGATGCTCAACCACATCAACGGCCAGCAGACGCCCAGCTCGCCGCAGGTGAGCATGGAAAGCCAGGAGCAGCTGGACAAGCAGGAAGCCGACCGCAACGCCTGGTGGAACCACAAGAAGAGCCAGGTCACGCAGCCGGCGCCTTTGCCGGTGATCGTGCAGCAACCGCCGCAGGCGGCACCGGCTCCCACGCCCCAGAAGCGTCCCCCGGAGTAATGCCATGAGCGCCCTGCCCGCCACCCGCCAACGCCCCAGCCAGCCGCCCAAGGTGCAGCTGGCCTTGCGTGTGTTCAGCGGGCTGCATGCGGGTGCGGAGATGCGCCTGCCGCCGCGGGGCATCCTGATGATCGGGCAGGCCGACGACTGCGATCTGATCCTCAACGACGCCGGCATCGCCAATCACCATTGCGTGCTGACCGTGGTCGGCGACCAGGTGCTGCTGCGCGCGATGGACGGCGAAGTGGAAACCCACGACGGCCGCATCGCGATCGGCGAGAACGTCAGCCTGGAGCACTTCGCCCTGGTGCGCCTGGGTGAGGTGCAGTTCGCGGTCGGCCCGCATTGGAGCGAGCGCTGGCAAAGCCTGGGCGACGTCGGCGACGACACGCTGCCCGCGCTCACCGACCGCCAGCTGGCCGGCCGCCGCCGCGGCGTGCTGGCGCTGGCCGGCCTGCTGCTGGCGGTAGCGGCCCTGGTGCTGGCCGGCAGCTGGAAGGTCACCCATCCGGCGGTGGCGGTGCGTGCGACGAGCATGTCCGACCAGCTCGAGCGCGCGCGCGCGATCCTCAACGGATTGTCGCTGCGCCACGTCAGCGCCCTCGCCGGCGAAGGCGGCCACGTGGTGCTGCGCGGGCTGGTGGGCAATGCGGCGCAGCTGCCGCAGCTCAAGCGCAAGCTGTCCGACGCGGGGCTGACCACCGAGCTGACCGTGCGCGACTGGCCCAGCGTGGCCAAGCAGGTCACCGACATCTTCGCCATGCATGGCTACACCGTACAGACCCAGCTGCTCGACCAGGGCGGCATCGAAGTCGTCGGCCATTTCGGCGACATCGCCAAGGCCGAGAAGGTCAAGAAGGACGTGCTCGGCTCGACCGACATGCAGGATCTCAATGCCGATGCCCTCGGCCTGGCCCTGGCGCTGAAGAACTACGACGAACACGCGCCGGAACCGGTCAAGCCCGATCCGGGCAAGCGCATCCGCCACATCGTAGGCGGGCGCGAGCCGTACCTCGTGACGCGCGACGAGTCGCGCTACTACGTGGGCAACAAGCTGCCGCAGGGCGGCGTGTTCCTTGCCGTCAGCGCGGAGGGAAGCATCCTCCTGCGCATGCCGGACAACCGCTACATGCAATTGGACAAGGCCGACGACTACCAGACCCCGCAGCCGCTCGACGAAGCGGCGGCGACGGTACTGCTGCCGCCGGCCGTGCCGGAATCCGCGGCCTCCGCCGCGGCTCCGGCACCGGAGACGCCCGTCGTCCCGGCCAGGCAGGTCGTCGCCATCGGGGCGAAGACCCAGCAGGCCGCCGGCGGACATTGAGGCGAGCAGTGTCACCACCAGGAGACGAACATGAGCAGCAATAACCCCATCAACGGCAGCGGCACCCAGTTCCCCACCATCAACAACACCATCGCCGGCGGTTCGGCCGCCGCGGGCCGTTCGGCCAGCGACGAGCAGTCCAAGAGCTGGTTCGAAGCCATGGCCAAGGCCTGGGGCAATGCGCTGGACCACCAGGCGTCGAAGGTCACCGATCTCTCCGCCCAGGTGAGCGAGAACGGTTCGGACCAGCCTTCGGTGATGACCCAGCTGACCGCGGAGAGCCTGAAGATGCAGTTCCTCTCCACCAATGCCGCCACCTCGAACAACGCGGTCGGCCAGGCGCTGGAAACCCTCGGCCGCAAGCAGTAATCGCACCTGGTGCCAGGAGGCATGACCATGAACGTGGATCCCACCCAGCTGGTCAACGTCGGCCAGTTCGCGCCGACGGAACCGAAGGTGGCTACGCCGGCGCACGCCGACGACGTGGCCAAGTTCCGCCAGTCCTTCGCCGACGCCGCGCCCGCCAATGCGGTGCAGGCCGGGCAGGTGACGCCGGTGCCGCACGAGATGTCGCCGGAGTTCAAGGCGGTGCTCAACCAGTTCGACTCGCTCAACGGCCGCGCCAATGAGCTGGGGCGTTTGTCGGAAGCGATGAAGGCGAACGGGCGCGATCTCTCGCCCAGCCAGGTGATCGACATGACCCTGAAGTGCCACGAGCTGGTGTTCCAGGCGGAGCTGACCAGCAATGTCGCCAACCGCAGTTCGGAAGGCGTGCAGCAATTGTTCCGCCAGCAGTCCTGAGGTGTTACGGCGATGACCAAGCGTTTCGCAACCCTCGTCCTGCGGCTGGCGGCCCTGGCCTGCGTGCTGGGGCTGCTCGCCGGCTGCAGCCGCGACGTGCTGTACGCCAAGCTGGACGAGCAGCAGGCCAACGAAGTGGTGGCGGCGCTGATCAACGCCGGCCTGGATGCGCAGAAGGAACCGGGCGAGCGCGGCGAGGGCTGGCGGGTGATGCTCGATCGCCGCGACATGCCCGCCGCGGTGGCGGTGCTGCGCGACGCCGGCCTGCCGCACCAGGGCATCGCCAACATCGCGCAGATCTACAAGAAGGACGGTTTCGTGTCCTCGCCGCTGGAGGACAAGCAGCGCTTCGTCTACGCGCGCGAGCAGCAGCTGGGCAATACGCTGCGGCAGTTCGACGGCGTGGTGGATGCGTACGTGTACCTGTCCATTCCGGAGAAGAGTCCGATCGAGGACAAGCCGGTGAGCGGCTCGGCCTCGGTGGTGATCATCGCCCGGCCCAATGCCGGCATCGAGAGCCGCGCGCCGGACATCAAGGCCGCGGTGATGACCGGTACCGAGGGACTGACCGATCCCAGCCGCGTCACCGTGCAGTTCTTCCAGCGCACGCCCAGCGAGATACCGGTGCAGCCGGCGCGCTCGGGCGTGATGCGCGGCGACGTTGCCTCGCTGCTGCTGGTCGGCCTGGCCGCGCTGGCGGTGCTGCTGGCCGGCCTGCTGCTATGGCGCAATCGCGGCGCGCTGATGGGCCACCCGTCGCGCGGAGTGATGCGGCGCGAGGCTCCGGGTGAGCGCTGAGCGCGCCATTCGCCGCTTCCAGGCGCGGACCGTGCTGGACGGTTTGCATCCGGCGCGCTGCCTGGCGTTGCCGGCGCCGCTGCTGGAGCGGGCGCGTGGCTCCGCGCTGGGTCGCCGGCAGCTGGCGCGCGCCGCGCTGCGCGCGCAGCCGCGCGTGTTCGCGCCCGACCAGGAGCGCTGGGCGGCATGGGCGGACGAGGAACCCTGGCTGCTCTGGCCGCAGGCCGAGCTGGATGCATTCACGCGCGAACTCGGCGCCATCGCGCTGGGTCCCGTGGTGCGCGTGACGGTGGAACGCGCTGACGTGCTGTTCCTGCGCGAGGCGCTGGGCCTGGAGCACTGGCGGCGCGCGCAGTCCGCCGATGCCTGGCGCGGTCCCGCGCCCGAGGCGGTGCGCAACATGGGCCGCGCGCTGGTCCAGCGCTGCGAGCGCGACGCCGCCGCCTTGCGCGAGGCCGTGTACGAGCGCGGCAAGATCGAATTCCTAGGTCATGCCGGCCGCCGCGACCCGCGGCTGGCCGAACGCCTGGCCCTGGCCTACGCCAGCGCGCCGGCCTTGCCTTGCGCGAAGGAAGCCTGGCTGCCGGCCGCCACGGTGCCGGCGCTGCTCGCCGCCTTGCTGGCGCCGCCGCCCGATGTCGAAGCGCCCGCCGAACAGAGCCACGCCGAATGAACGCCCAGGCCATGTTCGTCGACCGCGACCGCTTCCAGCTGCTGCTGGACGGCGGCGTGATTCCCGCAGCGGCCTGGACGCCGCTGCAGGAGGCGCAGCGCATCCTGGACGAGGCCAATGCGATCCTGCGCCAGGCGCAGGAAGAGGTGGAGCAGATTCGCGCGCAGGCCAGGTTCGAGGGCCTGGTGGAAGGCCGCGAGCGCGGCCTGCGCGATTGCGCGCGTGCGCTGGAGGCGCTGGTGGTGGCGCGCGCCGCCGCCACGGTGGAACTGCGCCGGCGCTCCAGCGAGATCGCCATCGCCGTGGTGCGGCATATCGCGCCGGCGATCGGCGCCGAGCGCCTGGTCGCCTCGCTGGTGGCCGAGGCGATGCAGAAGCTGGTGTTCGAGCCGCACCTGCTGGTGCGGGTGCACCCGGACGTGGCCGAGCAGGCGCGCGCCGAAGTGGCCGCGCTGGGTGCGGCGGCGGCGCCGGATACCGAGATCATCGGCGACCCGGAACTGGACCGCTTCGACTGCATCATCGAATCGGCCGGCGGCATGGTGCGCGCCGGCTTCAACGAACAGCTCGAGCAGGCGCGGGTGATCCTGGCCGCCGCCGAGCAGAACGGAGCGGCGCCATGAGCGTGTCGCCGTCCGACGCCGCGCCCGAGGTCATCGCCGTGCCGGCCGACGACCCGCTGCTGCGCGCGCTGAGCCGGCGCGACACGTTGCAGCGCGTCGGCCGCGTGGCCGAGGCCTACGGCACCCTGGTGCGCGCCACCGGCGTGCGCGCGGCGATCGGCGAGCTTTGCCTGCTGGAACAACCCGACAACGATTTCAGCCTGCCGGCGGAAGTGGTGGGCGTGTCGCAGCACCAGACGCTGCTGACCCCGCTCGGCCCGCTCGAAGGCATTTCCACCGCCACCACGGTGACCGCGACCGGCAAGCAGGCCACCGCGCCGGCCGGCATGAGCCTGCTCGGCCGGGTGATCGACGCGCATGGCGATCCGCTGGACGGCCTGGGTCCGCTGGAGCAGGTGGAGCGCGTGCCACTGTACGCGCCGTCGCCCAATCCGCTGAGCCGCCAGGTGATCGACCAGGCCATGCCCACCGGCGTGCGCGCGATCGACGCCGCGCTCACCATCGGCCGCGGCCAGCGCACCGGCATCTTCGCCGTCGCCGGCGGCGGCAAGAGCACCCTGCTCGGCATGCTGGCGCGCAATGCGCAGGCCGATGTCAACGTGATCGTGCTGGTGGGCGAGCGCGGCCGCGAGGTGGGCGAATTCCTGCACGACAGCCTGGGCGAGGACGGCCTCAAGCGCAGCGTGGTGGTGGTCGCCACCTCGGACCGGCCGGCGCTGGAGCGCAGCCGCGTGGCCTGGCTGGGCACGGCGATCGCCGAATACTTCCGCGACCGCGGCATGAACGTGCTGCTGATGATGGACTCGATCACCCGCTTCGCCCGCGCGCTGCGCGACGTCGGCCTGGCGATGGGCGAGCCGCCGTCGCGGCGCGGCTTCACGCCGTCGGTGTTTTCCGCGCTGCCGCGCCTGTTCGAGCGCGCCGGCACCAACGACAAGGGTGCGATCACCGCGTTCTACACCGTGCTGATGGAAGACGAGGACGGCAGCGATCCGATCGCCGAGGAAGTGCGCTCGATCCTGGATGGCCATATCTACCTGTCGCGCCGCCTGGCGCAGGCGGGGCATTACCCGGCCATCGACGTGCTGGCCAGCGCCAGCCGCCTGATGCCGCGCGTGACCGGCAGCGCGCACCAGCGTGCCGCCTCGCTGTTGCGCCGCTACGTGGCCAAGTACCGCGACATCGAAATGCTGTTGCAGCTGGGCGAGTACAAACCCGGCGGTGACGCCGACGCCGACACGGCGATCGCGCGCATCGACGCCATCAACCAACTGTTGCGCCAGGGCACGCATGAGGCGGCCGATTTCGCCGGCACGCGCACGCGCCTGACGGGAGTGTGCACATGAGCGCGAGCAAATTCCCCCTGGAGCCGCTGCGCACCGTGCGCGGCATCCGCCTGCACGCGCTGGAGACGGAGCTCAAGCAGTGCCGCGAGCGCCAGCACATCGCCGACGAAGAGCGCATGGCCGCGGACGAGCGCCTGCAGCAGGCCAGCTTCGCGCGGCAGGATTTCGCCGACCGCAGCTGGGCCGGCATGTTCGCCGACGGCGCGCCCACCGCGCTGGCGATCGATCGCTACGAACGGCATCTGCAACTGCTCGATCACCAGATCGCGCTGTGCCGCGCCGAGCTGGAAGAGCGCGAGATCGCCTGCGCGCAGGCCCAGGCCGCGCTGGACCGCGCCGCCGCCGCCTGGCGCCAGGCACGCGGCAAGCTCGACGCCGTCGATGAGATGAAACAGGGCTGGCTGCGCGAGATGCGCGGCCGCATCGAATGGAGCGAGGAACAGAGCCTGGAAGAACTGTTCCTGCAGCGCGCCCCGACGCACTGAGGTTCTTATGCGCAACGATGCCACCACGACCACGCGCACCACGCCGCCAGCGCCGCATACGCATATCCAGCGCGCCAAGGACGAAGCGCCGCGCGGTCGCGAAGAGATCCAGCGCTTCCGCAAGCTGATGGATGGCAAGGGTCAGGACGCACAGGACAGCGGTGAGACCGCCACCGGTCCGCAGGGGCTGGCTGCCAGCGAGCAGGAGAAGGCGCTGCGCGACCTGCTGCAACGCCAGCTCGACGCCTCGGCTGGCAAGGCCACGGCGCTGCCGCCGCGCGATGGCGAGCGCGACAGCGATACCTCGTCCGACAGCGGCAGCGGCCAGCAGGATGGGCAGGGGCTGGCCACGGCCGGCGCGCAGGCCTGGCAGCAGGCGCAGCAGATCGTGATGCAAGGCGCGCAGCAGGCCGCGCCAGCAGCGCAGAGCGCGCTCGCGCCGGCGCTGGCCGAACTGATCGAGCGCCATGTGAAGCAGCTGCTGGTGCCCGAATCGCGCAGCTCCGCGCAGTCGCGCGAAATCATGATCACGCTGAAGGATGGCGTGCTGCCCGGCACCGAGCTGTGGCTGAGCCGCACCGACAAGGGTTGGAAGCTGCGTGCCGATACGCGTTCGCCGGATGCCTACCGCCAGTTGCTCGAAGGTGCGCCGCAGCTGATCGAGCGTTTTGCCAACCGGCACCTGGGCGAACTCGAGATCGATCCTGAATTGCTCGGCTGAGGTGACGGATGAAAGGCATCGACGGCATCCTCAAGGGCGATCCGATCCTGCAGCTGCTGGGCGGCAATCGCGGCGGGCAAGGCAATGCCAACGGCCATGTGCAGCTGAGCTTCCCGATGTCGCCCGGCGACACCGTGAGCACCATCGCCGGCAAGCTCGGCCTGCCGCTGGACAGCCTGCTGCAGGTCAATCCGGGCATGAGCGCGAACACGCCCTTGTCGGCCGGGCTGACCGTGCAGCTGCCGGTATCCAGCCTCGGCGACCTCAATGGCAACTGGGCCAGTCGCGGCAACGGCAACGTCGACAACAACGCCGGTAACCAGGGCCATGAGCTGCCGCTGCTGCCCGACCTGGCCGATGCATTGCGCGGCAGCGCGCGGCTCGATGGCATCCAGTTGGGCGTGACGCTTTCCACCAGCGCGAACCTGCAGTCCGTGCCGCTGATCGCCGCCGGCGCGCTCAACAGCGCCGACCTGGCCGCGCAGGCCGGACGCAACCAGCTGGCGGGCTGGCCTGGCGGCACCGCGCCGGGGAGCGCGCCGGTGAACTACGTGCAGGGGGCGGATCGCAGCGGCGTGGTGGCCACCGGCGTGCCGGCTTCCGCGCTGGGCGCCGCGCGCGCCGACCATGTGGTGCTCAGCTTTGCCCAGGCCGCCGGCGCGATGGCGCAGGCGGCGATGAACCAGCAGCGTGGCAACGAGTCCGTGCCGCCACCGCCGCCGATGCCCTGGCTGGACGGCGCACGGCCGGCCCTGGTGGCCGCCCCGGCGGCCTGGCAGGCGATGCCGCAGGGCACGCCGCCGGCCGGCTGGAGCGTGGCCGCGGCGGCGGTCGATGGCAATGAAGCCAAGCTGCAGATCATGGCCTTGCTGATGGCCCAGCTCGGCCAGGCCGCTGCCGGCGGCGCGGCGGCGAATGTGCAGACGCCCGGCTTCGTCGACCCGCAGGCGGTGGCCGCGCAGGCCGCGGCGATGCGCGCCGGGCGCAATATCGATCTGGGCTCCGGCCGCAGCCTGCAGTTCACCCTGGTGCAGGACCGCATGCGCCGCGTCGGTGCGGTGGGCGAGGAGGAAAGCGCTGCCGCCGGGCGCCGTCCTGGCGCGGCCGACGTGAAATCGACGCGTGAGCCGCGCACCGAGAACGAGGAATCCGAGGAGAGCCGCGATCGCCGCGAGCAGGACCGTCGCCGCCGCGCCGCCGAGGCCGCCCTGCGCCGCCGCCGGCGCAAGCTCAGCACGCGCTGCCGCGTGCACCGCGGACCGCGCCTGCCGCTGCGCGAACCGGGCCGCGGACGCTATCCGCAGGCGGTGGACTGGGCGGAATTCCGCGGGCGCCTGCCGCCACGGTATCTGTGGGGCAGCGCGCCAGACGCGTAGGCCCCCCGGTAGGTTGGGGTGAGCGCAGCGAACCCCAACGTGTCGTTTGCCGTGCACCGTCCGTTGGGGTTCGCTGCGCTCACCCCAACCTACGTCGCGCTTATTGCACGCCCTGCTCCACCGCCACCCCGTGCTGCCGCAGCCACTGATGCACCTGCTCGTGCTGCGCGCGCGCGCTGGCGTTGAGGCCGCCCGCGGGAAGGATGTTGAAGTAGGTCTGGAACGTCGCCCCCTGCTGGTTGCGCCGGGTGGCGTCTGCGCCCGTTTCGAGCAGGCGCAGCACGCAATGCGTGCGATGCACCTTGGCGGCGACATGCAGCGGCGTGTTGCCCAGGCGGTCGGCGCGGTTCGGGTCGGCGTGGTGCGCCAGCAACAGATCGAACGCGTCGTCGCCGGGATTCATCAGCGCGGCATCCAGCGGCGGCGCCTCGGTGATGCCATGCGGCGCGTTGGGATCGGCGCCATGGTCGAGCAAGACGCGCAGATAGCTCGGATCGCTCGCCATCGCGGCCAGATGCAGCACGGTCGCGCCGCCCACGCCGGGCCGCGACGGATCGGCGCCGGCGCGCAGCAGGGTTTCCATGGCGCGGCGGTCCTTGTGCAGCAGCGCCCATTCCAGCGGCGTCACGCCGCGCTCGCCCTGTGCGTTGAGATCGGCGCCTTCCCTGCCCAGGGTACGCACGCGCTCTTCGTCGCCGCGCGCGGCGGCATCGACCACCGCGACGACACGCGCGTCGGCGAATACCTTGCTTGCATCCGTGTCGCTCATGGCCTCTCTTCCCGCGACGGTGCCGGCGAGCGCGATGCTCGCCAGCAGGCACCAGGCGGCGAGCCCGGGGCGATGGACCTGCATCATGCCGGGTTCTCCGGTGTCGGCACAGCGCCGAAAACCGCCCGAGTACAGCACGGGCGGCGTCACGGTTTCATGGTGGGCGAGTCAGGAGGATCGGTTCAAGAAGACCACGGATGGTCTTTCTGCAGTGCGGCCAGCACCGCATCGTCATCGTGCAGTTCGACGGAGTGTTTCGCTACGTCGATCTTGTACTTCGCCTCCAGCACCTCGGCCTTGCCGGTGAGCCAGTCGTACCAGTGGATGTCCGGCTTGGCGACCGGATCCGGGTCGTTCAGCGCGATCTTGTGGCCGACCGCATCGGGCAAGGGCGAGTGTTCCTGCACGGTGGTGAGGATCTCGCCGTTCACCGCGTAGCGGCGGATCAGGCCGTCTTCGGCCTGCTGTTTCAGTGCGGCGGGATCGCCCTCGGGAATCAGCCGGCGGATCGTTTCGTCGTTCAAGCCCGCGGCGTTGAAGGTGACGCCGGCGGCATCCGTCGCCAATGAGGCAATGGAGGCCAGCCCGCCGCCCAGCGAATGGCCGGTGATCGCCAGGCTGTTGCCGAACGCCGCCTTGGCCTCGGTGGCCAGCGCCACCGCCTGGTTGTACTGCGCGGCGGAAATGCCTAAGCCCTGCTCGGCGTTGTTGAGCCAGTCCTGGATGTCGTTGGAGCCGGCGAAGGCCAGCACGTGGTCGCCGTTCTTGTCCTGGTAGATGGCGGCGCGGAAGCCGGTGCCGGGATCTTCCAGCGACGCCGGATCGATGCCGGCCTGGGCGAGCTGGTCGCCGGTCAGGCGGGTCCAGCCGCCGACGCCCTGGCTGTGCGGGTCGTAGACGTCCTGGGCGATCTGCGCGAGCTGCAGGTCGATCGCCTTGGCATCGGTACCGCGTACCTGCGCGTCGAAGTTCGGCGCCGCGTTGGCTGCGGCGCCGAACATGGAACGGGTGAGGCTTGCCAGCTGCGGATTGAACGCGAGCTGCGGCTGCGAGACATGCGCATCGGGATGCGCGGCGCTGTTGGCCGCGGCTTGCGCCGTAGCGTCCTGGCGATCTACCGGCAGCGCCGCGCTGCTGCGTTGGGACTGCAGTTCCAGGTACATCGCTCCACCTCCCTTGGTGACGCATCGGACCATAGCGCCGCCGCTTGAGCGGCGATCAGTAGGGCGGTCCCTAGCTGGGGTTTTCCCTAGGTCATTTGGACGTCTATCTAGGGACATGCCTAGCTGGGGAAAGTCCCAATGGGAGAGTCCGTTGTCACGGTGCTGCAATTCGGCGGTCGCCCATCTTCCCAAGCGAAAGAGGCCTTCCATGACCGCAGTCAGCGCCGTGCGCTCCTCCCCGGCCTTCGCCGCCGGCGAGGATGCATCGAACACCTACTCTGTGCAGCACGGCGATTCGCTGTCAGCCATCGCGAAGCGCTTCGGCGTCTCGCTCGCCGCGCTGGAGGCGGCCAATCCGCAGATCGCCAATCCGAACCGGATCTATCCCGGCGACAGCATCCATTTGCCCGCCGGCGCCAGCGATGGCGGCGGCAAGCCTGCGGCGCCCGCCTCGACGGGTGGCGCGCAACCGGCGGCCGGCAAGGCCGGCCCGGCCTCCGGCTTCAGCATCAGCCAGAACGGCGTGCAGATGATCGAGGGTTTCGAGGGCTACAGCGCGAGTGCGTATCCCGATCCGGGCACCGGCGGCGCGCCGTGGACCATCGGCTACGGCCATACCAAGGGCGTGCAGCCGGGGCAGACCATCACCCGCGCGCAGGCCGAGCAGTTCCTCAAGGAAGACCTGGCCTGGGCGCAGGACGCGGTGCGCCGCAACGTGCACGTGCCGATCAGCCAGAACCAGTTCGATGCGCTGGTGAGCCTGACCTACAACCTCGGCGCGAACGGTTATCCGGGCCTGCTGGCCAAGCTCAATGCCGGCGACTACAAGGGCGCGCAGGCGATGTTCGGCGAGTACGTGCATGCCGGCGGCCATGTGCTGCAGGGGCTGGTGAACCGGCGCGCGAAGGAGGCGGCCTTGTTCGGCAGCGATGCGCCGAGTGGCGGCAATCCGCCGTCGCCGCCATCGCCGCCGGCTCCCCCGGGCGGTTCGCGCAACTACACCGTGCAGCCGGGCGATACGCTGTCGGCGATCGCGGCGCGGCAGGGTGTGTCTTTGAAGGCGCTGGAAGCGGCCAATCCGCAGATCCGCGACTTCAACCACATCTATCCCGGGCAGGTGATCCATCTGCCGGGCGGTGGCGGCAGTGCGGCGTCGGGCGGAAGCTATACGGTGAAGTCCGGCGACACGATGTCGGGCATTGCCGCGCGGCATGGCGTGTCGTTGTCGGCGCTGCTGGCGGCCAACCCGCAGATTTCGAATCCCAATCGCATCTATCCGGGACAGGTGATCCATCTGCCCGGCGGCAGCAGCCCAAGCAAGGCGCCGGCGAGCCACGACTACACCGTGCGTTCCGGCGACACCATGTCGAGCATCGCCTCGCGCAACGGCGTCTCGCTGGCGGCGCTGGAGCGCGCCAATCCGCAGATTTCCAATCCCAACCGCATCTATCCCGGGCAGGTCGTACACATCCCTGGCGCGGGCGGCACGCAAGGCACCGGCGGCACACAGGGTACGGGCGGCGTGAACGGCAGCAGCGGTGCCAGCGGCAGCAAGGCGGTGGATATCGCCAGGCAGTTCGTCGGGCGCAACGCTTCGGAGTTGAAGCGCAGCGGGGCCTTGCCGATGAATCCCAACGTGCCCTCGGACGTATGCTGCGCGAATTTCGTCTCCGCAGTGCTGCAGAAGGCGGGGCTGTTGGATAAGCACACCGACCTGGTGTCGGGTTCCAGCCGCACGGGGCAGGGCGCCGCCGGTTCGATCGGCCGCATCCTCAAGGATCGCGGCTGGAAAGTGGTCGATGCCGCGCACGCCAAGCCGGGCGACGTGTGCATCCTCAACAACGGCGGCCATGTCGAGCTGGTCGCCAGCAACAAGGGCGGCAACATCCAGCTGATCGGTTCGAACAACACCAACAGCGACGGCACGCAGCGGGTCGGCTACGGCCACCCTTACGGCGGTGCGTGGTACCTCACGCCCCCTTGAGGCTGCGGCCAGGCGGGGGAGGGCGAAGGGCGGCCGCAGGGTCGCCCTTCGCCTTTCTGCGCGGATGGATCAGTCGGCGAAGAGCGCGGCGGGCGCGCCGTAGGTCTGCGCCCAGGCGGCCCAGGCCGGATCGGTGGGGCCGATCGCCTCGGCCCTGATCGTCCAGTGGCCCGCCTTGCGTTCCAGCAGGGCGGCGTAGACGCGCGACAGGGCGCCGTGGCTGGCCGCTTCCTCGAACTCGGTGCCGGCGAAATCCACGGGCTTGCCGCCGGCGCCCTGCAGGTGTGCACGCAGGAAGGCCCAGTCGCCGGCGACGCGCAGGCCATCGACCGCGAACAGTACCGGCTGGTGCAGGCGCTGCTCCAGCGGCGCGCGGGCGGCATCGAGCAGAGCCTTGCGTTCGGGGCTGCCGGCGTCCGGCGTGCTGGCGGCTTGGGCGGTGGCGTTCATGGCGGTCAGGCTCAGCAGCAGGGTGGCGAGGAGGCGCATGAGGGAGGCTCGTGCCTGGTCCGGGCGAGTATGCCGCCGCGCGCGGCGGCGCCGGACCTGGGGCTTTCCCCAGTGCGCGCGGGGCGAGGCGCTAGAATGTCGCGATGCATATCTTCAAGCTCTTTCACCTCGAAGCCGCCCACCGCCTGCCCAACGTGCCGCCGGGGCACAAGTGCGCGCGCCTGCACGGGCATTCCTTCCGCGTGGAAATCCACGTCGCCGGCGAGCCGGACCCGCACCAGGGCTGGGTGATGGACTTCGCCGACGTCAAGGCGGCCTTCGCCCCGCTGTACGACCAGCTCGACCACCACTACCTCAACGACATCGAAGGCCTGGAAAACCCCACCAGCGAGAACCTCGCGCGCTGGATATTCCGTCGCCTGGAGCCGCGCCTGCCGGGGCTGGACAAAGTGGTGGTGCACGAGACCTGCACCTCCGGCGCCAGCTGCAGCCGTGACAGCTTTTGACGCGTCGCGCCAATTCATCGATCTGTCATAGATGATTGTTGCAAAAATATTTTTCTGCGAAATTTCACTTCTTCACAAAAAATATATTGCGCCGCACAAAAGGGCTTGTTAGGCTTTGCCGCACTACCCCTATTCCCGCCGAGGGAGCAAAGCCATGACCCAGCAACTGAATGCCCAGGTGTTCGCCTACGCCAAGCAGCTGACCGACAACGCCTTCAAGGCCCAGTCGGTGGCCCTGAAGGGCCTGGAGAAGATCGCCGAGCTGCAGTTCCAGGCGCTCGAGAAGCAGTCCCAGGTGGCCTCGGACTACATCGCCGGTGCGCTCGAGACCCGCGACATCGAAGGCCTGCGCACCCTGTGGGAAAAGGGCAGCGCGCTGAGCCGCGAGAACGCCGAGCGCGCCGTGGCCGTGACCCAGGAAATCATCGCCGTGACGCAGAAGACCGCCGAGTCGCTGACCGCGCTGGCGCAGGAGCAGCAGCAGGCCGCCAACGACGCCGTGTCGGCCCCGGTCGCCGCGGTGAAGAAAGCCGCCGCCGCGAAGTAATCGCTTCAACGTCGCTCCCTCCCTCGGCGACGTCCCCAAGGCCGGACTGGTTCACCAGTCCGGCCTTTTTCTTGCCCGCGGCATGGACGCTTTGCACACGCCGCGATCGGCAAAGTGACCGATCGGGCACGAAAGTGCGGCATATCACGGGAACGCGGCTTGTCCGTCTAAATGCCCCGCTGATATACTTTTTAAGATTGGACCGTGGCCCGCAGCTGGATCGGTGCCGCCTAGTGCGAAGCCGCGCGGGGACCTCACGTGCTCAACAGTCTTGCCTCCGGACGTCGTCTCGCGCTGCGCATCGTCATGCTGCAGCTCGTCGCGGCGGCGATCGTGGGCCTCGCCTTCCTGACGCAGGGCATCCGCGACGCGATCGCGGGCGCTGCGGGCGCCGCACTGGTGGCGCTGGGTACCGCGCTGCTGGCAGCGCGCACCTTCGCAGGACTGGGCGGGGGCGGCATGACCATGGGCCGGATGGTTTCAGGCATGGTCCTGAAATGGATCGCGATCGCTGGAGGGCTGATCGTGATCCTGGGTCAATACAAACTGCCGCCACTGGCCGCTATCACGGGGCTGGTGGCTGCGTACGCAATAAATCTGCTGGCGTTCCGATTCAAGGGCTGAGACATGGCAAGCGAGCCTCAGGGCGGTTTAACCGAATACATCCAGCACCACCTGCACCACAACGTGGTGAGCCTGGGTGACAGCGCCTTCATGAAGCTCCACCTCGATTCCATCGTGGTGGCCTTCGTGCTCGGCGCGCTGTTCTGCCTGTGGTTCTGGCTGAAGGCCCGCAAGGCCACCTCCGGCGTGCCGTCCAAGGGGCAGGCCTTCGTCGAGCTGATCGTCGAGTTCGTCGACACCCAGGTGAAGGACACCTTCCACGGCGATCGCCGCACGGTGACCCCGCTGGCGCTGTCGATCTTCATGTGGGTGACCTTCCTCAACGCGATGGACCTGCTGCCGCTGGACGCGCCGAGCTTCGCCGTCCTGCACTCCGCGGGCGTCGAGGCCATGCATGAGAGCAAGTTCCGCTGGGTGCCGACCGCCGACATCAACACCACCGTGGGCCTGGCCCTGGCGGTGTTCTTCATCGTGCTGGGCCACGGCATGAAGGCCAAGGGCACGCTGGGCTTCGGCAAGGAACTGGTCACCGCGCCGTTCCATGCGCACAACCCGGTGGTGGTCGCGATCCTGGTGCCGTTCAACCTGGCGCTCAACATCATCGAATACCTGTCTAAGCCGGTGTCGCTCGCGATGCGACTCTTCGGCAACATGTACGGCGGCGAGCTGGTGTTCATGCTGATCGCCGGCCTGTTCGCGGGCTGGCTCAGCTTCCTGCCGGGCGTGCTGTTCAATACCGCCTGGGGGATCTTCCACATCCTGATCATCCTGCTGCAGGCGTTCATTTTCATGATGCTGACCATCGTCTACATCGCGACGGCGCGTGAGCACCATTGATCCTTAGGTTCCATCCGGTTTCGTTTTTCAATTCCGCTTCGCTCTAACCACTCTTAGAAAGATTCACAGGAGAACTCCATGAACCTCGTCGAACTCATTGCTCACGTGCAGGGCCTTACCGCCATCGCCATCGGCATCATCATCGGCCTCGGCGCGCTGGGCGCTTGCTTGGGCATCGCCATCATGGGTTCCAAGTTCCTTGAGTCGGCCGCCCGCCAGCCGGAGCTGGTGCCGCTGCTGCAGGGCCGCATGTTCCTGCTGGCCGGCCTGATCGACGCGGCGTTCATCATCGGCCTGGCCGTGGCGCTGCTGTTCGCGTTCTCGAACCCGCTCATCGCCGCCCTGAAGACCGCCACCGGCGGTTGATCGGCGCGATAACAGTCGCCGCAGCGCAAGCGCTGCGGCGATCGGCGGTTTAACGCGTTACCGGAGTAGTTGGAAAGCTCATGAATATCAATCTGACTTTCCTGGGCCAGATGGTCTCGTTCGCCATCCTGGTCTGGTTCACCACCAAGTTCATCTGGCCGCAGCTCAACGCGGCGATCGAAGAGCGCCAGAAGAAGGTCGCCGACGGCTTGGCCGCCGCCGAGAAGGCGCGCGCCGAGCTGAAGGACGCCGACGCCAAGGTCGCCACCGAGATCAAGCAGGCGCGCCAGCAGGCCGCCGAGATCATCGAGCGCGCCCAGCAGCAGGCCAACCAGATCGTGGACAAGGCCCGCGAGGACGCGGTCGCCGAGACCGCGCGCCTGAAGGCCCAGGCCGGCGAAGAGATCGCCAGCATGCAGCAGCGCGCCCGTGAGGAGCTGCGCGGCTGGGTCGGCCGTCTCGCCGTGCAGGGTGCGGAGAAGATCGTGCAGCGCGAAGTCGACGCTTCGGCCCACAAGGCCCTGCTCGACCAGCTCGTCGCCGAGATCTAAGCCATGGCGCAGGCAATCACTCTCGCCCGCCCGTATGCCCGCGCCGCTTTCGAGCTGGCGCGCGCGTCCGGCGCGCTGGGCGCCTGGTCTCAGGCGCTGACCTTCGCCGCCGCGGTGGCCAAGGACGCGCGCGTGGCCGCGCTCGGCAACGATCCGCGCGTGCTGCCTTCGCAGCTGGTCGCGCTGCACCTGCCGCAGGGCATGGATGCGCAGGCGCCGTTCGCCAACTTCCTGGCCGAATTGGCCGAGCATCGCCGCATGGCGCTGCTGCCGGAAGTGGCCGAGCTGTTCGAGCAGTACAAGCGCGAGGCCGAGTCGCAGCTGCTGGTCAAGGTGACCAGCGCGATGGCTCTGGACGCCGCGCAGGCCGAGCAGCTGAAGGCCTCGCTCAAGCGCCGCTTCAAGCGCGACATCGAACTGGAGACCCAGGTCGACGCCTCGCTGCTCGGCGGCGTGGTGATCGATACCGGCAGCGAAGTGATCGACGGCTCCGTACGCGGCCGCCTGGCGCGCCTTTCCGGTGCGCTGACGGCCTGAGTACGCGTAGAGCCAACCCGGCCTGGCCGCGTCGCCGCGACGCAGGCCTGGCTCTCGAGTCAAGCGAATTCAAAAAAATCCCAGGATAACGACCATGTCCAGCACCACCTTGAACCCGTCCGAGATCAGCGAACTGATCAAGACCCGCATCGAGCAGTTCAAGCTCGGCGCGGAAGCCCGCAACGAGGGCACGATCATCAGCGTGTCCGACGGCATCGTGCGCATCCACGGCCTGGCCGACGTGATGCAGGGCGAAATGATCGAGCTGCCGGGCAATGCGTTCGCCCTGGCGCTGAACCTCGAGCGCGACTCGGTCGGCGCGGTGGTGCTGGGCGAGTACCAGCACTTGCGCGAAGGCGACACCGCCAAGACCACCGGCCGCATCCTCGAAGTGCCGGTCGGCCCGGAGCTGCTCGGCCGCGTGGTCGACTCGCTGGGCGCGCCGATCGACGGCAAGGGCCCGCTCAACGCCAAGCTCAGCTCGCCGATCGAGAAGGTCGCGCCGGGCGTGATCTGGCGCAAGTCGGTCGACCAGCCGGTGCAGACCGGCTACAAGTCGGTCGACTCGATGATCCCGATCGGCCGCGGCCAGCGCGAGCTGATCATCGGCGACCGCCAGACCGGCAAGACCGCGCTGGCCATCGACGCGATCATCAACCAGAAAGATTCCGGCATTAAGTGCATCTACGTCGCCATCGGCCAGAAGCGCTCGTCGATCGCCAACGTGGTGCGCAAGCTCGAAGAGAACGGCGCGCTGGCCAACACTATCGTGGTGGTCGCCTCGGCCTCCGAGTCGGCCGCGCTGCAGTACATCGCGCCGTACGCCGGCTGCGCCATGGGCGAGTACTTCCGCGACCGCGGCGAAGACGCGCTGATCATCTATGACGATCTGTCCAAGCAGGCCGTGGCCTACCGCCAGATCTCGCTGCTGCTGAAGCGCCCGCCGGGCCGCGAAGCCTACCCGGGCGACGTGTTCTATCTCCACTCGCGTCTGCTCGAGCGCGCCGCGCGCGTGTCGGAGGAATACGTCGAGAAGTTCACCAACGGCGAAGTGAAGGGCAAGACCGGCTCGCTGACCGCGCTGCCGATCATCGAGACCCAGGCCGGCGACGTGTCCGCCTTCGTGCCGACCAACGTGATCTCGATCACCGACGGCCAGATCTTCCTGGAGACCGACCTGTTCAACGCCGGCATCCGTCCGGCCGTGAACGCCGGTATCTCGGTGTCGCGCGTGGGCGGTTCGGCGCAGACCAAGATCGTCAAGAAGCTGTCCGGCGGCGTGAAGCTGGCCCTGGCGCAGTTCCGCGAGCTGGCTGCGTTCGCGCAGTTCGCCTCGGACCTGGACCCGGCCACCCGCGCCCAGCTGGACCGCGGCCAGCGCGTGACCGAGCTGATGAAGCAGAAGCAGTACGCGCCGCTGTCGATCGCGGAGCTGGCGCTGTCGGTGTACGCCGCCGAGAAGGGTTATCTCGACGACCTGGCGGTCGACAAGGTGCTGCCGTTCGAGAAGGGCCTGCATGCGTTCTTCCACCAGAACCAGGGCGAGCTGATGAAGAAGATCGTCGCCACCGGTGACTGGAACAACGACATCGAGGCCACCTTCAAGTCGGGCCTGGACGAGTACAAGAAGACCGGTAGCTGGTAAGCAGGTCACGGGAGCGGCGCCGCCGCTCCCATTGCCCGTACCCGGGCGAGCACAGCGAGCGAGAAAGAGATGGCAGGCGGACGCGAAATCAAATCCAAGATCAAGAGCACGCAGAACATGCGCAAGGTGACGCGCGCGCTCGAAATGGTCTCGGCCTCGAAGATCCGCAAGGCGCAGGATCTGATGAAGGCCTCGCGCCCCTATGCGCGCCAGATGCGCAAGGTGATCGCGCACGTCGCCCAGGCCAGCACCGATTTCAGCCATCCGTTCCTGGTGCAGCGCGAGAAGGTCGCGCGCGTCGGCTTCGTGGTGGTGTCGACCGACCGCGGCCTGTGCGGCGGCCTCAACTCGAACCTGTTCCGCCGCCTGCTGCCCGCGATCCGCGAGTGGCAGGACAAGGGCGTCGAGATCGACGTGGTGGCCGTGGGCCAGAAGGCCACCCAGTTCTTCCGCCGCATCAAGGGCGTGAACCTGGTCGGCAGCGTCACCCACCTGGGCGAGAAGCCCAAGCTCGAGCAGCTGGTGGGCGTGATCAAGGTGGTGCTGGATGCCTACACCGCCGGCAAGCTCGATCGCGTGTTTCTGGCCTACAACGACTTCGTCAACACCATGACGCAGAAGCCGACGCTGGACGCGCTGCTGCCGCTGCCGCTGGTGGCCGCGGAGCTGGAAGCGCACCAGTCGGCGGGCGAGACGGCCTATGCCGGCATCAAGCTCGAACAGTCGCACGACTGGGACTACATCTACGAGCCGGACGCCGCCACGGTGCTGGAGTACGTGCTGGGCCGCTATATCGAGTCGGTGGTCTACCAGGGCGTGCTGGAAAACCTGGCCAGCGAGCATGCCGCGCGCATGGTCGCGATGAAGGCCGCGTCGGACAACGCGAGCAAGGTCATCGGCGAGCTGACGCTGGTCTACAACAAGGCGCGTCAGGCCGCGATTACCCAGGAAATCTCGGAAATCGTCGGCGGCGCCGCGGCTGTATGAGTGCGATCATCCACGATCGCGAAGATCAAACGGGCGGCCATCCATGGCCGCACTCTTCACTAAAACCACGCGACCAGAACGGGCGCGGTTAAACCAGACATTCAAAGATCCATCCGGAGCACTCCATGAGCCAGGGTAAAGTTGTACAGATCATCGGCGCGGTCATCGACGTCGAGTTCGCACGCGATCAGGTGCCGCAGGTTTACGACGCGCTGAAGATCGACGGCACCGACATCACGCTGGAAGTCCAGCAGGTGCTCGGCGACGGCGTGGTGCGCACCATTGCCCTGGGTTCGCCGGATGGCCTCAAGCGCGGCCTGGCCGTGCGCAACACCGGCGAAGGCATCAAGGTGCCGGTCGGCAAGGCCACCCTGGGCCGCATCATGGACGTGCTGGGCAATCCGATCGACGAAGTCGGCCCGATCGAGGCGGAGGACCAGTGGGTCATCCACCGCGAGGCTCCCTCGTACGACGACCAGGCGCTGGCCAACGAACTGCTGGAAACCGGCATCAAGGTGATCGACCTGGTGTGCCCGTTCGCCAAGGGCGGCAAGGTCGGCCTGTTCGGCGGCGCCGGCGTGGGCAAGACGGTGAACATGCTTGAGCTGATCAACAACATCGCGACCCAGCACTCGGGCCTGTCGGTGTTCGCCGGCGTGGGCGAGCGTACCCGCGAAGGCAACGACTTCTATCACGAGATGCAGGACGCGGGCGTCGTCAAGATCGACAACCTGCCCGAGTCCAAGGTGGCGATGGTCTACGGCCAGATGAACGAGCCGCCGGGCAACCGCCTGCGCGTGGCGCTGACCGGCCTGACCATGGCCGAGTACTTCCGCGACCAGAAGGACGAGCACGGCAAGGGCCGCGACGTGCTGTTCTTCGTCGACAACATCTACCGCTACACGCTGGCCGGCACCGAGGTGTCCGCGCTGCTCGGCCGCATGCCGTCGGCGGTGGGCTACCAGCCGACCCTGGCCGAGGAAATGGGCGTGCTGCAGGAGCGCATCACCTCCACCAAGACCGGTTCGATCACCTCGATCCAGGCCGTGTACGTGCCCGCGGACGACTTGACCGACCCGTCGCCGGCCACCACCTTCGCGCATCTCGATTCCACGGTGACGCTGAGCCGCCAGATCGCCTCGCTGGGCATCTACCCGGCCGTGGATCCGCTGGACTCGACCAGCCGCCAGCTCGACCCGAACGTGGTCGGCGCTGAGCACTACGACGTGGCCCGCCGCGTGCAGGGCACGCTGCAGCGCTACAAGGAGCTCAAGGACATCATCGCGATCCTGGGCATGGACGAGCTGTCCGAGGAAGACAAGCAGCTGGTCTACCGCGCGCGCAAGTGCGAGCGCTTCTTCTCGCAGCCGTTCCACGTGGCCGAGGTGTTCACCGGCGCCCCGGGCAAGTACGTGACGCTGAAGGAGACCATCCGCGGCTTCAAGATGATCGTGGACGGCGAAGTCGACCACATCCCGGAGCAGGCGTTCTACATGGTCGGCGGCATCGACGAGGCCATCAAGAAGGCCGAGGACATGGCCGCGAAGAAGGCGGCCTGAGGACCGGGACCGTGACGAGGGAACGGTAAACCCCGTTCCCTGACCCCCGATCCCCAGTTGCCTTCGAGCAGAGCGAGACAGACATGAGCCATACCCTTCGAGTCGACATCGTCAGCGCCGAGGCCGAGATCTTCCACGGCGAGGCGACGATGGTGATCGCCACCGGCGAAATGGGCGAGCTGGGCATCGCGCCCCGCCACGCGCCGCTGATCACCCGCCTCAAGCCCGGCCACGTCGACGTGGTGCTGGCCAGCGGCGAGCGCCAGCAGTTCTGGGTTTCCGGCGGCATTCTCGAAGTGCAGCCGCAAGTGGTGACCGTGCTGGCCGATACGGCCGCGCGCGCCGCCGACCTGGACGAAGCGGCCGCCCAGCGCGCCAAGCAGGAAGCCGAGGACGCCCTGGCCAACCGCACCGACGCCGAGGACATCGCCGAGGCGCAGGCCAAGCTGGCCCAGGCGCTGACCCAGCTGCAGGCGCTGGAGCGCCTGCGCAAGAACCTCAAGCACTGATTCCTTCGCGCCGGCTTCGGCGATGGGACATATGCGGAACGCCGGCCTTGTGCCGGCGTTTTCGTTTGGGCATGTTGCGGCGGTGTGTCCGCACGGAGCCGCGCGTGGCGAAGCTTTTCCGCATCGTGTCCCTGAGCTGGCTGGCCTGTCTGGCGGCGTGCAGCCAGGCACCGCGGCCATCGTCGGCGATACGAACACAGGGCGACGCCACCTGGCATGCCGTGGTCCCGGAAGGCACGGCGCGCTACGAGCTGGCCCTGGGCGAAGTCTCCAGCGGCGCCGCGCCCGAGCATCGCGTCACGCCCGTCTATCCGGCCGCGCTGCTGGCGCACTGCCCGCCGCCGGAGGAAGTGCGCGCGCTGCTGGTGGTCAGCGCCGCCGGCAAGGTCGATGACGTACGCGTGGATGACGAAGCGACCGCCGCTGCCGACCGCCGCCTGTATATCGACGCCGTGAAAGCCGCGGCAAGGCAATGGTCCTTCGTGCCGCTGAAAGTCGAACGCTGGGCCGCCGACGCCAACGGCGAAAGCCACGTCGTCGACAGCCAGGCGCGCCCGTTCAGCCTCGCCTTCGATTTCCACTTCGAATGCTATGGAGGTGCGGCACGCGTCACGGCCGGGGACGCTCCGTCAGCCCCCGGTCATGGAGCGAAATGAGCGGCTGCTATCCTGCCTCGCTGACCGAAGCCCCAAGGGACCGACATGAAGAACATGCCCCTGCACGTCATCGTCCTCGCCGCCGGCGAAGGCAAGCGCATGAAGTCCAAGAAGGCCAAGGTGCTGATGCCGCTCGCCGGCCGTCCGCTGCTGGCGCACGTACTGGCCGCCGCGCGCGCGCTGTCGGCGCAGCAGATCCACGTGGTCTACGGCCACGGCGGCGACCAGGTGCTCGCCGCCTTCGACGGCCAGCCGGACCTGCGCTGGGTGCTGCAGGCGGAGCGCCTGGGCACCGGCCACGCCGTCGCCCAGGCCCTGAAGGACGTGCCGGATGACGCCGCCGTGCTGGTGCTCTACGGCGACGTGCCGCTGACCCGGCCGTCGACCCTGCGCCGCCTGATCGACACCGACGAAGCCCTCACCGTGCTCGCCACGCGCGTGGCCGACCCGAGGGGCTATGGCCGCGTCCTGCTCGACGGCAACGGTTTCGTGCGCGCCATCGTGGAAGAGAAGGACGCCAGCGAGGAGCAGCGCGCGATCGACCGCATCAACACCGGCATCGTCGCCGCCGACGCCGCCTCGCTGAAGCGCTGGACGGCCGGGCTCGACCGCAACAATGCGCAGGGCGAGTACTACCTTACCGACATCTTCGCCATGGCCGCGACTGAAAACCGCCCGGCCTTCTGCGTCGAGTGCGACGACGAAATGGAAGCGGCCGGAGCCAACAACCCCTGGCAGCTCACCGAGCTCGAAGCGGTCTACCGCCAGCGCGCGGCCAAGGCGCTGGCGCTGGAAGGCGTGCGCATCGCCGACCCCGCGCGCATCGACGTGCGCGGCAGCGTCACGGTCGAGCGTGACGTGGACATCGACATCGACGTGATCCTCGAAGGCGAGGTGCACCTGGGCGAGGACGTGCGCATCGGCGCGTTCTGCCGCCTCAAGGACGTGCACCTCGCCGCCGGCACCGTGGTGCAGGCGCACTGCGACCTCGAAGGCGTGGTCACCCACGGTCCCTGCACCATCGGCCCGTTCGCGCGCCTGCGCCCCGGCACCGAGCTGGCCGCCGGCGTGCACGTGGGCAACTTCGTCGAGACCAAGAAGGCGAAGCTGGGCGAAGGCAGCAAGGCCAATCACCTGACCTACCTGGGCGACACCGTGGTCGGCGCCCGGGTCAACATCGGCGCCGGCACCATCACCTGCAACTACGACGGCGTGAACAAGAGTGTCACCCGGATCGACGATGGCGCGTTCATCGGTTCCAATACCGCGCTGGTGGCGCCGGTGCGGGTGGGCGAGAACGCGACGATCGGCGCGGGCTCGGTGATCACCCGCGACGCGCCGGCCGGCGAACTCACCGTGGCGCGCGGCCGGCAGGCCACGCTGCACGGCTGGAAGCGTCCGCAGAAGAAATAGCTTCGAACGCGCTGGCGACACGCCGTGCGGAGCGAAACCGCATCCAGGGTGCCGCTCTCGCCGTCCCACTTTCCCGAAGACAAGGAGTGTCTCGCATGCATGTCTGTCTACGCCTGGGCACCGCGCTGCTCCTGCTCGCCGCCGGCACCGGCATCGCTACCGCCGCCGATGGCCCGCGCCGGTCCCTGACCGGTCCCCCGACGCACTACATCGACGTCGCCGGCAAGGACTACCGCCTCGCCCCGGCGCATCCGCACGATGCCGCCGGCCATCCGCTCGACATCCGCGCCACCCGCATCGAGGTCAAGGACAGCGAGGGCGAATGGGAAACGCTGCGGGACGCCGACATCCCCGTGCTCACCATCGCGGTGCCGCCGGAGCTGCGCGACAAGCTCGACTGGTTCTACGCCGACGCCACCGGCTGGCTCGCCGTACCGCGCGGATGGAAACCGCAGCGCACCGCGGTGGGCGTCGACGGCAACACGGTCTTCAGCTTCGCCGCGCCGGAAGGCACGGAGGCGGGCTGGATGAGCTGGGAACTGTTGCCGGCCTGCCTGGGCTGCATCTACGAAGCGGCGCAGGGCGTGTTTCCCGGCGCGCACAAGCAGCTGGATGCGCTGATGGAGACGTCGACGCCGGAACCGGTGCTGGATCCGAAACCGGATGAGCTGCAGCGCCTGGACCGCTGCACCGTGCGCGCCGCCTATCCGTTGCCGAAATCGCCGCCGGTACGCGCGCTGATGGTGCTCGACCAGACCGGCGATCCGTTCTATCGCGAGCTGGCCATCGCCATGCCCGCCTCCTCAAACGCGGTGGCGGACTTCCTGCTGGCGTCGTTCAAGGACGCGCACGGCGGCTGCGGCAAGCCCTGATCAGGCGTAGCGCCAGCCGTCGATCTCCACCAGCAGCTCGCGCCGGCACACATCGCCGTGCAGCAGCAGCACCGGCACGCCGGGCAGCCGCGCGGCGAGGAAGTCGAGCACGCGCGGCGCATCCGCCGGATGGCGCACATAGCCCTTCAGCGGCGAATGCGTGTCGAAGCCCGAGGGCATGCCCGCGTGCGCCAGCAGGGTCTCCAGGTTGGCCAGGGTCTCGGCCAGCTGCGCGTCCAGGTCGTCCTCATGCGCGGAGCTGTGCCCGACCACCGCGGCGGTGCCGGAGATCGCCAGCACGTCCTGCCCCGGCAGGGACATCGCGCGGGCGAAGCTCGGCGGCGTGCGCCCGTACTGGCGCGGGTAGCGCCAGGCGCTGACCTGGCGCGGATTCTCCACGCGCCGGCCGGGCTGGTCGCAGGCCAGCAGGTAGACCTGCAGGCGCTGCTCGCCGGCATGGTGGCCGATCGCGGTGGCGGCGGGGAAGCCTTCGCGGAAGAACGCGCCCATGCCGGCCGCGCGGCCTTCGCAGAACAGCTTGTAGCGTTCGGCGTCGTCCTCGCCCTGGTTGATCGCGCCCAGGTAGTTCCAGATGCGCTGGACGTGATGTTCCGGCCGGTGCGCGATGAATTCGCGCAGCCGCCGGTAGGCGGTTTCGGCCGCGTCGCGCGGGCCGCCGTATTCGCCTTCGTCCAGCTCGATCGCCGCGAACAGCCAGCCCGCACCGGCGGACCAGCGCAGCGGACCTTCGCGGCCGCTCTCCACCTCGCCGTCGACCTGCCATACCTCCAGCGGCGTCGGCGCCTCCATGCCTTCGAGCGGCACCGCCAGGTAACGGGGATCGTCATGGAGCGGCGCGCCAGCGCCGAAGCCGAGCGCGGCCAGCGTGCCGGTTTCGGCCAGCACCGCGGCCAGTGCCTCGTGGCGATAGGAGATGCGGGGAGCGCGCCTTTCCGGGGCGGCCGACGGGAGGCTTTCTGAACCGGGAACCATGCACCGTAACCAGGGACGACAAGGGCGCCATGTTACACTGCCGATCCATGCCAGCCGGGGGGGAGGGCATGTACGGACGCAGTACGGAACGAGCATGGCAGAGCAGACCGCGGCACAAAGTGAACTGGCGACCCTGATCGTCGAGAGCCTCAACCTGGAGGACATCCAGCCCGCGCAGATCGACCCGGACGCCCCGCTGTTCGGCGGCGAGCTGGGCCTGGATTCCATCGACGCGCTGGAAATCGCGCTGGCCGTGTCCAAGCAGTACGGGTTCCAGCTGCGCTCGGACAATCCGGACAACCGCGCCATCTTCGCCAGCCTGCGCTCGCTCGCCGAGCACGTCGAAAAGCACCGCGCGGCGGTCTGAGCCGTGCCGATGATGCCCGGCATGCCAGGCATCCCCAGCTTCGCCGCTTCCATCCGCATGCCGGTGGCCGCATGAGTCCGACCTATCGCACGCCCGTGCGCATCGATCCCGCGCATCCCAGCCTGCCGGGGCATTTCCCCGGGCAGCCGCTGGTGCCCGGCGTGGTGTTGCTGGAAGCGGTGGCGATGGCGCTGCGCGACTGGCGCGGCGAACGCCTGGCGCGCATCGCCGAGGCGAAATTCGTCGCCCCGCTGCTGCCTGGCGAAGAGGCGGAACTGGTGTTGAGCGAAAGCGGCGCGCGGATCCGCTTCGAGCTCCGCCGCGCCGATGTGCTGCTGGCGCGCGGCGCGGTCGAAGGCGCGGCGGCATGACCGAGCACTGGCAAAGCCGGCCCGAGGGCGGCGGCCGCTTCGCGCTGTGGCTGATCCGTGGCATCGCGCTGTACGGCGGGCGCGGCTTCGCGCGGCTGTTCCTGTATCCGATCACGCTGTACTTCTACTGGCGCCGCAAGCTGGAACGCGAGGCCTCGCGCGACTTCCTCGCGCGCGTGCTGCCGGGGCGCGTGACCGCGTGGCAGGTGCTGAAGCATATCCACTGCTTCGCCTCGACCATGCTGGACCGTGTGTTCCTGCTGGCGCGCGGCGAGCGCGGCTTCGCCATCGAGGTCGAAGGCCTGGACACACTGACCGCGCACCTGGGCCGGGGGCAGGGCGTGCTGCTGTTCGGTTCGCACCAGGGCAGCTTCGAGGCCTTGCGCGCGATCAGCACGCGCCGCCCGGACGTGAACCTGCGCGTGCTGCTGGACAAGCAGAAGACGCCGGCGCTCACCGAACTGCTGGAAGCGCTGGCGCCGGATATCGGCGACAAGGTCATCGACGCCTCGCAGGACGGCGCCTCGGTCGCGCTGCAGATGGCCGAGGCCTGCAGCCAGGGCGCCATGGTCGCCATGCTGGCCGACCGCGGCCGCGGACACGAAGTGCTGCGCCGCGCCGACCTGCTGGGCAGCCCCGCGCCGTTCCCGGTCAGCCCCTGGCTGCTGGCGCATACGCTGCGCGTGCCGGTGGTGCTGTGCTTCGGCCTGTACCTGGGCGGCAACCGCTATCGCCTGGTGTTCGAAGCCTTCGCCGAGCGCGTGGAGATCCCGCGCCAGGATCGCGCGCAGGCGCTGGATGCGGTCATCGCGCGTTACGCGCGCCGCGTCGAGCATTACATCCACGAAGCTCCCTATAACTGGTTCAACTTCTATGACTTCTGGCAGCAAGACACTCTTGTTCCTGCTCAGCCTCAGCCTGCCGTGCTGGGCGAACGCCCAGGACCCTGAGGCCCGCGCGGCCGGTTCGAGCGCACCGGAAGCGCAGGCGCTGATCAGTTCGCTGGCGCGTCCAGCGCCGGCGCGCACGCCGTTCGCCGAAGCGCGCTTCATGAAGGTGCTCGAGCAGCCGCTGGTGGTCTCCGGCGAGCTGGGCTGGCTGGGCGGCGACCAGCTGGAGCGCCGCGTGGACAAGCCGCAGAAGGAAACCGCCACGATCGCCGATGGCGAGGTGACCACCCAGCGCGAGGGCCGCAAGCCACGCAGTTTCTCGCTGAAGCGCGCGCCTCAGTTGCAGGTGCTGCTGGAAAGCTTCGTCGCCCTGCTCGGCGGCGATGCCGCGCGCCTGAACCAGGCCTTCGACGTGCGCCATGAAGCGCACGCCGGCGGCTGGACGCTGACGCTGACGCCGCGCGACACGCGCGTGGCCAAGACCATCGCCGGCATCCAGATCGACGGCCACGGCAACGAGCCGCGCTGCATCCGCATGCAGGAAGCGGACGGCGACCTCGCCGTCGACCTGCTGGGCGAACTGGCCGCGCGCATGCCGGCGGCGCCGACGCGCGACACGCTGGCGGCGCTGTGCAAGGGCGGCGGCTGAGCATGCCGCGCACGGGGAAGGCGCTGCTGCTCGCGCTGTGGCTGCTGGCGCTGGCCGGCCTGGGCCTGCTGGTGGCGCAGCGGCTGAAGGTGAGCGGCGACCTGCGCGACTTCATGCCCGCGCCGACCACGTTCGAGCAGCGGCTGCTGATGGAGCAGGTCGGCGATGGTCCGGGTTCGCGCCTGCTGCTGCTGGCGATCGACGGCGGCGACGACGCGACGCTGGCCGAACTGAGCCAGGGCCTGGCCGGTGCGCTGCGCGGCGATCCGCGCTACACGCAGGTGCTCAACGGCAGCTTCGACCTGGCCGCGCTGGACGAGCAGCTGCTGCCTTACCGTTACCTGCTGTCGCCGACGCTCGACCATGAGCACTACGACCAGGCTTTCCTCGCCGACCAGCTGGACCAGCGCCTCGACGATCTCTCCTCTCCCGCCGCCACGCTGCTGAAAGGCCTGCTGCCGCGCGATCCCACCCTGGAAGTGCTGAAGCTGGCCGAGCGCTGGACTCCGGCGCATACGCCGGACGTGCGCGAAGGCGTGTGGTTCTCGCCCAAGGGCGAAGCCCTGCTGGTGGTGCAGACCAAGGCCGCGGGTTTCGATCCGGCGGCGCAGGGCGAGGCGGTGAACGGCATCGAGCAGGCGTTCCGTCGCCTGTCCAAGACCGGCGGCGCGCATCTGAGCATCAGCGGCCCCGGCTATTTCAGCGTGGTGGTGGGCGAGCACACGCGGCACGAGACGGAGTGGATCGGCAACGTGTCCACCGCGGGCTTCATCCTGCTGCTGCTGCTGGCCTATCGCAGCTTCGGTTCGCTGCTGCTGTCGGCGCTGCCGATCGCCAGCGCCGCGCTGGGCGGCATCGCCGCGCTGGTACTGGCCTTCCCGCAGGTGCATGGCATCACGCTCGCCTTCGGCTTCACCTTGCTCGGCGTGGCGCAGGAATATCCCATCCGCGTGTTGAGCCACCGGCGCGCCGGCGAGAACGCCGTGGCCAGCGTACGTGCGCTGTGGCCGCTGCTGCTGACCGCGATCGCCTCGGCCTGCATCGCCTACCTGGCGTTCTACGCCTCGGGCGTGAACGGCCTGCAGCAGCTGGCGGTGTTCACCATCACCGGCCTGCTGGTGGCCGGCCTGTGCACGCGCTATCTGTTGCCGCGCCTGCTGCCGGCGCAGGTGCGCGACGTGGCGGACATGCCCTGGCTGGCGCGCGCACGCGGCTTCTTCGACCGCCTGCCGCGCCCGCGCTGGCTGCCGGCGGCGGTGGCTGTCGCCATCGTGATCGCGCTGGCCGCCACGCCCGGTGCGTTCTGGCAGAACAATCTCGCCGCGCTGACGCCGCTGCCGCCGGACCTGCTGCAGCGCGATGCGCGCCTGCGCGAAGCGCTCGGCGCGCCCGACGTGCGCTACTTGCTGGTGCTGCAGGCTGCCGATGCGCAAGGCGTGCTGCGCCTGTCGGAGCAGCTGGAACCTGAGGTCGATGCACTGGTGGCGCGCCACGCCGCCGATGCGATCGAACTGCCCTCGCGCTACCTGCCCAGCATCGCCACCCAGCAGGAGCGCCAGCGCAGGCTGCCCGATGCCGTGGCATTGCGCGCCTCGCTCGCCGCGGCCACGCAGGGCATGCCGTTCCGCCAGGATCTGTTCGAGCCCTTCCTGGCCGACGTGGCGAAAGCCAAGGCCTTGCCGCCGCTGACGCCGGAGGCGTTCGCGCGCAGCGCGCTGGGCCAGCGCTTCGCCGCCATGCTGGTGCAGCGCGAACACCAGTGGCTGGGCCTGGGCACGCTCAGCGGCGTGCATGACGTCGCCGCGCTCGAAGCGCTGGCGAAGGACAGCGGCGGCGCCGTGCGCGTACTGGATCTCAAGGCGGCGGCGGAATCATTGGTCGCCGACTACCGCGTGCGCATCCTGCACGCGCTGGCCATCGCCGCGGTGCTGCTGGTGCTGACCGTATCGTTTGCCCTGCGCGGCTGGCGCCGTGCCTGGCGCGTGCTGGCGCCGATGACCCTGGCCACCTTCCTGGTGCTGGCGGTGGAGCGCGCCGCCGGCGTGGAGATCTCGCTGTTCCACCTGGTCGCGCTGACCCTCGCCGCCGGCCTGGGCCTGCACTACGCGCTGTTCTTCGAGCGCGACACGGACGAGGTCGCCGAGCAGCGCCGCACCCTGCACGCCACCCTGGTCTGCGTCGCCTCCGCGCTGCTGGTGTTCGGCATGTTCGCCTGGAGCAGCATCCCGGTGCTGCGCGCCATCGGCCTCACTGTGAGCCTGGGCGTGGCCTTCCATTTCTGCCTTTCCACCCTGATGGCGCCGCATGCTCGAACGGACTGACTGGGCGCCGCTGATTCCGCATGCGGGCGAGATGTGCCTGCTCGATGCGGTGCTGGCGTGGGACGCCACCACGCTGCATGCCATCAGCGAGCGGCATGCCGCTCCCACGAATCCTTTGCGTTCCGCGCGAGGCCTGCACGCCGTGCACCTGGCCGAATACGGCGCGCAGGCCATGGCGGTGCACGGCGCGCTCGAGGCGCGCGCACGCGGCGATGCGTCGGTAAGGCAGGGCCGGCTGGTCAGCCTGCGCGAGGTGATGCTGGCGGTGGACCATGTCGATCCGCACGCGGGGCGTCTGGACGTCCATGCGGAACAGCTGTTCGCCGATGAAGCCGGCGCGCAGTACGCGTTTCGCGTGGAGCAGGCCGGGCGCGTCCTGGCCAGCGGACGCGCGGCGGTGATCTACGTCGGCTGAGCCCGGGCCGGCCTCAGCGCGCCGGCGCGGCGGTATCGAACACGATCGGCTGGCTGGCGCGCGAACGGCGATAGCTGTTCCAGACGTCGCCGTAATGCAGCACGCGCCCCACCGTGTAGCTGGTGATGCGCACCACGTCGCGCACCGGATTGAAGTGGCTGAGACGGAACTCGTCCTGGTAGCGCGAGGCGATCGGCACCGAGGCCACGCCCAGGCCCTTCTCGCGCGAAGCGGCGATCAGGATCGCCGCTTCGAACACGAAGTTCTCCGCCGGCAGATCGGCCAGATCCAGCGCCGCGCGCGGATACCAGCGCTGGCCGCTCTGCGTATCGGCGACCGGCTGCGCGCAGGCCCAGGAAATGCCCCAGTCGGCGAAGGCGTTGGCGAGGCGGCGCGCCTTCGGCTGCTGCGCCTTGTCGATCAGGCGCGCGCCGATCACGATGTGGCGCGGATAGCGCTGCGCGGCGGCGACGATGCGCGGCACGTCGCTGGCCAGGTGCTGGCCGTCGCCGTCCATGGTGACCACGGCGTCGAAGCCCTGGCGCAGCGCTTCGCGGAAGCCGGTGCGCAGCGCCTCGCCCTTGCCGCGGCGCTGCTGGTGGCGCAACAGCGTCACCGGCAGGCGCGCGAGGAGCTCCGGCGTGCGGTCGTCGGAACCGTCATCGACCACGATGACCGGCGCGCCGAGCGCGATGGCCGAGCCGACCACCTCTTCGATGGCCGCCTCTTCGTTGAGGCAGGGGATAAGTACACACCAGCGGTTGCCCGGGGCATTCAAGCGACGTTCTCCATGACAATTTCCAGGCCCAGCTTTCCCGCCGCGGCCATCTGACAATGACGGTTATGGCCTGCCAAAACGGCAAGCAGCGGCAGCGCCGCATTGGCCGTGGCATTGCCTTCGTACCAGGCGGCGGGCAGCGCGGACCGTCCGCGCGGCATGCCGCCGTGCTGCGGAACGGTGCGCAGCGACAGCGCGGCGATGCTGCGCGGCGAGACTTCCGGCGTCACCACGAAGGCGCAGCCGAAGGCTTGCGCGCTGCCGGTGATCGGCGCCAGCGGGCCGGCGGCCGCCACGTCGCCGCAGACGAACAGCACCGGCCGCTCGTCCGCCAGCGCCATCGCCGCGGCTTCCAGCAGGCCGGCGCCGACCGTGTCGTGCCACGCGCATACCGCCGAAGACGGCGCATGGCAGCCGGTGGCGATGGTCCAATAGCCGGCGGGCGCGTTGTGCACCGAGTTGTGGAAGCGCGTCGGCGACAGCTCGGCCGGCGTCTGCGCCAGCGTCTGGCACATGTAGTCGGTGATGCTGAGGTCGCCGAAGGCGGAACCGAACACGCAGGCCAGTGTTGCCGCGTCGCGTCCGCTCATCGCCACCGCCTGGCCGGCCACTTCGATCGCCAGCAGCACGCTTTCCGTTGCGCGGCGGCGTTCGTTCGCCGGCAGCGTCGCCGCCGGCGGGCGCGCGGCGGGCGCGGGCGACGGCGTGCCTTGCAGCCAGCTGCGCAGCGCGGCGAAGTCCGCCAGCTGCGGCGACCACACGCCAATGCCTTCCACGTAAATGCGCAACTCGCTCATGCCGCTGCCTTGCCGAACGCCAGGCAGGCATTGTTGCCGCCGAAACCGAAAGAATTGCTCAAGGCGATGCGTACGTCGCGTCGTTCGCCGCTCCACGCGAACTGCGGACCGCAGGCCGGATCGGGCTCGTCGCCGCCGAGGTTGCCCGGCACGAAGCCATGCTCCAGCGCGAGCAGCGCGAACGCCGCCTCGACGATGCCGGCCGCGCCCAGCGTGTGTCCGGTATAGCCCTTGGTGGAACTGGCGCGCGTGCCGGCGGGGAAGATGCGGCCGATCAGCGCAGCTTCGACTTCGTCGTTCTTCTGGCTCGCGGTGCCGTGCAGGTTGATGTAATCGACCTGCGCGGCATCGAGGCTGGCGCGCGCCAGCGCATCGCGCAGCGCCAGTTCCGCGCCGAGCCCTTCCGGATGCGGCGTGGACATGTGGTGCGCATCGCTGGCTTCGCCGTAGCCGAGCAGGCGCGGCGAAGCGGGCGCCGCCCCGGTGCGCTCGAGCAGGGCGAAGCCGGCGGCCTCGCCGAGCGACAGGCCGCGGCGCGCGCGATCGAACGGGCGGCAGCGCTCCGGCGACACCAGCTCCAGCGAGTTGAAGCCGAACAGCACGCTGCCGCACAGCGTGTCGACGCCGCCGACCAGGGCGGCATCGGCCACCCCCAGGCGGATCAGGCGTTCGGCGCTGGCGAAGACCTTGGCGCTGGACGAGCACGCGGTCGACACCGTCAGCGCCGGCCCCTGCAGGCCGAGTGCGTCGGCGACGAAGGCGGTGAGCGAGTGCGGCATGTGCAGGCCGGGGCGCGCCAGCCCGGCCGGCATGCGGCCGTCGTCGAGGCGCCGGTAGCCTTCCTCGGTGGCGCCGATGCTGGCGGTGGACGTGCCCAGCACCAGCGCGACGCGCGCGGCGCCGTAGCGTGCGATCGCCGCTTGGGCGCGCCCAAGGAAACCGTCCTGCTGCAGGCCCAGCCAGGCCAGCCGGTTGTTGCGGCATTCCCACTCGGCCAGCGTGTCCGGCAGCGGTGCGTCTTCGACGCCGTCGACGCGGCCGATCCAGCAGGCCAGCGGCGCGTCGCCGAAATCGTTCGGACGCAGGCCGCCGCGCGCGGCTTCGAGCGCCTGGCGATGATCGGCCAGGCCGCGGCCCAGCGCGGACGTCACGGTATAGGCGCTGACGGCAAGAGGAATCATGGGTCGGGGCATCGCGGGAGCCTAGCGGGGGGCCGTGGGGTGCGCCCAGTGCGGCCGGTTCTTACGTTCATATTTCCGCCCACTATCTCCATTGCGGCTTTCATAAGCCTTGCCCACACTGCTGGCCTTTTGCCGGGCCCATCCGTGTCCTCCATCCTCGCCCCTCTGAAACGCGGTCCCTGGCGCCATGCGCGCCGCCGCGACCTGCTGCATGTCGCGGTGGTGGTGGGCGTGGCGATGGTGCTGAGCCTGGGCCTGGTGTGGGTCGGCTACCTGGTCTTCGTGTGGCGGGTGGCCGCGCGCAGCGCGCTGGCGCCGCCGGATCGGCGCGACGTGCTGGTGTTCGGGCGCAAGCTGGCCGGCGACCGGCCGGAGCGCGATTACCAGCAGCGCCTGGCGCGCGCGCTGGCGCTGGCGCAGGCGGGACAGGTCGAGCGCATGCTCCTGCTCGGCGGCTGCAGCGGCGGCCGCATCAGCGAGGCCGAAGCCGGGCTGGCCTGGCTGCGCGCGCACGGTCTGCCCGCCGGTCTTGCGCCGCGGCTGGAACAGGCCTCCACCGATTCGCTGGACAACCTGCGCCATGCGCGCAGTCTGTTGCGCCACGAGGAACACACCGAGGCGCTGCCGCCGGTGGCGCTGGTGACCAGCCGCTATCACCTGCCGCGCTGCCTGCTGCTGGCGCGCTGGCTGGGTTTCGCGGCGAGCGTGCCGGTGGCCGCGGAAGAACGTCTGCGCCTGGACCGGCGCATCGCGCTCCGGCTGCTCGCGGAGGCGGCCTATGTGATGTGGATCGACCTGGGCCTGCGCTGGGCGCGGCGGATCGGCGCTGCGCGGCTCTTGATGCGCGTGCGCTAGACCGCGGCGCGAGGTCGCAGCCGGGTACGCGATGGGCTTGCTAAGCTCCCGCCGTTCCCCACCCACCCGGATGTCCCGATGAGCCAGCAAACCGACCGAGTCGAACAGTTCCTGCGCGAGCTGCAGGATCGCATCTGCGCCGCGGTCGAACAGCTGGACGGCAAGGCGAGTTTCGTGGAGGACGCGTGGACGCGTCCGGCCGGCGGTGGCGGCCGCACGCGCGTGCTGCGCGACGGCGCGGTGTTCGAGCAGGCCGGCGTGAATTTCTCCCTGGTGCACGGCAGCCAGCTGCCGCCCAGCGCCACCGCGCACCGGCCGGAGCTGGCCGGTGGCGGCTTCGTCGCCACCGGCGTGTCGCTGGTGCTGCATCCGCGCAATCCCTACCTGCCGACCACGCACGCCAACGTGCGTTATTTCGAAGCGAGCAAGGAGGGCCTGGAGCCGGTGTGGTGGTTCGGCGGCGGCTTCGATCTCACGCCGTTCTATCCGTTCGACGAGGACGCGGCGCACTGGCATACGGTGGCGCGCGACCTGTGCGTGCCGTTCGGTGCGGACGTATATCCGCGCTACAAGAAGTGGTGCGACGAGTACTTCTATCTGAAGCATCGCGCCGAGACGCGCGGCGTCGGCGGCCTGTTCTACGACGACTTGAACGAAGGCGGCTTCGAGCGCTGCTTCGATTTCACCAAGGCGGTGGGGCAGGGCTTCCTCGATGCCTACCTGCCGATCGCCGAGCGCCGCAAGGACACGCCGTACGGCGAGCGCGAGCGCGAGTTCCAGCTGTACCGGCGCGGGCGCTACGTGGAATTCAACCTGGTCTACGACCGCGGCACGCTGTTCGGCCTGCAGTCGGGCGGGCGTACCGAATCGATCCTGATGAGCCTGCCGCCGCGCGTGCGCTTCGAATATGCCTACACGCCGGAGCCCGGCTCGGCGGAAGCGCGGCTGCAGGACTACCTCAAGCCGCGCGACTGGCTTTGAAACGAAGCGGATCGCCATCGAGGACGACCCGCTTCGTCATGCTCAGTCGTCCGACGGCATCTCGCCGGAGAACTTGGTCGCCGTCGCGCCCTTGACCGGGCCGATCTGCGCACTGTCGCTGACCTGAAGGATCACTTCGCGGCGGAATTCCAGCGTGCCCTGCACCACGGCGTGCGGGCCGATCACCACGTGCGGCGGGCGGTTGTTGCTGTTGAACCAGCCGCTGGGCTTGTCGACCAGGATGCCGCCTTCGATGCGCGAATCGGCGCCGACATAGATGCTGCCGTTGACCGTCTCGATGCCGTGGCCGATATGCGCGCCCTCGAGATTGATGCGGCCGTTGACGTTGCCGACCTTGCCGGCCACGTCCGCGCCCTTGCCCAGGCGGATCGCGCCGTTAGTGGTGCTGACTTCGCCGCTGACCTTGGCGCCGGCGCCCAGGGTGGCGGAGCCGTTGACGGTCTCCACCTCGGCAGCCTGCGCGCGCTCGCCCAGTTCCACCGAGCCGTTGACGGTGCTGGCCTTCTGCACCGTGGCGCGCTCGCCGACGTGCACCGAGCCGTTGACCGAGCTGACGTCGCCGGCCTGCTGGCCGGCCTCGACGCGGACCGCGCCGTTGACCTTGTCGATATCGTTGTCCCGGGCGTGGGCGGCCAGCGGCAGCGCGAGGACGAGGGCCAGGGTGAGCAGGGTACGGCGCATGGCGGAACTCCGTGAGTGAATGACCTGCCTAGGATGCTCCGGCGCGGGGCGGGGTTTAGCATGACCTTCGACAGGGGAAGGCCGATTTGACGGGCCGGAAGGCGGGCTTCACCATGCCGTCTTCACTTCGCCGCCTTCCCTCCAGCCGATGCCCGCCATGCACAAACTCGTACTGATCCGCCACGGCCAATCCCAGTGGAACCTCGACAACCGCTTCAGCGGCTGGGCCGACGTCGACCTCACCGCGCAGGGCCTGGAAGAGGCGAAGGAAGCGGGCCGCCTGCTCAAGGAAGCCGGCTACAGCTTCGACGTGGCGCATACCTCGGTGCTCAAGCGCGCGGTGCGCACGCTGTGGGGCGTGCAGGACGAGATGGGCCTGATGTGGATTCCGGTGCTCACCGACTGGCGCCTCAACGAGCGCCACTACGGCGCGCTGACCGGCCTCAACAAGGCCGAGACCGCGGCCAAGTTCGGCGAGGACCAGGTCAAGGTCTGGCGCCGCAGCTACGACATCCCGCCGCCGGCGCTGGAGCGCGCCGACAACGAGTCGGTGCACGATCCGCGCTATGCCGGGCTGGATCCCGCGCTGATCCCCGACACCGAATGCCTCAAGGACACCGTGGCCCGCGTGCTGCCGTACTGGCACGAAGTGCTGGCGCCGGCGATCCGCGCCGGCCAGCGCGTGGTGGTGGCAGCGCACGGCAATTCGCTGCGCGCGCTGGTGAAGTACCTGGACGGGATTTCCGACGAGGACATCGTCGAGCTGAACATCCCCAACGGCGTGCCGCTGGTGTACGAATTCGACGAGAACCTCAAGCCGCTGCGCCACTACTACCTGGGCGATGCCGAGGCGATCGCGGCGAAGATGGCCGCGGTGGCCAACCAGGGCAAGGCCAGGTAAGCGCCGCGCCGCGCGGGTGACGCGTGTCACCCGCGATGGCTGCGCGGCGTCAGTCGTCGTGCAACATCCCGGGCGCTAGGCTGCGCCATCTTCCACCAACGAGTGCCGGCCATGGCTCCGAACATGATTCCCGCGCTGATGGTTCCGCTGGCGGCCTTCGCCATCTACCGGCGCGTGCGCGGCAACTTCGGGCCGCAGCCGATCCGGCGCAAACGCATGATCGCGCGCATCGCGATCTTCGCCGCGGTAACCGTGCTGTTCGCCCTGACCGGGCTGTACAACCCGATGCTGCTGGCGGGCCTGGCCGGCGGCATCGCCGGCGGCGCGGTGCTGGGGACGGTGGGCCTGCGCCTGACCACCTTCGGCCAGAACGCGGAGGGCGCCGACGTCTACATTCCCAATCCGTGGATCGGCGCGGGCCTGACCTTGCTGCTGGTCGGCCGCCTGGCCTGGCGCTTCGTCGAGGTGATGCCGCAGGTCAAGGATCCGGCGCTGGCCGCCGGGCACGCGCCGCCGATCGGCAGCCCGCTTACCCTGGCGGTGTTCGGGCTGATGGTCGGCTACTACCTGGTGTATTTCACCGGCTTGCTGGTGCACCACCGGCGTTTCCAGCGGGAACGTGGCCTCTCGGCCACGGCGGACTGACTCAGAGCGCGTCGTTGTCCAGCTCGCCGGTGCGGATGCGGATCACCTGGTCCAGCGCGCTGACGAAGATCTTGCCGTCGCCGATCTTGCCGGTGCGGGCGGCCTGGGAGATGGCTTCGACCACGCGCTCCAGCTGCTCGTCCGCCACCGCCACTTCCAGCTTGATCTTGGGCAGGAAGTCGACCACGTACTCGGCGCCGCGGTAGAGCTCGGTATGGCCCTTCTGGCGGCCGAAGCCCTTCACTTCGGTCACCGTGATGCCCTGCACGCCCACTTCGGCCAGCGCCTCGCGCACATCGTCGAGCTTGAAGGGTTTGATGATCGCCACCACCAGCTTCATGGGAATTCCTCGTCACAAGACAGCGGGCGGCAGATGCCCCCGGGAGCGGCATTTTGCCCGGCCGGGGGCGGATTTGTCGCCTGTGAGCACGACGTGTAGGAAAATCCCTACAAGCAGCAGCGGAGCCCGCCGATGGCGCACGAACACAGCAGTTACTTAGACTTCTTTCCGACGAGTTCGAGGTGCTATCCATGATGGATAGGCAGGATATCGATCAGCTTGCCTTACGACTTGCCTCGTTGGTTCCGCCAGGATTGGCTCAGGCGCATGAGGACCTCCGCGCCAACTTTTCCGATGTCCTTGCGCAGGGACTGCGCCGCCTCGACCTAGTCACCCGCGAGGAGTTCGACGTCCAGACCCTCCTGCTCGCCCGTACGCGAGCAAGAGTGGAAGCCTTGGAGCGACGAGTGGCCGATCTGGAGGCGCTCGCCGCATCGCGCGGGGGCTAGCACTTCTCCCTCCCGGGAGCCGTCCCCGGTCCGTCACCCTCACCCCGAGAACGACCGGGGGCGGTCATTCTTTGCCCGCTCCGGAACCATCAGCACCTGCCCATGAGTCTTGCCGTCACCCTCAGTCGCGCCCAGGAGGGTGTGGCCGCTCCCCAGGTGATGGTGGAGGTGCATCTGTCCGGCGGCCTGCCCGGCACCAACATCGTCGGCCTGCCCGAGGCCGCCGTGCGCGAGGCGCGCGACCGGGTGCGGGTGGCGATCCAGAACACCGCGTTCGAGTATCCCAACCGCCGGGTCACCGTGAACCTGGCCCCGGCCGAGCTGCCCAAGGATGGCGGCCGCTTCGATCTGGCGATCGCGCTGGGCATCCTCGCCGCCGGCAACCAGGTGCCGCGCGAGCGGCTCGACAACTGTGAATTCCTCGGCGAGCTGGCGCTCTCCGGCGCACTGCGCGGCGTTTCCGGTGTCTTGCCGGCGTTGATGCGCGCCCGTGCACGCGGCCGCAAGGTCGTCGTGCCTCGCGCCAACGCAGCGGAGGCGGCATTGATCTCGGATGCCGACGTGCGCGTCGCCGATTCGCTGGCCGAGGTCTGCGGCTGGCTGCGCGGCACGCAGGACCTGCCGACCCCGGCAGCGGCTCCCGCCAATGACGAGGTGGCCGGCGACGGCCCCGACCTGCGCGACGTGCGCGGCCAGCGTCACGCCCGCCGCGCGCTGGAGATCGCCGCCGCCGGCGGACATCACCTGCTGCTGGTCGGCCCGCCCGGCACCGGCAAGACCATGCTGGCCGAACGCCTGCCCGGCATCCTGCCGCCGCTGAGCGAATCGGAGGCGCTGGAAACCTGTGCCGTGCTGTCGGTATCCGGGCAGCCGGTCGAGGCGGGACGGTGGCGTCGCCGACCGTTCCGCTCGCCGCATCACACCGCATCCGCCGTCGCCCTGGTCGGCGGCGGTTCGCATCCGCGGCCGGGGGAGATCTCGCTGGCGCATCACGGCGTGCTGTTCCTGGACGAGCTGCCGGAATTCACCCGGCATGTGCTTGACGTCCTGCGCGAGCCGCTGGAATCCGGTTCCATCGTGATCTCGCGCGCAGCGCGGCAGTCGACGTTCCCGGCGCAGTTCCAGCTGGTCGCGGCGATGAATCCTTGTCCCTGCGGTTATGCCGGCGATCCGCGCGAACGCTGCCGCTGCACGCCGGACCAGGTGCAGCGCTACCGCGGCCGCGTCTCCGGCCCGCTGCTGGACCGCATCGACCTGTGCGTGGACGTGCCGCGCCAGCCGCTGAGCGAACTGGGCGCCACCCGCGGCGAACACGACGAGGATTCCGCTACCGTCCGCGCCCGCGTGCTGGCCGCACGCCACCACGCCATGCAACGTGCCGGACGCTCCAACGCAGAGATCAGCACACGCGAACTGGAGCGTGACTGCGCCCTCGGTCCCACCGAACGGACCTGGTTCGAAGCGGCGCTCGAGCGCCTGGGCCTGTCCGCCCGCGCCTACCACCGCACCCTGCGCGTGGCGCGCACCATCGCCGACCTGGATGGCGGGGCGGCCTCGCTGGCCCGCGTCCATCTCGCCGAAGCGCTGCAATACCGGCGGTTCTAGCCTTTCAAATCAAGCCATTAAGGCGTGGCGACGAATTTGTGTACCGTCCGGTATTGACTCGGCTCGGATTCGGGCTAATATCTGCACCGACGAGTTCTCTTATGGACTCCGTCCCCGCCACCCCGGTATCGGTTCCCCTCCCTCCCCCCGTCCGATACCGGGGTTTGGCCTTTCCCTCAGGGTTATCCCTTCCTTCGTTTCAGACGCCCATAGCGCCCAGGTTTTTGTGGCGACGAGACTGCGCGCTCCGCCGGCAAGCTTCCCTGCATGGCGGGAGCCGGCGGGCGGACCCGCCGGCTCCTGCGCCAGCATCCCTGCCGGCGCCACGCCAAGTGGTTTGCTCGATCAGGCCGCCGAAGCGCGCCGCGCGTGGAACTGCGCTTCCTCGGTGGAACCCTTCAACGCCGTGGTCGACGACTGCCCCTGCTGGATCGCCTGGGTCACCTGGTCGAAATAGCCGGTGCCCACCTCGCGCTGGTGCTTCACCGCAGTAAAGCCGCGCTCGGCCGCGGCGAATTCGCGCTCCTGCAGTTCCACGAAGGCGCTCATCTGGCGGCGCGCATAACCGTGCGCCAGGTCGAACATGCCGTAGTTGAGGCTGTGGAAGCCGGCGAGGGTGATGAACTGGAACTTGTAGCCCATCGCGCCCAGTTCGCGCTGGAACCTGGCGATGGTGGCGTCATCCAGGTTCTTCTTCCAGTTGAAGCTCGGCGAGCAGTTGTAGGCCAGCAGCTTGCCGGGGAACTGCGCGTGGATCGCCTCGGCGAACCTGCGCGCTTCCTCCAGGTTCGGCTTGCTGGTCTCGCACCACACCAGGTCGGCGTAGGGCGCATAGGCCAGGCCGCGGCTGATCGCCTGGTCCAGGCCGGGGCGCACGCGGAAGAAGCCTTCGACGGTGCGCTCGCCGGTGACGAAGGGGCGATCGTTGTCGTCGATATCGGAGGTGAGCAGGTCCGCCGCGTCGGCGTCGGTGCGCGCCACCAGCAAGGTGGGCACGCCGAGCACGTCGGCGGCCAGGCGCGCGGCGGTGAGCTTGTCGACCGCCTCGCGCGTCGGCACCAGCACCTTGCCGCCCATGTGGCCGCACTTCTTCACCGAGGCCAGCTGGTCCTCGAAGTGCACGCCGGAGGCGCCGGCCTCGATCATTGCCTTCATCAGCTCGAACGCATTGAGCACGCCGCCGAAGCCCGCTTCCGCGTCGGCCACGATCGGCACCATCCAGTCGATCTCGTCGTTGCCCTCGGCGTGGTGCAGCTGGTCCGCGCGCAGCAAGGTGTTGTTGATGCGCTTGACCACCTGCGGCACCGAGTTGGCCGGATACAGCGACTGGTCCGGATACATCTCGCCGGCGAGGTTGGCGTCGGCGGCGACCTGCCAGCCGCTGAGATAGATCGCCTTGAGGCCGGCCTTCACCTGCTGCATGGCCTGGTTGCCGGTCAGCGCGCCGAGCGCGTTGACGAAGTCCTCCTGCTGCAGCGACTTCCACAACCGCTCCGCGCCGTGGCGGGCGATCGAATGCTCGACCGGCACGGTGCCGCGCAGGCGCACCACGTCCGCTGCGGTGTAGTTGCGGCGCACGCCGTTCCAGCGCGGATTGTTCTGCCAGTCGAGGGTGATCTGCTCGGCGGTGGGCAAGTTGTTCTTCATGTCGTGACTCCTGGTAACGAAAGGCGGCGTCGCGCTCAGGCGAGGCGGTCGTAGGCGGGCAGGGTGAGGAAGTCGCCGAGCTGTTCGGCATGGGTCAGCGTGGCGAGCAGCGCCGCGGCGTCGTCGGCGCGCGCGGCGCCGGGATGCGTGCTGGCGCGCAGGCGGTGCGTATGCGCGGCCAGCGCCTGGTCGAACAGCGCGAAGTCGATCGGCGCGTGGTCGGTGAATTCGAGGCCGTCTCCGGCCGGCGTCCCGCCGGCCGGATTTCCAGGATGGTGGAGCCACTGCCACAACTGCGCGCGGGCGATCTCGGCAGTGGCGGCGTCCTCCATCAGGTGATGGATCGGCACGCAGCCCAGCCCGTCCAGCCAGGCGGCGGTATAGCGCAGCGCCACTTCCACGTTGTTGTCGAAGCCGGCGCGGCTGATGGTGCCGGCGCAGGGCGCGATCAGCTGGTCGCGGCTGGCCTGCACGTCGGCACGCGCCACGTTGAGCTGGTTCGGCGAGGGCATGTACTGGTCGAAGATCTCCCGCGCCACCGGCACCAGCGCCGGATGCGCGACCCAGGTGCCGTCGTGGCCGGCCTGCACTTCGCGCAGCTTGTCGGCGCGCACCTTGGCCAGGGCTGCCTCGTTGGCCGCTTCGTCGCCCTTGATCGGAATCTGCGCCGCCATGCCGCCCATGGCGAAGGCGCCGCGGCGATGGCAGGTCTGGATCAGCAGCTCCGAATAGGCCTTCAGGAACGGCACCGTCATCAGCACCTGGCCGCGCTCCGGCAGCAGGCGGTCGCGGTGGCCGCGGAAGGTCTTCAGGTAGGAAAAGATGTAATCCCAGCGCCCGCAATTGAGGCCGACCGCACGCTCGCGCAGCGCATGCAGGATCTCGTGCATCTGGAACACCGCCGGCAGCGTCTCGATCAGCACGGTGGCCTTCATGCAGTGCGCCGGCAGGCCCAGCGCCTCCTCGGCGGCGGCCATCGCCTCGTGCCACAGCGCGGCTTCTTCCATCGCCTCCAGCTTGGGCAGGTAGAAGTACGGGCCGCGGTCGCGCGCCTGCAGGGCGCGGGCGTTGTGGAAGGCGTACAGGCCGAAGTCGACCAGAGCGCCGGACATCGGCTCGCCGTCCACCGTCAGGTGCCGCTCCGGCAGGTGCCAGCCGCGCGGACGGACCACCAGCACGGCGGGATCGTGGCCGACGCGGTAGGTCTTCCCTTCCGGCGAGGTGTAACCGATGGTGCCGTTGACGGCGTCGCGCAGGTTGATCTGGCCGTCGAACTGGTTGGCCAGCGTGGGTGCGCTGGAGTCCTCGAAGTCGGCCATGAACACCTTCGCGCCGGAGTTCAGCGCATTGATGATCATCTTGCGCTCGACCGGGCCGGTGATCTCCACGCGGCGGTCCTGCAGGGCGGCGGGGATCTTGCCGACCGTCCACCGGCCCTCGCGGATGGCCAGGGTGTCGGCGCGGAAGTCGGGCAGCTCCCCGGCGTCGTAGCGGGCCTGGCGGGTGCGGCGGGCCGCCAGCAGGTCCAGCCGGCGATCGTTGAAGCGGTGGTGCAGATCGGCCAGGAAGGCCAGGGCCGCGGGGGTCAGGATGCTCTCGTGGCCGGGGCCGGTCTCGCCCTCGATCCGGATCGACGACTGGGGCAGGCGTTCTTGGGGGACGGCCATGGCTTCACTCCACTGATGACGATGGGGTGACACTAGGTCGCGGAGATTGGCTTTGACAAAGCGAATGTTTCAATTTTAGATATTGGCAAAGCTAATGATCTTTCTAACTCATTGAGCAGAAAGCCTTGACCAAGGCATCCGACAAGCTGAACAAGCCCCGCAAAGGCCGAAAATCGGTCCCGCGACGCCGCGCCGGTGATGTCGCCCCCGCCGAGGGACAGGCGCGCTTCTACTACAAGGGCAACCGCCAGAAGCAGCTGCGCGCCTTTGTCTACACGGTGAAGCTCGGCACCCTGACCCGCGCCGCCGAGGCGCTGTTCCTGTCGCAGCCGAGCGTGAGCCTGCAGCTGCAGGCGCTGGAGCGGGAGCTCGGTACCCGCCTGCTGGAACGCAGCCGGCGCCGCATCAATCTCACCGACGCCGGCGAGGCGCTATACGAGCTGGCGCGCCCGCTGGTGGAAGGCTGGGAATCGCTGGACCGCGACTTCCAGGCCAAGGTGAAGGGCTTGCAGAGCGGCCGCCTGACCATCGCCGCCGGCACCTCGACCATCCAGTACCTGCTGCCGGACCTGGTGCGCCGCTACCGCGAGCACTACCCGGCGGTGCAGCTGCAGCTGGCGAACGTCACCGGCAAGGACGGCCTGGCCCTGCTGCGCGCGGACGAGGCGGATTTCGCGGTGGGCTCGATGCTGGACGTGCCCAATGACATCGCCTGGGCGCCGGTCTATCACTACGACCCGATGCTGATCACGCCGCGGGATCACCCGCTGGCGGCGAAGGACGCGATCCGGCTGGAAGATCTCTCGCCCTACGGCCTGATCCTGCCGCCGCAGCGCCTGTCCACCTACCGGCTGGTGGACCTGGTGTTCCAGCAGCGGCAGGTGCCATACCAGGTGGCGATCGAAGTCGGCGGCTGGGACGTGATCAAGGAATACGTCGCGATGGGCCTGGGGATTTCCATCGTCACCGGCATCTGCATCACCGAGGCCGACCGCGTGCGGCTGGCCGTGCGCAACCTGCGGCAGTACTTCCCGCAGCGCGCCTACGGCGTGGTGATGCGCAAGGGGAAATTCCTCAGCGCGGAAGCGCGGGCTTTCATCGATCTGATCCGGCCCGGCCTGCTGACCCATCGCGACTACGACGAGCCGGGCCACTCCGAACGGTAGGTTGGGGTGAGCCACCGGCGAACCCCAACAGGCGCATGCGCATGCAGATCCGTTGGGGTTCGCCTGCGGCCCACCCCAACCTACGCCGAGCGTTACTGCTGGCGCTGCATCGCCAGGCGGATGCCGAAGCCCAGCAGCACCGTGCCGCAGGCGCGGTCCATCCACTGCCCCAGGTGCGGGCGCGCATCGAGCAGCCGGTGCACCTGGCCGCCCAGCATCGCCAGCACCATCGACCACAGCATGCCGACGCCGATGAAGCTCACGCCGAGCACCGCCAGTCCCCACTGCGGATGCGGCGCCTGCATCGATACGAACTGCGGCAGGAAGGCCAGGAAGAACAACGCCACCTTCGGATTCAGCACATTGGTCAGCATGCCCTGGCGGAACGCCGCGCTCAGGCCGCGGCCGCGGGTCACCGTCGGCTGGCGCGCGCTCTGCCTGGCCAGCAGCATGCGCAGGCCGACCCATACCAGATAGGCCGCGCCCAGATACTTCAGCGCCGCGAACGCCAGCGCCGAGGTCATCAGGATCGCCGAGATGCCCAGCACCGCCGCCAGCGTATGCACGATGCAGCCGGCATTGATGCCCAGCACCGCGGCCATGCCTACCGTGCGTCCTTCGCGGCCGCTGCGGGCCAGGATGTAGAAGGTGTCCAGGCCGGGCGTCAACGCCAGCGCGATGCAAGCCAGCACGAAGGCGCCGAAATGCTGGATGCCGAGTGATTCCATGGATGCCTCCGAGTGCCGATGCGTAGAGCCCCTCTCCCATCGGGAGAGGGGTTGGGGTGAGGGGACGGGCGGAGCGCAAGAGTGATGCGTATCGCTCCGCCCGCACCCTCATCCGGCTGCCGCCACCTTCCTCGCTCCTCAGAGCCGCGCACATCCATGTGCGCTCCCCGCGTGCTCCCGGAGGGAGAAGGGTTTCAGCTCATGCGTTGCGATGCTTGCCGCGATACGGCGCAAAAAGCACGCGGATCTTCGCCATGTCTGCGTCGTGGTCGCCGGTTGCGCGCACCACCGGCCCCAACGTGAAAGTCTTCGTCGGATAGTCGATAAACAACGTCTGGATTGGCACATTCGCCTCGTGCGCGATGCGCAGGAAGCCGGACTTCCATTCCTTGACCGGCTTGCGCGTGCCCTCTGGCGTGATACCCAGCCACATCCGCTCGCGCTGCCGGAAGCGCTCGACCATCTGCCCCACCACGTTGAGCGCGGCCTTGCGGTTGATCGCGATCATGCCGATCGGGCGCAGGATGATGCCGAGCGGGCCGTCCAGCACCTCGCGCTTGATCATGATGTTGACCTCGATGCCGATGCCGATCTTCATCAGCAGGCCCCACAGGCCGTCCCAGTACGAGGAATGCGGCGCGCCGATCAGGATCAGCTTGGGCACGTCCGGCAGCTCGCCCAGCAGGCGCCAGCCGCACAGCCGCAGCACGCCGCGCGAGAACCACGGCCAGAAGCGGCTCTGCAGCTTCGGCGCCGAGGGCGGGGTCGGCGGGACCACCGGTGGACGGCTCATTCGGAACTCCAGTTGCGCGAGCGCGTCTGCTTGATCTTCCCGCGTTGCTGCTTGCCGGCCAGGCGGCGCTCCTTGGAGGCGCGCGACGGCTTGGTGGCGACGCGCGGCTTGGGCGGCACCAGCACGGCGCGGATGATCTCGACCAGGCGTTCGCGCGCGTCCTCGCGGTTGCGCGCCTGGTCGCGGAAGCGGCGCGCCTGGATCACCAGCACGCCGTCCTCGGTGAGGCGGCGGTCGCGGCGCGCCAGCAGGCGCTCGCGCACCGGGTCGGGCAGCGAGGGCGAGCGCGCGACATCGAAGCGCAGTTCCACCGCGCTTTCGGTGCGATTGACGTGCTGGCCACCGGGGCCGTCGGCGCGCAGGAAGCGCTCGGTCAGCTCGGTCTCGGGCAGCGCTAGGGATCGGCTGACGGTAAGCATGGCGCGCAGTGTAGCGGGGGCGGGGCGGCCCGCCCATCCGCCTTCAGGGGATCTCGGGCAGGGCCCAGCCGAAGCGTTCCAGCACACCCGCAAAAGCGGCATCCAGCGGTGCTTCCAATCGCATCGGCGCGCCGCTGACGGGATGCGCGAAGCTCACCCGCCACGCATGCAGCAGCATGCGGTGGCAGCTGAAGTACTGCTTGTACAGGCGATTGTGGTCGCTGCGGCCGTGCTGGCAGTCGCCGATCACCGGATGGTGGATATGCGCCATGTGCTTGCGGATCTGGCGGAAGCGGCCGGTCTCCGGTTCCGCCAGCACCATGCCGTAGCGCTGCTGCGGATAGCGGCCCAGCGCGATCGGCACTTCCACCGTGGCCAGCCGGCGATAGCGCGTGCGCGCATCGCGGCGCGGGCCGGTGTCGCGCGAGCCGGGCAGCGGGTAGTCGATCAGCGCCTCGTCCGGCTCCGGCCAGCCGCGCACCACGGCGAGGTATTGCTTGTGCACGTCGCGACCCATGAACTGCTCGCCCAGCGCGGCGGCGATCTCGGCGGAGCGCGCCACCAGCAGCACGCCGCTGGTCGCACGGTCCAGCCGGTGCGCCAGGTTCACGGTGCCGCCGACCTGCTCGCGCAGCAGGTCGATCAGGAACTCGTCGGCGGGGCCGACCAGCTTGGAGCGATGCACGGCGAGGCCCGCAGGCTTGTTCACCGCGATCAGCGCGTCGTCCTGATAGATGAGGTCGAGAACGGTCATGCGTGTTGCGGCGCGGCTGGCGTCAGCGCCTGGGCCATCCGGCGATAAACGAAAACAGCCCGGCGATGGCCACGCCGAGCGGCAGCCACGCGCCGTGCTGCGGCGCCTGCGTCCACAGCACGGTGGCGCTCACCAGCAGGGCACTGCCGAGCAGGCCCGCGCCGATCGCGCGCTGCTGCCGGCGCGCGGCTTCCTGGCGCTGCGCCAGTTCCAGCGGATCGGCCAGCCGGCGCTGCTCGCCGCGCGCCACCTGGCGCAGCGCATCGCGGATCAGCTCCGGAAACTGCGGTGCCGCATGGAACCACTCCGGCACCCGCTTGCGCATCTCGCGCAGCGTGCGGCGCGGGCTGTAGCGCTCGCGCAGGATGCGCTTGAGCACCGGATGCGCGACGGCCCAGATATCGATGTCCGGATCGAGCATGCGTCCGACGCCTTCGATGTTCAGCAGGGTCTTCTGCAGCAGGATCAGCTGCGGCTGCAGGGTCAGCTCGAAGCGGCGCGCGGTCTGGAACAGCTTGACCACCAGCTCGGCCAGCGAGATCTGCGACAGCGGCCGGGTGAAGTAGGGCTCGCACACCGTGCGCACTGCCGCTTCCAGCTCGTCCATGCGCACGGTGTTCGGCATCCAGCCGGCATCGACGTGCAGTTGCGCGATGCGTGCGTAGTCGCGCTCGAACAGTGCGATGAAATTCTGCGCCAGCCAGTACTGATCGGCCTCCGGCAGCGAACCCATGATGCCGAAGTCCAGCGCGATGAAGCGCGGCTCGGTCGAGCGCGTCACGTCGACCCAGATGTTTCCCGGATGCGCGTCGGCATGGAAGAAATTGTCGCGGAACACCTGCTCGTAGAACACGCGCACGCCCTTGGCAGCGAGCGTCTTGCGGTCCACGCCGGCGGCGTCGATCGCCGCGATGTCGTCGCAGCTGACGCCATTGACGCGTTCCAGGGTCAGCACGCGCTCGGCGGTCAGTTCCCAGTGCACTTCCGGGACGTACAGGTCCACGCCGCTTTCGAAATTGCGCCGCAGCAGGCTCGCGCTGGCGCCTTCGCGCTGCAGGTCCAGCTCGTTCTCCAGCATCTTCTCGACTTCCGCCACCACGTCGAGCGGGCGGATCTTGTCGGCGTTCGGATGCCAGCGCTGCGCCAGCTCGCCCAGCGAATGCAGCAGGGCGACGTCGCGCGCGATGCGCGCATCGATGCCTGGGCGCAGCACCTTGACCACTACTTCGCGGCCATCGGGCAGCACCGCGGCATGCACCTGCGCGATCGAAGCCGAGGCCAGCGGCGTTTCGTCGAAGCGCGCGAACAGCTGCGTCACCGGGGCCTTCAGTTCGCGCTCGACGATCGCGCGTGCCTCGGCGCCGGGGAAGGGCGGTACCTGGTCCTGCAACAGAGCCAGCTCGTCGGCGATGTCGGCGGGCACCAGGTCGCGCCGCGTCGACAGCACCTGGCCGGCCTTGACGAAGATCGGCCCCAGCTCGGTCAGGGCCAGCCGCAGGCGCGCGCCGCGCGGCAGGTTGGCCACATCGGCGCGCGGCTTGGCCAGGAACGGGCGCAGCAGTTTCAGTGGACGGAACAGATGGGCGGCGTCGACCAGTTCGTCGAGGCGATAGGCCAGCAGCACCGAGGCGACGCGCAGCACGCGCGGCACGAATTTCAGCGGCGTCACGCGGCGTTTCCTTTGAGCTTCTGTTCCAGCCGCGCCAGGCGCGATGCCAGGCGTTCGCTGCGCTCGCGCAAGGCATCCACGCCGTCGAGGAAACCTTCCACTTCGCCCGGCGCGGCGGCCACGCGCACTTCGTCGCGCAGCCAGTCGGCGCTGTCCTCAGCCAGGTGGCTGCCGCTTTCGCGCGCATGCGCCAGCGCCTCGCGCACCGCCTTGGCCAGCGGCACGCCGAGCACGTCGCCGAAGGTGCGGGTGAAGGCTTCTTCGAAATCGGGAGCGAACTTCGATGCCAGTTTTTCCAGGCGGCGCGCGAGCTCCGCATCGCCGGCGATATCGACCTTGCCCGGCGCCACGCCTTCGTCATCGCGCCGCAGCGCCATCGCCAGCAGGCTGCCCGGGGTGGCGCGCACGCGCAGGTGGCTGTCCTCGCGGCCGGGGCCGACCTTGAGGCGGCCTTCGTGCACGGTGATCGCCAGGGTCAGCGCCGGCCCTTCCAGGTGCAGCTGCACGCTGCGTCCGTCGAGCGCGGACAGGCGCTGCACGGTATCGGGATCGAGCGAGAGCACATGGTTCAGCGCGGTCTCGAGCGCGCGGCCGGCGATCACGCGCAGCGGGCGCGGCAGCAAGGGGCGGGGAGCGGGTGCGGTCATGGGCCGGCATTGTAGCGGCAGGGCGCGCGGACTCGCCCTGCCGCAGGCATCAGGCCGCGCCGTCGAAACCCAGCTGGCGCCACGCCTCGTATACGGCGACCGCGACGGTGTTGGAGAGGTTGAGGCTGCGGCTGTGCGGACGCATCGGCAGGCGCAGGCGGCAGTCTTCGGGAATGGCGTCCAGCACGGCGCCGGGCAGGCCGGCAGTCTCGCAACCGAACAGCAGCGCGTCGCCGGGCGCGAAGCGCGCATCCACATGCGCGACGCGGCCGCGGGTGGAGAACGCGAACACGCGCGGATGGGCCAGGGCGGCAAGGCAGCGGTCCAGGTCGTCGTGGACGGCCAGGTCGGCGTACTCGTGGTAGTCCAGGCCGGCGCGGCGCAGGCGCGCATCGTCGAGCTCGAAACCCAGCGGCCGGATCAGGTGCAGCGAGGCGCCCGTATTGGCGCAGAGACGAATGACATTGCCGGTGTTCGGCGGGATCTCGGGATTGAACAGGATGACATGCAGCATCCGGCGATTATCGATGTTGGGGCGCCCGCCGGAACAGCGCCCCGTCCGGCGCTCAACCGCCGAGACGGGGGCACACCACGCCGTCGGCCGGCAGCAGGCACTGCGCGTGCGCGGCCGGGGCGAGCTGGCCGGCGCTGCCGCTGGCGGCCAGGCGGATGGCATCGGGCGAGGCGTTGACCATCGCGGCGAGGACCAGCCCGCAGACCAGCAGGCAGGCGGCGAACAGACTGCGCAACATCAGGGCTTCGAATTTCATGGGGTGTCTCCGACAGGGGCCGTGTCCGGGGATGGGGGTCCTACGCCCCTGGAGTGGCAAGCGCCGTGCCAAGCCGAGCCGAATCACAAGGCCTTGATTTGCCGGCACTTAGGATGGGTGTCCCGGTTTTTCCGGCTGTCCGCGGACACTGGCCGCCCGCTAACGGACAGCCCGCCGGACACTCTCTGGCCGCCCGCGCTGCCCTGCCGACCGTCATTTGGGGTCAATCGGCCTAAGGTCATTTGCGGTTCCCCGTACGCATGACTAGCCTCGGAGGTTCTGTGAAACAGGAGGTTCATCCATGCGCCAACCCCTTGCCCTGCTCATCGCCGGGCTTCTGTCCGCCGGAGTCGCCATGACAGCGCCCTCGCCATCCTTGGCCGCCCCGGCCACGCAGACCATCCCCGAGATCGCCTATACCCGCTTCACCCTGCCCAACGGACTGACCGTGGTGGTGCACGAGGACCACAAGGCGCCGGTGGTGGCGGTGAGCATCTGGTACCACGTCGGTTCGGGCGACGAGCCCAAGGGCAAGACCGGCTTCGCGCATCTGTTCGAACACCTGATGTTCTCGGGTTCCGAGAACCACAAGGGCACCTACTTCGCGCCGTTCGAACTGGCCGGCGCGACCGACATGAACGGCACCACCTGGTTCGACCGCACCAACTACTTCGAGACGGTGCCGACCACCGCGCTGGACATGGCGCTGTGGATGGAATCGGACCGCATGGGCCACCTGCTCGGCGCGATCGGCCAGAAGGAGCTCGACACCCAGCGCGGCGTGGTGCAGAACGAAAAGCGCCAGGGCGAGAACCGCCCCTACGGCCGCGTGGACCAGAACATCCTGTCCAACACCTACCCGGCCAACCATCCGTACCAGCACGACACCATCGGCTCCATGGCCGACCTGGACGCCGCCTCGCTGGCCGACGTGAAGCAGTGGTTCCATGACTACTACGGCGCCGCCAACACGGTGATCGTGCTGGCCGGCGACATCACGCCGGCGCAGGCCAGGGAGAAGCTGACCAAGTACTTCGGCGACATCCCCGCGGGCCCACCGGTGCCGCGCCAGCAGCCGTGGATCACCCCGCTGGCCAAGTCCAGCCGCGGCGTGCAGCACGACCACGTGTCGCAGCCGCGCATCTACCGCACCTGGGTGGTGCCGCAGCTGGGCACGGACGACATGGTCTCGCTGGACCTGGCCTCCACCGCGCTCGGCGGCGGCAAGACCTCGCGCCTGTACCAGCGCCTGGTCTACCAGGACAAGCTGGTAGACGACATTTCCGCCAGCGTCTCGCCGTTCGCCCTGGCCAGCCAGTTCCAGATCCAGGCCGACGTGCGCGAAGGCGTCGATCCGGCCAAGGTCGAGGCGGCCATCGCGGATGAGCTGAAGAAGTTCCTCGCCGACGGTCCGACCCAGGACGAGCTGGATCGCGCCAAGGTCGGCAACCGCGCGTCCTTCGTGCGCGGCCTGGAGAAGGTCGGCGGCTTCGGCGGCAAGGCCGTGATCCTGGCCGAGGGCCAGGTCTATCGCGGCGATCCGGGTGCCTACAAGAAAGACCTGGAGCGCATCGACACCGCCACCATCGCCAGCGTGAAGTCCGCCGCCGACAAGTGGCTGAACAAGGGCGACTACCTGCTGACGGTGCTGCCGGCCGGCGACGGTTTCGATCCGGACAAGGAAGACGCCAAGGTGGTGGCGCTGCCGGATGCGCAGGGCCGCCCGGAGGCCAAGTTGCCCGCCGCGCAGCAATACAGCGTGGGCAAGAACGAAACGAACCGCGCCGCGGGCGTGCCGCAGGTCAAGCAGTTCCCCGACCTGAGCTTCCCCAAGCTGGAGCGCGGCAAGCTGAAGAACGGCATCGAAGTGGTGCTGGCCCAGCGCCACACCGTGCCGGTGACGCAGATCCATCTGCAGTTCGACGCCGGCTATGCGGCGGACCAGGGCCACAAGCTCGGCACCGCCAGCTTCGCCACCACGCTGATGAACGAGAGCACCAAGTCGCTGGACTCGGTGGAAGTGTCCAAGCGCAAGCAGCGCCTGGGCGCGATCACCAGCATCGGCTGCGGGCTGGACACCTGCACGGCCTCGCTCAACGCGCTCAACGACCAGCTCAAGCCTTCGCTGGAACTGTTCGCCGACATCGTGCGCAATCCGGCCTTCAAGGCGGACGACATCGAGCGCGTGCGCGGCCAATGGTTGGCCGGCATCGCGCAGGAGAAGACCCAGCCGACGGGTCTCGCCCTGCGCACGCTGCCGCCGCTGCTGTACGGCCAGGGGCATGCCTATGGCATCCCGTTCACCGGCACCGGCACCGAGGCGGCGATCAAGTCGCTGACCGCCGATGACCTGACCGGCTTCCAGCACGCCTGGCTGCGACCGGACAACGTGAAGATCCTGGTCGCCGGCGACACCACGCTGGAGCAGATCATCCCGCAGCTCGACGCCGTGTTCGACGACTGGAAGGCGCCGGCCACCCCGCTGCCGAAGAAGAACATCGCCAAGGTGGCCGTGCAGGCCAAGCCGCGCGTGTTCCTGATCGACCGGCCGGATGCGCCGCAGTCGCTGATCCTCGCCGGCCTGCTGGCGCCGTCCAGCAAGGCGCCGAACGATATCGACATCGACGTGGCCAACGGCGCTTTCGGCGGCAGCTTCACCTCGCGCCTGAACATGAACCTGCGCGAGGACAAGCGCTGGGCCTACGGCGCCTTCAGCTTCCTGCGCGATGCGCTGGGGCAGCGGCCGTTCCTGATGTATGCGCCGGTGCAGACCGACAAGACCGCCGAATCCGCACGCGAAGTGGAGAAGGAAGCCGTGGCCGTGATCGGCGCCAAGCCGCTCACCGCGCAGGAAGTGGACAAGATCAAGTCGTCCAACGTGCGCGGCCTGCCGGGCAGCTTCGAGACCACCGCCTCGGTGCTCGGCGCGGTCAGCGAGATCGTGCAGTACGGCCGTCCGGACGATTACGTGCAGACGCTCAAGCAGCACACCGAGGCGGTGAATCAGGCCAGCGCGCAGAAGGCGATCGCCGAGATCGTCGAGCCGCAGGCGCTGACCTGGGTGATCGTCGGCGATCTCAGCAAGATCGAGCAGCCGGTGCGCGCGCTGAACCTCGGCGAGGTGCAGGTGATCGACGCCGACGGCAAGCCGGTGGCGGCCAAGGCGAAGGCCAAGGCGGCGAAGTAAGCCGTTCAGCCCCGCGTGGGCTGGCGGCATCGCAGCACGCTACGATGTGGGCCGGGCAGGCGACTGTCCGGCCCTTTTTCTGGTTCTTTTTGACAGCCCTGGAGTCACCCATGCGCAAGACCCTGCTGCTCGTTCCCGTGGCCCTGCTGCTCGGTGCCTGCACCTGGGGCATCACCCTGGACGATGGCGCCAAGAATGTCCGCACGGTATGGAGCGGCGATGTCTCCTCCTGCCATGAGCTGGGCAAGGTCACCGTGTCGGTGATGAACCGCGTGGGGCCGATCAACCGCAACGACATCAAGGTGCGCGACGAGCTGGAAGTGATGGCTCGCAATGAGGCGGCCAAGATGCACGCCGACACGGTCAAGCCGCTGGCCGAGCCGTCCGAAGGCTCGCAGCCCTGGGGCGCCTACCAGTGCGGCGCCAACCGCCCGGCCGCGGGGCGTCCGGGGACGCCGACGCCGGCGCCGGGGCAGTCCGCGCCGGGCAATACGGAGACCTACCCGATCAAGGGCTGAGCCCCTCCCGGACTTCGCGGAAAGACCACCGAAGCGCCCCTCCCGGGGCGCTTTCTTTTTGCGCGCTGGATAAAGCCGCTTGCGCCGTTTATCGCACAAGCATAATATTCACAAATAAGTTGTACATAAATGTACTAACTGACCGGTTGCACCGAGGATTCGCATGAGCAGCTTCGCCCCCACCGAGCAGCGCCTGGCCATCACCTGCCGCCGCTATCCCGACTTCCCGCGCGACCCGGCCATCCTGGTGCGCCTGGTCAAGCACATCTACAAGCGCGTGCACGACGACACCAACGCCTTGCTCAAGCCCTACGGCCTCAACCATCCGGAATACAACCTCCTGATGATGCTGTACGGCACCGAGGGCTATACCCTCAATCCCTCGCAGCTGGCGGATGCGGCGGGGGAGAAGTCCGCCAATATCACGCGGCTGACCAACGAGTTGTGCGACAAAGGCCTGATCGAGCGCACCAGCAGCGATGAAGACCGCCGCAAGGTCACGCTCACGCTGACGGCGAAGGGGCTGGCGATGATCGAAAGCTTCCTGCCCGACATCTGCAGCCTGCTGGACCGGCAGGCCGTCGGTCTGCCGTCGCGCGAATCGGCGCAGCTGGAGCGGCTGCTGAAGAAATTCCTCGACCATCTGGACCGGGCCTGAGGCCATGTCCCCGGCCGACGCCAACACCACGACCGCCGCCCCGCGCTGGTCCTGGCTGCCCGCCTTCCTGGCCGAGGAGCGGGTGTCGTGGGTGTTCGTCGCCAAGACGGTGCTGGCGATGTATGTCACCTGCTGGCTTGCCATGCTGTTCCAGCTGGAGCAGCCGGCCACGGCGATGATCACCGTGGCCATCGTGATGCATCCGCAGAGCGGCATGGTGCTGGCCAAGAGCTTCTACCGCGCGCTGGGCACCTTCGCCGGCAGCCTGTTCGGCCTGGTGCTGATGAGCCTGTTCCCGCAGCAGCGCGAACTGTTCCTGCTGAGCCTGTCGCTGTGGGTGGCGCTGTGCGCCGGCGGCGCCACGCTGTACCGCAACTTCGCCGCCTACGGCTTCGTACTGGCCGGCTATACCGCGGCGATCGTGACCCTGCCGGCGGTGAGCAATCCGCTCAATGTGTTCGATTCGGCGGTGATGCGCGTGAGCGAGGTGATGCTCGGCATCATCGTGTCCGGCGTGGTCAGCGACGTGATCCTGCCGGAGCGTCTGCGTCCGCTGCTCCGCCGCAGCGCGCGCGAACACTTCGCCCATTTCATCGACTTCGCGCGCGGCAGCACCGGCGGCACCATTCCGCGGCGCGAGATGGAGAAGGCGCACCTGCGCTTCGTGCGCGCCGCGGTGCAGCTGGAAGACCTGCGCGCCTCGGTGATCTTCGAAGACCCGGAGGCACGCGCCCGCAGCAGTCGCATGCGCCTGCTCAACCAGCGCTACATGGCCGCCTCCACCAGCTTCCAGTCGGCGCACCACCTGATCAATCGCCTGCTGCGCGCGGGGCGCAGCAATGTCGCCGCGGCCTTGATCGAACTGTATGCGCCGATCGGCGAAGCGCTCTCGCCCGATCCGGCGCTGCAACAGGATCCGGCCGTGCTCGCCCCGCGCCTGCAGGCCTGCGAAGAGGTGCTGCCGCCCATGGCCGCGCGCCTGCGCGCCGAGCTGCCGGCCGACGCCTGGCTGGAATTCGATACCGGCGCCGGCCTGCTGCGCCGCTTCTGCAGCGAGATGCGCGACTTCACCGCGCTGGAAGCCTCGCTGCGCGAGGGCAAGCTCAAGGGTGCGGTGGAGATCGTGCATTTCCGCCGCGGCAACGACGTGCTGGGCGCCGCGGTGAGCGTGCTGCGCACTTTCCTCACCATGTCGGTGCTCAGCGCGTTCTGGCTGGGCAGCGGCTGGACCTACGGCTCCAGCGCGATGCTGCTGGCGACCATCTTCAGCGGCCTGTTCGCCGCCTCGGCCTATCCGATGATGGCGGTGACCAACACGCTGGGCGGCTACGTCGCCGGCATGGTGGGCGGCTATCTGGTCACCTTCTACGGGCTGCCCGGCGGCGACGGCTTCGCCATGCTGATCATCGCCACGCTGCCGTTGCTGCTGCTCGGCCCCTACCTGACCACGCGCAACCACACCCTGCCGGGCGTCGGCGCCGGCTACACGCTGGGCTACGTCTACATCCTGGCGCTGAAGAACCCGATGGTCTACGACCCCACGCGCTTCCTCAACGATGCGATCGCGCAGGTGGTCGGCATGGCCATGACGGCGGTGTTCTTCATCTTCGTGCCGGCGGTGACCGGCTCGCTGTGGCAGCGCCGCCGCCAGCTGGTGCAGCTGCGGCACCAGGTGGTACTGGCGGCGAACGCGCCGCTGCCGGGCCTGCTGTACAGCTTCGAAAGCGTCAATCGCGACATCGTGCAACAGGTGGTGACATATACCCGCCCGGACACGGACGAGTCGCGCAGCCTGCTGGCCTGGGCGCTGTCGGTGCACGAATGCGGCCGTGCGGTGATCGAGCTGCGCCAGGACATCGCGCGCAGCGGCATGCCGCTGTCGGTGGTGGCGCCGGTGCAGGACGCGGTGCATGCGCTGGGCGCGCTCTACGCGCAACCCGGCGCCGAGCGCTGGCGCGATGCCGATCAGCACGTGGCCCACGCCATCGCCATCACCAACGCCCACCTGGCGCAGTCGCCGTCGACCTGCCAGGCCGCGCTCACCCATCTTTACCTGTTGCGCAGCGCGCTGCGCGACGACGAATCGGCCATGGCCCCCTATATCCAGGCGAACCCGGCCGCGGAGTCTCCCCATGCTGCATGACCTGATCCCGCACGAAGTCGCCCTGGCCGACGCGCTGGTGCCCGGCTTGCTGATCGTGTTCATCGGCTGCCTGCTGGCGCTGTGGGCGGTCGACACCCTGGTCGGCCGCTTCGGCCTCTATCGCTTCGTGTGGCATCCGCCGCTGTTCCGGCTGGCCCTCTTCGTGTGCATGTTCGGCGCGGCCGGACTGCTGCTGTTTCCCTGAGCCATCACCATGAAAATCCCCTCGCTGCTTCGTTTCGCCCTTACCGCCGTCGTCGTCGTCGTGGCCGCGCTGCTCGGCCACGCGCTGTGGCGCCATTACATGTACTCGCCGTGGACCCGCGACGGCCGCGTGCGCGCCGAGGTGGTGCGCATCGCACCGGACGTCTCCGGCCTGGTCACCCGCGTGGCGGTGATCGACAACCAGCAGGTGAAGAAGGGCGACCTGCTGTTCGCCATCGACAAGCCGCGCTTCGAATACGCCGTGGCCCAGGCCCAGGCCAACCTCGCCGCGGCCGAGGCCAGCGCGCGCGCCGCCGGTGCCAATATCAACGCCGCCCTGGCCAGCGCCGCCGCGCGCAAGGCCGATTACGAGATGGCGTCCTCGCAGGCGCAGCGCCGGCAGCGCCTGGGCGACGTGGTCTCGCAGGAAGTGCGCGCCGACGCGCAGTCCTCCGCCAACGCCGCGCGCGCCACCTGGCAGCAGGCGCAGGCCAGCGGCAGCCAGGCCAGCGCCTCGCGCCAGCAGGCCGAGGCCGCGGTGGAGCAGGCGCAGGTGGCGCTGGACCGCGCCAGGCTGGATCTGGAGCGCACCGAGGTGCGCGCGCCGGTCGACGGCTACGTCACCAATCTCGATATCCGCGTCGGCGACTACGCCGCCACCGGTTCGCCGCGCCTGGCGCTGATCGACAGCCACAGCTACTACATCTACGGCTACTTCGAGGAAACCAAGCTGCCGCACCTGCGCGTCGGCGATCCGGTGAACATCCGCCTGATGGCCGGCGGCGCGCACTTGAAGGGCCAGATCATCGGCATCGCGCGCGGCATCACCGACCGCGACAACCCCACCGGCAGCGACCTGCTGGCCGACGTCAATCCCACCTTCAACTGGGTGCGTCTGGCCCAGCGCGTGCCGGTGCGCATCGCCATCGACACCGGGCACCTGCCGCCAGAGGTGCTGATCGCCGCGGGCATGACCGCGACGATCGAGGTGCAACCGCGCGCCGACGGGCGCGAGACGGATTGAGCGCCGCGACGCCGGCGTAGCCCGCGTAGGTTGGGGTGAGCGCCAGCGAACCCCAACATGGCGCTACGCCTGAAACGTCTGTTGGGGTTCGCTCTCGCTCACCCCAACCTACTGTTCAATGCGGGGCCATGTCGCGCAGCCGCATCTCCAGCACCTTGCCGCCATCCAGCGTCAACTTCAGTGGCGTGCCTTCCGGACGGCTCGAAATGGCATCGCGCAATTCGCCAAGGCCCAGCGCCTTTGCCGACTTGCCGTTCACCGCGACGATGAAATCCCCCGCCTTCAGGCCGGCTTCCGCCGCCGGGCTCCCGGGCAGCACCCAGCTCACCTTGTAGCGATCCGGCTGCGCTGCCGACTTGCCGGCGCGGAAGCCGGCCATCGCGTATTGCGCCGGCACGGCGGGCTGGCGCGGCAGCAGCACCAGCTCCGCGCGGCGGTAGTCGAAGTGCACGTTGAAGCGCGACAGGATGTCCTGCCCGATATTGCCCGCCTCGGTGGGATTGCCGGTGGCGCCCGCATCGGCGCGGGTCAGCATCGCCACCACGTTGTCCAACCGCTGGCCGCCGAGCTGCATGCCCTGCGCATGCGCGAAGTGCGCGGTGAACAGGCCGCCCACGCCGCCGGTGGGTGCGGGCGCGCCGTGCTCGTAGCGCGCGGCGATGCCGTTCTTCGCGGCCCACTGCGGGAACAGCAGGGTCAGGCCGCCGTTGCCGGTGTCGATGCCGAACACGCCGTGCTTGCCGTCGAGGCTGGCGTCGACCAGCGGCATGTCGTAGGTGAATGTCAGCGGCAGCCGCTCGCCGCGCTCCGCCGCGGGCGCTTCGCCATGGTCGTAGGACTGCAGCACCAGCTGGTTCTTGTCGTAGTCGAAAGTGACCGCGAAGCGCTCGAAGATCTCCAGCCCCAGGATGCCGGCGATCGGCTCGCGCCCTTCGCCGCGCTCGTAGAACTCGTGCGGGTAGGGCATCACCAGGAAGGCGATGTCGCGGATATCCGCACCGCCCATGCCTAAATGCGCGACCCGCGCATACGCCGTCTCCATCGAGCCCGGGCCGGAGCCGGTGCTCACGCCCGCGCCCTGGGTGGCGATGCCCAGCTTCTTCGCCGCGTCGGCGGTGAGGATGGCGTGGCCGCCGGTGTCGAGGATGAAGGGCATCGGGCCCTTGCCGTCGATGCTGGCGTCGACCAGCAGGAAGCCGCCTTCCAGATGCATCGGCACGGTGGTCCGGCGCGCATCGTCCTTCATCGTCACGTCGCGCACGGCGTTGTCGGGGCGTGCCAGCGCGCCGGCCGGTGCGCGTTCGAGCCAGCGATAGCTCTGCACGATGTCGGTGCTGCCGTTGTCCTCGCCGCCGCCGGCGGTGACCGCGCTGGCGGTGAGGCGGAACGGCAGCTGCACGCCATCGACATCGCGGTAGTCGGCGAAGGCTTCGGTGGCCAGCAGGAAGGAGCTGGCATAGGTCGCATGGTCGAGCCGGTGCGTGGACGGGTCGATCCACAGCGTGATGGCGCGGCCGCCGGCGGGCGTGGCTTCCAGGCGCGCGTAGCGATGGCCGTTGGCCGTGGCCTGCGGCAGCTGGCGATAGCGCGTGCCGTCGTCCGCGGCGAGGAAACCGAAGCGGCGCAGCCAGTTCTCGCTGGTCGCGACCACCAGCGCCTCGGTCGAATCGTAGGGATGCGACAGGCCGGTGATGTCCTGGTGCCAGCGCCCCTGCGCATCCTGGCCATCGGCGCGGGTGAACATCGGCGTGCGCGCATGTTCGGTGTAGTGGCCGTTGCGCAGGTCCACCGTCATGCGCCACTCGCCGCTCAGGCCTTCGGCTTCCTGGCGACCCTCCGCGACGAGCGCGCCATGGCGGCGCCAGGCCTCGGCGCCGTGTGCTTCGCGCAGCTGGCGCAGCAGGGTGTCGGCATCGTCGGCGCAGGCCAGCGCGGGCAGCAGCAGGCCGGCGAGCATGAGCAGGCGGGGCAGGGATGGTTTCAGCATGGCGTTCGTCTCCTTGGCGTACGCAACGCATGCTGCCGGGCATGCGCGGTGCCGACTAGGACGAAGCTGAGGTTTCAGGACGCGTGTTGCGTTTTGTGCCGGTAGTCACGCGGGGTCTGGCCGGTGACGCGCTTGAACACGCGGGCGAAGTGGCTCTGGTCGGCGAAGCCGGCGTCCGCGGCGATCTCGGCGATCGGGCGCAGGCCGCCGGCCAGTTCGCGGCAGGCCTGGCGGATGCGCAGCGCGCGGCGGTAGTCGCCGACCGACATGCCCTGCGCCTGCTGGAAACGCCGCGCCAGGTGCGCCGGATGCACGCCGGCCAGCCGGCCCAGCTCGGGCAGCGACAGCTCGGACAGCGGATCGTCGTGCAGGCGCTGCAGCACTTTCGCCAGCCAGGCGGGATGCCTGTCGTCGCTCTCGCTGCGGCAGGCCAGCGCGACCAGTTCGAACACCGCCGACTGCAGCGCCAGCGGCGCGGCATCGTCATCCGCCGCCAGCTCGCACTCGATGCGCGCCAGCAGGCGCGCGGCGTCGGGCAGGCGCAGTGCGCGGTAGTCGCCCAGCAGTCGCTTCAGTCCGCTGTCGTCGGCCAGCTCGCGGGCGGGAAAGATGCTGAGGCAGCGCGCGCCGCGCGCAGAGAAGCGGTTGGCATGGCGATGCCCTCGCGGGTGCGTCAGCAGCAGGCCGGGCGCGCAATCGGTTTCCGCGCCGGAAACTTGCTGCGTATAGGCGCCGTCGGCGACCAGGCACAGGTAAGCGTCGTCATGCTCGTGCAGCGGCAGCACGCCTTCGCCCGCATAGGTGGTGGCGGTGACCAGCATGCCGCCGATCGACAGATGGTGCTGCGGGGATCCGAAGTTGGCGCGGCCTAGATGCTGCATGCCGCCAGTGTACGGACCCGTGCCGCGTCGCCGCGTGCCGTTGGTCAGGGGGCGAGGTGGGCCAGCGCCCAGGCCGCCACGGCTTGCGGGTGTTCCAGGTGCAGGTGATGGCCGCCGTGCAGATGGCTCACCGCGATGTCGGCCACGCCGTCGGCGCGGCGCATCATCGGAGCGCTGGGCAGGTACGAGGTGGCCGGTTCGGCCAGCAGCAGGGCGGTGGGCGCCTCGATGCCGCGCAGCAGCGCATGCACCTGGGTTTCGGCGATGCGCAGCGGCGAGGTGCGGGTGAGCCGCGGATCGCTGCGCCAGCACCAGCCGTCGGCCACTTCGGCCAGGCCGCGCTCGACGATCGGCCGCGCCAGCTCGGCGCGCAGGCCGCCGGCGATGGCGCGGGCCGCGATGGCCTGCTCGACATCGCGGAACACGCGCAGTCCCTTGCCGTTCGGCGCGGCGGCGATGCCGTCGCGGAAGCGCTGCAGGGTATGCGTGCCGTCGTCGCCCAGCGGGCCGAGCCCTTCGATCAGCAGCAGCTTGCGGATGCGCCCTGGCGCCGCGGCCGCCAGCAGCGCGGCGATGCCGGCGCCCAGCGAGTGGCCGAGCAGGTCGAAGCGTTCCAGGCCCAGCGCGTCGGCCGCGGCCAGCACGCTGCGCACGTAGTCGACGAAGTGATAGTGCAGGCCCGGCGGCAGGTGCTCGGAGTGGCCGTGGCCGGGCAGTTCCAGCGCGATCACCTGGCGCCGCGCTGCCAGCAGCGGCGCCAGGCGCGCGTAGCTGCCGGCGTTGTCGAGCCAGCCGTGCAGGGCCAGCAGCGGCGGCAGGCCGTCGTCGCCCCACACCAGCGCGCGCAGCGCCGGCGCCGGTCCTTCGAGCGCCCGCTCGACCGGTGCGCTCATGCGCCGCGCTCGGGCCAGCCCTGCATGTGGCGCAGGGCCAGCTCCGCCAGGCTGTCGACCTGGGCCTGGCTGTCGTTGAGCGCGGGGATGTAGCGCAGTTCCCGGCCGCCGGCTTCGACGAAGAAATCGCGGTTCTGCATGGCGATCTCTTCCAGCGTCTCCAGACAGTCCACCGCGAAGCCGGGGCAGGCCACGTCGAGGCGCTTGACGCCCTGCGCCGCCAGTTCGCGCACGGTGGCGTCGGTATACGGCTGCAGCCACGGCTCGCGGCCGACGCGGGACTGGAAACTGACCACCAGCTGCGCGGGATCCAGGCCGAGCCGCTCGCGCAGCAGGCGCGCGGTCTTCTGGCATTGCAGGAAATACGGATCGCCCGCCTTGGTGTAGCGCTCGGGAATACCGTGGAAGGACAGCAGCAGCCGGTCGCCGCGGCCGTGGACGCGCCACCAGTCCTCGATGCTGCGCGCCAGCGCGTCGATATGGCCGGGATCGTCGTGGTAGTCGTTGACCACGCGCAGCTCCGGCGGCCAGCGCAGCGTCTTGAAGCTGTCCGCCACCGCGTCCAGCACCGAGCCGGTGGAGGTGGCCGAATACTGCGGATACAGCGGCAGCACCAGCAGCCGGCGCACGCCCTCGCGCAGCAGCTGTTCGATCTGCGCCGCCACCGAGGGCTGCCCGTAGCGCATGGCCAGGGCGACCTTGACCGGACCCGGCAGGCGGCGCGACAGCGTCTCCTGCAGTGCCGCGGCCAGCGCCTCGCTGCCCACGCGCAGCGGCGAGCCCTGCGCAGTCCAGATGCGCTGGTAGGCATGCGCCGAGCGCGGCGGCCGGATGCGCAGGATCACCCCGTGCAGAATCAGCCGCCACAGCCAGCGCGGGTACTCGATCACGCGCGGATCGCCGAGGAACTCGGCCAGATAGGGACGCAATGCCCGCGCGGTGGGTGCTTCGGGCGTGCCCAGGTTGACCAGCAGCAATCCGGCCTTAACCGGCAGGTCATCGGAAAGCCCGGTCAGGCCGGTATAGTGGCTGAGAGGCATGGTGGCGAGGTGGCGAAGGCGGCCCCGAAGTCTGCCACAAGCCAAGCGGCGCCCCCCTGTGACCCGCGGTCGCGGGGCGCCACGCGAACCCCGCAACAGGAGTCACCCATGTTCAAAGCATCGCTGCGCCGTCTACTGCTCGCCGCCCTGGTCCTGCTGCCGGCCACGGCCGTCCACGCCGAGGATCCGCCGCTGGTGCGCGCCGAGAATTCGGTGCGCGTGCTGAAGGAGATCATGGAGGCGCCGGACAAGTCGATCCCGACCGACCTGCTGAGGGAAGCCCACGCGATCGCGGTGATCCCGGACATGGTCAAGGCCGGCTTCATCTTCGGCGGCCGCCGCGGCGAGGGCCTGATCTCGGTGAAGAGTCCGGACGGCACCTGGTCCAATCCCAGCTTCATCTCGCTCACCGGCGGCAGCGTCGGCTTTCAGGCCGGCGTCTCGTCCACCGATGTGATCCTGGTGTTCCGCACCCAGCGCGGCGTGGATTCCATCGTCAACGGCAAGTTCACCCTGGGCGCCGATGCCGCCGCCGCCGCCGGCCCGGTCGGCCGCACCGCCACCGCTTCCACCGATTCGCAGTTCAAGGCCGAGATCTATTCCTACTCGCGCTCGCGCGGCCTGTTCGCCGGCGTGGCCCTGGATGGCTCTGCTCTGCGCATCGACTACGACGCCAACGAAGCGATCTACGGCAAGGGCATCACCCCGCGCCGCATCTTCGAGGGTGGCGTGGGCAATGTTCCCTCCCAGGTCGTCGACTTCCGCGACCGCCTGGAGGAGTACACTCAGCGATGATTCGGAAAGGCCGGCGCACCAGCGTGCGATCGTTTTCCGGTCCATTTCCGCATTGAGGCCATCCCCATGAGCATGACCCATCTTCTTATCCTGCTGGTTGTCGTGGTGCTGATCTTCGGCACCAAGAAGCTGCGCAATATCGGTTCGGATCTCGGCGGCGCCGTGCGCGACTTCAAGAAGGGCCTGGACGGCGGCGAAGAAGGCGCCGGCGGCAAGCCCAAGGACGAGCGCCTGCAGGCCGACCCGCCGCCGGCGGCCAGCAGCCAGAACCAGTCGCAGCACGACCACAGCGAAACCAAGTAAGCCGCGGCGGATCCTCACGGCATGATCGAGATCAGCTTCGGCAAGCTGGTGCTGCTGGCGCTCGTCGCGCTGATCGTGCTCGGCCCGGAAAAGCTGCCCCACGCCGCGCGCACCGCCGGCGCCCTGCTGCGCCGCGTGCGCCTGGGCTGGGACAGCGTGCGGGCCGAGGTCGAGCGCGAGCTGCAGCTGGAAGAGATCAAGCGCCAGGCGCGCGAGGCGGCGGACCGCGCCAATGCGGCCCAGTCCGAACTCGACGCCACGCTGCGCAAGGTGCGCGACGCGGGCGCCGAGACAGTCGGGCCCGCCACCGTCACGCCGGCTCCCAGCGAGACCGCCAGCGCGAAGGAGGAGCCGGCCCTCGGCTCCGAGCCGCCCCCTAAGGATCCGAAGGACTCCCCGCATGGCGGCGCCTGAGCAGGAACCCCACACCAACGAGGACGGGGCGCTCGAAGAAGGCCTGTTCTCCCACCTGATCGAGCTGCGCTCGCGCCTGATGCGCGCGATCGTCACCATCGCGCTGGTGCTGCTGGCGCTGATCCCGATCGCCAACCGGCTGTATGCGGAGCTGGCCGCGCCGCTGGTGGCGCGCCTGCCGCAGGGCGCGCACCTGATCGCCACCGAAGTGGCCAGTCCGTTCGTCACGCCGCTGAAGCTGGCCTTCTACGCGGCGCTGTTCATCAGCATGCCGATGATCCTGTACCAGCTGTGGGCCTTCGTCAGCCCCGGCCTGTACAAGCACGAGAAGCGCCTGGCGCGCCCGCTGCTGGCGGCGGCGCTGGTGCTGTTCTACACCGGCTGCGCGTTCGCCTATTTCCTGGTGCTGCCGGCGGCGTTCCGCTTTCTTACCGCGGTGACGCCGGAAGGGGTGGAGATGATGACGGACATCACCCACTACCTCGATTTCGTGATGCTGATGTTCTTCGCCTTCGGCCTGTGCTTCGAGGTGCCGGTGGCGGTGGTGATCCTCGCCGCGATCGGCGTGGTGAACCTGCAGCAGCTGCGCGACGGACGGCGCTACGCCATCGTCGGCGCCTTCACCATCGCCGCCTTCATCACGCCGCCGGACATCACCTCGATGATCATGCTGGCCGTGCCGATGTGCTTCCTCTACGAGGTCGGCCTGCTGGCCGTGCGCTGGCTGGTGAAGCCGGCGACGGAAGCCGCGGCGCCATGAGCGGCTCCGGGCGCGCGGCGGCGCTGATCGCCGAACTGCGCCTGGAACCGCATATCGAAGGCGGCCACTACCGCCGCTTCCACACCGCCGCCGCGGCGCATGGCGAGCGGCCCGCGCTCAGTGCGATCCACTACCTGATCGCCGCCGGCGAAGTCGGCGCCTGGCATGCGATCGATGCCGAGGAAGCCTGGCACTACGTGGAAGGCGATCCGCTGGAACTGCTGATCTATCACCCCGCCGAGCGGCGCCTGGAACGCCATCGCCTGGGCCCGCTGGAGCAGGGCGCGAAACCGGCGCAGGTGGTGCCGGCGCAGGCCTGGCAGGCCTCGCGGCCGCTGGGTGCGTACACGCTGGTGACCTGCATGGTGGCGCCGGCATTCGAGTTCGGCGGCTTTCGCCTGCTTACCGACGAACCGTTCGCCACCACGCTGCGAGAACACCTGGCGTAGGTTGGGGTGAGCCGCAGGCGAACCCCAACATCCGCACGTCTCAACGCATCGCATTGTTGGGGTTCGCTGGCGCTCACCCCAACCTACGCCGGACTCAGAATTCCAACTGCGCGCCCAGCATGACGGTGCGTCCCGGCGCGGGCTCGTAATAGCGGCCATTGCTCTCGTTGACGATCACCGAGCCGATCACGCGGCGATCGAACAGGTTGTCGACGCGCGCGCTCAGGTGCAGCTTCGCCACGCCCAGCGCCAGGCCGTAGCCGACATCGACGCCGGTCAGCACATGGCCCGGCGCGCGTTCGCGGCCGCGATCGTCGACCGTCACCGCGCCGACACCTTGCCATTCCATGCCCGCGCGCCAGCCCAGCGCGCCGCCGCGCTCGATGCGCAGCGAGCCGTAGTTGTCCGGCACGCCGGGAATCCGCGTGCCGGCGGGAATGCGCACGGCCGGCGTGCCGCTCGGGAAGGCATCGCGAAAACGCGCTTGCAGATGCGTGGCGCCCAGCGCCAGCCGCCAGCCGTCGCCGAGTTCGCCGCGCAGCGACAGCTCGGCGCCCTGGCGGCGGCTGCGCCCGATATTGCGATAGCTCGAACGCCCGCCGCTGTTGCTGGCCACCGCCAGTTCGTGGCGCGTATCGGCACGGAACAGCGCCGCTTCCAGCTGCCAGTCCGCCGCGGCCCGCCACTTCATGCCCAGCTCGCCCTGGCGGCTGCGCGAGGGTTGCAGGTCGAAGGCCAGGCCGGCGCCGCCGTCGGCGCGATACCCCAGCTCGGCGAAAGTCGGCGTCTCGAAGCCCTCGCCGTAGCTGGCGTAGAAGCGCAGGCGTTCGCCGGGGCGGTATTGCAGGCCGAGCACCGGTGTGGTCGCGCCGTAGCTGACGCCGCCGCTGTCGTCGGGGTTGCCTGGCGCGATGTAGTGGTCGCGCGCGCGGAAACGCACTTCGCTGTGGCGCACGCCGACCAGCAGCGACCATGGCTCGGCGAAGCGCCAATACAGCTGCGCATAGGGATCGAGATTCCACACGCGATCGTCTTCGTCGCGGCGCAGCCGGCCGGCGACGCCGAGTACGTCGCCGGCGAAGTTCTCGTAGCCGCGGCGGCGCTGGTGCTGGTCGTCATAGGCCAGGCCCAGCACGGCTTCCAGCGGCCGGCCGGCCAGTTCGGCGCGGCGCGTCCAGCGCGCATCCAGGCCGCCGTAGCTGGTGTCCAGGTCCACCACGCCGCCGGAGCTGAGCGGATTGCGCTGCGCCGCCACTGGCACCGATAGCACCTGCTGCACGCCGCGCTCGCCGTAGTAGGCCATCAGGCGCCATTGCGTATCGGCATCGGGCGACAGCTCGTAGACGGCGCCGCCCTGGGCCTGGTGCACGCTCTTGCGCGTGTCGAACTGGGCGGCCGCGGCGATCGACTGGCGTGGATCGGCCATGGCCTGCGCGCGAGTCAGCCCCAGCGGGTCCTGCGCCTGCGGCAACGCCACCGTGTTGAGCACCACGGTGAGATGGCCGGCGGCGCCCAGGTCGAAACCGAGCCGCGCATTGCCCGACTCGCGCTGCGCGCGGCTGTGCTCGCGATAGCCGGCGGTCTGGAAGTGCGACAGCGCCAGGTTGTAGTCGAAGCCGCCGTCCTTGCCGCGGGTGGACAGCCCCAGCCGCATCGTGGCGTTGCTGCCGCCGAACAAACCGACCCGCGTCACCGCCGGATCGCCGCCTTCCGCGCTCCACAGCTGCACCACGCCGCCGGAGGCATTGCCGTACAGCGCGGAGAACGGCCCGCGCAGCACTTCCACCCGATCGGCCGCGTCCAGGCTGAAATGCGAGACCTGGCCCTGGCCGTCCGGCATGGTGGCGGGAATGCCGTCCGCATACAGCCGCACCCCGCGCACGCCGAAAGTAGAGCGCGCGCCATAGCCGCGCAGCGAGATCTGCTCGTCCTGCGCGTAGTTCTGCCGGTCGCGGGCGAGCACGCCGGGCACGCCGACCAGCGCCTCGGACAGATTGACGCCGGGCTTGCCGCTGTCGCCCGGCGCCAGCGTGACCACGCTCAGCGAGGCGGGCAGGTCCAGCGGCGGGATGTCCAGCCGCGTGGCATTGACCCGCACCGGCGGCAGCTCGGTGGTGTCGGCCGCGTGCGCCGCGCCGGCCAGGCACAGCAGCAGCGCGCTGGTGACCATCGACTTGCCGCTGCCGCGCATCGCTGCTCCGAAGAGGGTGGGGAACCGGTGATGCTACGGGATGCGCGCGGACGGATCAGTGGCGGGCGTCCGCCTCTCGCCACGTTCAGTCGGCCCCCGCATAATCGCGCGATGCCAAATCTTCGCTGCTGCGTCCGTCCGATCGGTGCCGTCGTCCTGCTGTTCGCCGCGCTCGCGGCGGCCCCCGCGTTCGCGCAGGAAAAGACCAGGACCGAACAGGCCGAGGCGCAGAAAAAGCTCGCCGAAGTGCGCAGCAAGATGGAGGCGCTGGCCAGGGAACAGGCCGAGACCGCGGCCAGGCGCGACTCGGCCAACGCGGAACTGGCCAAGCGCGCCAACGCCGTGGCCGGCGCCGCCAAGGCGGTGCGCCAGACCGACGCCGAGCTCTCCGGCAAGCAGCGCGAGCTGGAAAAACTGCAGCAGGACCGCGCCGCCCTGCAGAAGAACCTGGACGGCCAGCGCGCCGCCATCGCCGACCTGCTGCGTGCGACCTACACCCTGGGCCGCGGCTCGGACCTGCGCCTGCTGCTGGGCGACGACGACGTCGCGCGGGTGGCGCGCGCGCTGGCCTATTCGAAGTACTTCCAGGAAGACCGCGTCCAGAAAGTGCAGAAGCTGATGGGCGACCTGGCCCGGCTGCAGGACCTGGAGGCGCGCATCGCCACCGAGCAGCAGGCCCTGCAGGCGACCAAGGCACAGCGCCAGGAACAGGCCAAGACACTGGAACAGCAGCGCGCCGAACAGGCCCGGCTGGCCGCCCAGACCGATGCCCAGTACAAGGACCAGGGCGAGCGCCTGGCCCAGCTCAAGCAGAACGCCCAGTCGCTCAACAGCCTGGTCGACAAGCTGCAGAAGGCCATCGACGACGCCGCGCGCGAGGCGGCCAAGGCCGCCAAAGCCAATCCGGCCGCGCCCAGCGTGTCGCCGGGCAAGGGCAGCGCCAATATCCGCGGCAACCTGCCGTGGCCGGCCAGCGGCGTGGTCAACACCTACGGCAACGGCGTGCTGATCAAGGCCAACGGCGGCAGCGAGGTGCGCGCGGTGGCACGCGGCCGGGTGGTCTACGCGGCCTTCCTGCGCGGCTACGGCATGCTGCTGATCCTCAACCACGGCAACGGCTGGCTGAGCATGTACGGCAACAACGAGACCCTGTTGCACGGGGTGGGCGACGAGGTCGACACCGGCCAGGCGGTGGGCACCGCGGCGGCGCCCACCGGCGTCAACACCGGCGTGTATTTCGAGCTGCGCCAGAACAACAAGCCGGTGGACCCGCGCAGCTGGCTGGGACGCCAGCGTTGACGTGGCGTGTGCGCCGCCGCAGGCTAGCCTGCGTTGAATTCCGGTGTCCCCCTGCGGTCCTACCCCCGCAGTGCACCCCCAAGTTTCCCCGGAGCAAGTTCATGCGGTTTCCCTCCCTGCCCCTTGTCGCGCTGCTGCTGGCGGTCCCCGCGCTGCCGCTGCAGGCCCTGCCCGCGAAGGGCGCCAAGCCGGCGGCCGAGCCGGCCAAGGCCGCCTCCATCGCTGCGCCTGACGCGGTCGACATGGACGACATCCGCAACTTCAGCCGCGTCTACGAGATGGTGCGGCAGGCCTATGTCGAGAAGGTCGACAACAAGACCCTGATGAAGGCCGCCATCAGCGGCATGCTCACCGGCCTCGACCCGCACAGCGAGTACCTGGACAAGGACGGCCTGGCCGAGCTCAGCGAGGACACCACCGGCCAGTACGGCGGCCTCGGCATCGAGGTGCTGCAGGTGGACGGCACGCTGCGCATCATCGCGCCGATCGACGACACGCCCGCCTCGCGCGCCGGCATCAAGCCGGGCGACACCATCGTGAAGGTGGACGGCACGCCGGTGGATTCGGAGAACATCGACGAGATGTTCAAGAAGCTGCGCGGCGACCCGGGCAGCAAGATCGTGCTGTCGGTCCTGCACGAGAAGAGCGACAAGCCGGTGGACATGAGCCTGGTGCGCGAGCGCATCTCGGTCACCAGCGTGAAGGTGCGCGAACTCGAACCCGGCTATGCCTACGTGCGGCTCAGCCAGTTCCAGGACGACACCGCGTCGGACCTGGAAAAGAAGCTCGGCGAGCTGGTCAAGAAGAACGGCCCGCAGCGCGGCGCGATCCTGGACCTGCGCTCCAACCCGGGCGGCCTGCTCACCGCGGCCGTGGGCGTCAGCGACGCCTTCCTCGACAGCGGCACCATCGTCACCACGCGCGGCCGCCTGCAGGACGCCAACCTCAGCTTCGCCGCGCATCCGGGCGACCTGCTGAACGGCTCGCCGATGGTGGTGCTGGTGGACAACGGCACGGCGTCGGCGGCGGAGATCGTCTCCGGCGCGCTGAAGGACAACCACCGCGCGCTGATCATCGGCCGCCGCACTTTCGGCAAGGGCGTGGTGCAGACCGTGCTGCCGCTGGACGCCGAGCACGCGGTGAAGATCACCACCGCGCGCTATTACACGCCCAGCGGCACCTCGATCCAGGCCGAAGGCATCAAGCCGGACATCGCGCTGGCCGACCTGGCGGTGAACAAGGCCGACAGCGCGGCGACCCTGATCGGTTCGGAAGCGGATTTGCGCAACCACCTCGCCAACGAGGACGGCAACAGCAAGGACCGCAAGGATCTGGACAACGACGGCAGCGCCGAGAACGCCAAGCTGGCCACCCAGGACTACGCGCTGTCGCAGGCGCTGAACGTGCTCAAGGGCCTGGCGCTCAATCACGGCGTGCCGGCGCAGGCGGCCAGGCAGTAGGCCCGCCGGCGACTGAGCGGTATCGCCGGAAAAGCGCCGCCAACGGCGCTTTTCCGCTGCTTGCGCCAACCGTCAGTTGGCACGCGCTACCATGCGGGCCTTCTTTGGTAGCGACGCGCCATGGCCAAGCTCTATTTCTACTACTCGGCGATGAATGCCGGTAAGACCACCACGCTGCTGCAGAGCGCGTACAACTATCACGAGCGCGGCATGCGCACGGTGATCCTCACGCCGGCGCTGGACAACCGCTACGGCGACGGCGTGGTGGCCTCGCGCATCGGCCTGAAGGCGAACGGGCGGCGCTTCCGCACCGACGAGAACCTGCTGGCCCTGGTCGAGGCTGACATCGCCGAGCGCGGCCCGCTGCACTGCGTGTTCATCGACGAGGCGCAGTTCCTCACCAAGGCGCAGGTGTGGCAGGCCAGCGACGTGGTGGACAAGCTCAACATCCCGGTGCTGGCCTACGGCCTGCGCACGGATTTCCGCGGCGAACTGTTCGAAGGCAGCCGCTACCTGCTGGCCTGGGCCGACAACCTGGAAGAGATCAAGACCATCTGCCACACCGGCCGCAAGGCCACCATGGTGGTGCGCGTGGATGAGCGCGGCCGCGCCGTCACCGAGGGCCCGCAGGTTGAGATCGGCGGCAACGACCGCTATGTCTCGGTCAGCCGCGCGGAGTTCAAGAAGATCACCGAAGGCCGCGGCCGTATCGAATTGCAGCAGCCCGTGTTGCCGCTGGGCGAACATTGACCCAGGGCGCGGCCTTGCCGCCCATCACAAGGAATCCCCGCATGAACGCACCGATCCGCATCCCCGCCTGGCAACGCCCGCATTGGCATCCCGGCGGCGAGGAGATCTACCTGCACTACTACGTGTTCGGGAATTTCCAGAACGTGCGCGTGCCTTCCGCGCCCTACGGCAGCGACGGCCTGCCGCACGGCATCGAGGCCACCAACCATCACCATGCCGGCCTGCGCGCGTGGGAAGGCTATCCGCTCAAGGGCGAGCTGGGCCGTCTGTTCAAGGACGAGTCGCCGGAGGCTTACCGCGCCGCGCTGGATGCGCCGCAGGTGATGGTCGTGCGCGGCACGCTGCCGGACCAGGGCGATGTGGGCTATCTGCGCGACACGCTCGGCGTGGTCGCGGGCCTGCTCGATATCGGCGGCGTGGCGGTGCTCGATCCGCAGATCGTCACGCTGTTCGGCGCCGACACCTGGCGCGAGCATTACCTGGTGCGCGACGGTGCGCCGATCCGCAACCACCTGCTGATCCTGCGCGACGACGAGGAAGACGGCGACGGTTCGTGGGTACGCACCCGCGGCATGCGCAAGTTCGGCCGTCCGGACATCAGCCTGCGCCATGTGCCGGCGGGCGATACCGATCGCGCCGGCATGCTGTGCGAGCGGCTGGCCGAGATGCAGGCGCTGGGTGCGAGTTTCGTCGACGGGCAGTCGCTGGAAGCCGACGGCATGCAGGGTTTCGTGGCGAAGCTCGGCGGCAGCGCGGTCGATGCGCCGTTCTACAACACCTACGTCGAGTTCCGCTGGCCGGTGTAGGTTGGGGTGAGCCACAGGCGAACCCCAACGTTGCGACAACCTGCAAGACCTGTTGGGGTTCGCCTGCGGCTCGCCCCAACCTACGCCGAACGTTATTTCTGGCAGTTCGGGCACCAGAAGGTCGAACGCTGCCCCAGCACCGCTTGGCGAATCGCCGTGCCGCAGGTCCGGCACGGCTCGCCCTCGCGTCCGTACACCTGCAGCTCGCGCACGAAATAGCCGGGCATGCCGTCCGGATTGATGAAGTCGCGCAGCGTGGTGCCGCCGCGCTCGATCGCCCAGGCCAGGATGCGTTTCACCTCGGCGGCCAGCCGCGCATAGCGTGCACGCGACACCGAGCCGGCCGCGCGGCGCGGATCGATGCCGGCGGCGAACAGCGCTTCGCTCGCATAGATATTGCCCACGCCTACCACCACGGCGTTGTCCATCAGGAACAGTTTCACCGCCGCCGTGCGGCCGCGCGACAGATGCCACAGCAGGTCGCCGTCGAAGGCATCGGTGAGCGGTTCCGGTCCGAGGTTCTCGAGCAGTTCGTGCGTCGTTCCCGGCGGTTGCCACAGCAGGCAGCCGAAGCGCCGCGCGTCGGTGAAGCGCAGGATGCGCGCGCCCACCGTCGTCGCTTCCAGCGCGATATCGACATGATCGTGCTTGCCCACCGGCGCATCCGGCGGCAGCACGCGCAGCACGCCGGTCATGCCCAGGTGCAGCAGCGCGCTGCCCACCTCGGTGTGCAGCAGCAGGTATTTCGCGCGGCGCTCCACCTCCTCGATGCGCTGCCCGGGCAGCAGCGCGCCGACTTCCGGCGGAATCGGCCAGCGCAGATCGGGACGGCGCAGCACCACGGAAGTGATGCGCCGTCCGATCAGATGCGGGGCGATGCCGCGGCGGGTGGTTTCGACTTCGGGCAGTTCAGGCACGGCCGGGCGGGCTCAGGTCCAGTCGGCGTGGAAGCTGCCGGAGCGGTCGACGCGCTCGAAGGTATGCGCGCCGAAATAATCGCGCTGCGCCTGCACCAGGTTTGCCGGCAGCCGCTCGGCGCGGTAGCTGTCGTAATAGGCGATCGCCGAGGCGAATCCGGGCGCCGCCACGCCGGCCTGCACCGCCGCGGAGACCACGTCGCGCAGCGCCTGCTGGTATTGCGCGGCGATGTCGCGGAAGTACGGATCCAGCAGCAGGTTGGCCAGCGCCGCGTCGTGCGCATAGGCGTCGGTGATCTTCTGCAGGAAGCGTGCGCGGATGATGCAGCCGGCGCGGAAGATCTTGGCGATGGTGCCGTACGGCAGGTTCCACTTGTACTCGTCGGAAGCGGCGCGCAGCTGCGCGAAGCCCTGCGCGTAGGAGACGATCTTGCTCAGGTACAGCGCGCGGCGCACCGATTCGATGAAGGCCGCGCGATCGCCGGCGAACGGCTGCGCCTGCGGCCCCTTCAGCACTTTGCTGGCCGCGACGCGCTCGTCCTTCAGCGCCGACAGCAGGCGCGCGAACACCGATTCGGTGATCAGCGGCAGCGGCACGGCCAGGTCCAGCGCGCTCTGGCTGGTCCACTTGCCGGTGCCTTTCTGCGCGGCGCGGTCGAGGATGATGTCGACCATCGCCTTGCCGGTGTCCGGATCCTGCTTGCCGAAGATGTCGGCGGTGATCGCGATCAGGTAGCTGTCGAGCTCGCCCTGGTTCCACTCGGCGTAGACCTTGCCCAACTCTTCGTTGGACAGGCCCAGCACCTGTTTCAGCACGGCGTAGCTCTCGGCGATGAGCTGCATATCGCCGTACTCGATGCCGTTGTGCACCATCTTCACGTAATGGCCGGCGCCGTTCGGGCCCATGTAGGCCACGCAGGGCTCGCCGTCCGGCGCGCGCGCGGCGATCTCGGTCAGCACCGGCGCCACCAGGTCATACGCATCGCGCGGGCCGCCCGGCATGATCGACGGGCCGTGCAGCGCGCCTTCCTCGCCGCCGGACACTCCGGTACCGATGAAATGCAGGCCGGCCGCGTTCAATTCGCGCTCGCGGCGGATGGTGTCCTGGAAGAAAGTGTTGCCGCCGTCGATCAGCACGTCGCCCTGGTCCAGCAGCGGCTTCAATTCCGCGATGGTGGCGTCGGTGGCTTCGCCGGCCTTGACCATCAGCAGGATGCGGCGCGGCTTCTGCAGCGCGTCGACGAACTCCTGCAGCGTGTAGGTCGGCGCGAGCCGCTTGTCCGGATGCTCGGCCACGACCTCGTCGGTCTTCTCGCGGCTGCGGTTGTAGATGGCGACGGTGTGGCCGCGGCTTTCGATATTGAGCGCGAGGTTGCGGCCCATCACGGCCATGCCGACGACGCCGATGACGGGTTGCTCGACCGAACGATTCATGCAGATGCTCCCAGGGAGGATGACGGGATGCCTCGGATATGGGGAGGTCGCCGGGGCATGCAAGGTGCCCCGCATCATACGCACGCCGCAGGCTCAGGGCGCCCTGGTGGTGTTCGCCTTGGCCGGGCGCGGCGTGAAGCGCACCGGGACCAGGGCCACGCGATCGCCGGCGCGCACATAGCGCAGCGGACCAGTCACCGCGATTTCTCCGAAGCTCAACGCCTGCCCGTCCAGCGTCAACACGACGGGGGCCGGCGCCAGGCCGATCCTGGCCGGATCGAATTCGGCCAGCGCTCGCCAGCTCTGCACGGGCGCGGCCGCGGTGGCGGCGAGATCGGCCAGGCGGCCCTCGTCCACCGGCAAGCTGGTGCCGTCGACCGCCTGCCAATGGCCATCGCGGCGGGCGTAGTGCTCGGTGACGCCGCCGTGCCAGGCCAGATCGATGCGCTGCACGCCCGCGGGATCGATGCCGAGCAAGGTGCCGGGCGCCTGTTCGCGGTCGCTGCGCCATTGCCAGCCGGCGGCGCCCAGCAGCGCCGCGGTCAGCGCGAAGAAGGCGAGGCGGCCGACTTTCATGCGCGGCGGCGCCGCCATGCGATCAGCCCGCCGAGCGTCAGCAGGACCAGCGGCAGCGCCAGCAGGAAACCGAAGGTGACCGCGTTGAGCTGGCCCTGGCTCAGCTGCATCGCGCGATCCGGCGCGCCGCGTGGCGGCAGGTCGACCAGGGCGTCGTCGCCCAGCAGCCAGTCGAACATGCGCTCGCCCAGCGCGCGGTTGCCGCCGTTGCCGAGGAAGGTGTTGGACAGGAAATCGCCGTCGCCGACGATCGCCACGCGCTGCTCGCTCTTGTCGGGGCTGGGCGAGAGGCGGGCGAAGGTGAGGCCGAAGTCGAGCGGGCCTTTCAGCTCGCCGGCGTCGGCGTCGTAGCGGATGCTGGAGCTGGCAGCGTTGTCGATCGGCTGGAACTCGGTCCAGCTCTGCGGCCCGGAGCGCAGGAACGGCTGCACTTCCCATTCGCCGCGGCGCGCCAGCGCCAGCGCGGAGACCTGCGGGAACAGCGTGGTCAGGGTGAGGCCGCGGGTGATCGCATGCAGCGGATAGCTGCCCACGGTGATCATGCGCGGATCCTGCAGGCCCAGCGCCGATCCCTGGCCGTCCACCAGCACGCCGGGCAGGATGTGCACGCCCAGCGCGTCGGCCAGCGGCTGCAGGCCGAGGTCGTCGTTGGCCGGCTCGGTCAGCCACAGCAGGTTGCCGCCGCCGGCGATGTAGTCGGTCAGCGCCTTCACCGCGCCCGGCGGCAGCGCCAGCGTGGGGCCGGCCAGCACCACCAGGTCGGTGTGCTGCGGCACCGCGTTCACCTGCGAGAAATTCAGCGGCACCGCGCGCATGCCGCGGCCTTCCAGCTGGGTCATGAACAGCCCTAAGTCCGCATTGGCCTTGCCGTCCGCGCGACGCTCGCCGTCGCCGGTGACGAAGGCGACGATGCGCTCGCCGCCGCGCGCCAGGCGTTCCAGCGCATTGGTGAGGCTGCGCTCGGACAGCTCGTCCAGGCGCTCCTGGCGCTGGCCGTAGCGCAGGATCAGCGCGCCATCGACGGTGATGCCGAGCTCGCGCATCTTCGCCGGGTCCTGCTGCGGGTCGACGAAGCGCAGCGTGAGATCGTGCTTGAAGCGCCGGTAGCGCTCGACGAAGCCGCTCACCGTCTGCCGCAGGTCGCCCTGCGGATTGGCGTAGCTGGTGATCTCCACCGGGCCTTTCAGCGCGTCCAGCACCGCGCGGCTTTCGGTCGACAGGCTGGAGCGGGCGTCGTGGCTCCAGTCGGCGACATGGTCGTGGCGATAGCTGAGATAGCCGACGGCACCGGCCGCGGCGAACAGCGCCAGCGCGAACAGCCAGCCGTCCAGACGTCTGAACCCGCGCATCAGCCGCGCTCCTTGTCGGTGGCGACCCGGCGTATCGCCAGGGCCAGCGCGATGACGATGACCAGCGCGAACCACACCAGGTCGGCGCTCGACACCAGGCCGCGCAGCAGGGCTTCCAGGTGCGTGCTCAGCGACAGCCAGTTCCATACGCCGTTGCCGACGCCGGCCTTCTGCGCGGCCAGGTTGGCGGTGAACAGCGCCAGGCCCAGGGTCAGGCTGGCGGTGGCCGCGACGGCGGGCAGCGAGGCGAAGGCCGAGCAGGCCACGCCGATCGCGCCCAGGGCGGCCAGGGTCAGCGCCAGGCCGAGCACGGCGGCGGCAAGCTTGCCGCTGTCCATGTGCGTGCCATGGGCCAGGCTCAGCGGCATGGCCACGGTCAGCGCCAGCCAGCCCAGCAGCCACAGCAGCACCGCGAAGTACTTGCCCAGCACGATGGCGGCGGGCGAGGTGCCGCTGGAGGCGAGCAGCGGCAGCGTGCTGTTGGCGCGGTCGCCGGCCAGGGTCGACATGGTCAGCAGCGGCACCACCAGCAGCGCCAGCTCGGTCAGCCCGAACGGCAGGATGCCCATGGTCAGCGTGCTGCCCAGCAGCGGGATGCCGACCAGGTCGGTATAGCCGGGTGCACCCGGTGTGCCGGCCAGCTTGACCTGGTTGTCGAGGAAATTGCCCAGCAGCAGCACGAAGCGCCAGGCGAGCTGGGCCAGGGTGAGCGCCGCCAGCACCCAGGCCAGCGGGCGGACCAGCAGGCGGCGCAGTTCCAGGCGTGCGACGGACCCCATCGAACTCATGCCGCCTGATCCTTGCCGTTCATCGCGATCTCGAAAAAGGTGTGCTCGAGCGCCGCATGGTCGCCGTCCAGCGCGGCATCGTGACGCAGGCGGCCTTCGTGCAGGATCGCCACGCGGTCGCACACGGCGGTGGTCTCGGCCAGCAGATGGGTGGACAGGATCACCGCGGCGCCTGCGGCGGCCTCCTCGCGGATCACCTTGCGCAGCGCGGCGACCTGCACCGGGTCGAGCGCATTGGCCGGCTCGTCCAGCACCAGCAGCCTGGGCTTGTGCAGCAGCGCGCAGGCCAGCCCCAGGCGCTGGCGCTGGCCCTGCGACAGCACGCCGGCGAGACGGCGCAGCAGCGGGGCCAGTTCCAGGCGTTCGATGGTGGACTCGCAGGCCTGCTTCAGTCCGCCGGCGCGCAGTCCGCGCAGGCGCGCATGGGCCTGCAGATGTTCCAAAACGGTCAGTTCCGGCCAATGCGGGGCACGTTCGGGCAGCCAGCCGAGCAGGCCACGGGCCAGTGCCGGGTGCGTGGCGAAGTCCTGGCCGTCCAGCTCGATGCGCCCTTCGTCGGGCTTCAGCGCACCGGCGATCATGGCCAGCGTGGTGGACTTGCCGGCCCCGTTGACGCCCAGCAGGCCAAGGATCTGGCCCCTGTCCAGCGTCAGGCTGAGACGCTCGACGGCCGGCCGCCCGGCGCGATGGCGCCGGACCTGATCAAGCTTTAACAGGGGGTGTGGCAGAGTCATTGCATGATTGTCACGGCGCCCCCACCGTTTGAACAGACGGCGGGGGCGTTCTTGCGCGCTGAAACACGTTCTGCGACACCGTTGCGCAGGCATGATTTCCCATGCTGGTGGGTACGGAAGCCCTCGATTAGACTGACTTTTCACCCTACTGAGTGTTTCCCATGCTCGACGCAGTGCTGAACTTCCTGTCCAACGGCCTCTCCGGGGCCGGCTGGGTCGCCATGCTGGTCTACGTGCTGGTCATGACGCAGCTCACCATCTTCACGGTGACGCTGTATCTGCACCGCAGCCAGACCCATCGCGGCGTGGACTTCCATCCCGCGCTGGCCAACTTCTTCCGCTTCTGGGGCTGGCTGACCACCGGCATGGTGGTGAAGGAGTGGGTGGCCGTGCACCGCAAGCACCACGCCAAGGTGGAGACCGAGGAAGATCCGCATAGCCCGCAGATCTACGGCATCAAGAAGGTGTTCTGGGACGGCGTGTCGCTGTACCGCGACGCCAGCTACATCAAGTCCGACCTCGAGAAGTACGGCCGCGGCACCCCGGACGACTGGATCGAGCGCAAGCTCTTCGGCGGCCACCCGTACTGGGGCCCGACCCTGATGCTGCTGATCGACCTGGCGCTGTTCGGCGTGATCGGCGCGGCCATCTGGGCCGTGCAGATGATCTGGATCCCGTTCTGGGCCGCCGGCTTCGTCAACGGCATCGGCCACTGGTGGGGCTACCGCAACTTCGAGAGCGCGGACACCGCGACCAATCTGTCGCCGTGGGGCGTGTGGATCGGCGGCGAAGAGCTGCACAACAACCACCACGCTTTCCCGAGCTCGGCCAAGTTCGCCCTGCGCAAGTGGGAGTTCGACATCGGCTGGGCGGTGATCTGCGGTCTGCGCGCGGTGGGCCTGGCCAAGGTGATGCGCGTGGCGCCGACCCTGGACATCCGCCCGAACGTGCACCTGCCCGATGCCGAGACCCTGAAGGCCGTGCTCACCCACCGCTTCCAGGCGATGACCGACTACTACCGCGGCGTGATCGTGCCGACCCTGCGCGACGAAGCGCAGCACGCCGGCGAAAGCCTCAAGGCGATGCCGCGCCGCATGCGCCGCGCGCTGGCCGACGGCGGCCGCTGGCTGGACCACGAAGGCCGCGAGCGCCTGCAGGCCGCCCTGGCCAAGCGCCCGACTCTGCGCACGGTGTGCGACTTCCGCACCCGCCTGGCCGACCTGATGGAACAGCGCGGCGCCGAGCAGAGCCTGAAGGGCCTGCAGCAGTGGATCGCCGAAGCCGAGCAGAGCGGCATCCGCGTACTGCAGGACTTCGCGCAGCGCCTGAAGGGCTACGCGGTCAGCGGCGCGCACTGAGCCCTCTTCCGATCGCAGCCAAGAAAGGCCCGCCACCTGGCGGGCTTTTTCTTTGGCGCTTGTCCGCCTCGGATGCGCCACGCATCATCGCGCGATGTCCGACGTCCTGTTTCCCGCCCTGATCGGCCCAACCGACTGGCCGCTGCTGGCCATGCCGGTGCAGCGCATGCACGGCGGCGCGGCATCGCTGCATGCGCATGGCGTCGCCCAGGTGGACGGTGCACGCCATCCGTTCGCGCGGCTGCTGCGACGCGTGCTCGGCCTGCCGGAGCCGGGCGCCGGCCAGGTCATCGAGCTCAGCATCGAGCGCGATGGCGGACGCGAGACCTGGACCCGCGGCTTTGCCAACGGGCGCATGCGCTCCACGCTGGAACGCGCCGCGGACGGCGTGCGCCTGCGCGAACGCCTAGGTCCCGTCTCGTTGTACTTCGAACTGCGTCGCAACGGCGACTCCATCGACTGGTGTCTGCGCGAAGGCCGCCTGCTCGGCCTGCCGCTGCCGCGCGCGATATTCGGCAGCGTGCTTTCGCGCAGCCTCGCGGAAGAAGGGCGCTACGTATTCCATATCGACACGCGCCTGCCGCTGCTCGGCCAGCTGATCGCCTATCGCGGCTGGCTGGAGATCGATTGAATTACTCGAACGCCTCGACGCCGGTGCGCAAGGCGTAACCGTCGAAACCCGCCTCGATCTGCTCCAGCGTGAGCAGCCCCACGCAAGGCATCGCGCCCTTGGCAGCGATCATCCCGTCCGCCATGCAGCGTGCCAGCACCACCGCAGGCGTCACTGGCACCTGCGGGCCGTCGCCGGCATCCGCGCTCAGCCACCAGCGCAGCCGCAGCGGCTGTCCGTCCTTGCCGGTGCCGCTGAGTTCCACCGTCATGCCGCCGACGTCGGAACCGAAGCGGATGAACAGCTCGCTGAAGCGCCGCAGCGCGGGCGCATACGCGGCGAGGTTGCGGATCAGCCCCAGCCGCACCAGCGCCGCCGCGCACCAGGTGCCGCCCTGCAACAGCGGCAGTTCGAGACCCGCGCGGAACATCACCGTGCGCACCTGCGGATAGCGTGCGGGGAACAGGTCGAGATCGGGAATCTCGCACACGCCGACGCGGCGCCGTCCGAATGGAAACGACTGCAGCCGGCTGTCCATCCAGCCATGCGCCACCTGCCAGCGCCCATCGCGCCACACGCGGATCGGCCGGCCGCAATAGCCGAGGATCGACGCCACCGTCGCATCGCCGCGCGGCGTGCGGTTGCCGGGATTGATGGTGTGCTCGATGGCGTCCAGCTGCGCGAAGCGCGGCAGCAATGCATCGACCGCCGCCGAGCTCAGCGCCGGCACGCTGGACGCGCCGGCGACCAGCAGTCGCCCCGCGGCCAGCGCGCGTTCGTGCAAGCGCCCGATGCCGGTGACGAAGCCGCGGCCGTCGGCCAGGTCGATATAGTCGCTGCCGGCGTCGAGGCAGGCTTCGGCCACGCGATAGTCCTGGCCCTGGAACGGCCCGGCGGCGTGGATCACCAGTTGCGGCTGCAACGCGGCGAGCGCCCCGGCGAAACCCGCATCGCCGGTGTCGAGCGCGGCGACCCGCACCGACGGATCATCGAAAGAAGCGCGCTGCGCTTCCAGGGCATCGATCCGCCGTCCCGCCAGGATCAACTCGAAGCGCGCATCCCGCGCCAGACGCCGCGCCACGCGCGAACCGAACACACCGTTGGCGCCGATCACCACGACCCGCAAAGCCATCCCTGGAACTCCAATCCACCCGCGAAAGGCGCATTAGAACAGAACCGGCGCGCGACCTAGGGCCGGCCCTAGGTAGGGATCGACCTAGCTAGGCCCTGCAGGCGGCCATCGGGTTTCATCGCACGGTACTTCCCGTCCTGCCCCGTTCGGAGCCCGCCCCATGTCCAGCGTCAACGTCGCGTTCGCCGGTGTCGATATCCAGCGCTATCTCGGCCTGGCCGAACACAATCCGGTGCTGGATCCGAAGATCGGCCCCGACAACAGCGCGCCGAACCGCTCGCTGTACAACAACGGTGCCGGGCAGCCGGACTTCAGTAACAACAGCCAGCCCAGCCCCGACGACGTCAAGCAGGAAGGCTACGGCGACTGCTATTTCGATTCGACCCTGGCCGCGCTGGCGCAGCAGCATCCGGATCAGCTCAAGAACATGATCCACGACAACGGCAATGGCACGTTTACCGTGACGTTTCCGCACCAGAAGGACAACGGCGCCGGCAATCTGTGGGGCTTGTTCGGCGACGACTACCACGACGTGAAGATCACGGTGAGCGACAAGGACCTGCCGTCCAACGGCACCAGTTCCAGCGACGGCACCGCCAAGTGGCCGGAAGTGATGGAAGCGGCCTATGCCAAGCTGCGCGGCGGCTATGACGCGATCGGCAACGGCGGCAATCCCACCGATGCGATGGCCGCGCTGACCGGCAAGAGCGCCGACTACTACTCGCCCAAGGACGGCGCCGGCAAGATCGAGCAGGCGCTGAAGGACGGCAAGCTGGTGACGATCTCCACGCCCGAATCCGACGGCGACCAGGCCGGCATGGAAGCCGGCAAGAATCCGCACGGCCTGGTGGGCGGCCACGCTTATACCGTCACCGGCGTGTGCACCGGCCCCGATGGCAAGAAGTATCTGGAGCTGCGCAATCCCTGGGGCTTCGACCATCCGCAGAACATCCCGCTGGACCAGGTCAACGACGGTTCGATCGCGGAAGTGGAGATCGGCAACGCCTGAGCCGCACGCGTGGCTTTGTGACGGCGCTCATGCGCCATCGACAAAACGCGTGGCAAGGTCGACCGATGGCATCCATCGATAACGCAGGCCAGCAGTCCATGCCAAGGCGCCTCCATCCGGGGCGCCTTGGCGTATGCGCGGCGCTGCTGCTACTTTCGGCCGGCACTTCCGCATGGTCGACGCAGGCAGGGAAATCCATGTCCAGCTCCAGCGATCAGCAACAGGCCGCTCCGGCCGAAGTCGAGATCCTCCGCGGCCGCGCCGGCGTGGTCGGCCGTTCGCGGGTCGGCGTGTCGGCTATCGTCGCTACGCCGCCGCCGTTCCAGGGCGCGCTGCCCGGCGCGCGCGCCACGCTGATCGAAATGCGCGACGCGCCGATGCATCTGGAAAGCACCCTGGTGGTCAGCGAGAAGATGCTGCTGCCGCTGGCCGACGGCCTGCATCGCGTCAGCAAGCTCGCCACGCCGAGCGAGACCGACCGGCAAGGCCATGTGACGATCGATGCCGAGGCGGCGCGCGCGGGTTCGCCGCGCGATGTATTCGTCAGCGATGACGGGCGGCTGCGCATCGGCGGCCCCGAAGTGAAAGCCGCCTACGACCTGCGTGTGCTGGCCTGGACGCCGGACAAGCACGCGCCGCAGAGCGCCACGCTGGAGTGGCTGAGCGCCGCCTTCCCGCGCGAAAGCCTGCCGCCGCAGCAGATCAGGCAGCAGGCGGTGAAGGTCGGCGACCGGCTGCAGGTCGGTGGCGCCACCTTGACGGTCAAGGCGATCGAAGGGCAGACGCAGGAGCATCCTGCCTGGATCGAGTTCGAGCTTTCGCCGGGCAGTTAGAGAGGTCTGTTTCAAGCATCATCCTCGCGCTTCGTCCGAACCCTCACCCCAACCCCTCTCCCGGAGGGAGAGGGGCTTGCGCTGCGATAGCCAGAAACGCCTCATCATTACTCACCGCTTCAAGGTGGAATCCTTCTCCCTCCGGGAGCACGCGGGGAGCGCACATGGATGTGCGCGGCTCTGAGGAGCGAGGAAGGTGCCGGCAGGCGGATGAGGGTTCGGCGAAGCGACAACGTCGCAGCCCCCTACATGACTAACAGCAGGGCGCACCTCCCTTCACGCGCGGTGTAACTTCCTACGGTCGCGCCCGCCATCCCGGGCGCCCTCCAGGAGACCGCACGATGCCGTCCGTCCGCCCCAAGGGACTTTCCCTCGCCGCCGCCTTGCTCGCCTGCCTGCCCGCCGCCGTGCTGGCCGGCTACGACAAGCCGCCGGAGCCGCTGCTCGGCGTGATGCATGCGCCGCTGCCGGCGACCCCGGTGCTCGATCCCACCCGTCAGCGCATGCTGCTGGTCGAGCAGTCGCAGTATCCGCCGATCGCGCGCGTGGCCGAGCCGTATCTGAAGCTCGCCGGCCTGCGCATCGAGCCGGCCAATCATGCGCGGCACGATGCCTCGAGCGGCTACGGCATCCGCACCTGCCTGAAGAGCTTCACGGTGGAAGAAGTTGCCAGCCACAAGCAGTTGCCGGTGACGCTGCCGGCTGATGCCTGTCCGAGCGTGCCGCAGTGGTCGCCCGACGGCCGCCGCTTCGCCTTCGCCAATACCACGAAGGAGCGCACCGAGCTGTGGCTGGGCGATGCGCTGACCGGCCAGGTGCGCCGCGTCGACGGCGTGTGGCTCAACCCGGTGATGGAAGACGACGTGCAATGGCTGCACGGCAGCGATTCGCTGCTGGTGAAGCAGGTGCCGGCCAATCTCGGCGCCGCGCCCAAGGTAAGCGAGACCTCCGGGCCGGAGATCAAGGAATCGATCGGCGGCAAGGGCGAGAGCAGCACTTACGAAGCCCGCGACACGCTGGGCAGTCCCGAAGACGAAGCCCTGTTCGAGTACTACGGCACGGCGCAGCTGGCGGTGGTCGATGCGGCCAGCGGCAAGGTCAAGGCGGTGGGCAAGCCGGGCGTGCTGGCCGGTGTGTCCGGCGCGCCCGACGGCGAGCATGTGCTGGTGGAGACGCTGAAGAAGCCGTACTCCTACGTCACCACCTATGAGCGTTTCGCGCGCGACGTCAGCGTGCTCGACGTGCGCAGCGGACAGTCCACCACGATCGCCTCGCTGCCGGTGGCCGACCGCGTGCCGGTGCGCGGCGTGCCGGTGGGCCCGCGCGATTTCGACTGGCGCGCCAATGCGCCGGCCACCCTGGTGTGGCCGGAGGCGCTGGACCAGGGCGACTGGAAGGTCAACGTCCCGCAGCGCGACAAGGTCATGCTGTGGAGCGCGCCGTTCAGCGGCAAGCCGCAGGAAGTGGCGCGCACCGTCCAGCGCTACAGCGGCATGCGCTGGCTGGCGCAGGGCGACGAGCCCTTCGTCTACGAGTACGACGCCAACAAGCGCTGGATCCGCATCAGCCGCGTCGACGTCGCCCATCCGGCCAAGCCCGCGCGCACGGTGTGGGATTACTCGATGGACGAGAACTACAAGCAGCCCGGCACGCTGCTGATGCAGCAGCAGCCCGACGGCGCGCGCGTGGTCCGGCAGGAAGGCGACTACGTCTATCTGGCCGGCGCCGGCGGCACGCCGCAAGGTGACCGGCCTTTCCTCGATCGCTATGCGCTGTCGAGCGGACGCACCGAGCGCCTGTTCCGCGGCGACGGTGCGGACCACTACGAAACCGCCCTGGCGGTGCTGCCGGGCGGCGAGCGCTTCATCACCGCGCGGCAGTCGCCGGCCGAGCCGGCGAACCTGTTCCTGCATGCGCTCGGCGCGCCGGTGAGCGATGCCAAGCCCGGCGAAGCGGCGCTCGCCTCCAGCAGCGAGGCGATCACGCATATCGCCGATCCCACCCCGCAGGTGCGCGGCATCGCCAAGCGGCTGGTCACCTACAAGCGCAAGGACGGCGTGGAGCTGTCGTTCACCCTGTACACGCCGCCGGGCTACAAGGAAGGCACGCGCCTGCCGGCCGTGCTGTACGCCTATCCGCAGGATTTCGCCGACCCGGGCAAGGCGGGGCAGGTGAGCGGGTCGCAGCAGAAGTTCGACCTGCTGCGCGGCTATCGCCTGCTGCTGTTGTCGGGCTACGCCATCATCGACAACGCATCCTTTCCGATCGTCGGCGATCCGCGCACCGCGTACGACACCTATGTCGAGCAGTTGGTGATGGACGCCCAGGCTGCCGTGGACAAGGCGGCGGAGCTGGGCGTGGTCGATCCTGACCGCGTCGGCGTGACCGGTCACAGCCACGGCGCGCTGATGACCGCCAACCTGCTCGCGCACACCGGGCTGTTCCGCGCCGGCGTGGCCACCAGCGGCGGCTACAACAAGGACCTGACGCCGTTCGGTTTCCAGAACGAGCGCCGCTCGCTGTGGCAGGCGCCGAAGGTGTACGAGCAGGCCTCGGCCTTCTTCCATGCCGACCGCATCAAGGCGCCGCTGCTGATCATGCACGGCATGGACGACGCCAACCCGGGTACTGAGCCGATCCAGTCGCCCAAGCTGTTCCAGGCGATCCGCGGCCTGGGCGGCACCACGCGGCTGGTGATGCTGCCGCACGAGCCGCACTGGTACACCGCGATGGAGTCGAACGAGCAGGAGGTGTACGAGATGCTGAGCTGGTTCGACAAGTACGTGAAGAACGCATCGCCGAAGGCGGCGGCGAAGGAGCAGGGCAAAGCCGCGCCCTGAAGTGGGCACCGGCGCGGACGTTGCGTCCGCGCCGGCATCATGCCGCCATGCTTGAAAGAGCGCGTATCCCCCGCCCTGATTTCAGTGATCGCCGTAGTGGAACTTGCAACTGATGATGGAGATGCACTCATCATCGAAGGCGTAGACCAGGCGGTCCTTCTTGTTGACGGATCTGGACCAGAAGCCGGCCAGATCGCCGCTCAACTCGTGAGGATCGCCCAGGCCGTCGTTGGGAGCCCGCTGCGCATCCTTGATGAGGGCATGAATTTTCTTCAGGGTCTTCTTGTCTTCGGCCCAATCCTGGTAGTCCTTCCAGGCTTCGTCCGTGAACTTGATGCTTCGCGCCATCGAGCGCCCTCCTTTTCCTACTCCTCGATCAGCGTCCGCTTCTTGGCCTTGCCGGCCTTGAACTGAGCGATGGACTTGGCGAGGTGATCGCGGTTGGCCTTGTTGCTGAGCAGGTGCACGGTGTCTGCCATCGAGTTGTAGTCCGCCAGGGACATGACTACGGCGTCTTCGTGATCGCGGCGATGGATGATGGTGATGGAGCAATCGCTTGCCACGGTATCCAGCACCTCTTTGAGGTTGTTACGGGCGTCGGAAAAACTGACGACTCGCATAGGGTTCTCCTGTCTTGCCGGTGGCGCTGATGCCTTGCTTGACTTGTGCAGATTATTGCACAAGTCGAGTTTAGGGCATGTCCTAAAGCCGCAACAAAGCAGCCAACTCGGACCTGTGCCGACACCTATGGCAATGACTTTCTTGATTCCCTATGGCCTGCCGAGGTTAGTCGCCGAGCCTCACCTCAAGCCAGCTTCGCGGCCAGGATTCAGACAAAAGGAGCCTGCGCAAGGCCAAAAAAAAACCCGCCACATGGGCGGGTTTTTCACGGAACGCAGATCAATTACTTGATCTTGCCTTCCTTGTAGATCACATGCTTGCGGACCACCGGATCGTACTTCTTGAACTCGAATTTGTCCGGCGTGTTCTTCTTGTTCTTCTGCGTGGTGTAGAAGTGGCCGGTGCCGGCCGAGGAGATCAGGCGGATCTTGTCGCTCTTGCTCTTGGACATGGCTCAGGGCTCCTTAGATCTTCTCGCCGCGGGCACGCAGGTCGGCGATCACGGCCTCGATGCCCTTCTTGTCGATGGTGCGCAGCGCCTGGTTGGAGACGCGCAGTTTCACCCAGCGGTTCTCGCTGGCGACCCAGAAGCGGCGCTCGTGCAGGTTGGGCAACCAGCGGCGACGGGTCTTGTTGTTGGCATGCGAGACGTTGTTACCAGTCTGCACACCCTTTCCGGTGACTTGGCATACACGGGCCATGATGACCTCCGTAGATTCGTAGACCGCCCGTTGGCCAGGGCGACATCGGCCCAGCGGCGCCAGGCGCCACGCGATGCTGGAGGTTGCTGCTTTCGGGGGCTGCCGTGAGGTCCGCATCGCGTCGCGGACGTGCCCGTAAGGCCGGGCCGGCATGGCCGAGCCGCGCATTCTCTCAGAAACCCGGGCGTTTGCGCAATCTTTAAGCAGGCCGGGAGCTTGGGGGCACTCCGAAAGCCCGGGCGGATCGCATGGCGGCCTGCCGGGATGTATGGAACAATCGGCCTCTTTGTCCGTTTCCGCAATCCAGATCGAGGGGTTTCACAGATGGCAGACGTCAACGCCAACGGCCAGGCCGGCCAGCCGCAGCTGGTGCTGCAGAAGATCTATGTGAAGGACGTGTCGTTCGAGGCGCCCAACGCTCCGCACATCTTCCAGGAGATCGGCGAGACCGACCAGCAGCCGCAGGTCCAGCTCAACCTCGGCCAGCAGGCCACCGAGCTGGGCAACGACCTGTACGAAGTGGTGCTCAGCCTCACCCTGACCTGCACCCTGGGCGACCGCACCGCCTACCTGGCCGAAGTGAAGCAGGCCGGCGTGTTCGGCGTGGCCGGCTTCGGCGAGGCCGACCATGCCGGCATCATCGGCAGCTACTGCCCGAACCTGCTGTTCCCCTACGCCCGCCAGGTGATTTCCTCGCTGGTGATGGAGGGCGGCTTCCCGCCGTTCCTGCTGCAGCCGATCAACTTCGACGCGCTCTACGCCGAGCAGCAGCGCCGCGTCGCGGGCGGCGACGAGACCCCGGCCCTCAACAGCTGAGTTTCCTCCATGGCTGAACGTCCGACCCTGGCGGTTTTGGGAGCCGGCTCGTGGGGGACGGCGCTCGCCGCCCTCACCACGCGCAACGGCGTGCCGACCCGCTTGTGGGGCCGGGACGCCGCGGCGCTGGCGGCGATGGCCGAGGCCGGCCAGAACCGGCGCTACCTGCCGGAGATCCAGCTGCCGTCCGGGCTGCGCTTCGAAAGCGACCTGGCCGCCGCCGTGCGCGGCGCCGGGATCGTGTTGATCGTGGTGCCCAGCCATGCCTTCGCGGCCATGCTGGACGAAGTGGCGCCGCTGCTCGATCCGGGCGCGGGCGTGGCCTGGGCCACCAAGGGCTTCGAGCCCGGCACCGGCCGCTTCCTGCACGAACTGGTCGACGAGAAACTGCCCGGCCGCGCCGCGGCGGTGGTCACCGGCCCGTCCTTCGCCAAGGAAGTCGCGCTGGGCCTGCCCAGTGCGGTCACCGTGCATTCCGACGACGAAGCCTTCGCCCAGCAGCTCGCCTCGATGCTGCATGCGCCGAACTTCCGCGCCTATTCGGGCGGCGACGTGCTCGGCGCCGAGCTGGGCGGCGCGATGAAGAACGTGCTGGCCGTAGCCACCGGCGTCGCCGACGGCATGGACCTTGGGCTCAATGCCCGCGCCGGCCTGATCACCCGCGGCATGAACGAGATGCTGCGCCTGGGCGTCGCGCTCGGCGCCCGCCCGGAAACCCTGATGGGCCTGTCCGGCCTGGGCGACCTGGTGCTGACCTGCACCGGCGATCTCTCGCGCAATCGCCGCCTGGGCCTGGCCCTGGGCCGCGGCATCGCCATCGACGAGGCCGTGCGCCAGATCGGCCAGGTGGTGGAAAGCGTGGTCACCGCCGACGAAGTGGCCCGCCTGGCGGCCAAGCATGGCCTGGACCTGCCGATCAGCGGCGGCGTGCGCGCCGTGCTGCACGGCGAAGTGACGCCGGTGGAAGGCCTGCGCGCGCTGATGTCGCGCGAGCAGAAGCCCGAGTATCCGCAAGGCCTGTTCGGCACCGCCTGAGTATCCCGATGCACCGCTTTCACGCCCGTCGAAAAAAACGGGCGCGGAAGCGCGCATCTATACATCGGCCTTGGAGCCTGCTTAGGGTCTCTGAATAGCCCGCGTTGTCGTTGAGTAGCCTCCAGGCGGCGGTGCGTGGCGCCGGCCTGGCTGGCCGCCAGGTCAAGCCGCGCGCCGCCGCCTGGAGGCTACTCAACGACAACCCGAAGGGCCGGGTCTGTTTGCCCGCATGGCGGCGTCATCACTCAGTCGTGTACGGACGTACACTCCTTCATTCTTCCTTGCCATGCGAGCAAACAGCTCCCGGCGCGGGCTATTCAGAGACCCTAAGCAGGCTCTAAGCTCGGTCTTTTGGTCTTCCCGGCGGATCGCACGCGCATGCAGCAACCCGACGAGAAACGCTACGCCGAAGCCGCTCCGCCGCATCACGAGGAGAACGCGGAAGCGCTGCCGTCCGTATGGCGCCGCCTGCTGGACGACGGTGCCGCCGCGGTCGTCGCCGAGCGCGGTGTGCTGGGTTTCTTCATCGACGCGATTCCGGAAGAAGGCACGCCCTACGTGCGCCTGGAGCTCGCGCCGGTACTGCTGGCGGTAGCCGAGCAGGGCCGCTTCGCGCGTCCCACGCCGCTGGACAGCCGCCATCTCGCCCATCTGCCGCTGGATCCGCCGGAGCAGCGCCTGGCCGCTACCGTGCTGGGCCTGCCGCAGACCGTGCGCAAGAGCCGCAGCTATGCGCGCCTGGCCGGCCACGTCGGCGACACCCTGCTGGCCGAAGTGCTCGACACCGCGCCGTGCTTCCTCGGCGGCCTCGCCGGGTTGCGCCTGTCGCGCGGCAAGGGGCACCTGCTCAACTGGCACTGGCACCTGGAGAAGGACGGCAGCCAGAAGCTGCTGCCCGCGCTGCCGGCCAACCAGCGCCTGGTGCGCATCGACGGGCTCTGGTACCTCGATGCCGAACGCGCCGAGCTGGGTCACCTGGAAGCGCCGCCCGAGGAAACCCAGTGGCTGGACCTGCCGCCGCTGAAGCACGAAGACAGCGCGACCCTGCGCGATGCGCTGCCGGGCAGCCGCCTGGCCCATCGCATCCCGGCGCCGCAGGTGTTCGACGAGCTGCGCCGCTCCGAGCAGTCGCCGCGCCCGGTGCTGATCCTGCACGCGCTCACCCGCCACGCCCGCCTCGCCGCCGGCACGCCACCGCTGGCTTACGCGCGGCTGGCGTTCGACTATGCCGGCGAGCGCCTGCCCGGCCGCGGCGGCGAGCCGCTGGTACGCCGCGTGCGCCAGGGCACGCTGGTGGAGATCACCCGCCGCCGCGCGGAAGAACTCACCGCGATGGAGCAGCTCGAACGCGCCGGCCTCACGCCGGGCGTGGATACCGAGGGCCTGCCCTGGGATCTCGCCGACACGCTGCCGGAAGATGCCTGGCTGTTCCCCGGCAAGGGCTATGCCGGCGCGCTGGAAGTGAACACGCCCGCGCGCTGGCTGGCACTGCGGCCCAAGCTCGAAGCCGAGGGCTTCCTGCTCGAATACGCGCCGAGCTTCCCGTTCGAGGTGCTGGAAGGCCCGGTGCAGTGGTACGGCAATGCGGTGGAAGACGCCGACGACCACGCCTTCGACCTGGAAATCGGCATCGAGCTGGAAGGCAAGCGCCACAACCTGCTGCCCGCGGTGGCGCAGGCGCTGGCCGAGCACACGCTCAATCTCAGCCCCGCGCCGAACGAACCCGAAGACGCCGTGTGGTACGCGCCGGTGGACGAACGCCGTCGCGTGCCGGTGCGCCTGAAGGAACTGCGCGGCCTGCTGGCGCCGCTGGCCGAATACCTGGAAAAGCCGCGCAAGAAGCTGCACCTGCCGCGCGTGCAGGCCGGCCGCCTGGAGGAAATCGTCGAGGCGCTGCCGTCCGGTGCCGCGCTGGAAGCGCCCGAACAGCTGCGCGGCTTCACCGCACGCCTGCGCGATGCCGCCGAGCGCGCCAGCGACGCGGTGCCGGAAGGCCTCACGGTGGAACTGCGCCCCTACCAGCGCGAAGGCCTGCGCTGGCTCAACGCATTGGCCGAGGCCGGCGTCGGCGGCGTGCTGGCCGACGACATGGGCCTGGGCAAGACTCTGCAGCTGGTCACCCACCTGCTCGCGCTGAAGGAACGCGGCGCGCTGACCCAGCCGGCGCTGATCGTGGTGCCGACCAGCCTGATTCCGAACTGGCAGGCCGAAATCGCGCGCTTCGCACCCGCGCTGAAAGTACTGGCGCTGCACGGCCCACAGCGCGGCGGCGAGTTCGCGCAGCTGGGCGCGCAGGACATCGTGCTGACCAGCTATGCGCTGCTGCCGCGCGACGTGGTGGCGCTGCGCAAGCAGCCGTTCGAGCTGATCGTGCTGGACGAGGCGCAGCAGGTGAAGAACCCGCGCACGCAGGCGCGCCGCGCCGTGCTCAGCCTGCGCGCGCCGCGCTGTATCTGCCTGACCGGCACGCCGCTGGAAAATCACCTGGGCGAGCTGTGGTCGCAGGTGGACCTGGCGGTGCCCGGCCTGCTCGGCGACGAAGGCGCGTTCCGCCGCCACTACCGCGTGCCGATCGAGAAGCAGCACGACACCGAGTGCCAGGATCGCCTCAACCGCCGCCTGGCGCCGTTCATCCTGCGCCGGACCAAGTCGCAGGTGGCCTCGGAGCTGCCGCCGAAGACCGAGATCACCCGCCGCGTGGTGCTGGAAGGCCGCCAGCGCGAACTGTACGAAAGCCTGCGCCTGTCGCTGGCGGAGGAACTGCGCGAGGTGATCGCGCAGCGCGGCATCCAGCACAGCGGCATCGTGGTGCTCGATGCGCTGCTCAAGCTGCGCCAGGTGTGCTGCGATCCGCGCCTGGTGAAACTGGAAGCCGCGCGCGGCGTGCGCGACTCGGCCAAGTTCGACCTGCTGATGGACATGCTGCCGGCGCTGCTGGCCGAAGGGCGCAAGGTGCTGCTGTTCTCGCAGTTCACCGAAATGCTGCGGCTGATCGCGCATGAGCTGGACCGCCACCGCGTGCCCTACGTGGTGCTCACCGGCGAGACGCGCGACCGCGCCGAGCCGGTGCGGCAGTTCCAGGAGGGCGACGTGCCGCTGTTCCTGCTCTCGCTCAAGGCCGGCGGCGTGGGCCTCAACCTCACCGCCGCCGACACCGTGATCCACTACGACCCGTGGTGGAACCCGGCGGCCGAGGCGCAGGCCAGCGACCGCGCGCACCGCATCGGCCAGGACAAGCCGGTGTTCGTGTTCCGCCTTATCACTTCCGGCACGGTCGAAGAACGCATCGAGGAGCTGAAGGCGCGCAAGGCCGAACTGGCCGAGGCGGTGCTGGAAGGCGGCGGCACGCGCGAGCGGCTGAGCTTCGACGAGGAAGATCTCGACGCGCTGCTCGCGCCGGGTTGATCGAACACCGTCAGGGATGCGGGGGCGCCATGAGCAATCGCGAATCACGTTGGGACGAGGTGTATCGGAGCAGGAGCGTCGATACGGTGAGCTGGTACCAGGCCCGGCCGACGATGTCGCTTGCGCTGATCGGGCATGCCGGCGTGCCCAAGGGTGCGCCGCTCATCGACGTCGGCGGCGGCGCCTCGTCGCTGGTCGACCATCTGCTGCGCGAAGGCCATGCGGACCTGGCCGTGCTGGATCTGTCGGACGGTGCGCTGGCCACCTCGCGCGAGCGCCTGGGCGACGCCGCCGGCCAGGTCGACTGGATCGCCGGCGACGTGCTCGCCTTCGCGCCGACGAAAAGATACGCGCTATGGCACGACCGTGCGGTCTTCCATTTCCTTGTCGACGCGGGCGAACGCCGGCGCTATCTCGACGCGCTGCGGCGCGCATCGCAGGCGGGCACGCAGGTGGTCGTGGCGACCTTCGCCGAAGATGGCCCGGAGCGTTGCAGCGGCCTGCCGGTGGCGCGCTATCGCGCTGCCGAGCTGCACGCCGTGTTCGGCGCGGACTACGAATTGCTGGAAAGCACGCGCGAAACGCATCGCACGCCGGGCGGCGCGGAGCAGCACTTCACCTGGATACGGATGCGGCGCCTGCGCTGACAACTCGTCATCCCGGCGCAGGCCGGGATCCGGTGGCGACCACGCCACGCAGGGCGCATTCGCTCCCGGGCAGGTGACCGCTCGGCGTCACGTGAGAATCAGACGGTGTCGTTACTGGATCCCGGCCTGCGCCGGGATGACGAGATTTCATGACGCGACGTAGTTGTCCGAGGCGCTCACTGCGCCCGCGTGCGCAGCAGCGCATCGACAGCCTGCTGCCATTCCGGCGAACCGGGCTGCGCCTGCGGCGCCTCCTGCCCCAGCTTGCGCTGCACGGCGTCGTTCCATTCGTCGGAACCGCCATCCGGGCCGTGTCCGTCGCCGTCGTTGATAGCCAGACGCCGGTCCACCCACTGATACCACTCGTGCGAGCCGAGCATGGCGTTGACCGGTGCGGCCGCGGAGGCGGATGCCTGGGGCTTGGGCGGCTTGTCGTTCTGCGGCGCCTGCGGCGCGGAACAGGCGGCCAGCAGCACGGCCAGTGGCAGGAAAGCGAGTCGACGCATGACATCTACCCCGTTAACTCAGAGAGCCAAGCCTAACCCCCGTCGCCGCCATGGCGGTGAATCGCGCCTGACACGCCTGGCCGTTCAGTCGCCTTCGAGCGCCACCGTGCCCTGGTGGTAAAGGATCTTCCAGTCCTCGCCGTCGCGCCGCCAGATCGTCGCGCGGCGCGTGATGCGCTCGCCCTGGTGCAAGGTGTAGGTGACCAGATAGGCCTGCCCGTCGATCGGCGCGCAGTGGAAATCCTCCAGCTGCAGCGGCTCGTCCAGCCAGCCGTTGCGATGGCGTTCCTCCAGCATCGCAAGCACGTAGTCGCGGCTGTAGCGCCGGCCCGAGGCGCCGACTTCGCGGAAGCCGGCAGCGGTCATGCGCTCGAAGTCCGCGCGCGCATGGCCGAACTCCTCCTGGTGGAAGATCGGTTCGCGCCGGCGCAGCGCCGCGCGCACTTCGTCCAGTTCGTTCGCAGCCGTCATGGCGGGATGTTCTGCGCTCACTGCCGCGCCGCCACTTCGTCGATGTGCTTGAGCAGGTCTGCCGGATCGTCGTACACGCGAAAGGCGCCGGAGCGCGCCAGCTCGTCCTCGCCATAGCCGCCCGAGAGCAGGCCGACGCCGAGCGCGCGGGCGCGCTGCGCGGCGAGCATGTCCCAGATGCTGTCGCCGATCACCAGCGACTGCTCGATGTCCACGCCGAGCTTTTCCGCCGCGGCAAGGAACAGGTCCGGATCCGGCTTGGCATGGCGCACCTGGTCGCGCGTGATCACCGGCACCTTGGACGGATCGACGCCGAGCGCCTCGATGTTGTGCGCGGCGGTGGCCATGCGCCCGCTGGTGGCGATGGCCCAGGGATAACCCTGCTCGGTGAGATAGGCCAGCAGCTCGCGCGCGCCGGGCAGCGGCCGCACCAGGCCCTGGCTGTGCTGGCGGTTGAAGGCCTCGACGTGGCGCTGGTGCAGCCGCGCCAGGCGCTCCTCGGTGATCTCCAGCCCCGTTTCGCGCAACAGGATATTGGTGAACAGGCCGCCGCTCATGCCGATCTTGCGATGGATGCGCCATACCGACAATTCCACGCCCTCGGCGTCGAGCGCTTCCTTCCACGCCAGCACATGCTGGTAGACGCTGTCGACCAGGGTGCCGTCGAGGTCGAACAGGAAGGCGGTGCTGCTGCGCGGGCGGTGCATGGCGGGACTCCGGCGGGTGGGGTGCACAGTGTCGCACCCTGTCCCGCCTGCGTGTTCGCTTCATAGTCGTTCCTGGTTCGGCGCCGTGGTGGCCCGGATCGCGCGCATCTCGCCGGGACACATGCCCTGGATACGCTTGAACAGGCGATAGAACGCCGCCTTGCTGGCATAGCCGACCTGCTCGGCCACGTCCGCCACCGATAGCCGCGGATCCTGCAGCAGCCGTTCGGCCAGGTGCATGCGCCAGTAGGTGATGTACTGGCCCGGCGGCATCTTCATCAGCTGGGTGAAGCGCTGGGTGAACGACGAACGCGACATGCAGGCGAGCGCGGCCATGGTCTGCACGTTCCAGCCGCGGCTCGGGTCCTCGTGAATGGCGTTGAGCACCTTGGAAATGCGCCGGTCCGAGAACGCGGTGAACAGGCCGAGGTTGGCATCCGAGCGCTTGGCGTAGTGGCAGATGGCAATGGTGAAGAGGATCTCGGCCAGCTTGTTGAGGATCACGCCGCGGCCGGTGATGTTGGAATGCGAGACTTCGATCATCGCGTTCGACAAGCGCCGGTAGACATCGCCGGCATCGCCGGGCCGGATCACGAACCATGGCGGCAACACTTCGTGGAACTGCCGGTGCCAGCCGCCGGTGAAATACAGGCGGCCGCGGATCAGGCTGGGGCCGTTGATCTGCAGGTCGATCGCCTTCAGGTCGCCATTGCCGTCGAACGAGGCAATCAACAGATCGCCCGGCTCCAGCCGGACCGGTGCGCCGATCGACGAGCCATGCACCTGGCAGGCGTGCGCGCCGGCCAGGTGGAACATGCCGCAATACTGCCGCGACGGTGACTGCTGTTCGTCCGCATCGGTGCCCTGGATGTCGACGTGGACCAGCGAAAGATCGAGCAGGGTCTCGAGCGAACGGATGAGGTCATCCCGATGGCTTCGCTTGACGAGGGCGGTTTTCAGCTCGGTATACATACGGATGTTCCCCTTTGCTACGTCGATGTGGCGCTGCGAGAGGTTCGTTCATGCGCTTGCCGCCCCGGACGGAGCAGCGACGGCAGAGGCCTGGCTGAGAAGTCCCGTCGAACGCTGGGTATCAGCCTCGGGGCGCCACGCGCATGGCGCGGGAGCGGCCCCGCCACGCAGCGGACTTTTCGGAGCATGCAGTCGTGCCGCATGCCTGGCTTGCGCGCACAAAAATCCATCGAAGCGTGCGGGAAGGCCGGTCGCGCTCTCTGCGTGCATCGGATCGCTGCCATGCGATGCATCCCGCCAGGCTTCTTCGGCAGTTCGAACTCCCAATCACTTGCAAGGTACGAATGATCTGGAGTGCGAATCTCCTTATGGAGGTTTGCTTGGTGCGCGTTCGTAGCTGGAGCGTATCAGGCGCATTTCACGCTGCCGCTAAAGGCGAGCTATTTGAGAATTGTCCTAATAGTTGCTGCGCAAATTTCCTAATGCGCATGAGGCGAATCTTCGTAGCCGGATACGCGTCCTTACGGGAAAAATGGCGGACGTTGCGCGCCCGTTGCGGGCGAAGAACGTGTAGCGGCTGCGTGGTGCACGGGGGGTTCGGCCGAACGCCAGGCCCGCGTCGACGTGAATGACCTGGCCAGGTCGGCGAATCGCTGTCGTTACGTGGATCGAAGATGTCGGCGGTAGTCAGCCGACGCGCGCAGTGGATCGGCTTCGGTCCGGCGCACGAAGTGGCCGTGCAGAACATGCTCATGGCGTGTCTCCTCTGGCGACGCGCCAGCCATCCCCGACCATGCGCGAAGTCGAAGGCGCGTCGTGCTTGCGGCGAATGAGTGACGATGGATCGGGCGAGCGCTAAGGCTTGCGTGGAACGGATGGCTGCATGGTTCCTCTCGGCCCGCGGTCGCGATGGACGTTGCGGGTCGACGGCGGGGTATGAATGATTCTTGTGCCCGACCGCTCGATGCTCCATCGCCTGTTGCTTCGGCTGCGGTGTCCAGGCGTCCGATAGCGCAACCGCGCCGTGCGGCGAGCGTGTCGAAACGATGTGGCATCGCGAAGGATCGCCGCGATCGGCCGCGACGATTCGCAACCGCGATGAGCCGGCGCGTCAGCCGGCGAGGAAGCGATAGCCGACGCCGGGTTCGGTCTTCAGCCAGCGCGGCTCGGCGGGGTCGTCGCCGAGCTTCTGGCGCAGCTTGCCCAGCACGATGCGCAGGTAGTGCGTGTCCTGCACGTGGGTCGGTCCCCAGATCTCACGCAGCAATTGCTGCTGCGTGACCACGCGGCCGGCATGCCGCAGCAGCATGGCGAGCACCGCGTATTCTTTTCGCGTGAGCGGGAGCGCCTCGCCGTCCAGATGCACTTCGCGCCGCGCCAGGTCGATGGCCAGACGGCCGTCGTCGTAGCGTTGCGCCGCGGGCTCCGGTTCGCCCGGACGGTTGCGCAACAGCGCGCGCAGGCGTGCCATCAGCTCCTGGATGCCGAACGGCTTCGTCACGTAGTCGTTGGCGCCCGCATCGAGCGCGCGCACCTTTTCGCTCTCGGCATCGCGCACGGACAGCATCAGTACCGGCACCTGGGTCCACTGGCGCAGTTCCTTCAGCACCTCGTGTCCTTCGCGGTCGGGCAGGCCGATGTCCAGGATCACCAGGTCGGGCGAGCGCGTGGCCGCCTTGGCCAGGCCTTCCTCGGCGTTGGCGGCAAGCACCACCTCGTAGCCTTCGGCGCGCAGGCCGATGTCGAGGAATTTGCGGATCTGCGCCTCGTCGTCGATCACGAGCACGCAGGGTGCGGCGGCAGTCATCAGGGTGGCGTCGGCAGCGGCAGGGTGATGCGAATGGTGGTGCCGCCGCCATCGCCGGGCAAGGCCTCCACCGAACCGCCGTGCGCGCCGATCATGCCGCGGCAGATCGCCAGGCCCAGGCCGGTGCCCTGCGGCGCGCGGTCGCCGCGCGAGACCGAATAGAACATGTCGAAGATACGCGCGCGCTCGTCCTCGGGAATGCCGGGGCCGCGATCGACCACGTCGAGCACCAGCCGGTCGCCCTCGGTGCGCACCAGCACGCGCACCGCCTCGCCCGGCGGCGAGAAGCGCGCGGCGTTCTCCAGGATATTGAACAGGGCCTGCTCGATCAGTGCCGGGTGCACGTACAGCAGCAGGGTGCCGGCCGGCAGCATGGTGTCCACCTTCAGCTCGGGGAACAGCTTGTGCAGCCGCGTCACCGCGGCGGCGACGATCTCCGCCACGTCGGTCCAGTCGCGGTTGAGCTTGAGCGTGCCGTGGCCCAGCCGCGTCATGTCCAGCAGGTTCTGGATATAGCGGTCCAGGCGCTGGCCCTCGCCGAGGATGGCGTCGAGCAGTTCCTGGCGTTCCTGCGGCGGCAGCTGCTCGCCGTAGCTGGACAGCGTGCCGGCAGAACCGATCATCGAGGCCAGCGGCGAGCGCAGATCGTGCGAGACGGAGGAGAGCAGGGCATTGCGCAGCCGCTCGGTCTCGCCCTGCACGCGCGCGCCTTCCAGCTCGTCGGCGAGGCGTGCGCGCTCCAGCGCCTGGCCGATGTCCTGCACCATGGCCATGGCCAGGCTGCGCTGATCCGGCGAGAGATCGCGCTGCTCCGGCGCGAAACGCATCGCGGCGACGCCCAGCGGCCGGCTCTCGCTGCCCAGCGGCAGTACCCAGCATGGCGCGGCGTTGAGCGTGTCGGTATAGCGTCCCGCCGGCTCGGCGTGCTTCTCGCTCCAGTCGGCGGCGCCGAGGTCCTGCGCGGCCAGGCGGAAATCGCGCGGCGACACCGACGCCACCTGCAACACGCGGCCCGGATCGCGCATCAGGATCGCCGCATCGCAGCGCAGCGCGCGCGCCAGCGCGGCGGCGCCGACGTCGCGGATGCCGCTGGCGTCGGTGCTGGCGGTGAGGCGCTGGCCCAGCGCCAGCAGGGCGCGCGCCTGCGCGTGCGCCGCGCGCATCGACTCCACCTGGCTGGACAGCCGCGTGGCCAGCCGGCTGCATACCAGCGCGGCGACGAAGAACAGGCACACCGCCAGCACGTCGTCGACGTTGGCGATCATCAAGGTGTAGCGCGGCGGCGCGAAGAAGAAGTTGTAGCCGACGAAGCACAGCGTCGCCGTATACACCGCCACCGCCATGCGCGTGCGCACCGCCACGACCAGCACGGCGGTGAGGAAGATCAGCGCCAGGTTGGCGACCGACAGGTAGCGGTCGGCGATGAAGGCCAGCACGAAGGCCACCAGCGCGGCGAGGGTGGCGTAGAGATATTCGCCGCGCCGCCCGCGTCCGCCCGGCATGCGCAGCCGCAGGCGCGACTGCGCACGTTCCGTCGGCGTGGCGATGATGGTCAGTTCCAGGTGCGCGCCGCGGCGCAGCAGCTGCTGGGTCAGCGAGCGGCCGAGCATGCGCGCCAGCGGGCGCTCGCGCGTGCGGCCGAGCAGGATCTGGCCGACGCCTTCGCGATCGGCATGGGCAAGGATCTCGTCGGCGACGGCGTGGCCGCGCAGCACGATGGCGTCGCCGCCCAGGCGGCGCGCCAGGCGCATCGCCGCATCCAGCTGCTCGCGGCGCTTGTCGTCCAGACCGGCGCCGGTATCGACGAAGGCCACGCTCCACGGCGCGCCGCGGCGCTCGGCGATGCGGCGCGCCACGCGCACCAGGTATTCGCTCTGCCCATGCCCGTCGATCGCGGCCAGCACGCGCCGCCGCACCGGCATGGCGCCGCCGCGCGCCAGCATGTGGCCGCGCAGATCGCTGTCGACGTGGCCGGCGACGGTATCCACCGCCAGCTCGCGCAGTGCGGCGAGGTTGGTCGGCGAGAAGAACGCGTCCAATGCGGCCGCCGCCGTCTCCGGCACGTAGACCTTGCCCTGCTTCAGGCGCTGGATCAGCTCGCGCGGCGGCAGGTCGACCAGCACGATGTCACGCGCGCGGTCGAGGAAGGCGTCCGGCACGGTCTCGCGCACGGTGACGTTGGTGATGCGCCGCACCTGGTCGTTGAGGCTTTCCAGGTGCTGCACATTGAGCGCGCTGTACACCTCGATGCCGGCATCGAGCAGCTCGGCGATGTCCTGCCAGCGCCGCTCGTGGCGCCCGCCGGGCAGGTTGCGATGGGCCAGTTCGTCGACCAGGAGCACCGCCGGCTTGCGCGCCAGCGCGGCGTCCAGGTCGAACTCGGTGAAGTCGCGGCCGCGATATTCGACCTGGCGGCGCGGCAGCACTTCCAGGCCGTCGACCAGCGCCTCGGTCTCGGCGCGGCCATGCGTTTCCACCAGCCCGATCACCACGTCCACGCCCTGGCGCTTCAGCTCGCGCGCGGCGGACAGCATGGCGAAGGTCTTGCCTACGCCAGGCGCGGCACCGAGGAAGATCTTCAGGCGGCGGTGACGCTCCTCCTGCACGCTGTCGAGCAGCGCGTCGGCGCGCAGGTCCCTGGAGAGGTCGGACATGGAGGCAGTGATCCCTGCTGGATGGTGCGTAATGTAATGCGGAGGGCAAGGGAAAGGATGACCTGCCAGTTGGAACCCTTCTCCCACCGGGAGAAGGTGGCGGCAGCCGGATGAGGGTACGGCCGGAGCGGTGCACACCACTCTTGCCACTCCGCCCGTACCCTCACCCCAACCCCTCTCTCCCACGGGGACTACCTTCGGGTCGCCGAGGGAAGAGGGGCTACGTCGCTGGCGCCCCGCGCGCTACTGCTTTGGCAAAGCGTCCAACGCCAGGTTCAGCTGCAACACGTTGACCCGCGGCTCCCCCAGCACGCCGAACTGCCGACCGCTGGTGAACTGCGCCACCAGCTGCTGCAGCCTGGCCGCTTCCAGTCCGCGCGCCTTGGCCACGCGCAGCAACTGGTACTGCGCGGCGGCGGGGCTGATCTCCGGATCCAGGCCGCTGCCGGAGGCGGTGACCAGCTCCACCGGCACCGGCGCGGTGTTGCCCGGGTCGGCCGCACGCAGCGCGTCGATGCGCTGCCTGGCCGCGTCGGTCAGCGCCGGATTGGTCGGCCCCTGGTTGGACGGCGTCGACGAGGCGCCGTTGTTGGCCATCGGCGCGGTCGCCGACGGCCGTCCCCAGAAGTACTTCGGCTCGGTGAAGGACTGGCCGATCAGGCGGGAGCCGACCGCCTTGCCGTCCCGGCTCACCAGGCTGCCGTTGGCCTGCGCCGGGAACAGCAGCTGGGCAAGCCCCGTCGTGGCCAGCGGATACAGCAGGCCCAGGATCGCCGTCATCAGCACCAGCATGGCGAAGGAATTGAGTATCAGCCGTTTCATGCGCTTTGCCTCAGTAGTGCAGGATCGCGTCCATCAACGCGGTCATCTGGTAGTTGCGGCGGCCGCGGTCGTAGATGGGCTGGTCGTACGAGCGCTCGTAGCGGATTTCCGGGCGCAGCTCCAGGTCCTGCGACACCCAGTGCGTCAGTCCCAGCGTATGGCTGGAATAGCGCGTGGCGAAGCCGGTGCGCTGGCCTTGCAGGTCGCGGTAGTACTCGTTGCGGAACGAGAGCATGTTCTTCGGGTCGAGCTCGAAGTTGAGATAGTTGACGATGCCGTACGCGCCGGCCTGGCCGGGCGTGGTGGCCGAGCCCGGCACGCCGGGAATGCCGTCCTGGCCGTAGCCGGGAATATTGCGGCCATAGATGCGGTAGGCCTCGGTCAACATGTGCACGTCCTTGCTGAAGCGATGGCCCCAGGTGGTCACGTACATCTGGATGTTGTTGTAGTTGTAGTCCGACTTGTTCCAGTTGTTGATGCAGGGGTAGAGCATGTCGTTGTTGTCGGCCGATACCCAGCGCACGCAGGCCTGCAGCGAGGGACGCGCGGAGTGGTTCCACACCGCCACGTCATTGCCGCCATTGACACCCACCTGCACCGTCCACTGATCGCTGAGCTTGGTGGTGGTCATCACGCCCATCTGCGTATAGGGGTCGACCGTGTACAGGATGGAATGGGTCAGCAGGTAGTTGTTCGGCGAGAACTGCGCCTCGATATCCGGCAGCGACAGGTAACGGCCGACGCGCACGTTCATGCCCTGCGCCACCGACGGGAAATACACGTCCACGTAGAACAGCATCGGATCGACGCCGTAGGTCTTGCCTGGCAGCGGCTGGTCGGCGCGCGGGTTGTTCAGCAGCTGGTTGCTGAAGACGCCCTTCATGGTCGTGTAGTGGTAGTCGTAGCCGTACAGCAGGTCCAGGTGCACGCCCCAGTCGACATGGTCGGTCTGCACGGTGTCCGGCACGCGCTCGATGCGGAACAGGAACTGGTTGAACTCCACCCGGTTCGGACGCGTGGCATACGACAACGGATAATTGGTGTGGCTGGACGAGCTGATGTTGACCGACGGGTTGATCCAGCCGTACACCTCGAGGCGGTTGTCTTTCATCCAGTGGCCGAGCTTGGTGCAGGACAAAGCCTTTTCCAGTGGATACTGGCTGTTGAGGTTGGGCACGCCGATCGGATACGCCACGCCGCCAAGCTGCCATTCGGCCGAGGGAAACGGCGGCGCGTCGAACGGCGATGCCATTGCGCGGCGCGCCGGCGCCGGCGCATTCGGGTCGGCCGGCTGCGCGTCTTCGCGATAGGCCGCGGCCAGGCGGCTGAAGAAGCCGGCGGAGCAGTCCTCGCTGGAGACGACGGGAGCGCCCGGCGCGGGCCCCAGGTCCGAGGCGACGGCCTGGTCGGCCATGGCTTCGCCAGCCGGTGCCAGCGCGAGCAGAACCGCGAACGCGAGTACCTTCTTGTGTTGCATAAAGTCCTGTGAGAACCGGTCCGCGAGGACCGCCTTGTCTTGGTTGGAGAGAGTTGGAGCTCAGATGCCGGCGTAGCCGCCGAGCACGTAATCGTTCTGTTCGGGCGTCGCGGCCTCGTCGCTGCCGCGCACGCGTGTGCGGGCCGGCAGGGCGATCACCACATCGCAGGCGGCGTCATCGGCCGACAAGCGCAGTTCGACGCCATCGCGATCGGTATCGGGAAGAGACACGGAGAGTTTCAGGGTCTGCATGGATGTCACCTCGGAGGCGGTGTGCTCAGGCCAGGCCGAGCAGCACCAGAATCAGGTCGATCAGCTTGATGCCCAGGAACGGCACCGCGATACCGCCCAGCCCGTACACCAGCAGGTTGCGGCGCAGCAGCGCGCCCGCGCCCAGCGCGCGATACTTCACGCCCTTCAGCGCCAGCGGAATCAGGAACACGATGATCAGCGCGTTGAAGATCACCGCCGACAGGATCGCGCTCTGCGGCGTGGCCAGCTTCATCACGTTCAGCGCATTGAGCGCGGGGTAGGTGGTGGCGAACGCGGCCGGGATGATCGCGAAATACTTGGCGATGTCGTTGGCGATCGAGAACGTGGTCAGCGCGCCGCGCGTGATCAGCATCTGCTTGCCGATCTCCACCACCTCGATCAGCTTGGTCGGGTTGGAATCGAGGTCGACCATGTTGCCGGCTTCTTTCGCCGCCTGCGTGCCGGTGTTCATCGCCACCGCCACGTCGGCCTGGGCCAGCGCCGGCGCATCGTTGGTGCCGTCGCCGCACATCGCCACCAGGCGGTTCTCGGTCTGGATCTTGCGGATCAGCTTCAGCTTCGCTTCCGGCGTGGCCTCGGCGAGGAAGTCATCGACGCCGGCTTCGGCCGCGATGGCGGCGGCGGTGAGCGGATTGTCGCCGGTGATCATGATGGTCTTGATGCCCATCCGGCGCATTTCGGCGAAGCGCTCGCGGATGCCGCCCTTGACGATGTCCTTCAGCTCGATCACGCCGAGCGCGGTGCTGCCCTCGACCACGATCAGCGGGGTGGCGCCGCGGCGCGCGACGTCTTCCGCCATGCGCTTGACCAGCGGCGGCAGGTGGCTGCCGGCGGCGTCGAGATAACGCTCTACTGCATCGAGCGCACCCTTGCGGATGCGGCGCTCGCCGACGTCGACACCGCTCATGCGGGTCTGCGCGGTGAACGGTACGAACACCGCATGCGTATCTTCGATGTGACGCTCGCGCAGGCCGAAGCGCTCCTTGGCCAGCACCACCACGCTGCGGCCCTCCGGCGTTTCGTCGGCCAGCGAGGCGAGCTGCGCGGCGTCGGCCAGGATCGCTTCCTCCACGCCCGGCGCCGGCATGAAGGCCACCGCCTGGCGGTTGCCCAGGGTGATGGTGCCGGTCTTGTCCAGCAGCAGCACGTCGACGTCGCCGGCCGCTTCCACCGCGCGGCCGGAGGTGGCGATCACGTTGGCGCGGATCATGCGGTCCATGCCGGCGATGCCGATGGCCGAGAGCAGGGCACCGATGGTGGTCGGGATCAGGCATACCAGCAGGGCGATCAGCACGGTGAGCGTGATCGGGTTGCCGTGGCCGCTGGCCTGCACGCTGTAGATCGAATACGGCAGCAGGGTGGCGCAGGCCAGCAAGAAGATCAGGGTGAACTTGGCCAGCATGATGGTCAGCGCGATCTCGTTCGGCGTCTTGCGCCGCGCGGCGCCTTCGACCATCGCGATCATGCGGTCCAGGAAGCTCTCGCCCGGGTTGGCGGTGATGCGCACCACCAGCCAGTCCGACAGCACGCGGGTGCCGCCGGTGACCGCGCTGCGGTCGCCGCCGGATTCGCGGATCACCGGCGCGGATTCGCCGGTGATCGCGCTCTCGTCGACGCTGGCGGCGCCGACGACCACTTCGCCGTCGCCGGGCAGCTGCTCGCCGGCGTCGACCAGCACGTGGTCGCCGGTGCGCAGCTCGCTGGAGGGGACGAAGCTCACCGCCGCGTCGCGCTGCGGCGCGGCCAGCTTCTTGGCGATCACGTCCTTGCGCGTGCCGCGCAGCGCGGCGGCCTGCGCCTTGCCGCGGCCTTCGGCCAGCGCCTCGGCGAAGTTGGCGAACAGCAGGGTGAACCACAGCCACACCGTCACCCAGAAGATGAAGCCGGTCGGCGCCTCGCCGTGCCCGGACAGCGCCTGGCCCCACAACAGGGTGGTCAGCACGCTGCACACGAACACCACGAACATCACCGGGTTGCGGAACTGCTGGCGCGGCGACAGTTTGCGGAACGAGTCCGCGATGGCCTTGAGGATCAGGTTGCGGTCGAAGCTGCGTACCGCGTGCGTATGCGAGGTCATGGAACGAAAGTCCCTGGAATTCAGTGGGCCGAGATCAGGAATTCGGCGATCGGGCCGAGCGCGAGCGCGGGCAGGAAGGTCAGTGCGCCCACCACGATCACCACGCAGGCCAGCAGCGTGACGAACAGCGGCGTATGCGTGGGCAGGGTGCCCGCCGAGGGCGGCACGTGGCGCTTGGCGGCCAGCGAGCCGGCCATGGCCAGCATCGCGATGGCCAGCGGGAAGCGGGCGATGAACATGCACAGGCCGGTCAGCACGTTCCAGAACGGGGTGTTGGCGGAGAGGCCGCCGAACGCGCTGCCGTTGTTGTTCGAGGCGGAGGTCACCGCGTACAGGATCTCGCTGAAGCCATGCGCGCCCGGGTTGGCCACGCCCGCCACGCCGGCCGGCGCCATCACCGCGACCGCCGTGCCCACCACCACCAGCGCGCAGGGAATCAGCACGGCCAGGCTGGCCATCTTCATCTCGTGCGCTTCGATCTTCTTGCCCAGGTATTCCGGCGTGCGGCCCACCATCAGGCCGGCGATGAACACCGCCACCACCGCGAAGGCGAGCATGCCGTACAGGCCTGAGCCGACGCCGCCGAAGATCACCTCGCCCAGCTGCATCAGCCACATCGGCACCAGGCCGCCCAGCGGGGTGAGCGAGTCGTGCGCGTTGTTCACCGCGCCGCAGGAGGCGGCCGTGGTGATGGCGGTGAACAGGCCGCTGGCGGCGATGCCGAAGCGGGTTTCCTTGCCTTCCATATTGCCGCCGGACTGCAGTGCGCTGGCCTGCTGGTCGACGCCTAAGCCGTGCAGCGCCGGGTTGCCGGCCTGCTCGGCGGCGACCGCGCCGATCGCCAGCGGCACGAAGATCAACAGCATGGTGGCGAGGATCGCCCAGCCCTGGCGGCGGTCGCCGACCAGCACGCCGAAGGTGTAGCAGAGGCCGCCGGGGATCAGGAAGATCGCCAGCATCTCCAGGAAGTTGGCAAACGGCGTCGGGTTCTCGTACGGGTGCGCCGAGTTGGCATTGAAGAAGCCGCCGCCGTTGGTGCCCAGTTGCTTGATCGCGATCTGCGAGGCGGCCGGGCCCATCGGCAGGGTCTGCACCGTCGCCGGCGACTCCTTGGTCAGCGGATTGCCCTTGGCATCCTTCAGCGGATTGCCCTTGGCATCCTTCAGCGGATTGCCGTCGGCGTCTTTCAGCTGCTCGACCTGGGTGATGTGCTGGGTCAGCGGCACGTCGACATAGGGCTTGAGGTTCTGCACCACGCCCTGCGAGACCAGCAGCAGGCTGAGGATCAGCGAGAACGGCAGCAGGATGTACAGCGTGCTGCGCGTCAGGTCGACCCAGAAGTTGCCGATCGACAGCGAGCTGCGCCGCGAGAAGCCGCGCACCACCGCCACCAGCACCGCGATGCCGGTGGCCGCCGAGAGAAAGTTCTGCACCGCCAGGCCCAGCATCTGGGTCAGGTAGCTCATCGTGCTTTCGCCGCCGTAGCCCTGCCAGTTGGTGTTGCTGGCGAAGCTGATCGCGGTGTTGATCGCCGAGTCCGGCGTCACCGCGCCGAAATGCTGCGGATTGAGCGGCAGCCACTGCTGCACGCGCTGTAGCAGGTACACGGCCAGCAGGCCGAGCATGTTGAACACCAGCATGGCGATGGCGTAGCGGCGCCAGCCCATGTCCTCGTCGGCGCGGATGCCGCAGAGGCGATACAGCAGGCGCTCGACCGGCGCGCCGAAGCGCGTCACCCGGTTGGGCGCGTCGGCGAAGACCTGGGCCATGTAGCTGCCGACCGGCTTGATCAGCAGCAACAGCACGACCAGGAAAACGGCGACCTGGATAAAGTCATTGGTGGTCATTCGAACCACTCCGGCTTGAGCAGGGCCACGCACAGGTAGCCGAGCAGGGCTACCGCGATCACGGCGGCCACGGCGTAGAAGAAAGTCATGGGGAAAATCCCGCTAAGGCGCGTCGGGAGGAGCCGCGGAAACCGCGGCGGTCAGGGGCGTCGGCCGAGCCGGTCGCAGATCAGCAGGAAGCCGATCGTGACGGCGAACAGCACGAACGAGAACAGCAGATAGAGAGCGTCCATGGCGAACGAAGTACCGGCAATGCAACGGTGCGCATTGTCGGAACTCGGGTATAAGAAAGGGGTAGCGAATCGCGGGCGGGGCGTATAGAACGCGTAAAATTTCGTGGAAACTTTCGCGCCACGCCGGAGTCCGACCACCGTCCCCGGTCCCGGCCTGGAAGGCCGCCCGCCCCTCCCCCGGAGCTTCGAACGTATGCGCCTGGTCTCGCTTGCCCTTTGCCTGGCGCTGTGCGCCGCCGCCCCCGCCTTCGCACAGGAAGCACCGCCCGCACCGGCGCCTGCCGCCTCGGTGACCAACCTGGAATCGGTGGTGGTCAGCGGGGTGGTGCCCGGACCCGGCCTGTGGAAGGTGAGCAAGGGCGATCACGTGATGTACGTGCTCGGCACCTTGTCGCCGCTGCCGGAACACATGCAGTGGAAGACCGACGAAGTGGAGGGCGTGATCGCCGCCTCGCAAGAAGTGCTGTCTTCCCCCTCGGTATCGATCAAGCCGAAGGCGAGCTTTTTCGGAAAACTATTCCTGCTGCCTTCGTTGATCGGCGCGCGCAAGAACCCGGATGGCGTCACCCTGCAGCAGGCAGTGCCGGCGGACCAGTACGCACGCTGGACGGTGCTCAAGCAGAAGTACATCGGCAACGATCGCGGTATCGAAAGCTGGCGCCCGATCTTCGCGGCGGTCGAGTTGTACGAGAAGGCGGTCAAGCGCAGCGGCCTCAATGCCTCCGGCGGCGTCAAGGACATGGTCCGCGAGCTGGCCAGGAAGCATGGTGTGAAGGTCAGCGCGACGCGCTACGAGATGGTGATCGAGGAGCCGCGCGCGGCGCTGAAGATCTTCAAGACCTCCTCGATGGAGGACCAGCAGTGCTTCAGCCAGACGCTGGACACGGTGGAGCACGGATTGGGCAACGTCACCGCACGAGCGAATGCCTGGGCGGTCGGCGACATCGAGGCCCTGCGCGGCTTGCCGATGAACGATCAGCGCGAGGCCTGCATCGAGGCGATCACCGGTGCGGGGTTTGCGGAGAAGCTCGGCTTGAAGGACGTGCCGGGGAAGGTCGAGGCGACCTGGATGGCGGCGGTGGATCGCGCGGTGGGCGCGAATGCGCAGACCTTTGCGTTGTTGCCGATGGAGGAGGTGTTGTCGCCGAAGGGGTTGCTGGCGAAGTTGAAAGCCCGCGGCTATACCGTTACGGCGCCGGATGAGGAAGAGTCGACACCTTAGGCCCGCGCAGGTTGGGGTTCGCCTGCGGCTCACCCCAGCCTACGTAATGACTCGCGTCTCCCCCGGCGCCAACCCATCCAGCGCATAACCCCCCACACTCACCCGTATCAACCGCAACGTCGGAAACCCCGCCGCCGCAGTCATCCGCCGCACCTGCCGGTTGCGCCCTTCGCGCAGGGTCACCGTGATCCAGCTGGTCGGGATGTTCTTGCGGAAGCGCACCGGCGGGTCGCGCGGCCACAGCCACGCCGGCTCGAGCGCATGCTCGACACCGGCCGGCAAGGTCGGCCCATCGTTGAGTGCCACGCCACGCCGCAGCTGTGCCACTGCCTCGTCGGTGATCGCCCCATCCACCTGCACCAGGTACGTCTTCGGCTGCTTGTGTCGCGGATCGGTCAGCTGGTGCGCAAGCCTGCCGTCATCGGTGAGCAGCAACAAGCCTTCGCTGTCGTAGTCGAGCCGCCCCGCCGGATACACCTCTTTCTGGCGCACGAACTCGGCCAGCGTCCGCTTGTCCCCCTCGGGACTGAACTGGCACAGCACATTGAACGGCTTGTTGAGCGCCAGCAGCATGCGCCGCGCTCAATGCGCGGCGGTCTGCGCCGGGGCGTCCGGTTTGACGAAGCGCAGCGTCATGCGGTCGGACTCGCCGATCGCCAGGTACCTGGCCTTGTCCTGTTCGCCGAGCGTGAGCGTCGGCGGCAGCGTCCACACGCCCTTGGGATAGTCCTTGGTGTCCTTCGGGTTGGCGTTGACCTCGCTCTGCGCTTCGAGCTTGAAGCCGGCGTCGGTGGCGAGCTTGATCACGAAAGGCGTGGGCAGGTAGCCGCTTTCCTTGATGTCTTCCAGCTTGGCGCCATCGGCGGCCCGATGATCGACCACGCCGAGCACGCCGCCGGGGCGCAGCGCGGTGTAGAAGGCCTTGAACATGGCGGGGGCACTGTTGTCCCCGATCCAGTTATGCACGTTGCGGAAGGTCAGCACCATGTCCGCCTGGCCGGCCGGGCCGAACGACGGCGCCTTGGGGTCGTACTCGACGATCTGCGCCTTGCCGTAGTGCTCCGGGTCGGCCGCGAACTTCGCGCGCAGGCCGCCGTCGCCGGCTTCGTTGCCGGATTTCTTCACCGCGGCGGTGTAGCTGCCGTTGTCCTTCAGCAGCGGTGCGAGGATCTCGGTGTACCAGCCGCCGCCGGGGGTGATCTCGATCACCTTCAGGTCCGGGCGGACGCCGAAGAACTGCAGCGTGCCCTTGGGATGGCGGTAGATATCGCGTGCCCGGTTCTTCTCCGAGCGCCAGCTGCCGGCCAGCACGTTGTCCAGCTGGGATGCGGTGAAGTCGTTGGCGCTGGTGGGCGGCACCAGGCCGCCGGCCGGCTGGTCCTGCTGCGCGTCCAGGGCGGCGGCGGGCATGGAATTGCCGGTGCAGGCCGCGAGCAGGGCGACGGCGAGCACGGGAGCGAAATGGCGGATCGTCGGCATGGGGGAGTTTCCGTATGGTGCCTGTTGGAGGCTAGCACGCGTTTTCGTGCCGGCCATGTATACGTTTGGTCGATGGACAGTGAGTGCGATGTGTAGCTAGGCGGGTTTCAAAAGCGGCCGATTCAGAACGGCCGCGGGCATACCGACTGCAGCCCGTCGATGTGCTCGTGCAGGTCCGGCGCGATGCCCTGCCACATCGGGTCGAGGATGAAGTCGATGCCCTCGTAGCGCGCCAGCTTGGCGGCCGGGATGAAGTCGGCGTCGCCCGCGACCAGCACGATCTGGTCCACCAGCTTCTTGTAGGTGAGTGCGGCGATGTCGATGCCGATCTTCATGTCGACCTGGGTCTGGCGCATGTCCGGCTCGAAATGCTCGTCGCCCAGCTCGTCCCAGTGCAGGGCGCCGTCGCGCAGCTGCTGGTAGGTCTGGTGCTTGAGCTTCCACTCGCCGCGCTCGGCCAGCCGGCCCAGGCGCAGCGCCATCTTGCGCTGGCGGCGCAACTGGTCGTGCAGGTCGCGGCGGAACGCGGCCGCGCCGGTGCGCGAGAAGTCGTAGCTGTCGCCGCTGATCGGGCGCACGAAGCTCTTTTCCAGCGGCGGGCAGTCGTAGAAGAAGATGCGGTACAGCGCCTCGCGCGGACGGTCCAGCGCCTTGAGGTGCTCCAGCGCCATGCCGAACACAGTCTTGGCCACGGTGCGTGCGTCATTGGCGTCGCGCTCGCCCCACACTTTGCGGTAGCGCGCAAGAAAGAACGCGCCGTCGACGAGGATGGCGGTGCTGGGCATGGGAAATCCTTGAATCCGGGGGTGCGGGGACGCTCAAAAAAACGCCGGCCCCTAGCGGCCGGCGCGTGCATTCTAAGGCAAGCTGCGGCGCGGCTTCATCCGGCGACGGCGCGCCGGCCGGCGGCGTCGGCCAGGCCGCGCGCATAAGCCTCGGCTTCGCAGCGGATCCAGTCGCGGAAGATGCGCAGGCCCTCGTGCTCCAGCGAGCGCGGCGGATAGACCAGGTAATACGCCTCGGTGATCGGCATGTAGCGCTCGCCCAGCACGTGCAGCAGGCCGGCTTCGACCAGCGGCCGCGCGGTGACCATGCGGCCCAGCGCGACGCCCATGCCTTCCAGCGCGCCGCGCTGCAAGGCGTCGGTGGTGTCGAACTGCGCCACGTAGCGGCGCGGCGGCGTGCCGCCGAACTGTTCGAACCAGTCGCGCCAGCGATTGCCCGGATCGCCCAGCAGGGGCCAGGCGCCAAGGTCGTCCGGATCGGTGCCGCGCATGCGTTCCAGCAGGGCAGTGGAAGCGACCGGCGCGATCCATTCGCCGAACAGATGTTCGCTCTCGACGCCGTCCCATGCGCCGCGGCCGTAGCGCACCGCGGCGTCGACCGCATCGCGCTCGAAATCCACCAGCAGCGCGCTCGATTGCAGGTTGAGCTCCAGCTCCGGGTGCGCCGCCACCAGCCGCGCCAGGCGCGGCACCAGCCAACTGCTCATCACGCCGGGGCTGGCGCTGAGCGTGAGCGCTTCCTCGCGGCGGCAGCGATACGTGGTCATCGCCCGGTCGAGGCCTTCGAAGTGATGCCCCACCGCTTCCAGCAGGCGGCGGCCTTCGGCGGTCAGCTGCACGCCGCGCGGGCCGCGATCGAACAGGCGCCGCTCCAGGCGCTGTTCCAGCTGGCGGATCTGGTGGCTGAGCGCGCTGACGGTGAGGTTGGCCTGCTCCGCGGCACGCGACAGATTGCCCAGCCGCGCGGCGCTGACGAACTGCTGCAGAAGGTCGAGCGAGATTCGAGGCATCTTGAATATCCCTCAAGGCTGGCTTGCGAATATATCGCTTTGTCGGGCCATGGCGGCTGTCTATCTTGAGCGGGCCGCTAGATGGCGGCGCACCCGGGAGGCCTCTCATGCGCTCGATCTGGACCGACCTGCTGTTCTTGCACGGCCACGTCGCCGACGTGACGCTGGCGCGGCGCCTGGCCGCCGAGCCCGAGCTTGGGAGCAAGCCGGAGCGACGTTCGCTGCACAAGCAGGAAGCGGCGCGCCCGGCGCGTCTGGAAGCCTCGCGGATCCCCCCGTGCGGCGGCGGGGCGTGCAGTCCGACCTGAGGCGTCGACTTGAATTGGCGCGCAGGTAGCGGCACGTTTCCTGGACAAGTCGCCGGCAACGCCGGCGCTTCCCCATCCCAAGCCAAGGAAACGCCGCCATGCAACACCGCCGCCTCGGCCGTTCTGACCTGTCCATCGCCCCGCTGGCCTTCGGCGGCAATGTGTTCGGCTGGAGCGTCGACGAAAAGCGCTCGTTCGAGCTGCTGGACCAGTTCGTCGACGCCGGCTTCAACCTGATCGATACCGCCGACGTGTATTCCGCCTGGGCGCCGGGCAACCGCGGCGGCGAGTCGGAAACCATCATCGGCAAGTGGTTGAAACAAAGCGGCAAGCGCGACCGCGTATTGGTCGCCACCAAGGTGGCCAAGTGGGTGGAGCACAAGGGCCTGGCGCCGCTGAACATCCAGCAGGCGGTGGAGGGCTCGCTCAAGCGCCTGCAGACCGATCATATCGACCTGTACCAGGCGCACGAAGACGATGCGAACGTGCCGCTGCACGAGACCCTCGGCGCATTCGCGCGGCTGATCGAGCAGGGCAAGGTGCGGGTGATCGGCGCGTCCAACTACGGCGCGGACCGTTTCGCCGAGGCGCTGGACGTGTCCGCCCGTCACAACCTGCCCCGCTACGAGAGCCTGCAGCCGGAATACAACCTGATGGTGCGCGGCGACTACGAGAAGTACCTGGAGCCGCTGGTGACGAAGGAGCAGGTCGGCGTGATCAATTACTACGCGCTGGCCAGCGGCTTCCTGAGCGGCAAGTACCGCAGCGAGACGGACCTGGGCAAGAGCGCGGCGCGCGCGGCGGCGGTGCGGAAGTTCCTCAATCCGCGCGGCATGGGTGTGCTGGCGGCGCTGGACGATGTGGCGAAAACGCACCGCGCCACGCCTTCGCAGGTGGCGCTGGCCTGGCTGATGGCGCGGCCGAGCATCACGGCGCCGATCGCCAGTGCGACGAGTGCGGAGCAGCTCAATGACTTGATCGGCGCGGCGCGGCTGCAGTTGAGCGCGACGGAGATCGCGCAGCTGGATGCGGCGAGCGCATAACCGCGAGATGTCCGGCGTAGGTTGGGGTTCGCCTTCGGCTCACCCCAACCTACGCCAGCATTTTCTACAGGCCGAAGAATTTCTCGGCCGTCGCCGTGCTGTTCGCCGCGGTGACCTCCACCGGCTCCCCACGATCCCGCGCGATCTCATAGCAGATATGCCGCAGGTACATCGGCTCGTTGCGCCGATGGCTGGGCTGCGGCTTGACCGTGCGCGGCAATAGATACGGCGCATCCGTCTCGATCATCAGGCGGTCGGCGGGAATTTCCTTCACCAGCTCGCGCAGATGAGTGCCGCGGCGTTCGTCGCAGATCCAGCCGGTGATGCCGATATGGCAGTCCAGCGCCAGGTAATCGCGCAGCGCCGCACCGGTGTCGGTGAAGCAGTGCACCACCGCCGCCGGTACCCGGTCGCGATAGCGGCGCAGCAAGGCGAGGAAATCCTCATGCGCGTCGCGCTGATGCAGGAACAGCGGCTTGCCAAGGTCGGCGGCGATGCGCAGCTGGCGCTCGAACGCGTCCAGCTGCACCTCGCGCGGCGAGTAGTTGCGGTGATAGTCCAGGCCGGTCTCGCCGACCGCGCGCATTTCCGGCTGGGTGTGCAGCTCGCGCAGCAGTGCGTCGGTGGCCTCGTCGTAGTCCACCGCGTGGTGCGGGTGCACGCCCGCGGTGGCGTACAGCTCGCCGGGATGGCGGCGCGCCAGTTCCAGCGCATGGACGCTGGCCTCGCGCGAGGCGCCGGTGACCACCATGCGGGTGACGCCGTGCTCGCGGGCACGCGCCAGCACCTCGTCGAAGTCGTGGCGGAAGGATTCGTGGGTGAGGTTGGCGCCGATGTCGAGCAGGTGCATGGATCCGGAAGCGTCGCAAAAGAACGCATTGTCCCTGAGGGCCGCGATCGGGGCAAAAGGCGGCGAATCGCACGGCAGGAGTGGCTTCTGACCCCCGAAGGCGGTGCGGACGGATCCCGGAGGGTGCGAAAAATTCCTATGAACTTACGTGCGCCGTCGACATTTCCTTCGGATTTGTCTTGTTAGCGTGAACCCGGGTCCACCAGTTCCGGCGGACCCGCTCATTGATCGGGGGAGGAGTCGGGCCAAGTGGCCCGGCGGACGGGTCGCGCTCTGGGGAGGGCGCGCCGGCCGGCAATCCTGGAGCACCCCCGCTCAATCCATCCAGACCATAGAGGGAGTTCGAATGAATCGTTCGCATGTGAAGCTGCTGGCCGCCTCGCTGATGCTGGCCCTGGGCCTGCCCACCGCCGCCATCGCCGCCGATGACATCGCCGGCAACACCCGCTTCGATCTGAGCTCGGTGCAAGACAACGCTACCTATGACCGCTTCGTCGTCGTCTACCGCGACGGCAGCACCGAGCGCGGCAGCTCCGCCGCCGCGGTGCAGGCGATGTCGGCCGCGGCCGGCAAGGCCAGGCTTACCGACGCCGTGCAGTTCGGCGGCCGCGCCCTGGGCCTCAACTACAAGCGCAAGCTGGCCAGCGGCGGCGACCTGGTCACCACCTCGCGCCGCCTGAACGCGGCCGAGGCCCGCCAGTTCGTGCAGCAGATCGCCGCCGACCCGGCGGTGGAATTCGTGCAGCCGGATTATCTGCGCCAGGCGCTGGACAAGCCGAGCAAGGTGGTACTGCCGCAGGGCGCGGCCACCTTCACCACGCCGAACGACCAGTACTTCGCCGGCTACCAGTGGGATTACCTCGCCGCCGGCGGCGCGGCCTTCGCCGATGCCAGCCTGGGCACCAACGTGGCCAACTGGGGCGGCGCCAACATCAAGCAGGCGTGGACCCTGGCCGACGGCACCGGCGTGGTGATCGCCAGCCTCGACACCGGCGTCACCAACCATCCGGACCTGGACCTGACCCTGGCCAACGCCGGCTACGACTTCACCAGCACCGCGCTGGTCTCCGGTCGCAGCGCCGACGGCCGCGCCGCCGGCGGCTGGGACCTGGGCGACTGGACCACCGGAAGCAAGTACCTCGCCACCAACGGCGGTTGCGTGGATTCCAGCCATCCGGCCGAGGACAGCAGCTGGCACGGCACTCACGTGTTCGGCACCGCCGGCGGCGAGAAGACCAACAACACCACCGGCATGGTCGGTACGGCCTTCGGCGCCAAGGTGTTGCCGGTGCGCGTGCTGGGTCATTGCGGCGGCTACGACAGCGATATCGCCGACGCCATCACCTGGGCCTCGGGCGGCCACGTCAACGGCGTGCCGGACAATGCCAACCCGGCCAAGGTGATCAGCATGAGCCTGGGCGGCAGCGGTACCTGCACCTCCAGCAGCGTGACCGGCCAGGCGATCAGCGGCGCGATCAGCCGCGGCGCCACTGTGGTGGTGGCGGCGGGCAACAGCAACGCCAACGTGTCCGGCTTCTCGCCGGCCAGCTGCCCCGGCGTGGTCGCCGTGGCCGCCACCGGCATCACCAGCCGCCGCGCGTACTACTCCAACTACGGCAAGGGCATCACCCTGGCCGCGCCGGGCGGCGGCGTCTACGCCAACGACGGTTCCAGCGGCTCGCAGGCGACCACGGGCTTCATCTGGTCGACCATCGACTCCGGCACCACCACGCCGTCCGGTTCCACCTATGGCGGCATGGCCGGCACTTCGCAGGCCACCCCGCACGTGGCCGGCGCAGTGGCGCTGATGCAGAGCTATCGCCTTGCGCTGGGCAAGTCGCTGCTGAGCTCGACGCAGATCACCTCGCTGCTGAAGTCCTCGGCGAGCGCGCCGCACGTCGCGGCCAGCGGCAGCAAGCCGATCGGCGCGGGCATCCTCAATGCCTACGCGGCGGTGCAGGCGGCGGGGGCGCAGCCTTGAGCTGAGCTCGCGGCATCAGCTTGCACCACGAAGGCCGGCGCGGGATGCGCCGGCCTTTTTTTTGCCTGTCGTTTTTTTTCGACGGAGTGGGTGCCGTTTGTCGCCAACGGGTTTCGTATGCGGTGAATGCTTAGGGAGTCGTCCGAATGTCGGCGACTTGTGAAGGCGATGACCGGCAGCCGATGCCAACATGACTCACGCCATGCTCGTTCCGGCCGAGCGCAAAACCTCCCGCGGCAACCAGCATCGGCCAACCATTTCATCTTCATGCCGATGGCTCCGCCATCGGCGGGGAGGTGTGCGCATTCGGCGCGGGCCATCGGCGAATCCATGGCCAGGGCGCTGCACCGAGAGGAGTACGCGGCATTGAAAAACAGGAACTGCATCCAGGCGCTGGGCCTGCTGCTGACGGCCATGCTCGCCACGGCCAGCATGGCAGGCGATGGCCCGTCGTTGGCGGCATCGACAGTGGCGGCGCAGGGCCACCAGCTCGTCTTTCGCGATCCGCTCACCGGCGAGGTCCGCGAACCCACCGCGGCGGAGCAGGCGAAATTATCGAGCATGATCGAGCAACAACGCGCAATCCGTCCCCGCTCAGCCGCTACCGGCGCGCAGGACGATGCGAGCTTCCGCTGGCGCACCGTGCGCCTGGAGGACGGCACCGAAGCCCACCTGGCGCCCACGCCGGAGCAATTTCACAGCTCGCTGGTGGTCGAACGCGGTGCCGACGGCAAGTTCCACGAACGGCATGCAAGCCCGGTGGTGCCGGTTGCGCAGGAGCCCGTGCCGTGAGCCGTCAAAAGCCATGGTGCGCAATGTTGGTGGCCGGGATGGCATGCGCGAGCGCCGCGGTGGCCGCCGATTTCCGCTTGAACAATCTCGACGCGGGCACTGGCAAAGGGCTGGACGATCCGACGCCGGCCGAGCCCGTTGGCGGCAATCCGGGGCGTACCCGCGGCGAGCAGGCGCACATCGCTTTCGAATTTGCCGCTTCGCTGTGGGGCGCTGTGCTCAGGAGTCGGGTGCCAATTACCATCGATGCGACCTTCAAGAGGCTGGCGTGCGACGTCAACACAGCCGCATTGGGGTCTGCCGGAGCTATCAGTTCGGTGTATTTCAATCCTGGACAGCAGCCGCCCGATGCTCAACCTAATACCCTGTATCACATTGCACTTGCCAGCGCGCTCAGAGGCTCGGACATAAACTTTGCCCAGTCCGAAATAAAAGCGGAATTTAACTCCGATATCGGTACGCCCGGTTGCCTTGAGGGGGATCAGTGGTATTTCGGCTTGGATGGCAAGGCGGCTGGGAAGCGCAACTTTCTTCACACCTTGTTGCACGAGTTCGCGCATGGCCTCGGCTTCACGACGTTCACCAATCGGACCACGGGTCGATTACCTGTCGCCAACGACGGAACGGTGCTCGGCGACATCTATGCCGGCAATGTCTTCGACCACGCCCAGGGCAAGTGGTGGTACGAGATGACCAATGCCCAGCGCCTGAGCGCCATGACGAGCGAAGGCAATCTCGTTTTCGCCGGCTCGCATGTCAGCGCAGACGCGTCGCGCGCGCTGAATGCCTACAAGTCGTTATATGTGACGGCTCCCGCCTCACTGGCCGGCGAGTATGGGTACTACTGGGTAAATAATACCGCCGATATCAGCGGTGCCGTGATACGCGCCGCGACAGGCGCCAATGCGGAAGCCTGCACCGAGCTGGACAATGCGGCCGCAGTGGCTGGCCATATCGTCATGATTGACTTCGGCGCCAACTGTTCCATTGACACCAAGCTGCGCTTTGCGCTGGCGGCGCGCGCAACTGGCGTGATCATTGTCGATGATCGCGTCGCTTCGGAAGTCCCGCTAACCGTCACGGGCGGCTTGCCGGTCGTTGCGGTATCGAAGGCTGACGGCGACTGGTTCAAGGCGAATATCGAAGGCTTGCGCATCGAAATCCGCCTGGTGCGTTCCGGCATGGACTCCTATGGCAATGTGAAGCTCTTTGCGCCCAGGACCTTTGTGCCAGGCACGTCTTTCGTGCATTTCGATACCAGTCTTTGGCCCACGCCGCTGATGACGCCGTATGACCCGCGCGGCGAGGGACGAGATCACCTCAATCTCGACCTGACGCCATCGCTGTTTCAGGACGAAGGCTGGCGTGTCAATGCCGGCAGCCAGTTGCTGGGGCTATGCGATACCGGCGTGCCGACCTGGGTGCCCGGCGGCGCGATCGTCGGTGCCAACATCGTGGCGACGGCGAAGCTGCTCGCGGGAACGTCAGCCACGGCAGGCGATTACGCGACGGCGATGCGTGAATACGCGAACAAACTTGCGAAGGATCAATGGCTGACAGCAGCGCAGGCCAGCAGTCTCGATACATGCCTCAGCGATACGGAACTGGCCAAGCAGTACGCAAGCTGGCGCAAGGGCGGCAGCGGCGGTCCCGTGGTGACTGAGCTGGACAGCCGTGAGGTCGCGCCGAAGCAAGCCGGTGCGTTGGGCAGCGAAAGCATCTATCGGATCACGGTGCCGGCCGGCGTCCGCGCGCTGAACATCCGCACCTTCGGCGGTACCGGCGACGTGTCGCTGCTGGTGAAGATGGGCGGCGAGCCGACGACATCGAGCTATCACTACCGTTCGGCGCATCCGTTCAACAGCGAGAGCGTCGTCGTCGCGCGTCCCGCGGCCGGTGCGTATTTCATCAAGGTGGTGGGCGTCAGCGCCTATGCCGGCGTGACCGTACAGGCCACCTATCTTCAATGACAACCATGCCGCTCCGGTCTCGCCAGCCGGACGGCTGGCGTGTAGCCGCGGGATGGCGTGCGCCTCGATAGCAGGAGTTCTATGCGATGAACAAATTCCATGGCGACATCCGGCGCGCATCGCTGCATGGCCTGTGTCTTTCGGCTTTGGCGGCCGGGCTGGCGCTGGGCGGAAGCACCGCCGCCGTGGCGCAGACCGCGCCGACCGGCACCACGACCAGCGGCAATGGCGCGGCGGCTAATGGTGATCGCGCTACGGCGGTGGGCGACAAGGCCCTTGCCGACCAGGCGAACAGCACTGCCACCGGCGCCAACAGTCAGGCGCTGGGGACCGGCGCCAGCGCCTACGGTGTCAACAGCATCGCAGGAGGGGCCGAGAGCGTGGCGGTGGGCTATGCCAGTTACGCCGATGGCGCGAACAGCAGCGCGTTGGGTGCCAATGCCAATGCCTTCGGCATCGGAGCGACAGCACTTGGCAGCGGAGCGAACACCAATGCCGACTATGCGATAGCCGCCGGTTATGCCGCCGCCGCATCCGGCGTGAGCAGTGCGGCCTACGGCGCGAATGCGATCGCCTCCGGCGGTGGCAGCGTGGCCGTGGGCTCGTACGCCAGGGCCGAAGGCTTGTACGCCGCAGCCTATGGTCCCAGCGCGACAGCGAACGGTTCGTACGGCACCGCCTTGGGCGCTTGGGCCAACGCCGGCGGGGAGCAGTCGCTGGCCGTCGGCTATGGAGCCGTGGCTTCCGGCGCGGCGAGCATGGCCTTCGGCGCAAACGCCAATGCCAGCGGCGTCGGCAGCATCGCGCTAGGCGCCGGCGCCCAGGCGACCCGCGACAATGTGGTGTCGGTGGGACGTGCCGGCGCCGAACGGCAGATCACCCACCTGGCGGCGGGCACCGAGGCCACCGATGCGGTCAATCTGGGCCAGGTCCGGAGCGCCATCGGCCTGCTCGACGGTTCGGTGAACAGTGGGATCGGTGACCTCAATAACCGTATCGCCGAACTGGATCGGCGCCTGGCCAGCGGTGCGCCAGCCGCTGACAGCAGCCAGGTGCAGGAAGCGCTCACCACCGCCAAGAATTATGCCGACGCCGGCGATAGGCAAACGCTGACCCAGTCCAAGGCCTATACCGACCAGAAACTCAGCGGCCTCGCCAGCCGCGGTGATCTCGATGCGTTGCGGCAGCGCGTCAACGACCAGTTCAATACCCTCGATACGCGCATCAACCGGGTTGGTGCGATCGGCATCGCCATGTCGCTGATGGCATCCAGCACGCACGGTTTCGACGGCGACAGCCTGGGCGTCGCCGTGGGCGGCTATCGCAGCCAGGCGGCGCTGTCGGTCGGTTTCTCGCGGCAACTTACCTCGCGGGCGCGGCTGACCTTCGGCACGGCGATCGCCGGCGGCGGCGAAACCGCCGGAGGCGTCGGCCTGGGCGTGGGTCTGTGAAGCTTGGGGAGGGGTAAGGCATGGTCCGGTAGGAGTTCCATGCCTGTGGCAGGGGCGAAGGGTGCGGGTGCTCCGACCCTTCGCCCCGGTGCCCGCTGGCCCAATAAGACAGAGATTTTTGCCTTTTTCTTACGACATCTCAGTGCCGCAGGCGCATGCTCGCCACTGCCACGAAGGTTGTGTTAACAATGGCGCTTCACTCGCCCGACAGGGGCGATGCATGGAGCATCGCGGGCGCGACCTGGACTTGAAGATGTGGGGTGTGCGATGTCGGCAGTGGCTAAGCCGGCGCCCGGCGAAGGAGCCGCAGAGAGCAACCGCGAAGCCGCGGTATGCGACCTGCTGGTCGCACGGGGGCGGCTGAAGGACAGCGATCTGGCGCGGGCGCGGCGGCTGCACGAGGAGTCGCCCGAGGGCACCCTGACGGCGCTGATGGCCCGGCTGGGCCTGGTGTCCGAGCGCGACCTGGCCGAGGCCTGGTCCGAACTGCTGGCCACGCCGCTGCTGGCCGCGCGCGAGGCGCCCGAGCTGCCGCCGGCGGAACTGGAGCTGTCCGCGCGCTTCCTCAAGCTGCACCATGTGGTGCCGGTGCGCGACGGCGACGACGGCCTGGCCCTGCTGGTATCCGATCCGGCCGATACCTATCCGCTGCAGGCGGTGGAACTGGCCGCCGGCCGGCCGGTGACGCTGCGCATCGGCCTGCGCTCGGAAATCGACGACCTGATCGAGCGCTACTACGGCTCCGGCCGCTCCGCCATGGGCACCATCGTGGAGAACCTCGACGGCGGCGCCGCGGTGGAGGACGACGTCGAGCATCTGCGCGACCTCGCTTCCGAAGCTCCGGTCATCCGCCTGGTCAACCTGATCCTGCAGCGCGCGGTGGAACAGCGCGCCTCCGACGTGCACATCGAGCCGTTCGAGAACCGCCTGAAGGTGCGCTACCGCATCGACGGCGTGCTGCACGAAGTGGAAGCGCCGCCATCGAGCTCCACCGCCGCGGTGATCTCGCGCGTCAAGATCATGGCCAAGCTCAACATCGCCGAGCGCCGCCTGCCGCAGGACGGCCGCATCCAGCTGCGCGTGCAGGGCAAGGAGCTGGACCTGCGCGTATCCACCGTGCCGACCAGCTTCGGCGAGTCGGTGGTGATGCGTATCCTCGACCGCGAATCGGTGGTGTTCGACTTCTCCACTCTGGGCTTCACCTCGTCGTTCCAGCAGCGCTTCGTCGATGTGCTGGAGCGCCCGCACGGCATCCTGCTGGTCACCGGCCCCACCGGCTCGGGCAAGACCACCACGCTGTACACCGCGCTGTCCAAGATCAACACGCCGGACGTCAAGATCATCACCGTCGAGGATCCGGTCGAATACCAGATCGAAGGCATCAACCAGATCCAGGTGAAGCCGCAGATCGGGCTGGACTTCTCCGGCGCCCTGCGCTCGATCGTGCGCCAGGATCCGGACGTGATCATGATCGGCGAAATGCGCGACCTGGAAACCTGCCGCATCGCGATCCAGTCCGCGCTCACCGGCCACCTGGTGCTGTCCACCCTGCATACCAACAGCGCAGCCGGCGGCATCACGCGCCTGCTCGACATGGGCGTGGAGGATTACCTGCTCGGCTCCACCGTCAACGGCATCCTGGCCCAGCGCCTGGTGCGCCGGCTGGATCCGGAAACCGCGACTCCCTACGAGGCGATGCCCGAGGTGATCGAGCAGTTCGAGCTGCACAAGTACACCGACGAGCGCCCGATCCGCCTGTGGAAGCCCGGCAGCAGCACGGCCAATCCCACCGGCTATCGCGGCCGCCGCGCCATCATGGAATTCCTGGTGATGACCGATCCGCTGCGCCGCCTGGTGATGCAGCGCGCCGATGCCGGCGTGATCGAACGCCAGGCGCGCGCCGAGGGCATGCGCACCATGTACGAGGACGGCATCGCCAAGGCCGTGGCCGGCATCACCACCATCGAGGAGGTGCTGCGTGTCACGCAGGAGGGCTGAGGGCTGGGAATGGGGAATAGGGAATAGGGAATCGGCGCAAGGTCCGACGTTGCCGTTATTCCATGCGCTCTATAAAAGATCTGCTGCCCAAGCTTCTGAGGCTTGCGCTGCGCTGTCCCCTATTCCCTATTCCCTATTCCCCATTCCCCGCGCGAGCGGTAGCCGCGCATGAGCCAGTTCCATTACCGCGCCGTCAGCGACGGTGGCGACATCGTGCAGGGCGAGATGGAAGCGGCCAGCGTCGAGGAGGTCATCGCGCGGCTGCAGGACCAGGGCCATACGCCGCTGGAAGCGCGCCCCGCCAACGAGGCCGGCAGCGCCGGCGGCCTCGGCGGACTGTTCAAGCGCGGGCCGTTCACCGGCGACCAGCTGGCCCAGTTCACCCATCAGCTGGCGACCCTGCTCGGCGCCGGCCAGCCGCTGGACCGCGCGCTCGGCATCCTGATGGACCTGCCCGAGGGCGAGCGCGCCAAGAAACTGATCGAGCGGGTGCGCGACCGCGTGCGCGGGGGCACCACGCTGTCGCAGGCTTTCGACGAAGAGCACGGGGTGTTTCCCAAGCTTTACATCAGCCTGGTGCGCGCGGGCGAGGCCGGCGGTTCGCTGGAAGACACCCTGCGCCGCCTGGCCGATTACCTCGAACGCAGCCAGCAGTTGCGCGGCAGCATCGTCAACGCGCTCATTTACCCGGCCTTCCTGATGGTCGGCGTGCTCGGCTCGCTGGTGCTGCTGCTGGCCTATGTGGTGCCGCAGTTCGTGCCGATCTTCGAGGACATGCAGGTGCCGATCCCGCTGATCACCCAGGCGGTGCTGGCGCTGGGCAACCTCATCCAGTCGTGGTGGTGGCTGCTGATGCTGGTGATCGGCGGCGGCATCTTCGTGTGGCGCGCGCGCCTGCGCGATCCGGTCTACCGCCTGGCCTGGCACGGCCGGCTGCTGCAGAAGCGGCTGGTCGGCCCGCTGCTGCTGAAGGTCGAGACCGCGCGCATCGCGCGCACCCTGGGCACCCTGGTCAAGAACGGCGTGCCGCTGCTGTCGGCGCTGACCATCGCCCGCCAGGTCACCTCCAACCGGGCCCTGGACGAGGCGCTGGCCCAGGCCGCGGAACAAGTGAAGGGCGGCGCGGGTCTCAGCCTGGCGCTGGCCCAGTCGCAGCGCTTCCCGCGGCTGGCCCTGCAGATGGTGCAGGTGGGCGAGGAGGCCGGCCAGCTCGACACGATGCTGCTGAAGGTGGCCGACACCTTCGAACTGGAGAGCAAGCGCGCCATCGACCGCCTGCTCGCCGCGCTGGTGCCGGCGCTGACCATCGTGATGACCATCATGGTGGCCATCATCATGGCGGCGATCCTGCTGCCGCTGCTCAGTCTGACCAGCAATATTCAGTGACATAGAACGGAGAAAACCTGATGGCTCATTTGATGAAGCGGGCCCCGCGCGGGCAGCGCGGAACCCTGTCCCTGCACGGCATGCGCGCCCGTGGCTTCACCCTGCTGGAAATGCTCGCCGTGATCGTGCTGATCGGCATCATCGGCGCGGTGGTGGTGACCCAGGTCGGCAAGAACGTGGACAAGGGCAAGTACGGCGCCGGCAAGGCCCAGCTCACTACGCTCAGCCAGAAGATCGAGAACTACGCGCTGGACAACGGCTCGCCGCCGCAGCAGCTGCAGGACCTGATCGCCAAGCCCGCCAATGCGCGCAATTGGCAGGGCCCGTATGCGAAGGAATCGGAGCTCAAGGATCCGTGGGGCCATGCCTTCGGCTACAAGTACCCCGGCGAGCACGGCAGCTTCGACCTGGTCTTCTACGGCCAGGACGGCCAGCCCGGCGGCGACGGCTACAACGCCGACGCGGGCAACTGGCAGTAAGCGATGCGCGCGGGATGGGCGAGCGTCGGCGATAGACGACGGACGATGGCGCGATGCGCCATCGGGCCTGCCCGTGCGTCGTCGTCCGTTGCCCGATCCCGCGGCTTCACCCTGATGGAGATGCTCGCCGTGATCCTGCTGATCGGGATCGCGGCGGCGGCGGTGTCCGTGTCGGTGTCGCAGGGCCTGGCCAGCGCGCGCGTCAATGCCGCCAGCGTGGAGCTGGCCGCCGCGCTGCGCGCCACCCGCGCGCAGGCGATCGTCACCGGCAAGGAGCAGGTGTTCGACGTCGATACGCGCAAGCGTGTCTACAAGGGCGCCGACCATCGCGAAGTGCGCCTGCCCACCGGCATGAAGCTCGGCATCACCAGCGCCAGGGAAGACCAGCCCGACGACCACACCGGGCGCATCCGCTTCTTTCCCGACGGCAGCTCCACCGGCGGCCACATCACCCTGCAGCGCGAGCAGCGCAAGTGGCAGGTCAACGTGTCGTGGCTGACCGGCGCGGTCAGCGTGGTGACGACGTGATCGAGCGTGGAGCAAGCGGCGCCCGAGGCTTCAGCCTCCTCGAAGTGATCGCCGCGATCCTGCTGCTGGCGATCGCGTTCACCGCGCTGATGCGCGTCACCGGCGGTTCGATCGGCCTGACCAACAACGCCGCCGACTACACCCGTGCCGCGCTGTGGGCGCGCAGCCTGCTCGATACCGCCGATGCGGAAGGCCCGCTCAAGGCCGGCCACACCGAAGGCCGCTTCGACCAGCAATACCGCTGGCGCCTCACCGTCACCCCATGGACGCCGCCCGACGCCGATCCGCAGCAGCCCTCGGCGCTGCAGATGATGAAGCTCGATCTGGACGTGCTGTGGGGCCAGGGACGCGTCGAGCGCACCGCGCACTTCAGCACGCTGCGGATGACGGTGCCGCAGAACGGGCCGCAGTGATGAAGAGCGGGGAATGGGGAATCGGGAATCGGGAATCGGTGCCAGCGCGCAGCGTTTCGCCAGGCCGCAGGCTGCTTCCCGATTCCCGCCGCGCGCAGCGCGGATTCAGCCTGCTCGAAGTGCTCGGTGCCCTGGCCTTGATGGCGCTGCTGCTGCTGGGCGTCTACTCCGGCGTGCGCACCGCCACGCGCAGCGTGCGTTCCGGCTCGGCGGCGGTGGAGCGGCTGGACCAGCTGCGTTCCACCCAGCAGTTCATGCGGCAGGAACTGGCCCAGGTCCAGGCCGTGCCGCAGGGCCGCGACCAGAACGGCGACAGCATCTATTTCACCGGCGACGCGCAGAGCATGCGCTTCGTCGCGCCGCTGCCCGGCTACCTGGGCAAGCTCGGGCCGCAGTTGCAGGAGTGGAAACTGGTGTCCAACGGCAAGGGCGGTTCGCGCCTGGAAGTGCGCTTTGCGCTGCTGCCGCCGGACGGCAGCGACGCCAAGCCGCTGGGTGAACCGGAAGTCCTGATGGACGACGTGCGCGACGGCCACTTCAGCTATCGCACGCCGGATCTGCCCGACCAGGCCGGCAGCTGGCAGGCAACCTGGCCGGACCCGCGCCTGCTGCCGCGGGTGGTGCGCGTGGAGCTGAAGCTCGACGGCCTGCACGACTGGCCGCGCCTGGATGCGCCGCTGCGCATCGATGCCGCCGCCGGCCAGCAGATGGACCTGCTGCGCGGCCTGCGCCGCCAGCCGGTGACGCGATGAGCAAGTTCCGCGACAGCTTCCCGCCGGTACGCCAGCGCGGCGTCGCGCTGCTGGTGGTGCTGTGGGCCTGCACGCTGCTGGCGATCGTGCTCGGCGGCTACGCCATGCTGGCGCGTAACGAAGGCCTGCAGGCGCGCTACCAGTTCGCCCAGTTGCGCGCGCATTACGCTGCGGAAGCCGGCATGACCCGCGCGATCTACGCACTGCTCACGCCCTCGCCGGACCGCCGCTGGATCCCGGACGGGCGCGAATATCCGTTCCAGTTCGACGACGCCAAGGTCGGCATCCGCATCACCGACGAAAGCGGCAAGGTGGATATCAACGCCTCCTCGCCGGACGTGCTCAAGGCACTGTTCCGCGCCGCCGGGATGAATGACGGGCCGGCGAACGAACTGGCCACGCACGTGGTCGAATGGCGCAGCTTCGGCAATCCCGGGGATCTCAACAACAACGCGGCCTATCTCGCCGCCGGCCGCGACTACGGTCCGCGCCACGGACCGTTCGCCAGCCTGGAGGAACTGCAGATGGTGCTGGGCATGGATCCCGCGACGTATCGCAAGATCTCGACGTCGATCACGATCTGGTCGGGCCGCAACGCGCCCGACCCGAACTACGCGCCGGCGCTGGCCATGCAGGCCATTCCCGGCATGACGCCGGACCAGGCGAACGCGGCCTACGCCGCAAGACAGCAAGCAGGTACCTCACAAGGCCTAGGCGCGAGTCAGGGCGTAACGCATAGTATTCGTTCGGAGGCGACGCTACCGGACGGCACGCGGGCGATACTGCGTGCCACGGTGCGGCTGCAGGGAGCCAGGGCCGGAGCGCAACCGTACGCGGTGCTTCGCTGGCAGGAGGGAGACGGGGAATGAGCATGACCAGCTCGCTGCGACCGCAGCTCGAACAGGTGCGCCGCGCGTGGCGGGCCTCGCCATTGCCGCGCTTCTTCGCGTGGTGGGGCGCCGAGCTCGGCGCGCTGCTGCCGGCGGGCCTGCGCGCGCGCTTCGGCGGCGGCGCGGCCTGGCACCTGCTGGAGCGCGTCGACGCCGACTGGCGGCTGCGCCGCGACGGCTCGTCCGAGGCGCTGGCGCAATGGAGCGACGAACTGGACGCGTCCACCCAGCAGGCCGCGCTGGCCGATGGCCTGCGCGGCGTCGATCGCGAGGACTTGCGCCTGGCGCTGTGCCTGCCGGCCGCGCAGGTGCTGCGCCGCCCGCTGCTGCTGCCCGCCGCCGCGCGCGACACGCTGCGCCAGGTCGGCGCGTTCGAGATGGACCGGCAGACGCCGTTCCGCCCCGAGCAGGTGCGCTACGACATCCGCGAAACCGGCGCGCCCGCGCCGGCCGGCCGCATCGCCGCGGAACTGGTGGCGGTGCCGCGCACCACGCTCGATCCGCTGCTGGGCCGGCTCGGCCAGCTCGGCATCGCGGTGGATGCGGTGGACCTGGGTGTCGGCGCCGGCCGCAGCGGCGTCAATCTGCTGCCGCCGGAACAGGCGCCGCGCCGCGCGCGTCCGCGCCAGCGGCTGAATCTGGCCCTGGCCGCGGCGATCGTGGTGCTGCTCGGGCTGGTGCTGGGCGAATGGCTGCACAACCGGCGCGAGGCGCTGGACCAGATGCAGGCGCAGGTCGAGACCATGCGCGGCGAAGCGCAGAAGGTCGGCGCGCTGCGCCAGCAACTGCAGGAGACCGCCGGCGCCGCCGGCTTCCTCGCCGAGCGCAAGAAGAACACCTCCTCCGCGCTGGCGGTGCTGCAGGATCTCAGCCAGCGCCTGCCGTTGACCGCGTGGCTGGAGCGCCTGAGCGTGGACAACACCGGCCAGGTCGGCTTCCAGGGCCAGAGCCCGCAGGCGGCGCGCCTGGTCGATGCGCTGAAGGACTCCACTGTCATCAGCAATCCGAATTTCCAGGGCACCATCCAGGCCGACCCGCAGACCGGCAAGGAACGCTTCTACATGGTCGCGCAGCTGCGCAAGAAGACCCCGCCCAAGCCGGCGCGCGCGGGCGCGGCGCCGGCGGCCAGCAGTGGAGACAAGCCGTGAAGCTGGCCGCGATGAAACCCCGCGACAGCCGCATCGCGGCGATCCTGCTGGCGCTGGTCGCCGTGGTGATCGCGTATTTCGCGCTGCTGCACTGGTGGTTCGTGGCGCCGATGCTCGACGTCAGCGCGCAGATGGCCGACCTGCGCGACACCCAATCGCGCTTCGCCGCCGCCATCGCCGAGAAGCCGCAGCTGGAAAAGCGCATCGCCATGCTCGGCCAGGGCCAGGCGACCAATAACGCCTTCCTGCCCGAGGACGATCCGAACGCGGCGGCGGCGGGCCTGATGCAGCGCGTGGTCGACGTGGTCGGCGCGCATGCCGAAGGCGGCACCTGCGAAGTGAGCCAGAAGATGCCGGTGCCCAATCCTGGCGCGGCGGACAACGAGCCGTACCGCAAGGTGGCGGTGAGCATCAGCCTGCGCTGCGACATGCAGCCGCTGGCAGCGGTGCTGCACGACCTGGAGCAGGGCACGCCCTACCTCTTCATCAATGAGATGAGCATCTACCGCAACCCGGTCGCCGCGCAGCAGGGCGGCGCCGCGCCGCCGCTGGAAGTGCAGTTCACGCTCAGCGGCTACGTGCGCCAGGCCACGGCAAGCGGCAACAACGCCGCACCCGCCGCGCCGCAGCAGCCGGCCGGGGAGGACGACGCATGAACGCCGCCGCGCAACGTCGCCTGACCCCCATGCTCGCCGGCGCGGCCGGCGTGCTGGCCCTGCTGCTGGTGGTGCTGCTGGCCGGCGTCGGCCGTGGCGTGCGCTGGGATCCGCCGCGCCCGACCGAGCCGCTGCCGGACATGCACGACAGCGCCGCCGACCTGCCCAGGCCCTTGCCGCTGGAGCAGTTCGGCATCGTGTGGCAGCAGCCGGTGTTCAATCCGGACCGCAAGCCGGTCACGCGCGCCGCCAAGGGCGGCGCCAGCCTGGGCGAGATGCAGCTGACCGGCATCATCCTCACCTCGAAGCTGCACATGGCCCTGCTGCACACGCGCGGCCAGGACGCCGACGTGCGCGTGGCCGAAGGCGCCGCGCTGCCGGACGGCAGCTGGAAGCTGGTGGAGGTGAAGCCGCGCTCGGCGGTGTTCGAATCCGGCAGCGGCCGCACCGAACTGGAACTGCCCGCCGGTGCGCCGATCGACGCGCCCAAGACCGACAACCAGCCGCAGCCACCGCCGCCCGGCAACATGTCCGGTCCGATCGCGGTGCCGCCCGGCGCCGTCCAGCGCGTGGGGCCCGGCATCGCGCCGCAGCCGCCGCCCGACAGCAACGAACCGCGTCCGCAGCAGGCGGAAAGCAGCCTGCAGGCCGAGCGCATCCGCCAGCTCAAGGCGGCGATCCAGAAGCGGCGCGCCGAACAACAACAGCAGCAACAACAGCAAGCCGGCAATCCTGAAGGAGCACACTGATCCATGTCCCCTTACTTCATCAAGCCGGCATGCCGCATCGGCACCCTCGCACTGGCCGTCGTGATGGCCGGTTGTGCTTCCATGCCGCCGCCGAAGGACGACGGCGCGCTGCAGCGCGAGGCGATGGCCGGCACCGAGAAACCGGTGCCGCCGCCGCTGCCGCTCAACACCGGCCTGAATCCGCCGGACGGCAAGAGCATCGCGCCGCAGATCAGCGAAGGCAGCGGCAACTTCATCCGTCCTTCCGCGCTGGCCACGCCGCGCACGCCGGCCAGCGGCGACGGTGCTGTCACCTTCAACTTCGAGAACCAGCCGGTGCAGGCGGTGGTGAAGGCGATCCTGGGCGACCTGCTCAAGCAGAACTACACCATCGCGCCGGGCGTGCAGGGCAATATTTCGTTCGCCACCGCCGAGCCGGTGGATTCCAGCCAGGCGATGCCGATCCTGGAAACGCTGCTGTCGTGGACCGGCAATGCGCTGATCAAGCGCAACGGCGGCTACGTGGTGGTGCCGGCCAAGGAAGCCGTCGCCGGCAACCTGGTGCCCAGCCTCGGCGCTTCGGCGCCGGCCGCCGGCATGCAGGCACGCCTGTTCCCGCTGCGCTACATCTCGGCCGCCGAGATGCAGAAGCTGATCAAGCCGTTCGCGCGGCCGGAATCGATCCTGCTGGTCGATCCCTCGCGCAACCTGGTCGTGCTGGCCGGCTCGCCGCAGGAGCTGGCCAATTACCAGCGCACCATCAACACCTTCGATGTGGACTGGCTGCGCGGCATGTCGGTCGGCGTGTTCAACCTGCAGCGCGCCAGCGTGGCCGAGCTGATGCCCAAGCTGGACGGCATGTTCGGCGCCAAGGGCGACACGCCGCTGGCCGGCATGCTGCGCTTCATCCCGATCGAGCGCACCAATGCGCTGGTGGTGATCAGCACGCAGCCGAACTACCTGCAGGAAGTGGGGCAGTGGATCGAGAAGATCGATCGCGGCGGCGGCAACGAGCCGCAGCTGTTCGTCTATGACGTGCGCAACATCAAGGCGTCCGATCTCGCCCAGTACCTGGCGCAGATCTATGCCAGCGGCGGCGGCAACGGCAGTTCCGGCGGCCGCGTCGGTCCCGGCCTCAACAGCAGCACGCTGGGCGGCGCGGACAACGCCAACGGTTCCGGCAGCGGCATGGGCAGCCTCGCCGGCAGCTTCGGCAGCAACACCACCGGCGGCCTGGGCGGCAACAGCAACGGGCTGAACAGCGGCATCAACAGCGGCATCAATTCCGGCGCGGGTTTCAACAACGGCACCGACAGCAGCAAGACCAGCGGCTTCGGCGGCCCCGGCGCCTCGATCGGCAGCACCTTCGGCTCGCAGCAGAACGGCAGCGGCGGCAATCAGGCGCCACAGCAGTACAGCTCCGAGGACGGCAGCGTGCGCATCAGCTCGGTGGACAGCAACAACCAGCTGCTGGTGCGCGCGCGTCCCTCGCAATGGGCGGAGATCGAATCGGCGATCAAGCGGCTGGACAACACGCCGCTGCAGGTGCAGATCGAGACGCGCATCCTGGAGGTCAAGCTCACCGGCCAGTTCCAGTTCGGCGTGCAGTGGTACCTCGAAGGCCTGATCGGCGGCACCAACAACGGCAACGGCACCTACACGCCGGGCCAGCCGGGCAACCAGCAGCAGTGGGGCCTGGGCCAGGGCGGCGTCACCTACAACCCCGGCACCAGCACGTCGGCCGGCGATGCGTTCTTCTATTCCTTCATCAACCACAACCTGCAGGTGGCGGTGCGCGCGCTGGAGCAGAACGGCAACACCAAGACGCTGTCCGCGCCCTCGCTGGTGGTGCTCAACAACCAGATCGCGCAGATCCAGGTCGGCGACCAGGTGCCGATCAACCAGACCAGCGTGAACCCCGGCGTGGGCACGGCGACCTACAACCAGGTCAACTACCTCAACACCGGCGTGATCCTCAACGTGCAGCCGCGCGTGAATCCGGGCGGCCTGGTCTACCTCAACGTGCAGCAGCAGGTGAGCTCGCCGACCTATCCCGCCGGCGCCTCCAACCCGACCATCTCGCAGCGCTCGATGGGCACCCAGGTGGCGGTGCAGAGCGGGCAGACCGTGCTGCTGGGCGGCCTGATCTCGCAGCAGGACGGCACCACCGACACCGGCATCCCGGGCCTCAACCGCATTCCGGTGGTGGGCCGCCTGTTCGGCTCCACCAACCGCAACCGCACGCGCACCGAGCTGATCGTGCTGATCACGCCCAAGGTGATCGGCAGCAGCGAGGAAGCCAAGCAGATCACCGACGAATACCAGCAGAAGTTCGAATCGCTGGCGCCGCTGCGGCAGGGACAGGCGACGGCGCCGGCCGCGCAGCCGTATCCGACGAAGTGACGTAATTGGGGATGGCGTAGGTTGGGGTGAGCGCAGCGAACCCCAACGCTGCGGTGCGATGCGAAGTTCGTTGGGGTTCGCTGCGCTCACCCCAACCTACGCCTACGCCGTCGAGATGGGCTGGTCCCGGTATCATTCCGGCGATGACGTTCGCGTTCCCGATCACCCCGCTGCTGCCGGACATCCGCGCCTCGCTCGCGGCGCATCCGCGCCTCGTGCTGGAGGCCCCGCCCGGTGCCGGCAAGACCACCCAGGTCCCGCTGGCCCTGCTGGATGAAGCCTGGCTCGGCGGTGGCAAGCTGCTGATGCTGGAGCCGCGCCGCATCGCGGCGCGCGCGGCGGCGCAGTTCATGGCGCGGCAGCTGCGCCAGGAGCCCGGGCAGACGGTCGGCTACCGCATCCGCTTCGAGTCGAAGGTCAGCGCGGCGACGCGCATCGAAGTGGTCACCGAGGGCATCCTCACCCGGTTGATCCAGGACGATCCGGAACTGGCCGGCATCGGCGCCATCCTGTTCGACGAATTCCACGAGCGGCACCTGGCCGGCGACCTCGGCGCGGCGCTGGCGCTGGACGTGCAGGCCACGCTGCGGCCGGAGCTGCGCCTGGTGGTGATGTCGGCCACGCTCGACGGCGAGCGCATCGCGCAGTGGCTCGATGCGCCGCGGCTGAGCAGTCCCGGCCGCAGCTATCCCGTGCGCATCGACTATCCGCCGGCACGCACGCAGGAGAGCACCGAGCATCACCTCGCCCGCGTCGCGCGCCAGGCGCTGGAGGAAAACGACGGCGACGTGCTGGCCTTCCTGCCGGGGCGCCGCGAGATCGCCCGCGCCGAAGCCGTGCTGGCGCAGACGCTGGAGCGCCACGACATCGACGTGGTCGCGCTGCACGGCGAACTGTCGATGGCCGAACAGCAGGCCGCGCTGAGTCCGGCCGAGCCCGGCACGCGGCGCATCGTGCTGGCCACCAACGTGGCCGAATCCAGCGTGACCCTGCCGGGCATCCGCGCGGTGGTGGACAGCGGCCTGGCGCGCGAGCCGCGCTTCGATCCGAACTCCGGCTTCACGCGGCTGGAGACGGTGAACATCTCGCAGGCCTCGGCCGACCAGCGCGCGGGCCGCGCCGGACGCGTCGCCGAAGGCACGGCGTATCGCCTGTGGGCGCAGAGCAGGCGGCTGGAGCCGTCGCGCACGGCGGAGATCGGGCAGGCCGAGCTGTCGGGCCTGGCGCTGGAGCTGGCGGCCTGGGGCGTCACCGCCGACAGCGGCGCGCTGCCGTGGCTGGATGCGCCGCCGGCCGGCGCATTGGCGCAGGCGCGCGAGCTGCTGATCGCGCTCGGCGCGCTCGATGCCAGCACGCGCATCACGCCGCTGGGCCGCCGCATGCTGGAACTGGGTGCAGCGCCGCGCCTCGCCGCCGCGGCCTTGCGTGCACCCGCGGAACTGCACGCCCTGGTCGCCGACCTGCTCGCGCTGATGGAAGCGCGCTCGCCATTGCGTGGCGAGCAGGCACGCAGCGACGACTTTCGCGCAAGGGTCGACGCGCTGCACGCCTGGCGCGACCGCCGCACCGCCGGTGCGCGCGGCGGCGCCGACACCGGCGCGCTGGCCGCGATCGAGCAAGCCAGCAAAGGCTGGCGCAAGCGCCTGGACCTGCGCACCGCGGCCAGCGGCGTGCCCGACAGCCATGCGGTGGGCGATCTGCTGCTGCATGCGTTTCCGGATCGTGTCGCGCGGCGCGACGACAACAATCCGTTGCGCTACACCCTGGCCAATGGCCGCGGCGCGCGCCTGCACGAAAGCACCGCCCTGCTCGGCGAACCCTGGCTGGTCGCGCTGGACCTGCGCTACGAAGCGCGCGACAGCCTGATCCTCGCCGCCGCGCCGCTCGACCCGCGCGTGCTCGAACGCGACTATCCCGCGCAGTTCCGCCGCGAACGCGCGCTGCGCTGGAACGACGAGCGCAATGCGGTGGAAGCGTTCGACGAACACCGCTACGCCGGGATCGTGCTGTCGCGCCGCAGCGTGCCGGTGCAGACGGAGGACGCATTGCCGGCGCTGCTCTCCGCGATCCGCGCCAAGGGGCTGGATGCGCTGCCCTGGAGCGAGAACGCACGCCGCCTGCGCCTGCGCATGCAGGCCGTGCGCGAATGGATGCCGGAGCTCGGCTTGCCGGATGTCAGCGACCAGGCACTGCTGGATTCGCTGGAGTCGTGGCTGGCGCCGTATCTCGACGGCAAGCGCCGCTTCGACGCGCTCAGCGCGGAAGAGCTGTCGCAGGCGCTGGGCTCGCTGTTCGACTACGAGCAGCGCCGCGCGCTCGACACGCATGCACCGGAGAACCTCACCGTGCCCAGCGGCATGAGCCGCCGCATCGAATACGCCGCCGGCGAACCGCCGGTGCTGGCGGTGAAGCTGCAGGAACTGTTCGGCCTGGCCGATACACCGCGCGTGGGCAACGGCCGCGTGCCGGTGACGCTGCACCTGCTGTCGCCCGCGGGCCGCCCGATCCAGGTCACGCAGGATCTGAAAGGCTTCTGGGAGCGCACGTATCCGGAAGTGAAGAAGGAATTGAAGGGACGTTATCCGCGGCATCCGTGGCCGGACGATCCGTGGAGCGCGACGCCGACGCATCGGGCCAAGCCGCGCGGAACGTAAAGCTCCTCTCCCGTCGGGAGAGGGGTTGGGGTGAGGGTACGGGCGGAGCGCGAGAGTGATGTGCACGACTCCGGTCGTACCCTCATCCGCCTGCCGGCACCTCCCTCGCTCCTCAGAGCCGCGCACATCCGTGTGCGCTCCCCGCGTGCTCCCGGAGGGAGAAGGATTTCACAGTTGAGAGTTGTCGCTCAGCCCGCCGCAGGCACCAGCGGCCTGCCACTCTCCAGCACCGCAAACGCCGCCGCTCCCAGCAGCCCCGTCTCGGCATGCATCATCGCCACCGTCGGCACCTGCTCCATGGTCTCCTTGAAGCGCCCCTTCGATTCGAAGCGCTCGCGGAAGCCGCCATGCTGCAGCCACGGCAGCAGGATCGGCAGCACGCCGCCGGTGAGGAACACGCCGTCCCAGCCGCCCAGGCTCAGCACCAGGTCGCCGGCCACGCTGCCGAAGATGCCGGCCAGCGTTTCCACCGTGCGCACGCATAGCGGGTCGGTGCCGGCGTTGGCGCGCGTGGTGATGTCCTCGGGGGTGTATTCCTCGGCCTTGAGGCCTTCGATGTCGGCCAGGGCGAGATAGAGATTGACCAGGCCGTTGCCGCAGATCATGCGCTCGTTCGACACGCGTCCGAAGCGGGCGTTGAGGCGGTGCAGGATCTCCACGTCCTCGGCGGTATGCGCGGCGAAGCCGGCGTGGCCGCCTTCGGTTTCCAGCACCGTCCAGCGGCCGTCGCGCAGCAGCAGGCCGGCGACGCCCAGGCCCGTGCCGGGACCGACCACCACGAAAGTCTGCGAATGGTGCGCGCCGATCTTCGGCGGCTGCGGCGCGCCGACCGGCTGCAGTTCGTTGCAGGCCAGCAGCGGCACCGCCATGCCCTGCGCGGCGAAGTCGTTGATCAGGCGCACCGAGTCGAACTTCAGGTCCGCGGCCAGCCCGTGCGCCGAGACCTGCCAGGGATTGTTGGTGACCTTTACCGTCTCGCCGTCGACGATGCGGCCGGCCGCGGCGATCACCGCGCGCCCGGCGGACAGGCCGCTGTCGGCGAAGTACTGGCGGATGGTGTCGGCCATGGACGGGAAGTCCTTGACCCGGTACCGCCGCACGCTGTCCAGCAGCAGCGGTTGGGGCAGGGCCGGGTCGGCCAGGGCGAAGCGGACATTGGTGCCGCCGAGGTCGGCGAGCAGGGTCTTGGCGCTGGAAGTCGAGCTCATGAACGGTCCTGGCAACGGATCACGCAAAGCGTGCCGGGTGCGGGCTCAATCGTCCAGCACCGCGCCGTTGCTCTCGATGACCCTGGCATAGAGTTTCGCCGTCGCCTTCGGCGTGCGTTTCTGCGTGGCGAAATCGACATGGTACAGGCCAAAGCGCTTGGAGAAACCCAGGGACCATTCCAGATTGTCCAGCAGCGACCAGGCGTAGTAGCCCTTGAGGTTGACGCCGGCCTCGATCGCCTTGTGCAGGGCCCGCAGATGCTTGCGCAGATAGCCGGTGCGCAGGGGATCGTCCAGCACCTCGCCCTCGGCCACCGGCGGATCGTAGAAGGCCGAACCGTTCTCGGTGATGTACAGCGGGATGTCGCCGTAGCGGTCCTTGAACCAGGTGAGCGTGTCGGTGAGGCCCTGCTCGAACACTTCCCAGCCCGTCTCGGTGTAGGTCTTGTTGGCCTGGCGCACCGGCGAGGCCTTCAGCGGGTACTGGTTCGGGTCGTGCTTCACCACGGCGCGGGTGTAGTAGTTGATGCCGACGAAATCGACCTTCTGCCGGGTCAGCTTGAAGTCGTCCGCCGGGAAGTCCGGCCAGGCCTCGCCGAAGATTTCCTTCAGCTCCGGCGGATAGCTGCCCAGCAGGGCCGGATCGGCGAACTGCTCGTTCATGTAGGCATGCGCGCGGCGGGTGGCGGCCAGGTCGTCGGCGCTCTGCGAGTGCGGGTACTTCGGCTCGATGTTGAACACCACGCCGATCTCATGCTTGCCGTGCGCGCGATAGGCCTGGATGCCGGCGCCGCTGGCGCGCATCAGGTTGTGCGCGGCGATCGGCGCCTCGTACTTGCTGCGGTGACCCGGCGCCAGCGCGCCGTGCAGGTAGCCGCCGTCGGTGACCACCCACGGCTCGTTGAGCGTGGCCCAGCGCTGCACGCGGCCGTCCAGCGCCTTGAACATCACCTCGGCATATTCGGCGAACCAATGCGCGCTGTCGCGGTTGAGCCAGCCGCCGCGGTCGTCCAGCGCGGCCGGCATGTCCCAGTGGAACAGGGTGGCGTTGGGCGCGATGCCGTTTTCCAGCAGCTCGTCGACCAGGCGCTTGTAGAAATCCAGGCCCTTCTCGTTGACCCGGCCGGTGCCCTCCGGCAGCACGCGCGCCCAGGCGATGGAGAAGCGGTAGCCGTGCAGGCCCAGCGCCTTCATCAGCTGCACGTCGTCCTTGTAGCGGCGGTAGTGGTCGCAGGCGATGTCGCCGGTGTCCCCGCCGACCATCATCCCGGGCGTGTGGGCGAAGCGTTCCCAGATGCTCGGGCCGGCGCCGTCGGCCAGCGGGGAGCCCTCGATCTGGTAGGCGGAGGTGGCGGCGCCCCACAGGAAGCCTTCGGGGAAACGGTAGCTACGGGTCATGGTGGGATCTCGGCATGCCGCGTCGCGGCTTGATGTAAACGTTTACATTGGAGAATATCCGAATGTTTCCCGCTTGTGCAGCCCGTCCGGCTGGCCGGCATCCCGCCCATATGGTTCGATCCGCGGACCGAGGGCCTTGAGAAGAGAGACGTATCGATGGCCAAGGTCCGCCTGGACAAGCTGCGCAAGGTCTACCCCAACGGCCACGTCGGCGTGGCAGAGGCCAGCTTCGAGATCGCCGACGGCGAGCTGCTGGTGCTGGTCGGCCCCTCCGGCTGCGGCAAGACCACCCTGCTGCGCATGATCGCCGGGCTGGAATCGATCAGCGGCGGCACCCTGAGCATCGGCGAGCGCGTGGTGAACGACATCGCGCCGAAGGACCGGGACATCGCCATGGTGTTCCAGAACTACGCGCTGTATCCGCATATGACCGTGGCCGAGAACCTCGGCTTCGGCCTGAAGCTGCGCGGCCAGCCCAAGGCCGAGATCGAGCGCCGCGTGGCCGAGGCCGCCCGCATGCTGGAACTGGAGCAGCGCCTGGACTCGCGCCCCGCCGCGCTGTCCGGCGGTCAGCGCCAGCGCGTGGCGCTGGGCCGGGCGCTGGTGCGCGATCCGAAGGTGTTCCTGCTGGACGAGCCGCTGTCCAACCTGGACGCCAAGCTGCGCCTGTCGATGCGCGTGGAGATCGCGCGCATCCACCAGCGCCTGAAGGCCACCATGGTCTACGTCACCCACGACCAGATCGAGGCGATGACCCTGGGCCAGCGCATCGTGGTGCTCAACGGCGGCGTGATCCAGCAGATCGACACCCCGATGAACCTGTACGACACGCCAGCCAATCTGTTCGTCGCCGGCTTCCTCGGCAGCCCGGCGATGAACCTGCTGCGCGGCATTCTTTATCGCGACGGCGGCTGGAAGCTGGCCATGCCGCAGGGCGAGCTGGTCCTGGGCGAGCTGCCGCAGGGCGCGGCGCTGGAGGCCTGGCGCGACCGCGATATCGTGGTCGGCCTGCGCCCGGAAGACCTGCTGCTGTGCGCCGATGCCGCTGGCGCCGCGCTGGCCGCGCAACTGGAAGTGGTCGAGCCGGTGGGCAACGAGGTCTTCCTCAACCTGCGCCACGGCGAGCTGGCCCTGGTCTCGCGCATGCCGCCGCGCGAGCTGCCGGCGCCGGGCAGCACGCTGCATTTCGGCTTCGCGCCGGAGCGCCTGCATTTCTTCGACGCCAAGGGCGAGGGCGCCCGCATCGCGTAGGTTGGGGTGCAAACCCCAACAGACCCCACGCGACAAAATGCCCAATCCCAGGGCATCCCTCCCGCCTGGCGCTACCATGCGCAGGTTCCGTCCCGACGAGACCCGCCCATGAGCTTCCCCGCCATCCGCATGCGCCGCATGCGCCGCGACGCCTTCTCCCGCGCACTGATGCGCGAGCACACCCTGCTGGCCAGCGACCTGATCATGGTCGCCTTCCTGATCGAGGGCGAAGGCCAGCGCGAGCCGGTGCCGTCGATGCCGGGGGTGGAGCGGCTGTCGATCGACGGGCTGCTGGAACTGGCCGGCGAATGCGTGCGCTTAGGCGTTCCCGCGCTGGCGCTGTTCCCCTCGCCGGGCCAGGACGCCAAGAGCGAGGACGCGCGCGAAGCCTGGAACCCCGGCGCCCTGATGCAGCGCGCGACCCGCGCACTCAAGGCGAAGTACCCGCAGCTGGGCCTGATCGGCGACGTGGCGCTCGACCCCTACACCACGCATGGCCAGGACGGCCTGATCGATGCCGACGGCTACGTGATGAACGAGCCCACCATCGAGGCGCTGATCAAGATGTCGCTGGCGCAGGCCGAGGCCGGCATGGATTTCGTGGCGCCGTCGGACATGATGGACGGCCGCATCGGCGCGATCCGCGACGCGCTGGAAGCCGCCGGCTACATCCACACGCGCATCCTGGCCTATTCGGCCAAGTACGCCTCGTCGTTCTACGGCCCCTTCCGCGACGCGGTGGGCTCGGCTGCCAATCTCGGCAAGGGCGACAAGCACACCTACCAGATGGACGTCGGCAACAGCGACGAAGCACTGCGCGAAATCGAGCTGGACATCAGCGAAGGCGCCGACGCCGTGATGGTGAAGCCCGGCATGCCCTATCTCGACGTGCTGCGCCGGGTGAAGGACGCGTTCGGCATGCCGACCTTCGTGTACCAGGTGAGCGGCGAGTACGCGATGCTGAAGGCCGCCTCGATGAATGGCTGGCTCGACGAGAAGGCGGTGGTGCTGGAGTCGCTGACGGCGTTCAAGCGCGCCGGTGCGGATGCGATCCTCACCTATTACGCGATCGACGCGGCGAGGTGGTTGCGCGGCGAGTAGCGGCTGGCGTTGCTCGGGCAGTCTCTGTCTGTAGCGGATGAGGTCATCGTTTGTACCGTTGTCTGATCATGCCGGATGACCTTCATTCGCTCTTTCGAATAGCGTTGCCGTGCGATCCGAAATGTGGGTCGCTACATCAACCGACAACATTCGACGGAGATTGCGCATGAAGTTTTTCATGAAAGCATGGAGCCGCTTTGCGCCCGCCGTGGCCATTGCCCTTTTCTTTGTTCCATTGATCGCGCAGGCGTCATCCGATTTTCATGGACAAGCCTGTAGCTGCGGTTTCGATAGGCCCTTCAAGCATTGCCCTTGTTGACGCGTACAACTGGCATGAGCTGATGTGGCTGGCCTGGCGAACCAGGTCCTGTGCCAGGTCAGCGCGGCGCCTTGTGCGGGTCATGTCGACCATGATGGTAAATGGCGCTTGGTGGTACCCCAGGCGTCGCACTAGGCAGGGATGCGGAGTGCCGGGTATTACCCCTTCGACCTGACAAGGTCGCAGTTTGCATCCGTGTCAGGTCAATCCGGATGACGTCCATCCGTCCGGTCGATAGCGTTGGTGCGCGATTCGAAGAATTTCATCGCAAAGCACCGACCATATCTTTAATGGAGAACAGCCATGAGCTTTTTCAAGCAAGCATGGGGCCGTTTTGCTCCTGCGGCGGGCATCGCGCTCTTTTTTGTTTCGTGGATCGCGCCGGCATCGAAGAGCACCCAGAGCAGGGGTTGCGATTGCGGTGATTACAATCCGATCCCCACTCCCTTCTGATGCATGACACCGCGGATCGTGGTCGGCCTCGCCGGCCACGATCCGCGCAGACAAGGGGATATCCGTGCGTCTTGCCCAGCCGATGATCGAGCGCCTGCCGCGGCTTGCGCGCCGCGTTCTGCCTTCCGTCGTTGCATGCAGGCTTTACGGCTCGATGGAGCGGGCGCGCTACCTGCACGACACCTATCAGGCGCTGCAGCAGTCCGGGCTGTATTCGAGACGAGTCTTTCTCGATGCCTCTGCGGTTCGTCCGAAGTTCATCGCGGACCGGACCTTCGTGGCGCACGCCAGGCCGGACGATATTGTCCGCTTGGCGCCCACTGTCCGGCCGGGGGACGCGAATTTCGCGGCGATACGGCGACAGCTCGCCGAGGGCCGGCCGTTCCTGTTCGGCTGCTCGTACTTCGGTTGCATCTATTTCGCGCTGCTGGCCTTGAAGGATCTGGTGCGCGAACTGCTGGTGGTGGTGGCGCGCGATCCGGCGCCGGGCCTGCATTACTTCAACAAGATCGCGATGGCTTCCGGTATCCGCATCACCGTCGCCGGAACTACCGAAAGCACGATCGCGCTGCGGATCCTGCGGCACCTCGCGCGCGGCGGCGCCGTGGCGACCATGCTCGACTGCTTCCACGGCGAGCGGCTCGAATTGCGCAGCGATTTTCTGGGCAAGCCCGCGGCATCGCCGGGCACGCTTTACGGCATTGCCCGCAGAGCCGGCGCGATCGTGGTGCCCACCGCCTCCATCCACAAGGACGGCAAGCAGCTGCTTGAGATCGGCAACCTGATCGATCTGCCGTCGACTTCCATCGAGGCGGCCAGCCAAAGCGTCAACGACTACTTCAGCGACTTGATCCGCACCTATCCGGGCCAGTGGATGGGCTGGCCGAACCTGCTGGCCCGGTGGCAGCTCGCGCTTTAGCTCCCCTCTCCCCGCTGGGGAGAACACTTTCCACGTCGAGCATTGCTACACGTACTGCGCGATGCCATTGCCGAACGACCAGTTTTCCTTGCCGGTCTCCAGCAAGTTGATAAACAGATTCTCCGGACGCAGCCCCGGCTCTTCCACCAGCACCTCCGCCATCCGCTTATAGAACGCCTGCTTCTTCTCCGTGGTACGCGTGTTATTGCAGGCGATCTGCACGATCACCAGATCGTCGTCGCGCTCGATGCCCAGGTAATGCGCGTCGTAGTCGAACTCCTCGGCGTCATGCTGGCTGACCAGGATGAAGCGATCGTTCTCCGGCACGTCGAAGGCCTCGCGCATGGCGCGGTAGATGCCGTTGCGCAGGGCGGCGATGTAGGCGGCGGACTTGCCGCGGCGCAGGGCGATGCGGACCAGGGGCATGGCGGGATTCCTCAGGCGGTGACAGGGGAAAGATGACGGCGGGGCAGGGACACATGGCCCACGTCGTAAAGCTGGCGGCCATCGCGGGCCAGTTCCGGCCGCAGTTCGTGCCAGAGGCGGAAGCGCAGCAGGGTCCAGCCTGTAGGTTCGAACGCGCTGACCGCGGCGAGCGCACCGTCGGCCAGGTCCGCGCGGACGCGTTCGGCTTCGCGCTCGCGCAGCTCATCCAGGTCGGCATACGGCGCGATGCTTTCCAGATCGCGCGACGCGCACACCGCCTGCGTCGCCTCCGGCGCGACCTCGCCCTGCCACACCGACCAGGTGCGCACCTCCGGCCAGCCGAACGCCTGCGCCACGCCGGCAAAGCCACTGCTGCCGAGGAAGGCGTTCATGCCCTCGGCGTCGTCCCACAGATAGAACGGCGCATACAGGTTGTGCCGCGTCGGCAGGCGGGCGCCACGGCGGTCGGCGCTGAGGTAGGCCTTGAAGCGCAGCCGTGGGAACTGGTCGAGCAGGTGGCCTTTCTCGGCGATGCGCCGGCGGACTATGCCCATGTCGTAGTCGGCGGGCAGGACGAATCCGTATTGCATGGCCAGCATGGCTAGGACTCCTCAGGGTTGACGGCGCCTACCGTAACGCCACAAGCTAGTTCGTAAAATCGGGAAATATGAAACTAATCATCCATAAAAACGGGATGATTCCGGGGGCAGGGCCATGCGGCGGGTGAACTTCGATCTCGATGTCTTGCGCAGCTTCGCGCTGGGCGTGGAGCTGGGCAGCTTCGCCAAGGCGGCGGACCGGCTCGGCCGCTCCACCTCGGCGGTGAGCGCGCAGCTGAAGAAACTGGAGGAGCAGGCCGGTACCTCCCTGCTGCGCCGGCAGGGCCGCGGCATGGTGCTGACCGAGCCGGGCGAGACCATGCTGGCCTATGCGCGGCGCCTGCTGGAACTCAATGACGAAGCGGCCGCCGCCCTGCAGGGCGGCGCGCTGGAAGGCTGGATCCGCCTCGGCCTGCAGGAGGATTTCGGCGAAGCCCTGCTGCCCGACGTGCTCGGCCGCTTCGCCCGTGCCCATCCCAAGGTGCGCATCGAGGCGCGCATCGCGCGCAATGCCGAGCTGCTCGACCGCGTCGCCGGCGGCCGGCTGGACCTGGCGCTCGCCTGGGACGCGGGTGCGCCGACCTTGACGCCGCATGCCGAGCGCCTGGGCGAGATTCCGATGCGCTGGATCGGCCCGGCCCAGGGCGAGCTCGACTGGTCGCCGGACGGCGACGAGCCGCTGCCGCTGGTCTCGCTCGACGCACCCTGCCTGATGCGCACCGCCGCCACCACGGCGCTGGACCGCGCCGGCATCGCCTGGCGCATCGCCTTCACCAGCGCCAGCCTCGCCGGCATCTGGGCGGCGGTGGCGGCCGGACTGGGCGTGGCCTTGCGCACCGGCGTGGGCCTGCCGCCGTCGGTGCGCGCGCTGGCGCCCGGCGAGAGCGGCCTGCCGCGCATGCCGCTGCTGGGCCTGCACCTGCATCGCGCCGAAGCCGAACCGGCACCGGCCATTGCCCGGCTGGAGGCGATCCTGCGCCAGCGGCTGGAAGGACTGTCGGCGTTCACGTGACGCGCGTCGTCGCGCGCCGATGCGGGTTCGCCGCCGTCATTCGCGCGCACCGCGCCGCATGAAATAATCGCCCGCATCCCCTCCGCTGCCGGCCGCGCTCGTGGACAGCCATTCCTTTCTCAACACCGCGCTGGTGTTCCTGCTGGCGACGGTGATCGCCGTACCGCTGACCAAGCGCTTCCGCCTGGGCGCCGTGCTGGGCTTCCTGATCGCCGGCGTGGTGATCGGCCCGCAGGCGCTGGGCCTGGTCGGCGATACCGAGGGCGTTGCCACCATTTCCGAATTCGGCGTGGTGCTGATGCTGTTCGTGATCGGCCTGGAGCTGTCGCCGCAGCGCCTGTGGGTGATGCGCCGCGCGGTGTTCGGCGCGGGCCTGCTGCAGGTGACCGCCTGCAGCCTGGTGATCGGCATGGCCTGTTATTACCTGTTCGGCTTTACCGCCAACGCCGCGGCCATCGTCGGCGGCAGCCTGGCGCTGTCGTCCACCGCGTTCGGCCTGCAGATCCTGGCCGAGCGCAAGGAGGCCGGCTCGGCCTATGGCCGCATCACCTTCGCCGTGCTGCTGTTCCAGGACCTGGCGGCGATCCCGCTGATCGCCGCGGTGCCGCTGCTGGCCAGCAGCGCTTCGCCGCACGGCGTGGATCCGCAGGCGATCCTGCGCACGGTCGGCGCGATCGTGGTAGTGGTGGTCGGCGGCCGGTATCTGCTGCGCCCGGTGTTCCGCTTCGTGGCGCGCGCCAATACGCAGGAAGTCTCCACCGCCACCGCGCTGCTGGTGGTGATGGGCACGGCCTGGCTGATGGAAGAAGTGGGCGTGTCGTCCACCCTGGGCGCCTTCCTCGCCGGCGTGCTGCTGGCCGATTCCGAATACCGCCACGAGCTCGAATCGCATATCGAGCCGTTCAAGGGCCTGCTGCTGGGCCTGTTCTTCATCAGCGTGGGCATGTCGATGGACATCTCCCTGCTGCTGCACCAGCCGCTGCTGGTGCTGGCCATCACCGGCGGCGTGCTGGCGGTGAAGGGCATGCTGCTGTGGCCGCTGGGGCGCATCGTCGGCTCGCTCAACCGGGCCGATACCTTGCGCATGGTGGTGCTGCTGGCCTGCGGCGGCGAATTCGCCTTCGTGGTGCTGAAGCAGGCCGGCGAGCAGCGGCTGATCACCGAGCTGCAGCAAGGCCTGATCGTGCTGGCCATCACTTTGTCGATGGCGGTGACGCCGCTGGTGGTGGCGATCGTGGCCAAGGCGATCGACGTCAAGGCGAAGAAGCCTGACCGCGAGTACGACACCATCGAGACCGCGCCGCCACGCGTGATCATCGCCGGCTTCGGCCGCGTCGGGCAGATCGTCGGCCGCGTGCTGCGCGCCCAGCGCATCCCGTTCGTGGCGCTGGAATCCTCGGTGGAGCAGATGGACACGCTGCGCCGCTTCAACAACACCTCGCTGTTCTTCGGCGACCCGGCGCGGCCGGACCTGCTGCGCGCCGCGCAGGCCGACCAGGCCGAGGTATTCGTGCTGGCCACCGACGACCCGGAAGCGAACCTGCGCATCGCGCGCCTGGTGCGCCGGCAGTATCCGCACCTGAAGATCATCGCCCGCGCGCGCAACCGCCAGCACGTGTTCCGCCTGATGGACCTGGGCATCGAGGAGCCGGTGCGCGAGACCTTCTCGTCCAGCCTGAAGATGACCCGCAAGACGCTGGAGGCGCTGGGCCTGTCGAGCGAGCTGGCGGCCGACCGCGTGGAGCGCTTCCGCCAGCACGACATGAAGCTGCTGAAGGCGCAGTACCTGGTGTACGACGATGAGACGCGGCTGGTGCAGACCTCAAGGGAAGCGCTGAACGATCTGATGCATTTGTTCGATGCGGACGACGATCCGATCGCCAAGCGGGAACGCGAGGAAGCAGCGGTGGCGCCGGTGCCGGCGCAGGACTCCAACTGACGGTGTCGCGGAATTGAGCCCCTCTCCCATCGGGAGAGGGGTTGGGGTGAGGGTACGGCCGGAGCGCAAGAGTGATGTGCACCGCTCCGCCCGAACCCTCATCCGGCTGCCGCCACCTTCTCCCGGAGGGAGAAGGGTTCTCCCTTGGAGGCAGAAAAAATCATGCGTTGGATGAGCGCGCGCACTAAGCAAGCTTTCACACACACCATCCCCCACTGAACGCCTGAACTTGCGCCCCCGCAGGCGCAACTCATTTCGACGCCGATCGGGAAAGATGCGCGGAGCCCGGAGCCGTGCCGCCGCGGGGCGGGCCGCGCCGGGCCATGTCCCGAGGTCGCCTGCGCTTGGCTGTACACGCCACTTCACCGGTAGTGATCCGCTTCGGCCGCCTGGGCGACACCGTCCTGCTCGCGCCATTGCTGCGCAAACTGCACCTGCGCTACGGCGCGCCCTGCCGCCTGGTCTCGCTGGGCGCATGTTCGCGCACGCTGTACGAAGGCAGCGAGGACGTGGCCGAGGTGCACTGGTTTCCCAGCCAGCATGGCTGGCTGTGGACCAACCCGCGGCGGTTCGCAGTGGCGCTGGCGCTGCGCAGCATGCGCGAGGCGCCGTTCTATATCTGCGAGCCGGATGTGCGCACGCGGACCAAGGTGCGGCCCATGCTCGCACTCGCCGGTATTGCGCCGGAGCACTGTGTGTTCATCGAGGACATCCCGCTGCGCGAGGGCGAGCATTGGATCGATTGGCTGCTGCGCTTCGGCGACCTGGCGCCGGCCGCATTCGCCGCGACGCCCGCGCTCGATCCGTCACCGCGTACCCGCGCACCATCCATCCGCGCCACGCCCGTCGAGCGCGCCCAGGCGCGGGCATGGCTCGACACGCACGGCTTCGGCGCGGCGCAGCCGCTGGTGCTGATGCAGCCTGCCAACAAGCGCACGATGCGCTGGAACGGCGTGCGCGATGCGGCCGACGACGACAAATCCTGGCCGGCCTCGCGCTGGGCCGCGCTGGCGCGCGCGATCCTGCAATGGCAACCGGAGGCGCAGATCCTGCTGTGCGGCTGCGCTGCCGAGGCGGGCTATCTGGAATCGATCCGCGCCGAGACCGGGCTGCCGCGCCTGCTCGCTCCCGCCGGCGGCCTGCCGCTGGGGCTGCTGCGCGGGCTGATGGAGCTGGCGCACAGCATGGTGTCGGTGGATACCGGGCCGGCGCATCTCGCTGCCGCGACGGGCTGCCCGCTGGTGGTGCTGTTCGGCCATCGCTGGCCGTCGATGTGGGCGCCGCGCAGCGCCTGCGGCAGCGCCGTCACCGTGCTCGGCGGCCTGCCGCATACCAGCCGGGTGGATCTGATCGGCGTGGAAGAGGTCGCGCAGGCTTGGTGGCGATTGCCGCCGCGCGTGGAAGGCAACGCTACCGTCGCAGCCGCCATGGCTGGACGGCGGCTGCGGGCCGCTTATTCCGCCGGCTGAGCCGGTTGCCGCAAGGTCTGCCGCACGCTCGGCATGGCTCCGGCCCGGGCGGCCAGTTCATGCGCGATGTCCACCAGACCGAGTGCCCGTGCCACATCCGCCGCGGTGCGCCCGAACGTATCCGCCGCGCTGCGATCCGCGCCACGCGCCAGCAGCACGCGCGCCGGCGGCAACAAGGCATGCATCGCACAGGCGTGCAGCGCGGTGACGCCGCGCTGGTCGGCATGTTCGATCCGCGCGCCCGCATCCAGCAGCACCGGCACCAGGGCGCCGATGTGGGTGGCATCGCAGGGGCTGCCCGGGCGCAGGTGCGCGCCCAGCAGCAGCTGCAGCGGCGACATGCCTTCCTTGTCGGCGGCATTGACGTCGGCGCCGCGCTTGAGCAGCACATCGAACAGCCGCCGTGCGCGCAGGCTGTCGTTCTGTTCGAAGCCGAACTGCGCGGCGGCATGCAGCGCGCCGTGGCCGCGCGTATCGACTGCCTGGATGTCGGCACCGCCCTCGAGCAACTGCTCGGCGATCTCCGGATAACCCATTGCGGCAGCCACCATCAGCGCGGTGGCTTCGCCGGGCAGGCGCGCGTCCACGTTGGCATCGTGTTCCAGCAGCAGGGCGACCAGCGTGTCGCGGCGCGCGGCCACGGCCGCGGCGAGCGGAGTCATGCCGTTGGCCGCGGCGAGCGACGAATCGGCGCCGCCGTCGAGCAGGCGCGCGGCCACCTCGCGATGGCCCATGCCGCAGGCGTGCAGCAGGGCAGTGGCGCCCTGGCGGTCCTGCGTGTTCACCGGGAAGCCGAGTTCGAGCAGGCGGTCCACCGCGGCGAGCGCGCCGGCCGCAGCGGCGGCCGGCAGGTCGTCGGCGCGCAGCGGGCGGCGCGGACGGGTCCAGTCGCCCCAGTCCAGCCAGCGCTCGATCTCGGGATGATCGAAGGCCAGGCCCAGCGGCGTCTCGCCGTTGGCGTCGGTGGCTTCGGCGTCGGCGCCGTGGGCGACCAGCACACGCACCAGCGGCAGCGCCTTCTCGCCGTGTTCCAGCGCGGCGAACAGTGGCGTGCGGCCCTGCGTGTCGCGCGTGTTCGGATCGCCGCCGCGGACGAGCAGCGCCTGCAGCACCGGCAGCTGGCCTTGTGCCGCCGCAAGGTGCACCGGTGTGCGCTCGCGCGCGTCGGGGCCGAACGGATCGGCGCCGCGCTCGAGCAAGCCCAGCGCGAAGCTTGAAGCAGCGGCGCTGTCGTCCAGGCGCTGCAGCGCCTGGGCCAGCAAGCCCGCGCCGGCAGGGCTGGCGCCGGCGGCGAGCAGATCCTCGATCGCCTCGGCCGCGGCCGGCAGCTGCGGCAGCAGCGCGTCGAACAGGCGCCGGCCCAGCGGCGGCAGCGTGGCGTCGATGCCTTCGAGTACTTCCGCGTCGTCGACCAGTTGCGGCTGCAGGCGCGCTTCGGGCGCCAGCGCATGCTCCAGCAGCCAGCGCCGCGCGGCGCCAAGACCGGGACCGGCCAGGTCGAGATAAAGCTGCGCCAGCTGCGAGGCTGGCCATTCCTTCACGCGCTGGGTAAACGTCGAGACGATGGCCCAGTGACCGAAGCGCAGCGCGTCGAGCAGGTGCGCCGGTGTGTCCGCGCCCTCGGCCAGGGCTTCGTCGAAGCGCAGGTTGGTCGGCAACGGCGTGTCCGGATCGAGCAGGGCGACCAGGTCCCAGCGACCGGCGGCGGCGGCGTGGTCCAGCGCGCTGCGACCGTCGGCACCGGGTGTCTTGGCCTCGGCGCCAAGCGCGAGCAGGGCGCGCACGGTCTCGGCGTGCGCCTGCGGCGACTGGCAGGCCAGGGTGAGCGCGTCGCGGCCATGCACGTCGCGCACGCGCGCATCCGGCTGCGCCTCGGCCAGCAGCTGCACGATGCCGACCTTGCCGGCGCGCGCCGCTTCCATCAGCGCGGTGCGGCCGTGGCGGTCGGCCAGGGTGACGTCGGCGCCGGCGGTGCGCAGCGCGCGGCTGATCTGTTCGTGGCCTTCGCCGGCCGCTTCCATCAGCGCGCTGCGGTGGCGCGAATCCACCGCGTTCACCGCGGCGCGATGCTTGAGCAGCAGGCGCACGCCCTCGGCGTCGTCCTCGGCGATGCCGGCGGCGGCGACCAGGGCCGGCTCGCCATCCGGCGGCGTCGGCTTGGCGCCGTGCTCCAGCAGGAACTTCACCAGCGGCCAGTTGGCCGCGCGGCAAGCGGTGGCCAGCGGACTGACGCGGGCGCGGTTGAGCGCATTCACCGGCGCGCCGGCATCGAGCAGCATCGCGGCCACGATCGGCTCGCCGCTGTGCACCGCGCCGTGCAGCGCGGTGTTGCCCTCGGCGTCGACGGCGAGCGGGCTGGCGCCGTTGGCCAGCAAGGTCATCACCGCGTCGGGCCGGCCGTGCCAGCTGTCGCGCGTGGCGGCCAGCAACGGAGTGAGGCCGCCGCTGGCGCGATTCACATCGGCGCCCTTGGCGATCAGCGCGCGCAGCAGGCGGGTATCGGGCAGCAGCGCGGCGAGCATCAGCACCGGGCGCTGGTCGCGGTCGCCGGACGGCGGCGCGGTGTTCGGGTCGGCGCCGGCCTCGATCAGCGCGAGCGCGCGTTCGATGTCGCCGTCGCGGGTGGCGACCAGCAACGCCTGCGCCTGTTCGGGCGTGCCGGCGGTGCGTTCCTGTTCGTTGAGCACCGGCGCGGGCTTCGGCGGCGGCGCGGGAGCGGCTTCGGCGCGGGCAGGCGCGGACGGGCGCGCCGGGCGGCGGCCTTCGCACAACAGCGCGCGCAGGGTGCGGTTGGCGATCACCAGGCAGCCCAGCGGCAACAGCACCACCCCGTAGAGCGCCAGCGCGGCGATGCGCAGCTCCGGCGGCAGCACCCCGTACAGGCCGGCCAGCGCGATCGCCGCGAAGGCCAGCGCCAGCAGTGCGATCGCGGCGGGCAGGTAATGGGTGAAGAAGCGCTCCTCGCGCGACAGGTGCCGGCCGAAGGCGATGCTGCGCGCGGTGGCGGTGAAGATCCACGAGCCGTCGCTCTGCGGTGGATACGCGTCGTCCCAGACATAGACCAGGCCGAACGCGGGCCACATCCGCCACAACGCCGCCAGCGCGACGACCAGCGCGCCCGCCAGCAGCAGCGTCGCGCCCAGGCTGTGCGCCTGGTTGAGCTTCAGCATCGGCCACGCCACCAGCAGGAACACCAGCACCACATAGCCGGTGAACATCACCAGGTGCGCCGCGCCGCGGCGCAGCACCGTGCGCAGGAATTGCGGCTCCGGATCGAAACCGATCGCATGGCACACCGCCGCCATGGTCAGCGCGTTGGCCAGCAGCAGCGGGATCAGCGAGAGCGGGCTGGCGCTCAGGGCCGCGACGGCCACGGCGAGCAGGCCGGGCACGAACCAGAGCAGACCCTGCAGGAAAGGCGGCGGGCGGCGCGTTTTGGAATAGGACATGGGCGCGGAGTATAGGAATCGTCTGAATGAGAGAAGGTAATCAGGCGTTAACGCTTATGCCGCATGCTTATTCGTCCGGCCCACCCGGCGACTCCTTCAATGCCGGTTGCGGCACCGCCAGCGCATGCGCCGGCGGCAGCTGCAGATGCCAGCCCTGTGCCTGCAGATTGGCGAGCACGGCGGCGACGTCCTCCTTGGGCAGCTTGCGCTGCGCGTCCAGCTCCACCTCGAGCACGAAGCGCAGGTCGCCGAGCATCAGCGCCAGCGACTCGGGCAACACGCTGAAATCGCCTTGGCGGGTAAGCCAGACATAGGTATCGGCCTTGCGCAGGCTGGCGTAGACGAAACAGTGCATGGGCAGGACCTGATAAGCGGGCGGAAGCGGCGGCGCATCGGCCGCGCGCGCGGCGAATTGACCATCCGCCATGGTCCGCGCCTTGGCCGCGATGGTCAACGCGGACGGTGACGATCTCCCGCAATACATGCCCGAACAGCCGTGATCGATACCTGATCGGTCCATTGCTGCGACCGCACTTGCAAGGCTTTCGTTAAGACGGCACAGTGCCGCCCGGGGATGTCAAACGCGCGTATGAATTTTCTTACCGGTCAGCCCCTTACTGTGTGCCCCGATCCGGACTAACGATAAGCAGGAGCTTCCGATGCCGAATTCTCTCTTCTTCAAGCGTGCGGCCCGCCCGCTCGCCTTCGCCGCCCTGAGCCTCGCCGTGGCCGGCGCCCTGGTCGCGCCGCAGCGCGCCGAAGCCAGCGCCTTCCAGCTCAAGGAAAACAGCGCCAAGTCCATGGGTCGCGCCTACGCCGGTTCGGCAACCGCCGGCGGCGACGTCTCGGTGGTGGTCAACAATCCCGCCGCGATGACCGACCTGAAGGGCACCTACTTCCAGGCCGACGTCACCGCCATCAACTTCGGCACCAAGTTCAGCGGCAGCGCCCATGACGCGCTGGGCCGCCCGATCAGCGGCGGCAGCGGCGGCGACGCCGGCACCACCATGCCGGTCCCGGCGCTGTTCTTCGCCACCCAGGTCAGCGACCGCGTGCATATCGGCGCCGGCTTCTCGGTGCCGTTCGGCTTCCTGACCGAGTACGACCGCAACTGGGTCGGCCGCTACAACGGCATCAAGTCCAAGTTCGAGTCGCTGGACGGCACGCTGTCGGCCTCGTTCGACGTGACCGATACCTTCACCCTGGGCGTCAGCGCCATCGCGCAGAGGACCAGCGCCGAGCTGACCTCCGCGATCAACTTCAACAGTGTGGGCCTGGGCCTGGTGCAGCAGGCTGCCGCGGCCGGCAAGATCACTCCCGCCCAGGCGCAGGCGCTGGGCCAGCAGGTCGGCCTGGTGGTGCCCCCGGGCAGCGACGGCCTGGCCCGCATCAAGGGTGACGACTGGGGCTACGGCTGGCAGCTGGGCGGCTACTGGAAGCTGACCCCGAACGACCGCATCGCCTTCAACTACCGCGCCAAGATCGACCACAAGCTGGAAGGCACGGGCAACTTCACCGTCCCGACCAATGTGCAGGCCCTGCTGGCCAACCCGACCGTGGCTGCGCTGCTGGCCGGCGCCGGCGGCGTGCCGTTCACCCACACCACGGGCACGGCGGACTTCACCACCCCGGCCACCGCCACCGCCAGCGTGTGGCACCAGGACGAGAAGTTCGGCATCGGGTTCGACCTGGCCTGGACCAAGTGGGACGTGTTCAAGCAGCTGCGCGTCAACTACGGCAACCCGGCGCAGCCGCCGAGCGTGGAAAACTACAGCTGGCGCAACACCTGGTACGCAGCCGTCGGCGGCGACTACTACGTCAACGACAAGCTGACCCTGCGCGCCGGCGTCTCGGTGGACACCACCCCGACCTACGCCGCCACCCGCAGCCCGCGCGTGCCGGACTCGACCCGCAAGTTCCTCTCGTTCGGCGTGGGCTACAAGGCCAGCGAGCACTTCGAGATCAACGCCGGCTACACGCATATCTTCGTCAACGAAGCGCATATGAATGGCGCGATCAGCTCGACCAACGACGTGCTGACGGGCAGCTCCGACGACTACGGCAACCTGCTGAGCCTGTCGGCGCAGTACAAGTTCTAAGCGTCGTAAGTACGGAAAGTAAAAAACCTCTCCGCGCGAGCGGGGAGGTTTTTTTTATGCGGAAGAGTACGGCGTAGGTTGGGGTGAGCCGCGGGCGAACCCCAACAAACGTGGGAGCTTGTCGCATTGTTGGGGTTACTGGCTGCATCAGCAGCCAGCCCTTCGGGCCATCCGCTACGCGGATGTTCGCTACGGCATCCTGCCTTCGCAGTCGCCTGCGGCTCACCCCAACCCACGCCAGTAGCAGCGTATGCGCGTTTCAGCCGCGCTTGAGCATGATGGCCAGCATTTGCTTGAACCGCTGGCCATACGGCGGATTGAGCAAGCCCGCACCATTGACCCGCGCCTGCCGGAACACCGACTTCAGATGCGAGAACGTGCGGAAACCCGCCTCGCCGTGGTAACCGCCGCTGCCGGATGGACCCACGCCGCCGAACGGCAGGTCGTGCTGTGCGATGTGGTACAGCGTGTCGTTGATGGTGACGCCGCCAGCCGTAGTGCGCGCGAGGACGCGGTCAACCAACGCGCCGTCTTCCTCGAACAGATACAGCGCCAACGGATGCGGATGCGCGGCGACATAGGCGATCGCCTGCTCGATGTCGTCGTAGGGCACCAGCGGCAGCAGCGGGCCGAAGATTTCTTCCTGCATCACCGCCATGCTTTCGCTGACGCCGGTGAGCAGCGCCGGTGTCATGCGTCGCCGCTGGATGTCGTCGGTTTCATCGCCCAGCAGCGTCAGCTTGGCGCCGTCGCGCGCTGCATCGTCGCGCAGTGCGGCCAGGCGCTGGTACTGGCGTTCCGAAATGATGCTGGCGTACTGCTCGTTGCGCACCGGCTGCGGATACAGCCGCGCGGCCACGTCGCGTGCGGCGGCAACGAACTCGTCCACCTGCGCGCGCGGCAGCAGCACGTAGTCCGGCGCGATGCAGGTCTGCCCCGCATTGAACAGCTTGCCCACCAGGATGCGCTCCACCGCGTTGGCGAAGCGCGCGCCGGGGCCGACGATGGCCGGCGACTTGCCGCCCAGCTCCAAAGTCACCGGTGTGAGGTTGGCGGAGGCCGCGCGCATCACGTGGCGACCCACCGCCGTGGAGCCGGTGAACAGCAAGTGGTCGAACGGCAGCGCCGAGAACGCCTGTGCGACATCCGCATCGCCGGTCACCACGCACACTTCCTCGGGCTTGAAGTAACGCGCGGCCAACTGCGCGAACAGCGCCGAGAACTGCGGCGTGTATTCGCTCATCTTCACCATCACCCGGTTGCCCGCCGCCAGCGCATCCACCATCGGCCCGGCGGCGAGAAACAGCGGGTAGTTCCACGGCACGATGATGCCCACCACACCCAGCGGCTGCGGGCGGATCTCGTTGCGTGCCGGCATGAACAGCAGCCCCGGCCAGCTGCGCCGGGGCTTCATCCAGCGCCGGCCGTGGGCGAGCGCATGGCGGATCGCCGACAGGCTGGGAAACACTTCCAGCAGATCGGTTTCCTGCGCCGGCCGGCCGCCGAAGTCCTGGTGAATCGCGTCGGCGATCTCGCCGCGATGCTCGCCGATCAGGTCGTTGAGCGCGCGCAGCCGCCTGGCGCGTTCCGGCCATGCCGGCATGGGCTCGCGCGCATGCGCCTCGCGCATGCGCCGGAGTTGAAGCTGCAGATCGAGCGGTTCGGTAGTCATCGTGGCTAGAACTTGGCGCGGAATTCCACGCCCCACATGCGCGGCGGCGTGATGTTGGCGTAGGGCGTGCCGAACACCGTAGCGGTGATGTTGTCCACGCCGGTGACGTAGCGATCGTTGAACAGATTGCTGGCGTACAGGGCGACGCCCCAGCGGTCGCCCGGCGCATGCCAATCCAGGCGTGCGTCGGTGCGGTGCTGGGCTTCGCCCACCTTGAAGTTGGGGCTGATCACGCATTCGCCCTGCAGGCGCGAATCGTCATTGCAGCGGCTCTTGCCGCGGTAAGCGTAATTCAGATTGAACTCCAGCTGGCCGCTGGCGACATTGCGCCACGTGTACGCCAACCCCGCCGTGTAGGAGAAGCGCGGCTCGCCGGTAGGCTGCCCGGTCAGCACCGCGCCGGAATCGGCCACCGCCTTGCGGTAGGTGGCATCGATATAGGCGCCGGTGAAGTTCAGGCGCAGGTCGCGCACCGGTTGCCACAGCGCTTCCAGCTCCAGGCCCTTGGCTTCCTGGTCGGTGCTGTTGACCAGATACCGCGGCACGCCGGAGCCGGCACTGTTCGGGTCCAGGCTCAGCGACTGCTTGTTGTCGTAGCGGTAGTAATAGACCGAGCCATTGAGCATCAGGTTGTGCTCGGGGAAAGTAGTCTTCAGGCCGGCTTCGTAGTTGATCACCTTCTCCGGCGCGAAGCGCGAGCCGACCTGCACGCTGTTGTAGCCGCCGGCCTTGTAGCCCTTGGTGACCGAGGCGTAGCCCATCACGTCCGGGGTGAACTTGTAGTCCAGCACCAGGCGCGGGCTGACATTGTTCCAGGTGTTGTGGAAGCGCACCGGCACGCCCACCGCATCGGTGAAGATCACGTTGTTGCCGAACGCGGCCAGCGCCATCTGCGCTTCCGGCGGCAGCATGGCCAGCACGCCGGCCTGGTCCAGCGCCTGCACGGTGCCGTCGAACTGCGGCGCGCTGCGCGGCATGTTGTACCAGGAGAAGCTCTTGTTATCGCGCGTGTAGCGGATGCCGGTAGTGATGTTGAAGCGGTCGTTGACGTGCCAGATCACATCGCCGAAAGCCGCATAGGCCTTGAACTTGCCGACGTTGCTGATCGCCTCGTGCCAGGGATCGCCCAGCAGCGTGTATGGCAGGCCGAAGCTCGCCAGTGCGTTGCTGATGTCGGTGAGCGGCGTGCCCACGCCCATGATATTGCTGGCCAGCGTATCCAGGCTGTCGGTGAAGATATTGGTCTGGCTGGTCTGCCGCGCCTGCTCCTGGTAGTAGCTCACGCCGCCGACCCAGTCGGCGATGCCGGTGGTGCCGGACAGCTTGAACTCCTGGTACCAGCTGTTGTTGTGCTCGATATTGGTGGTATCGAGATAGCTGACGATGTGGTTGGTGCCGTCGTAGTCGCCGCGGTTGAAGGTGTCGAAGCCGCGCCACGCGGTGGTGGAGACCAGGCTGCCCCAGGCGAAGGAGTGGTCGAAGCTCAGCGTTACGCCGTCGAAGGTGCGCGATTCGCGCCCGCCCACGGCGTCGTTGTACAGCGGCGCATGCAGCGGATTGAGGTACGTGGTGGGGTCGGGCGGGAAGCGCGGGCGCTGGTTGGTGTCATTCGACAGCGGCACCAGGCCGAACGCCGGATGCGGCGGCTGGTTGAGCTTCTCGTGATCCCAGGACAGCAACATGCGCGTGTCCTGGGTGATGTTCCAGCGGAACACCGCGCGCGTGCCCCAGTCGTTGTCCTCGCCGTAGCGCTTGCCGCTGGCTGCGTCCTTGACCCAGCCGTCGCTCTGGTTGTCGTACGCGCTCACGCGCAGCGCCATGTCCTGGTTGAGCGGCAGGTTCAGCAGCGCATCGCCGTAGACCTTGCCGTAGTTGCCGATGCGCAGGCGCGCCTTGCCTTCGAAGCGGTCGGTCGGCTCGTTGGTGACGATCGAGATCGCGCCGGCCGCCGCGTTGCGGCCGAACAGCGTGCCCTGCGGGCCCTTCAGCACTTCCACCCGCGCCAGGTCGTTGAAGGCGAGCAGGGCGCCGCCGGAACGCGCGGCATACACGCCATTGATGTACACGCCCACTGCCGGCTCGGTGCCGATGCCGAAGTCGCTGGTGGCGATGCCGCGCAACTGGTAGCGCGGCTGCGTCGGCTGGTCGGCGCTGACCACCAGGCCCGGCACGAACATGTCCATCTTGCTGAGGTCGGTCGCCGCCAGCGTATCGACCTGCTTGGCGGTGATGATCTGCAGCGGAATCGGCACCGACTGCATTTCCTGGTTGCGGCTCTGCGCCGTCACCGTGATGTTGCCCAGCAGCTTGGCCTGGTTCGGATCGGCCTGGTCCTGCGGCGCAGGCGCGGCGTTCTGGTCGTCGGCCTGCACGGTCTGCGCGCACAGCAGCAGCGCGGTGCCTCCCAGCAGCTGGCGCAATGCGGCGGACAGCGGACGTGGACGGATACTCATCGGCGGTTCTCCCCTCGTGGACGGCGCCGCGTCCCCACGCGGTCGCCGTGCTTGGTTCTTGTGTGAGTTCAGCGCACGGTGACGCAGCCCCCTTGCTGCGCCGCGATCCAGGCCTTGATCAGCGCCACGCCTTCGCGGTGGACGGTGCTGCGGCCCAGCTCCGGCATCATCTCGCCCGGGTCGGCCGAGGCCATGCGGTAGGCGATGATCGAGTCGTCCGGCTGGCCGGGCACGATGTCGAACAGGTGGTCGCCGGTGCCGCGGCCCGCGGCGACGGGCGGTTTGCAGATGCCGAGGTGGCGGTCTTCCGGCGCGCTCGCTTCCAGCGTCAAGCCGGTGGTGTTGGCGGCGCCCTTGGCGTTGTGGCAATGCCCGCAGTTGATGTCGAGATAGGCGCGTGCGCGGGCATCGAGCGCGGCGTGTTCGTCCATCCAGTTGGCGTTGCGCGGCGCTTGTGCGGTGGCGGGTGCGCCGGTGAGGTAGCCGGCCTTGGTCAAGTGCTCGAGCTGGTTCTGTTCGCCATCCGCGTAGTGATAGTCACGGTTGAGGTGGCGCGCTTTCGGGCCGATCGGGTGGATCTTGCGCGATACCCAATCCTGCGCGTGGCAGCTGGAGCATTGGCTTTCGTCGGGGACGACGTAGTTGAAGTCCTCGCGCGACTTGTCATCGGCCACCAGGGTGAGCGGCAGCACCGCGCCGGTGCGGGCGAGCTCGGCTTCGGTCTGCGTGTCGTTCCATACGTAGGGCATCGCGGCCCAGCCATCCGGGCGGTGCACCAGGATGCGCGTCTCGACCAGGTGCACCTTGGCCAGATCCAGGCCTTCGCCGGCGAAGTCGTGCGAGCTGTCGTAGGTGCGGGCGACGTCGCTCGTTTTCCCGTCCGGCGTCTTCGGGTAGTAGAAGGTCTTGCTGATCACCGTGCCTACAGGGAAGTCGAAAGTATCGGTGGCGTCGTACTTCGCCGCCGCGCCCTTCGGCATCCAGATCGTGCGCAGCTTGTGCGCGTAGTCGGTGAACAGCGGCGTGTTGAGGTCGTACGGCACCACGCCCTGGTTGAGCAGCAGCTTGCCGCCGCGTGCTTCCACCACGTGCCAGTCGCTCAGCTTCGGCGGCCGGCCTTCGGCGTGGTAAGCCACCGGCGCCATGCCTTGCTGGCAACCGGCGAGTGACATGGCGACGAGCAGCGCGAACGCGCCCTGGAACAACCGCTTCCGCATCGCCACCGCCTCAGGATTTCGCTGCGTCGAGCACGACCGGCGGCAGCTTCGGCAGCGTGCACTGGTAGGGCTTGGTGTCGGTGCTGGGGTTCTTGTAGTCGTTCGGGCCGTCGGCATTGAGCACGCCGTTGGCGCCGTCGATGCAGATGCGGTCTTCGGCCGCCAGCGGGCCATGCGCGGTGTCGGCATAGCCGTCCCACAGCACGTCCGGGAAGCGGCCGCTCATGCCGTATACGGCGGTCTTCAGCATCTTCAGCTTCATGCCGTCCGGCGATTCGCCGCCTTCCTTGAAGCGGTTGCCGTAGACGAAGATGCCCTTCGGGTACGGGTTGTAATCGGCCGCCACGCCCTTGGTGTTGTAGTAGTTGGTGGAGAAGTAGCTGGAGATGATCACGTTCGCCGTGCGGTGCCCGCCGATGTCGTTGTCGAAGATCTCCACCTTGTCGTTGGAGTTGACCACCACGCCCGACCCCGCCGGCACGCTGGCCACCGCCGCGCCCTTGGCGGCGAAGTTGTCCAGGTTGTTGGCATTGACCTGGTTCTTGAACACGCGCGAGGCCTTGCCGGCCTGCGACAGGTTGGGCATGTTGAAGACCAGGATGCCGCCGGTGTTGCCGGTGGCGACGTTCTCGTAGACATCGGCGTCGATCGAATTCTCGATCTCGATGCCCGCCACGTTCTGCTCGGCGCGGTTGCGCCGCACCACGATGTTCTTCGACTGGCCCACATAGATGCCGGCATCGGACGCGCCGGTCACCGAGGAATCCTCGATCAGCACGTTCTCGGTCTTTACCGGGTACAGGCCGTAGGCGCCGTTGGTGGTCTTCGGGCCGTCGGTCCAGGCCACCCGCACGCCGCGGATGGTGATGTTCCTGCCCTGGTTGATCTTCAGCGCATCGCCCTTAGTGTCCTCCAGGGAGAGGTTCTCGATGGTGAAGTCGCTGGCATTCACCAGCAGCCCCTCCGGACCAACCACCTGGCCCTTGAACGACAACACCGTCTTGTCCTTACCCGCGCCGCGGATCGTCACCCCGTCCGTGCGCAGGCTGAGGCCGCGGTTGAGGTGGTAATGCCCGGCAGGAATCTCGATCACGCTGCCCGGCTTGGCATCTAGCAATTGCTGCTGCAGCTTGGCCTGGAAAGCATCGCCGCCCTCGCCCTGAGCGGTGGATTGATCGTGGCCGCCGCACGCGGCCAGGGCCGCGCCGAGCGCGACCGTGAGTAGCAACTTGCGCATGTCCGGTGAGCCTCCCCAGGAAAACCGAATCGACGGGGTACTGTTGCGCAAGGCTTGCGGCGGGGGGAGGGGGAAACGGCCAGGGGGTGGGGGGCAAAGCGGCCAAGGTGGGGCGTCGAACGTCATCGCGTCCCATCGCGGCGAAGCCCGTAGGTTGGGGTGAGCACAGCGGACCCCAACGTCGCGATCACCTGCGGGGTCTGTTGGGGTTCGCCTATGGCTCACCCCAACCTACGTCGCTCGCAGCCCGTTGCTCGTAGGTTGGGGTGAGCGCAGCGAACCCCAACGTCGGCATGTCGACGTGCACCGCAACGTTGGGGTGCGCCTGCGGCTTACCCCAACCTACGCCGGTTGTTGTTGCCATTGCAGGCGGAGATGCGCCTGCGTGGCACAGCGGGTCCCCATCTCGATGAAGGCGGCGATGCCGTCGAGCATGATTGGAAGTCGATGTGCATCGACACTGCCGCGTTCGTGCGCCAGCTCGGCCAGTAGTTTGATGGTGTTGTAGGCGTAGTGAAGCCACTCGGTGGCGTCGTTTAGGAGTTCATCCGGGCCCGCAGCGGGGTCGGAGAAGTAGTTGGTGTGTCGGATGATCCAGGGTTCGCCGAAGACATTGTTCATGAGCAACTCCATGCTGTGCCGCGGCCTCGCTCCGTAAACGGCATGCCGCAGACAGCACGGCATGCCGCGATCACACGGACTCGAGGGTTCACCGGCGGCTCGAAGGCTGAGCGCCGGGCGGCTTGATTGAGGAAGTGGGGTGCGGGGCTAGGAGGTTTCGCTATGGCGCAGCCTTACGCGCCGGGTAGGACGGCTCGGAAAACTGTTTGCGAAAACTCTTAGCCTGCGGTTCTTCAACCGTGTCCGCGGTGTCGTCGGACAGCCCGGATGGTCGGTGGGTGTGTCGCCGAGGAGATCGGCGAGCGGACGGGTGACGTATGATCTGGCCTAGCCATGATCAACTCCTGCTTAGTTGGTGATGGTCAGCGGGTCAGGGGTGTCTCACCACCCTTGGCCCGCGCTTCTCACGGCATTGCTGCCATGGTTGTCCGCGACGCGCATTCGAAACAGTTCGCGGGCAACGAAAGCCACGCTAGCAAAGGCAACCTTCGGTTGTCTGTAGTACTTCGACGAAATTAGTCGTCATCCCGGCGTAGGCCGGGATCCAGTAGCGAAGGCGTCGGATTTTCGCGGCAGATCTCATGTAGGTTTTCGCGAAAATCGAGCGGTGTCGTTACTGGATCCCGGCCTGCGCCGGGATGACGAGTGGGTGAGGTTCTCGCGCTCTTGGCGATGCTTATTGCCGATACGCCATTTCACGCGCGTGCTGCAACTGCTCACGCAGATACGCATCGCGACTCACGCCGCCGGGAATGACCGGCATCGCCATCACCGTTTCAACGATGCGCCGCTCGTCCTGCTTGTAGCGCTGGAATTGCGGATCAGTGGCGAGGTGTTGTTGCCAAGCCTGGTTCGCCTGCTCGGCGTCAGTGCGGAAGTGCTCGGCCAGCGCGGCGAGCGCACTGGCCTGCGCCTGCGGATCATCCACCGTGGCACGCACCAGCGCGATCTGCAGATTCATCGACTCGCCGGCGCTGATCGAACGATCGGCTTCGCGCCGCCGCAGTTCCTCGCGCAACGCATCGGCCTGCCGCTGGCGCGTGAGCGGATCCAGCCTCGGCGCGCGTACGAAGAAATCCTCCACGTCCTGGCCGAAACGCTCGCGTTCGCGATAATCGCGAATCGCTGCGTTATCGACCGGCGCCACAGGCCGAGGAACCTGCGGCGCGGACACGACGACAGCAGGCGATGCCGCTGCATGCGGCCGCGGCCAGGCAAGCCAAAGCCCGCCCAGGCCGAGGCCGCACGCAACCGCAATGGCGACGAGCCACCTCATTGCCCACTCACAAACCGTTACTCAGCAACTGATTGACCAGCACATACAACGCATCCACGGGCTTCGCACGATCCGCCGCATCGCTGGCCTCCGAGGCATGCAGCACCCGCCCCTGCCCGTCGAGCACGTTGTTGATGAAATCGATCAGTTCCAGATGCTGCGCCTGGATATCGCCGTTACGCAGATCCACGATGGTGGTGCAATGGCTTTCATTGAGCGCACGGTACTGCGGGAAATAACCGCCGAAATTGCTCAAGCCATCGGTGGTCTGCCGCAGGCGGTTGGTATCGATCGCCCACAGCTGGTGGATCAGCCGCTCCTTGGTGGCTTCATCCGGCGCATGGGCAATCTCCGGATAAAAGCGCTCATACGAATAGCTGGAGTAATTGAGGTCCTGCCAGAAATGGGTATGGCCCAGGCGGTCCGCCGGGAACTCAGCGGACAGCGCGGGATAGATGCTGCCCATATCGCTGCGGTCGAAGCCGGGCAGGTAGTGCTGCAGCGTGCTTAACGGGCCATTCGCGTCGTCCAGGCCCCAGGCCTGGCGGATCTGCGCGAACAGCGGCTCGGACGGATAGTTTGCCGGACTGCCACCCGCCGGCGCGGAGAAGATCGGTCCGGAGTCGTCGAGCAGGAACGAACGCGGCGAGCCCATGTCCTTGCGTCGTGCGGCGTAGTTGGTGAGGCTGCCGGTGCCGCCGGCACTGCATCCGGTCGACAACATCTGGCCCGGACGCGGCAGATGGTCCTTCAGCCACGCCAACACCGCGCGCTCGTTGCGCAATCCGTTGTGATGCCAGACCAAGGGCTCGTGCTGCCCGCTGGGATCGGGATAGACCGCAACGCGATCGCCCGAATAGATATCGCCGGTGCAATACGGCACATAGACGATATTCCACTGCTGCGTCTTCAACGGCTGCAATTGCGGCTTCTCGCCATTGAGCAGATTCACCAGGTCCAGCAGGTTGAGCCGCCCCACGAACGGACTGACCAGCAGCGCGCCCGGATTGCTGATGGTCATGTAATTGTCGGGAATGCCATTGGGATTGCGCGCACCGCGAATCCCGCTCTGGCCCGTGCAACTGCCGTAATCCCAGCACGCGCCGCCGCCTTCCATGTAGATCACCGTATTGGTGGTCTGCGCGCTGCGCAGCAGGAAGAACTTGTACGGCGAACCGTTGCCGCAGATCGCACCGGTTTCCGGCGCCAGCTGGATGGTCTGCCATTGATCGTAGGCGCCGGGCTTGAAGCCGTCGGCGAAACCGGCGGGATTGCTCAGCAGCGGATAAGGCCCGAGTCGCTGGTCGGGCGTCACCGGATGATCGGCGCGCGGCGGGCTGATCAAGTTGAGCAAGACCTGCAACGGCGTGTAGTCGCCTTCCTCCGCATGCAGGGCGGGCGCGGCGTTGCAAAGCAGGAAGCCGCCCAGCAGGGCAGTCAGGGATGTGCGGCGCAGGGACATGATGGCTCCTCCGAATCCAATCGGCACGGGATGCTCAGGGTCACGATTGCCTTAAAGCCGGTGGTTCACCGGACGGGCTCATGCTCCCCTGAGCCCGGTCGTCGGAGCAGACGCCTTGCCGTTGCGCACCACAAGCAAGAGTGCGTGAAAATCGCCCAGGTCGGCTGGATTGCCCCCCGCGATTGTCCGGCTTGCCCCCCGCGGAGGATGCGTGGAATCAGTCGCCGGCGTAGCGCGCGTGCTGCGGCGGCATGCCGGTCCAGCGCTTGAACGCGCGGCGGAATTCGCGCGGGTCGCTGAAGCCGATCTCGGAACCGATCTCGGCCACGCTCAGCTGGCCGGCGCGCAGCAGTTCCAGCGCGCGTTCGGCGCGTACGCGGTCGTGGATCTCGCGGAAGATGCGGCCGCTCTCGGCCAGCTTGCGGCGCAGCGAGCGTTCGCTGAGGTTGAGCGTGCGCGCCACGTCGAGCAGGCGCGGCTGCTGGCGCAGGCGGCTGCGCAGCAGACGTTCCACCGCGGCGACGATTTCCTGGTGCGGCTCGCCGCCGTCGGGGGTCATCTGCTGCGCGCACAGCGCCAGCGCCTGCCTGGCGGTGAGTGGGTTGTGGCCGGGCAGCGGGCGCGCCAACCATTGCGTGCCGATCAGCAAACGGCATTGCGGCGTGCCGAAGCGCACCTCGCATTCGAACAACTCTTCATAGGCGCGCGCATACGCCGGACGCGGATAACCGAACTCCACGCGTGCCGGTCGCAGCTCCGGGCCGACCAGCTCGCGCGCAATCATCAGGCAGCTGGCGAACAGCTCCTCGCAGAAGAACGGCAGCAACTCGGTGTCGCCGAAGCGCGGCCACGCCACCAGCGCCACTTCGCGCTCGCTCAGCTGCTCGAAGTTGAGTTCCAGCAGGCAGCCGCAGATCTTGTGATGCGCGATGCCGGCGAGCATGGCGTCGCCCAGCGTGCGCGAGGTCATCATGGCCAGGCCCAGCAGGCCGAAGCCGCCGATGGTGCCTTCGCGGCCGATGCGCAGGCCGGCATCGGGCACGTCCAGCGCCTGCAGCGCGCGCCGCGCGAACAGGCTGGCCTGGCGGTAGGACACGCGCAGCGCGGGGTCGGCGATCTGGGCGCGGCTGAGCGCCAGGCCGGCGAACCACGCGCGGCTGTCGACGCCGAGCGCGTCGGCCATCTGCGCCAGGTAGAGCAACTTGTTGGGCGGGAACTCGGCGGCGGTGTAGCGCGGGTCGTCCGCCAGCAGCGGATGAGCCGCGGACGGCGCCAGGCCGGCCTGGGTGGCGGGACGTGCCATCGTGCCTCGAACTCCCCACGCGGTGCCGGCGAGGCCGGCGCGAAAGGCGTTTCTATAGCACGCGCGCGCAGCGGGTGTTTGCGCGATGCACAAACCATTGAGACGCCCAGCTATGGCGGATGGGGTGCGAACGGCGGTCTGATGCGTGCCGTCCATAGCGGAGCCGAGCAGGCGCCAGTCCGCCCCGGCGGCTGGCGTTACGCCAGGGGCGATGGCCAATGCGTCGCGGCGCCAGCGCGGGCGGCCCCGGTGCGGCAGTGATCCTTCGGCAAGTCCCGGCCCGCATCGACGGGGTGACCGTGGCCGCGTCGCGCATCAAGGAGGAAGCATCTTGACCAAGCACTCATCCCCCAAGGGCACGATGCTTTCGTCCATCAAGAAGGACGGCATACGCACTACCTCGGACTGGAATAAGAAATCGAAAGACACATCGCTGAGCCCTTTGAAGGGCGGGGTGGGGAAGCCGGCGGCCGCGGCATTTACGGCCATGGCGTCGACGGCCAGGAAAGCCGTGGCCCCGCAGTCATCGGGCCTGCGGCCGGCGACGGTACCGACGGCCGCGTTGACGACGATTCCCAAGCCGCCGACCGCGCCGATCACCCGGATGCCGGCGATCGTGACAAGGAGGATTCCCCGGAAGCAACCCGTGCCCGCGCAGGCAGCAGTGGCGGCGGCCACGGTCAATTCGTCAACGGCGGCGCTGGAAGCCAGGCGCAAAGCCGCCGATGGTCTGTCCCCCGGGCCGCACGTGGCAAAGAAGGCTGCCACCACCGTGCCGACCGTCAATTCGTCAACGGCAACGGGCACGGCGCTGGCGGCCAAGCGGAAAGCATCCGAAGACCTGTCCCCCACGATGCAAGGGGTGAAGAGATCGGCGTCGGCGAAGCCAGCCGCCAGCTCGTCAACCGCCGCGGCATCGACAGCCACGACCTCCACGACCACGACGTCCACGACCACAACGTCAACGGCCAGGAAGAGCGCGACCAGGAAGCTCTCCGCGATGAATGCCGTGGTCAGAAAGCCGGCGGCGGCAGCGGATATGGCGCCGCCGGCGGCCGGGCAGGGCAAGGCCCTCAAGCAGAAAAAGGCCAGGAGCAAGCCCCGTGCCGCGGTGAGCAAGTTCGCGGCCCGGAGCACCGGTGCGCGCTATGGGAGCGCCCTCAAACGCGACAACACGCGTGCCGAGGCCGGGAAGATCGGCAAGTCCAGGCACAAATTCGAGTTGCAATCGCGCGAATGGCGCCACGCATGGAGGGCTGCCATGCGGCGGGGGACGCGGAGAAAACGACGGTGAAGACGGCCTATGGGCCGGCCAATCTGTCCAAGTTCAATACCCGTGACCGCGCGCCGAAAATCACCACGCAAAACAAGCACTACAACCGAGCCCACCGTGGGCGATACCTACACGGAGATCTCGGCCGCGTTGATCGGTGACATCAAGCCCGGGGCCCAGCACGTGAAGCGAGAGCGCGACGTGGCGAGCGAACTGCTGGAAACGATCAGCACAGGCAAGCGGCCCAAGGATGGGGTCATCGGCGCAGGCGCACCATCGGCTGCCGCAGCCAAGCTAATGGTGATCACTCATGTTTCGGAGCCGGAGCGAGTGGGAGGCTCGAGCAAGCTCGCGCGCGCCAGTCTGCGGGCCATCGCAAATGGTCGCTCGACCTTCGACAAAGCCTTCGGCGGCGATAATCCGGAGTTTCCCATGGCGAAGAGTCCCGACGCAGCGCGGTCCCAGCTTGGCATCGGGCGTTTCAAGAAGGCGCGTCCAGCCAGCAAGGCATTCCATGGCCAGGTGAACCCCGACGTCTCCGACAGCAGCGACGACGACACCTGACGCATCCCTGCGTCAGGCCATCGCGATGCCTTACTCGCCGATGGTCAGCAGCGACGCATTGCCGCCGGCTGCGGTGGTGTTGATGGTGAGCGTGCGCTCGCCGGCAAAGCGGAACAGATAGTGCGGGCCGCCGGCCTTCGGGCCGGTGCCGGACAGGCCTTCGCCGCCGAACGGCTGCACGCCGACCACCGCGCCGATCTGGTTGCGGTTGACGTAGCAGTTGCCGACGCGGGCGCGGCTCTGGATGAACTCGACGGTGTCGTCGATGCGGCTGTGGATGCCTAGGGTGAGGCCGTAGCCGGTGGCGTTGATCTCGTCGACCACCTTGTCCAGCTCGCTGCCCTTCCAGCGGATCACATGCAGCACGGGGCCGAAGATCTCGCGGGTCAGCGTGGCCAGGCCGGGGATCTCGTAGGCGCGCGGGGCGAAGAAGGTGCCGTTGCCGGTGGTGGCGGGGTCGAGCGCGACTTCGCCGATCTTCTTCGCTTCCTGGTCCATGCGCGCGGCGTGGTCGACGAGGATCTTCCTCGCGTCCTCGTCGATCACCGGACCCACGTCGGTGGAAAGCTGCGCGGGGTCGCCCACCTTCAGCTCGGCCATGGCGCCGGCCAGCATCGCGCAGACCTTGTCGGCGATGTCTTCCTGCACGTACAGCACGCGCGCGGCGGAGCAGCGCTGGCCGGCGGACTGGAAGGCGGAGGAGACGGCGTCCTTGACGATCTGCTCGGGCAGGGCCGAGGAGTCGGCGATCATCGCGTTCTGGCCGCCGGTCTCGGCGATCAGCGCGGCGATCGGCGCGTTGCGCGCGGCCAGCGCGCGGTTGATCGCCCAGGCGGTCTCGGTGGAGCCGGTGAAGGCCACGCCGGCCACACGCGGATCGCGGGTGAGCGCGGCGCCGACGGTGGCGCCGTCGCCCGGCAGGTACTGCAGCACGTCGGCCGGCACGCCGGCTTCGTGCAGCAGCTGCACGGCGGCGTGGCCGATCAGGCTGGTCTGTTCGGCCGGCTTGGCGATCACGCTGTTGCCGGCGGCCAGCGCGGCGGCGACCTGGCCCAGGAAGATCGCCAGCGGGAAGTTCCACGGGCTGATGCAGACGAACACGCCGCGGCCGTTCAAGAACAGCTGGTTGCTCTCGCCGGTCGGGCCGGGCAGCTGTTCCGGCTGGCCGAAGTAGCGGCGCGCCATGGTGGCGTAGTAGCGCAGGAAGTCGGCCGCCTCGCGGATCTCGGCGATGGCGTCGGGCAGGCCCTTGCCGGCCTCGCGCACGCACAGGGCGATGAACTCGCCGCGGCGCGCTTCGAGCTGCTCGGCGGCATGCTCCAGGATGGCGGCGCGGCTGGCGGCCGGCAGCCGGTCCCAGCCGTGCTGCGCGGCGACGGCATTGGCCAGGGCCTTCTCCACCGTGGCGCTGTCGGCGCTGACATAGCTGCCCACCACCTGGCGGCGGTCGGCCGGATTGGTCACCTGCACGGTGGCGCCGGCGCTAGTGGCGCCGGGCACAAGCGGGGTGGCGGTCCAGGGGCCGGACTTCGCGTTAACGGTCTCGGCGAGGGCCTTCAGTTCGTTGTCGTTGGAGAAGTTGACGCCCATGGAGTTCTTCCGAAGTTCACCGTAGAGATTCACCGGCAGCGGAATGCGCGGGTGGGGAATGGATGCGAACGAGCGCACCGTTTCGCAGGGATCGGCGACCAGCTCGCGCACCGGCAGGCTCTCGTCCACCACGCGGTTGACGAAGCTGGTGTTGGCGCCGTTTTCCAGCAGGCGGCGCACCAGGTAGGGCAGCAGGTCCTCGTGGGTGCCGACCGGCGCGTATACGCGGCAGGGCACATTAAGGTTCTGCGCGCCGATCACCTCGGCGTAGAGATCCGTGCCCATGCCGTGCAGGCGCTGGTACTCGTACGGGCGCCCCTTGGACAGGTGATGCACGGCGGCGATGGTGTGCGCGTTGTGCGTGGCGAACTGCGGATAGATCAGTTCCACGCCGGCATCGAACAGCTTGCGTGCGCAGGCCAGGTAGGAGACGTCGGTGTTGGGCTTGCGCGTATACACCGGATAGCCGGGCAGGCCGTTCTCCTGCGCGCGCTTGACCTCGGCGTCCCAGTAGGCGCCCTTGACCAGGCGCACGTACCAGCGGCGGCCGGAGCCGCGGGCGGTCTCGATCAGCCAGTCGATCACGAACGGGGTGCGCTTGGAGTAGGCCTGCACCACGATGCCGAGGCCGTTCCAGCCGGCCAGCGAGGGATGCGCGAAGACGTCGCCCAGGATATCCAGCGACAGCTCCAGGCGGTCCGCTTCCTCGGCATCCACCGACAGCGCGATGCCGTGCTTCATCGCCAGCTGCGACAGTTCCAGCAGCTTGGCGGTGAGGTCGCGGCGGGCCAGCTCGCGCTTGGCCACTTCGTAGCGCGGATGCAGGGCCGAGAGCTTGACCGAGATCGACGGCGCGTCGGTGTGGTTGGCAAAGGGACCGCGCGCGCCGATGGCGGCGATGGCGTTGCGGTAGTCCTGCTGATAGCGCTCGGCGGTCTCGCTGGTGAGCGCCGATTCGCCGAGCATGTCGTAGGAATAGCGGTAGACCGCGTATTCCTTCTGCGCGCAGCGGTCCAGCGCCTCGCCGATGGTGCGGCCCATCACGAACTGGTGGCCCATGATGCGCATGGCCTGGCGCACCGCCAGGCGGATCGCCGGCTCGCCAGCGCGGCCGACCAGGCGGCGCAGGGCGCCGGTGAAGTCGTGGCGGATGTCCCCGGCCAGGTTGACCAGCTTGCCGGTGAGCATCAGGCCCCAGGTGGAGGCGTTGACGAACAGCGACTCGCTCTGGCCCAGGTGCTTCTTCCAGTTGGCGTCGCCGAGCTTGTCGCGGATCAGCTTGTCGGCGGTGGCCTTGTCGGGGATGCGCAGCAGGGCCTCGGCCACGCACATCAGCAGCACGCCTTCCTCGCTGGAGAGGTCGTACTGGCGCATGAAGGATTCGACCGCGCTCTGGTCCTTGGCGCGTGCACGCACGCGGGTGACCAGGTCGGCGGCGAGGTCGATCACCTTTTCGCGTTCGACCGGCGGCAGGCTGGCCTGGACCAGCAGGTCGTTGACCGCTTCGGTCTCGTCGCGCAGCCAGGCGGCGGTGATGCGCGCGCGGGCCGGCTCCGCGCCGGTCGGAAGTTCGGGGCTGAGGATGGGCTGGGTCACGGGATGTCGATGGGCCGGGGAAGCGCAGGGAATTCCGCAATTGTACGTGTTGTGGCAGAACGGACGCATCCGTATGCCTCCCTCAGTCCTCCACGGCGAGTCCTTCTCCCCTCGGGAGAAGGTGGCGGCAGCCGGATGAGGGTTCGGCCGGAGCGATGCACATCACTCTTGCGCTCCGCCCGTACCCTCACCCCAACCCCTCTCCCGGGGGGAGAGGGGCTTTCATTTCTTCGCACCGCACTGCGGGCGCCGCGTCAAGCCCCTGCGTCATTCTTGCCCGTGCGGACGCCGCGGCCTATGATTCGCGGGTTCCAGGCACGCCGGTTATTCCATGATCGTGCTTCGACCAGCCGCCGCCGGCCCGCCGTGCGCGACGATTTGGCTCAAGCCCAATCGCGCCCTCAGCCGGCGCGACCTGCGTCGATGGATTGGGGTACTGGCGGCTTTGGCGCTGACGACGGCCGGACTCGGCGCGTGGCAGGGCAATGTATTCGCTCCGCTGTTCGCGCTGGTCGAATCCTCCGCGGTGGCTCTCGCCCTGGGCGTAGCCTGGCGGGCCGGCGACCGCAGCGAGCGCATCACCCTCGACGCCACGTCGCTGGAGGTGCAATCCCTGCCGGGCCGGCGCAGTGCGCGCTTCCAGTCCTACTGGGTGCGCGTGCGGCTGGGGGAGGGCGAGGGACGCCATCGTCTGCTGCTGACGTCGCACGGGCGCGAGCTGGAGATCGGGGCATTCCTCGCCGACGAGGAACGCATCGAGCTGTCGAGGAAACTCATGGTGCTGCTGGCGGACCTTCATCCCCAGCCGCGCAGGTAGGTTCAACAAGGGTGCAAGACATGACATCTGGCGGCATCAGGATCAAGGCATGGGTGGCGACGATCTGCGCGTTGTTTGCCGGCGCGGCGTGGGCCAACCCGGAACCCGGTCAGCTGAACATGACCCGCGGCGTGACCGAATGGTCCTCGGAGCCGTACTTCCTCAATAACGTCGCCCTGGGTGTCTGCATCGTCATCGGCATCGTGGTGTTCGGCGCGATGTTCGTGGCGATGTTCCGCTTCCGCAAATCGCGTGGCGCGGTGGCCGAGAAGTGGTCGCACAACACCACCCTCGAAGTGGTGTGGACCACCATCCCGGTGATCATCCTGATCGTGCTGGCCTACCTGGCCACCGGCGGCCTGAAGAGTTTTGCCGACACCACCAATTCGCAGATGACCGTGAAGGTCACCGGCTTCCAGTGGAAGTGGCGCTACGACTACGTCGAATACCAGGGCAAGGCGCTCGACAAGGTCGGCTTCATGTCCAAGCTGGACAAGGAAAGCGACGAGACCCGCCAGCTGAAGTCCGGCCTGGACCCGAACGCGGTCAAGGTCGACGGCTACAACACCTATCTGATCAATGTGGACGAGCCGCTGGTCGTCCCGGTCGGCACCAAGATCCGCTTCGTGATTACCGCCGGCGACGTTATCCACTCCTGGTGGGTGCCGGCGCTGGGCTGGAAGATGGACGCCATCCCGGGCATCGTCAACGCGGCCTGGACCAATATCAAGGAACCGGGCGTGTACCGCGGCCAGTGCGCCGAGCTGTGCGGCCAGGATCACGGCTTCATGCCGATCGTGGTGAAGGCGGTGCCGAAGGCCGAGTTCGAGCAGTGGCTGGCGCAGAAGCAGCAGGCCGCGCAGCCGCAGCCGCCGGCCCAGCAGCAGCCCGCCGCTCCGGCTCCCGCTTCCAGCAGCGCCGCGCCGAAGACCGCGCAGGCCGCCGCTCCGGCGACCAGCCACCAGGGTTGATCCTTCGGCCACACGCCGTCCCACAGCATTCTGTTTAGGTAGAGGTGCAAGGCCATGGCCCACGCAGCCACCCACGATCACCACGACGATCATCACGGCGCGCCGAAGAATTTCTTCGTGCGCTGGTGCATGTCCACCAACCACAAGGACATCGGCACGCTGTACCTCGTGTTCTCGCTGCTGATGTTCTTCATCGGCGGCAGCTTCGCGATGGTGATCCGCGCCGAGCTGTTCAAGCCCGGCCTGCAGCTGGTGCAGCCGTACTTCTTCAATGAAATGACCACGATGCATGCGCTGGTCATGATCTTCGGCGCGGTCATGCCGGCCTTCGTGGGCCTGGGCAACTGGATGATCCCGCTGATGATCGGTGCGCCGGACATGGCGTTGCCGCGCATGAACAACCTGTCGTTCTGGATCCTGCCGTTCGCCTTCACCCTGCTGCTGTCCACCCTGTTCATGCCGGGCGGCGGCCCGGCCGGCGGCTGGACCATGTATCCGCCGCTGTCGCTGCAGGGCGATTCGGTGGCGCCGCTGGTGTTCGCCGTGCACTTGATGGGCATCAGCTCGATCATGGGCGCGATCAACATCATCGCCACCATCCTCAACATGCGCGCGCCCGGCATGGACCTGCTGAAGATGCCGGTGTTCGTGTGGAGCTGGCTGATCACCGCCTTCCTGCTGATCGCGGTGATGCCGGTGCTGGCCGGCGCGGTGACCATGCTGCTCACCGACAAGTACTTCGGCACCAGCTTCTTCAATGCCGCCGGCGGCGGCGACCCGGTGCTGTTCCAGCACATCTTCTGGTTCTTCGGGCACCCCGAGGTGTACATCATGATCCTGCCGGCGTTCGGGATCATCTCGGAAGTGATCCCGACCTTCGCCCGCAAGCCGATCTTCGGCTACAAGGCGATGGTGTTCGCGATCGCCTCGATCGCCTTCCTGTCGTTCATCGTGTGGGCGCACCACATGTTCGCGGTGGGCCTGCCGCTGGGCGCCGAGATCTTCTTCATGTACGCGACGATGCTGATCGCGGTGCCGACCGGCGTGAAGGTCTTCAACTGGGTCAGCACCATGTGGGGCGGCTCGATGACCTTCGAGACGCCGATGCTGTTCGCCGTGGCCTTCGTGATCCTGTTCACCATCGGCGGCTTCTCCGGCCTGATGCTGGCGCTGGTGCCGGCCGACTTCCAGTACCACGACTCGTACTTCGTGGTGGCGCACTTCCACTACGTGCTGGTGACCGGTGCGATCTTCGCGATCATCGCGGCCACCTACTACTGGCTGCCGAAGTGGACCGGCCACATGTACAGCGAGTTCTGGGGCAAGGTGCACTTCTGGAACAGCGTGATCTGGGTGAACGTGCTGTTCTTCCCGCAGCACTTCCTGGGCCTGGCCGGCATGCCGCGCCGTATCCCGGACTACAACGTCGCGTTCGCCAACTTCAACATGATCAGCTCGATCGGCGGTTTCCTGTTCGGCGCCTCGCAGCTGATCTTCCTGGGCGTGCTGGTGCATGCCGTGTGGTTCTCGAAGAAGAAGGCCGCCGACCGCGTGTGGGAAGGCGCGAAGGGCCTGGAGTGGACCGTGCCGTCGCCGGCGCCGTACCACACCTTCGAGCTGCCGCCGGTGATCCACGAGGACGAACTGGCCCACGGGCACGTTGAAGACTGACAGCAGCACGGCCGCTCCCGCCGTCCGCGGCGGGAGCGGCCGCCACCGCATTCGATGATCCGGCAGACGATGGACAAGGAACAGGAAGCGCGCCGCAAAGGCGCCAGGCGCACCGCCCTGGTGGTCGCCGTGATCGCGGTAGCGATCTTCCTGCTCTCGATCCTGCAGATGCTCAGGACCTGACAGGCGGTATCGCGGTTCGAATTTCCCGCGCAGTCCGGCGGGTGGAAGTAACGAGGAAATCCACGGGAATCTCACCATGGGTCAGCAGCAAGGCGCTTATTTCGTACCGTCCAAGAGCTCGTGGCCGATCGTGGCCGCGGTGGTCATGTTCGTCACCGTGCTCGGTGCCGCGCACTGGCTGAACGCGCAGCCCGGCGAGGCCGGCTTCGGCAAGACGCTGCTGACGATCGGCTTCGTCGGCATCCTGGCCATGTTCTTCGGCTGGTTCCGCTCGGTGATCCGCGAATCGCTGGCCGGCAGCTACAACGCCCAGGTGGACACCTCGTTCCGCATGGGCATGATGTGGTTCATCTTCTCCGAAGTGATGTTCTTCGGCGCCTTCTTCGGCGCGCTGTTCTACGCCCGCATGTACTCGGTGCCGTGGCTGGGCGGCGAAGGCCATGGCGTGCTGACCCACCAGTTCCTGTGGAGCGACTACGCGGCTGCGTGGGGCGCCAACGGCGGCGGCGGTCCGGCCCGCATCGGCGGCGAGTTCCAGACCGTGGCGGCCTGGGGCCTGCCGCTGCTGAACACGCTGATCCTGCTCACCTCCAGCGTCACCGTCACCATCGCCCACCATGCGCTGAAGGCCGGCCATCGCGGCAAGCTGCTGGTGTTCCTGGGGCTGACCGTGCTGCTGGGCGCGACCTTCCTGTACTTCCAGGCGCACGAGTACATGGAGGCGTACAAGGAGCTCAACCTGACCCTGCAGAGCGGCGTCTACGGTTCGACCTTCTTCATGCTCACCGGCTTCCACGGCATGCACGTGACCCTGGGCACGATCATGCTGGCGATCATCTTCTTCCGCTGCGCCAAGGGCCATTTCAGCAAGGACCATCACTTCGGCTTCGAAGCGGTGGCCTGGTACTGGCACTTCGTCGACGTGGTGTGGCTCGGCCTGTTCATGTTCGTCTACATTCTTTGATAGTTCGGTCTCTGAGGCTTCGCCGCCAACGAAAAAGCCCGCCGGAAGGCGGGCTTTTTCGTTGGCGGGCCGGAGCCCGTTTCGTCCGGGGCGGCGGCCGGAATGTCGCGGGACGCGGCGCGGCCGGCGGCGGACCGCTACAATTCGTTCTTTAAAATCAGCGACCCACGCCGTGCGGATGCAGCCAACCCATCCAGATGCCCAGCACGACCATCAGGATGAGCAGCACCGACAGCCCGATGCGGCGGGTCAACGCCCACACCGTGCGCTTGCTGCCGTCCTTGTCGGTCATCATGAAATACAGCGCCTGGCCGAGGTTGAACAGCACCACCAGCAGCAGGATCACCAGCGCATATTTGTAGACGGTTTCCACGTGATTGGCCCGAAGGACGATGACATCCGCAGTATAGCCCTGCCCCGTGGTGGCTCCGTATGAGCCTGCTGCGGCGTCCGCGTGGGTGGGCGGTCCTGCTGACGCTGGCCGGAGTGCTGCTTTTCCTGCGCCTGGGCGTGTGGCAGCTGCATCGCGCCGACGAGAAGGAAGCACTTCTGCGTCGCTATGCCGCAGCGGCGGAGCAGCCCGTGCGCGAATTTGCCGCGGCGGATGCGGCGCCGCCTGCCGTCGACGTGCTGCCGCATGTGCGCGTGCGCGGCGAGTACCTGCCGGGCCGCGAGTATCTGCTGGATAACCCCAGGCACGACCAGCGCGGCGGCGTGGAGGTCTATGCGCCGTTCCGCCCGCAGGGCACCGAGCGGCTGCTGCTGGTGGACCTGGGTTTCCTGGCCGGCAACGGCACCGACCAGACACCGCAGCTGCCCCCGCTGCCGGGCGGCACGGTCGAGCTCACCGGCTTCTATCAGCCTCCGCCCGGCGTGGGCTTCGAGATGGGCGGCGATGCGCTGGCGCGGCAGAAGAACTGGCCGAAGACCAGCATCTATCTCGAGCTGGGCGATGTGGCGAAGGATCTCGGCACCAGCCTCTATCCGCGCGTGCTCGCGCTGGAAGCGGAGCCGGCGTCGATCTACACCCGCGAGCACACGCCCGACTTCAGCGCGATGCCGCCGGCGCGCCATCGCGCCTATGCCTTCCAGTGGTTCACCTTCGCCGTGGTGGCGGTGGTGATGTTCCTGTTCCTGCACCGCAAGCGCAAAGCACAACGAGGGGACTTGCGATGACCCAGACGACCTCCAACCAGCCGGCACAGCGCGCCGGCCGCCTGAAGCTGCTGCTGATCATGGGCATCTTCGCCGCGCCGATCATCGCCGCGGGCCTGCTCACCGTCGGCGGCTACCAGCCCAGCGGCAAGGGCAACGGCCTGCCGATCGCGCCGCAGCGCAACTTCGCCGAAGAGGCGCTGCGCGTGCAGCTGCCGGACGGCAAGCCGTGGGCATGGCGCGCCGACGAGCCGAAGCTCACGCTGATTGCCTTGCCCGCCGCGGACTGCGCCGACGCCTGCGTCGAGACGCTCAATAAGATCGCCGCCGCGCGCGTCACCTTGAACCGCAATGCGCCGCGCCTGCGCCTGCTGCTGCTGTCGGCGGCGCCGGCGGTAGGCAAGGTCGACCATGGCATCTGGGAGCCCGGTGCCAATACCGATTTCCGTTGGCAGCTGGGTACCGACGTCGACGGCAAGCTGGCCCCGTGGCGCGCCAGGACGCCGGGCGCCGTCGCCGTCCTGCTGGTCGAATCCAATGGCACCGCACTGGCGCAGTATCCGGAAGGCTTCGACCCGAGCGGCCTGCGCAAGGACCTGCAGAAGGTGATCCGCTGATGTCCACGCGTTCCGTGAAGATCCTGCGCGGCCTGGCCCTGCTGGCTGCGGTGTTCGCGTTCGGCGTGGTGATGTTCGGCGCCTTCGTGCGCCTGTCCAATGCCGGCCTGTCCTGTCCGGACTGGCCGACCTGCTACGGCAAGGCCACCTGGCCGGAGCACCAGCACGAGATCGCGAAGGCCAATGAGGCCTTCCCCGATCGCCCCTACGAAACGCACAAGGCCTGGCGCGAGCAGGTGCACCGCTTCCTGGCCGGCACGCTGGGCATGCTGGTGTTCGCGCTGGCGCTGATCGCCAGCTGGCGGCGGCCGTGGGCGCGCTACACGGTGATCGTGTCGGCGATCCTCGCGGCGGTCGGCGTGACCATGTACATGCGCGGCGAGCACAGCATCTCGTCGGTGGTCTCGGCCTTCGCCATCGGCCTGCCGCTGCTGGCCGCGGCGAGGCTGGATCGACCCGGCGCCTGGCGCATCAGCGTGCTCGCCTTCGGCGTGATCATCTTCCAGGCCATGCTGGGCATGTGGACGGTGACGCTGCTGCTGAAGCCCATCGTGGTGATGGGCCACCTGCTCGGCGGCATCGCCACCTTCGCGCTGCTGGCGTACGCCGCCTTGCGCTACGCCGGCGTCGGCGCGCGCGACGACAGCTACGCGGCGCTGCGCCGGCTGGTGGTGATCGGCATCGTGCTGCTGCTGGCGCAGATCGCGCTGGGCGGCTGGACCTCCGCCAACTACGCGGCGCTGGCCTGCGGCACGGACTTCCCCAAGTGCCTGGGCCAGTGGACGCCGCCGACCGATTTCGAGCAGGGCTTCGTGCTGTGGCGCGGGGTCGGCGTGAACTACGAAGGCGGCGTGCTGGACCTGGCCGCGCGCAGCGCGATCCAGCTCGCCCATCGCCTGGGCGCGCTGGTGGTGTTCTGCTACCTGGCCTGGCTGGCGCTGCGCGCCACCCGCCGCGGCCTGCGCGGCCACGGCCTGGCCATCGCGGCGGTGCTGGTGGCGCAGGTGCTGCTGGGCATCAGCAACGTGCACTTCGGCCTGCCGCTGCCGGTGGCCACGCTGCACAACGGCGTGGCGGCGCTGCTGCTGTTCGTGCTGCTGGCGACACTGGCGCGCACGCAGCGGCGGCCTGACGATGCGATCTTCTCGCGATCGATTTTCCAGGGGCTGGGTTGAGCATGAGCCGCGTCAACGAATACATGGAACTGACCAAGCCGCGCGTCGTCGCGCTGCTGGTGTTCTGCGCTGTGATCGGCATGTTCCTGGCCGTGCCAGGGGTGCCGCCGTGGCGTGCGCTGGTGTTCGGCACGCTGGGCATCTGGCTGGCATCGGCGTCGGCGGCGGCGTTCAACCACCTGATCGACCAGCGCATCGACAAGCTGATGGCGCGCACCGCGCATCGTCCGCTGGCCACCGGCCATCTCACGCCCAGGCAGGTGATGGTGTTCGCGCTGGCGCTGGGCGTGCTGTCGATGCTGATCCTGGTGCTGCTGGTCAATCCGCTCACCGCGCTGCTTACCTTCGGCGGGCTGATCGGTTATGCGGTGGTCTATACGGCGTACCTGAAGCGCGCCACGCCGCAGAACATCGTGATCGGCGGCCTGGCCGGCGCGATCCCGCCGGTGCTGGGCTGGACCGCGGTCACCGGTGAGCTGCACGCATTCGCGGTGCAGTTGTGCCTGATCATCTTCGTGTGGACGCCGCCGCATTTCTGGGCGTTGGCGATCTTCCGCCGCGACGACTATTCGCGCGCGCAGGTGCCGATGCTGCCGGTGACCCACGGCGTGGTGTACACGCGCTGGCATGTGCTGCTCTACACGGTGCTGCTGTTCCTGGTGACCCTGCTGCCGTCGCTGACCGGCTACAGCGGCCTCGTCTACCTGGGCGGCGCGGTGGTGCTGGGTGCGGGCTTCCTCTATTACGCCGTGCGCCTGCTCAATCCGCCGGATGAGCTGTTCGCGATGAAGGTGTTCAACTACTCCATCGTGTACCTGATGGCGCTGTTCGCCTTCCTGCTGGCCGACCATTGGCTGGTCGATCCGCTGCTGCAGCAGGGCCAGGGTTTCGTCCTCCAGCGCGCGACGTAGGTTGGGGTGAGCGCAGCGAACCCCAACGGGCCTTCAGGCGTACCGCAACGTTGGGGTTCGCTGCGCTCACCCCAACCTGCGCCCGACGGATGGCGCGCAAAAACTTTCGCTCCTGATTCAGCCATTTGTGGTTGACACTCCCGCACCGCAGCAAGACAATTCGCGCGCCCTCCGGCGCGTTGCGCCCGACGGCATCCCTGTCCGACCAACCAAGGCATATGGACGTTTACCCTAGTCGCAACGTCGACATCCGCGAGCATCGGGTGCCGGCGTCGCATAACAAGCTGATTGTCTGCGGCGACCGCCTGCGGTCGGCCGGCGCTTTCCTCGACTAGGGAAGACCGGCCCACTCCTGACGGCCGCCCCAGGCCGTAACGAGGAGATGGGCTATGAAGCTCCTTCGCGAATTTTTCCGTCTGCGCGCCGCGGGCCGTTCCCTGCTGGGCCGCCGCGCCGCCCGCCGTACCTGGACCGTCACCGTGCCCGCGCCGCAGGCCGTCGCCGTGCGCGAGCCGGTCACCGTCGCCATGCATCGCCAGAGCGAGTCCGCCCGTGCCCGTCCGGCCGCGCGCCGCCATGCGCACGCCGCACCGAAAGGACTCGGTCATCTTCAGCTGGTATCTCAGCGCTGAGGGGTTGAGGCCATGAAGCGCACCGTGCTCCGCAAAGGCTGGCCCCCGCCAGGCCGCGGGCGCTGGCCGCATCCGCGGCCCTAGCGCGGGCGTCAGTGTTGCGCGGGCAGCTGCTCGCCGACTCGCTGCTCCGCCCCGATTCCACGCATTTTCCGGAAGCGAGTCATGATCAAGCATTCCACCCATAGCGTCGCCGGCAAGGCGGCCGGCAAGGGCGCAGGCGCGCCCGTGCGCGTGGCCGTCGCGCTGGAGGCGTTCCGCCACAACGAGGCGCTGTTTGCCGCGCTGGACACCAGCGCCGCCGGCCTCGACGCCGAGCAGATCGCCGAGCGGCTCGACCGCGATGGCGCCAACGAGGTCTCGCACGAGAAGCCGCCGCACTGGTCGCGGCAGCTGCTGCGCGCGTTCAAGAACCCCTTCATCATCGTGCTGCTGGTGCTGGCCGTGGTGCAGCTGGCCACCGACGGCGACGACCTGGCCGGTCCGATCATCATCGCGGTGATGGTGGGCATCAGCGTGTTGCTGAGCTTTACCCAGGAATTCCGTTCGTCCAAGGCGGCCGAGAAGCTCAAGGCGATGGTGCGCAACACCGCCACGGTGACGCGCCGCTCCGAGGACGGCCACAGCGAGCGCATCGAAGTGCCGGTGGGCGAGCTGGTCGCGGGCGACATCGTGCACCTGGCCGCGGGCGACATGGTGCCGGCGGACCTGCGCCTGTTCAGTGCGAAGGATCTTTTCATCAGCCAGGCCATCCTCACCGGCGAATCGCTGCCGGTGGAGAAGTCCGCGCCGACGCCGGCACAGGTTTCCGAAGAGGCCGCGCAGGGCGACAACCCGCTGGACCTGCCCACCGTCTGCTACATGGGCACCAACGTGGTCAGCGGCAGCGCCAGCGCGGTGGTGGTGGCGACCGGTTCGCGTACCTACCTGGGTTCGCTCGCGCACACCATCGTCGGCCAGCGCGTGCGCACCAGTTTCGACCGCGGCGTGAACAGCGTCAGCTGGCTGCTGATCCGCTTCATGCTGGTGATGGTGCCGATCGTGTTCGCCATCAACTGGTACGACAAGGGCGATTTCCTGCAGGCCTTCCTATTCGCGCTCTCCGTCGCGGTGGGCCTGACGCCGGAAATGCTGCCGCTGATCGTCACCGCCAACCTGGGCAAGGGCGCCATCGCCATGTCCAAGCGCAAGGTAGTGGTCAAGCGCCTCAACGCGATCCAGAACTTCGGCGCGATGGACGTGCTGTGCACCGACAAGACCGGCACGCTGACGCTGGACAAGATCGTGCTGGAACGCCACCTGGACCTGTACGGCGAAGAGTCGGACGAGGCGCTGGAGTACGGCTATCTCAACAGCCGCTTCCAGACCGGCCTGAAGAACCTGATGGACAAGGCGGTGCTCGAGCACCGCGACCTGGAGACGGTGGCACAGCAGTACCGCATCGTCGACGAGATCCCGTTCGACTTCCAGCGCCGCCGCATGTCGGTGGTGGTGCGCCACGGCGAGGGCGACGAGCTGCTGGTGTGCAAGGGCGCGGTGGAGGAGATGCTGTCGATCTGCGCCTACGCCAAGGTGGGCGAGGAGATCCTGCCGGTGACCGACGAGATGCGCGCGGACATCAAGGCGATGACGCGCGACCTCAACGAGGACGGCCTGCGCGTGCTGGTGGTGGCGGTGAAGCACCAGCCGCCGGCCGGCCGTGCCTATGGCGTGGCCGACGAGTCGGGCCTGACCGCGGTGGGCTGCCTGGCCTTCCTCGATCCGCCGAAGGATTCGGCCGCCACCGCCATCGCCGCGCTGCATCACCACGGCGTGGAAGTGAAGGTCATCACCGGCGACAACGAGGCGGTGACGCGCAAGATCTGCCGCGAGGTGGGCCTGGACGTGCAGCACTCGGCGCAGGGCAAGCACATCGAGCCGCTCAATGACGAGGAGCTGGACGCGCTGGTCAAGCGCACCACCGTGTTCGCCAAGATGTCGCCGCTGCAGAAGGCGCGCGTGGTCAAGTCGCTGCAGCGCCAGGGCCATACCGTGGGCTTCCTCGGCGACGGCATCAACGACGCGCCGGCGCTGCGCGAGGCGGACGTGGGCATCTCGGTGGATACCGCCACCGACATCGCCAAGGAGTCGGCCGACATCATCCTGCTGGAAAAGAACCTGATGGTCCTGGAGGAGGGCGTCATCGAAGGACGCATCACCTTCGGCAACATCATCAAGTACATCAAGATGACCGCCAGCTCCAACTTCGGCAACATGTTCTCGGTGCTGGTGGCGAGCGCGTTCCTGCCGTTCCTGCCGATGCTGCCGCTGCAGATCCTGGTGCTGAACCTGCTGTACGACATCTCGCAGCTGTCGATCCCGTTCGACCGCATGGACGACGAGTACCTGCGCAAGCCGCGCAAGTGGGACGCCAGCGACATCGGCCGCTTCATGGTGTGGATCGGGCCGGTCAGCTCGATCTTCGACATCACCACCTTCCTGCTGCTGTGGTACGTGTTCGGCGCCAATGGCCCGGCGCACCAGTCGTTCTTCCAGTCCGGCTGGTTCGTCGAAAGCCTGCTCACGCAGACGCTGATCGTGCACATGATCCGCACCAAGCGGATTCCGTTCCTGCAGAGCGTGGCGGCGGCGCCGGTGCTGGGCCTGACCACGGCGATCATCGCGATCGGCCTGCTGCTGCCGTACACCGGTCTGGGCGCGAAGATCGGCATGATGCCGCTGCCGCCGGTGTACTTCGCCTGGATCGCGCTGACCGTGCTGACCTACTGCGTGCTGACGCAGCTGGTGAAGCTGCTGTACATCCGGCGCTACGGGCGCTGGCTCTGACCTGAAGGGGAACGGGGGCGCGGAACGGGCTCTTCCCGTTCCCCGCTGCCCATTCGCCGTTTCCTGACGAAGGAGGATCCCGCCATGAAAGGCACCTTCGCCCTGCTCGACATCGCCGGCTACGTCGCCCTGCTGCTGTGGGGCACGCACATGGTCACCAGCGGCGTGCTGCGCGGCTACGGCAGTGCGCTGCGGCGCTGGCTGGGCCGTTATCTCGGCCACCGGCCCACCGCGTTCGCGTTCGGCATCTGCATCACCGCGCTGCTGCAGAGCAGTACCGCTGCCGGCCTGATGGCCACCTCGTTCGCCGCCAGTGGCTTCCTCGGCCTGGCGCCGGGGCTGGCGGTGATGCTCGGCGCCAACGTGGGCACCACGCTGATCGTGCAGGTGATGTCGTTCGACATCTCGCTGATCGCGCCGGTGCTGGTGCTGGCCGGCTTCACCATTCATCGCCGCAGCGACGATGCGCGCTACGAAAACCTGGGCCGCGTAGGCATCGGCCTGGGTCTCATGCTGCTGTCGCTGCACCTGCTGGTGCTGTCGCTGGCGCCGGTGGAGAACGCGCAGGCGTTGCGCGCGGTGCTGCAGAGTCTGGCCGGCGAGCCGGTGCTGGCGATGCTGGTGGCGGCGCTGATGACCTGGCTGTTCCATTCCAGCGTGGCAATGGTGCTGCTGGTCGCGTCGCTGGCAAACGCCGGCGTGGTCGACGCGCCGGGCGCGCTGGCCCTGGTGCTGGGCGCCAACCTGGGCGGCACGCTGCCGGCGCTGCTGGAAGCGCATACGCCGGTGGCGCGCCGCCTGCCGCTGGGCAACCTGCTGGTGCGCGCGTTCGGTTGCCTGGTCTGCCTGCCGCTGCTGCATCCGCTGGCGGCGTGGCTGGCGCCGCTGGGCGCGGCGCCGGCGCGCATCGCGGTGAATTTCCACACCGCTTTCAATCTCGGGCTGGCGCTGGTCTTCATCCTGCCGGTGGAGCGCATGGCGCAGCTGCTGGTGCGGCTGCTGCCGGAGCCGCCGCGGCCGGACGATCCGGGCGTGCCGCAATACCTCGACGAGGGCGCGCTGGATTCGGCCAACGTGGCGCTGGCCAATGCCGCGCGCGAATCGATGCGCATGGCCGACATGGTCGAGGGCATGTTGAAGGGCTTGGTCGAAGTGTTCGGCAAGGACGACAGCGTGCGCGCCGCCGCGATCAGCCGCATGGACCCGTGGCTGGACCGGCTGGGCGTGGCGATCCGCGAGTACCTGGCGGACCTGGGCGGCGAAGCGCTGAACGAAGAAGACGGCGAGCGCAGCCAGGAGATCCTCGCCTTCGTGATCAATATCGAGCACATCGGCGACATCACCGCCAACAACCTGATGGAGTTCGCCGCCAAGAAAGCCCAGCGCGGACAGGACTTCAGCGCCGACGACATCCAGGACCTGGCCGCCATGCACGGCCAGGTGATGGAAAGCCTGCGCCTGGGTCTGGCGGTGTTCATGCGCGGCGACCTGCGCGCGGCGCAGCAGCTGGTGTCGCGCAAGGAAGCGATCTGGCGCCTGGAGAACGAAGCCTCCGAGCGGCATATCCGCGCGCTGCGCGAACGCCGCGACGGCGGTGGCGGCGGCGATGTGTACCTGCGCATCCTGCGCGATCTCAAGCGCATTCATTCGCATCTGGCGGCGCTGGCGTATCTGCCGCTGGAGCGTGCCGGGCTGCTGCAGGGCAGGCTGGTGCGCGAGCCCTTGTCGAAAGCGCAGGCGTAGGTTGGGGTGAGCCACAGGCGAACCCCAACAGTGCGATGCGTCCGAATGTTGCGATGTTGGGGTTCGCCTGTGGCTCACCCCAACCTACGCCGATCGTTTTTGAAGTTTGAATATCGGAGAACGCCGCACGATGCCGGCGAGGCGGTCGGCTTACGTTGGTGACTTTGATCGTATGGACGTTTAGACGTCCATACGATTCATGCTTGCGCGTAGCTTACGCAATAACTTTCGACAGCACGGGGCCTTTTATGTGCGCTGTGTCACTCGCGACCCTGCCATCAGTCATACCCTTGTCGTCTGGGACTGGATGATGTCCCGGCAGGGGAATCTCACAACCAAAGAGGGTGGGTAGACATGGAGTGGAAGAAGTTGCTCACTGGCAGTCTGATGACTGCCGGCATGGTGTTCGCGTTGCCTGTACTGGCCGGCACCTTGCCTGATCACGAGGAATTCGAAACCGGCCTGTACGTGCCCTTCCAGGGGACGGGTGCGCGTACCGCCTTGCTGCATTTCTCTTATCCCGGCGCCGTGCAAGGCACGCCGGTGGCATGGTCGGTGGATCTGCTCGACGCGCAGGGCCGCGTGCTGCGCGACTGGCAGGGCCAGAGCGCGCTGCGCGCAGGCGGTACGCAGGCGAAGCTGACCTGGGATGGCCTGGGCGCTTCCGGCGCGACGCTGAGCCCGGGCTTCTACACGGTACGCCTGCGCGCGATCGCGCTGGACAACGACACCGTGCAGCGCATCGGCACCGGCCTGCCGGCCAGCGCACTGGCCGCGGCCAGTGCCAAGGCGCCGCAGCTGGTCGATGAGCAGCGCTATGACGTGCTGGTCGGCAGCGTGGCGAAACCGCAGATGCCGGCCTTCACGGCGCTGCGCCACACCAGCCGCACCGGCACGGCGGCGACGATGTCCGCCGCCACCGTGCAGCCGCAGTCGGTCGGCGCCACCGGCAGCCTGCCGTACACGATCTACTACGGCAACCTGCACAGCCAGACCAACCACAGCGATGGCGGCGGCGACCTCTCCACCTGCGTGGATGCGCAGAATCCGCAGAGCGCCCCGTATGGCCCGGCCGATGCCTACCAGTACGCGCTCAATGACGGCCTGGACATCCTGATGACGTCCGAGCACAACCACATGTACGACGGCTCGACCGGCACCAACGCGTCGGCGAACCCGACCACGGCGCACAACCTGTACCAGTCCGGCCTGCAGGCAGCCAGCACGTTCAATGCGGCGCACGCGAACTTCCTGGCCATCTACGGCCTGGAGTGGGGCGTGATCAGCAACGGCGGGCATTTGAACATCTTCAATTCGCCCAGCCTGCTGGAATGGGAATACAACAGCTCCAACCAGCTGATCGGCGACGTGTTCACCGCCAAGAGCGACTACGCTTCGCTGTACACGCTGATGAAGACCAACGGCTGGGTCGGCCAGTTCAACCATCCGTCGACCAGCGGGCAGTTCAACGCCGGCGGCCAGGACCTGGGCTACACCGCCGACGGCGACCAGGTGATGGTGCTGGCCGAGGTGCTCAACAGCTCGGCGTTCTCGCACAACACCACCGAGACCGAGACCAGCCGCACCAGCTACGAGGGCGCGTTCAACATCTTCCTCGAGCGTGGCTACCACGTGGCGCCGAGCTCCGACCAGGACAACCACTGCGCCAACTGGGGCGCCAGCTACACCAACCGCACCGGCGTGCTGATTCCCAATGGCACGGCGCTCAGCCTCAACGCCTTCCTCGACGCGATCCGCGCGCGCCACGTGTTCGCCACCGAGGACAAGACCGGCCAGATCGTGCTGACCGCCAACGGCCACCTGATGGGCGATCGCTTCAGCAACAGCGGCGCGCTGACCCTGACCGTCAGCTACGCCAGCAGCGCCGGCCATACCGTGCAGCGCGTGCAGGTGTTCGAAGGCGTGCCGGGCAGCAATGGCACGGTGGCGACCACGTCCAGCACCGCCACCACCACCATCACGCCCGCCAACGGCGATCATTTCTACTACGCCAAGATCACCCAGGACGACGGCAAGCAGCTGTGGTCGGCGCCGGTGTGGGTAACCCAGGGCGCGAGCAGCGGGGATACCACGGCGCCGACGGTGAGCGCGTCGGAGAGCGGTACGTCCGGCAGCATCGCGCTGTCGGCCACGGCCAGCGACAACGTCGGCGTCAGCAAGGTGGAGTTCTATGTCGACGGCGCCTTGAAGGCCACCGACACGGCGTCGCCGTATACCGCTTCGCTCGACTCGACCACGCTGGCCAACGGTTCGCACAGCCTGGTGGCGAAGGCGTATGACGCAGCCGGCAATGTGGGCACCAGCTCGACCGTGAGCTTCAGCGTGTCCAACAGCACGGGTGGCGATACCGCGCCGCCGACGGTGAGCGCGTCGGAAAGCGGCACGTCCGGCACCATCACGCTGTCGGCGACGGCCAGCGACAACGTCGGCGTCAGCAAGGTGGAGTTCTATGTTGATGGCGCGTTGAAGGCGACCGACACCGCCTCGCCGTACACGGCCTCGCTCGACTCGACCACGCTGGCCAACGGTTCGCACAGCCTGGTGGCCAAGGCCTACGACGCGGCCAATAACGTCGGCACCAGCTCCACGGTGAGCTTCAGTGTCTCCAACAGCACCACCGCGACCGAGCTGGTGAAGAACGGCGGCTTCGAGAGCGGTGCCACCTCGTGGACGCAGACCAGCGGCGTGATCAACAACGACAGCGGTGAGGCGGCGCACGCCGGCAGCTACAAGGCCTGGCTGGATGGCTATGGCTCGGCGCACACCGATTACGTGCGCCAGTCCATCGCCATTCCGGCGACCGCGACCAAGGCCACGCTCGATTTCTTCATGCACATCGACACGGCCGAGCCCACCACTACCGCGTACGACACGCTGAGCGTCCAGGTGATCACCTCCGCCGGCAAGTACGTGACGCTGGCCAGCTGGTCCAACATGAATGCCGCCGCGGGCTACCAGGAGCACACGGTGGATCTGTCGGCGTATATCGGCCAGACCGTGCAGATCAACTTCTACGGCGTCGAGGACAGCACCCAGCAGACCTCGTTCGTGATCGACGATGTGAGTGTGAAGGCGCAGTAAGCGTTATCGCGTCATCCCGGCGTAGGCCGGGATCCAGTGACGACCACGTTCATGGCTGCGCTAGTGTCGAAGGCTCGTAGCCTTTTGGCGTTGCGCGACAACCGGGCGATATCGCCACTGGATCCCGGCCTGCGCCGGGATGACGGTTTCTTTCAGAGGTGCTGGCCGTACCAGGCCAGCTGGCGCTGCGCGACCTGGTCGAAATGCGTGCCTTCGTAGGCGTCGTAATGCCTGGCGCCTTCCTGCACGTACAGCTGCTTGGTGGCTGCACCGACCGCATCGAACAGGGCCGTGCCCTGCGCGGGCGGGTTGACGCCGTCGTCGCCGGCTACCACCACCAGGGTGGGGCAGGTCACGCGCGCCGCATCGGTGGCCGGCTTGTAGTGGAACATCTCCTTCACCGTGAGCATCGGGATCTTGATGCTCAGCTCCGGATAGCTGTCCTTGTGCTTCTCGAAGAAGGCCTTCGATTCAGGGTCGCCGAGCACGCGCGTCAGCGGCACGAACATCTCCTTGCCGGCCTGCTTGCGCTCTTCCATCTTCGCCAGGGTGGCGAGGAAGCTTGCCTTCTCTTCCGCCGACATGTGGCCGGCGATGACTTCCTCGCCGTCGGCGAAGGCCAGCTGGCTGACCACGCAGCGCACGCCGGCGTCGCGCGCGGCCGCGCCCATCACGTGTCCGCCGCCCAGCGAGGTGCCCCACAGGCCGATGCGCTGCGCGTCCACCTGGTCATGGGTTTTCAGCCAGCCGAGCACCGCCAGGATGTCGTCGATCTGCATCGACGGCACCAGGCGCCCACGCTCGCCGCCGCTTTCGCCGAAGCCGCGGTAGTCGAAGGTGACCGCGAGGTAGCCGGCCTGCGCGAACGCCGCGGCGAAGGCGGGCAGCAACAGCGGCTGGGTGCCGCAGAAGCCGTGGCAGAGCAGTACGGTGGCGTGCGGGCCGGGCTGCTCGGGGAGGTGCAGGGTGGCGGCGATCGGGGATTCGCCGATGCGGACGGTCTGTTTTTGCATTAGAAATTCCGGGAGTGGGGAATGCACATTCCTTTCAAGGTGAAACCCTTCTCCCTCCGGGAGAAGGTGGCGGCAGCCGGATGAGGGTACGGGCGGAGCGGAGCGCATCACTCTTGCGCTCCGCCCGAACCCTCACCCCAACCCCTCTCTCCCACGGGGACTACCTTCGGGTCGCCGGCGGGAGAGGGGCTCTGCATCGCGCTACGCACAGGCGCTGCGGCTATTCCTCAATCTTCAAGTTGGAATCCTTCTCCCTCCGGGAGAAGGTGGCGGCAGCCGGATGAGGGTACGGGCGGAGCGGTGCGCATCATTGTTCCGCTCCGCCCGTACCCTCACCCCAACCCCTCTCCCGGAGGGAGAGGGGCTCATATTTCAGTCGAGCGGCTGGTTGGCGTGGAACAGCGCCACCACGCCGTGCTGGCGCACGCTCACCTGCGCGAAGTGCTGCCGCAGCGAGGCCTGCAGTTGCTCCAGCGTATCGCCCGCATTGCCGAAGATGCCGCGGCGGTTGTAGACCTCCATCAGCTTGCGGCCGAGCGGATTGTGGCCAGCGTCGTTGCCGAGGATGGTGGCGCCGTACAGCACGCCGTCGGCAGCGAGATACGGCTTGAGATGCGCGAATACGCGGGCCTTCCCGGCCATGTCGCCGGGCAGGCAATGCAACAGGTAATACAGCGCGATCGAATCGAACGCCGGCGCACCTGGCAGCGCGAGCGGCTGCATCACGTCGGTCGCGTACAGGCCTTGATGCGGGCGACCCATGCGCTGTGCCGCCGTGCGCAGGCTGGTCTCGTTGAGGTCGAGCAGCGACACCTGCTGGTCGGCGGCGAAGCCGGCATGCGCCAGGTAATAACCGGTGCCGACGCCGACATCCAGATGCCGCTTGCCCAGGTGCTCGCGATAGAACGGCAGCAGCACGCTGCCGGTGGGGCAGCGCCAGGCGCAGCGGTTGGAGAAGCCGAGCACATAGGCGTCGTAGAGCTTGAGCACGAACGGCGAATAGACGGCGGCGCCGGCGCGGGTGTCGAGCGGATCGGTGGCGGACATGCGGGGAGGCTCTTGCATTGGCGATCGGACGTAGGTTGGGGTGAGCATAGCGAACCCCAACGTGGCGATCGTGCGGTGAGTCTCGTTGGGGTTCGCTTCGCTCACCCCAGCCTACGATATGGCCCTGCGCTCAATCGATGCGTGTATCGACCGACACCGCTTCCCAGCTCTCGATATCCACCAGCATCTTCTGCGCATGTCCGCGGATCGCATCGACCGCATCGCGCCCCAGCGCCAGGCGCAGCGGCGTTTCCTCGGCTTCCAGCGCCCTGGCGATCGCGGCGGCGGCCTTGAGCGGATCGCCGTCCTGGGTCTGGTGCATGCCGTGCGCGAACTGGCGCGTGGCGCCGACCGTATCCGCATACGCCGGCAGCTCCGGCATGTAGCGCATGCCGGCGCCGGCGAGGTTGGTGCGGAATTGCCCGGGTTCGACGATCAGCACCTTGATGCCGAACGGCGCGACTTCGCCGGCCAGCGCCTCGGACAGGCCTTCGAGCGCGAACTTGCTGGCCGAGTAGGCGCTGAAGCCGGCGAACGACAGCTGCCCGCCCAGGCTGGTGATATTGACGATGGCGCCGCTGCGCTGCGCGCGCAGCACCGGCAGCGCGGCGCGGATCACGCTGGCGGCGCCGAAGAAATTGGTGTCCAGCAGCGCACGCAGTTCGGCGTCGGAGGTTTCCTCCACCGCACCGACCACGCTGTAGCCGGCGTTGTTGACCACGATGTCGATGCGCCCGAAGCGCTCCACGCCGGCCATCACGGCAGGCTCGGCTTCGCCGGGCTGGGCCACGTCCAGGCGCTGCGCCAGCACGCGGTCCGGCGCCAGCTTGACCAGCGGGGCGAGGCGGGCGGTGTCGCGCGCGGTGGCCACGACGCTGTCGCCGATGCCGAGCGCATAGCGCGCGAAGGCATCGCCGAACCCGCTCGATGCGCCGGTGATGAACCAGACCTTGCCTGCCATGGAAGCCCCCGTGATAACGGTAAAGAAGCGCCCTCCGCGCTCCGGAGCGGCGATGCTAGCGGATCGTTCCGCCGCTTGTCGGGATGCCTTGTGGCACGTGAAGCGCGCGTCAGTGCGACAGCGCGCGCTCGATCGCCCGCTCCGCCAGCGGCGCCATGCGCGCGTAGCCGGCGGGAGTGGGATGCACGCCGTCCTCGGCCAGTTCGGCATCGAGGCCGCCGTCCTGGTTGGCCATGGCGCCGTAGTAGTCGAGATAGATCGCGTCGCTCGATGCGGCGTACTGCTTGATCCACGCGTTGAGCGCGCGCACCCTGCCGGCCGGCTGCAGGCCGCGGCGCCAGGGATAGTCGCTGACCGGCAGCACCGAGGCGAGGATCACGCGGATGTGGTGGGCGTGCGCGAGCTCCGCCATCGAGCGCAGGTTGTCCTCGATCATGCCCGGCGTGGCCACGCCGCCGTTGCCGGCGATGTCGTTGGTGCCGGCGAGGATCAGCACCGCCGCGGGCTTGAGGTCGAGCACGTCCTGGCGGAAGCGCAGTAGCATCTGCGCGGTGGTCTGGCCGCCGATGCCGCGATTCACATAGGGCTTGCCGGGAAAGAAGCTCGTCCCCTGCATGCGGCCCCAGTTGTCGGTGATGGAGTCGCCGAAGAACACCACGCGCCGCTCGCCGGCCTTGGGCGCAGCCAGGTGCGCGTTGTCCTCGCGGTAGCGCGCCAGCTGCGGCCAGTCGGCGAGGCGCTGCTGCAGCGAGGCGATGTCGTCGGTCGACAGCGAGGACGGTGGCGCGGTGTAGAGCGGGTCGATCGGCTCGGGCGCGGTGCGGTTCTGGGCGGCGATGGCCGGGGCGGCCAGGGCGAAGGCGAGGGCGAGCAGGGCGGTACGCAGGGCTGGCACGGGCGGGTTCCGTTTGGACGTCCGAACGACGGACGTCTCTTTTAACCCGACCGTGCCGCCGATGCGAGCCTCAGTCCGGGTTCTGCTCGAACTTGCCGAGCACCTGCCACAGGTTGGCCAGTTCGCGCGCCACGTCCGGGCGGTCGCCGTCGCTGATGTTGGTGATCAGCACGCGGCCGGTGCCGGTGGCGGGGTTGAACGACATCTGCGCGGTGACGCCGGCGTCGCCGCCGTTGTGGCCCAGCTCGCCGCTGGCGGTGCGCTGCCAGAACAGGCCCTGGTCCAGGCCGTCGCCCGCGCGCACGCCCTTGGGCTGCTCGCCCTTGGGCCAGGCCGGGCCGAACATGGTCTTGTACGAGGCGCTCGACAGCAGGCCGGCGCGGCCGGTGTAGCCGCTGATCATCTCGGCCAGGAACTTGCCCATGTCGTTGCAGGACGAGTACATCCCGCTGGCCGCGTAGGCAGGGAAGCTGTAGGGCGCCAGCGGCTTCTTGTTCTTGTCGTACAGCGTGGCCTGCGGGCCCTGCGTGTCGGACGGCGTCCAGCCGCTGCCGCTCATGCCGAGCTTCTGGAAGATGCGCTCGCGCGTGAGCATGCGGTACGGGCTGCCCGCCTTGTATTCCACCGCCAGCGCGACCAGGGCCGAGCCGAGATTGGTGTAGCGATAGGTGCTGCCGGGACTGGTCTTGCTGAAGTTGGCCTCGTTGTAGCTGGCGCCCGGCGCCACGAGGTAGGCCTTGAGGAAATCCCTGGTATCGAACGAGGCCGGCGCGCCCTTGCCGTAGCTCTGCGTGTAGAACGGCTCGCGATCGACGATGCCGGAGCTGTGCGTGGCCAGCTGGCGCAGGGTGATCGGCGCCTGGGCGTAGTGCGGGTTGTGCACGTCGAACGGCAGCTGGCGGCTGATGTCGGTATCCAGCGCCAGCGCGCCGATCTGCACCTGCTGCATCAGCGCCACCGCCAGCACCGGCTTGGCCAGCGAGGCCACCGGTTGCACCGTGTCCGGCGTATACGGCCGTTTGCCGGCCAGGTCGGCATAGCCGAAGCCCTTGGCATAGCGCACGCCCGCGCCGTCGACCACCGCGACGCAATAGCCGGGCAGGACCGAGCGCGACTGCAGTTCTTCCAGTGCCTGCTGCAGCGTGGACGGCGTCGACGCGGCGGCCTTGCGCGGCAAGGCCTGCGCCGGCAGCCCCGCGGCCAGGCTGAGGACGGCGGCCAGCGCGAAGCTGGCGGTGCGGGCCAGCGCCTGGCCCGCGCGGCGGCCCCGACGGGCCGGCGACATGGTGTGGACGTGCATGGGTTCCCTGTTCTTCCTGAAGCGAAGGGCTCCTGGGCCGCCTAGTTTAGCAACGGCTGGCATTTGGCCGGGGCAATTTTCGACGCAATGCAACAAAAAAAGTGCGACAGAGCGCATGCAGGCCCCTTTCGGGCCCTCGCCGGGTGCAGGGCGTTGCGAAAGCCGGGCCTCAGAACAGCTTGCGGTACACCACGAAGCCAGAGTGCTCGGCCACCTGGTCGTACAGCCGCATCGCGGTGGCATTGGTCTGGTGCGTCTGCCAGTACACCCATGGGGAGCCGGCCTGGCGCGCCTGCGCGTAGACGGCCTCGATCAGCGCCCGGCCCACGCCGCGGCCGCGGGCGGCCTCGACCGTGAACAGGTCCTGCAGATAGCAGTTCAGCCCGATCGCCGTGGTGCTGCGGTGGAACAGGTAGTGCGCGAGGCCGAGCAGCCGGCCCTCGCTTTCCGCGATCAGTGCGTGCACGGGCTCGCCGGCGTCGAGGAAGCGCGACCAGGTGGTGCGCGTGATCTCTTCCGCCAGCGCAGTGGGGCCGGAGCGGCCGTAGAAGGCGTTGTAGCCGTCCCACAGCGGACGCCAGGCGGGATAGTCGATGGCGTTGACGGGGCGGACGGTGACGGGAGCGGACACGGCGGGTCCTTATTCGCTTAGCTCGATGTCGAGGCCATGCAGCAGCGCGACGGCCTCCGGCAGCGCGAACTTCGCGTGCTTGATGTCGTTGAGGAACAGGTCGATGCGGTAGTTCACCGCCTCGCGGAAATCCGCGCGCGCCAGCCGGCTGCGGCGGAAGATCGCGCCGTGCAGGTCGCTGTGGCGGAAGTCGGCGTCTTCCAGGTCGGCTTCGGTGAAGTCCACCTCGTGCGCGCGGCATTCGAGCACCTGCAGCTCGCGCAGCGAGAGACCGAAGAAGCTGCTGTCGTTGAGCGCGCAGCGCTCGAAGGCGAGAGTGCCGTGCAGGCGCACCGTGGGCCACCAGGCCTGGGTCCAGTCGATGCCGACCAGTTTGCTGTCGACGAAGCGCGCATCGACCTGGCTGCCGGCGAAGCGGGCCAGGCTGAGGTTGCAGTCGGCGAATTCGCAGTCGCGAAAGCGGCAGTCGCGCAGGGTGGCGCCGCTGAAGTCGCAGTGCTCGAAGCGGCAGTCCTCGAAGCGCAGGCCGTGCAGGTCGGCGCCGCCGAGCTGCAGGTCGCGGAAGCGGTGTCCGCTGTAGTCGCGCTGCTCGAACGGATCGCCGCTCATCGCATCAGGACTCGCGGCCGGCCTCGCGCGCGACGCGCCGGCGGTGCCGCCACCACAGCACCAGCACCACGACGAGAATGATGCCGCCCAGCGCCCACAGGCTGCTCTGGCCGCGGCGGATCCACATCACCAGCCACTCGTGGTTGTTGGCGCCGAAATAACCCAGGTAGACCCAGATCGGCACGCTGATCAGCGCGGCGAAGCCGTCCAGCAGGAAGAAGCGCAGGAACGACACGCGATGGGTGGTGCCGGCGGTGATGTACACCGCGGTGCGCATGCCGGGCAGGAAGCGCGCGATGAACATCAGGCGGTTGCCGTAGCGCTCGAACTTCTCCTGCACCTTGGCGTAGCGCTCCGGCGTGAGTACGCGCGCGACCACGCGCCATTGCAGGATGCGCGCCCCGTAGTGGTGGCCCAGCAGGAACATGCCCGCGTCGCCCAGCAGCACGCCGACCATCGACACGGCGAACATGATGTGCACGTTGCCGTAGCCCAGCCCGGTAATGACGCCGCCGGCGACCAGGGTGATGTCTTCCGGCAGCGGCGCGCCGGCACCGCACAGCAGCAGTGCGATGAAGACGGCGGCGTAGCCGTTCTCGGCGAACAGCGTGACGAGTCGTTCAAGCAGATCCATCGACATCCTTGCCTGGTCGTGCCCCGGCGGAAAGCGAAGGGCGATGATCCCACAGGCGGGCCATTCCATGGGCGCCGGCCGGCGGGGGCGAAGCGGGGGAGGATAACCGCATGGCGCTCAGGGGCGCTCTGATCTGTTCCACGTACCCGTCACCATTCTGTAAGCGCGCAGCGCACTGCCGCAGCGTTGAAGGCAGACTGGCTGTCTGTCGAGATGCTGCGGCAGTGCGCTGCGCGCTTACAGAACGGCCCCAACAATTTGAATTTAAATGATGGGGTGACGTCCAGGAGGCCCGCAGGCGGCGCCACGCGGCTTGACCAGACGGCCAGTCTGCTCGGCGCCGCGCGGCGCCGCCTGCGGGCCTCCTGGACGTCATGCCGGGTGCGTGGAACAGATCAGAGCGCCCTAGTTGGATGTGGCGGGCGGTTGGACGCGCAGCGCCAGCAATTCGCGCAGCTCGGCTTTCTCCGCGCCGTCGAGGGTGCCTTCGCGGCTGCGCGCGATCAGGAAGGCGCGGCGCTGCTCGGTGGCCTGTTGTTGCATGCGCTGCAGCGCATCGAAGAACTCCACGCGTTGCAGCTCGGGCTCGCCGACCACGGTGGCGGCCATCAATTTTTGCAGTGCGGAATACTCCGGGCGCTCGGCGAAGTGCTCCACCAGCACCACCGGATTGATCCCGGGTCGCGAGCGGGCCAGGTCGATCAGTTCGGCGAGCAGCTCGATGCCGGGCTTGTCCAGGCGCAGGAAGCCGTAAGGGCGCTCGACCTGGTCGGCCATGCCGGGCTGGGCCAGCAGCAGCGCGATCGCGCTGCGCACCAGGCTGCGCTGCACCGCCACCGGCTGCTGCGCGGGACGGCGCGCGGCGGCGTCCGGCTGCAGCACGGCGCGGGCGCCGGTGCGGCGTTCCAGTTCCTGCGCCATCAGGTCGCGGAAGGCGCCGTCGGGCAGCCGGGCGATCAGCGGACGGGCGCGCTCGGCGAGGCGTGCGCGGCCGTCGATGCTGCCGACGTCGACGTCGTGCGCCAGTTCGCCGAAGAAGTATTCCGACAGCGGCGTGGCGTTCTTCAGGCGCTGCTCGAAACCTTGCTTGCCTTCCTTGCGGATCAGCGTGTCCGGGTCCTCGCCGTCCGGCAGGAACAGGAAATACGCCTGGCGGCCATCGCGCAGGCGCGGCAGCGCGGCCTCCAGCGCCTTCCATGCGGCGGCGCGGCCGGCGCGGTCGCCGTCGAAGCAGAACACCACGTCGGGCGCGGCGCGGAACAGCACCTCGGTGTGGTCCGGCGTGGTCGCGGTGCCCAGCGTGGCCACCGCGATCGGCAGGCCGGCCTGGTGCATGGCGATCACGTCCATGTAGCCCTCGACCACCACGATGCGGGCGAGGCTGCTGTTGGCCTGCTTGACCTGCCACAGCGCGAACAGCTCGCGGCCCTTGTGGAACAGGGCGGTTTCGGGCGAGTTGAGGTATTTCGGGCCCTGCTCCGACTGCAGCACCCGGCCGCCGAAGGCGATCACGCGGCCGCGGCGGTCGAGGATCGGGAACATCAGGCGTTCGCGGAAACGGTCGTATTTGTTGCCGCGCTCGTTGCTGGCGACCATGCCGGCGTCGTTGAGCAGCTGCATGCGCTTGGCGTCGGTGCCCAGCGCCTTCAGCACGCCGTCGAAGCCGGCCGGCGCCCAGCCGATGCGGAAGCGCGCGATGGTGTCGGCGTCGAGGCCGCGCTTCTTGCAGTAGGCCTGTGCTTCCGGGCTGTGCGGCAGCTGGTTTTCGTACCAGCGGGCGGAGCCGTCGAGCAGGGCGTAGAGGTCGGTCTTGTCCTCGCGCGGGGCGTTGTCGCGACCGCCCTCGTAGGGCACCTTCAGGCCGACCGACTGCGCCAGTTCCTCCACCGCGTCGGGGAATTCCAGGCGGTCGTAGTCCATCAGGAACTTGATCGCGCTGCCGTGCGCGCCGCAGCCGAAGCAATGGAAGAACTGCTTGGCGGGGCTGACGTAGAACGAGGGCGAGCGCTCGTTGTGGAACGGGCAGCAGGCGGTCCATTCGCGGCCGGCCTTCTTCAGCGGCACGCGCCGCTCGATCACGTCGACGATGTCGACGCGGGAGAGCAGTTCGTCGATGAAGGTATCGGGGATACGGCCGCGCATAAGCTCTCTAGTGTACGGGGGCGGTCAAGGGCCGGCTTATGCTGGTGGTCCATCGTCGGGGGAGGCGGGCATGGCGGCAAGTGCACAGGTGCGGTTCCGGCCCGCGGCGGCGGGGGATGTGGGAATGGCGGTGCCGCTGATCCACAGCTCCGGGCCGGCGGCCTTCGAATATGTGTTCGCGGTGCCCGGGCGTAACGACGCGCAGGCCTTCCTCCGCCATGCCTACGCCGACGGCGCGGGCGAGTTCGGCTGGCGCAACCACGTCGTGGGCGAATTGGACGGGCGGGTGGTGGCGGTCGGTGCCGGCTACGGGGCCGCGACGCATTGGGCATTCACCCTGGCGGCGGCGCGGCAGATCCTGGGTTTCTTCGGCTGGCGGCATGCGCCCGGAGTGATCGCGCGCGGGCTGCGGGTGGAGGGCGTGATCGCGCCGCCGTCCGGCGGCATGCATTACCTGGCCCATCTGGGTGTCGATCCGGCGCTGCGCGGGCGGGGCATCGGCCAGGCCTTGATCGATCATCTCGCCGCGCAGGCCGCCGCGCTGGGGCGGGTGCCGCTGGCGCTGGACGTGGCGGCGACCAATCCCCGGGCGCAGGCGCTGTACGAGCGCTGCGGCTTTGCGGTCACCGGGGAGCGGCCTTCCCGCCTGGCCGATGCGCGGGGCCATGTGCCCGCGCATCGGCGCATGGAGCGGTGGTCCTAGACGATGTGGAACAAGCCGATCGCCGCCAGCACCGCGATCAGGAACAGGATCAGGAAGATGGCGAACAGGACCTTCGCGATGGTGCCGGTGACGCCGGAGACCGAGTAGAAACCCAGCCAACCGGTGACCAGCGAAACGATGGCAAAGATGATGGCCCACTTGAGCATGCGTTTCTCCTTATCGTAGGCCGCGTCGGCGGCATCGATGAGGGTGGGCGTGCCGGCGTGAAGGCGTTGGCTGGATAATGCGTCGGCGGCGTCATGCTGCGCCGCACGCTTGCGGATCGTTTAGTTCGGAGACACGCCATGTTGACGGCGATGATGTTGCGCGCGCAGCGCGCGATCGTGCACCGCTTCGAGGAAGCGGGCGCGACGAGTACGGAATCGGCGCGCGGCGCCGAGGAGCTGAAGCTGACGCCGGGCATCGCCTGGTACCAGCTGGTGGAGCGCGGCGTGCTGCGCTGCCCGGGCGAAGGGCGCTATTTCCTGGACCGGGAACGCTGGGAGCTGGTGAGCAGCCGGCGTCGCCACCACGCATGGGTCATGGTGGTGGCGGTGGTGGCGCTGCTGTTGCTGCTGTTCTGGCTGCGCACCGCGGGCGGCCTGGGCCACCAGCTCGGCCCTTGACCGGCGAGGGCTCTTAGCCGGCGAGGCGCGCCTTCACGCGGGCCGAGACCACGGCCATGTCGGCGCGGCCGGCGGCCTGTTCCTTGACGGCGGCCACCACCTTGCCCATGTCGCGGGCAGAGCTGGCGCCGGTGCTGGCGATGGCGGCGGCGACCAGGTCGTCGATCTCCGCCTCGCTGAGCTTGGCCGGCAGGTAGGCCTCGATCACGCTGACTTCGGCGCGCTCGGCGTCAGCCAGGTCCTGGCGGTTGGCGGCGTCGTACTGGGTGATCGAGTCGCGGCGCTGCTTGAGCATCTTTTCCAGCACGGCCAGGGTCTGCACGTCGTCCAGCTCGATGCGCTCGTCCACTTCGCGCTGCTTGATCGCGGCCAGCACCAGGCGGATCACCGCGAGGCGGGGCTTGTCGCCGCCGCGCATGGCGGTCTTCATGTCTTCGCTGAGCTGCTGCTTGAGGGACATGTCACTCTCCGGGGAGGGATGGTTGGCGTGAAGGAAACGCATAAAGCCGGCGTTGCCTGGGGCAACGCCGGCCGATGCTTGAGCGATAAGGCAGCGGCTGCGGATGATCGCGCCGGCTGCCATGGCCTTACAGGCTAAGGCGGCGCCGTGGGCGCCTGGCCTTGACCTTGAGCGTCCGCCGACGGCGGACGGCGGCCTCAGTACAGACGCGTACGACGCGAGGTGTCGCGCGAGAGGCGGCGCAGATGGCGCTTCACCGCGGCGGCGCGCTTGCGCTTACGCTCCTGGGTCGGCTTTTCGTAGAACTCGCGCTTGCGGGTCTCGGCCAGGACGCCGGCCTTTTCACAAGTACGCTTGAAGCGACGCAGGGCAAGCTCGAACGGCTCGTTCTCGCGGACTTTTACGCTGGGCATGGAAACTCCGAGTGGTAAACTTGCCCGTCTGATCGGGCGAGCCGCGAAGTATAGCGTGGACACGAAGCAATTTTCAAAGCCCGTGCTGGGCATCGAGACGTCCTGCGACGAGACCGGGGTGGCCCTGTTGCGCTGGGAGCCCGCCGCGCCGGGCCGCGGCCTGCTGTCCCATGCCCTGTACAGCCAGATCAAGCTGCATGCCGACTACGGCGGCGTGGTGCCGGAACTGGCCAGTCGCGACCATGTGCGCAAGCTGCTGCCGCTGGTGCGCGAGGCCCTGGCCGAGGCCGGGCTGACCCCGGCGGACCTGGGCGGGGTGGCCTATACCGCCGGCCCCGGCCTGGTCGGCGCCCTGCTGGTGGGTGCTTCCGCCGCCCGGGCCATGGCCTGGGCGCTGGGCGTCCCGGCGATCGGCGTGCACCACATGGAAGGCCACCTGCTGGCCCCGCTGCTGGAAGAAGACCCGCCGGAGCCGCCGTTCGTGGCCCTGCTGGTCTCGGGCGGGCATTCGATGCTGGTGGAAGTGCAGGGCGTCGGCCGCTACCGGATCCTGGGCGACACCCTGGACGACGCCGCCGGCGAGGCTTTCGACAAGACCGCCAAGCTGATGGGCCTGCCCTATCCGGGCGGACCGGCGCTGGCGGCGCTGGCGCAGCAGGGGCGGCCCGGGGTGTTCCGCTTTTCCCGGCCGATGACCGACCGGCCCGGCCTGGATTTCAGCTTCTCGGGCCTCAAGACCCAGGTGCTGCTGGCCTGGCAGCAGTCCGACCAGACCGAGCAGACCCGCGCCGACATCGCCCGTGCCTTCGAGGAGGCCATCGTCGACACCCTGGCGATCAAGTGCCGCCGCGCGCTGCAGGCCGCCGGCGCCAAGCGCCTGGTGATCGCCGGCGGCGTGGGCGCCAACAAGCGCCTGCGCGCGGAGCTGGCCGAGGCCGGCGAGAAAGAAGGCTTCCGCGTGTATTTCCCGCGCCTGGCCTTCTGCACCGACAACGGCGCGATGATCGCCCTGGCCGGCGCGATCCGCCTGGCCGCGGGGCAGCACCAGGACGAAAGCGTGCAGGTGTTCCCGCGCTGGGATCTGGAAACCCTGCCGGCGGTTTAGGCGCGCGTGACGCGCGCCAGGGAATAGGGAATCGTCAATAGGGAATAGGAAAAGCGGCGCGCGACGAGACGAAGCGCTACGCTTTTCCTATTCCCTACTCTCTATTCCCTATTCCCGCCCAAAGAGCCATGGACATCGTTTTCATCGAAGACCTGCGCATCGACACCGTCATCGGCATCTACGACTGGGAGCGCCGCGTGCGGCAGACGCTGTCGTTCGATCTCGAAATGGCGTTCGACAACACCCGGCCCGCGGCCAGCGACGACATCGCCGCCACGCTCAACTACAAGGATGTGTCCAAGCGCCTGATCGAGTACGTGGAAGCGTCCAGCTTCGGCCTGGTCGAGACGCTGGCCGAGCGCTGCGCGGCGATCGTGCGCGAGGAATTCGGCGTCGCCTGGGTGCGACTGAAGCTGTCCAAGCCCGGTGCGGTGCGCGGCGCCCGGTCGGTCGGCGTGCGCATCGAGCGCGGCGTGCGGCCGGACTGAGCGGGGCGCCATGGCACGCGTTTACCTGAGCCTGGGCTCCAATCTGCAACCGCAACGGTATCTGCGCGCCGCTTTGGACGAACTGCGCGCGCGCTTCGGCGCCATCGAGGTGTCGCCGGCTTATCGCAGCAAGGCGGTGGGCTTCGACGGGCCGGACTTCGTCAACCTGGCGGTGGGACTGGATACCGAACTGGCGCCCGAGGCGCTCAACGAGTGGCTGCACGCGCTGGAGGACCGCCACGGCCGCCGCCGCGACGTGCCGCGCTACGCCGACCGCACCCTGGACGTGGACATCGTGCTGTACGACGACCTGGTGCGGCAGGGCGCAGGGCATCTGGATATTCCGCGCAAGGAGTTGCAGCACGCCTTCGTGCTGCGGCCGATCGCCGATATCGCGCCTGGCTTGCGCCATCCTGTCGACGGGCGAAGCATGGCCGAGTTGTGGGCGGCGTTTCCCGTGGCGAGCGAGCCGCTGACGGTCGAGCCGCTGTAAGGACGCACTGTCGCGTTTCCGGCGCAGATGCTAGAAATCGCGGAGCAACTTTCACCAAGGAAGAGGTAGGGGATATGGTAGGCAAGTTTGCACGCAGTTGGAATCTGATGAAGGCGAGCGCGGCGGTGCTGCGCTCGGACAAGGCGTTGATGATGTTCCCGCTGCTGTCGGGACTGTGCTGCCTGCTGGTGGCGGCGAGCTTCATCATCCCCATTGCCGTTGCGGCGGCGGGGATGGAGCACGTAAGCCGCGACACGCTGCCGATCGGCTGGTACGTAGCGACGTTCGCGTTCTACCTGGTGCAGTACTTCGTGATCATCTTCTTCAACACGGCGCTGGCGGGCGCGGCGCTGCAGCGCCTGCGTGGCGAGCCGACCAGCCTGTCGGCCGGTTTCGGCATCGCCAAGTCGCGCATCGGCGCGATCTTCGGCTATGCGCTGATCGCTGCGACGGTGGGCCTGCTCCTGCGTGCGCTGCAGGAGCGGCTGGGCTTCGTCGGCCGCCTGGTGGCCGGTCTGCTGGGCCTGGCCTGGACGGTGGCCACCTTCCTGGTGGTGCCGGTGCTGGCTAACGAAAAGATCGGTCCGATGGAGGCGGTGCAGCGCAGCGTCGAGCTGCTCAAGCGCACCTGGGGCGAGAACCTGATCGGCAACGCCGGCATCGGCGTGGTGTTCGGGCTGCTGACCTTCGTGGCGATCGTGATCGCAGGCGCGCTGGTGGTCGGTGCGCTGACCACGGAGTCGATGCCGCTGATCATCGCGGCCATCGCGGTGGCGGTGATCGGCCTGACCCTGCTCGCGCTGGTGCAGGCGTCGCTGCAGGGCATCTATTCGGCGGCGCTGTACCAGTACGCCGAAGAGGGCACGGTCGGCGGCGGTTTCGACCAGGCGCTGCTGGAAAAGGCATTCCGCAGCAAGGATTGATGCCGGTTGCGATGCAGGTACGAAAGGGCGGCAGCGATGCCGCCCTTTTCGTTTCAGATGGACAGCGAGCGGCCGCCGTCGATGCGCAGGATCTGCCCGGTGACGAACGGCGCGTCGCGCAGCAACCACAGCACCGCGGCGGCGACGTCCTGCGGCGAGCCGGCGCGGCGCAGCGGGGTGCGCGCGAGCATGGTCTGCTGGTCGTCGTAGGGCTTGCCGTCGCTGGGCCACATCACTGCGCCGGGAGCGACGCCGTTGACGCGGATATCGGGGCCGAGATCCAGCGCGAGCGAGCGGGTCATCGCCGCCAGCGCGGCCTTGGCCATGCAATAGATCGGGTGCTTGGCAAGCGGGCGTTCGGCGTAGACGTCGACCAGGTTGACGATCGCGCCGCGGCTTTCGCGCAGCGCCGGCACCGCGGCCTGGGCGAGGAAGAACGGCGCCTGCGCGTTGGAGGCGAACAGTTCGTTCCACTGCGCGGCGGTGGCGCTGCCGACCGGCGTCGGATAGAACGCGGAGGCGTTGTTGACCAGCGCGTCGAGGCGGCCGTAGCGCGCGAGCGTGGTGTCGACGAGTGCGTGCAGGGCGTCGAGTTCGGCCAGTTCCGCCTGCAGGATCAGGGTGCTGCCTGGGCGCAGCGCTTCAAGTTCGGCGGCCAGTTCGGCGGCTTCGGCCACCGAGCGGCGGCAGTGCAGGGCGAGGTCGTAGCCGGCGGCATGCAGCGAGCGCGCGATCTGCGCGCCGACGCGCTTGGCGCCGCCGGTGATCAGAGCGACCGGGCTTTCCTGGCGAGGCGGCATGCGCGGCTCCTGCGGGCGAAACAGCCGGCAGCTTGCCGGAAAGCGCGCGGGAGGTCATCCCGCGGCGCGGCGGTTGCTACTTCGGCGGCGGCTGTTTTTCGCCGCGCGCACGCGACACGCGCGCCATCACGCGTGCGGCGCCGGTAGCGGTCTTCTCCACCACGGCGTCGCGTGCGCGGCGCACGGCGCCGGGTTGGCGTTCGACGGTCGACCCGGTGTCGTCGCCGCCTTCCGTGTGGAATTCGCCGCCGAACATCGCGATGGCGGTGCTCGCCACCTGTCCGGTGTCGTAGTAGGCGTAGGCGCCCACGCCGAGCGCGCCCACCACCGGCAGCCAGCGCGACAGGCCCTTGCCGACCGTGCGCTGGGTGATCTTGACGCCGACGCGCTTGGCCACGCGTTCGGCCACCGCGTAGGACATGCGGCGGAACAGCAGGCGGTCGCCCATGCGTATCACCAGGTCGCGGAAGGCTTGCGCGGCGGTGTGGCGGAACAGGCACCACAGCATCTGCTCGCGGCCCAGTTCCGCGTGGCGGCCGAAGGCGGCGGCGATGTCGCTGACCATCTGCGCCTGGATCTTCCAGATCGCGATCAGCTCCGGCAGCACGGTGAGCCAGCCCAGCGGCCCCGGCGGCAAGGCCAGCGAGCCGGCGGTGAGCGCGGCGCGCTGCGCGGCGCGGTTGGCGATGCGGCGCGCCTCGGTTTCCGGCTCGCCGCTGGGACCGACCTTGCTGCCGGGGATGTCGCTGACGAAATCCAGGATCGCCTTGGTCACGCGGCTGTGGTCTTCCGTGGTGATCACGGAGGGTAGCTGTTTGCGCTCGTCGGTCATGCGGGCCTCGGGGGTGCCTGGTCGCCGGTGGAGTCTAGGTGCCGTCGATGAAGCTGTTGCGAATGTGCATGGGCGGGGGCGCCCTGCCGACCGCAAACACTTGTTTCCGCAAAATATTGCGGTGCCGGGCATGACTTTCGGGGCAGGTAAACGAAAGGTAGGGATGGCAACGTTATAACGTATCGAAACGCACGCCGCCCCAACCCTTTCCCGAGTGATCCGATGAAGCACACCCTGCTCGCCATCAGCCTTGCCGCTGCGCTGTTCACTGTCTCCGCCCAGGCCGCCGATGCTCCCGACACCACCACCAATGGCCCCAACACGGATGGCGCCTCGCGCAACAAGCAGCCGCCCAAGGTGCAGCAGCTTGGCGCCATCGACGTCAGCGCCGCGCTCGACCAGTCGCGCAATGCCCTCTCGCCGGATACCGGCAGCAGCCAGTACGTGATCGACCAGAAGGCCATCGCGCAGCTGCCGCTGGGCGACAGCACACCGGTGAACCAGGTGCTGCTGCAGGCGCCGGGCGTGGTGCAGGATTCGTACGGCGGCCTGCACGTGCGCGGCGACCATGCCAACCTGCAGTACCGCATCGATGGCGTGATCATTCCCGAATCGATCTCCGGCTTCGGCCAGACGCTCGACACGCGCACCATCAAGAGCGTGAAGCTGCTCGATGGCGCGCTGCCGGCGCAGTACGGCCTGCGCACCGCGGCGGTGGTCGACATCAGCACCAAGAGCGGCCACGACCTCGGCAACGGCGGCAGCGTGGGCATCACCGGCGGCTCGTTCGGCACGCTCAATCCGAACGCGTCGCTGTGGGGCAGCAGCGATCGCTGGAGCTACTTCCTCACCGCCAATTACCTGGAAAGCGACGTCGGCATCGAGAACCCCACGCCGAGCCGCACGCCGGTCCACGACCACACCAACCAGGTGAAGGCGTTCGGCGACATCTCCTACCTGATCGACAACCAGACCCGCCTGAGCTTTTTGTTCGGCATGGCCAACAGTCGCTTCCAGATCCCGAACAACCCGGGCCAGACGCCGACCTTCGGCTATCTGGACGTGACCGATTTCGACTCCGCGAAACTCAACGAAAACCAGCGCGAGAACACCCGCTTCGGCGTGCTCGCCCTGCAGGGCAAGCTCGGCGCCACCGATTACCAGGTGTCGATCGGGCAGCGCTATTCCAGCCTTACCTTCACGCCGGACATGATCGGCGACCTGATGTTCAACGGCGTGGCTTCGTCCATCAATCGCAGCAATCGCGCCAGCACGCTGCAGGCGGATTTCGCCACGCCGCTGGGCGATACGCATACGCTGCGCTATGGCGTCTACGGCAGCTTCGAGCGCGCGCCGAGCAGCACCAATGCCTGGGTGTTCCCGGTCGATGCCGACGGCAACCAGTCCAGCACCACGCCGCTCAACATCCTCGACGGCAACCGCCTCACCGCCAAGACCTGGTCCGGCTACGTGCAGGACGAATGGAGCATCGGCGATAAGCTCACCGTGAACTACGGCCTGCGCGGCGATGTGTACAAGGCCTTCCGCACCGAGAGCCAGCTCAGCCCGCGCCTGGGTGCCGTCTACCAGGCCAGCGACGACACCACGCTGCACGCCGGCTATTCGCGCTATTTCACGCCGCCGGCGACGGAGGCGATCACCACCACCAACATCCAGAAGTTCGACGGCACCACCAATGCGCTGCCGGACAACGGCAGCAACACGCCGCTGGCCGAGCGCAGCGACTACTTCGACGCCGGCATCCAGCAGCGCGTCGGCTCCTCGCTGACGCTGGGCCTGGATGCCTACTACCGCAAGGTGCGTCGCCTGCAGGACGAAGGCCAGTTCGGCGCCGCGCTGGTCTACTCCACCTTCAACTATGCGAAGGGCCGCATCCGCGGCGTGGAGTTCACCGCGGACTACGACAACGGCCCGTGGTCGGCCTACTTCAACGTCGCGCTCTCGCAGGCGATGGGCGAGCGGGTGATCACCAGCCAGTACAACTTCGCGCCGGACGATCTTGCCTACGTCGCCGACCACTACATCCACCTGGACCACGACCAGAAGCTCGCATCGTCCGGCGGCATCAGCTACGCCATCGATCCGGCCACCCGCATCGGCGCCAACTACCTGTTCGGCAGCGGCCTGCGCCGCGACGGTACGGTGCCGAACGGCGCCTCGATGCCGGCCTATTTCCAGCTCAACCTCAGCCTGTCGCACGACTTCGAATTCCAGAGCACGGGCAAGCTGCACACCCAGCTGGCGGTGATCAACGCGCTGGACCGCACCTACGAGTTGCGCGACGGCACCGGCATCGGCGTGGGTGCGCCGCAGTTCGGTCCGCGCCGCGGGCTGTACGCCACGGTGCAGAAGGACTTCTGATCGCCCGCAAGGCGAACGTCCGCGCCCGCTGGGGCGCGGCGTTCGCGCGGCGGCTGCGAGCGCTTGGGCTATCCTTGCGCGATGAATCCCAGCTTCTCCCGCCTTCCCGAGCCCGGCGCCGACGAGCGCGCCCATTCCGACCATCTGCTCGCGCGCCTGCGTGAGCACATCGCCGCGCACGGTCCGCTGCCGTTCTCCGAATACATGGGCCGTTGTCTCTACGAGCCGGGCCTGGGCTACTACAGCGCCGGTACGACCAAGTTCGGCGCAGCCGGCGATTTCGTCACCGCACCGGAACTGGGCGACCTGTTCGCGCGCTGCGTGGTGAAGGTGCTCGGGCCGGTACTGGAGATGCTCGGCGACGAAGCCGACGTGCTCGAACTCGGCGGCGGCAGCGGCGTTTTTGCCGAAGCCGCGTTGCTGGCCTTGCATGCCAACCGGCAAGTGCCGCGCCATTACCTGATCCTGGAACCGAGCGCGGATCTGCGCGAACGCCAGCGCGAGCGCCTTGCCGCCGCCTTGCCGCCGGACCTGTTCGCCCGCGTGCAATGGCTCGACCGCCCGCCGGAAGAAGCATGGCGCGGCGTGCTGTTCGCCAACGAAGTGATCGACGCCTTGCCCACCACGCGCTTTACCCTGCGTGCCGGCGAGGTCTACGAGGAATACGTCGCGCTCGACGGCGAAGGCCGGCTGATGCGCACCGACCGGCCGGCGGATGCGCTGGTGTCCGGCGCGGTCCGCCATCTCGAACGCGATCTGGAAGCCTCCTTCGACGACGGCTACCGCTCTGAGGTACTGCCGCAGCTGCCATACTGGATGCAGGCGATCGCCGGCTCGCTGGTTGCCGGGGTGATGCTGTTCATCGACTACGGCTACGTGCGCCGCGAGTTCTACCAGCCCGGCCGCCGCGACGGCACGCTGATGGCGCATTACCGCCACCATGCGCACGCCGATCCGCTGTTCCTGCCCGGCCTCAACGACCTCACCGCCTCGGTGGATTTCACCGCGCTGGCCGAGGCCGGCAACCAGGCCGGCTTCGGCGTCGCCGCCTATCTGCCGCAGGCGCAGTTCCTGATCGCCGCGGGCCTGCAGCAGGTGTTCGAAGAGGCCTATGCGGATGCGCCGGACGAAGCGGCGCGCTACCGCCTCGCGCAGCAGGTGAAGAAGCTCACCCTGCCGGACCAGATGGGCGAGCGCTTCCAGGCGATGGTGCTGGCGCGCGGCATGGACATGGTGCCGTTGCCGGCGGACATGCTCGAAGCCGACCAGGGCGACCGGCTCTGACGCTGCGCCGTCGCCGCTGGCGGCGACGGCGCCACATCGATCAATGCAGGACGGGCGTCGCGCCCGAACCCTGCCCGGCCTGCAGCGGCTGCACCGGCGTGTTGTCTTCCGGCCGCTTGCCGAGCTGGCGCAGCTTGTACAGATCCGCGGCCACCTGGTAATACGCCGTCGCCTCGTCCACCTTGGCGCGATCCACCGGCTGCACCGGCGTGCCGTCGCCGGTCTCGTAGTCCGGGCGCATCTGCTCCAGCTTGCGCTGCGGCTCCAGCACGGTCAGCACGTCGTCGCGCAGATAGCCCAGCTTCTCGTACGTCGCCGGGAAGGCGCGCTCGCGGCCCGGCTCGAGCTGGAACAGGTCGTAGCCGAAGAAGCGGCTGCGGTAGCTGAAGTTCAGCATGCCCAGCACGGTGGGCATGATGTCGATCTGCGCCATTAGGCGGTGCACGCGCTGCGGCTGGATGTGCTTGGGCGCATAGATCCACAGCGGGATGTGGTAGCGGTTGATCGGCACGCTGGTGCGGCCGGCGCTGGAGGCGCAGTGGTCCGCGGTGATCACGAAGATGGTGTCGTCGAAGTAGGGCTTGCCGGCCGCGCGCTTGAGGAAATCGGCGATCGACCAGTCGGTATAGGCCACCGCCGCCTCGCGCGTACCGTTCTTCTCCTTCACGCGGCCGGCGGGCACGGTGAAGGGACGGTGGTTCGAGGTGGTCATGATGTGCAGGAAGAATGGCTTGCCCTGCGCATGGATGCTGTCCATCTGGCGCATCGCCAGCGTGTACAGGTCTTCGTCGGCCACGCCCCACACGTTCTCGTGGTGGATCGGATCGTCCTTGTTGATGTCGTTGCGATCGACCGCGCGATAGCCGTTGTGGTTGAAGAAGTAATTCATGTTGTCGAAGTAGCCGTAGCCGCCGTAGACGAAGTCCGACTGGTAGCCGCGCGCATTGAACACGTTGGCCACCGAGAACAGGTCTTCGTTGTTGTGCGCCTTGATCAGCGAATCGCCCGGCGTCGGCGGAATGGCCAGCGACAGCGCCTCCAGGCCGCGCACCGTGCGCGTGCCGTTGGCGTAGAGGTTGTCGAAGAACAGGCTCTTGTCGATCAGCGCGTCGAGGTTGGGCGTGATGCCGCGGTCGTCGCCGAAGGTCTGCATGAAGTCGGCGGAGAAGCTCTCGATGCTGATCAGCACCACGTTGAGGCGCTTCTCCGGCCCTTCGTGGCGGATCTCGCGGGTGAGGTCGCGCGGGTCGTTGCTGACGAAAGTCGCCTCGGGCGTCTTCAGCATGGTGCGCACGTCGCGGTAGGCCTGGTCGCCCGGCAGCATGGTGTAGAAGCGCGAGTATTCCAGGTGGCTGCTGCGGAAGGCGGCGAAGAATTCGTAGATGCCGTTGCCGGACAGCTCGTTGACGAAGTTGTTGTCGGTGCGGTCCTTCAGCGTGCCCTTGAACGCGGCCACGGTCACCACGGTCAGCACCAGCCATACCAGCGCCACCTTGGCGCGCTGCCAGAAGCGCGTGCCGCCGTCGCGCGTGCGCAGGCCGCGCCGGCTGACCAGGAGGGCGATCAGCACGGCCAGCGCCAGCAGGCTCAGCCAGCGGCCCAGCGGATACGACTCGCGGATATTGCCGATCACCTCGGTGGTGTAGACCAGGTAATCCACCGCGATGAAGTTGAAGCGCGTGCCGAACTCGTTCCAGAACACCAGTTCCGACGCACCCACGAACATCAGCCAGTACAGCAGCACCGCCGCCAGCAGATACAGCGCCCACTGGCCCGCGCGCGACACATAGGCGCGGCGCGGCATCAGCCACAGGAACAGCACCAGCGGCCAGGCGATGTAGATGTAGGTGACCAGGTCGTACAGCAGCCCCACGCCGAAAGCGTAGGCCCAGTACAGCGGGTTGTGCGGCACGCCCTTGCCCGACATGACGAGCAGGGCCACGCGGGTGATCGCGCCGATCGCCACATAGGCGAAGGCCAGCCACCACAGGGGACGGAAACGCTGGCGCAGGGGCGAGGCGGAGGAATCGGCGGCTGACAAGGGGGCGGCTCCAGACAAAACGTGTGAAACGCCCGTTATGGCAGAACGACGACGGGCATCCGCACCTTATACAACGGAACGGCTTAGCCGGAGCTTCCGCGCACCGCCGCGATGGCCTCGATGCGGGCCTTTTCCATCGCCGCGCCCACCGCCGGACCCTGCAGGCCCCGCGCCACGAAAGCGCCCGCACCGATCGCCGCGGCGGCGGTGCGCGCCTTGCGCAGGTAGGTGGCCTGCGGATAGTCGTCGTCCTGGTGGCCCAGGCGGCCGCGCTTGTCCGCCTCGCAGGCGGCGAGGAAGACCTCCAGGCGCTCGGGGCGGCGCAGCGCGTCCAGTGCGCCGAGCAGGCGCAGCACGGTGGCGGGCTTCAGCTCGAAGGCGCGATGGGCGTTCAGATGCTCGCGGCAGACCTGCTCGGCCAGCGCGGCGTATTCGGTGGGCACGCGCAGGCGCTGGGCCAGCGCGCGCAGCGGCTCGACGCCGGCGTGCTCGTGGCCGACATGGCGCGGCAGCACGTCGTCCGGCGTCAGCGCCTTGCCCAGGTCGTGGGTCAGCGCGCAGAAGCCGACCAGGTCGTTGCCGGGCGCCAGGCGCGCAGCCATGTCGAGCACCATTTCGATGTGCACGCCGGTGTCGACCTCGGGATGGAACTCGGCCCGCTGCGGCACGCCGTACAGCGCGTCGACTTCCGGAAACAGCACCGCCAGCGCGCCGCTTTCGCGCAGCACGCGCAGGAACGCCGATGGGCGCGGCTCGCCCAGCGCGCGGCGCGTTTCCTGCCATACGCGCTCGGGCACCAGATGATCGACCTCGCCGTCGCGCACCATGCGCTGCATCAGCGCCATGGTTTCCCCGGCGATGGTGAAGCCCAGCGGCGCGAAGCGCGCGGCGAAGCGCGCCACGCGCAGCAGGCGCACCGGATCCTCGACGAAGGCCGGCGACACGTGCCGCAGCACGCGCTGCTCGACATCGCGGACACCGCCGAACGGATCGACCAGGCCGCCGGCCTCGTCCATCGCGATCGCATTGATGGTGAGGTCGCGGCGTTCCAGATCCTGCTCCAGCGTCACCGCGGGATCGGCATGCACCGCGAAGCCGTGGTAGCCGCGCCCGGTCTTGCGCTCGGTGCGCGCCAGCGCGTATTCCTCGCCGGTGTCCGGATGCAGGAACACGGGGAAATCCTTGCCCACCGGCTTGTAGCCGAGGGCGAGCAGGTCATCCGGCGAGGCGCCGACCACCACGTGGTCGCGGTCGCTGACGGGACGCTGCAGCAGCTGGTCGCGGACGGCGCCGCCGACGAGATAGGTACGCATGGCGCGATTCTGCCATGCGCTTAAGGCAACACCGATCAAATATCGGCGCCCTCATCACCCCACACCCTGGATTTCAGTAAGCGGGGCCTTCGCCGACGGTCCTGTGGCCTGCGGACAGACAGGGCTGTTGACGGCGGCGATATTTGATCAGTGTTGCCCGAATCAGCGCATGGCGCGGTAGCGGTCCAGTCGCTGCTGCCGGCGCGAACCCTGCAGCAGCACCGGTAGCCACGGCGTCAGCGGCTGCGGCCGGATGTCCAGCGCGGCGTAGCCGTCCTGCTCGCCCACCGAGTCGGTGCACAGGGTGAGGAAGCTGTCGTACGAGAACGGTTTGCCCGGCAGCAGTTCGGCGAAGCGCGCCTGCACGCGGCCCAGCGCGTCGGGCAGCGGCACGATGCGCGTGCGCAGGCCGAGCGTGTCGCGGATGCCGTGCACGATCTCGCCCAGGGTGAGCACTTCCGGTCCGTAGAGCTCGAAGCTGCGGTCGATGCCGAGCGGGTCGTTGGCCACGCAGCGCGCGATCGCCTCGGCGACGTCGCCCGCATAGGTCGGCGCCAGGCGCGACCCGGCGCGCGCCAGCGGCAGCACCGGCATCATCTTCAGCAGCGCGGCGAAGCGCGAGACCAGGCCGTCGTTGGCGCCGAACATCACGCTCGACTGATAGATCGTCCAGTCCAGGCCGGACTGGCGCACCGCGGTTTCCGCCTCGCCGCGCGTCTTCAGATACTGCGACAGGCCCTGGCCGGCCTTCAGCGCGCTCATCAGGTGCAGCCGGCCGATGCCGGCCGCGTGGCAGGCGGCAGCCACGCGGCGGGCCAGCTCCACGTGGATTTCCTGCAGCGAATGCCCGCCGGCCGCGTGCAGCGAGCCGATCATGTGGATCACCGCATCGGCGCCTTCGAACTGCCGGCGCAGCGCATTGGCGTCGTAGACGTCGGTGCTGCGGATTTCCACGCCGGGCACCACGGCGAGCGCGCGGCGGCGCTCGCGGTTGCGCGACAACAGCACGATGCGATGCCCGTCCATGGCCAGCCGCGGCACCAGATAGCTGCCGACGAAGCCGGTGCCGCCCAGGATGACGAGACGTTTGGCGTTCATGCGGGCATACCTCAGCGGGGTGAACTGTTCGGCGCGTCGTTCGCCGGCGGCGCGGCGACCGTGGCCGCATCGGCGGGTGCCGCCGCGGCGGCCGCGGCCGGGCAGGTCACCGGGCGGCGCGGGGTGTTGCGGTCGGGCAATTGATACGTGTCGCCGATCGCGGTCAGGCGCGTGGCCAGCGGCGTGGCGGTGCCGTTGAGGCGCCAGTCGTAGATCACCGCGAAGGACATCACCCGCGCCACGTATTCGCGCGTTTCCTTGAACGGCATGCTGGCGACGAACAGGTCCGGCGGCAGCGATCCGCGCGCGGCCAGCCATTGGTCCACGCGCCCCGGTCCGGCGTTGTAGGCGGCGCTCGCCAGCCACGGCGCGCCGTTGAAGCGCGCCGCCATCTGCGCCAGATAGCGCGTGCCGAGCACGATATTGGTGATCGGGTCGTACAGCGATTCGGCGCCGCCCCAGTTGAGCCCGTTGCGCCGCGCGACCAGCGCCGCGGTATCCGGCAGCAGCTGCATCAGGCCGCGCGCATTGGCGCCGGAGCGCGCATCGCTCATCCATGCGCTCTCCGCGCGCAGGATCGCGTAGGCCCAGGACGGATCGATGCCGGCTTCCGCCGCCTGCGGCACCAGGCCGTCCTGGCTGGCCAGCGGGAAGCGCTGCTCGTAGTAGCGCAGCGCCTCGCCCTTGTTGAAGGCGTAGACGGAGCGGTCGTACCAGCCGCGGCGATAGGCCAGGTCGGCGGCCAGCTTCTGCGTGGCCGCATCGGCGCCGTCCAGCGCCTGCACCCATTCGCGGCGCGCCTGCCGCGGCAGGCCGACGGCATACAGCTCGAACGCGCGCTGCAGGCCGGCATTGGCGAGCAGGGCCTGTTCGCGCGGCGGATCCGGCGGCAGGGTCAGCGGGCAGATCGCATACGGCACGTCGAGCTTGTCCGCGGCGAGGAAGCCGAAGAAGGTCGGTTCGTCGGCCAGCGAGAGCAGCAGGCGGCGCGCGTCGCCGTCGCGATTCAGTGCGCCGAGCGCGCGCGCACGGAACCAGCGCCATTCGCCGTCCTGCTTCTGCGCCGCCGGCATGGCATCGATCGCCTCCAGCACCGCCGGCCAGTTCTGCTGCGCCAGCGCCACGCGCACGCGCCACTCGCGCGTGGCGTCGGTCTGCGCCTGCGGCGGCAGCGCGGCGAGGCGCTGCAGCGCGTCGTCGTTGAAGTCGGTGGCGTGGAAAAGAGCGAGCGCCGAGAGAACGCGCCGCTGCTGTTCGGGCGTGAACTTGAAATGTCCGCGCAGCTGTTCCCAGCTGCTGTCGGCGGCGCCGGACTGCCGCCGCGCCAGGCGCTCCAGCGCGAGCATCGCGGCCTGCCGGCTGCGTGGCGTATCCGGCCAGGTAGCGGCCTTGGCCGCGGCGCCGCCGGGATCGCGCAGCGCCAGCGCGATGCGCTGCGCGGCCTGTGCATCGTCGGCAGGCAGCCAGGCGGCGAGCGCGGCGACGGTGCCGGGCTGGTTGGCGTCGGCGGCGCGGTCGATGCGCTCCCACAGCCGCGGCGCGGTGAGCAGGCCCTGGTCGTGCGCGGCGGCGATCACCGGATCGCAGGCATTGGGCAGGTTCGGCTTGTTCCACAGCGCGGCGAGGTCGCGCTGGAAATCCAGCGTGGCGCCTTGCGCCGACGGCCCTGACTGCGCCGGCGAGGGTTGCGTCTGCGCCAGCCGCGCCTGCAGGGCATCGCACGTCAGCGCATCGCCCAGGCCTGGCTGGTACAGCGACTGGAAGGTCGCCCAGTCCTTGCGCCGCGCCAGTTCCAGCAGGTAGTCGCGGCGCAGGTCATTGGCGGGAATCAGCTGCGCGTAGCGCTTGAGATAGGCGTCGACGGGCGCGCGGTCGAGCTGGCGCAGGTCGTGGGTGAGCGCGGCGGCTTCCAGGTATGGATACAGCGGATAGTCCGACAGGTTCTGCGCCAGCGCGCGCCAGCCGTCGCCGCCTTGCTGCGCGGTGGCGTAGGCCTGCTTGAAAGCGGCGCGCTGCGCGTCCGTGGGTTCCGCGGCCTGCGCGATGCCGGCCAGCAGCAGGCCGGCGGCGAGGGCGAGAAGCGAGTGGGCGAGACGCCGCGGCGCTGCGTGAAGAGGCATGGAAACTCCTTGTGCGATGGCCACGCGAACGCGGCCGATCGATAGCGCAGTGTAGGCCGGACGATTCCAGGTCGCGGCATCGGACGAGCCCCGCAGCATGTCAAAACTCGGCTGAGTCCTAGGTTAAAGCGCGTCTTCACGCCGCCGGCCGCGCGCATGCCCCTGCTAGACTTGCCCGCTTCCAAGGCGCCGCGGCCGGCGCGATCCCACAGGTAGCGCATGTCGTCCACGCCGTCGCTTTCGTCCCGCGCGCGTTTCTTGCTCTGGCTGGTGCTGGCCGTCTGTGCCTTCGCCGGCGCGTTGTGGTGGTGGCTGCTCGGCCGCCCGGTGGCGCTGCCCGACGCGCCGTCCGCGCGCATCGCCTGCGTGTCCTACGCGCCGTTCCGCCAACCGGGCGAAACGCCGTACGACCTCAAGGCCTTCATCAGCCCCGAGCGCATCGACGCCGACCTGCGCGCGCTGTCGCAGCGCTTCGACTGCGTGCGTACCTATTCGCAGGGCCAGGGCCTGAGCGCCGTGCCGGAGATCGCCGGTCGCTACGGCATGAAGGTGATCATGGGCATCTGGCTGGGCCGCGATCCGGTCGCCAATGCCAGGCAGGTGGAGCTGGGCATCGCCGAGGCGAAGGCGCATCCCGAGGTGCTGCGCGGCGTGGTGGTCGGCAACGAGGTACTGCTGCGCGGGGAGCAGTCGCCTGCCGCCCTGGCCGGGTACGCGCGGCAGGTGCGCGCGGCGATTCCCGCGTCGGTGCCGGTCACGTATGCGGACGTGTGGGAGTTCTGGCTGCGCTATCCGGAGATGGCCAAGTCGGTGGACTACCTCACCATCCACATCCTGCCGTACTGGGAAGACGAGCCGGTGCCGCCGGAACACGCGGTGCGCCACGTGGCCGAGGTCTACCAGCGCATGAAGCACGCCTTCCCCGGGCGCGAGGTGATGATCGGCGAGACCGGCTGGCCCAGCGCCGGCAAGCCGCGCCGCGCGGCACGCGCGAGCGTGGTGAACGAGGCGCGCTACCTGCGCGAATTCCTCGACTACGCCGGCAGCGTTGCGATGCCCTACAACGTGATCGAAGCCTTCGACCAGCCGTGGAAGCGCGCGCAGGAGGGCACCACCGGCGGCTACTGGGGCATCTACGACGTTCACGCGCGGCCGAAATTCTCGATGCAGGGCCCGGTGACCGAAGAGCCGCGCTGGTGGCTGGGCTGGCTGGCCGGCGCCGCGGGCGTGGCGCTGTTCGTGCTCGCCGGTGTGCCGCGCCGCGGCTGGCTGGGGTTGTCCGGCTGGGGCGTGCTCGCGCTGGCGGGCTTTGCCACCGGCACCGCGCTGGCCTGGCAATACCGGCAGATGCTCTACGCCTGCCGCGACCTGCTCGAATGGGGATGGTCGTGGGCGGCCTGCGCGGGCGGACTGGCGACCGCGATCGTGCTGGCGCGCTGGCTGGCCGCGCGCATCGGCGGCGCGGTGTCCGCGATCCTGCCCGGCGCGTGGCTGCGTTTCGCCTGGCTGTTCCTGCTCGCGCTGGAAGGCCTGCTGCTGGTGTTCGACGGCCGCTATCGCGATTTCCCGCTGGGTCTCGCCGTGCTGCCCTGCATCGGCTATGGCCTGGCCGGCTGGCTGAGCGGCTGGGCGCAGGCCACGGGCCTGCGGCTGGAGGAACGCTGTCTTGCAGTGCTGGTGCCGGTGCTGGCGGCCGTGGTGGTCGCGCAGGACCTCGGCCTCAATCCGGTGACCTGGCTATGGCTGGGTTTGAACCTGGCGATCGCGCTGCCCGTGCTGGTCGCCTGGCGCCGCAAGCCGGTCGGCCTGCCAGCGAACCAGGCGTAGGCAACCCACCAGCAGCGCGAACGCGCCGGCCTCGAAGCAATACAGCTGCAGCGCGAACAAGCCGACGGCCGCGGCCAGCCACGCACTGGCCGGATGCTTCCACGCCAGGGCGAGCGCGGCGCAGGCGAGGGCGGCCCAGCCGTAGCCGTAGTTGAGGAACGCCAGCACCAGCCGTTGCCGCCACTGGCACCACGCCGGCGCGGTGGCCGTTTCGCACAGGTGCCCGATGGCGGCCGGTTCGATCAGGCCATAGCGGATCCAGGCCGCGAGCGCGGCGACCAGGGCCAGCAGGAGCCAGGGCAGGGACAGGCGCAGGAAAGCAGTCATCGGCGGAGTCGGTGGGGGCGCGGCGCGACATGCTGCGGGAGCCGGATTTCGGCCGCAACCGGCAAATGATCCGAAAAGGCCTGCGGCAGGGCCCACAGCTTTTCGACGCGCAGTGCTTCGGAGGTGAGGATGTGATCCAGCGCCTTGCGTGGCCGCCAGCTGGGGAAGGTCGGCGTGGCCTGCGCCGGCGGTACCAGGCCGCACTTGGCGAACAGGTGGCGCATCTCCGCGCTGTTGGCGTCGGTGTTGAGGTCGCCCATCAGCACGGCGTGCGGAAAGTCCTGCAGCACCTCGGCGATGAAGCCGAGCTGGCGCGCGCGCGCCGTGGCGCTCAGCGACAGGTGCGCGATCATCACCGCCAGCGCGTCCTGGCCTTCGCCGAAACGCGCCAGCAGCGCGCCGCGGCCGGGAATGCGGCTGGGCAGCTGGTAATCCAGCACGCTGTGCGGCTCCAGCCGGCTGATCAGGCCATTGGCGGTATGCGCCAGGCGCGCCATCGGCCGGTTCGGCTGGTGGCTCCAGAACGGCATGCCGGCGGTCTCGGCCAGGTAGCGCGTCTGGTTGAGGAAGCCCGAGCGCAGGCTGCCGGCATCGGCTTCCTGCAGGCCGATCACGTCGAACTGCGGCAGCACTTCGGCCAGGCGGTCGAGGTTGTCCAGCTTGCTGCGGCCCGGCAGCACCGCGTTGAGGCTGCGCGTGAAGTACTCGCTGTAGCGCTGCACGCTGGCGCCGGCGAGGATGTTGCAGCTCAGCAGGCGGAGGCGGCGTTCGGTGACGGCTGGGGCGGGCGCGACGGAGGTCATCGTGGGCAAAGCGGAAACGGCGGATCGGAAGAATCCGGCAAGCATGAGCGCCCGGACGTGAACGCCGGGCGGTCGGCCGGCGCCCGTCCCGATGGTAAAGCGGTGCCGCAAGGCGGCACCGCGCGGCACATCACTTGCCGCTCAGCTCGCGCTGGGCCAGCCACTGGGCCATGGCTCCGAGCTGGTCGAGCGTCTTGATCTCGTTGCTGCGGTACTTGCCGTCGACCACGATGGTCGGTGTGCCGTCGACGCCCCACTTCTGGACCAGCTCCAGGTCCTTCTTGATCTGCTGGGTCACCTCGGGCGAGGTGGCGATGGCCAGGAACTTGGCGCGGTCCACGCCCTGGGTGGCGTAGTAGTCGGCCAGCTCGTCCAGCGTGGAGATCGGGTAGTGCTGGTCGAACTTCTTGGCGAACAGATCCAGGTGGGTCTTCTCGACCACGCCCAGCTTCTCGGCCGCGTAGTAGGCGCGGGCATACGGCAGCCAGGCGTCGCTGAAGGCGGCCGGCAGCAGCTTGAACTTCACGCCCGGCGGCAGCTGCTTGCGCAGTTCCTCGGCCTTCGGCGCGAAATGCGCGCAGTGGATGCAGCCGTAGGAGAACACCTCGACCACTTCCACCTTGCCGTCCGCGCTGTAGCGCTGGGCGGGACCGGGCAGCGTGACGTATTCCTTGCCCTCGGTGTACGACACGGCGCTCGGATTGGAATTGGACGCGGTGCAGGCGCTGGTCAGGACCAGGCCGGCCAGCAGGGCGGCGACGCGCAGACGGGCGAAACGCTTGAACATGGGTTCTCTCCGCGAATACGGCGGCCGCTGCCGCCGTGACGATGCATTCGAAGCTTTATAGCGGGCCTTGATGACGCGCTGTGTGACCGACCCTTACTTGCCGGCGGCTTCCTTCGAGACCAGCCACTTGGCCAGCTCGACGCTCTGCGCGTAACCCCCGGCGCTCTGGGCGGTGAAGCGGTACTTGCCGTCCACCACGAGGGTCGGCGTGGATTCGACGCCGTAGGTGCGCACGAGTTCGTCGGCGCGCTTGATCTTGGTGTTGATGCTGAAGGAGTTGGCCACCGCGACGAATTCCTTCGGGTCGACGCCGTACTTGGCGTAGACCTTGGCGGCATCGTCGATGGTCGGCAGCTCGCTGCTCGGACGCAGGCCGTTGCCGGTGGCGTTGTACGAGGTCAGCTCGCGGGTGTCCCACACCGCGTTGAAGATCGCTTCGTGCGCCTTTGCCGCCACGCCCAGCGCCTCGGCGGCGTAGTAGGCGCGCTGGAACATCGGGAAGTTCTCGGCCGTGTTGAACGACACCGGCAGGTAGGCCACCTGCGTGCCGGCCGGCAGTTCCTGCACCAGCTGCTGCATGGTCGGGCGGAACTGGTTGCAGGCGGGGCAACCGTAGGAGAACACCTCGGTCACTTCGATCTTGTCGGTATTGGTGACCTTCGGCTGCGCCGGCTCGATGCGGAAGTAGTGCTTGCCTTCCACCCACTTGCCGTCGTCGACGAAGGGCTCGGCCTTGCCGGCGGGCGCCGGGGTCTCGGCCGGGGCGGGCGTCGGGGTCTTGGCGCTGTCGTTCGCGGCCGCGGCGGTGGATGCGGTGGCAGGAGCGGCGGCCGTGGCCGGTGCGGCGGGCGCGGGCGGCTGCGCGGGAGCGCTGGCGGCCGGCGTCGGCGCGGGTTGCTGGGCGGCGGTGCCGTTGTCGCTGCCCTGGCTGCAGGCGGCGATCGCCAGCATGGAAACGAACAGGAACGGCAGGCGCTTCAGCATGTGAGACCTCGATAACGGGGAGGGGAGAAAACAACGCCGGCCAGTGGCCGGCGTCGTCGAGCGGATCAGGGCGTGGCGGGCTTCGCGGCCGCGCCGTCGGCGGCATGCAGGCCTTCGACGTAGCTGGCCAGTGCGGCGATGTCCTTCTCGTCGAGCTTCTGCGCGATGCTCGGCATGATCTTGGCGTGCGCGTCGTCGCCCCAGCTGGTGCCGTCGTGCATGGCTTTCAGCGTGGCCTGGATGTACTGCGCGTGCTGGCTGGTCAGCTGCGGATACAGCGCGCCCGGATTGCCGCGGCCGTCGATGCTGTGGCAGGCCATGCAGGCCGGCACGCCCTTGGCGGCGTCGCCCTGGCGGTAGAGCTGCTCGCCGCGCTCGACCAGGGCCTGGTCGGCCACGCCCGGCAGCGCGGTCTTGCCGGCGAAGTAGGCGCCGATGTCGTGCATGTCCTGCTCGGACAGCGGGGCGGCCATGCCCATCATGATCGGGTTCTGGCGCTTGCCGCTTTTGAAATTGCCGAGCTGCTGCACGATGTACTGCTCGCTCTGGCCGGCCAGCTTGGGGTACTGCGGATCGCTGGAGTTGCCGTCCATGCCGTGGCAGGCGCCGCAGGCGGCGGCCTTGCCCTGGCCGGCGGTGGCGTCGCCGAGCTTGACGCCGCTATGGGCGGTCTCGGCGCCGGCGGTCGCGGGCTTTTCGGCGGCGGGTTGCGCGGCCGTGGCGGCGGAGGCAGCGGCCGCCGGCTTGGCCGACGTCGCGGCGGCGGGCTTGGCGTCCTGTGCCGCCGCGATGCTGGCGGACAGCGCGAAGACGAGGGCTACGGCATATCCGAGTACAGCGGGCCGGGAACCAGCGGGCCGAAAACTCATACACTTGTCTCCAGAAGAACTGCTATGGCTGCACGGCGCGCATGGGATCGCGCCCGTAACTGGCAGAAACCTTGGAATTATCCCTGCCCCACCGGGGTCGGTCAAACCAGAAGAATCCTTAAAGCCCATGGCCCCCAATCCGCTCCAGGGCGCCAGCTTCGTGCTGGCCGCTCATCGCATCGACCAATTGCCTGCCGACAGCGGGGGCGAGGTCGCCTTCGCCGGCCGTTCCAATGCCGGCAAGTCCAGCGCCCTCAACAAGCTCACCGGCCATCACGGCCTGGCGCGCACTTCCAAGACGCCGGGCCGTACCCAGCAGATGGTGGCGTTCGCGCTGCCGCCGCTGGCGCAGGGCGAGGGCATGCCGCCGCTGGATGTGCGGCTGATCGACCTGCCGGGCTACGGCTACGCCAAGGTGCCCGAGCCGCTGCGCGAACACTGGAAGCGCGAGATCGACGCCTATCTGCATCAGCGCCGCAGCCTGCGCGGCGTGGTGCTGATCGTCGATATCCGCCATCCGCTGAAGGAGTTCGACCGCATGATGCTGGCGTTCTGCCAGGACACCGCGCTGCCCTGTCACGTGCTGCTGACCAAGGCGGACAAGCTCTCGCGCAACCAGTCCGCGCAGGCGCTGGCGGCGATGCGCAAGCAGTTCGCCGCGGAAGGCCTGCTGGCGACGGCGCAGGTGTTCTCCTCCGCCGAAGGCACCGGCGTGGACGAAGCGCGCGAGGCCGTGGTGGCCTTGCTGCGGCGCGAACGCGGCGTCTAGCGCGCGGCGCCGTTCACCGCTTCCATGAAGATCGCGCACAGCGCCTCCATGCCGGCGCGGTCGTCCTCGTCGAAGCGCGCGACCTTGGGGCTGTCCACGTCCCATACGCCGAGCAGGCTGCCGTCCTTGCGCACCAGCGGGACCACGATCTCCGAGTTCGATGCCGCATCGCAGGCGATGTGGCCGGCGAATTCGTGCACGTCGCGCACCAGCTGGGTCTGGCGCGTCTGCGCGGCGGTGCCGCAGACGCCTCGGCCGATGGCGATGCGGATGCAGGCCGGCTTGCCCTGGAACGGGCCGACCACCAGCTCGGTGCCGTCGTACAGATAGAAACCGGCCCAGTTGAAGTCCGGCAGGCTGTGGAAGACCAGCGCCGCGAAGTTCGCCGCATTGGCGATCAGGTCCGGCTCGCCGGCCAGCATGCCGCGCGCCTGCTCGCACAGGTCGGCATAGTGTTCGCGCTTGCTGGCATACGTGGCGGAGGCGACTTCGAACATGGCGGCGGGTCCGGGGGCAAAGTCCGTATTATGCGCCCACTGCCTGCGCGGAGCGCCGCCGATGCGACCGAGTCTTTGCTGTCCTTGCCGGAGCGCCGCATGAGCGTGCCCGCCGTGTTCGTCGCCGGCACCGACACCGGCATCGGCAAGACCCACGCCGCCTGCGCGCTGCTGCATGCGCTGCGCCAGGCCGGTGAATCCGCCTGCGGCATGAAGCCGGTGGCGAGCGGCTGCATGGAAACGCCGGATGGCCGCCGCAACGAAGATGCGCTGGCCCTGCTTGCCGCGGGCAGCGTGCCGCTGCCATACGAACTGGTGAATCCGATCGCCTTGCGCGAAGCGCTGTCGCCGCACCTGGCCGCCGCGCACGAAGGCGTCGGCATCGCCCTGCCGCCGCTGCGCGAAGCGTTCGATGCGCTGCAGGCCAGCCATGACCGCGTGGTGGTGGAAGGCGTCGGCGGCTGGATGGTGCCGCTGGGGCCGGGGCTGCTCGCCTCCGAGATCGCCAAGGCCTGGGAGCTGCCGGTGATCCTGGTGGTCGGCCTGCGCCTGGGCTGTCTCAGCCATGCGTTGCTGACCGCACGGGCGATCGCCGCCGACGGCTGCCGGCTGCTGGGCTGGATCGCCAATCGCATCGATCCGGCCATGGAAGCCGCCGAGGAAAACCTCGCCACGCTGCGCGCGCTGCTGCCGGCGCCGTGCCTGGGCGTGCTGCCGCACGGCGAAGTCGAGCCCGCGCTCGCCGCGCGCCACCTGCACCTGAAGTCGATCATGGCTTGACGCACGCCAGGGCATGCTTGCCCCAACGTCCACGCAAGGAGCTCCACCCATGGCCAGCCGCAGCCACTTCTATCTCTCCATCGACGACCTGGCCCATGCCCGCGGCCCGGAGCCCAGCCTGCGCTACGAAGGCGCCGGCCCCAACGATTTCGCTGCCGCGCTGCAGCAGGCGCTGCACGAGCCCGGCCTGTTCGAGCGCTGGCGCGCGATGCAGCCGGAGCCGGACGAAGTCGATCCGGCGCTGGCCAAGACCGATCCCTCGGCGCAGGTGAATGCGCGCGTCGCCGACCTGCATACCGAAGTGGACCTGGTCACCGACCTGCCGATGAGCATCGTGCGGCACCGGCTGAACCTGCTGATCGGCCCGAGCTGGAAGCTGCGCGACATGCGCGCGGCCTGAGCGTTCGACGCGCCGCAACACGGCGGCGCGCTGGACTGGTGGCCCTTGGACGCATGTGCCGGCTGTGGTTACAGTCGGTTTTTTACCGCACCAAGGGAAACTCCATGCCGCCTCTCCGCGCCCTGGCGATCGCCACCTCGCTCGCCCTCGCCGCCTGCTCGCAGCCGTCCGACGAGGCGGCCAAGAGCGCCGACCATCCGGCTGCCGCCGCCACTGCGCCGGCGAGCGCCGAGGCGCCGTCCGCCAATCCGTTCTTCGCCGCCAGCACGCTGCCGTTCCAGGCGCCGCCGTTCGACAAGATCAAGGAGAGCGACTACCAGCCGGCGATCGAAGAAGGCATCAGGCAGCACCTCGCCGAGATCGAGAAGATCGCCGACAACCCGGAGGCGCCGAGCTTCGACAACACCTACGTGGCGATGGAAAAGGCCGGCGCGCTGCTCACCCGCGTCAACCATGCCTTCGACGCCGTCACCGGCGCCAACACCACCGATGCGCTGCAGAAGGTGCAGGAAGAAGAAGCGCCCAAGCTCGCCGCGCACCAGGACGCGATCTACCTCAACGACAAGCTGTTCAAGCGGGTCGAGGCGGTGTACCAGCAGCGCGAATCGCTCAAGCTCGATCCCGAGTCGCTGCGCCTGGTCGAGGTGGTCTACAAGAACTTCGTGCACCACGGCGCCAGGCTGTCCGAGGCGGACAAGGCGAAGCTCAAGGAGCTCAACAAAGAGGACTCCACCCTCAGCACGCAGTTCGCCAACAAGCTGCTCGCCGCCACCAAGGCCGGCGCGCTGGTGGTGGACGACAAGGCCAGGCTGGCCGGCCTGGCCGATGGCGACATCGCCGCGGCCGAGCAGTCGGCGAAGGAGCGCAAGCTCGCCGGCAAGTGGGTGCTGCCGCTGCAGAACACCACGCAGCAGCCGCAGCTGCAGAACCTGAGCGACCGCGCCACGCGCGAGGCGCTGTTCAAGGCCTCGTGGGACCGCGCCGAGCATGGCGACGACAACGACACCCGCGGCCTGATCGAGCGCCTCGCGCAGCTGCGCGCCGAGCAGGCCAGGCTGCTGGGCTTCCCGAACTATGCCGCGTGGCAGCTGGAAGACCAGATGGCCAAGACGCCGGATGCGGCGCTCGGCTTCATGCACAACCTGGTGCAGCCGTCGACCGCCCGCGCGCAGGCCGAGGCCAGGGACATCCAGGCGGTGATCGACCAGCAGAAGGGCGGCTTCAAGCTCGAGGCCTGGGACTGGAGCCGCTACGCCGAACAGGTGCGCAAGCAGAAGTACGATCTCGACGAAAGCCAGATCAAGCCGTACTTCGAGCTGGACAACGTGCTGCAGAACGGCGTGTTCTACGCCGCCAACCAGCTGTACGGCCTGAGCTTCAAGGAGCGCAAGGACATCCCGGTGTACCAGCCGGACGTGCGCGTGTTCGAAGTGTTCGACAAGGACGGCACGTCGATGGCGCTGTTCTATTGCGACTACTTCAAGCGCGACAGCAAGGGCGGCGGCGCCTGGATGAGCAACTTCGTCGACCAGTCCAGGCTGCTGGGCACCAAGCCGGTGGTCTACAACGTCGCCAACTTCACCAAGCCGGCGCCGGGCCAGCCGGCCCTGCTGTCGTTCGACGACGTCACCACCATGTTCCACGAGTTCGGCCATGCGCTGCATGGCATGTTCGCCGACGCGCAGTACCCCACATTGTCCGGCGCCAACACCGCGCGCGACTTCGTGGAATTCCCCTCGCAGTTCAACGAGCACTGGGCCACCGATCCGAAGATCTTCGCCCACTACGCCAGGCACTATCAGACCGGCGAGGCGATGCCGCAGGCCCTGGTCGAGAAGATCAAGAAGGCTGGCACCTTCAACAAGGGCTATGACATGACCGAGCTGGTCGCCGCGGCGCTGCTCGACATGAACTGGCACAGCCTGGGCGCCGATGCGCCGAAGCAGGACGCCGACAAGTTCGAGGCCGATGCTCTGAAGAAGGACAAGCTCGACCTGAGCTACGTGCCGCCGCGCTATCGCTCCAGCTATTTCTCGCACATCTGGGGCGGTGGCTACGCCGCCGGCTACTACGCCTACCTGTGGACGCAGATGCTGGCCGACGACGGCTTCGAATGGTTCAAGGAACACGGCGGCCTGACCCGCGAGAACGGCGACCGCTTCCGCGCCATGATCCTGTCGCGCGGCAACACGGTGGAATTGGGCAAGCTGTATCGCGACTGGCGCGGCAAGGATCCGAGCGTGGAGCCGATGCTGATCGATCGTGGGTTGAAGGCGGATTCGGCCGTGAAGAAGTAATTCCGGTGTCATGGCCTGGCGGCGCATCGGACGATGCGCCGCCAGGTCGGACGGCGTCCTGCCGGTAGACGGGGCGCGTTGCAGCAATGGTTGTACGGAAAGAACGTTTTTCGCATTCACTTAAGGAGAAGGTCATGCAAAAACTGCCATCCATGCTTGCACTCGTTCTGTCGGCCGCCTTCGGCCTGTTCGCCGCCGTTCCCGCGGCCCACGCGCAATCCGCCGGCGTGGCCTTGTCGTGCGGCGTCAACGTCTGCGATGCCACCGCGACCAGCCCGGGCTCGCCCACGCCGTTCGTCTACAACTGGTCGTTCACCGGCACGGCGCATCTGGCTGCGCCGTTCCATTGCAACAACAGCGGGCTGCTGGGCCACAAGGCCGAGTGCACGTTCCAGTGCCTGCAGCCGTACAACGACCACCTCATCATGAAGGTGACCGTGCTGGACGCGGCCGGTGCCTATATCGGCGATGCTTCGGCCGGGGCGATCTGCAACGGTACGCCGGGCGACGTGTAAGCCAACGGATGTTCCGGATCGAAAGAGGCCGGCGCATGCCGGCCTTTTTCATGCCGCCAGCGCGTCCGCGCGCACCGCGCCGGGACTCATGCCGCTGACCCGCTTGAACAGCCGGCGGAACGCGGCCTCGCTGTTGTAGCCCATGCGTTCGCCGATCGCGGCCACCGACAGCTGGCGCTCGCGCAGCAGGCGTTCGGCCACGCTGACGCGCCACTGCGTGACGTACTGCATCGGCGGCATGTGCATCAGCTGGGTGAAGCGCTCGGCGAACGCGGAGCGCGACATGCACGCCAGCGCGGCCATCGCCGGCATGGTCCAGGCCTCGCCGGGCTTTTCGTGCACGGCGTGCAGCACCTTGCAGATGCGCGCATCGGTCAAGGCCGCGAACAGGCCCTGGCGCTCCGCGTTGCGGCTGGCGTAGTCGCATACGGCGAGCGCGAACAGCGTGTCGGCCAGCTTGTTGAGCAGCACCTGGCGGCCGGCCTGCCGCGATTGCGAGACCTGCACCATCATCGAAGCCAGCTGGCGGAACATCTCGCCGGCTTCGCCGGAACGCACGGCGAAGCAGGGCGGCAGGGCGTGGCTCAAGGGATGCCGCGCATGCGCGGGGAAGTGCAGTTCGCCGCAGATCAGGCTGGTCGCCTGGTCCTCGCAGCAGGCGGGCGCGAGCGCGCGCAGCCGGTGCGGGTCGCCGTGCGGCAGCACCACCAGGTCGCCCGCGGCCAGCTCCATCGACAGGCCGAGGGCCTTGCTCTCCATCCGGCAGGCGCCGCTGCCGACCAGGTGGAACAGGCCGCAGTGATAGCGCGGCTCTTCGAGGAACCAGGAGCCGCAGTACTGCAGTTCGGCGACGATATCGACGCGCAGGTTCGACTGCAGCAGCAAGGCTTCCAGCGCGGGCGCGACCGCGCAGGGACGGCTCGGGACGGAGCTGGGCAGGGCGGACATGGGGCGTTCCTTTCACGAAGGTTCGCCCAAAGCTTCGGCGCAGCCCGGCTGGCGGTTACGTCTCGCCGGGTTGCAGGGCGCCGATCAGGCCGGCATCGACCCAGCCGCGCAGCAGGACGGCCAGGCGGGCGACCGCCTGGCCCGGCGGCGCGTGGCCGGCGGCGATCTCGCACAGGGTGGCGAACGGTTCGCCCCGTGCGGCCGCGGCCAGCAGGGCGGATTCCATGGGTTCCAGCGCGCGGTAGCGCACGGTCAGCCCCTGGCGCCACACGATCAGCTGCCGCGGCTGCGCGCGCCGGCGCAGGTGCGGGCGCGACGCAGCGCTGTCGGCGGCGCTGCGGAAAGCGTCCACATTGCTGTGCAAGGCCAGCCATTGCAGGTGCTGCGGCGGCGCCAGGCGCAGGCCGGCCCAGGCGTCCGGCGCGATCGCGGCCAGCGCTTCCGCGTCGATGGCCGGCTCGTCGGCGGCGTCGAAGCAGGTGGAGATCGCCCAGTCCAATTCGGCCGCCTCGGCGAAGGCAGGCCGCTCGCGCCATGGCAAGGCGTAGCGCAGGAAGGCGGCCATGCCCGCGCCGTGCCAGCGCAGGTTGTAGTGCTCCGAGGGACAGGCCTCGGCGTAACGGTCCAGCAGCGACGGAAAGCGTCGTCCGGCCAGGCTGGCGAGAGCGGGGAATTCGCCGGCCAGCGCTTCGCGCAGGCGGGCGCGGTAGCCGTGGCGATAGATCGCGAGGCGGGTCTTCGCATCCGCGATTCCGTCGCCCACCAGTTCCGGTGGCGAGCTCGCGGCGGCAGCCATCACCGCTTGCTGCAGGCGCAGTTGCATCGACTGCAGGCTGCTCACGCCGCGGCCCTCAGCAGCGGTTCGGCGAGCCGGCGCGCATCGTCCAGTTCGGCCACCAGTTCGCGCAAGGGCGGCATGTGGTCGTCGCGTTCGATCATGGTGGAGACGGCGCCGAAGCGCCGGACCGCGGCTTCGTACAGCGCCCACACCGGCGAGGGCACCGGCGCGTCGTGCGTATCCACCAGCAACGCCTCGCCCTGCTCGTGCCCGGCGAGGTGGAACTGCTGCACGCGCTGCACCGGCACGCCATCGAGATAGCGCAGCGGATCGAAGCCGTGATTGCGCGCGCTGACGTAGACGTTGTTGATGTCCAGCAGGAGCAGGCAATCCGCGCGCTCGGCGACGGCGGCGAGGAATTCCCACTCCTCCAGCTGCGCATCGGCGAAGCGCAGATAGCTGGAGACGTTCTCCAGCAGGATGCGCCGCCGCAGCCGGTCCTGCACCTGGCGCACGCGCGCGACCACATGGTCGAGCGCCTCTTCGGTATACGGCAGCGGCATCAGGTCGTGCAGGTTCACGCCCTGCACGCCGGTCCAGCACAGGTGGTCGGAGACCCAGGCCGGCTCGATGCGCCTGGCCAATGCATCCAGCCGCGCCAGATAGCCGTCGTCCAGCGGATCGGTACCGCCGATCGACAGCGACACGCCGTGCATGACCAGCGGAAAGCGCGCGCGGAAGCGCTCCAGCCATACCAGCGGCAGGCCGCCGGGGACCATGTAGTTCTCAGAGACGATTTCCAGCCAGTCCACGCCGTGCGGGTGGTCGAGCAGTTCCTGGTAGTGCTCCACGCGCAGGCCGAGGCCGTAGCCGAGGTAGGGCGGGCGGTCGCGGTGCTGGTCGACAGCGTTCATTGCCTATGTCCTCTGTCCCCAAGGGCGAGTCCTTCTCCCGCCGGGAGAAGGTGCCGGCAGGCGGATGAGGGTTCGGCCGGAGTCGTGCACATCACTCTTGCGCTCCGCCCGCACCCTCACCCCCACCCCTCTCCCAACGGGAGAGGGGCTTTAAAAAACATCAGGCCTTGTTCTCAGCCTGCGCCTTCTCGCAATCCGCCTGGCTCTTCTGCATGGTGAAGCCCTGGCCCTTGCACGCGTTCTGGCCCTTGCAGGCATTGCTCGCCTGCTTGCAGGCGCCGTGGCCCTTGCAGGCCGACGAGTTCACGCACTTGACCGAAGCGGTCGCGCCCTGGGCCTTGTCGCCCTTGGCGTTGTCGCCGGCCATCGCGGCCGACGCCGCGGTCATGGCGAACAGGCCCGCGACCATTGCCGCCATCGCGCCGCTCTGGAAAGTCTTCTTCATGGCTATGCCCTCGAAAGTTTGGATGCCGCATCCGCGGCGGAGGCGTCCAGTCCGTGCGCCGGTGGCGCGGCTCGGTCTCGACGCCGGGCATTCTGCGCGGGGCGGGAGAGGGCGACTGTGACTTGGTGTCCGTGGTTCATGCCCGATCGTCCGCTCGCGCGGCCCCTGACCGATGCCGGACCGCGGGCAAGAAAGCGCGGACGCCGGAGCATGGCGGGGAGCGCAGGCGCGATCGAAGATGCCGCCCACTTTCCTCGACGGGATCATCACGATGCGCGCCTTCATCGCTACCCAGGCCACGCGCCTGCTCGACCTGCTGCATGCCGGCCGCTGGCTCGGTCCCCTGGTCATGCGCCTGGGCTTCGGTTACTTCTGGCTGGAGACGGGCATCGCCAAAGTGCAGCACGTCGAGGGTTTCGCCGAACGCTTCGCCGCATGGAATATTCCGTTCCCGCTGTTGAGCGCGACGGTGTCGGCCTGGACCGACCTGGTCGGCGGCGCCCTGCTGATGCTCGGGCTGTTCACGCGGCTGATCAGCGTGCCGATGCTGATCAACATGGTGGTCGCGCTGGCGCTGGTGGTGTCGCGCGACATCTCGGGCCTGGACGAATACGTCGAGAGCTCCGAGCTCACTTACATCCTGATCCTGTTCTGGCTGCTGCTGGCCGGACCCGGCAAGCTCAGCCTGGACACACTGCTGGCGCGCTGGCTGGGCATCCGCACGCACGACTGAAACGAACGAGGCGCGGCAGATGCCGCGCCTCGTCATTTGAACCATCAGTAGGCGAATTCGCGGAACACCGGATCCACGCTGCCGTTCCACGCGCCGTTGAACAGTTCGAGCTTGCGCTCGGCGGGCGTCTGGTTGGCTTCGACGATTTCCAGCAGCGGTTCCAGGAAGATGCTCTCGTCCGCGCCGTTGCCGTTGAGCCGGGCGCGGCGCTTGAGGCCATGCGCGGCGATCTTCAGCGTCTCGGCCGCCAGCTCGCGCACCGCATGGCCGCGGAACGGCAGTTTCAGGGCATGCTTGGGCACGCCGTCGCGCAGCGCGTGGCGTTCCTCGCGGCTGAAATCCTTGACCAGGTCCCAGGCCGCGCCCAGCGCATCGTCGTCGTACAGCAGGCCGACCCACAGCGCCGGCAGGGCGCACAACCGGTTCCACGGGCCGCCGTCGGCGCCGCGCATTTCCAGGTACTGCTTCAGGCGCACTTCCGGGAAGGCGGTGGTGAGGTGGTCGGCCCAGTCCTTCATGGTGGCGCGCACGCCGGGCAGGTCGGGCAGCTCGCCGCGCAGGAAGCGCTTGAAGTCCCGGCCGGCCAGGTCGATGTAGCGGCCGTCCTGGTAGCTGAAGTACATCGGCACGTCGAGGATGTAGTCGACATAGCGCTCGTAGCCGAAGCCGTCCTGGAACACGAAGTCCAGCATGCCGGTGCGATGCGGGTCGGTATCGGTCCACACCTGCGAGCGGAACGACTGGTAGCCGTTCGGACGGCCGTCGGTGAACGGCGAATCGGCGAACAGCGCGGTGGCGATCGGCTGCAGCGCGAGGCTGGTGCGGAACTTGCGCACCATGTCCGCTTCGGTTTCGAAGTCGAGGTTGACCTGCACGGTGCAGGTGCGCGTCATCATGTCCAGGCCGAGCGAGCCGACCTTGGGCATGTACTCGCGCATGATCTTGTAGCGGCCCTTGGGCATCCACGGCATCTCGTCGCGGCGCCACTTCGGCTGGAAGCCCATGCCGAGGAAGCCGATGCCGAGGTCGTCGGCGATCGAGCGCACTTCCTTCAGGTGCGAGTTCACCTCGCGGCAGGTCTCGTGGATGTTTTCCAGCGGCGCGCCGGACAGTTCCAGCTGGCCGGCCGGTTCCAGGGTGACCGAGGCCTGGTCGCGCGACAGCGCCACGGGGATGTCGCCTTCGCGGGCGATGTCCCAGCCGTAGCGTTCGGCCAGGCGCTCGAGCAGGACGCGGATGCCGCGCTCGCCTTCGAAGGTGGGCGGGCGCAGGTCATCCGTGAGGAAGCCGAATTTCTCGTGCTCGGTGCCGATGCGCCAGGCTTCGCGCGGCTTCTCGCCGGCGGCGAGATAGTCGACCAACTGCTGGCGGTCGCCTATGGGCGTGCTCTTGACGGCACTGGGTATGGACACGGTCGGCTCCTTCGCGGGAATCGCAGGACTGTGGGGGCGCTAGGGGTATTTTCAAAGTGCCGTGTGACGAAAGCCCCTCTCCCTCCGGGAGAGGGGTTGGGGTGAGGGTACGGGCGGAGCGAGGCGCCCCACTTCGTCCGTACCCTCATCCGCCTGCCGGCACCTTCTCCCGAAGGGAGAAGGATTGCACGTTGAAGACTGAGCTTAACTGCCCGGGGTCGGCCGGCCGGCATCCGCGGCGCGAGCCGGAAAGTCGATGCGCATCCGCGCGCCGCGTCCGCAGCGGCCGTCCAGGATGCTGAAGCTGGCGCCGTGCGCGCGGGCGGATTCTTCCACGATGGCCAGGCCCAGGCCGCAGCTGTCGCCGTCGCTGTTGGCGCCGCGGTAGAAGCGTTCCTTCACCTTCTCGCGCTCGGCCGGCGCGATGCCGCTGCCGGTGTCGTCCACTTCGAGGAAGGGCCGGCCGCCCTCCACGCCGCAGCGGAGCGTGATGTGGCCGCCGGCGGGCGTATGGCGGATGGCGTTATCGACCAGGTTCAGCAGCAGCTCGTGCAGCACCCAGAACACGCCGGCGACCCGCGCCGGCTGGCAGTCGGCGCCCAGGTCGATGTCGTGCGCCAGCGCGCGGTCCAGCGAGGCGCTGACCACCTGGGTGATCAGCTTGGGCAGGTCCACCGGCAGGAAGCGGCTGGAGCCGTGCGCCGACGGCTCGGCGCGGGCCAGCGCCAACAGCTGGTTGGCGGTGTGCGCCAGGCGGTCGATGCCGCCGTGCAGCAGCGCGATGCGCTCGTGCAGCGGCGTGCCGGCGGTATCGCGCGCCAGCACTTCCAGCTGCGCTTTCACCCCGGTCAGCGGCGTGCGCAGCTGGTGCGCGGCGTTGGCGAGGAAATGCTGCTGCGACAGCGCGGAATCGCGCACCGTGGCCAGCAGCGCATTGAGCGATTCCACCAGCGGCAGCACCTCGCCGGGCACGTTGTCGGTCGGCAGCGGGGTGAGGTTGTGCGAGGGGCGGTCGGCGATCTGGTCGCGCAGGCGCTGCAGCGGGCGCAGCGCCACGCTGATGCCGAGCAGGGCGATGCCGAACACCAGCAGCATCTGGATGCTGTCGTTGACGCCGAAGGACAGGTCCATGCGCTGTACCGCCTGGTCCCGGCGGTGCGGCGTTTCGCCGACGGTGATCACCAGCGGCTCGCCGCCTTCCACCACGCGGTAGCTCAGCAGGCGCAGCCGCAGGCCCTGGTAGGTGGCATCGGCATAGGCGAATTCGTCGTTCTGCTCCGCCGGCACGATCGGCAGGTCTTCCGAGCCGGCATAAGTGCTGCCCTGCTCGTTGCTGACACGGTAGAAGAAGCGCTCCTGCGGCAGCGCGCGCAGCGGCGGCGGCGGATGGTCCGGCAGCATGATGTCGAACTGTCCGCCGGGCTGGCGGTGGATCTGCGCGGCGATCGCCAGCACCGCGCGCGACAGCGAGCGATCGAACGAGGCGTAGATCGGCGTGACGATGGAGTGATGGTCGACCACCACGCCGATCACCAGCATCACCGCCAGCGGAGCCAGCAGATAGCCCAGCAGGCGGCGTCGGACGCTGGGGCGCCGCGGCAGAATGTCAGCCGTCCTCGAGCCGGTAGCCGAGGCCGCGGATGCCGCGGATCGAGGCCGAATCGCCCAGCTTGCTGCGCAGGCGCGACACGTGCACCTCGATGGCGTTGCCGGAGATGTCCTCGCTCCAGCCGGCGATGGCCTGGGTCAGGCGCTCCTTGCTCACTACCTTGCCGCTGTGGTGGGCCAGGCATTCGAGGATCGACCATTCGCGCCGGGTCAGTTCCAGCGCCTCGCCGGTGGCGTTGATGGCGCGGCGCCCGGCCAGGTCGATGCGCAGGCGGCCCACGGTGAGTTCGTTGGCGCTGGCGGCGCTGGCGCGGCGGATCAGGGCGCGGCAGCGCGCGGCCAGTTCCGGCAGGGCGAACGGCTTCACCAGATAGTCGTCGGCGCCCAGGTCCAGCGTGCTGACGCGGTCGTCCAGGCCGTCGCGCGCGGTGACGATCAGCAGCGGCAGGCCCTGGCCGGAGCGGCGCAGGCGGCGCACCAGGCTCAGGCCGTCCTCGCCGGGCAGGCCCAGGTCGATGATGGCCAGGTCGTAGTGGGCGCTGTCCATCATCCCCGAGACCGGCTCGGCGGTGCCGACGTGGTCGACCACGTAACCCTCGCCGGTGAGGCCGCGGACAATGCCATCGGCCACCAGCGGATCGTCTTCGACTAGCAGTATGCGCATACAGGCCACGGTGAAAGGAATGCCGGGCATGCTAGCAAACCCGTGCCGCGGCGAGACAGCGGGTCGGGCTAAGAAAAAACTAAGGCAGGCACGCCGGTTCGTGGCCGATCCGAAGCGAGCCGTGCCTTATCACGTTTTTTCATCGGCAAAAGCGATTTCCACTCATAAATCGACAAAAAGAATTTGAATCGGAGATTTATTCAGTGGGATTACGGTAATTCCGATTAATACGGGATGGGGTCCGAATATCTGGCCCATGGCGCGCCATGCCTTGCGGTGCGACGCAGAATGATCGCCACGGAGATGAATTCCCGTTGGGGAAGCTCCGTGTCAGGCCATTTCCAAGCGAAGGCCTGATCGGCTCATCAATAAAGGCGAGGGTTTGCCATGTCGTATATTTCGATCGGAAAAAATGATTCCCGCTACGAGACCCTGAAAAAAGGTTTCAATCAACGCTGGCCGTCGGACGGTGCCGACGCCAGCGCCATCTACGTATGCCGCAGCGTCGACGATGCCCAGCAGGCGCTGCAGCATGCCGTGGCGGCGGGACTGCGGCCGACCATCCGCAGCGGCGGGCATTGCTACGAAGGGTTCGTCTCGAACAATCCCGGCGGCGTGATCATCGATGTCGGCTTCCTGACCGAGCTGAGCGTCGATGAGAACACCTACCGCGTCGGCGCGGGCAGCCAGAACTGGGACGGCTACGTCAACCTGTTCAAGCTGACCGGCAGCGCGCCGCCGGCAGGCTCGTGCTATTCGGTGGGCACCGGCGGCCATGTCGTCGCCGGCGGCTATGGCCTGCTGTCGCGCCTGCACGGATTGACCGTGGACTGGCTGCAGGCCGTCGAGCTGCTTACGGTAGGCACCGGCGGGCAGGTCGAGCGCCGGCTGGTCAACGCGAGCAACGATGCGGACCTGTTCAAGCTGTGTCGCGGCGGCGGCGGTGGCAACGTCGGCATCATCACGAGCTACCACTTCGATCCGTTGCCCAGGGCGCCGGCGCAGGTCGCGCTCCTGGTCAAGCAATATCCCTGGGCGCAGTTCGCCAGCGACAAGGAAAGATTCAGGACCTTCCTGAAGGCCTACGGCGATTTCATGAAGAAGGCCGATACCGATCCGGAGACGTACGGCCTGTTCACGCTGTTCAAGCTGACCCACATCAGCGCGGGCAATATCGGGCTGGTCATCCAGTACACCGATCGCAACGGCGGGCTGGACAACATCCAGCCGCTGCTCGACCTGGTCAGCGCCATGGACTCGGTGGGCAAGGGCACCACGCTTTCCGCCTACCTCCCCGGCACCGGTTCGACTCCCTTTGCGCAGCAGCACCAGTCGCGACGAGTGGCGGGTGGCGACCTGCCCGTCGGCACCTTGATCTACGACTGGCTCTATTCCACGCAGACGGTGAACGGCTCGGGGAACAACCAGCGAGGGAAGTACAAGTCCTCGTACATGAAGGACAACTTCACCGATCACGAGATCGATGTCCTGTTCCACTATCTGACGGAAGTCCATGCCACGGACAGCGACTTCGCGCAGTCGCTGGTGCAGGTCGATTCCTACGGCGGCGCCATCAATCACGTCTTCGAGGGCAACAACGGCTTCGATCCGGCGGCCAACGCCACCGCGGCCGTCCAGCGAAAGTCGGTGATGAAGCTGCAGTACCAGACCTACTGGACGGACCGCGCCCAGGACCAGAAGCATGTGAAATGGCTGCGGGACTTCTACTACGAAGTTCATCAGGCCGACGGCTACAACGGCACGCCGTATCCGGATTCCGTGGCCAAGCCCAATTCCCGCTACGAGGGCTGCTATATCGGCTATCCGGATATCGACATGCTGACCGGTCGTCAGCCCGGCGCGGCCGACTATCACTGGGGCGAGCTCTATTACGGCTCCTTGTACGACGAGCTGGTGGCGATCAAGCACAAATACGATCCGAACAAGATCTTCCAGTTCGCGATGTCGCTGGGAGCGCAGCCGCCGCGCCTGGGGCCGCGCATCGGCGGGAGCTGAGGCGCGCCTGGCCGGATAGGCGTTGGCACTCCATCGGGCAACGATATGCCGCTGCCCGATGGATCCACGGCGAAGTGCCGACCTGGGGATCATCGAATCCCCAGGTCGCTCGGCGATGGCGTCGCCTGTGCGGTTCATCAGCCGAGGACGGCCGCCAAGCCCAGCGTCAGCAGCAGCGCTACCACCGAGATGATCGTCTCCAGCACGGTCCAGGTCTTGAGCGTCTGCGTCACCGTCATGTTGAAGTACTGCTTCACGATCCAGAAACCGCCGTCGTTGACGTGGGACAGGATCAGCGAGCCGGCACCGGTCGCCAGCACCATCAGTTCCGGGTGCACGGCCTTGCTCGCCGCCGCGGCGATCGGCGCCACGATGCCGCAGGCCGTGCCCATGGCGACGGTGGCGGAACCGGTGGCGATGCGCAGCAGGGCCGCGATCAGCCAGCCCAGCAGCAACGGCGAGATCTGCGAGGACTGCGTCGCCCCGATGATGGCGTGGGAGACGCCGGAATCGAGCAGGATGCGGCCGAAGCCACCGCCGGCGCCGACCACCAGGATCACCGTGGCCGTCGGCGCCAGGCAGTCGTTGGTGAAGCCGAGGATGGTCTCGCGGCTGAAGCCGCGCCGCTTGCCGAAGGTGTAGAAGCTCAGCAGCACCGCAACCAGCAGGGCCACGACCGGGTTGCCGAGGAAGCTGAGCACGGCGTTGGCGCGCGAGCCCGGGGCGGAAAGCAGATCGGCCCAGGTGCCGACCAGCATCAGCAGCACCGGCAGCAGCAGGGTGGCGAGGGCGATGCCGAAGCTTGGCAGCTGGCGTCCCTGGTCGATCTCGACGAATTCCTTTTCCAGCGGGTTCTCCGCTTCGACCGTGACGTAGCGTGTGACCCAGCGGGCGAACAGCGGGCCGGCGATGATCGCCGTGGGCAGGCCGATCAGCACCGCGTAGAGAATGGTCTTGCCGATATCCGCCTGATACGCGGTCACCGCCAGCAAGGCCGCCGGGTGCGGCGGGACCAGTCCATGCACGACCGAGAGTCCGGCCGACATGGACAGGCCGATCAGCAGCAGCGGCATGCCCGCGCGTTTGGCGATATGGAAGGCCACCGGCACCAGCAGCACGAAACCGACGTCGAAGAACACCGGCAGGCCGACGATGAAGGCCACCGTCATCATGGCCCAGTGCGCACGGCGTTCGCCGAAGGCGGCGATGAGCGTATGTGCGATGCGTTCGGTGCCGCCCGATTCGGCCATCATCTTGCCGAGCATGGTGCCCAGCGCGATCAGCAGCGCGATATGGCCGAGCGTGCCGCCGGCGCCGGTCTCGAACGCCTTGACGATGCCCTTCATCGGCATGCCGACCGCGACGCCCAGGCCGAGCGAGACCATCAGCAGGGCGACGAAGGGATTGAGCTTGAGCGCAGCGATCAGATAGATCAGAACGACCACGGCCAGTGCGGCCGCCAGCAGCAGGGCGTCGCCTTGCAACAGAAAGTTGGTTTGTATCGGATTCATTGCCTCACCGGTATGCGATGGATGCGGGATGCCGGCGGAACATGCCTGACAAACCACTCGTATTGGTTGGCAACGTGTCCTATCGGCTATGTTTTCAGTGGATTCCTAATGCCGGGAAAAATGGATGTGCGAAAGCGCATGACGATGAGTGCCTCATGTCATGCGCGAGCGCTTCGATAGGTTCGGTTCGAACCCTCGGTCGAGGGCCATCGCCTAGGGTTTCCTGTAGGCCACGCAGTCGACCTCGACCTTGCAGTCGACCACCATGCTGGACACCACGCAGGCGCGGGCCGGCGGATGCGCGCCGAAGTACTGCTTGAACACGCGGTTGAACGAGGGGAAGTCGCGCGGATCGTCCAGCCATACGCCGCAGCGCACGACGTGCTCCGCGCCGTAGCCGGCTTCGCCCAGGATCGCCAGCAGGTTGCGGATGGCCTGGTGCGACTGCTCGACGATGCCGCCGTGGATGACTTCGCCGTCCACCATCGGTGTCTGCCCCGATACGAACAGCCAGCCGTCGGCGCCAGCGGCGCGAGCAAAGGGAAGATGCTGGCCGCCGGTGCCGGAGCCGCCTTCGACGCCGAATCGAACGATGGAATCAGTCATGGGAATCCTCTTGGATGGAAGTGGAGGTCAGGCCGCCGCCGTACGCGGCGGCGTCGATGCATGGCGCGGCAGGTAACGCCCCGCGCGGTGCGGCTGGGCGCGGCCTTGGTGGTAGGACAGCACACCGTTCACCCATACGGCCGAGATGCCGGCGGCGTGTTGTCGTGGATCGGCAAAGGTAGCCGTGTCGCGCACGGTGGCGGGATCGAACAGCACCAGGTCGGCCCAGTAGCCCTCGCGCACCAGGCCGCGTTCGGCCAGTCCGAAACGCTCCGCCGATTGTCCGGTCATCTTGCGCACGGCCGTAGCCAGGCTGAACAGGCCGCGTTCGCGGCTGTAATAGCCCAGCACGCGCGGGAACGCGCCCCAGAGCCGCGGGTGCGGATGCGCATCGTGCGGCAGCCCGTCGGAGCCGATGCTGGTGGCCGGATGGGTGAGAATGCGCGCTACGTCCGCGTCGGACATGTTGTGGTAGACGGCATTGGCCGGCTGCAGGCGCCGCGCGGCATCGAGCAGGCTCAGGTCCCATTCCCTGGCGATCTCCTTGAGCGTGCGCCCGGCCATCTCCGGATGCGGCACCGAGGCGGTGATGTCGATATCGAATTCATGGGTGACCTGACCGAGATCGAGCGTGGAAGAACTGGCGATATACGGATAGGCGTCGCAGCCGATGGCCTGGCACTGCTGCGCCGCTTCCAGCGCATGCAGCACTTCGCCGGCCCGTCCCCAGTTGCCCGCGCCCGCACATTTCAGGTGCGAGATCACCACCGGCACGCGCGCGTGCCGGCCGATCCGGCAGGCTTCGTCCATGGCGCCGAGGATGCCCTCGAACTCCGTGCGCAGGTGCGTGGTGTACAACGCGCCGGCCGCCGCCAGCGGCTCGGCCAGTTCCATCACTTCCTCGGTGGTGGCGGCGATGGCGTTGCCATAGGCCAGCCCGGTCGACAGGCCCAGGGCGCCATGCTCGAGCGCCTCGCGCAGTTGCCTGCGCATCGCATCGATCTCCGCGGCGGTGGCCGTGCGGTCGAGCCGGTCCATGTGGTTCTGGCGCAGCGCCGTATGGCCGACCAGGGCCGCGACGTTCACTGCCGGCTGTGCGCTCGCGATGGCGTCGACATAGGCGGCGAAGCTGGGATAGGCGAAGGCGTCGGCAGGGCCGAGCAGGGTCATCGGATCCGGCGGCGCGCCGCTGAGGCTGACCGGCGCCGCGCTGATGCCGCAGTTGCCGACGATCACCGTGGTCACGCCTTGCGAGAGCTTGGGCAGCATCTCGGGTGCGCGAATCACATGGAGATCGTCGTGCGTGTGCACATCGATGAAGCCGGGTGCGAGCGCTTGGCCGGCGCCGTCGAATTCTTCCGCGCCGCGCCAGCGGTTGTCGCCGGCGCGGCTGATGCCGGCGATGCGGCCGTCGTGGACGGCGACGTCGCAGCAGGTGTCATCGGTTTCCGCACCGGTTCCGTCGATGACACGGACGCGGCGAACGACAGTGGAGAAGGCTTGCATGGCGATCCTCTGAAGGCAGGAGGCTGGGCGGGCGATCGACGCCTGGCGGCGTTGAACGGTGTTCGGCGGACCGTGCGGATGCATCCTGCGGAGCGACACGCATGCGATGCCATGCGCACTGCGAATGGCACCCGTCCCGTGCGGCGAATGGCAGTGCCGCGGCATGCCGATGCATGCGAGCGATGACAGTGATGGGGTCGCGCATTGGAATGATCTGACGGCTAATTCTGAAAAGTCGATTCGCCTTGCGCAGAAGGCGCTCGCATGCGTTCAAGATCGATGAGCGATCGCCTATGATCAATTTTTTCCGTGGCATCACCCTGCATTTAGGACGGTTCCCCATGTCTGATAACGCGTCGCGGAGTGAGCAGCTGGCTCCGTTCGTCCATCCGCTCGACAAGGGCATCGGCGCACTCGATGCGCCCTGCGCACCGGAAGCCATCGCTTCGCATGGATGGAATCTGCTTAAGGAAGATCTCAGCCTGCCGGTGGCCGTGCTGTCGCAGTCGCGGCTCGAGCACAACCTGGCGTGGATGCAGCGCTTCGCCAGCGAGTACGGTGCCAGGCTCGCGCCGCACGGCAAGACCACCATGGCACCGCGTCTGTTCGCGCGGCAGCTGGAAGCGGGCGCGTGGGGCATCACGCTGGCGACGGCGCAGCAGGCGCGCGCAGCCTATGTGCATGGCGTGCGGCGCATCCTGCTCGCCAATCAGCTGGTCGGCCGGCGCAACATGGCCATCGTGGCGGAGCTGCTGGCCGATCCTTCGTTCGAGTTCTTCTGCCTGGTCGATGCCGCGGAACAGGTGCGCCAGCTGGCGGCATTCTTTGGCGCCGCGGGCCGCCGCATCCAGGTGCTGATCGAGCTGGGCGTGCCGGGCGGGCGCACCGGCGTGCGCGACGAGGCGCAATGGCAGGCCGTGCTCGATGCGCTGGCGCAGGGCGGCGGCGCGGTCTCGCTGGCCGGCGTGGAAGTCTACGAAGGCGTGCTGAAGGACGAGACGGCCATCCGTGCCTTCCTGCAGCGCGGTGTCGAGGCGGTGCAGGTGCTGGCACGCGATGGCCGCCTGCAGCGCACGCCGGCCGTGCTGAGCGGCGCCGGCTCGGCCTGGTACGACGTGGTGGCGGAGGAATTCGCCAAGGCGCAGATCGGCGCGCCGCTGGACGTGGTGCTGCGGCCGGGTTGCTATCTCACCCACGACGTCGGTGCCTATCGCCTCGCGCAGGCGCGCATCGACGCCAGCAATCCGCAGGCGCGGCGCATGCGCTCGAGCCTGCTGCCGGCCCTGCAGGTATGGGCCTATGTGCAATCCGTGCCGGAGCCGGAGTGCGCCATCGTGGCGATGGGCAAGCGGGACGCGGCTTTCGATGCAGGCTTTCCGTCGCCGGCCGCGCACTTCCGTCCCGGCGGGTCCGCGCCGTCGCCCGTGCCGCCGCACTGGGAGGTGACCGGCATGATGGACCAGCATGCCTATCTGAAGATCGCCGCCGGCGACGACCTGCGCGTCGGCGACATGCTCGCCTTCGACATCTCGCATCCCTGCCTGACCTTCGACAAGTGGCGGCAGCTTCCGGTGATCGACGACGCTTACGACGTCGTCGACATCGTGCAGACCTATTTCTGAGACGGCGGGATATGCGGATGGCGGAAATTCTCTCGTTCGGCGAGCCGCTCGCCGAGTTCAACCAGACCCAGGCCGGCAGCGCGGCATGGCGCCTCGGCTACGGTGGCGACACGTCCAACTTCTGCATCGCGGCGGCGCGGCAGGGCGCGAGCGTGGATTACATCAGTGCGACGGGCGACGACCGTTTCGGCCAGGGCCTGCGCGATCTATGGCAGGCGGAAGGTGTCGGGCACAGCCACGTACGCACGGATCCGCAGGCGCCGACCGGCGTCTACTTCGTGTCGCACGACGCCTCCGGACATCATTTCGACTACCTGCGCGCCGGTTCCGCCGCCAGCCGCTACGTCCCGGCGTATCTGCCGGGGCAGGCGATCGCCTCCGCGCGTGCGCTGCATCTGTCCGGCATCAGCCTGGCGATCAGCCAGAACGCCTGCGATGCCGGGCTGGAGGCCATGGCGCAGGCGCGCGCGGCAGGCGTGATGGTGTCGTTCGACACCAATCTGCGCCTGCGGTTGTGGCCGCTGGCGCGCGCCCGTGCGGTGATGCGCGAGGCCTTGCGCCTGTGCGATCTGTGCCTGCCGAGCTGGGACGACATCACCGCCGTGCTGGATTGCCACGAGCCCGATGCCATCCTCGACACCTTGCTGGACTGCGGCATCGAGCTGGTCGCGTTGAAGATGGGCGCGCGCGGCTGCTACGTGGCCACGCCTGAGAGCCGCATCCTGGTGCCGCCCCACGCCGTGGATGCCGTCGACGCCACCGGCGCGGGGGACTGCTTCGGCGGCGCCTTCGTCGCCCGGCTGGTGGCCGGCGACGATGCGGTCGCTGCGGCGCGCTATGCGAATGTGGCTGCGGCGCTGTCGACCACCGGCTATGGCGCCATCGCTTCCATCCCGCGCGCCGAGGCCGTGTACGGCGCGCTGGGCACGCATGCATGCGCGTCATGAGCGAAGGAAGGCACCGATAGACATTCGATGTTCCCGGCTGGCGGTGATCGCCAGCCGGGAACACGCTTGCGCGCTGCTCAATAGACCATGTTGAGAGCGGCCCGCGGACTGACGAACGAGCGCGTGTTGTGGCCGGCCACGCTGATCTGCGCACCCACGATGAGGTTGTACTGGCGGTTGAAGTTGTACTCGACGCCCGGCGTCACGCTGTAGACGGTGCTGTAGTGGTCTGTGCGCTGCATGTTCCATCCCTTGCCGTCCTTCCTGTACACGTTGCCGTCCAGCCACGCCCGTCCCTGGCGATTGGCGCTGACGTCCAGGGCCAGTGCCCAGCGGTAGTCCAGGCTGTATTCGGCGCCCAGGCTGAGATTGAGCTGGGCGCCGGGGTGATAGCGGCCGCGAAAGCCACGCGGCGTGCTGTATACGCTTACGTCGCGCAGACTCACGGCGGGCGGCCGCGGACTCCAGGAAAGCTGGCCGCGCACGCGCAGCGGCCGCTCGCTGGGCATCCAGAAGGTCTTCTGCGCGAGCAGCGACAGGGTGGTCCGCCGCGCGCCGCTGCCCATGCCTTCGAAGGCGTGGTCGCGCAGCGAGTCGTAGGCCGCGGTGATCAGGTTGTGCTGCGCGAACATCGAGATGGCGGTTCGGGTGCCATCCTGGTTCGGCGCCCGCAGCAGGTATTGCAGGCGCACCGAGGCGTCGGTGGCGCGCATCGCGGTGGTGTGCCTGCCGTTCGCGGAGGTGTGCGCCGCACCCAGGTTCAACTTGCCGGTCAGGCGCGGGGTGATGCCGTAGGCGATCGGCAGCAGTACCTGCCATTGCGAGTAGGAATTCTGGAGTTTTCGTGTCCGCCCCGAGCGGTCGTACCGCTCATTCGCATACAGGTAGATCAGGTTGGGCGTGAGAATGAGCGCGCCCTTGGGCACGGTATTGGGATTGGACGTGGCGAGCGTGCCGGTGAAGTTGACCTCGGGACGGGGGCGGTTCTCCGCAAAGGCGGCCGGCGAGAACGCCAGCAGGAGCAGAGGCAGGTGGCGTGCAAGTCCCGGTTGCTTCGTCTTCGTGTGCAGCATGAGCGAATGCCTCTCGCGGTAGGGAGAAGCTTCAATACACTCAGCCAGAAATGCGATGAAATGCGGCGCACTCCCAATTTTCGGTTGGCATTTCTCGCGGGTGTCTTCGAGGCGCGTGGAAGTACGCAAATAGCCAGGGGAAAGTTGCGAAGACTAAGGAGAAATCCCAATTTTCGGTTGGCATCCGTCGCAGGGGTTCTGGTTGCTGTCTCCGCATGCACTCGATCGCTCCGGCGATGCCGGCGCAGAAAAAAACAAGGCCGGCATGAAGCCGGCCTTGATAACTGCAGCGTCGAGACGCCTCAGCGTTTCATCGAATTGAAGAACTCGTCGTTGGTCTTGGTGTTCTTCATCTTGTCCAGCATGAACTCCATCGCCGCCAGCTCGTCCATCGGATGCAGCAGCTTGCGCAGGATCCAGATCTTGGAAAGCATGTCCGGATCGATCAGCAGGTCCTCGCGGCGCGTGCCGGAGCGGTTGATGTCGATGGCCGGATACACGCGCTTCTCGGAGATGCGGCGGTTCAGGTGCACTTCCATGTTGCCGGTGCCCTTGAACTCCTCGTAGATCACCTCGTCCATCTTGCTGCCGGTGTCGGTCAGCGCGGTGGCGATGATGGTCAGCGAGCCGCCTTCCTCCACATTGCGCGCGGCGCCGAAGAAGCGCTTCGGGCGCTGCAGGGCGTTGGCGTCGACACCGCCGGTGAGCACCTTGCCGGAGCTGGGCACCACGGTGTTGTAGGCACGGGCCAGGCGGGTGATCGAGTCGAGCAGGATCACCACGTCCTTCTTGTGCTCGACCAGGCGCTTGGCGCGCTCGATCACCATCTCGGCGACCTGCACGTGGCGCACGGCGGGCTCGTCGAAGGTGGAGCTGATCACCTCGGCGCGGACGGTGCGCGCGATCTCGGTCACTTCCTCCGGGCGCTCATCGATCAGCAGCATGATCAGATGCACGTCCGGATGGTTGTACTGGATGGCCTGGGCCACGTTCTGCAGCATCATCGTCTTGCCCGACTTGGGCTGGGAGACGATCAGGCCGCGCTGGCCGCGGCCGACCGGGGCGACCAGGTCCAGGATGCGGCCGGTGATGTCCTCGGTCGAGCCGTTGCCGCGCTCCAGGTGGAACGCCTTGCGCGGGAACAGCGGCGTGAGGTTCTCGAACAGCATCTTGTTCTTCGACGCTTCCGGCGGATCGCCGTTGATGTCGTCGACCTTCAGCAGCGCGAAGTAACGCTCGCCTTCCTTCGGATGGCGCACGCGTCCGGTGATGTAGTCGCCGGTGCGCAGGTTGAAGCGGCGGATCTGGCTGGGCGAGACGTAGATGTCGTCCGGGCCGGCCAGGTAGGACTCGTCGGCGGAGCGCAGGAAGCCGAAGCCGTCCTGCAGGATCTCCAGCACGCCCTCGGCCCAGATGCCGCCGCCGGAGCGGGCGTGGGCCTTGAGGATGTTGAACACCACGTCCTGCTTGCGGGCGCGGGCGACGCCTTCCTGGATGCCCAGCGACTCGGCGAATTCCAGCAGCTGGATCGCGTTCTTGCGCTTGAGCTCGGTCAGGTTGATCAGGCGGTCGTTGCTGCCGGCGTCGGCGTAGTCGTCGTCCACCGGCAGGCCGTTGTTGTTGCGCGGATGCTGCTGGCCGCCGCCCTGGCCGCCCGGGCCGCGCTGCTGCTGCTGCGGGTTGTTGTTGCGCTCGTGGCGGCGCCGGCGGCCGCGGTCATTGCGGTCGTTGCGGCGGTCGTTGTTCGGGTTCTGGCCGCCGCCTTGCTGCTGCAGCTGGCCACCCTCGCGCGCCTGTGGCGGCGCGCCCTCGCGGGACGCGGCGTCGCCGTGGGCGGCGGGAGCGGGATCGACCGGAAGGCTGGCCTGCACGGGCGCCGGCGGGGGCGCCTCGCTCGCGGGCTTTTCCACGCGGGGAGCGCTTTCGGCGGCGGCCGTCGCGGAGGCGGCGGATTTTCGCGGAGCGCGGGTGCGGGGCGTTTCGGACACAGTTTTGGGTTCGGCGCTCTTGGCGTCGTTCTGGTCTTGGCTTTCGATATCAGACACGGGCAAACCTCACGGGGCGCCGTTGATCACAGGAGGGAAGGGTGCGCGCGGGGCGCGGAGGGCGCGGGGGACGGGAGTCCCGACAGGCGAGGGGAAATCTAACACCCGCCGCGCGACGCCGTAAAGCGGGCGGCGGGTGGAGCTTGCTTCAGATCGACTTGTCGATCAGCTGCTTCAGCTGGCCCTTGCTGACTGCGCCGATCTGGGTGGCCTCGACCTTGCCGCCCTTGAATACCATCAGGGTGGGGATGCCGCGCACGCCGTAGTCGCGGGGCGTCTTCTGGTTGTGGTCGATGTTGATCTTCACGATGCGCAGCTTGCCTTGGTATTCCTCGGCCAGCTCGTTCAGGGCCGGGGCGATCGCCTTGCAGGGGCCGCACCACTCTGCCCAGAAGTCCAGCAGGACGGGGGTATCCGACTCCAGCACTTCCTTCTGGAAGGCGTCGTCGCTCACATGGGTAATCAGGTCGCTCACCGGGGTCTCCGATTGACAGGCGGGGGATGGTTTGACGACCGCGCGGCCAGCATCGGCTACACTGGGGCGCCCATGAAGCGCGGGTCGGACCGGAAAAAGGAAGTGATGCCGTTGCGGCAGGCCTCCATTCCAGCGTAACTCAGGGCACGATTCAAGCGATTCAAGGGCCGCCTTCGCGGCAGTTCCGGCGATATAGGAAAGCAGGTTACGCGCCTGCTTCCCTATGTCGGCGGAACTGCCGGTCGCCATGGCCCGCCACCTCGGCGCCAGTCGCGAGGCGCACCGCGGTAGCCCGCGAGCCCTCGCCGCTGTCCGGCCAGCCCGTCGCGCTGGCCGGCGCCGCACCTCAACCCGTCCCCAGGCTCTCCGACCGCCGCCGGGACAAGGGCGAGCCGCTCCGCGGCCGCCCCACCGCCGATTGATATCCATGTCCGAGACCGTTCTTACCGATACCTTTTTCACCAATTTTGAACTTCATCCGCTGCTGCAGCAGGGCCTCGACGAGGCCGGCTTCACCCGCTGCACGCCGATCCAGGCGCTGACCCTGCCGATCGCGCTCACCGGGCGCGACGTCGCCGGCCAGGCCCAGACCGGCACCGGCAAGACCTGCGCCTTCCTGGTCGCCATGATGAACCGCCTGCTGACGCGCCCGGCCGTGGCCGAGCGCAAGGACAGCGACCCGCGCGCCCTGGTCATCGCCCCCACCCGCGAGCTGGCCATCCAGATCGACAAGGATGCGCGCAGCATCGGCCGCTACACCGGCCTGAAGACCGCGCTGATCTACGGCGGCGTCGACTACGACAAGCAGCGCCAGCAGTTGCAGGCCGGCTGCGACATCATCATCGCCACGCCGGGCCGCCTGCTCGACTACTACAAGCAGCAGGTGTTCGGCTTGAACGGCGTCGAGACGATGGTGATCGACGAGGCCGACCGCATGTTCGACCTCGGCTTCATCAAGGACGTGCGCTTCATCTTCCGCCGCCTGCCGGCGCGCGAGCAGCGCCAGGTGCTGCTGTTCTCGGCCACGCTCAGCCATCGCGTGCTGGAGCTGGCCTACGAGCACATGCACAACGCCGAGAAGCTGGTGGTGGAGACCGAGAACGTCACCGCCGACCGCGTCCGCCAGCAGGTCTACTTCCCCTCCAAGGAAGAGAAGATGCCGCTGCTGCTGAACCTGCTCGAGCGCACCAACCCGAGCCGCAGCATCATCTTCGTCAATACCAAGATGGCCGCCGAGCGCATCACCGAGCGGGTCAAGCGCCAGGGCTACCGCGTCGGCGCATTGTCCGGCGACGTGCCGCAGCTCAAGCGCCAGAAGCTGCTGCAGCGCTTCCAGGACGGCCAGCTCGACATACTGGTGTGCACCGACGTGGCCGCGCGCGGCCTGCACATCCCCGCGGTCAGCCACGTCTTCAACTACGACCTGCCGCAGGACGCCGAAGACTACGTGCACCGCATCGGCCGCACCGCCCGCCTGGGCGCCGAGGGCGACGCGGTCAGCTTCGCCTGTGACCTGTACGCGATGTCGCTGCCGGACATCGAGACCTATATCGGCCAGCGCATCCCGGTGGCGGCGATCGAGCCGGACATGCTGGTGATGCCCAAGCCGCGCGAGATCGACGCGCAGTACGTCGCCGACGCGGCGGCCGACAGCGCGGCCTTCGGCGACAAGGTCGAGAACCGCGAGAAGAAAGACAGCGGCGGGCGCGGTTCGCGCCGCCGCGAGGGTGGTCCGGGCGAACGCCGCTCCGGCGAGCGCCGGTCCGGCGAAGGCCGGCCGCCGCGCGAGGCGCGCAAGCCGCGCGAAGAGGGCCAGGCCCCCGCCGTCAACGGCGAGGCCGCCCAGGCCGTGGCGCCGCATCCGGAAGCCGGCCACGAAGCGGCCGGCGCCGACGCGCCGGGCAAGCGTCGCCGCCGCCGTGGCGGCCGTGGCCGCCGCCGCGAAGGCGCGCCGGTGGAGAACGCCGCTCCGGCCGCCGCCGAAGCCGGCCGCGGCAACCGCGACGGACACCGTCCCTCGCGCGAGCGCGGCGGCATGGAGAACGGGGCGCGGCCGTCGCGCCAGGTCGCGGCCACCGCCGCCGTCCACGCGAAGGACAGCGCGCCGAAGAAGCCGGGTTTCTTCCGCCGCCTCGCGCGTTTGTTCACCGGCCGCTGAACTTCCTCGCCGCCGCGCACGCTGATCGTGTCGCGGCGGCCTGTGCAGTGATCGCTTTGCTGCGCGCATCCCGTATCCTTGCGGGCAGTGCGGGATCAGGGATCGAGGACACGCGGTGATCCGCTTCGACCAAGTCAGCAAACGCTACGAGGGCGGCCATGAGGCGCTCTCGCAGCTTTCTTTTCAGGTGGCGCCGGGCGAGATGGCCTTCGTCACCGGCCATTCCGGCGCGGGCAAGAGCACGCTGCTCAAATTGCTCGGCCTGATCGAGCGCCCCTCGCACGGCAGCATTTCGCTGGACGGGCAGAGCCTGGCCAAGATCGGCCGCGGCGGTATTCCGAAGCTGCGGCGGCGCATCGGCATGGTGTTCCAGGACCATCGCCTGCTGATGGACCGCACCGTGTTCGCCAACGTCGAACTGCCGCTGGTGATCGGCGGCGTCGCCCCGGCCGAACGCGGCCGGCGCGTGCGCGCCGCGCTGGAGAAGGTCGGCCTGCTCGCCTACGAGCGGCAGCTGCCGGCCACCTTGTCCACCGGCGAGCAGCAGCGCGTGGGTATCGCCCGCGCCATCGTGGCCAAGCCCACCCTGCTGATCGCCGACGAGCCCACCGGCAATCTCGATCCGCAGCTGGCCGTGGAGATCATGGGCCTGTTCGCCGAATTCCAGCAGGTCGGCACCACCGTGCTGGTCGCCAGCCACGACCTGCCGCTGATCAAGCGCATGCGCAAGCGCGTGGTGGTGCTCGACCACGGCCGCCTGGTCGCGGACATCGCCGCGGAGGAGGTGCTGTGAGCGCCCAGCAGGAAGCCCCGATCGTGGCCGAGCCCCGCGTCGAACGCAGCCGGCCGCGGCCGGTCGCCAGCTGGCGCGATCACCACGCCTGGAGCGCGGGCGCCAGCCTGCGCCGGCTGATGTCGCGCCCGGTCGGCACCTTGCTGACGGTGGCGGTGATGGCGCTGGCGCTGGCGCTGCCGCTCACCTTCTATCTGCTGCTCGGCAACGTGCAGAAGATGGGCCAGGCACTGGGACAGAACCAGGCCGTGTCGGTCTTCATGCAGCCGGGCCAGACCGGCCCCGCGGTGGAGATGATGGCGACCAAGCTGCGCGAGCGCGCGGACGTCGCCTCCGTGGCCATCAAGAGCCCGCAGCAGGGCATGGACGAGCTGGCCAGGATGCAGGGTTTCTCGGGCGCGCTGAACACGCTCGACAGCAACCCGCTGCCCTACGCCCTGGAAGTACTGCCCAAGCCGGAAGCCAGCGCCGACGACGTCGCCCGCCTGGTCACCGACCTGCGCGCGCTGCAGGGCGTGGACCTGGTGCAGGACAGCGGCACCTGGCGCCAGCGCCTGGACGCGCTGCTCGGCGTGGGCAACCGCGTGGTGCTGATCCTGGCGGCCTTGCTGGCGCTGGCGGTGCTGCTGGTGGTCGGCAACACCGTGCGCGTGGACATCGCCAGCCGCAGCGAGGAAATCGGCGTGCTGATGCTGATCGGCGCCAGCGGCGCCTTCGTGCGCCGTCCTTATCTATATGCCGGCATCTGGTATGGCCTGTTCAGCGGCCTGCTCGCGGCCGGCATGGCGCTGCTGATCGAAATGGCGCTGGCCGAGCCGGTGACACGACTGGGTCACGTGTACGAGGGCAAACTGCAGATCGGCATGCTGCCGCTGTGGCTGCTCGGCGCCGTGCCGCTGGCCGCCGCCGTGCTGGGCTGGCTCGGCGCGCGCCTGGTCAGCGCCTGGCAGCTGCGCAAGGCTGCCTGACCCGGATGAACCAGGTGCACGATGAAAGTGACGCCGGTCGCAGGCAAGCGCCGTGCCGGCAGGGCAAGATGCCCGGATGAAAGGGCGCAAGGGGGCGTCCATCGATGGTCGGCAAGGAGGCCGCTGAGCGTGGATGGATCGGTCAATGAGTGAAGGTTTCAGCAACCGCATCGTCAGCGCCGCGCCGCGCGTGCTGGTGGTGGACGGTTCGAAAGTGGTGCGGCAGCTGATCAGCCGCGTGCTCAAGGTGGAGCTGCCGGATGCCGAGGTGGTGGGTTGCGCGAGCGGTGCGGAAGCGCACCAGCTGCTCGAGGGCGGCGTGTTCGACTTCATCACCATCTCCCTGCGCCTGCCGGACATGGACGGCCTGGAGCTGGCGCGCTACGTGCGCGAGTCGGCGCCGCAGATCTATGTGCCGATCGTGGTCGTGTCCGGCGACGTGGACGACCGCCTGCATCGCCGCACCCTGGGCGAGCATGTCACCGACTACTTCGATAAGTCCCTGGGCTTCCAGGCCCTGGCCGAATTCATCCGCGGCTATGTGCGCCCGGAAAGCTCGGCCGAGGGCGAGGTGCTCTACGTCGAGGACAGCCGCGTGGTCGCCCTGGCCACCCGCCGCATGCTGGAGAAGTACGGCCTGACCGTGCGCCACGTGATCAGCGCCGAGGACGCCCTCGCCTGGCTGGAGACCGCCAAGGCGCAGGGCCAGGTCGGCGCCGACCTGGTGCTGACCGACGTCAGCCTGAAGGGCGAGCTCACCGGTGGCGACCTGCTCGAGCGGATCCGCCGCGACTACGGCTACGGCAAGGGCCGCCTGCCGGTGCTGGTGATGACCGGCGACGAGAATCCAGCCAACCAGGCGGCGCTGCTGCGCGCCGGCGCCAACGACCTGGTCGAGAAGCCGATCGAGGAGAAGCTGTTGATCACCAAGGTCCTGTTCCAGCTGCGCGTGGCGCGGCATCTGCGCCAGCGCGACCAGGCCGCATGAACGAGGGCCGGGTCAAGCTGGAGCCGTCCTGGAAGGAGCGCATCGGCGCCTATCTGGAGCGGCCGGAGATGCAGGCGCTGGCGGGCTTTCTCCGTGCGGAGAAGCAGCAGGGCAAGGTGATCTTTCCGCCGGGTCCGGAGATTTTCGCCGCCTTCGAGCACACCCCGTTCGACAAAGTCCGGGTGGTGATCCTGGGCCAGGATCCCTACCACGGGCCGGGGCAGGCGCATGGGCTGTGCTTCTCGGTGCGGCCGGGCGTGCCGCCGCCGCCCTCGCTGCAGAACATCTTCAAGGAAATCCAGCGCGACCTCGGCATCGCCCCGCCTGACCATGGTTGCCTCACGCCCTGGGCCGACCGCGGCGTGCTGCTGCTCAACGCAGTGCTGACGGTGGAGCGCGGCCTGGCCGCATCCCACCAGGGCAAGGGCTGGGAGGGCTTCACGGATGCGGCGATCGATGCCCTGAACCGGGAGCGGGAAGGGCTGGTGTTCCTGCTGTGGGGTTCGTATGCGCAGCGCAAGGGCCAGCTGATCGATGCGCGCAGGCACTGCATCCTGCGCTCGGTGCACCCGTCGCCGTTGTCGGCGCATCGGGGCTTCCTGGGCTGCGGGCATTTCTCCGCGGCCAATCGCTACCTGGAAGAACACGGCCAGGCGCCGGTCGACTGGTCGTTGCCGCCGCGCAGCGAACTGGCTGCCTGATCGTCGGCATCCTCCGGCTTCAGGGCGCAAGTCCCTGTCTTCACGTAGAAAAATCCTTGCGTGGAGCTTGCAATGCTCCGCTCGGTTCACGGGTTCTCGAAGGGGCCATGGCTACCGTGGCCCCCTCGCCTGGACAGCCACCCTAAATTCCTGTACGATTCGGTTCAATAAAGCGGTCGAGCACTCCCTCACGGAACTCTTGGCCGCTTTAGCACTCCCACCGAGGGAGTGCTAAGCTGAATTCCATCTCAGGAGGATCCACACATGTCTCAAGCTTTGGTGACCGCCAACCTGCCGGTACCCAGCGTCGTCGGCAGTCTGGATGCTTATATTTCGGCGGTTCACCGCATCCCGGTGCTCAGCCAGGAAGAAGAGCAGGCCCTGTCGCGCCGCTACCAGGAAGAAGAAGACCTCGCTTCGGCCCGCAAGCTGGTGATGTCGCATCTGCGTTTCGTGGTCCACGTGGCCCGCGGCTACAGCGGCTACGGCCTGCAGATCGGCGACCTGATCCAGGAGGGCAACATCGGCCTGATGAAGGCGGTGAAGCGTTTCGACCCGGACCAGGGCGTGCGCCTGGTCAGCTTCGCGGTGCACTGGATCCGCGCCGAAATGCACGAGTTCATCCTGCGCAACTGGCGCATCGTCAAGGTGGCCACCACCAAGGCGCAGCGCAAGCTGTTCTTCAACCTGCGCAAGAGCAAGAAGCGCCTGGGCTGGATGAACGCCGAGGAAGTGCGCGTGGTGGCGAAGGACCTGGGCGTGCCGGAAGCGACCGTGCGCGAGATGGAATCCCGCCTGTCCGGCCGCGACATCGGCTTCGAAGCCCCGGCCGACGCCGACGAGGATGCCAAGCCCGCACCGGAGGCGTTCCTGATCGACGAAGGCGCCGACCCGTACGACAACATCGCCGACGCCGACCAGGCCGACAACCAGCTGGAAACGCTGACCGACGCCCTGCGGAAGCTGGACAGCCGTTCCCGCGACATCATCCAGCGCCGCTGGCTGAACGAGGAAAAGGCCACCCTGCAGGACTTGGCCGACGAGTACGGCGTCTCGGCCGAGCGCATCCGCCAGGTCGAGGCCAACGCCATGAAGAAGATGCGCGGCCTGTTCGCCGCCTGATTCTCCGATAGCGATACCATCGCCGACGGCCCCGCTTGGGGCCGTCGGTTTTTGCGCCCCACAGCAGACGTCCGGACGTCCAATCCCATGCCCAGAGTCCTGGTCATCGAAGACGACGAGGTCACCGCCCGCGAGATCGTGGCCGAGCTCAGCGTGCACGGCATGACCGTCGAATGGTCGGCCGACGGCCGCGACGGCCTGGCCCGCGCCAGTGCCCAGGCCTACGACCTGATCACCCTCGACCGCATGCTGCCGGGCCTCGAAGGCATCAAGGTGGTCGAGGCGCTGCGCCGGCAGCAGATCGACACCCCGGTGCTGATGATCAGCGCGCTCAGCGAAGTGGACGATCGCATCCGCGGCCTGCGCGCCGGTGGCGACGACTACCTCACCAAGCCGTTCGCTCCCGACGAGATGGCGGCCCGCGCCGAGGTGCTGCTGCGTCGCCGCCAGCCGCAGCAGCACGAGACGCGCCTGCGCGTCGGCGAGCTGGAGCTGGACCGGGTGCGCCACGTCGCCTACCGCCAGGGCCAGCCGCTGACGCTGCAGCCCACCGAATACCGCCTGCTCGAATACCTGATGCGCCATTCCGGCCAGGTGCTGACCCGCACCATGATCTTCGAGGCGGTATGGGGCTTCCATTTCGACCCCGGCACCAACGTGATCGACGTGCACATCGGCCGGCTTCGGCGCAAGATCGACGGGACCGGGCAGGCGCCGCTGATCCGCACGGTCCGCGGCACCGGCTACATGATCACCTCGGCTCCCCAGAACGCGGCAGCGCAACCATGAATCGCCCCAACGCCTGGCGCTCCGCCACCTCCCGCCTGATCCTGATCTACGGCGCGCTGTTCGCCGCCTGGGGCCTGGTGCTGGTCGGCGTGATCCAGTGGGAGAGCACGCGTTATCTCAACACCGTGATCGACCAGATGCTGGAACAGCGCATGCACTATCTGGCGACCACCGAGACCTCGCGCCTCGGCGCGACCGTGGATGCCGCGATCACCATCGACCCGCACGGCGTGATGTCGGTCGGCCTGTTCGATGCTTCCGGCAAGCCGCTGGCCGGCAATATCGCGCGCATGCCGGCGGAACTGGCGCCGGACGGCAAGGTGCGCCTGCTGGCGCAGGGCCTGCCGCGGCCCGACCGCGACGGCAGCCAGGTGCGCGCCCGTGCGCTGGCCAGCAGGCTCGCCGACGGCCGCATGCTGGTCATCGCCAAGGACAACAGCACGGTCGACGGCCTCGGCGCGATCGTCTGGCGCGCCTTGCTGTGGGCGATTTCGCTCACTGTGATTCCCGGCCTGCTCGGCGGCTTCCTGCTGCGGCGCGGCCCGGAAAAACGCATCCGCGCGCTGCAGCAGGCCACCGATCCAATCCGCCAGGGCGACCTGACCAAGCGCCTGCCGGTGAGCGGCCGCGGCGACGAAGTCGACGTGCTCGCCGCCATCGTCAACACCATGCTCGGCGAGATCGAGCGCTTGATGAACGAAGTGAAGGGCGTGTGCGACAACATCGCGCACGACCTGCGCACGCCGCTGACGCGCCTGCGCGCGCGCCTGTACCGCGCGCAGCAGCAGCTGGCGGAGCAACCGGAAGCCGCGCTGGTCGAGGCGAGCATCGTCGACATCGACCAGGTACTCGGCCGTTTCCGTGCGCTGCTGCGCGTGTCGGAGCTGGAAGACGGGCGGCGCAACGCCTGCTTCGATGAAGTCGATCTCGGCGGCGTGCTGCAGCAGGTGCACGAGTTCTACGCGCCGGTGGCGGAGGATCGCGGCCAGCCGTTCGTGCTCGATATCGAACCCACCGTACCGGTGCGCGGCGATGCGCACCTGCTGTTCGAGGCGCTGGCCAACCTGGTCGGCAACGCGATCAAGTTCACTCCGGCCGGCGGCGAAGTGCGCCTGCGCGCGCGCATGGACAGCCGCGGCCCGCGCATCAGCATCCTCGACCAGGGCCCGGGCATTCCGGCGCACGAGCGCGATGCCGTCACGCGCCGTTTCTACCGCGGCGACAACAGCCGCGCCATGCCCGGCTCCGGCCTGGGGCTGAGCATCGTCAGTGCGATCGTGCGCCTGCATGGTTTCGCGCTGGATATCGGCGAGCAGAAGGAAGGGTCTGGCTCGCGTATTACGCTGTATGGCTATACGGTTAAGCCGGGGGAAGTGCCCGGTACCTGCCTGTCGCGCACGGTGACACCGGAGGCGCCTGCCGAACGTATCCCGCCAGTGGCAGCCACCGGTTGACACCTTCCACGAGGGAATCCTTCTCCCTTCGGGAGAAGGTGGCGGCAGCCGGATGAGGGTACGGGCGGAGCGCTGCGCATCACTGTTCCGCTCCGCCCGTACCCTCACCCCAACCCCTCTCCCGGAGGGAGAGGGGATCACCACACGGTTTCAAAGTGGAACCCTTCTCCCTCCGGGAGCACGCGGGGAGCGCACATGGATGTGCGCGGCTCTGAGGAGCGAGGAAGGTGGCGGCAGCCGGATGAGGGTACGGCCGGAGCGATGCACATCACCCTCGCGCTCCGCCCGCACCCTCACCCCACCCCCTCTCTCCCACAGGGACTACCTTCGGGTCGGCGGGGGGAGAGGGGCTAAGTCCTCTTCAGCGTCGGATATTTCAATATGAAAATATCTTCATCCACCTGACCGGCCGCCCGGCCGGGGCGCCGTGTCAAAATTTCGCGACGCAACATTCGCGCTCGGAATCCCCCGCATGCTTGGCATCGTCCGGATCGCGCTCTCGCGGCCCTACACCTTCGTCGTCCTCGCCCTGCTGATCATGATCATCGGCCCGCTGTCCGCGCTGCGGACGCCGACCGATATCTTCCCGGACATCAAGATCCCGGTGATCAGCGTGGTGTGGCAGTACACCGGCCTGCCGCCGGACCAGATGGCCGGGCGCATCGCCTCGCCGTTCGAGCGCGTGCTCACCACCACGGTGAACGACGTCGAACACATCGAAGCGCAGTCGATCAACGGCTTCGGCGTGATCAAGATCTTCTTCCAGCCCACGGTCGACATCCGCACCGCCAACGCGCAGGTGACGGCGGTGGCGCAGACCCTGCTGCGCCAGCTGCCGCCGGGCATCACGCCGCCGCTGATCCTCAACTACAACGCCTCGACCGTGCCGATCATCCAGCTGGCGTTGTCGGGCAAGGGCTTGAGCGAACAGAACCTCGGCGACCTCGGCATCAATGCCGTGCGCCCGGTGCTCACGTCGGTGGCGGGCGCTTCCATTCCGTTTCCGTTCGGCGGCAAGTCGCGCCAGGTGCAGATCGACATCGATCCTGCCGCCCTGCAAGCGCGTGGCCTGTCGGCGCAGGACGTGGCCAACGCGCTTGCCGCGCAGAATCTGATCGTGCCGGTGGGCACGCAGAAGATCGGCGAGTACGAATACACGCTGCAGCTCAACAACGCGCCGTCCGACATCCGTGCGCTGGGCGACCTGCCGGTCAAGACGGTCAACGGCACCACGGTGTACATCCGCGACGTGGCCCAGGTGCGCGACGGCAATCCGCCGCAGACCAATATCGTGCACGTCGACGGCAGCCGCTCGGTGCTGATGACGGTGATGAAGAACGGCTCGGCCTCCACGCTGGCGATCATCGAGGGCGTGAAGAAAAAGCTGCTCGACGCCAAGGAGTCCTTCCCCGACACGTTGCAGATCGCGCCGATCGGCGACCAGTCGCTGTTCGTGCGCGCCGCCATCGGCGGCGTGGCGAAGGAAGGCATCATCGCCGCGGCGCTGACCAGCCTGATGATCCTGCTGTTCCTGGGCAGCTGGCGTTCCACTGTGATCATCGCCACCTCGATCCCGCTGGCGATCCTCGGTTCGATCATCGCGCTGTCCGCGGTGGGCGAGACGCTGAACATCATGACGCTGGGCGGCCTGGCGCTGGCGGTGGGCATCCTGGTCGACGACGCCACGGTGACCATCGAGAACATCAACTGGCACCTGGAACACGGCAAGGACGTGGAGACCTCGATCATGGACGGCGCGCGCCAGATCGTGACGCCGGCCTTCGTCTCCCTGCTGTGCATCTGCATCGTGTTCGTGCCGATGTTCTTCCTGGAAGGCGTGGCGCGCTTCCTGTTCGTGCCGATGGCCGAAGCGGTGATGTTCGCCATGATCTGCTCGTTCATCCTGTCGCGCACCCTGGTGCCGACGATGGCGAAGTACCTGCTCAAGCCCCATGCGCCGCACACCGACGAGCACGGCTCCAACGCCGCGCTGCCGCCGTCGCGCAATCCGCTGGTGCGCTTCCAGCGCGGCTTCGAGGCGCGCTTCGAGCGGGTGCGCGCGGCCTACCGCGACCTGCTGGCGATGGCACTGGAGCATCGCCGCGTATTCGTCGGCGGCTTCCTCGCCTTCGTGGTCGCCTCGTTCGCGCTGGTGCCGTTCCTGGGCCGCAACTTCTTCCCGTCGGTGGACGCCGGCCAGATCCTGATGCACGTGCGCGCACCGATCGGCACGCGCGTGGAGGAAAGCGCCACCATCTTCGCCAACGTGCAGGCGGCGATCCGCCGCATCGTGCCGCCGGAAGAGTTGGGCACGGTGGTCGACAACATCGGCCAGCCGATCAGCGGCATCAACACCGCCTACAACAACACCGGCACCATCGGTTCCTGGGACGGCGATATCCAGATCGCGCTCAACGAAGGCCACCGTCCCACCGCCGACTACGTGCGCCGCATGCGCGAGGAACTGCCGCGCCAGTTCCCGGGCGTGACGTTCTCGTTCCCGCCGGCGGACATCATCAGTCAGATCCTCAACTTCGGCTCGCCCGCGCCGATCGACCTGCAGGTCCGCGGCAACAACCTGCCGCAGAACTTCGTCTACGCCAACAAGCTGCTGCGCGAGATCCGCCGCGTGCCGGGCGTGGCCGACGCGCGCATCCAGCAGTCGCAGGCCAATCCCACCTTCGCCGTGGACGTGGACCGCACGCGCGCGCAGCTGCTGGGCGTGACCGAGCGTGACGTTACCAACAGCCTGGTGGTGAACCTGGCCGGCTCCAGCCAGGTGGCGCCGACTTTCTGGCTGAATCCGCAGAACCAGATCTCCTACCCGATCGTGATGCAGACGCCGCAGTACAAGCTCGATTCGCTGTCGGCACTGGAGAACATCCCGGTCACCTCCAGCGGCGGCGGCAGCTCGCAGCTGCTCGGTGGCCTGGCCACCATCCGGCGCGGCGCCAGCAGCGCGGTGGTGAGCCAGTACAACATCCAGCCGATGGTGGAGATCTTCGCCACCACGCAGGGGCGCGACCTCGGCGCCGTGGCCGCGGATATCCAGAACATCGTCGCCGCGCACGCCAAGGAACTGCCCAAGGGCTCCTCCACCGCGCTGCTGGGCCAGGTGCAGACCATGAACAACGCCTTCTCCGGCCTGATCCTCGGCCTGCTCGGCGCGGCGGTGCTGATCTACCTGCTGATCGTGGTGAATTTCCAGTCGTGGAGCGATCCGTTCGTGATCGTCACTGCGCTGCCCGCCGCGCTGGCCGGCATCGTGTGGATGCTGTTCGCCACCGGCACCACGCTGTCGGTGCCCGCGCTCACCGGCGCCATCATGTGCATGGGCGTGGCCACGGCGAACTCGATCCTGGTGGTGAGCTTCTGCCGCGAGCGCCTGGCCGAGCACGGCGACGCGCACCTGGCGGCGATGGAAGCCGGCTTCGTGCGCTTCCGTCCCGTGTTGATGACCGCGCTGGCCATGATCATCGGCATGGCGCCGATGGCGCTGGGCCTGGGCGAGGGCGGCGAGCAGAATGCCCCGCTGGGCCGCGCCGTGATCGGCGGCCTGATCTTCGCCACGGTCGCCACGCTGTTCTTCGTTCCCGTCGTCTTCCGCATCATCCACGCGCGGCATGGCCGCGCATCCGACCCGGCTTCGGTTTCCGGAGAGCCCGCTCATGTCGTCTGATCATTCCAACGCGTCTCCCCATACCCCTCGCCCCGTGCCGGCGCATCGCCTGCGCCGCGCCGGCATCATCGGTGCCGTCGTCGTCGTGGCCGTGGTCGCCACCGGCGTGGTCACCCGCGCCAACGACGCGCGCAAGCTGAAGGACTGGACCGACCGGCAGGCCGTGCCCACGGTCAGCGTGGTGCCGGTCGAGCGCAGCGCCGCGGGCGCCTCGCTCGACCTGCCGGGCCGCCTCGAAGCCTATGCGCGCGCACCGATCTACGCGCGCGTCAGCGGTTACCTGAAGTCCTGGAAAGTGGACATCGGCGCGCCGGTGAAGGCCGGCCAGCTGCTGGCCGAGATCGAGACGCCCGACCTGGACCAGCAGCTGCTGCAGGCCAAGGCGGACCTGGCCAGCGCCGAAGCGAACGCCGCGCTGGCCGCCACCACCGCCAAGCGCTGGCAGGCGATGCTCGGTTCGGATTCGGTGTCGCGCCAGGAGGTGGACGAGAAGACCGGCGACTTCACCGCCAAGCAGGCCATCGCCAAGGCGGCCCGGGCCAATGTCGATCGCATCGAGGCGCTCAAGGGCTTCACCCGCATCGTCGCGCCGTTCGACGGCATGGTCACCGCGCGCGAGACCGACGTCGGCGCGCTGATCAATGCCGGCAGCGGCAGCGGTCCGGAACTGTTCGTGGTGTCCGACGTGCGCAAGCTGCGCGTGTACGTGCGCGTGCCGCAGAACTACGCGCCGTCGATCAAGCCCGGCCAGGTCGCCACGCTGTCGCTGCCGGAATATCCGGGCCGCACGTTCCAGGCGCGCGTCGAAGCCTCCGCCGGCGCCGTCGCCGCCGAATCCGGCACCACCCTGATCCAGCTTGCCGTCGACAATGCCGACGGCAAGCTGATGCCCGGCAGCTTCGCCAGCGTGCGGCTGGACCGTCCCGGCGACGCCACCGCGCTGCGCGTGCCGGCCAGCGCGCTGATCTTCGACGACAAGGGCATGCGGGTGGCGACGCTGGGCGCGGACCACAAGATCGTCTTCAAGCAGGTCACCATCCTGCGCGACTACGGCAAGACCGTGGAGATCGGCTCGGGCCTCGGCGCGGACGATCAGGTGATCGAGAGCCCGCCGGACGGCCTGGTCGACGGCGACACCGTGCGCACCGCCGCGAAGGACGACACCGAGCTGGCCAAGAACCGGGGGCGCGCCAATGAAAAGAAGGCCTGAGCGCGTCCTCGCGTTCGCGCTGGCGGCCGCGCTGGCCGGTTGTTCGCTGGCGCCGGCGTACAAGGTGCCGGAGACGCCGGTGGCCGGGCAGTACCAGGAACACGGCGAGGCCTACGGCAAGAGCTGGGTGGCGGCGCAGCCGTCCGACCAGCTGCCGCGCGACGGCTGGTGGACGCTGTACGGCGATGCGCGGCTGAGCGATCTGCAGCAGCGTCTGCTCAAGAACAACGCCGACCTCGCCGCCGCGCTGGCGCATTACCAGCAGGCGCAGGCGTTCAGCCGGCAGGCGCGTGCGGGGCTGTTCCCGCAGGTGGGCGTCAACGCCAATGCGCAGCGCGACCGCCAGTCGGATACGCGCCCGCTGCGCGGCGCCACCTCGCCGGCCAACTACGACAGCTACACGCTGGGCGCCGAGGTCGATTACGAAGTCGACCTGTGGGGCCGCGTGCGCAATACCGTCGAAGCGGGCAAGGACGATGCGCTGGCGGCGGCGGCGGATCTCGCTTCCGCGCGCCTGAGCCTGCAGGCGCAGCTGGCCGATAACTATCTGGTGCTGCGTGGCCTCGATCAACAGATCCAGCTGCTGAAGGAAAGCATCGCCGCTTACCAGAAGGCACTGGAGCTGACGCAGACGCGGCACGGCGGCGGCATCGCGTCGGGTCTGGATGTGGCGCGTGCGCAGACGCAGCTGTCCTCGACCAAGTCGCAATGGTCGCAGACGCAGGCGCAGCGCGCGCTGGTCGAGCATGCGATCGCATCGCTGGTGGGCGAGTCGGCGTCGAACTTCAACCTGCCGGCCGACATCGCGGTGGTGCCACTGCCGACCGTGCCGGTGAGCCTGCCGTCGACGCTGCTGCAGCGGCGTCCCGACGTCGCCGCCGCCGAACGTCGCGTCGCCGCCGCGAATGCACGCATCGGCATCGCGCGTGCGGCGTATTTTCCCTCGCTGGGCTTGAGCGCGCAGGGCGGTTTTCAGAGCGACCGCTACGGCGGCCTGTTCACCGCGCCGAACCAGTTCTGGGCGATCGGCCCGACCGCGCTGCTGACTCTGTTCGACGGCGGCCGCCGCAAGGCCGGCGTCGAGGCCGCCAAGGCGGCGACCGAGGAAGCCGGCGCGCGCTATCGCGGCGTCGTGCTCAATGCGTTCCAGCAGGTGGAGGACAACCTCGCCCAGCTCGATCACTACGGCGCGGCGCGCAACGACCAGCAGGATGCGGCGGACGCGGCGAAGCGCTCGCTGGATATCGCGATGGACCGGTATCGCCAGGGCGCGGTGGGTTATCTCGACGTGGTGCAGGCGCAGACGGCGTCGCTGGATGCGCAGCGCAGCCTGCTGGACCTGGATACGCGGCAGCTGCGGGCGAGTGTGCAGCTGGTGAGGGCGTTGGGTGGCGGGTGGACGACGGAAGATCTGGCGTCGGCCAAATAACCCGGCGGCGTAGGTTGGGGTGAGCCGCAGGCGAACCCCAACATGACCACATCCAGCCGTTGCGCATTGTTGGGGTTCGCCTGCGGCTCACCCCAACCTACGCTGGCAGCGCCGGCAGGTGGTGGCGTTAGAGCCTTGCCGCCAGCATCGCCTCCAGCTTGCGCTGGTCGGCGGCGAACTTGCGGATGCCGTCGGCGAGCTTCTCCGTCGCCATCGCATCTTCGTTATGGCCCCAGCGGAACGCGGCCTCGTCCAGCGGCTGCAGGCGCGCTTCGCGCTCGCCGTTGTCCTGCAGTGCACGCGGCAGCGGTTCGCTGGTCGCTTCCAGCTTCTCCAGCAGGTCCGGGCTGATGGTCAGGCGGTCGCAGCCCGCCAGCGCCTGGATCTGGCCGATGTTGCGGAAGCTCGCGCCCATCACCACGGTGTCGAAGCCGTGCTGCTTGTACCAGCTGTAGATGCGGCGCACCGACAGCACGCCCGGGTCTTCGGCCGGCGCATAGGTCTTGGTCGAGGTATTGGCCACGTACCAGTCCATGATGCGGCCGACGAACGGCGAGATCAGGTACACGCCGGCCTCGGCGCAGGCCACCGCCTGCTCGAACGAGAACAGCAGGGTGAGGTTGCACTGGATGCCGCGGCGCTCCAGCGCCTCGGCGGCGCGGATGCCTTCCCAGGTGGAGGCGATCTTGATCAGGATGCGCTCGCGCTGCACGCCGGCCGCGGCGTACAGGCCGATCAGGCGCTCGGCCTTGGTGATGGTGGCGTTGGTGTCGAACGACAGGCGCGCATCCACTTCGGTGGAGACGCGGCCGGGCACCAGCTCGGCGATCTTGCGGCCGGCGGCGACGGCGAGGTAGTCGCTGGCATCGACCAGCTGCTGCTCGCGCGAGGCGCTCTGGCCCTTGGCCCACTGCACGGCTTCGTCGATCAGCGGCGCATAGGCCGGCAGCTCGGTCGCCTTCAGCAGCAGCGAGGGATTGGTGGTGGCGTCGACCGGGCGATAGCGGGCGATCGCGTCGATGTCGCCGGTGTCGGCGACCACGGTGGTGTACTGGCGCAGCTGTTCGAGTTGGTTGGACACGGCGGAATCCGTCAGAGGGAACGGTCTATTGTCGCCGCCCGGCGCCGCCGGGCAAAGCGTGCTCAGCTTTCGTCTGTAGCTTCGGAGCGCCGCGAATCGGCGCCGGTGACGATGCGTGCATGGCGCTGGTAGGTCCAGTACGACCAGGCCCAGTCCAGCAGCACCACCAGGCGGTTGCGGAAGCCGATCAGGAAATACACGTGGGCCACCAGCCAGACCCACCAGGCCAGCACGCCGGACAGCTTCACCTTGCCGAACTGCGCCACCGCGGCCATGCGGCCGATGGTGGCCAGAGTGCCGTCGTCGCGGTAGCGGAACGGCCCCGGGGCGGCGCGACCGCGGATGCGCTCGAGTATCGCGTCCGCCACGTAGCGGCCCATCTGCTTGGCCGCCGGGGCGATGCCGGGCACAGGCTTGCCGTCGGGCCGGGTGACGCTGGCCAGGTCGCCGACCACGAACACCTCCGCATGCCCCGGCACCGCCAGTTCCGGCGTCACCAGCACGCGGCCGGCGCGGTCCAGCGGCACGCCCAGCTGCTGGCCGAGCGGGGAGGCGGCGACGCCGGCCGCCCACAGCACGGTGCGCGAGGCCAGGGTCTCGTCGCCGAACTTGACGCTGTCGGGCCCGATCGCGGTGACCGCGGTGCCGGTGCGCACCTGCACGCCGAGCTTCTCCAGCTGGTGCTGCGCCTTCGCCGACAGCTCCGGCGCGAACGCCGGCAGCACGCGCGGCCCGGCCTCCACCAGCAGGATGTTGGCGGCGCGCGGATCGCTGCGGCGGAATTCGCGCGGCAGCGTGTGGCGCGCGATCTCCGCCAGCGTGCCGGCCAGCTCCACGCCGGTGGCGCCGCCGCCGACCACCACGAAGTTGAGCCAGGCCTGCCGCCGCGCCGGATCGTCCTCGCGCTCGGCATGCTCGAAGGCAAGCAGCACGCGGCGGCGGATCGCGAAGGCATCGTCCAGCGTCTTCAGGCCGGGCGCGTAGCGGGCCCAGTCGTCGTGGCCGAAGTAGGCGTGCGTGGCGCCGGTGGCGACGATCAGGTAGTCGTAGTCGAGCGGTCCCTGCGCCAGCCGGACGCGCTTGTCGGCCAGGTCGATGCCCTGCGCCTCGTCCATCAACACCGTGACGTTCTGCTGCTTGCGCAGGATCTGCCGCAGCGGCGCGGCGATCGACGGTGCGGACAGGCCCGCCGTGGCGACCTGGTAGAGCAGGGGCTGGAACAGGTGATGGTTGCGCCGGTCGACCAGGGTGACGCGGAGCGCGGGATCGTCGAGCCGGTGCGCGGCGGCCATGCCGCCGAAACCGCCGCCGAGGATGACGATGTGCGGCCGGGGATCGGGCTGGGACATCGGGGGGGCTCGTTGGGGAAGGGCGCCGCGTATTTTACCGGGCTGCTTGCGCTCAGTCCGGGAGAAGGTGGCGGCGGGTGGATGAGGGGGCGGGCGGAGCGGTGCACATCACTCTAGCGCTCCGCCCGTACCCTCACCCCATCCCCTCTCCCGGAGGGAGAGGGGATCACCTCACCGTTCCAAATGGGAACCCTTCTCCCTCCGGGAGCACGCGGGGAGGGCACAGGGATGTGCCCGGCTTTGAGGAGCGAGGAAGGTGGCGGCAGCCGGATGAGGGTGCGGGCGGAGCGATGCACATCACTTCCGCGCTCCGCCCGTACCCTCACCCCCTCTCCCGGAGGGAGAGGGGCTTTACGCATCGCTCAGTACAGATCCACCGGATCCACATCCAACGACCACCGCACCCGCCGCGCCGACGGCAATGCCGACAAGCCGCGCGCCCATGGCCGCAAGGCTGTATGCAAGGTGGCGCGGCTGGCGCCCTCGACCAGCAATTGCCCGCGATGCCGTCCCGCGCGCAGCGGCATCGGTGCGGGCATCGGGCCGGCGATGGCCAGTTCCGCCTGCGCCGCTGCCGGTAACAGCGTGCCGTACGCCTCATGCAGGAACGCTTCCACATGCTCGCGCTGGTGCGCATCGGCGCGCAGCAGCACCTGGTGCATATACGGCGGCAGCTGCACCGAGCGGCGCTCGGTCAGCAGTTCCTTCGCCGCGGCGGCATAGCCCTGCGCCAGCAGCTGGCGCAGCAGCGGGTGGTCCGGGTGGTGGGTCTGCAGGATCACCCGGCCCGGCTTGCTGGCGCGCCCGGCGCGGCCGGCCACCTGCACGATCAGCTGCGCCAGGCGCTCGCTGGCGCGGAAGTCCACGCTGTGCAGGCCCTCGTCCACGCCGACGATGGCGACCAGGGTCAGGTTGGGCAGGTCGTGGCCCTTGGCCAGCATCTGCGTGCCGACCAGGATGGCCGGGCCCTCACCGCGCAGGCGGTCGAGCAGTTCGTCGAAGGCGTCGCGGCGGCGCGTGGTCTCGCGGTCGATGCGCAGCACCGGCGTGTCCGGGAAGCGCGCCGCCAGCGCTTCTTCCAGGCGCTCGGTGCCCTGGCCTTGCGGCTTGAGATCCGGCGCGTCGCAGGAACGGCAGTGCTCGGGCAGGCGCGCGTGATAGTCGCAGTGATGGCAGATCAGCTGGCGGCGGCCTGCGTGCAGGGTGAGCGGATGCTCGCAGCGCGGGCATTCGGCATGCCAGCCGCATTGATGGCACAGCAGCACCGGCGCGTAGCCGCGGCGGTTGCGGAACACCAGGGCCTGCTCGCCACGCGCGACGGCGTCGGCCACCGCGGCGAGCAAGGTGGGCGAGAGGCCGTGCTCCAGTCGCTGCGCGCGCATGTCGACGATCTGCACCTGCGGCGGCCGGATCGCGCCCGGCCGCGCGCGCAGGTGCAGCGCGCGGTAGCGGCCGGCTTCCACATTGGCCAGCGATTCCAGCGACGGCGTGGCCGAGCCCAGCAGCACCGGCACGCCCAGCGCGCGGCCGCGCAGCAGGGCCAGGTCGCGCGCGTGGTAGCGGAAGCCTTCCTGCTGCTTGTAGGCGCCGTCGTGCTCCTCGTCGACCACGATCAGGCCGGCGCGCGGCAAGGGCGTGAATACCGCCGAGCGGGTGCCCAGGATCACCCGCGCCTCGCCGTCGCGCGCGCGCAGCCAGGCGCGCGCGCGGTCGCCTTCGGCCAGGTTGGAATGCAGCACTTCCACCGGCACACCCAGGCGTTCGCGCACGCGGCGCACGGTCTGCGGCGCCAGGCCGATTTCAGGCACCAGCAGCAGCGCCTGTTTGCCTTCGGCGATCACGCGCTCGATCAGGGCGAGATACACCTCGGTCTTGCCGCTGCCGGTGACGCCGTCGAGCAGGAAGGGCTGGAAGCGGCCCAGCTCCGCGCCGACCGCGTCCACTGCAGCCTGCTGCTCGGCGCTGAGCGCGGGCGCGGCGGTGACCGGTTGCGGCGCGGCGTCGGCTTCGCGGCGCACGCGTTCGATCAGCCCGGCGGCGGCCAGCCGGCGCGCGGCTTCGCGCCAGTCCGGCAGGCGCTCGTGCAGTTCGGCGGCGCCCAGCGGCACGGTTGCCAGGGTTTCCAGCAGGCGCCGGCTACCGCCCTTGCGGCTGCCGGCGTCGAGCGCGCTGCGGCCGGCGACGGTCAGCGCCCACACTTCCTCGTGGGTATCCGGCAGCGGCTTGTCTTCGCGCAGGGCCAGCGGCAGCGCATTGGCGTAGGCCTCGCCGGGCGCGCCCAGCCAGTAGTCGGCGGCCCAGGCCAGGGTCTTCATCAGTTCTGCGTCGAGCAGCGGCGTGTCGTCGAGCAGGCGCAGCGCCTGCTTCAGGCGCGCGCCGCCCAGCGCGGACTCGACCTCCGTTTCCACCACCACGCCCACCGCCTTGCCGCGCCCGAACGGCACCAGCACCCGACTGCCCGGCCGCGCCTCGCCCGCCGCGGGCGGCAGGTAGTCGAACAGGGTCGGCAGGGGGACGGGCAGGGCGACGCGAAGAACGGAAGGCATGGCGATCCTCAAGGCCGGCCAGTGTAACGACCGTTCCGCTACTCCGCGGCGTAGGTTGGGGTGAGCCACAGGCGAACCCCAACAAACCTCCCACGTGGCCGCCATGTTGGGGTTCGCCTGCGGCTCACCCCAACCTACGCCTTCCCTGTCGGCCCCCTGCTTGCCCCCGGTCGAGAAGTACCCGGTAAGTGGCTCAGCAACCGGAAGAATTTGCCTTATCCACAAGAGCTGTGGATAAGTCTGTGGATGCGCCGGGGAAGGGTGCCCTCAAAGCCAGAAAAATAGGACTTTCCGACGAGCTGTCGAACTTTTAGCCAACTTGTAATGCTATTTAGATTCAACAGGTTACAGAGGCCGCTCGGCTGGTGTTCATCCAATTGACATAGCGATGGTCAATCTATTGACAGTCCTGTGATGCTGTGCAAAACCCTCGCTGGCCCGATTCTGGCAGGGCTCGATGCGTCGGCCACTGCCCGGTTTCGTCGTGATCTTGGTCACAGAATCCAAGGGCATCGCGCTAGTGCGCGACTCCCAGCACCAGCGCGCTCATCAGGGCGAATCCGAGCAGCCACGTGTAGCACCAGCCGATCATCAGGTACTTCAGGACGGTCATCGGCCAGCCCTGCCGGTAGACCCGTTTCTGCATCAGCAGCAGGTACACCGGCGCCCATATCGCCAGGGCGAATTCCAGCCAGCCCAGCAGGTACCCGGCCCAGGCCGCATGCGGCGCGATCCAGGCCTTGAGCAGGGCCAGCAGCACCCACAGCAGCACGTTGGCGAACAGGAAGGCGTGGCTGTGCAGCGCCACGATCAGGTGCTCCATGAACAGCCGGCGCTTGAACAGGTAGAACAGCTTCAGCAGCAGGGCGAACGCCGGCATCAGCACGAACATGGTCTGCGGCAGCGCGCTGAAGATGCCGGCCTTCATGCGCTCGATGGCCTGATCGCGCACTTCCGGATTGGAACTCTTCAGGCCCTTCACATTGGCGCGCAGGTTGGCCGCCGCGTGCGCCAGCCGCGCGTTCATGAATTCGGGCAGCCAGGAGATGCGGGCATTGGTCGGCTTGGCCAGCCAGTCTTCCGCTTCGATGTCTTCGTCCTTGGCCGGCTTCGATGCGACCGTGGAGGCCGCGGCCGGTGTGGATGCGACCGGCGCGGAGGCGGCTGCCGCCGGTGCCGCGGCCGACTTGCCCGCTGCCGGCGCGTCCTCCGCCGCCAGGGTCGCGATGCGCCGGTCCGCCTGCTTGCGCAATTCCTTCTGGGCCTTGACCAGGCCGGCGTCGGCGCCGGGCACGTTGGCCACGGTCGAACGGGCCTGGTCCAGGCTGGCCAGCTGCTCGTCCAGCGCATGCCGGACTTCGTCCGGCGTATTCAGATCGTCGAACTGGTGCCGGTCCACATGCACGCCCGGCGCGAGGTCCTTGCCGTGCGAGACCAGCACGTCGACCGCGATATGCGTAAGAAAGAACGCCAGCAGGCACAGCACGAACATCAGCCGGAACGGCGGCACGTAGCGCTGGCGGCGGCCGGAGAAATATTCCAGGGTGAGGAAGCCCGGCTTGGTCACCAGCGGCGGCAAGGTGTGCAGCACGCGGCCGTCCACGTGGAGGAAGGTCTCCAGCGTGTCCTCGAACATGTGGTGCACCGGCTTGAGCACGGTGTGGATCGATTGCCCGCAGTCGTGGCAGTACTCGCCCTGCATGGGCGTCGTGCAATTGGCGCAGTGCACGCCCTCGTACGAGACGATTTCTTTCCCGCTCACCTTGACCCCTCCCCTCGCAAGCGGGCGATCTTGGCATAAGAGCTTGACCGATAGCAGCGCGCATCGGTCACCCCATGCCGGCCACGCTTTTGCTCGTCATCCCGGCGCAGGCCGGAATCCAGTGGCGATACCGTCGGGTTTTCGCGGTAACGCTCAAGAGCAATGCTTTTCGACGCCCTCGCCCGTGCGTAGCTTGTCGCCACTGGATCCCGGCCTGCGCCGGGATGACGGATCGAGAGCCTGTAGAATGCCCGGCCCTGGAGTCCCGCCTATGTTCCTTTCCCCTTCCGATCGCGCCCGCGTGGCGCACGAGATCGGCGCCACGGTTCGCCTCGCGCTGCCCCTCATCGCCGCCCAGCTGGCCGCGGTGGGCACCAACGTGGTCGATGCCGTGCTCGCCGGCCACTACAGCGCGCATGTGCTCGGCGCGGTGGCGGTCGGCGCCAGCATCTGGGCGCTGGCCATCGTCAGCGGCATCGGCATGATGATGGCGGTGCCGCCGTCGGTATCGCAGCTGGACGGCGCCGGCCGCCGCGCCGAGGTCGGCGCGGTGTTCCGCCAGGCGCTGTGGCTGGCGGCGGGCATGGGCGTGCTGCTGTGGTTCGGCGTGCGCCATGCCGGTCCGCTGATCGACCTGATCGGCGTGGACCCGGGCCTGCGCCGGGACGTCGACGCCTTCCTGCACGCGATCAGCTGGGGCGCGCCGGCGCTGACCTGCTACTTCGCGCTGCGCGGCCTGTCCGAAGGCTTGTCGATGACCCTGCCGTCGATGTTCTTCGCCCTGGCCGGCCTGTGCGTGCTGGCGCCGCTGGGCTATGTGCTGATGTTCGGCAAGCTCGGCCTTGAGCCGCAGGGCGCGCGCGGCGTCGGCATGGCCACGGCGCTGGTGCTGTGGCTGGAGATGCTGGGTTTCGCGCTGTACATCGCGCGCCACCGCAACTACCGCGGTCTGAACCTGGGCCAGCGCTTCGACCTGCCGGACCCGCGCCGCATCCGCGAGCTGCTCTCGATCGGCCTGCCGATGGCGATCACCCTGCTGGCCGAGGGCGGCCTGTTCGTGGCGGTGGCGCTGGCGCTGGGCACCCTGGGCGAGACCGTGGTGGCCAGCCACCAGGTGGCGCTGAACATCGCCTCGGTGTTCTTCATGATCCCGCTGGGCCTGGCCATGGCGATCACCGTGCGCGTGGGCAACGCGGTCGGCCGCGGTGACGCGCAGGGCGTGCGCTATGCCGGCTTCTGCGGCATCGGCCTGGCCCTGCTGACCCAGGTCGTCTCGGCCAGCCTGATGCTCGGCCTGCCGCATTTGATCGCCGCGCTGTACACGCGCGACGCGGCGGTGATCGCGCTGGCCACCCAGCTGATCGTGCTGGCCGGCGTGTTCCAGTTCTCCGACGGCATCCAGGTCGCCTCCAACGGCGCGCTGCGCGGCCTCAAGGACACCCGCGTGCCGATGGCGATGACGCTGTTCGCCTACTGGGTGATCGGCATGCCGTTCGGCTGGTGGCTGGCGTTCCGCCAGGGGCTGGGCGCGCGCGGCATGTGGATGGGCCTGGTGGCGGGCCTGAGCGTGGCCGCGCTGCTGCTGTTCACCCGCTTCTGGCGCAATTCGGCGACCGAGCGCTGGCGTCGCCAGACCAGCACTTCTCCCACATGACCTGTAAGGGACGACGGGTTACGCTGCCGCCGTCTTCTCGAGGATAAGTACGAATGACGGAGCGTGGCACCAACGGTTTCTGGGCGTTCCTGCGCGTGTTCGGGCGCGGGATCAACATGGTCAGGCTGGTCATCCTCAACCTGGTCTTCTTCGCCTTCTTCGGCCTGTTCCTGCTGTTCCTGCTGGCTTTCTGGGCCGGCAGCCACATGGAGCTGGGCATCCAGAACGACACCGTGCTGGTGCTCAAGCCGCAGGGCGAGCTGGTCGAGCAGTTCAGCATCGAGCCGCTGGAGCGCGCGGTGCAGAGCCTGTCCGGCAATGCGCCCAAGCAGGTGCAGGTGCGCGACCTGGTCGGCGCGATCGACGCCGCCACCACCGACAACCGCATCAGCCGCATCCTGCTCGAGCCGCAGGACCTGCACGGCGGCGGCTTCGCCTCGCTGCGCGAAGTGGCCGATGCGCTCGACCGCTTCCGCGCGGCCGGCAAGCCGGTGGTGGTGTGGGCGGCCAGCATGGACCAGGGCCAGTACTACCTGGCCGCGCATGCCGACCGCATCCTGCTCGATCCGATGGGCGGCGTGGTGCTGACCGGCCTGGCCAACTACCGCCTGTTCTACAAGGACCTGCTCGACCGCCTGGGCGTGGACGTGCACCTGTTCCGCGTCGGCCAGTTCAAGAGCGCGGCCGAGCCGTACATCCTCGACCACGCCTCGCCCGAATCGAAGGAAGCCGACGCCTACTGGATGGGCGGCCTGTGGGACCGCTACATCGACGAGGTGGCCAAGCTGCGCAAGCTCCAGCCGGCCGCGCTGCGCGCCGCCGTCGACGGCCTGCCGGAGGCGATCGCCGGCACCAAGGGCGACCTCGGCCAGCTGGCCTTCAACGAACACCTGGTCGACGGCCTGGCCACGCGCGACGACCTCGAGAACATGATGCGCAAGGAAGGCGTCCCGGCCGGCCGCAAGGGCGAGGGCTTCCGCCAAGTCGACCTGCGCCGCTATGCGGCGGGCGTGTCGGTCGAGAACCTGATGGAGCCCGGCGTGGCGGTGGTGGTGGCCGAAGGCGAGATCGTCAGCGGCAAGCAGCCGCAGGGCACCGTCGGCGGCGAGTCCACCGCGGCGCTGATCCGCGCCGCGCGCGAGGACCGCCGCACCAAGGCGCTGGTGCTGCGCGTGAACTCGCCGGGCGGCGAGGTGTATGCGGCCGAGCAGATCCGTCGCGAAGTCGCGCTGACCAAGGACGCCGGCATCCCGGTGGTGGTCTCGATGGGCAACGTGGCCGCCAGCGGCGGCTACTGGATCTCGATGAATGCCGATCGCATCTTCGCCGAGCCGAACACCATCACCGGCTCGATCGGCATCTTCGGCATGTACTTCACCGTGCCGGGCACGCTGGACAAGCTCGGCGTGAAGACCGACGGCGTCGGTACCGGCCCGCTGGCCGGCGCGTTCAGCATCACCCGTCCGCTGGACCCGAAGGTCGGCATGCTGATCCAGGCGATCATCGACAAGGGCTACCGCGATTTCGTCGGCGGCGTGGCCAAGGCGCGCGGCAAGGAATACGACGCCATCGACACCATCGCCCAGGGCCGCGTGTGGACCGGCCAGCAGGCGCAGGAGCGCGGCCTGGTCGACCAGCTCGGCGGCCTGCGCGAAGCGATCGCCGACGCCGCGCAGCGCGCCAAGCTGGGCAAGACCCCGGCGGTGCACTACGTCGAGGCGCCGGTGAGCGCGATCACGCAGATGATGATCAACGCCAGCGACAGCTCGGCCAGCATCGCCCTGCGTGCCTACGGCGTGCAGCTGCCGTCGTGGGTGGCCCAGCTGCCGGCGATGGCGCCGGAATTGAAGCTGCTGAAGAACGCGCAGTCGGGCAAGCCGAACGTGTACGCCTACTGCTTCTGCGAACCGCGCTGAGTCGGGTCGGCTTCTGCAGAAAACGGCGGCCACCCGGCCGCCGTTTTCGTTTCAGGCCGGCACCGCGCTGAAGTAGTCTCCATGGCGCCCCACCCGCACACGCATGCCGAACGCCTCGCTCAGCGCGTCATCGGTGAGCACGCCGGCCTTGTCGCCATGGCGCAGCGTCTTGCCCTCGCGCAGCAGCAGCACGCGGCCGATCTCCGGCACGATTTCCTCAATGTGGTGGGTCACCAGCAACAGCGTGGTGCCGCCGCGCGCCAGCGTGCGCAGGCTTTCCAGGAAATGGCGGCGGGTGGCCAGGTCCAGGCCGGCGCTAGGTTCGTCCAGCAGCAGCGCGCGCGGACGGTGCACCAAGGCACGGGCGATCAGCACGCGGCGCGCCTCGCCGGTGGAAAGCGTGGCCAGCTCGCGACCGCGCAGGTGCGCGATGCCCATCTGCGCCAGCGCCTCCTGTGCGCGCTCGCGCATCGCCGGCGTCGGGCGATGGTCCGGGCCCAGGCCGCGCGCGGCGAAGAAGCCGGAGACCACCGCGTCGAATACTTCCAGCGGCGTGTCGGTGGTGTAGTCCAGCTGCAGCGCGGGCGAGACGATGCCGAGCAGGCTGCGCAGCTCGGCCACGTGCCAGCGCTCGCGGCCGAACACGCGCACGCTGGGGCGGCCGTCCTGGCGCGCCAGCGGATAGAGCTGGCGGGTGATCAGCTTCACCAGGGTCGACTTGCCCGAGCCGTTGGCGCCGAGGATCGCAGTGTGTTCCCCGGCGCCGACGCGCAGGCTCAGCGCTTCCAGGATCAGGCGCTCGCCGCGCAGCACGCTGGCCTGGTCCAGTTCCAGCACCGGGGCGTCGAGTGCGGGCAGGCCGTGCTGAGGAAACCCGGCGGCGGCGGATTCGCGCTGCACGTCGCTCACTGCTCCGCCGCGTCGACCTGCTTGCGCTGCTCGTCGGCCTGCTTGTCGACCACTTTCTGCACGTCCTTGGCCTTCTGTTCCTGCTTCTTCAGGTCGTCGAAGGGCGTGGCGACGCGCGGCGCGGGCGCGGCTTCGGCCTTCGGGGTCGGCGGCTTGCCGGAGCAGGCGGCGAGGGCGAGCAGGCCGAGCGGGAGGATGAGCCAGCGTTTCATGGTGGATGCTCCGGAGGGGCTTGCCCGGAGTGTCCTGCGCGATGGGCGAGGCGGCAACCTCGGGCTGGCCCGGGCGTGACGCAGGTTCTAAGCTCGCCGGCATGAACAACCGCATCGACGCCTGGCAGCTGCAAGGCCATACCGCATTGATCACGGGCGCCAGCAAGGGCATCGGCTACGCCACTGCGCGCGAGCTGGCCGGGCTCGGCGCCAACCTGCTGCTGGTGGCGCGCGACGACGATCACCTGGAGCAGGTGCGGGTCGAGCTGGCCGACGACTTCGACCACATCGAGGTGCTGGCCTTCGCCGCCGACCTGAGCATGCAGGAGGACCGGCTGGCGGTGTTCGACTGGATCGCCGACCTCGGCGCGCCGCTGTCCCTGCTGGTCAACAACGCCGGCGGCAATACGCCGGCGGCGGTGCTGGAATACAGCGAGCGCGACTACCGCGCGATCTTCGAACTGAACCTGTTCTCGGCCTTCGAGATGTGCCGCCTGGCGCATCCGCAGCTGGTGCAGCACGCCAACGCGGCGATCGTGAACGTAGGTTCCGTCTCCGGCGTCACCCATGTGCGCACCGGTGCGGCCTACGGCATGAGCAAGGCCGCGCTGCACCAGCTGACGCGCAACCTCGCGGCGGAATGGGCCACCGACGGCATCCGCGTCAATGCGGTGGCGCCGTGGTACATCCGCACGCAGCGCTCGGAGCCGGCGCTGGCGGACGACGAATACCTCGACGAAGTGCTCGACCACACCCCGCTGCGCCGCATCGGCGAGCCGGAGGAAGTGGCCGCGGCGATCGCCTTCCTGTGCCTGCCGGCGGCCAGCTACATCACCGGGCAGGTGCTGGCGGTGGATGGCGGGTTTCTCAATTACGGGTTCTGAAGGCGGCGCCGCGTGGCCGGCGCACCGTACCCGCGTAGGTTGGGGTGAGCCGCAGGCGAACCCCAACAGAGGCATGGACGGAGCGCCTGTTGGGGTTCGCCTGCGGCTCACCCCAACCTACGGTGAGTGATTCAGCGGCAATTCGTCAGCTGCCCGCGCAGCTCCTCGTCCCGCCGCTCCAGCGGCGGCCGGTCGCTCTTGAAAGCGCGGCGCAGCTTGCGCGCGTTGTCGTCGTAGTCGTCCTGCAGCGCGTGGCAGGTTTCGGCGAAGGTCAGCGGGCGGCACTGGTCCTGCACCCAGACGTAGTTGTTCGATACCAGCCCGGAAGTGACCTTGCCGCGGTTGAGCTCCGGCGCCGATACACCGCCGGCCCCGCCGCGCGCCAGCGGCACCTGGGTCATGCCGACCATGCCGAACGGCGCCAGATAGGGCTGCGGATTGCCGTTGCGGCTGATGTAGAACTTGCCGTCGGTGGCGTTGGTGCAGGCATACAGGCCGGGCAGCGGCGCGGAGGGTTCCGGCGGCGGTGCGGGCGGCGGCGAGGGCGGGCTGGGATCGCGCTCGTCGCTGGCGGGACGCGGCGGGGGCGGCGCGGCCGGCGCGGGATCGGCCAGTTCGACGATGTCCTGCCGCTGCGCGCGGGCGCAGGGCCGGTCCTGGAAGGTCACCCGCCCGTCGGCGCCGGTGCATTTGTACACGGTGGCGGCGCCGGCGGCCGGGGCGGCCAGCGTCAGCAACAGCAGCAGGAAGAAGGAGCGCATCGGCAGGATTCTATGCGCGCGGATGCGGGGCCGACTCAGAACTCCGCCTCATGTTCCTCGGCGGCGAAGCCCAGGGTGATCGCGCCCTCGCCGACATTGACCATGCCGGTGATGCTCATCGGCGCCTCCATCAGCTCCACGCCGTGCTCGGCGCAGGCGGCGCGCAGGCCGGCGTAGCCGGGCAGGCGCTGCAGTTCGGCCAGGTCGCCGCCGTAGCTGACGCACATCACCGGCACCAGCAGCCCCGCGCGCACGCGCTGCACCGCGTAGCCGAACAGCGTCTCCGCGCCGTGCTCGAAGCCGCGCACCTTGCCCACCGGCCCGGTCTCGCCGCGGAAACAGCGCAGCAGCGGCTTGATGTCCAGCGCCGAGCCCAGCACCGCGCTGAACAGGCCCACGCTGCGGTCGCCCTTCTTCTTGGCGCGGGCGCGCAGGTAGTACAGGTCGCGCGGCAGCATGTAGCCGTAGGAATGGTTGGCGATATAGGTGACGCGCTCGCGGATCGCCGGCGGCGTCTCGCCGGCCTTGACCAGGCGGGCGGCCTCGACGATGGCCGGCGCGGTGCCGGCGAACAGGTTGCGGGTGTCGATCACGCGCATCAGGAACTGGCCGGAGAGTCCGCCCTTCTCGCGCGCCTCGCGGTAGTGCTTGAGCACCGCGAAGCTGGCCTTGTTGACGTGGTCGTTGATCGGGCTGCGCGTGGCGGTAACGGTGAGGCAGAACACGCAGTCCTGCTCCAGCACCAGCTTCTCCAGGAACAGCTTCTGCACTTCCTCGACAGAGCAGGGCTCGGTCTCGGCCGAATGGCCGCGGTCGCCCAGCTTGCGGTCGATGAAGCGGCGGACCTCTTCCGTGCCGCGGTCGTCCAGGAAGGTCTCGCTGTCGACCCGTACGGTGATCGGCATCACCGTGACGCGGTTTGCCTCCAGGAAACCCTGCGGAATATCGCAGGACGCATCGATGGCCAGGCCCATGCGCATCTCGTCACCCCCCAAGAGCCTGTTTATGACCTTCCCGTAGCCCGCGCCGATCCCGGCCCTTCGGGTTGCCGTTGAATGGCCACCAGGCGGTAGCGCGCGGCTTGCCCTGGCAGCCAGCCAGGCCTGCGCCACGCACTACCACCTGGCGGCCATTCAACAACAACGCGGGCCACGGGAAGGTCATAAACAGGCTCTCGGCTGGACTGCGGCGGCAACATACCATGGCCCGCCGCGCCACTGACGACCCCATCACAGAATCGACAGGCCGGCGTCAGTCATGCGGCAGTGCGCCATACAGCTGACCGGCAGGCGCTTGCCGCTAGAATGGTTGGAATCATTCGGCCATTCGCCGGCGTGGCGTCGCCGGTAACGCGGCGCGGGAGGCTCCCGCGCGCATCGACCTCGAAGGGTCCCATGAAAGACAAACAGGAAATCGTCTCCAACTGGCTGCCGCGCTACACCGGCACGTCGCTGGAGCAGTTCGGCGACTACGTGCTGCTCACCAATTTCGGCCACTACGTGGACCTGTTCGCGCAGTGGCATGGCGTGGACGTGCAGGGACGCGACCGTCCCATGCCCAACGCCACCGCCGACGGCATCACCCTGATCAACTTCGGCATGGGCAGCCCCAATGCCGCCACCGTGATGGACCTGCTCAGCGCGATCTCGCCCAAGGCGGCGCTGTTCCTGGGCAAGTGCGGCGGCCTGAAGAAGAAGAACGCGATCGGCGACCTGGTGCTGCCGATCGCCGCGATCCGCGGCGAAGGCACCTCCAACGACTACCTGCCGCCGGAAGTGCCGGCACTGCCGGCGTTCCAGCTGCAGCGCGGCGTGTCCACCATGATCCGCGACCTCGGCTACGACTACTGGACCGGCACGGTGTACACCACCAACCGCCGCGTGTGGGAGCACGACGAGCACTTCAAGGACTACCTGCGCCGCACGCGTTGCATGGCGGTGGACATGGAGACCGCGACCATCTTCGCCGCGGGCTTCCACAACGAGATCCCCTGCGGCGCGCTGCTGCTGGTGTCGGACCAGCCGATGATCCCGGAAGGGGTGAAGACCGAAGCCAGCGACCGCAGCGTGACGGCGCAGTTCGTGGAGCGCCACATCCGCATCGGCATCGAGGCGCTGAAGCTGGTGCGCCGCAACGGGCGCAGCGTGAAGCATCTGCGCTTTGAGGAAAACGTCGAGTGAGGTGCCGGCCGGTGCGCCACGCGCCGGCCGCTGTCCTGAAGGCACATAAAAAAGAAGGGCCGCAGCGCGGCCCTAGTGGGGAGATCCAACATTATCGGCATGCGGCATCGTCCTGATGCCCGCATGCGCTTTGTGATGAGTCCATGCCGTCGTGGCTCCGCCGCACCATGGGCGGCGGAGCTCGGGCGAAGAGTGTCTTGTTGCGTTGAATGCCGTTCCGAATGCGTGCGAAACGGTGGAGTGGTGGCCGGCTGGGTGATAAATGGCGGCGATCAAATGCCGGACTTGTATTTTTATGCAATGGCAGTGCCGCACTGTCAAGCGCGATTAATTGACGCAAGTTAATGCCTGGCGGCTGGCCGCGTATTTATTGGCGCATGGCGAAATATATTCTGTAAACAAAGGTTGCGTTTTGTTTTGTTGATGCAGTCGCCATGGATAATCGGAGCGCAAATATACCGGTGCGACCCGCGCCATTTGCGTGTTTTGCCGGGGCTGGCGGGGCATCGCTTTTATTTGCCGCAACGGCCTCGATCTTGCGCTTCATTCGCAAGCCCGTGGCGCGCTTTCGCAGGAACAAAGTTAATGCGACGCGGCGTAATTTCCCGGCGTTAAGCGCGCAATAAATCATTGTTGACTCGCCGTTATTCGCCCGATTAGGGTGGCGCCGGATCGCGTTGCCAGAGTTCGGTTTCGGCGTTATTGCAAAAGCGCCGCTGCGATCGTTGGACGCAAAGGACTCAAGACATCCGGTGTTGATCGAAGCGCCATGGCCGACGGTTATGGCGAGTGGGGCGTTTTTCTCTGAATTAACTCATTGGCTGTTTTTTCTCTGCTCGGGGGAGTATCGAATGACCCATCCATTCCATCGGCCGCATGACGGCCACGTATCCATTCGCCGCACCGCGCTGGCGCTCGCCATCGCGGCGGGCTGTGCCCTCGCGGGGCAGGTCTACGCGCAGGCTTCCACCGGCGCGATCTTCGGCACCGCCCCGGCGGCGCCGGGCGAGACGGTGCTGATCCAGAGCGACAGCGGCGTTACCCGCGAGGTGCCGGTCGACGCCAGCGGCCGCTATTCGGCCGCCAGCCTGCCGCTGGGCAGCTACAAGGTCAGCCTCAAGAAGGACGGCGCCGTGGTCGAGTCCCGCGAGAACGTGGGCCTCACCGTCGGCGCCGGCACCCAGGTGGTGTTCGCCGGCGCCTCCGCGGCGAATGCGACCAACCTCGGCAGCGTCACCGTGGTGGGCAATGCCCTGCCGGCGATCGACGTGAGCCAGGTCGACTCGCGCACGGTGATCAACAGCGAACAGCTGGCCAAGCTGCCGATCGCGCGCAGCGCGGAATCGGTGGCGATCCTGGCGCCGGGCGTCAACACCGGCAGCAGCTACTTCACCAGCCCGACCGGCCAGGTGCTGGTCTCGTTCGGCGGTTCGTCGGTGGCGGAGAACGCGTATTACATCAACGGTTTCAACACCAGCGATCCGCTGCATAACTTCGGCGGCCTGACCCTGCCCTATGGCGCGATCGACCAGGAGCAGGTCATGACCGGCGGCTACGGCGCCGCTTATGGCCGTTCCGACGGCGGCGTAATCAACCAGGTCGGCAAGCGCGGCACCAACGAATGGCACTTCGGTGCGCAGGTGGTGTGGCAGCCGAAGTTCGCCGAGTCCGATCCGGACAATGCGATGTACCCGACCGGCCCGGCCTTCCTGTCCGGCCCCAATGGCCGGCAGGGGCAGATGTTCTGGACGCGGCAGGACAACAAGTCCTGGGAGCATGTCGAGGACGCCTATTTCGGCGGCCCGCTGATCAAGGACAAGCTGTACATCTTCGGCGCGGTGGAAGCCGATCACATCGACAGCGGCGTCAACGTCTCCGACCGCATCACCAACACCGAGCAGACCTATTCGTACTCGCGGCCGAAGTGGTACGGCAAGATCGACTGGAACATCACCGACAGCAACATCCTCGAGCTGACCGGCGCCTCCAACAAGAGCACGTACTCCGGCAACACCTACGCCTACGCGTACACCCCTGACAGCGCGAAGGGCACGCGCGGCGACTACCTCGGGCCGGCGACCTACACCAAGGACGGCGCCGACATGTGGGTGGCCAAGTACACCGGCTACATCACCGACAGCCTCACAGTGGAAGCGCTGTACGGCAAGATGACGCAGACCGACTACAGCAATGCCGAAGGCGGCGACGCGGCGTACATCACCAACTCCAGCTTCCAGAATCCCGCGCTGCTGCCGGCCGGTTCCAGCGGCATCAACGGCACGCAGATCAACCAGACCGTCGACGATCCGCGCTCGCACGACAAGACCTCGAACCTGCGCCTGGACGTCAACTACAAGATCGGCAGCCACTCGATCACCGCGGGCATCGACAACCTCAGCGTCAACGCGATCGACATCGGCACCACGCCCTCGGGCCCGGGCTATTACTGGGTCTATGGCCAGGGCGACCCGAACACGCCGATCAGTACCCTGCCGGGCGAAGGAGTGGGCGCACCGGGCGGAGCCGGCTACTATGTGGCGCAGACGATCTACTCCAACTCGGCCAGCGCACGCGTCAAGCAGCATGCGCAGTTCATCGAGGACGCCTGGCAGATCAACGACCGCATCCTGCTGAACATCGGCATTCGCAACGACCAGTTCACCAACTACAACCCCGACGGCGTGCCCTACCTGCGCCTGACCCGGCCGCAGTGGGCGCCGCGCCTGGGCGCCAGCTGGGATGTGTTCGGCGATTCCAGCCTGAAGATCTACGGCAACGCCGGCCGCTACTACCTCGACGAGCCCGCCAACGTGGCGATCCGCGGCGCGGCAGGAAGCACCTTCACCTCGCAGTACTTCACCTACAGCGGCATCGATCCGGTCACCGGCGCGCCGACCGGCCTGGTGCAGATTCCGCAGGACCGCTATCCGGGCGTGTCGGCCAACAACGAGTTCGGCATTCCGCCCGACCCGAAGACGGTGACCAGCCGCAACGCCAAGGCCGAATACCAGGACGAGTACATCGCCGGCTTCGACAAGACGCTCGATGCGTTCGGCCAGAAGTGGGTGTACGGCGCGAAGGGCACCTACCGCGTGCTGCGCAACGACCTGGACGACGTCTGCGACGACAACACCATCCAGGCCTACGCCGTGCAGCAGGGGCTGGACCCGGTGGCGGCGCTGGGCTCGACCGGCTGCTACATCATGAATCCCGGTAAGAGCGCGCAGATCAACGTCTCCAACGGCGCCGGCGGCTACAGCATCCTCAACATCCCCTGGTCGGCCTGGGGCATGCCGGACCTGAAGCGCAAGTACGTGGCGTTGAACACCTACCTGGAGCATCCGTTCGACGGCAAGTGGTACGGCCGCATCGACTATGTGTGGTCGCACAACTTCGGCAATACCGAAGGCTCGGTGCGTTCGGATATCGGCCAGACCGACGTCTCGCAGACCGAGGACTGGGACAACGCCGGCGTGATGACCAACTCCAACGGCTCGCTGGCCAACGATCGCCGGCACCAGCTGAAAATGGTCGGCTACTACCAGGTGACGCCGGAGTGGATGATCGGCGGCAACGTGCAGATCCTGTCGGGCACGCCGAAGACCTGCCTGAGCTACTTCGGTCCGGATCAGACCGATCCGTTCGGCTACGGCGTGGCTTATCACTTCTGCGGACCGGACGGCACGCCGGCGCCTTACGGCTCCACCGGCCGCACGCCGTGGCAGGAGATCGTGAGCTTGAACGGCGAGTACCGCCCGGAATGGGCCGGCAAGAAGCTGGCGTTTGACGTGATGGTCTACAACATCTTCGACAAGCAGGTGGTCACGCAGTATCGCCAGGGTTCGGTGTCCGGTCCCGGCACGCCGAGCGTGAACTGGCAGACGCCGTTGTCGTATACGACGCCGCGGTATGTGCGGTTCTCGGTGAGTTACGACTTCTGACGCGAGCGTAGAAAGCTGGCCGTTGTTGATGAAGAAGCCCTCGCCTATGGCGGGGGCTTTTTCTTGAGCGCCTCTCCCTTGCCGTCATCCCGGCGCAGGCCGGGATCCAGTGAGGAGGACGACGGATTTTCGCGATAGAACTTATGTGGATTCTGGCGAAAATCGAGCGATGTCGTTACTGGATCCCGGCCTACGCCGGGATGACGGCTGATTTCGCGAGGTAGGTTGGGGTGAGCCGAAGGCGAACCCCAACATCGGTGCATCTGATGTGCATCGCGGCGTTGGGCTTCGCCTTCGGCTCACCCCAACCTACGCCCGACAAACTTTTTCGGGCAATTACTACAGACAACCGCCGGTTGCCTTTGCTAGCGTGGTTCTCGTTATCCGCGGTGTGTTTCTGCGCCTTGCGGACAACCATGGCAGCAATGCTATGAAAGCGCGGGCCGCAGGAGTTCAGACCTCCTACGACCCGCTGACCATCACCAACTTAGGAGAGTTGATCATGGCTAAGCCAGATCATACGGGATGTATGGACGCCTCCCATTTGGCAAGGCTCTTCGAGATGCGATGAAGCCACAGGGCACGGTTGCAGTTATGTATTCGGCCTGTCGTGCAGGCCTATGCCTGCTGGCCCTGATGGAATGAGCTGATC